>ERZ507461.5125-NODE-5125-length-1161-cov-3.22514_pt1 | contig 1161 bp, 1 predicted proteins | sample MGYA00513719_ERZ507461 | MGnify/ENA metagenome assembly ERZ507461 | reverse complement strand
CCTTTAGAATCATTGACACATTTAAAGTCGTCTAAATCAATGGCCAGAAAATAACCGTTCTCATTTTTGATTGCCCGGGAAACGTGCCGTTCCATATAGATCCGGTTATAAAGCTCCGTCATATGGTCCAGTTCCATCCGGTGTTCCAGCGCCCTGCTCTTTTGTACGGCCTCATTTGCCAGGGATGCAAGAGATTTCGGATAATACTCATCCTCTCCCTGATCCAGATACGGCATGGAATGGTGAACATTGCAAATCTGCACGCCGCCGGGAGTGTCCCGGCAGACAACGGTAAACCGGCTGCCCTCCATATCTATCAGAACCGGCTTTCCCGGTGTGCACTTCTCACAATTCCAATTCCCTCAACAGTCGCTCCTGCACTTTGTACCAGGTCAATCAACCCCTCCATTGCACACCCATTTGCAAGGAAATCATCAATGATTAAAATATGATCTTCCGGACCAATGTATTTTTTTGATACGATGACATCATATACTTTTTTATGCGTGAACGATTCAATCTTTGTAGAATACACTTCTCCGTCAATATTGATGCTCTGTGTCTTTTTTGCAAACACAACAGGAACACCAAAATGCTGTGCTACTACACAGGCAATCCCAATTCCCGAAGCCTCAATTGTCAAAATTTTGTTGATTGGTTTGTCTGCAAACAGACGTTTAAACTCTTTTCCCATCTCATTGAACAAATCAATATCCATCTGATGGTTCAAAAAGCTGTCTACTTTCAGAACATTTCCTTCCTTTATTATTCCATCCTTTTTGATTCTTTCTTCTAATAGTTTCATATCGGATACCTTCCTCGACCTGTCTTTTTATTCGCTTACTTTCTTTAAGTATTTCTATCTATCATATAAAAAAATGTTTTTACTGTCAATTTAAAACTGGAATTATTCTAAAAGTTTTTTTATATTTAGTTGCCCCCACCCCTGACGATTGTAATCTGCCCCCATATCACTGCTGCTCTCGCGAAGTTTGAGCTTGACTTCCACATTGGACATCTCCGGATATTTACTCAATAAATCCGCAATCGCACCGGATACAATTGGTGTTGCCATCGATGTGCCGCTTTTCACCACATACGGCTGTCCTCTCTGCCTCGCAAATTTCGCATTGCAGGAGCGAATATAGGAGCCTGGCGCTA
>ERZ507461.4972-NODE-4972-length-1207-cov-1.60938_pt1 | contig 1207 bp, 1 predicted proteins | sample MGYA00513719_ERZ507461 | MGnify/ENA metagenome assembly ERZ507461 | reverse complement strand
AGTCTTTCGCCAGCTCAACGGTAAACAGGGCGCGGTGGCCGTGCTGGATTTGGTGCGCTGTATTCTCGGCGGCTACACCCCGCCAGGCTGTCGCCGGCGTATCTGGCTGGGGCGGGAAGGGTTTATCGGTGAGGGTAAGGGGCTGTGGCAGTACGCTCTCGAACTGTCGACGGAAAGCGTGTTTATCGAAGACAGCGATTTGCCGTCCGGCCCGCTGTTAACCGAAGTGAATTATGAGGAAACACCATCATGAAATATCTGTACAGCGGCCCGGCCAGCGGCGTCACGCTGCTGGATAAAGACGGCAAGTCAATGGAAGTACTCCTCTGGCCCGGCAGTGAAGTCGACCTGCCGTCTGACAATGAGTACGTAAAAACGCTGGTTGCCCTCAACCATCTGACCGCGTCGGCACAACAGACGCCAGTGCCTGACCGCAGCCGGAAACAGCAGCTGTCAGATGCGGCAGTCTCCGGGGACAAATCAGCAGACAAGAATGCGGAGGTGACCCGTGTCAGCTAATTTTCTTCACGGTGTTGAAACCATTGAAGTTGAAAACGGTACCCGTCCGGTTAAAACGGTGAAATCTGCCGTTATCGGCCTGATCGGCACCGCCCCGATGGGAGGAGTCAACGTACTGACCCAGTGTCTTTCCGAGAAAGATGCGGCGGCGTTCGGTAGCCAGATGTCCGGCTTTACCATCCCGCAGGCGCTGGATGCCATCTATGACCATGGTGCCGGTACTGTTCTGGTTATCAATGTCCTTGATCCACTGGTACATAAGACGAACATACCGGGTGAAGATGTCACGTTTGATAAGGCAACAGGTAAAGCTAAACTGGCTCATCCGGTTGTTGCATCGCTGGTACTGAAACCCGACGCTGACGGTCAGGCGTATGTCGAAGGTGAGGAGTATTCGCTTGATGCACAAACCGGTGTCATAACTAACCTCGGTACGAACATTGCGGCAGCGGCGACGGTCAAAGGCAGCTATGACTATGCTGACCCGACCAAAGTCACACCAGCCGATATTATCGGTGCCGTGAACGCAGCGGGGAACCGTACTGGCATGAAGCTGCTTAACGACAGTTTCAACCTGTTCGGCTACCTGGCCAAAATCCTGATCGCTCCGGTGTTCTGCACCCAGAACAGCGTCTCAGTTGAACTGATTGCCATGGCTGAAAAACTGGGGGCAGTAACCTATATCGAC
>ERZ507461.4538-NODE-4538-length-1340-cov-3.97899_pt1 | contig 1340 bp, 1 predicted proteins | sample MGYA00513719_ERZ507461 | MGnify/ENA metagenome assembly ERZ507461 | reverse complement strand
GATCTACCCAGGCAGAGGAGACGGTCAGGACGATCTACAGCCTTGATGTCTCAAAGGATGGGGATATGATTACGATTCGGATCAGCGGAAGCGGTTTTCTCTATAATATGGTGCGGATTATTACCGGAACCCTTGTGAAGGTCGGTCTCGGCGTATATCCTCCGGAGCATATGGAAGAGATACTGGAGGCCAGGGACCGGTCGGCAGCAGGGCCGACCATACCGGCGATCGGTCTTACGCTTGTAAGCCTGGAATATGAAAAGGAGCTTCGTCCGTTTTTGGAGGGGCAGAACAGGCACTGGCATTACGTACTGGATCAGAGGGAGGCAGGAGACGGAGGCCCCGCCCGGCTGACGGTTTACCGCTGCGGGGAGGAAGAGTTTGAGAGGCTTGTGAAACGTGTCGTACATCAGGCTTACCGGAATGGAGCCGGGAGCGTTATCGTGACGGACGCGGAAAAAGACAGGTTCCGGGCCGGAGACCGTTATGGATTTTATAAAGTTGTGAAGAATGGGACCGGGTTCCAAATGGAGGATGCCGGACCGGAATAGAATTTCGTCGGAAAAACGGGGGAAAAATGAGTAAAACATTTGTGTATCTGGTTTATTTTGGCGTATATTCGCTGGCAATTTTATTTATTGGAAAGTCTTCCTTCGGGGAGAGTGATTCTATCTCCAAATTCTTTGTCGGAGAGAGAAAAATCGGGCTTTGCCGCCTGTTTTTTACTTTTGTGGGAACCTGGATTTCAGCGGCCACAATTCTCGGGTATACCGGAAATGTCTATCAGAACGGGGTGGCTGTAATTTCCATGTCGGTAATTCCGTGGTTTATCGGGGCGCTGATGCTGTATGCAATCAGCAACCGGCTTTATGACAACGATATCCTTACGATTCCACAGCTGATTCGGAACCGTTATGGCTCCCGGGGCCTTCAGATTGCCTCCGCCCTGCTGATGTCATGCGGTTATGTGCTTTACCTTGTCATGCAGATTAAAGGATTTGGCATTGCCGCCTCCAATCTGCTTAATATTGATTATAAGGTAGCGGTTTTTCTGGTCTATCTCTTTATATTATATTCCACGTTCGGCGGCTTTAACTCGGTTATCAAGACAGATACCTGTAATCTGGTGATGCTGGCGCTCAGCGTAGGCGTGATTTATTTTGTTATAGTCGGGAAAGTGGAAGGCACATGGCTTTTATCGGACAGCACTGTGGCGAGAGAAACACTGAAAGCCGGAGTGGCGGTGGAGAACCCGGGATTGTTCCGGGACTATTCCCCCCTTATGTAAGATCGGAAGAGCGTCGTGTAGGGAAAGAGTGTAGATCTCGGTGGTCGCCGTA
>ERZ507461.4095-NODE-4095-length-1524-cov-3.49149_pt1 | contig 1524 bp, 2 predicted proteins | sample MGYA00513719_ERZ507461 | MGnify/ENA metagenome assembly ERZ507461 | reverse complement strand
CTTTCCCTACACGACGCTCTTCCGATCTGCTTCTAATTTTTCCAGTGTCAGTGAACCTGCATTCACTGCATCGATCATTCCCTGATCTTCACTGACCGGAATAAACGCACCACTGAGTCCTCCTACATAAGAGGATGCCATCACACCGCCTTTTTTCACCTGATCGTTGAGAAGTGCCAGTGCCGCCGTTGTTCCCGGAGCTCCGACTCTCTCCAGACCAATCTCTTCCAGGATCTCTGCCACACTGTCTCCGATTGCCGGAGTCGGCGCCAGTGACAGATCGATGATCCCAAACGGGATTCCCAGACGTCTGGACGCCTCTCCGGCTACCAGCTGTCCTACTCGTGTCACCTTAAATGCAGTCTTTTTGATTGTCTCGCAAAGCTCCTCAAATCCTTTGCCGCGCACCTTTTCCAACGCTTTCTTTACAACTCCCGGACCGCTGACACCTACATTGATCACTGCATCAGCCTCTGTCACTCCGAGGAATGCGCCTGCCATAAACGGATTGTCATCCGGTGCATTGCAGAAGATCACCAGTTTCGCGCAGCCAAAGGAATCATGCTCTTTTGTCGCTTCTGCCGTTGCTTTTACCATCTCTCCGCAAAGCCGCACTGCATCCATATTGATTCCGGTTCTGGTGGAACCTACATTGACCGAACTGCACACTCTTTCCGTTCTCGCCAAAGCCTGAGGGATGGAACGGATCAGATTCTCATCACTTTTGGTCATTCCCTTGGAAACCAACGCAGAGTATCCTCCGATAAAATTAACTCCAACCTCTTTTGCCGCACGATCCAGTGTCTCTGCTATGGTCACAAAATCTTCCGGACACTTGCATGCAGCACCGCCGATCAGAGCAATCGGTGTAATAGAAATTCGTTTGTTTACGATCGGAATTCCAAATTCTCTTTCAATATCTTTTCCTGTTGACACAAGGTCTTTTGCAGTTACTGTGATTTTTTCATAAATCTTTCGGTTCAATTCATTCAAATCCGAATCAATACAGTCCATCAGGCTGATTCCCAGTGTGATGGTACGAACATCCAGATTTTCCTGCTCGATCATCTTATTAGTTTCGGAAACTTCATACATATTAATCATGGTCTTTATCCTCGTCTCTGCTTATTCTTATAATCTGTGCATCTTTTCAAAAATCTCTTCTTTCTGGCACTGGATCTTTACCCCGATCTCTTCGCCCACCTGCTCCATCTCATCACAGATTACTTTAAAATCTTTTTCGATTTCTGAAATATCTACAACCATCATCATATTGAAATATCCCTGTACGATCGTCTGGGAAATATCTAAAATATTGATCTTACTTTCTGCAAGGTATGTACACACTTTCGCGATAATTCCCACAGTGTCTTTTCCTACTACGGTTACGATACATTTTTTCATGGTTTTTCCTCCTCAAGTTAAACGGTGATAATCTCTGAAATACTGTCCCTTTTTGCCACTGCCATATTCAAGTCTTCCCCTTTATATGCATTATCCCCTAATGTCACTTCCAGTTTGACA
>ERZ507461.4031-NODE-4031-length-1557-cov-3.34154_pt1 | contig 1557 bp, 1 predicted proteins | sample MGYA00513719_ERZ507461 | MGnify/ENA metagenome assembly ERZ507461 | reverse complement strand
GTCAATAGTAAATGGCGTGGAGTGAACTGTAGTCACACATCACTCTACTTCCAAGACTTATCCAAGTACTTTTCTATTTCTTCTTGTGACAATGAGAATTCTTCCATCAAATTCTTCCTTGCCTGGTCTTTAGAAATATTACATTTCATGCAAATACGAATTGTTGCTTTAATCCCTTCAGCCAATCCCTCATTTAGTAAGTCTTCCCTCAAGGCTTTTCGAAATTCTTCTTCGTCATATTCTGTCAAAATCATATCTACGACCTCCGCTCGATTTTTTTGAAGTACATCTGCAAGAATTCCATTTTTAATACAATTATCCACTGCAATCTCCACTGACTTTTCAAACTGCATCCCCTCTGCAAGATACTTGCGGATTATTGCGATAAACTCTGCATATTCTCTCAATTGCTTACACTTTTCCATCAATTCTCGATTCTTCCCCAAATTAATATTAAGCACAACTGCTGTACATTCCAGTGCTGGATTCATTTCCCCTTTGTCCTCAATAAACAAATCACTCAACTTCAACTCCTGACGTTCCGGCTCCTTTTTTGTTCCATTGTAAAATACAATATACTGTGGGAACGGAATATGTAGTGGCGATGTAGAATACAATCGATATTTCACCGGCTCAATGTACTCCCGATACAACGATGAAAAATAGAATAAGCCACGCAACGGTAAGTTGGGACTGAACGAGCTCTGATGTTCATAAAGATTCATCACATCACCAATGATAAAGGACAGATCATTTTTCATCCCCATATAGACCACGTCTTCAATCGTTGTGATAGTTAAATCATCGGGATTCGTATAATTGCTGTCATTGATCGCATTGTAAAGCTCCAGCAAATCCTTTTTCTCATGGAAAATAACTCGGAATACCCTGTCTTTATACTTCTTATTTATCTTATGTTCTACCAAATGTTTTCCTCCTTTACATTTTATCAAATACAAATCTATGAATCAATGAAAAGAGCATACTTTCATAGGCGCCACCTACCTTTTTAATACAGAATAAACTATAACTTTTTCATAAAATACAAATCGGATTTCTTGTGACGAACGCCACGGAATTTTAGAAAATATAGAATGTTTGATTTGTAGAATTAATCATAGCACGATAAGTCCCAGATTACAATATTTTTGACCAAAAGAGATGCACCGACACAATGCATCTCTTTTTCCAATCTGATTACAATTCTCCTCCGTTTGTTTTGATCACCTGCTGATACCAGTAAAATGATTTTTTCTTCAGGCGTGCAAAGTCTCCTGTTCCGTCATCATATCTTCTCACATAAATCATTCCGTAACGTTTTGCATATTCTCCGGTAGATGCAGATACAAGGTCAATGCAGCCCCACGGTGTGTATCCCATCAGATCCACTCCATCTTCCACCGCAAGCTTCATCTGTTCAATATGCTGTCTGAGATAATCGATGCGGTAGTCGTCATTTACTGTTTGGTCCTCCTCCAGTACGTCTTTTGCCCCCAATCCGTTTTCTACAACCATCAGTGGTAAATGATATCTGTCACTTAAGTCATTCAACGCATA
>ERZ507461.3980-NODE-3980-length-1580-cov-4.54623_pt1 | contig 1580 bp, 2 predicted proteins | sample MGYA00513719_ERZ507461 | MGnify/ENA metagenome assembly ERZ507461 | reverse complement strand
TCCAAAGAGTGCAAACGGTCCCCGCAGCAATTCATTCCGGCCGGATTCCCCCTCCACGACAACCTATCCACGGGGACGGAAGACTCAGCCATCCCCCTCACCACACCGTACATGGTCCGTTCCGGACGCGTCCTCCCAACCTCCGTTAAATCCCCATTATTTTTTCTCATATTTCTCTCTGAAAAACGCCCTGATTTTTTTGATTTTTGCCTCTTATGCTGTTATGATTGAGTTAACAAAATACGAACCGCCTTCTTTGGAGGAAAAAGCTATGTATGTTTTCATTATTTTTTTCACTCTTATATTGCTGTATTTTCTCATTGAAAACCGTGTAAACCGAGCCTGTCTCGCTTCTTTTAAAACAGTGATTCATGTCAACGGCATTCGTGGAAAGACCTCCACCTGCCGCTGCATCGATGCCGCACTCCGGACCAGATATAAGGTTTTCACAAAAACAACGGGAACCGATGCCATGATGATTCATACGGATGGAACTGAAACTCCCGTCCGGCGGCTCGGCCCTGCCAACATTCATGAACAGCTTCGCATAATCAGAAAGGCGCGCCGCGAAGGCGCTGAAATCCTTATCCTCGAATGTATGGCCGTTAATCCGGAGCTGCAAAAAATTGCCCAGGAGCAGATAGTGAGAAGCAGCATTACCGTCATTACCAACGTGCGGTATGATCATGTTTTTGAAATGGGCGATACCCTGGAAGAGATTGCCCAATCCCTCTCCTCAACGATTCCGCAGGGCGGAACGCTGTACACGGCAGACAGCCGCGCCGCCGCCCTGTTCCGTGAAAAATGCGGGGAAAAAGACTGCCGTCTTGTCCTTTGTCCCGCCGAATCGGTGGCTCAGGAGAATATCTCCATAGCCAGGGAGGTTGCCGCGTCCCTGGGAGTCACAGGCGAAGAATTTAACCGGAGCCTTTCCGCCGTCAGGGAGGACTTTGGAACGCGCAGAATCTACCGGATGAAGAACAGGAACGGGGAAGTTTTCCACTTTCTTAACCTTTTTTCAGCCAACGATCCACAATCCACAAAGAATAACGTGGACGACGCCGGGGATGGCTACAGCAATCTGTACTTTCTCTACAATCACAGGGAAGACAGGCCTGACCGGGCGCTTTTGTTTGCCAGATATTTTTTTCCCCATTACAAAGAACATACCGTGTTCCTGACCGGCAAAGGCGCATTCCTTCCCAAACGGCTTTTTTCCGGCGCAGGGCTCACTGATCTCAGGGTAACTCCCGATTACAGGGACTGCCTTGATCTGCCGGAGGGTTCTCTGCTCATCGGGATCGGTAATATAAAAGGTCCCGGTTACGAAATGATAAAAACTTTAGAAGAACGAGGTGGCTCCGATGAATGATATCCTTCTGCTGGGAATCTTTTTAAGCCTGATATTCACAGAACTGACCGACCTTTCACCGGGGGGAATCATTGTTCCTGCCTATTTCGCCATGTATGCCTACGACTGGAAACGCCTGCTGGGAACGATCATCCTTGCCCTGCTGTGCATGCTTATCGTCCACTTTAAGATCGGAAGAGCACACGTCTGAACTCCAGTCACCGTTACC
>ERZ507461.3955-NODE-3955-length-1592-cov-3.09824_pt1 | contig 1592 bp, 3 predicted proteins | sample MGYA00513719_ERZ507461 | MGnify/ENA metagenome assembly ERZ507461 | reverse complement strand
GGCAGAACATCCAGCTTATGAAACAACAGGAGGTTATATCAAAGTGATGGAGAAATCTGAAAGTGGTCAGTTATGGTGGAACGACTTGCCTGATGACAAAAAAGCAGTCATAAAGTCCTTGCCAAATTTTGACGCGGGAATTTTTGAACAGTGTACTGGCATTAAGATAAATTAATTGAGAATTTTGAGGAAGATTTGAAGGTTAAACGGAGGCACAGAGTGGACGAAAAAAATAAAGCCGAGATGGCAAAATTAGCAGAAAAGGCACACAAAGAGGCCACGGAGAATTGGACTGATGGTACTATGGAATGTTTTTGGTTTGATAACGATGGAAATCTATGCATCAGATACAGCAGTGGCAAATGGTGGCACTATAAAGGAACAAAAGAAGGTTATGAATGGTGGTAGAAAAAATTTAACGAGAGCCGAAAAAGAAAAAGGCCCAGCGCCCTGACAAGCACTGAGCCGAGCCGTATACACAGCATCACCATGCTTAAAGTATACGGCAAACGGCCCTAAAAGTCAAGAAAAAGAAGACAAACAGGGCCGTTTTAATACTTGTTATACCCATTAAACATAGGACCAGGAGTAGGACATGCCGTATATAAAAAGAGAGTGCAAAATGCCCCACCGAATAGAGGTGGAAGAAGTACATAGCAGCCGTTATGGATGCAAGGGAATAAAGCCCATGCCCCGGCAGAAGAAAACCCCGGAAGAGGTAAAGAAAACGAATGAGCGGAACCGGATAAAGAGGCTGTACCGAAAAATCGCAATGAATTTTGATTACGGAGATTTCCATATGCAACTAACCTACCGAGAGAAGGAACGGCCGTCACCGGAGGAAGCGAGGGAGGTGATTAGGGAATTTCTCCGGCAGCTTCGAAAAGTCTACAAGAGCAGGGGACAGGCATTAAAATACATCATCACTACCGAATACAAAGATAAAGCAATCCATCACCATCTGATTGTAAACGAAATCGGAATGACTGCAAAGCTGGTACAAAAGACCTGGGGGCGTGGAATTGCATTTATGAATACGATTTACGAAGATGGAGACGTGAAAGACCTTGCCTTTTATCTGATTAAAGAATCAAAAAACAGCTTTAAGGACCCGGACACACCAAGTAAATTAAGTTATTCGTGCAGCCGAAACCTTATCATGCCGATAGAAAAAGTAAAAATTGTATCAGCGAATACCTGGGCCAAGGAGCCGGTTCCACCGCAAGGCTACTGGATACCAAAAGACAGCATCATCACAGGCATATCAAAAGTGACGGGATATCCATACCGGTATTACACATGCGTCCAATACAATCCGGAGACGATGGCGGATGGAGAAAATTATATCAAACCCAGAAGGAGGCAAAATGGTAATAAAATCAAACCGAACGATAAACCTAAACCGGGATGAATACCGGAAAATCAAGGGATATAAGAAAAATGACATGGAGGCCCTGTTAAGCGGAATCTATGACATGGCAATGGAGGATGAACGGGAGGAATTAAGAGCAGAGCTTTTAAGAAAATCCCAGGAGGTGCTTGAGAAAGCAATTGACAAGATCGGAAGAGCGTCGTGTAGGGAAAGAGTGTAG
>ERZ507461.3237-NODE-3237-length-1996-cov-3.37506_pt1 | contig 1996 bp, 2 predicted proteins | sample MGYA00513719_ERZ507461 | MGnify/ENA metagenome assembly ERZ507461 | reverse complement strand
GAGATCTACACTCTTTCCCTACACGACGCTCTTCCGATCTTGGCAAGTCTTCTTTTTTTCTCGATGTCCTCCAGTTCAATAATTGTATATGCCTGGAAATAACTGGACGTAGGGGCCATCTGGGCACAGCGGATGATTTTTTCTTTTACATCCTCACTGACTGATTTTTCATGATAATTTCTGACAGAACGGTGATTTAATAAGAGATCAATTGTGGTGTTCATAAGTTCCTCCTGAAAATGTAATTGTTGAATCAGCTCTCAAAAAAGCGTTTAGCATTATTATAAAGAATGTCATCGATAACCTTTGAATCCAGAGGCAGATCGCGGATCTGCTGAATGCAGCTTTCCAACGGAACCCCCAGCATTGCCCAGTTTGAGGCAAAGCAGAATTTATCAGGGATGTTATGCTCAATAGCATATAACAGCGGCTCATACCCCTTACCTTTTTCTGTCAGCATTCTGGGTTCTATAATTTCCATATTGATGTAAACATTATTGTGACGTATCACGGTTCCAACTGCGTCCAGTACCCATGGCCAGCCTCCTATGCTCATCATAATCTTAAGTTCGGGGAAGAAGCCGGCGACCTCGTCTACATACTTCGGATGTCCGATATCCATAGGCAGCGTAGTAATAAGATTCATATTGGCATATATAAATACAGGAATTTTCAGTTCGGCTGCCTTGGCATACAGAGGATAGCAGCGCTTATCGTTTGCTTTCATACCGATTCGGATGGGGGAGATGTACAAAGCGGACAAGCCAAGTTCCTTCACACAATATTCCAGTTCCCTGACTCCTTCCATGCCCTTTGCCGGATCGATATAGGCAGCTCCTTTAAAACGGCCGGGATAACGGCGGCACAGTTCAGCAGTTTTTAAATTGTCGCGGTCATGAATACCGGTAAAACCCCACTCAATCTCAAGTCTGTCCATCTTCTCGATGAACTGCTCCATTGTAATATTGTGACAGGCAGCCTTTTCCGTTACAATCTTTTTAAATGCCTCTTCGCCTTCCTCAGCTACAATTTTGTCCAGTTCTTCTAAGGTAAGGCCGATGGTTTTTGCTTCGTTTCCTCCAAAGAAACGCCGGTAACCGCGTCTGGTGTGTGGGCCGTCACCAAGACAATACATGCTTAGCCGATTCAGGTATAAATCATCGCCTGTGGGGATATCAAGATACAAATCGATTACTTTTGACATAGGTAATACCTCCTCGTTTTATATGTTAATTTTCAGAGTTCTGTTTGGAAGTCTGCCGGAAATCATTTACGGCGTCACCAGTATAAAAGCTCACCTTTCGGATACGGTTGACTATGACGCTGATAATAAATGCGCACAGGACCGTAACAAGTGAAACATAAATCATAAACGTAGTCTGCATATCGAGCAGCACGGCCATCTGGATGAGAAGAATAACGCCGGCGATGCCCACCGTAATGCAAAGAACGGACGGTTTAAATAAAAAGAAGGATTTTGCACAGGCGTCCGGATATTTTTTATGTACAAAGAAGCAGGAACAGATTGGTATAAACACACGAAACAGCATCGCGCAGGAGCCTATGGTGGAGATTGCCGACAGGGAAACACCTGTGATAACTGGCAGCAATCCTACGATATAAAATACGGTAAGAAGGTAGTGAGGCGTTCCAAAACGCCGGTTGACTTCACCCAGCTTCTTTGGAAGATAGCCGTCTTCAACAAACATTAAAAGCGGCTTGGTGACCCAACTGAAGGTGGAATTAAGCGTAGTAATAATCGCTGTCATGGCGCCGCCAATCATAAAAAACAAATATGCAGGTTTGGAAAGGAACACCCCGGCTACCACACCCAGGTTTTTATTTGCAACTTCCTCCACCGGAAGAACGCCAGAGGCGACAAATGCAAGAAAGGCGTAGATGATGCCTACTAAAACCGTGGCAACTGCCATTACAATCGGAATATCACGGCCAGGATTTTTGGCCTCTGCTCCAAGGTGTGTAATAACATTAAGAT
>ERZ507461.2941-NODE-2941-length-2199-cov-3.33909_pt1 | contig 2199 bp, 4 predicted proteins | sample MGYA00513719_ERZ507461 | MGnify/ENA metagenome assembly ERZ507461 | reverse complement strand
GACGCTCTTCCGATCTAGGCAGTAGCACCGATCACTTATGTATTATCGGAGACAAAACCATTGGACGGATATGAAAAACATACGGAAACTTATGAAATCACATTCAGTTATGCAGATGCCAAAACAAAAGTCATAGAAGTGGTAAAAGAAATCCAGAACAAGAAACTTCCAAAGACACCGGAAAAATCAGAGGAAGTAAAAACAGGAGATACTACCATGATTCTGTTACCGATTGGTATTGCAGTACTGACAGTAGCTGGTATCGGTATTGTCCTTTGGAGAATCAGACGCACTAAGAGATAAAAAGTATTTGGAAATGATAGAACACTAGACCTGCGGGGTGGTGTAAAGAACATTTCTGGATGCTTTACCAGAAGATTTCGGGGCGGTACCGGACCCCGCAAGTGAAAGGAAAGGTGATGCAGAAGCGAAAGAAAAGAATTTAAAAGTTTTTATAAAAGAGTAAGTGGGAATGAAGCGGAAAAATGCAAATATCCGATCAGACTGGATACCTATGGCTGTGGCTGTATGCACAATTGTTCCTATTGTTATGCACGCAGCCTTTTGGATTTCCGCGGGCTTTGGAATGCAGAAAATCCGAGAGTGGCAGATATCCAGAAAATCCGGAGAAAATTGGAAAAAGTGCCACCGGGAACCATTTTAAGACTTGGAGGCATGACAGATTGCTTTCAGCCGGTGGAACGTCAGGAACAGGTTACCTATCAAACCATAGAACAGTTAAATGAATATGGCATTGGGTATCTGATTGTGACAAAATCCCATCTGGCAGGAGAGGAAAGATACCGGAAACTTTATGATCCGAAACTGGCACATATCCAGATTACCATTACCTGCTTTGATGATAAAAAGGCGCTTGGATATGAAAATGCAAGCAGTCCGTCAAAGCGGTTAAGGGCATTGTTAAAGCTACAGGAAGAGGGCTTTGATGTTACGTTACGATTGAGTCCTCTGATTGAAGAATATTTGGATTTTGATTACTTAAATAGGCTACCGGTAAATAAAGTTTTGGTAGAATTTCTTCGGGTAAATGGGTGGATGAAAAAATGGTTTCCGGATCTAGACTATCAGAACTATGTTTTGTGTCAGAGTGGATACTGGCATTTACCGTTGGAAGAAAAAATCAGGATATTGGAAAAAATTCATCTTCCGTTAACGGTCTGTGAAGATGTCACAGAACATTATGAATATTGGAAGCAGCATATCAATCCAAACCCAGTGGATTGTTGCAATTTAAGAAAATAAGAGACATAAGTGTAGGCGGTAGTATATCAATTTTGGTATGCTACCGCTTTTTTACGTTGGAGGTAAGCAGATGAAAAAAGAATACTTTTTACTTGGGATATTAAGCGTGATCTTGCTGGTAGCAGGAGTCTGGATTTGTCAGATTATCAGTGAATACCAAAAATCAGAACAGGAATATGAAAAGTTGCAAGAATATGTGAAAGTAGAAAAGAATACAAAAGAACCAGAAGATATGAAGCCGGAAACTACAGAAGATGATAAGGAAAAAGAAAAGCCGGAAGAAACCGTAACGGTCGATTTTGCAGCTTTACAGGAAATCAATCCAGATGTTGTAGCATGGATCAGAATTCCAGGGGTACTGGAATATCCAGTGGTAAGAGGGGGAGACAATTCCTATTATTTGAACCATACGGTATTGCGGGCAGTATTTTTTTAGATTACCGGAATGAACGGGACTTTTCAGATAGTAAGAATATTATCTATGGCCATAATATGAAAGATGGAAGTATGTTTCATGTATTGAGAAATTATCAGGATATTGATTTTTTCCAGAAGCACACGGATATGGAGGTTTATTTACCGGATGGAAGAACTTTGAACTATCAGATTACAACTTGTGAACAGGTGTCGGCAGATAGTGAGATTTATCAGATAGAAAGAGGATATGTTGAGGATAATAAGGGAAATGAAATCATATTGTCTACCTGTAGTGCAAAAGCAAATGTCAGAATTATTATAAAAGCATATTTGAAAGAAAAAACATCATGAAGATACCAGAAACAAGATATTAAAAAAGCAGATTGGAAAAGGAGGATACTAGGTGTATTTAATTGAAATTGATACAAGAAAATTTGATTTTCAAGGAATATCACATGAAGAATATCTGGAGTTTTTTGGATATCGAGGCATTAAAAAAATAAGTAGTTGTATTTACGC
>ERZ507461.2710-NODE-2710-length-2390-cov-3.93319_pt1 | contig 2390 bp, 3 predicted proteins | sample MGYA00513719_ERZ507461 | MGnify/ENA metagenome assembly ERZ507461 | reverse complement strand
GTTCAGACGTGTGCTCTTCCGATCTCCAATACTTTGATGACATTTCCACGTGCCACAATTTTTAATTTGGGATACAAAGCTTGTATCATTTTCATATTGACGTTGTTTACGCCATAAAATATCACAGGATCAATATCCTCTAAAACTATATGTTTTTCTATCATTTAACTAGTTTAGGTACTTTATGTACTTGTTTATAGGGTGCAAATTTAATGAAAGGTTTTCATTGTTCTTATTTTCCGGGCAATTTATTTGCATAAGCTTTTTCAGAAAAAGGATTTTAATCTATCTTTGCGAGGAATTTGAAAAGATAGTTAGATTATGAATTGTATGAAAGGTGCATGTTGCACGCTATTGTCACTGTTGTTTTCCTTGACAGTTTCTTCCGGTTGCAAGGAAAAAGATATGTCCATGAAGATGAACGAGCCTCATAATATAAAAGGTGTAATTAGCTATAAACGTAGTTTCGGTGATTTGAATGATACTCATCTCAGTGTGGCGAAGAAAATAGGAATTCGTCCGTTGGCTTCTCGTTCGGAAGCAGAGGGGCTGGGTGGCAAATTGGTTCAGATAAAACCCTGTGAGCGTTATGCCATGGATTCGCTGACTCACTCCATTCCTTTTCTGATTCCGCAGGCTAGTGCGTTATTGGATACAATAGGAGCCAATTTTTTGGATTCATTGAGTTGCAAAGGATTGAATCCTAATCAAATCATTGTTACTTCTGTACTTCGTACGGCAGATGATGTGAAACGTCTTCGTCGTCGCAATGGAAATGCTTCTGCCAATTCAGCTCATGCTTTTGGGACAACTTTCGATGTCAGTTACCGTCGGTTTTGTAAAGTGGAAGACCCGGATGGACGTCCTATGCAGGATGTTAGTCCGGATACGCTGAAGTTGGTATTGGCCGAGGTACTCCGTGATCTTCGGAAATCGGACAAATGCTATATTAAATATGAGTTGAAACAGGGATGTTTTCATATAACAGCCCGCTGATTTATTGAATTTTCACTTGGTCGGAGGCTTTACGATGCGGTATTTCATATATTTGGCTTATGATGGAACGAATTATCACGGTTGGCAGATTCAGCCCAATGGTGACAGTGTACAGGAAACATTAATGCGTGCTCTTTCTACTTTTCTCCGTCAAGAAATAGAGGTAGTGGGAGCGGGACGTACTGATGCCGGTGTGCATGCGCGTCTCATGATCGCGCATTTTGATTATGACCGGGAGTTGGATTGTGTTCAGATAACGGAGAAATTGAATCGCTTGCTTCCTCCCGATATAGCGGTTTACGCTGTAAAGCGGGTGAAGGATGATGCGCATGCCCGTTTTGACGCGACTTATCGTACTTATAAGTATTATGTGACTACCCGGAAAGATCCGTTTAACCGTCACTATGCCTGGAGGCTTTTTAATTCATTGGATTTTGAGAAAATGAATGAGGCTGCCCGTGTATTGTTTGATTATACTGATTTTACCAGTTTCAGTAAATTGCATACTGATGTGAAGACGAATAATTGCCGGATTATGCATGCTGAATGGACGCAGGTGAGCGGGACAGAATGGGTATTTACTATTAAAGCTGACCGTTTTTTACGGAATATGGTAAGGGCTGTGGTAGGTACGTTGGTAGAAGTGGGACGTGGTAAAATGACTGTGGATGAGTTCAGGAAAGTGATAGAGGATAAAGATCGTTGTAGTGCCGGGAGTTCTGTTCCGGGACATGCCTTGTTTTTGGTAGATGTGGGATATCCGGAAGAACTGTTTATTGTTTCTCCGTCAGATATTTCCAATATCTGACAGGCATATCTTGCCGGTGTTTTCTGGGATTCCAACGTTCTTTGATGCAAATGGACTTGAAATATGTTTTCCAAAGTTTCTGAAACAATTTCTCATCATTGTCCATCAATGTTTCATTTAGCATTCCTGTGACCAGATGCGCTTGGCGGGGGTCTTCAAATGTTACTTCTTCCATCTCCGTCAGATTATAGTAATATCCATATTGTCGCTTCACATCATAAATGAGCCAACGCTGGTCGGCAAACCGGTCTTTGAAATGATCCACAGCCAGTGGCAGTGCGTTGAATTGAGGCTCTACGGCTGCAAAGAAAGTTCCGTCCGCAGCTTTTTGGAAACGGACGAACTGCATGAGGTGTACTCGTTCTCCATCTACTCTTTTATAGATTTTCGCAAGCTCCAGCACATCAGGATCGGCAAAGTTGGTTTCGATGGAATGAGGAGAGTTTATGGCCTTCCGGATATAGCGGAAAAGCATTTCGTCCACCTTTGGTAATTCTGATAACCAGCAGCAGGTCAGGCAGAACAGGGCATGCTTGGAGATTTTTTTCTGTAATCCGCGCCACACTCGTCCGGCTTTCAGATCGGA
>ERZ507461.2493-NODE-2493-length-2573-cov-57.6513_pt1 | contig 2573 bp, 2 predicted proteins | sample MGYA00513719_ERZ507461 | MGnify/ENA metagenome assembly ERZ507461 | reverse complement strand
GAATTTCGCTACCTTAGGACCGTTATAGTTACGGCCGCCGTTTACTGGGGCTTAAATTCAAAGCTTCGCTTGCGCTAACCTCTCCTCTTAACCTTCCAGCACCGGGCAGGCGTCAGCCCATATACCTCACCTTACGGTTTTGCATAGACCTGTGTTTTTGCTAAACAGTTGCTTGAGCCTATTCTCTGCGGCCACATCTCTGCGGCACCCCTTCTCCCGAAGTTACGGGGTCATTTTGCCGAGTTCCTTAACAATGCTTCTCCCGCCGGCCTTAGGATTCTCTCCTCATCTACCTGTGTCGGTTTACGGTACGGGCATGTATCACACAATAGCGGCTTTTCTTGACAGCCGGAATCACACACTTCGCTACTTTTGTTCGCTCCGCGTCACGTATTCGGATTGCACGGCGGTTTTGCCAGCCGTACTCCTACCACGCTTGCCCCGGTATTCCCATTCCCGGGATGTGCTGTCCTTCTGTGTCCCCACAGTTCTGATGATACACGGTACAGGAATTTCAACCTGTTGTCCATCGACTACGCCTCTCAGCCTCGCCTTAGGCCCCGACTTACCCAGAGCAGATCAGCTTTACTCTGGAAACCTTAGATATTCGGCCTGGAGGATTCCCACCTCCATCTCGCTACTCATTCCGGCATTCTCTCTTCTCAGCACTCCACGGCTCCTTACCGGTACCGCTTCTCCGTCCTGAGAATGCTCCTCTACCAATGTCTTACGACATTCCTAAGCTTCGGTGTTGTGTTTCAGCCCCGGACATTTTCGGCGCAGGACCTCTCGACTAGTGAGCTATTACGCACTCTTTTAATGGATGGCTGCTTCTAAGCCAACATCCTAGTTGTCTTCGAAATCCCACATCCTTTTCCACTTAACACACATTTTGGGACCTTAGCTGTAGGTCTGGGCTCTTTCCCTTTTGACTACCCAACTTATCTCGGATAGTCTGACTCCCATGCACCATCTACACGGCATTCGGAGTTTGATATCCCTTGGTAAGCTTTGACGCCCCCTTAGGAATTCAGTGCTCTACCTCCGCTAAACTAATATGAGGCTAGCCCTAAAGCTATTTCGAGGAGAACCAGCTATCTCCGGGTTCGATTGGAATTTCTCCCCTATCCACACCTCATTCCCACCCTTTTCAACGGATGTGGATCCGGTCCTCCACGGAATTTTACTTCCGCTTCAACCTGGACATGGATAGGTCACCCGGTTTCGGGTCTGCCTGTACTGACTTGACGCCCATTTGAGACTTGGTTTCCCTTCGGCTCCGAGCCTTAAGCTCTTAACCTTGCCAGTACCGGCAACTCGCCGGACCGTTCTACAAAAAGTACGCGGTCGCACCTTAACGTGCTTCCACAGCTTGTAAACACAGGGTTTCAGGTTCTTTTTCACTCCCCTCCCGGGGTCCTTTTCACCTTTCCTTCACAGTACTATGCGCTATCGGTCACTAAGGAGTATTTAGCCTTGGAGGGTGGTCCCTCCTACTTCCCACAAGGTTTCCCGTGTCTCGTGGTACTCTGGATCCTGCTGCTTCCTATTGCTTTCGTGTACGGGGCTTTCACCCTCTCCGGCCTGACTTCCCAGACAGTTCCACTAACAATTCGGTTCACGTACGCAGTCCTTAACCCCAGCATGCACGCACGCTGGTTTGGGCTCTTCCCATTTCGCTCGCCGCTACTTTGGGAATCGATGTTTCTTTCTCTTCCTCCGGTTACTTAGATGTTTCAGTTCACCGGGTTCCCCCTGCATGGCTATGGATTCACCATGCAGTGACTGAGGTTTGCTCAGCCGGGTTTCCCCATTCAGATATCTCCGGATCAAAGGATATTTGCTCCTCCCCGAAGCTTTTCGCAGCTTATCACGTCTTTCATCGGCTCTTAGTGCCAAGGCATCCACCCTGCGCTCTTTATAGCTTAACCAAAATGATTCCCCGCGGCGGGTTGCTGCGGTTCCTCTCACGCCCATAGCGTTGGACGCTTTGGTTCTAGGTTTGTTTATAAACGCTTTCGCATTTACAAGTTTGTTTCTTCCATACAATCTCTTGTATGGCCTCGGATGTCTTGATATTCTGATTTTGAATATTCAATTCATTTTTATTCAATATGCGGTTTTCAAGGTACGTATGTGACTGATGTTTTATCAGTCATTAGTGAACTCGATTTGTTCAAATCCACTAATCACTGGTAAAAACCAGTTATATGGAACAGCACTTCCCTGCTGACGTAGGTTAACACGTTCTTTAAAACACAGGTTTCGCTTTTACCTCCACCCATTGGAACATGTCTGTTCTATATAAAACACTCTTTCGAGTGAGTTTTTTTGATGAATCCGGCAGCCACCTGCTCTCCCATGCCGTCTCCAGCATAGTACCATCGGCCGCTTAAGTCTTAACCATCGTGTTCGGAATGGGTACGGGTGTTTCCCCTAAGCGCATCGCCACCGGAATTTCTCTGTGTCCTTTTCATTGAACACTAGACAGTATCTAAAACCCTTACTTCTTCTTCCTTAGAAAGGAGGTGATCCAGCCGCACCTTCCGATACGGCTACCTTGTTACGACTTC
>ERZ507461.2273-NODE-2273-length-2780-cov-3.54385_pt1 | contig 2780 bp, 3 predicted proteins | sample MGYA00513719_ERZ507461 | MGnify/ENA metagenome assembly ERZ507461 | reverse complement strand
GGAGAATTTAAAAAGGCATATATATGATACGGTAAAGGAATGGCAGATGAAAATTGGAAGTCTGGATGAAAGTATCGGTCTTTATTATCCGGCTGAATCACTTAAAAGTCTGCTGGGTTTAGAGCAGTCTGCCACGCGCAGGCAACTGGATGGAGCGCTTGAGAAATTTTGCAGGGAAGTTTATCCGCAATTGGGAGAAACTGCTTTTTCATGTCAGGGTGAACGTTATTGCATTGAGATACCTGAAAAGGGATGTGCTTACATTGCAGAAGAAATTCCGGAGCCTGAATTTTTGAAAAATTTTCTATCGGCTATATCGGACGGAGAACATTCGCTTGAACGAGTTCGGAGGTGTTTCAGCGATTTTGCTGATAAATATGGAGAAAGCTACAGAGAAGAGGACAGGGAAGCGGAAGGTATGGGATGTGTGTTCTGCTTTGAGAATGATGATTTTGAGCCTTATGTTTATTGTGTGGAATCGGATGAATTTGGTCTGACCTATCATCGGTTTACCAGGGAGGATTATGAGGAGCTTTCCCGGTAGGACTGCCCTGCACATTTAATAGGACAATGGCATATTCTGTTATTAGCAGTATGAACTGCTGAATAATAAGGATGTGATATTATGAATTATGATGATATGAATAATTTAAGATGTGGAAATCCAGATATGTCTTCTTCCTCCGGGCAGGAGGAAAATCAGTCCCTGAGATGTCAGGGAAATAGTACAGGAGACTATTCGGAGAGAAGATGTTGTCCTGGTCCGGGAAGAGTTTGCTGTCAGGGGCCAACAGGCCCACGAGGCTGTCCCGGACCGATGGGGCCGCGGGGCTGTCCGGGACCGATGGGGCCACGGGGCTGTCCTGGTGAACCTGGAGCCAGAGGACCTCAGGGGCCTCGGGGAGCAACCGGAGCCAGAGGACCTCAGGGGATTCCCGGAGCCACAGGCCCGCAGGGGCCGCAGGGAATTCAGGGCCTTCGTGGAGCGACGGGAGCTACCGGAGCAACCGGAAGGACACCGACCGTTACGGTAGCAGGAACAATTACGGGAGAACCGGGAACTCCGGCCGCAGTTTATGAAAATGTTACACCGAGCGGAGTAGAGCTTTTGTTTACCATTCCGGCAGGAGCAACCGGCCCGACAGGTCCGACAGGTCCGACAGGAGCAGCCGGAACGGCGGGAGCAACCGGCCCGACAGGTCCGACGGGAGCAACCGGAGCAGCCGGCCCGACAGGTCCAACAGGAGCAGCGGGAGCAGCCGGCCCGACAGGTCCGACAGGAGCAACGGGAGCAGCCGGAACGGCAGGAGCAACCGGCCCGACAGGCCCAACAGGAGCGACGGGAGCAGCCGGAACAGCGGGAGCAACAGGCCCAACAGGAGCAACAGGAGCAACAGGAGCAACCGGCCCGACAGGAGCGGCAGGCCCAACAGGAGCAACGGGAGCAGCCGGAGCAACAGGAGCAACAGGAGCAACAGGCCCAACCGGAGCGACCGGAACTTCCGTGACAGCCAACAGTATGAACGCGACCAACTCGACGGGAGACACAATAACAGTTATTCTGGGCGGAACAGCCGTACCGCTGCCGGATTTCCAGGTATTAGACGGATTTACGACAACTGCTCAAAATACAACATTTACCGTACCGGCAACAGGAACCTATATGGTTTCTTACAGAGTATCGACGACGGCAGCGCTGCTGTTATCAACGAGGGTGCTGCGCAACGGAACGCCCCTGGGCGGATCTACCTTCACACCGGCCTTATCGGTCAGCTCTTTTGCAGCAACTACCTTCGCTGCCTTGACGGCAGGCGATACGCTTACACTCCAGCTTTTTGGTCTGGTGGGGGCAGCCGTCCTACAGTCAGGCAACGGTGCCACACTTACCGTAATACGGCTTGTATAAGCGACGTAATGAGTCAGATAAAGCCGGTTCATTCCGGTAAGGATACCCGATAGCGTCAAAGCGTGAATGCATAAAATGAGCCCGTTTAAACAAACATAGCGTTTTGTTTAAACGGGCTTTAGCAGTTGTCGGTGAATATGGTCTTATGCCTGTAAACCGTCATGTCTTTTAAATTTTTATATAAGGTTAATAATTCATATAATCTTTTTAGTGTTCTTTTCTATTTCTTTCCATTTTCCCGGAGCCGCGCTTTCTTTTTTTCTGATAAGCTTGCCTTGGCTTAAGGAGGTTTCATTATGAGTATACAAATGCTGACTCAGATTTTTTTACAATACGGCGCATTATTTATTTTTCTGTTAGTTTTGCTGGAATATATGAATCTTCCGGGACTTCCGGCAGGAATTATCATGCCTCTTGCAGGCATTTGGGCTTCCAAAGGAAAAATCAGCTTTGTGACTGTTATGATAATCACAGTTCTGGCCGGTCTTTTGGGAAGCTGGCTCCTATATCTTCTGGGCAGACTTGGAGGCGGCCTGTTTATACCATGGTATTTGAAACGCTTTCCGGGGCAAAGAACGCGCATAGAAAAATACCTTGAAATGCTCCGTAAAAAGGGGGCTATGAGTGTGTTTATAAGCAAATTGATTCCGGTAGCGCGTACGATCATCTCAATTCCGGCCGGAGCAGTGAAAATGGATTTTCTATTGTATACTATCAGCTCGGCAGGAGGAATACTCATCTGGAATTTCGTATTGGTGGGAGCCGGTTACTGGGCCGGTGACGCGGCTTTGAAATGGTTTGCATTGAATTAAGATTAATACAGATTTGAGCTTAAAGACGGGTGCTTTTCATGATTTTCACAAAAGGGCATATA
>ERZ507461.2145-NODE-2145-length-2918-cov-3.69752_pt1 | contig 2918 bp, 2 predicted proteins | sample MGYA00513719_ERZ507461 | MGnify/ENA metagenome assembly ERZ507461 | reverse complement strand
GTATTTAAAAACGAAGAAGTCCGGGCCTATATGATAATCGTCGTAGCTGCGATGATTCCCAAATAGGCCCGGACTTCTTCGTTTTTAAATACAGACTTTACATTCTTTAACAGCAACAGAAAATACATATTAAAATTGATTCCAAACAGAATCATAAATACTGTGATCACACCATCTATATATGCGCTGTCATAAAACGCAACACTGTTATTCCTGTTGTTAAACCCTCCGGTTCCAGCAGTACTGAATGCATGGATGACACTGTCATACAGATTCATTCCTCCCGCAAGCAAAAATCCAACTTCTATCAACGTCAGCGCAAGATACATTCCATATAAAATTTTTGCTGTTCCTCTCACCTTGGGAACCAGTTTGTCCGCTTCCGGTCCCGGAACCTCCGCGCGCATCAAGTGCATCGTATTCTTGTCATCTAAAGATGTCAGTACCAGCACAAAGACAAGCACTCCCATTCCGCCGATCCAATGCGTCAGACATCTCCAAAAATTCATGCCCATCGGCAAAGATGCAATATCCGTCAAAATAGTAGAACCTGTTGTTGTAAAACCGGACACAGTCTCAAACAGTGCATCGATATATTTCGGTATCGTTCCCGAAATATAAAACGGAAGTGCTCCGAATACGGACCATAGAATCCATGCCAGCGCCACAATCACAAATCCTTCCTTTGCATAGATCATCGCATTCTCCGGCTTTTTGCGCCCGAAAATCAAAAACAATACCATTAAGACAGCACTTGTGATTAAAAACGCACGCATCGTCTCTTCTCCGTATATCGCGGAAACAATCGCCGGAATCACCATCACAAGCGCCTCTACACCTAACATTCTTCCTAATATAAAACTCGTCATTCTATAGTTCATAATTGCCTCTTCCTCTAACTCAAAATATCTGTGATATCATGAATCTTTCTTTCCAAAGTTACAACTACGACACTATCCCCTACCTGAAGGCTGTCTTCACCATTCGGAATAATAATCTGTCTCTTTCTTCCAATACAGGCGATCAGATTATTCGGCTTGATCGTTATATTCTTAAGCGGTATATTCGTATAATTGTTCTCTTTTCTGATAATAAATTCTAACGCTTCCACCTGACCGTCAACCAGACGATACATCGTCTCCACGTTTGCACTGCGCAAAGAATTCTGTCTTGCACGCACATAACTTAAAATAACATCTGCTGTTGCACTTTTTGCAGATACAATACTATCGATTCCAAGACCTTCGACCATCTGCGCTCTTGTGTCCTCATTTACCTTTGCGATAATCTTATGCACGCCCTGCATCTTTGCAAACAATGCCATAATGATATTCTCCTCGTCCATACCAGTAAGTGAAATAAGTGCATCCGCCTCCCGAATACCTTCCTCGATCAAAAGATCATGATCTGCTGCATCTCCATGAATAATGGTCGCCTTAGGCAGAGACTCACATAACGCTTCGCATTTTTTCAAATCCTGCTCAATAATCTTAACCTGCATTCCCAAAGACAGAAGCTGCTTTGCGAGGTAAAATCCTACGCGTCCACCTCCGCAAATCAAAACTCTTCGGATCTTATTCTTACAATCTCCCAAAGATTTAAAGAAGAGCTCAATCTCCCGATGGGATGCTGCAATGTGAAGCTTATCGCCTTCCTGTGGAACAAACTCTCCGTCCGGAATATAAACTTTCTTTCCTCTTTGTACTGCGCAGACAAGTATCTTAATCTGATATTTCCTATAAATCTCCGCCAGACTGTGACCAATGATCGGATTCCCTGAGCGCAGCATAAATTCAACCAGTTCCACTCTTCCTTTCACAAATGTCTCAATCTTACTTGCCACCGGAAAAATCAGCACTCTTGAAATCTCATTTGCAACTGCCAGTTCCGGATTGACCGCCATACTCAACCTCAAATCTTCTTTCAAAATATCTATCTGCTGATAGTAAATTGGGTTACGCACTCTGGCAATCGTATGTCTCGCTCCCAATCTTCTCGCGATCAGACAACTCAGCATATTGAGCTCATCTGTAGATGCGCATGCAATCACTAAATCTGCATGCGGTACATCTGCTTCTTTTTGCACTTCTGCACTTACACCATCCCCGGTAATACAAATGATATCCAGCTTATTAATCGCCGCCTTTAACTTTCCCGCATTATTGTCAATCAGCACTACATCATAATTGTCTTCAGAGAGTTGCTTTGCAAGTTTATATCCTACTTTTCCATCTCCAATAATTACAATCTTCATCGATATTCCCTCAACTTTTTATTTTCATTCCTCTCGGATTCCCATACAGAATCCAAACAGCATGGCAATTATAGCACCTTTATATCAAAAGTACAATACATTCCCAAAAGGTTGTCCCACACAGATAAAAAGGTAAGGACATCTAAAAATGATGCCCTTACCCGCCTTACTTATTCTTCTGCTGCACGTTTTGCAATCTCTTTTTCCTGCACATCAGAAGGAGCCTGTTCATAGCGTACAAATTCATATTCATAAGCCCCTCTTCCACCTGTCATAGACCGCAGCACGGTGCAGTATCCAAATACTCCTGTCATCGGAATATCCGCTTCGATAATCTGCGCTCCGCCCGCAACCGGCGTCATTCCAAGCACACGTCCACGACGTTTGTTCAGGTCTCCCATCACGTCTCCGGTATACTCATCCGGCACCGTCACTTTAATCTTTGCGATTGGCTCCAATAACACAGGACTTGCTTCCATAAATCCTTTTTTGAACGCCTGCATTGTCGCTGTCTTAAATGCCATCTCAGAAGAATCCACCGGGTGATAAGATCCGTCATATAAAACTGCCTTCACACCTACAACCGGATATCCTGCCAAAGGTCCTTTCAGTACAGATTCCTGCAAACCTTTTTCTACTGCCGGGAAGTAATTCTTTGGAACTG
>ERZ507461.2060-NODE-2060-length-3011-cov-3.54736_pt1 | contig 3011 bp, 3 predicted proteins | sample MGYA00513719_ERZ507461 | MGnify/ENA metagenome assembly ERZ507461 | reverse complement strand
TTCTGCATAGCCGCTCATTCTCCTTATGAACCCCCATCTCTTTTCCGGTTTTTTCATCGGAGAAATCCACCGTATGCAGGGATGCATAATACCGGGCGGCTGCCGTCTTAGTAAATTCTTCCTTCAGGCTCATGCTTTGATCCACCCAAAGGGAGGTTGCCATCCGCATCTGGCTGATGGAACTGTCGCAATATAAAATCCGGTAGAGCCTCCCCGCATACTCAGCGGCGCTGTCGGGATCCTCCACTCCCAGAAACCGGTACAGCTCCCCGGCCGTTTCTCCCCGTGTTCCCGATGCCGCCAGAGACAAGGCGTAATAAAGGCTCGCCGGGGAGTAGACCAGATTTTCCTCCCGGCCGTCCAGAAGCTCTCTCGCCGTCGTGAATGTAAAGCCGGACTGACTCTCTATAAATGACTGTGGCACCTCGTTCTCGTCCTGATTTTTCCTCCACTTATCCCAATCCTTTTCCTGGTCTATCGATTCCGGATAGGATGGCAGGACCGTCTTTGCATCCGGCACCAGGATTTCACTTTTGCCGCATCCTCCCAGAACCGCAGAGGATATCGCGAGCAGTATCAGGCCGCACAGGGCAGCCGTTTTGTTACATGATCTTTTTTTCATAAAATACTCCTCCTCTTCCTCTTTTTATTATACCGGATTTTACCAGGGCTTTTTTTGCTTTTCTCTTACTCATTCTTAATTTTTACCTGTATAGATTCTTTAGGCAGACCGCCAAATGACGAGATTTTCTGCCGAAGCAGTGCGATCCTCCTCGGAGCGGTTTTCATTTAACAGGAGAACTATCCTGTTAAATGAAAAAATCCGAACAGCCGGTGCAGTACCTCCCCAATGGAATGGCCTGCATGGCTGCCGGATTTATATGCTTTACGCTGTCCCTTCTGCTTCTAATAGGAGGCCAGCTCTTTTTCATTCTGCACTACAATGATTTTCGTATTCTGATCAACGGACTGCACCAGCAGCTTCATATATTCTTCCGGAATACTGATGCAGCCGGATGTGCCTGTATTGTTAGCAGTCTTAGGGCAATGCAGGAATATGGCTGAGCCTTTTCCCGGAACATACGTATCATTATAGTTCAGAACCAGGGCGTAATTGTAATGCGGTGCCTGGCGTATCAGGTTCTCCGAAGAATTCCAGTCCTTCTGCACCTGGGATTCATTGACAAGGCGGTTATAGTACCTGCTGCCGCTGTCGTCCACAAAATGATCTCCGTTTACCACCTTGTGATAGGGGAGAATGCTGCCGGGATTGTCTTTCATCCCAAAGGCCATGGTAAATGAATAGATTCCGGACGGAGTCTTCTTATCTCCTTCCCGCTTATCGGCTGATATGCCGTTCATCCCGCTGACCGCCGGTACTGAAAAAGCCGGTATCAGCTTCCCTTCCTGATTTCTGACATACCAGGTCAGCGTCCCCTGCGCAGGATCCGCCTCATTTCCCACAGCGACAATTAACTGGGATGCCTCTGCCGCTGCCTTCAATGTGTTGACATCACCGTTAAAAACGGTATTTCCGGCCGCCTCATCCGTCAACAGTCCAAGCCTCATCTGTTCACTCTCCCAGGCCGGACCGCGGGCCAGGGTACTCGCGGCTGCGGTCCGTACATTCACAGATGCAAGAAGAATCCCTGCCAGTAATGCAGTTCCGGCTCTGTTATATTTTTTCAGCTTTCTGCCAAATTTCTCTGCCATCTTATCAAATTCCTTTCTTCAGTCATTCTGTCTGCACTATCCGTTGCTGCAATTAGCCGCATCGATGGCGATAACAAGCATCAGTCCCAAAAGTTCGTCCTCCGGATTCTGGTAATCAAGTACATACGTATCCCCCCAGTGCAGGATTTCCTTCTCTATATGCATCACGGCGGAACATTCTTCGTATATATCGTAATTCCATCCCAGAAAATCCCCCTCTGCATACCAGCCGTTAAAATCTATCTCATATTTTGGACGAAACAGTGTGAAACGCTTTTCAATATGTCCCTTCGGCTCTCCGTCCAACTCTATTTCGAACCGTGGCATCAGGCTGAACAGCTTCTCCCTCACCGCGCCGACTTCTCTGTCCGTACGGCTGTCGTATACATGGATCTGATGGGTCAGTGACAGAAACTCCGCTTTGACAAAGTATTTCGGAGTTTCGTCCTCCCCATATACATCGTAAGTGTCGGTCCAGGAAAATACTCTCTGTTTGATTAATAGTCTGGGCATCTGTCCCTCCCTTATCTTCCGCGTTAATTACTTCTGTTCTGCCTTCTGCTTCTCAATCTGGGCCGAAAGCAGCTTGTCCAGATAGATGGACTTAAATTGTCTGCTCGCCATGGCCTGCTTGATTGGCGGAAGTTTTAAAATTGTTCCGAAAACAGCAGCCAGAGCCCTGTGGTTGGCAAATGCCTCATTATCAAATATCAGGTTCTGCAGCGTTCCCTTTTCGATGGCCTGCAGGACAAAACGGTGGGTGCTGTTGACCGGGGTAATAATCTGTACCGGCCGCTTCTCAAGCCGGATTGCCGAGACCGGACAGTTTCTGACGCAGACGCCGCAGCCAAGACAGATATCTTTATCTACCACAGCTTTCCTCCTGCCTGTCTTCTCCCCTTCTCCGGACGGATTTTCTTCCTCCATCCTGATCGCCAGCACCGGACATACCTTGGCACATTTTCCGCAGCCGATGCAGGTTTCCATATTAACTGAAGGGATATAATTCGTTGTCGCCACCGGCTGCATCGGCGCGAAACGCCTTGCCGCCTGCAGGGCCTCGCAGCAGCAGCCGCAGCAGTTACAGATAAAGGCCGGATATTCCCTTACATTCTCTCCAATCTGTACCAGGTTGGCGCCGTAGGATCGCTCCAGTGCATCCATGGCTTCCTCCCTCGAGATCAGCCGCGCATGTCCCCCATGCTCAGCCAGGGAACGGGCAACATTGCCAAAGGTCAGACAGACGTCGAGAGGGGCGCCGGTCTCACATGGGTGGCCCGCATGAGCCGCTTAGATCG
>ERZ507461.1930-NODE-1930-length-3182-cov-3.03486_pt1 | contig 3182 bp, 2 predicted proteins | sample MGYA00513719_ERZ507461 | MGnify/ENA metagenome assembly ERZ507461 | reverse complement strand
CCAGCACAAATCCCAGCCATTCGCCTGATGGATCTTTTGCAGGAAGTGATCGATAAGACTGGATACATAGAGAGTCTGGAAGCAGAAGGAAAAGAAGAGGCAGAGACAAGAATTGAAAATATCGACGAGCTTCGAAGCAAGGTTGCGGTTTATGAAGAGTCCCGTCTGGATCAGGACGAAAAACCGACGCTTAGCGGATTTTTGGAGGAAGTCGCATTGGTGGCAGACATTGATAGTCTGGATGAGGAACAGGATTATGTAGTTTTAATGACACTGCACAGTGCAAAAGGTCTGGAATTTCCACATGTGTATCTGGCAGGAATGGAAGACGGACTGTTTCCAAGTTATATGACAGTTACATCAGATGACAGGGAGGATATGGAAGAAGAGCGGCGTCTCTGTTATGTGGGAATTACAAGAGCCGAGCAGAAACTGACCATGACCAGCGCTATGCGGCGAATGGTGAGGGGAGAGACACAGTACAATAAAGTATCCCGGTTTATGAAAGAAATTCCATTGGAACTGCTTGACAATGGCAACCGTTCTTTGAAAATGTTTGAAGAAAGACAGGAGATTCCGAAACAGACTGCGTATACGCAGGCAAAACAGACTTTTAAGGCAAAGGCATTTTCTGCGGCTGCGCCAAAACAGTTTGCAGTCAGCAAAGAAAAGGGGCTGGATTATGGTGTGGGTGACCGTGTCCGGCACATGAAATTTGGAGAAGGGATCGTGACACAGATTACGGAAGGCGGCAGAGATTTTGAGGTGACGGTAGAGTTTGACACCGTCGGAGTGAAAAAAATGTTTGCCGGATTTGCCCGTTTGATAAAATTATAGAAATTATGTGAATTTGGCATAAATCAGTAGTAATCTGAAAATGATAGTGTTATAATAATGAAAAGCAAACCTGTACGGCGGCAAGGAGAAAGGACGTGAATATATGAGTAAAGTTGAGGAATTGATCGCAGAGTCAAAACTGAATGAATTACTGAAAAAGAAAGATGATGAAAAAGTGAAAAAGACAGTCATCTGGGTATTGGCGATTGTAGGTGCTGTTGCAGCAGTGGCAGCGATCGCATATGCGGTATATTGCTTCTTTACACCGGATTATCTGGAAGATTTCGAAGAAGATTTTGATGATGATTTCGATGATTATTTCAGTGAGGAAGATCAGGTTTAATCAGAACGAAAAGAGAACAGAAGACAGGATGTGGTCGGAATACACTGCACCCTGTCTCTTTTTTCGTCAGGAAGTATTACAAAAACAAAGAAAAGATAAGGATAAAAGAGAATGAAAAAAGGACAAGTATTAGAAGGAACGATAGAAAAAGTGGAATTTCCCAATAAAGGAGTTGTCACAGTTGCAGAAGAAGGTAAATCTGTGATCGTAAAGAACGGGATTCCGGGACAGAAGGTAAAATTTTGTGTGAATAAGTTTAAGCGAGGAAATGCAGAGGGGCGCCTGTTGGAAGTGCTGGAGAAATCTCCGCTGGAAACAAGAAAACCGGTGTGCAGCATTTTCCCGGCATGCGGAGGGTGTATGTACCAGACTATGTCTTATGAAGCACAGATGGAAATGAAGGCAGAACAGGTGAAAAACATTCTGGATGAAGCCGTGGATGGTGAATATCTTTTTGAAGGAGTGAAGGCAAGTCCGAAAGAATTTGCATACCGCAATAAGATGGAGTTCTCGTTCGGCGACGAGTATAAGGACGGGCCGCTGACATTGGGACTGCATAAAAAAGGTAGCACGTATGATGTGCTGACAGCGTCAGACTGCAAGCTGGTACATGATGACATGACAAAAATCTTAAATTGTGTGCTGGAATATTTTAAGCAGCGAAATGTCAGCTATTATAAGAAAATGCAGCATACAGGCTATCTGCGTCATTTGCTGCTTCGAAGAGGTGAGCGCACAGGAGAAATCCTGGTCAATCTGGTTACAACGACACAGGAAGAACACGATATGTCTCCATTAAAAGAAGCACTCCTTAATTTGGAACTGGAAGGGAAAATCGTGGGATTTCTTCATATTTTAAATGATTCTCTTTCTGATGTGGTTCAGAGTGATGAGACCAGGATTATTTACGGGCAGGACTATTTTTATGAGAAGCTGTTGAATCTGGAATTCAAGATCACGCCGTTTTCTTTCTTCCAACCAAATTCAAGAGGGGCGGAAGTGCTTTACAGTACAGTGCGTGATTATATCGGAGATATCAACGATATGACAGTGTTCGATTTGTTCAGCGGAACAGGGACGATCGCGCAGGTGCTGGCGCCGGTGGCAAAACAGGTGATCGGTGTGGAGATTATTGAGGAAGCTGTGGAGGCAGCCAAAGAAAATGCTGCACACAACGGACTTTCCAACTGTAAATTCATTGCCGGGGACGTATTTAAAGTGTTGGATGAGATTGAGGAAAAACCGGATGTGATCGTCCTGGATCCGCCAAGAGACGGGATTCATCCAAAGGCTCTGCCGAAAATCCTGGATTACGGAGTGGACAAGATTGTGTACATTTCCTGTAAAGTGACCAGTCTGGCACGGGATCTGGAGATGATACAGGCAAGAGGATATGAGGTTGTGAAGAGTGTGGCGGTGGATCAGTTTTGTCAGACTGTGCATGTGGAGACGGTAGTTCTTTTGTCCCAACAAAAACCGGATGACACGATAGAGATCGACTTAGACTTAGATGAGCTGGATGCAACCAGTGCAGAGACGAAAGCGACCTATCAGGAAATCAAAGATTATGTGCTGAAAGAATTTGGCTTGAAGGTTTCAAATTTATATATTTCTCAAATCAAAAGGAAATGTGGAATCGAAGTAGGAGAGAACTATAATCTGCCAAAGACAGAAAATCCAAAAGTGCCACAGTGTCCGAAAGAGAAAGAAGATGCTATCAAGGCTGCCCTGAAATATTTTGCGATGATCTAAGGACATTGCTGATTTCAAGGAGGAATAACACATGAAAAGCACATTTGAAAAGATGGGTGGAACCTACACACTGGAAGCAGACGGAATTTACTATCCGAATCTTGTCAGTACAGATGAAGAACCGCATTATGGAAAATATGGAATGCTGCGGAAAACGTATCTGAAAGAGCATCGTCCGGCAATGTATTCTCTGTATATGTTGGAAGACAGATTGACAAAACATCTGAATGCTGTGGATGATGAAGCACAG
>ERZ507461.1860-NODE-1860-length-3275-cov-3.37702_pt1 | contig 3275 bp, 3 predicted proteins | sample MGYA00513719_ERZ507461 | MGnify/ENA metagenome assembly ERZ507461 | reverse complement strand
TGATGTTTGATACAATGAAGGAGGAACAAAGATTGACATTACATAAAATAAATAAGAAGTATAAAGACAGACTATTTCGCCTTATTTTTCAGTACAAGAAAGATTTGCTGGAGCTTTACAATGCGATAAATAACAGTGATTATACCAATCCGGAAGATTTGACAATTACAACGATTGAAGATGTTGTATATATGGGGATGAAGAATGATTTGTCATTTCTGATTGATGATGTGCTGAATCTTTATGAACATCAAAGCTCGTATAGCCCAAATCTGCCATTACGCGGGCTGTTTTATTTTTCATCTCTGTATCGGGAGCAGATTGAGTCGGTAAAACAGCGGTTGTATACGAATTCACCACTTTATATTCCGTTTCCACAGTATCTTGTTTTTTACAATGGGACGAAAGAAGAACCGGAACGGCAGGAGCTGAAGCTGAGCGATTTGTTTATCACAAATGGGAAGGGAGCAACACCAGCATTAGAATGTACTGCGTTAGTTCTTAATATTAATCTTGGGCATAACCGAAGGTTGATGGAAAAGTGCAAAGCATTGAAGGAATATGCTCAATTTATTGCGATTATTCGTGAAAATATAGCGGTGGGAATGATATTTGAAGATGCTGTAGAAAATGCTGTGGATGTCTGTATTAAGAAGGGAATACTGTCTGAGATACTTCGGAAAAACCGAGCGGAGGTTATTGAAATGATTTTGACAGAGTATGATGAGAATGAATTTCGAGACTTTTTGAAAGAAGAGGCATGGAATGAAGGACATAAGGCTGGTCGAGAAACTGGATTGCTTGAGGGGATGATTAAGACCTGCATGGATTTTCAGATATCCAAAGAACAGACAATAGCGAAACTTAGAAAAGATTTTTCAATGTCAGAGGAAGAAGCAAAGCAGTCTGTAGAAAAGTATTGGAAATAAAAGTAGCGAAATTATGTTGATCGGAGCAGCACTGTCATGCTTTGTGGTATCATATATGGCAATTTTACATGAAGGAATTTACATGAATTTTCAAAATTGTCTTGACACAAAAAAAATCATGTGCTATTGTAATAAAAAATTTAATACGTCAAACCGTTGAAGCGGAGATAACGGCAATGATGCCTTTACAGAGAGTTTGGGATGCTGAGAACCAGATGAGAAACAAGTTGTCAAATGGACCGCGGAGGGTGCAGTCAAATGTAAAGTTTATATTTACAGAGTATTCTGCAACGTGTAGGCATACGTCAGTTGCCGAGGGTATGTTTGTATCCTGCTAAGAGCACGGAGATTCCGTGAATTCAAGGTGGCACCGCGGATTGTGTCGTACCTGTTATACATGTACACTATTCGTCCTTGACAGAAACTATCATTCTGTCAAGGACGTTTTTTTGTGGTATAAAAACGCTATTCAAGAACTGAAAAAATTTTGACAGAATGTAATTGTGACTTGAACAAAGTGTGTAAGAGGAGGTCGTGATTATGAAAATATTACCGGAATTTCGTGAAGTGAAAAAGATTGCAGAGAGCGGACAATACAATGTTGTGCCAATCAGTTGTGAGATTTTATCTGATTTTACAACACCAATTGAGACGATGAAAATATTGAAAAATGTATCCACACATTGTTATATGCTGGAGTCGGCTGTGGCAGATGAACAGTGGGGACGTTATACCTTTCTTGGATTTGCGCCCAAGTTAGAAATCACCTGTATTGACGGGGAAATGCAAATTGGGAATGTCAAAATTGAGACGGAGAATCCTTCAGAGCATATCAGACAGATTCTTGCAGATTACAAAAGTCCTCGATTTGCGTATCTGCCTTCTTTTACAGGAGGACTAGTCGGTTATTTTTCTTATGACTATCTGGGATACAGTGAACCATCTGTGAGATGCAGGGTGGAAGACAGTGAGGCATTTAAAGATGTGGATTTGATGCTGTTTGATAAAGTCATTGCATTTGATCATGTTCGTCAGAAAATCATTTTGATTGTAAATATGTCTCTGGACGATATAGAAGTTGGTTATAACAAGACGGTGCTGGAGTTAAAACAGCTTGTAGAATTGTTGAAAAAAGGTGAAAAAAAGCAGGAAACAAAAGGATGTTTGATGGGAGAAGTCATACCACTGTTTGAGAAAGAGCAATTCTGTGGCATGGTAGAACAGGCAAAACAATATATCCGGGAGGGAGATATTTTCCAGATTGTACTTTCTAATCGTCTGAGTGCCCCGTTTGAAGGAAGCCTGCTGAATACTTACCGCATGCTTCGGACAATTAATCCGTCGCCATATATGTTTTATTTTTCCGGTACGGATGTTGAGGTTGCCGGTGCATCGCCGGAGACTTTGGTGAAACTGGAAAATGGAATTTTGCATACATTTCCGCTTGCAGGAACGAGACCGAGGGGGAAAACAAATGAGGAAGACAGAGCCCTTTCGCAAGAACTGCTTGCAGATGAAAAGGAACTTGCAGAACATAATATGCTAGTTGATCTTGGAAGAAATGATCTCGGAAAAATCAGCAGATTTGGAACGGTGAAGGTAGAAAAGTTTCATACTATCGAATACTTCTCGCATGTCATGCATATCGGATCGACTGTGCGTGGGGAAATTTGCAAGGGAAAAGATGCGCTTGATGCAATCGAGGCGGTACTGCCTGCCGGAACGCTTTCAGGTGCTCCGAAAATCAGGGCGTGTCAGCTGATCGGAGAGTTGGAGAATAACAAACGTGGCATTTACGGAGGGGCAATCGGGTACATTGATTTTACCGGAAATATGGATACCTGTATTGCAATTCGCATTGCATATAAGAAAAACGGAAAGGTATTTGTAAGGTCAGGAGCGGGAATTGTCGCCGATTCTGTTCCGGAAAAAGAATATACAGAGTGCATCAATAAGGCAAAAGCTGTTGTGGATGCATTGAAATTGGCAGAGGAGGGAGAAATATGATTTTACTGATTGATAATTATGATAGTTTTTCTTACAACCTGTATCAGCTGATCGGTGAGATGGAGCAGGATATTCGGGTGATTCGAAACGATGAGATGACAGTGGAAGAAATCAGAGCGTTGAATCCCAAACGCATCATTCTCTCGCCCGGACCGGGAAGACCAGAGGATGCAGGTGTTATTATAGAAGTGGCAAAGACACTTGGAAAAAAGATTCCAACATTTGGTGTCTGCCTTGGGCATCAGGCAATCTGTGCAGCGTTTGGAGCAACGGTCACCTATGCAAAAGAACTGATGCACGGGAAACAGTCGCAAGATCGGAAGAGCGTCGTGTAGGGAA
>ERZ507461.1707-NODE-1707-length-3507-cov-4.06054_pt1 | contig 3507 bp, 9 predicted proteins | sample MGYA00513719_ERZ507461 | MGnify/ENA metagenome assembly ERZ507461 | reverse complement strand
TTTCAGAGCTATTGAACCGTCAACATAAAGCCCATGAAGTCGTTCTCCGGAAAAATCAATGTAATCAACTGAAATCCCTTCATTGTATGCAAGGTTTTCAAGTTCCTCTTTTTTGGTCAATTAAACCACCCCTTTATTTAAGTTTCTTCCGCCTGTTTCGTACAAATTCGGCATAAGACTGGATATCCGCTAATTCTTCTTCTGTAAAATCATCTCCCTCGAAATGTGCAGCTACGGTCAAAGGTTCTGATTCTTCTGAGAAACCAAAAGTTTTAAGCACATCTTTTATTCCGTACAATCGACACAGTTCTAACAATATATCTGGCTTTGGCTGACTATTCCCAGACTCCCAGCTATATACGGTTTTTTCGAGGGCTTTATATCCCTTTTGAGTTAAAAATGAAGAAACCTCTTCAACTGAAAGCCCTGAGTTCATTCGAGCTTGTTTCAATGTGCTTCCTATAATTGCTTTATCCATAATGCTTGCCCTCCTTATAAAGATAGTATCATTATATTTTTGTCAAGTCAATAAAATTTCTGAGAAAATTAGAAAAACTTATTGACATTCTGAGAAACACAGACTATACTGTAGCTAAGTTCTGAGAAACTTAGAAAGGAGGGGGCAAATTGGACAATGCAACAAGAAAAATTTCTGAGTTCGTTAGAGAAAAGGGATTTAATCTATCAGACATGTCGAGAAAGACAGGCATTCCTTATGGGGCCCTATATTCTAGTTTGTGTAACAATTCCAGAGACAGGGACTTAAAGGCTGATGAGTTCTTAAGTGTGTGTAAGTTTTTGGAAAAAGATCCGATGGACTTTGCTGATTCAGACAAGAAAGGAGCGTGAGGGGATGGAAAAACGGAAGGATGACTTGGAGAAAGCAAAGACATGGAGCCGCCAAGCTCAATGGATTTCATTGGCGGCTATGATATTAAGTGCAATCGCACTGATTATAAGGTTAACTGCGGTAATATGATGGATACTATGCTGATAATGAGGGCAACAATTGACACAATCTTAGAAAAAAGAGCATCTTTTTTAGCAGACTCTGCTTCTGCTTTTGCGAAGCTCAGCTGCTCATTCATGATATCGACTTGCTGTAAAGCCGCACTTGCCTGCGCCTTAGCACTATCAGCAATTTGCCGAAATGCCTCAAAACGCTCGTCTTCTTCCATTTTCTTATAAACACTATAAGGCAATGGTGGATTTGTTGCCATCATCGGTGATTTTACATTATCCATAAGATATCCTCCATTTGTATTCAATATGGAAATTATAGCACAGCAAAAAGAGATTTTCCAGACAAGAAAGGAGCGTGAGAACATGACAGACAAACAAAAAGCGGCCGCCTATGCCACCTACACCCGCCAGCGAGTAGAGAATGTTCGAGCAATTATCAGTGAACATAAGGCTCGCAGAAATATGACCAATGCCGGAATCGCGAAGGCAATCCATATGCCACTAAGGACGTTTGAAAAGCGAAAAATGGATCCAGGCCTTTTTAAACTGGAAGATTTATGGCTACTATGCGAGGCTTTAGGTGTACCGGAGGAACAGCGCAAGACCATTATGTAAAGGAGGTGATACCAATGCACAAACATGATTACACCGGTGCCCAGGTCGTCCGGATGAGGCGTCAGATTCGAGAGGAGAGAGCTGAGCAGCTGTGGCTGCGCAAGCTGCTGGCCGTGGCGATTATCCTGTGTGGGGTACTAACCGGGACACTGCTGGCTGTGTCGCAGGCGGCGGGGATGTTGTAAGGGAGGAGGGACAAGGATGCTTAGAACTACCGCAAAAGAGATTCTGCTGACAGAGCTATCGAATCGGAAACCAGAGGAGATCCGCTTGAGCTTTGCAATCGGATGGATGCGGGCAGAAGAAAACTTGTTGTACACAAGTGGAGAGGTTTTGAGGCTGCTAGAGGCAATTAAAGGAGAAATAGAGCCCACCGGCGGCAACCGGACAGGCTCAGATGATTAAAAAAATATTCACACCCTGATTATAGCAGGGAAGACAGGAGGATGCAATGGTAAAAGTAACAATTGAACATGATGGTAAGACTTTTCAGCACGAAGGAAATTTGTTCGTAGGACAGATTTCTTCGCTCAAAGGATGTGAGATAGAAGCGGCAATCCAGGTGGTTGGAAATGGAACCCCACAAATGGTTATCAAAGTACTGGAGGGCATGATGACAAAGGTAATCCAAGAATTATCAGAGGATCCGATTGTCGTGTGCGGCAGTCTAATTGAAATAAATGAAAGGATTGACCAGGAAATTCGCAAGTATATGAAAAAAAATATTGATGGCTTGACTGACAATATTCGCGAATTTCTGGCAGGGGAGGAAGCTTGGAGATGAATTATTACAAAGTTTGTCCGTACTGTGGGGCCCATCTGGATCCCGGGGAGCCGTGCGATTGCGAGGAGGAAATGGGATGCCGGTCAGAAAGTACCAATTCAACAGCCGCGAGGAATGGCTGCAAGCCAGAAAGAACCACATTGGCGGTTCCGATGCCAGCGCCTGTGTCGGCATGAACCCTTATAAGGACAATGTGCAGTTATGGGAAGAGAAGATGGGGTTAATTATCCCGGAGGATATCTCGGAGCGTGACTATGTCCAATATGGGACTAAAGCAGAGGAGTATCTGCGCGGCCTCTTTTCTCTTGATTTTCCACAGTACCAAGTTCTTTATGAGGAAAACAACATGTTTCTAAATTCAGATTTTCCGTGGATGCATGCTTCGCTGGATGGGGAATTGATTGACGAGGAAGGCCGCCACGGTGTGTTGGAAATCAAGACCACTAACATCTTGCAGAGCATGCAGAAAGAGAAGTGGAGGGATCGGCTCCCAGACAATTATTATTGCCAGGTGCTGCACTATCTGGCAGTGACTGAGTATGATTTTGCAGTTCTGAAAGCCCAGCTAAAAAGCGAGTGGGGCGGTGAACTGCGAATCACTACAAAACATTATTTTATTAATCGAAAGGACGCCTGGGAGGACATCCGGTTTTTGGTGGACGCTGAAAAGCGGTTTTGGGACTGTGTAGTTTCAGGACGCCGGCCAGATCTGATTCTCCCTGCGATATAGGAAGAAGATATGGAGCTTAGAATATATAATCCGCAGGATGACGGATTTATACAGAAAATAGAGTGGAATTTTGAGGAACTGAAAAATGAAATCACTGTGGCCTCTGAGGAGTATGCAGTGTCGGTATACACGGATGATGCCATCAAGGCAGCCAAGGCGGACCGCGCCAAACTGAACAAGTTTGTGGACGCGATGGAGGCGAAGCGCAAAGAACTTAAGAAAAAGGTCATGGTGCCTTATGAGCAGTTTGAAAAGGAAGAGAAGGAACTGGTGGCCATTGTCCAGCGGGCCATCGACAACATTGACACCCAGGTGAAAGATTATGAGCGTCGCCAGCGGGAAGAAAAGACAGCGAAGATACGGGAATTTTATGATGACAATATCCATGAAGATCGGAAGAGCGTCGTGTAGGGAA
>ERZ507461.1696-NODE-1696-length-3527-cov-3.42224_pt1 | contig 3527 bp, 3 predicted proteins | sample MGYA00513719_ERZ507461 | MGnify/ENA metagenome assembly ERZ507461 | reverse complement strand
GATCTGAGCATGGACTCTTCTGAAAGGGATTCTCTTTATTTTTGCGTTCGTACTTTTAGCGGCCATACTGGAGCTGGATACCATCCTGTGGCTGCTCGAGAAGACTTCCTATATTGCGGTGACGGCGATTCTTATCATATTCCAGCCGGAGCTGCGAAAAGCCCTGGAACAGCTTGGCAGCAAGAATGTCCTGACCAATCTTTTCACGGCCGATGATGTGAAGAAGAATGAAAGTTTTAATGAGAAGACAATCAATGAGCTGGTAAGGGCCAGCTTTGAGATGGGCAAGGTTAAGACCGGAGCCCTGATGGTAATCGAGAGATCAACTCCTCTCGGAGAGATCGAGAGAACCGGAATCGAAGTGGATGGCATTGTCACCAGCCAGCTTTTGATTAATATATTTGAACATAATACGCCTCTGCATGACGGAGCCGTTGTGATCCGCGGAAACCGTGTCACGGCTGCAACCTGTTATCTGCCGCTGTCGGACAATATGGGCATCAGCAAGGATCTGGGTACGAGACACCGGGCGGCCGTGGGAGTCAGCGAGGCTTCGGACAGTGTGACCATCGTCGTTTCGGAGGAAACAGGACGGGTCACGGTGGCGTCAGGAGGACAGCTTCGCAGGGTAGCCAGCGGAGACGAACTGAGGAGCCTTCTGTCCACATTGATTAAACACGAAGACGCAAACACGGGCAGATTTAAGATTTGGAAGGGAAGGCGGAAGAATGAAAGAAAAGCTGACTAAAAATTCCGGACTGAAGCTGGTTTCCCTGCTCTGTGCATTTTTTGTCTGGCTGGCCGTCGTAAATGTGGCGAATCCGGTGACTACAGGGACCAAAGAAGTCCCTGTAGAGCCGATTAATGAGCAGGTTTTGGAAAAAGCGAACCTGACATATGAGATCGTAGGCAAGAAAACGGCAGTCATTACCTACCGTATCAGAACCAAGGATCAGTATAAGGTGAAACCGAGTGATTTCAGGGCATATGCCGATCTCTCCGAGATGTATGATGTCACCGGGGCGATCCCTGTCAAGGTTGAGGTGGTCAACAACAGCGACCTCTTTGAGACGGCGCCGACGGTCAAATCACCGGAAGTCATTAAGATTCAGACGGAAAACCTGCAGACGAAAGAATTTACACTGGTGCCGAATCCATATGGAAAACAGGCGGACGGATACCAGCCGGGTGAAATTACCATGTCGCCGGATCACGTCTATGTCAAGGGACCTGTATCCCAGGTGGGACAAATCAGCGGAGTTGGAATCGAATTTCCGATCGAGGGGGCCAGCTCGGATGTCACCGGCACGGCCACACCGGTATTCTATGATGCCAATGGGAACAAGCTGAATGATCTCCAGGACAAGGTCAAGGTGCTGGGCGGAGATATCACGTACACGATGCAGATACTGAAGGTTAAGACGATACCGCTTGATTTTGTCGTCACGGGCGAGGTTGCCCAGGGATATAAATATACGGGTGTGGAGACTTCTGTCAAGAATGTTTCCGTGGCAGGGCTTAAGTCGGATCTGGCGGGTATCAGTACACTTACGGTGCAGGATCCGCTGCTGAATATCGACGGAGCGACTTCTGACAAGACATGCGAGATTGACCTCAAAGATTTCCTGGAACCGAATATCACGATAGCCGGTATGAGCGATACCGTGATCACGGTGACTCTGAAAGTAGAGCCGCTGCGGGAGAAGACATTTACGGTCAATACGAAGGATATTGCGCTGAACGGCAGGTCCGATAATTATTCCTATACGTTTGGCAGCGATAAGGCGGAAATCAGGGTGCGGGGACTCAAGGAGGATCTGGACAGTCTCTCCACCGCAAAGATGAATATACATGCCGATGTCACCGGTCTTGGAGAAGGAACCTATGACATCGAGGCGGCCCTTGACCTGGATGATGCATTCGAAGTAATCGCCTATCCGAAGGCGACTATGACGATTGCCGAGAAGTCACCTTCCGACGAGGTTTCGGGAACTGCGGAAGAGACGAAGACGGGCGAGACTAAGCCGAATGAATCAAAATCAAACGAAACAAAAGAGACTAAAGCTGCAGAGAGCAGCCCGGCGGAGACAAAACCGGCAGAAAGTAAATCAGAATAGTAAAGAGGGGTTATTTTGTCATGGTTAAGGCAAAAATAAAAATTAAGAATCCAACCGGCCTTCATTTGAGGCCGGCCGGGATTTTCTGTAATGAAGCGGGTAAATATGACTGCTCCATTATGTTTAACTTCAGAAATTCAACATCGAATGCAAAGAGCGTGTTAAGCGTTCTGGGCGCCTGTATCAAGTGCGGGGACGAGATTGAATTTATATGTGACGGCAAGGACGAGGAGGCAGCATTGTCTGCAATGCTTAATATTGTGAACGACGGCCTTGGCGAGTAAAGAAATCCGGAAAGAGGAGGAACCACAATGGCAAGAGGGACAGGCGCATCTGCCGGTATCGGTATTGGAAAAGCTGCTATTTTGAGAGAAGAGAAGTTAGTGATTGAAAATACCGGAATCGAGGATGCCGAAGCAGAGAAAGAACGTTTTAAAAGTGCGGTGGAGCAGAGTATTGCGGATGTAAGCGCCCTTGCGGATGACATGGCATCCAGAATTGGAGAGAAAGAAGCTGAGATTTTAAACGGCCATTTAATGCTTTTACAGGATCCGATGCTGACGGGCGAAATCGAAAATCAGATTGATAACGATAAGGTTTGCAGTGAATTTGCGGTGGAGACAGTCTGCAATATGTATGCAGATATGTTTGCTTCCATGGATGATGAATTGATGCAGCAGAGAGCTGCGGATATGAGAGACATTAAGACAAGAATGCAGAAGATTCTTCTGGGAGTCCAGTCGGTGGACGTATCCCTTCTTCCGGCGGGAACTATCCTGATGGCGGAGGACCTGACACCGTCTGTCACGGCAGGAATCAACCCCGATAATGTGGCGGGAATTGTGACGGAGCTTGGAGGGCGCACCTCCCACTCGGCAATCCTGTCCAGAGCCTTGGAAATTCCGGCTGTCGTAGCGGCATCGGGAATTCTTAGTGAGGTGAAGGACGGCGACGAACTGATTCTGGACGGAGAGTCAGGAGAGATTTTTGTAAATCCCGGCAGTGACCTGATTGCAGAGTATGAGAAAAGACGGGATGCCTATTTACAGGAAAAAGAAGAACTGAAGCAATATATCGGAACGTCCAGCACCACGGTGGACGGAGTGACGGTCGAGATAGCGGCCAACATCGGAAAGCCCGAGGATGTGGACCGGGTGCTTGCCTACGACGGGGAAGGAATCGGTCTTTTCAGAACCGAATTTCTGTTCATGGATCGGAATGAGATGCCGACCGAGGATGAGCAGTTTGAGGCTTATAAAAAGGTAGCCGTCGCGATGAAGGGGAAACCTGTTATTATCAGAACCCTGGATATCGGCGGCGATAAAGAGATTCCTTACATGGGGCTTAAAAAGGATGAAAATCCGTTCCTGGGCTACCGGGCGATCCGGTTCAGATCGGAAGAGCACACGT
>ERZ507461.1418-NODE-1418-length-4076-cov-3.89853_pt1 | contig 4076 bp, 2 predicted proteins | sample MGYA00513719_ERZ507461 | MGnify/ENA metagenome assembly ERZ507461 | reverse complement strand
TGTGCTCTTCCGATCTCTTTCGGGAATAAGGTGTGTACCTTATTTGGCTTTTCAAAATCAGATGCCATCTTTGCTAAAAGATGATTTACAGATATTCCAATATTCACTGTGAATCCAAACTTCTCATACACAGCGTCTTTGATCTCAAATGCAGCCTCCACAGGAGACAGATACAGATAGGATATCCCCGTAAAATCCATGAAACACTCATCCACACTCACCTGCTCGATATCCGGTGTATACGTTTGAAGAAACTCCATCAGTCTCCTGCTGTACTCCTGATACATCTTATGATTTGGCGGCGCCATCACAAGATCCGGACATTTTCGGAAAGCCTGTGCAACCGGCTCCCCTGTCCGAATCCCATATTTTTTCGCCAAAGGAGATTTTGCAAGCACAACCCCGTGTCTGGATTCCTGATTGCCTCCTATAATCGCCGGGATTGTGCGTAAATCCACTTCTGCTCCATTTTTCAATTGTTCTACTGCCGTCCAGCTAAGATACGCTGAATTTACATCAATGTGAAAAATAATCTGTTCCATGCTTTTTTCCTGCAATTTATTTTATTTTCGCTGTCAGTTTGTCCCCTTCTACATCAATCAGAATGACATCTTCACTGCCAATATCTCCCTGTAAAATCAGTTTTGCAGCTAATGTCTCTACATGCTTTTGAAGATATCGTTTCAGCGGTCTTGCACCGTACATTGGCTCATAGCCACCTTCCACCACAAAATTCTTCGCAGCATCTGTAAGCTCTATCGAAAGTTCTTTATCTTCCAGCCGTTTATTGACATCTTTCAATAATAAGTCAATGATTGCATAAACGTTCTGTTTCGTCAATGGTTTGAACATAATTGTCTCATCTAGACGATTCAAAAATTCAGGTCTGAAATGTGCCCGCAGATCATTCATGACCATCGTTTCACTTTCCTTGCTGATCTCACCGTTCTCATCGATGCCATCCAAAAGGTAAGCAGATCCGATATTTGATGTCATGATCAGAATCGTATTTTTAAAATCAACAGTCCGACCTTGTGAGTCAGTGATACGTCCGTCATCCAACGCCTGCAGCAACACATTAAACACATCCGGATGTGCCTTTTCAATCTCATCAAACAAAACAACGGAATATGGTTTTCTTCGAACCGCCTCTGTAAGCTGTCCGCCTTCGTCATATCCGACATATCCCGGAGGTGCTCCTATCAGACGAGACACTGAGTATTTCTCCATATATTCGCTCATATCAATACGAACCATATTGCTCTCATCATCAAACAAACTCTCCGCAAGTGCTTTTGCAAGCTCTGTCTTACCTACCCCGGTAGGTCCCAGGAACAGGAATGATCCGATTGGTTTCGTAGGATCTTTGATACCTGCTTTCGAACGGATAATCGCCTCTGTTACTTTTGTAACCCCTTCATCCTGCCCAATGACACGTTTGTGGAGTTCTTCGTCAAGATGAAGCGTCTTGCTTCTCTCACTTTCATTTAATTTTGCAACCGGAATTCCTGTCCATCTGGAAATGATTCTCGCAATCTCTTCATCTGTCACACTTTCATGCACTAATGAAAGATCCCGCTCTTTCACTTTCTTTTCCTCTTCCTCCAACTGTTTTGTCAGCTGTGGAAGTTTGCCGTACTGCAATTCTGCCGCACGTTCCAAATTGTAGGAATGCTGTGCTTTTTGAATCTCCTGATTCACCTGCTCAATCTCTTCACGGATTTTCTGTAGTCTCTCTACAGAAGTCTTCTCATTGTCCCACTGCGCTTTCTTTCCGGCAAATTCATCACGCAGTTCTCCAAGCTCTTTTTGTAGGTTCACGAGTCTGTCCTGACTTAATCTGTCATTCTCTTTTTTCAGAGCCGCCTCTTCAATCTCAAGCTGCATAATACGTCTTTGCAGTCCATCCAACTCTGTAGGCATGGAGTCTAACTCTGTCTTGATCAATGCACACGCTTCATCTACAAGGTCAATCGCCTTGTCCGGAAGGAATCGGTCGGAAATATATCGATTGGAAAGTGTTGCGGCTGCCACAAGTGCACTGTCTGTAATTTTCACACCATGAAATACTTCATAACGCTCTTTTAAGCCACGCAGAATCGAAATCGCATCTTCCACCGATGGTTCATCTACCATAACCGGCTGGAAACGTCTCTCCAATGCAGCATCTTTTTCAATATACTGTCTATATTCATCCAGTGTTGTCGCGCCAATACAGTGAAGTTCTCCACGCGCCAGCATCGGCTTTAACATATTTCCGGCATCCATCGCGCCGTCCGTCTTACCTGCTCCGACAATCGTGTGAAGTTCATCGATAAACAGAATGATATTTCCATCACTGTTTTTCACTTCTTCGAGCACTGCTTTCAGACGCTCCTCAAATTCACCACGATATTTTGCACCGGCTACCAGCGCCCCCATATCAAGCGCAAACACTTTTTTATCTTTTAACGCCTCAGGCACATCCCCGCGCACAATACGTTGTGCCAGCCCTTCTACTGCCGCCGTCTTACCGACACCAGGTTCTCCGATCAGCACCGGATTGTTCTTTGTCTTTCTAGACAGGATTCGTATGACATTACGAATCTCCGCATCACGGCCGATGACTGGATCAAGTTTTTGTTCCCTTGCCCGTTCTACCAGATCACTGCCGTATTTATTAAGCGTATCATAGGTTGCCTCCGGATTGTCACTGGTGACTCTCTGATTCCCTCTTACGGTAGAAAGTACTTGAAGGAAACGCTCTCTTGTAATATTAAACTCCTTGAAAATCGCCTTTACTTCTCTGTTTGGCTGCTTAATTAATGCTAGAAAAATATGCTCTACAGAAATGTACTCATCTCCCATTTGTGTAGCTTCATCTTCCGCATGAATCAAAGCTTTGTTCAAATCCTGTCCGATATATACCTGACCGCCTTGCACTTTCGTTCTCTTTCTAAGCGCTTCCTCCACACGGTTGATAAACAACTCTTTTTGGATTTCCATCTTTTCTAATAATTTTAAAATCAGACTGTCATTCTGTGTGACCAAAGCATAGAGTAAATGCTCCTGTTCAATCTCCTGATTGCCATATTCATAAGCAACTTTTTCACAGCCCTGCACCGCCTGCATCGAATTTTGTGTAAATTTATTTATATTCATACATCACGCCTCCTTTTGCGAGTTTGTTTTTTCTTGTTCTATTGTAGGTATAACACATATTATTAGCACTGTCAAGGGGTGAGTGCTAATTTTTTCAAATAACAGTATGCTTTGGCTTTTATAGATAAATTGTTTCTTTTTACAAATAAGCAAAAGACAACTGCTATTGGAAAACTCTTCCCAATCAACAGCTGCCCTCTACTATTCTATATTCTATATTTTATTTTTCTTTCATTTCTTCAAGCAAAATGTGCAATTTTGTAATCTGCTCCTGCAAACTTTCATTCGTTTCCTGCAAACTTTCATTCATTTCCTTCAATTCCTCAATCTCTCTTTGTTGTTCTTCCACCATATATTTTATATCACTGGCATCTGCTTCTCTTAACGCTTTTCGGTACATATCTATCAGCTCCTTTGGTTGATATCGAAACACAATGAGATCCTGGTATAACTCTCGAAACTCCGGATATTTCCCGACAACTTTCAAAATATCTTCCGGTTTATCAGAACTTAAAAAGTATAGCCAAGCCTCTAATTTACTAATTTCATTATGCGTGGTTTTCCGAAAAATATCAAGTGGAATCAAAAAATATTCCTGCAATAAATCCATTTCAAGTCCCGTATCAAAAATCTGCTTTGCATGATGCCGATACTCTGTGTGACCTCAAAAAGAACTGAAATACAATTGCCATCCTCCCACAAAATATATTATAATGGACTTTCTTAATAAACAAAACAGAAAGGGGAACATCATGGCAAAAATTACAGAAGGCTATATGCCATACCTTGGCTATCAGACATATTATAGAATAGTCGGTGAAAGAAAAAACAATGGAAAAGCACCTTTGATCTGTCTCCACGGCGGACCGGGTTCTACTCACAATTATTATGAGGTATTAGATAAGATCGGAAGAGCGTCGTGTAGGGAAAGAGTG
>ERZ507461.1208-NODE-1208-length-4629-cov-8.01071_pt1 | contig 4629 bp, 9 predicted proteins | sample MGYA00513719_ERZ507461 | MGnify/ENA metagenome assembly ERZ507461 | reverse complement strand
CACAACCACATCACACCTGTTTTCACTTTTATCTTCTGTCTTCAGAGGTATCCCATTATGAAAATTATCACTCGTGGTGAAGCCATGCGTATTCACCAACAACATCCGACATCCCGTCTTTTCCCGTTCTGTACCGGCAAATACCGCTGGCACGGCAGCACTGAAGCGTATACCGGTCGTGAAGTGCAGGATATTCCCGGTGTGTTGGCCGTGTTTGCTGAACGTCGTAAGGACAGTTTTGGCCCGTATGTCCGGCTGATGAGCGTCACCCTGAACTGAATCAGGACGGGCATTCAGATGAGCAGCATTATCACCATCACAGTGTATACGCTGGATGAACTTTCCTGCCCGGCACGGGGAAAAGCCCGCGACTGGTACCGTCAGCATCATGCTGACAGCAACTGGTATGAAAACGTGTATGAGGACTTCAGGGCGGTCTGTGGCATTTTCGGAATTGACCTCCGCCAGCGCGTTTTCCGGCTCAGCAACGGCAGGTTTATGGAAGAGGCGTGCATCTGGTTCAGCGGATTCTGCAGCCAGGGGGACGGAGCCTGTTTTGAAGGGCGCTGGCACTGGCAGCCAGCGACACCCCGGAAAATCAGGGAATATGCCCCTCAGGACCGTGAGCTTCATCGTATCGCGGATACCCTGCAGGCGGTGCAGAAACGTAACTTCTGGCAGCTTCAGGCTGAAATCAGTCACCGGGGACGTTACTGCCATCCGTACAGCATGGATATCACCGTCACCCGGAACAGTCCGACTGGTCAGGCAATGACAACCGATGCGGAAGCCGCTGTCAGCGAAGCCCTGCGCGACCTGGCCTTCTGGCTGTACCGCCAGCTGGAAAACAAGTACGACTGGCTGACCTCAGACACCGCTGTGGATGAGGCCCTTCTCATCAACGAATATACCTTCACCGAAGCCGGTCTGCGCGCCGGCTGACCCGTCATCGTTAAACTATCATTCACCGATTTTCTGTGAGGATTTTATCATGTCGGACACACTCCCCGGAACAACGCTTCCCGACGACAACAAAGACCTCCCCTGGTGGGGGCTGCCCTGCACCGTGACGCCCTGTTTCGGGGCCTGTCTGGTGCAGGAGGGTAACCGGTTGCATTACCTTGCCGACCGCGCCGGTATCAGAGGCCGGTTCAGCGATGCGGATGCGTACCATCCGGACCAGGCCTTTCCGCTGCTGATGAAACAACCGGAACTCATGCTCACCAGCGGTGAACTGAATCCCCGCCATCAGCATACCGTCACACTGTATGCGAAAGGACTGACCTGCGAAGCCGATACCCTGGGCTCCTGTGATTACGTTTATCTGGCTGTTTATCCGACGCCCGAAATGAAAAATTAACTCTCCAGAATAGCCTTCTGCTACGGCCTGGTGTTTTCACCACGCCACTTTTCCATTTTTATATCTGCATATCAGGAAAATCTTCAGTATGAAAACATTACCCGACACACACGTACGGGCGGCATCGCGCTGCCCGTCTCCCGTCACCATCTGGCAGACACTGCTCACCCGACTGCTGGACCAGCACTATGGCCTCACGCTGAATGACACACCGTTCGCTGATGAACGTGTGATTGAGCAGCATATTGAGGCAGGGATTTCACTGTGTGACGCGGTGAACTTTCTCGTTGAAAAATACGCGCAGGTACGTACCGACCAGCCGGGATTCAGCGCAGGAGCCCCGTCGCAGTTAATCAACAGCATTGATATTCTCCGGGCTCGCAGGGCGACCGGCCTGATGACCCGGAACAATTACAGAATGGTAAATAACATTACCCAGGGCAAGCATCCGGAGGCAAAACGATGAAACTGGCCCTGACGCTGGAAGCTGACAGCGTTAACGTACAGGCACTGAACATGGGGCGAATTGTCGTTGACGTCGATGGTGTTGAGCTTGCCGAACTGATTAACGTGGTCTGCGATAATGGCTACTCCCTTCGTGTTGTTGATGAATCTGACCGGACCTCAACAGACAGCATACCCCCCTCTGCTGCCCTGAGCGGTATACGCTGTAGTACCGCGCATATCACGGAAACAGACAACGCCTGGCTGTACTCGCTGTCGCATCAGACGAATGACACCGGCGAATCAGAATGGATTCATTTTACAGGTAGCGGATATCTGTTACGTACCGATGCGTGGTCATACCCGGTTCTGCGGCTTAAACGCCTGGGGCTGTCAAAAACGTTCCGCCGTCTGGTTGTCACACTTACCCGACGTTATGGCGTCAGTCTCATTCATCTGGATGCCAGCACTGAATGCCTGCCGGATTTACCCACTTTCGACTGGTAACCCGGAAATTCACAACATGAAATCATTAACCACGGAAACAGCGCTGTATATTCTGATTGCGTGGCTGCAGGACAATATTGACTGCGAATCAGGGATTATCTTCGACAACGATGAGGATAAAACGGATTCAGCAGCACTGCTGCCCTGCATTAAACAGGCCAGGGAAGATATCCGTACCCTGCGCCAACTGCAGCTTCTGCAACAGAACCGGTGAGTCTTACTCACCAGACTTCATTCCACTGACGCCAGCCTGAATACGGCTGGCGTTTTCGTTTATAAACCAAAAGGAAAAACGATGATGTCAGATATCACAATCTCCCGCCCGGAACTGGTCAACGGACATACGGACGTTATCTGCTCAACCAGTATCCGCCACATTCTGGCTGTACGAAAGAGTGCGCTGCTGCAAATCGACACACTTATCCGGCAACTGGCAGAAATCTCAGTACTGACAGAAAGTATTGGAGGTAAAACCGCCCTGGACTGGGCGATGAAACAGGATTTTCGCTGCGGCTGCTGGCTCATGGAGAAACCGGAAACCGCAATGAAAGCCATCACCCGCAATCTCGATCGCGAAATCTGGCGTGACCTGATGCAACATTCCGGGATGCTGTCATTAATGGATGCGCAGGCCCATGATACATGGTACCGCTCACTGGAGTACGATAACTTTCCGGAAATCAGCGAGGCGAATATCCTGAGTACGTTTGAACAACTGCACCAGAATAAGGATGACGTGTTTGAGCGAGGTGTGATCAACCTCTTCAGAGGGCTGAGCTGGAATTACAAAACCAATTGCCCCTGTAAATTTGGCAATAAAATTATCGTCAACAATCTGGTGAGATGGGACCGATGGGGATTGCATCTTATCACCGGGCAACAGGCAGATCGACTCGCTGACCTGGAAAGAATGCTGCATCTGTTCAGCGGCAAACCGATCCCCGACAGCCGGGAAAATATCATCATTCGGCTGGATGATCACATCCGCTCCGTTCAGGGCAAAGCGTGCTATGAAGATGAGATGTTCAGCATCAGATACTTTAAGAAGGGCTCCGCACACATCACGTTCAGGAAACCAGAACTGGTTGACAGGCTAAATGACATAATTGCCAGGCACTATCCAAATGTATTAGCAGACAGGTAATGTGGCCTTGCCCCGCTATTAAACATGTCATATTTTTGCTATCATTGTGAAAATTTTTCGGAGGAAACATGACTACAAAAGACCGTATTCAGTCCCGACTGAACCGTTCAAAACGTTATGTGTTCACCCGGGATGATTTCAGGGATATCGCTGGCTATGATCAGGTTGGCAGAGCTCTTCGTACACTGGTAAACGAAGGTAAGTTGATGAAAGTGGGCTATGGTGTTTACACCAAAGCCCGTCGTAACATCATCACTGGGAAAATCATGCCCGCAGCGCCTGGGGGCTCTGCTGCAGTAATTACAGAGGCCCTGGAGCGCCTGAATATCAGATACCGTCTGGCAGGAGCAACGGAATGCTACAATAAAAGTCAGTCCACACAAATTCCTGTATCTCTGGGGATAAAAACACCTTCTCGATTTAAAAGAATGTTAATAGTAGGGAAAAGTAAAATCAATGCCTGAATTAACATCATTATTTCCTGACGTTGCCGATGCACTGGATATTGAATCTGTCGCTATCGTCGAAAAAGATTATTTTGTGGTTGATCTTTTAAGATTATTAAAAGAAATAAAACCAGAAACACATACTCTCGTGTTTGCAGGAGGTACCGCATTATCAAAAGCAGGTATCTCGCTAAACAGAATGTCAGAAGATATTGATATAAAGCTCGTGCCAACAGAGAACTTTATGCAAAATGGCAGAGACAAGAGAAGAAAAATTCGCAAGGAAATCGTGCAAATAATCACGGATGTTATTCATAATTCTGACATTTTCAGCTTGGATAATGAAAACGCCCGTATAACACGTGATGAGTATCGTTATAACGAAATCTCGGTACGTTATCCCCAGACATTTGCACAAGTCCCCTGTCTTCGTCCATTTATTAAGCTGGAGTTGATGGAAAGCACTCTGCTGGAACATCCGGAAAGCAGAGATATTTATTCCCTTGTCACGGAGTTAACGGGTAAAGGTACACCTGTAACAGCATTCCCCTGTGCCACCATTTTATCCACTCAGGCTGAAAAGCTCATCTCCATGATGCGAAGAACAGCAGCACATCTTCGTAATCCCGAACAACAGGATGATGAGTTTCTGGTACGTCACATTTACGACAACGGTAATGGTGCCAACTTACTGATTTAGTGTATGATGGTGTTTTTGAGGTGCTCCC
>ERZ507461.1157-NODE-1157-length-4793-cov-3.7157_pt1 | contig 4793 bp, 3 predicted proteins | sample MGYA00513719_ERZ507461 | MGnify/ENA metagenome assembly ERZ507461 | reverse complement strand
GCGGCTGATGAAGGAAATAGGCGCGTGGGTGGATGCCTTTGAGCAACTGGGGCATGCCGGTCAGCACGCTGTAGCGGCGCTGGAGGAAAACAACGCCAGAGAAGCCGCGACCCGGCTGGTGCAGGCTACGCAGGCTCTGGCGGCCATGGATGGAATTTCCCGCCGCCACAACCAGGAAGGACAGTTGTACCGTTCTGCGGTAAAGACCGGTTCCCGTGTGATGGCCCCCGCCGTGAATGAACTGGCGGATATTGTCTCCAAAAAAGTTTTTCCGGCCATTGCCGGCGCGCCGGCCCTTTCTCCCAAGCCCCTGGTCAAGGGGGGCAGCATGGATAAGGCGGAACTCTTCTGTGACGGGGATCGCGGCTCCTTCTGGCACTCCGGCGCCTACGGCCAACCGGGCGACTGGTATGGCGTGGACTACGGAATGCCCATCCCCGTGCGGAGCGTGGAAGTGCTGATGGGCCGCAATGACAAGGACGGCGACTATGTAGAAAAAGGGCAGCTGGAAGGCTCCCGCGACCTCGAAACCTGGAAACCGCTGGGGCCGGAAACTTCCGGCATGCAGGTGGTCTGGAAGGCTCCCAAGCCGGTTTTGCTCCGTGCCGTACGCTACCGCGTCATTGAACCGAAAAAAACAGGCAACGGCCGGTCTGTCTGGACTGCCGTGCGGGAAATAGCCGTCAACACGCCTCCTTCCGCTATGGCTTCCTCCAATGTGTCGGGGCTGGAGGGCGTTTCCGTGCAGAAATCCGACAAAATCGTGCGGATCAACCGCGTGATGGAAACGCATAAGATGAAACCCGGGGAATTTATTTCCCTGCAGCTGGATGGCCCCACGGACGCTACCTGGCTGGAAGTCAACCTGGAACGGGATGACGTCAACTCCTGGGCGGAAGTGGTGCTGGACGTGGAAGGTTCTTCCAAGCCCGTAGTCCAGAAGCTGGACAAACAGGGCAAAAACTTCATTGCCAGGGGCAACCAGCTTCCCAAGGGAATCAAGGGGATGAAGCTGGTTAATAAAAGCGGCAGGGAGCAGGATATTGTTCTGAACATGTTCAAATTTGACGTTCCTCCCGCGGACCCCGGCACCAGCCTGGTTTCCCTGAGCGACAGAAACCTGAAAACGGTTTACCGTGCCGACAAGCCGCTGGACATAGTCGTTCCCAATCTGGACAATCCCAAGGCTACCAAAGTAATCGTGGTGGGATCCGCCGCCTTCGCCATCCAGGCCCGCCGCGGAGAAGGCGCCTGGACGCCGGTCGGCAAACGGAACGCCGGCCCCGGTGTCTCTGAATTTGCCATCCCTGCCGGAACTTCTGCCGTGCGCCTGACCTATAAGGCTCCCCAGCCGGAGGCGATCATTAATGAAGTCATTTTTTCCTCCCGGAAATAACCGTCTCAGGCGCTGGCGCCTTACGCCGAACTCCGTCCGGAACGAACCGGGCGGAGTTTTTTTTGAAAGGGCCGGGCGCGCGGCGTGCGGACTGTTTCCGGAAACGGAAGCGGACGCTTCTTTTCTCCGCTTTGGCCGTCTGTTGCGGAAACAACCTTGACCCTGTTGGATGCGGGGCTAAAATACTGCCATGACGCCGGGTTTTCATTGGACTCTACGCCCTTCCGTGAAGGAGGATGATCCGGTCTTGAAAGCGTTTCCTGCGGAACTGCCCCTGCTGGTCAAGCAGCTCCTGCTGCAGCGCGGCTTCACCGGGGGAATGGAAACGGAACTCTTTCTGGACCCCAGGCTTTCCCACCTGAGCGACCCTTTCCTGATGGGGGAAATGAGGGCTGCCGTGGACCGCATTTTCCGGGCCGTGGATGAAGGGGAAACCGTGTGTATTTATGGGGACTATGATGTGGACGGTGTCACCTCCGTGGCGCTTCTCCGGGCCATTTTGATGGCTTATGACCTGGATCCCCAGTATTTTATTCCCGTCCGTTCCCGGGAAGGCTACGGACTCAGCGAGGCCGGCATCAAGCGCTGCCTTTGCGAATGTGCGGACCCTCCCAGTCTGCTTATTACGGTGGACTGCGGCACTTCCTCCGTGAAGGAGGTGGACATGCTTAACAGCCTGGGGATAGACGTCATCATTCTGGACCACCATGAGGCGGGCCCTTTGGGGCGTCCGGATGCAGCGGCGGTGGTCAATGCCAAAATTGAGGAAAACAGCCCATATACTTACCTGTGCAGCGCGGGCGTAGTCTTCAAGCTGGCGCATGCCCTCCTGAAGGAGAGGAAACTGAAAACCTTTGACCTGAAACTTTATCTGGACCTGGTGGCCGTGGCAACCGTGGCGGACATTGTTCCCCTGGTGGCGGAAAACAGGATTCTGGTTCGCCACGGCCTGGGCAGGCTGGCGCACAGCCGCCATACGGGCCTCAAAACCCTGACGGAAATAGCGGGCATCCGCCCTTCCGACTCCGTCAACCACGCGGGCTTCCTGAACGCCGCCCACGTGGGGTTCAGGATAGGCCCGCGCATCAATGCCGCCGGGCGCATGGATTCCCCCATGGATGCGTTGGAACTCCTGCTGACCATGGATGCCAGGAGGGCCGTGCAGCTTGCCCAAATGCTGGATTCCCACAACCGCAAGCGGCAGGAGGAAGAGGAGGCCATCCGGACGGATGCGGTGGAAATGCTTCATAACTCCTTTGATCCGGAGAGGGACAACGTCATTGTGCTGGGTTCCCGCGCGTGGCATCCCGGCGTGGTGGGCATTGTAGCCTCCCAGCTGATGAGGCGGTACCACAAGCCGACCTTCGTCATCGCCTTTGACGAAAGCGGCGTGGGGAAGGGCTCCGGCCGTTCCATTCCCGGCGTGTCCCTGGTGCAGGCCATCCACCATTGCGCGGATACGCTGGTTTCCGGCGGCGGCCATGACATGGCGGCGGGGCTGGTGATTGAAGAATCCCGTATGGACGATTTCCGCCGGGCATTCAGCCGTTATGTGTCTGAAACCACGACGGAGGAACAGCGCAGCCCCGTGCTCAACATAGACATGGAAGTGTCCTTCCAGGCGTTGACGCTGGATTTGCTGGACAGCTATGAAAAGCTGGAACCTTTCGGCAACTCCAATCCACAGCCTGTCTTTATGAGTTCCGACGTTTTTCCCACGGAACCGCCCAAGCGCGTGGGAACCAATCATCTGAAGCTTTTCATGCGCCAGGGCATCGTGGAGCGTGACGCTATTTTCTTCAACGGAGCGGAACGGGAGCTTCCCAATCCTCCCTGGGATATCGCTTTCACGATTGACCGCAACGTGTACCGCGGCCGCGCCTCCCTGTCCATTTCCATTCAGGAAATACGTTCCCACCGGGAAATGTAGAAAACGGCCTATTGCTGTGAATAGCAATAGGCCGTTGAGTTGTGAATAATGTGTCAAACCTTATCCTATGGTAATCTTAATAGATTGTTATTAGGCGTATTATCCAGTTTGGGGTTACATAATTTTCTCATCTGGAACTGATTTCAGGAATGAGTTCCAGTTATTGGAATTCTATGTTTATTCGTACATTATAACCTTGTTTAACAGGCAGTTTTTTTGTGAAGGAAGGCACTCTCTTTCAAAATTTCAATGGATGAGACAACTCTAACAATGTCATATGTATTTGAGGTGTCTTGACAGAGCAGGTTTTAAAGAGCATTGTCTGTCCCGTTCCCCATTCAGGGTGGATTTATAGTAAAAACAAGCAAGATGAATACCCTGTTTCTGCAAGGTCGTCTGTTGCTGCTTCTCGGACGGTAAGTCCGTGAAGATATCTTGATATGCGCCGGTGAGCCGTTCCGGCGCGAGGGAAGTAAACGGCTGTCTTGATTTGCACCAAAGGAATGATTCCGTAACAGGAACGTTTTCCGTGCGCAGTTCCCGAAGGAACGACCTCTTAACATTTTTACTGTAAATGAAAGAACAAATACATATTTTTGATACGACGCTGAGAGACGGGGAACAGTGCCCCGGCGCGGCGATGAACGTGGAGCAGAAAATACAGGTGGCCATGCAGCTGGAAACGCTGGGCGTGGATATTATTGAAGCGGGCTTCCCCGTTATTTCAGACGGCGATTTCCGAGCCGTCCGGGCCGTGGGTAGAGGGAAAGGAAGGGGATTGCTCGACAGCCCTGGCCTTCTTGCGTGGTTTGCTGGATGACCCGGAGGACTTTGACCAATTTCCTTCCTTTATAGCCTGGATGCAGGGGACAAGACAGCGTATTCAGGCGTGCCTGAAAAGGCGCACGGCCCGCACCAGGGTTCATCATCTGGTCATGGCCGGGGAAAAGTATTTCACAAAACCGGGAAGTGAAGGGTTTAACGGCGGCATGGAACATTACCCGGTGATTCTTCTGGATGATATCATGAAGAACGTGAAGGAGGCGGAGCGGTGGAACGTCATGAGCCGGAGCAAGAATATCCTGTATGCCGGAGTGGTCTCCATTTAAGGCAAAGGGAAGGATGCCTTCCCGATGGCGTTGTCCTGGGCGGTGGTGCAGTTGCTCAACACGGATCCGGAGAGAGCCTGACGGCTTTTCCGATGGAGGGAGGCGATACAGATAAAATATGCGGCTTTCTGGCTGAGCGGTTATCATGAGGCGCCTCCGAATGGGACGGAAGATGAAAAGGATGCCGTGGATGAGGCCCTGGCAAGGGAGTTGCCCGCTCTGGCGTGGTTCATTGACCATTACCGGGCGCCGGAGCATTTGCAGGAACCTACGGGACGTCACCGATGCAGAGCATACATGAACAAGACACTAGCCACGGCTGTTCTGGGCATCAGCCCGGAAATGCAGTTGCTGGAAC
>ERZ507461.1141-NODE-1141-length-4836-cov-4.19285_pt1 | contig 4836 bp, 5 predicted proteins | sample MGYA00513719_ERZ507461 | MGnify/ENA metagenome assembly ERZ507461 | reverse complement strand
ATTAAAATAAACAGATATTTTCCTGTCTGGTCACGGTTATACCACAAGGAAAGGAGGCGCTCAATCAGGAACTTTTTATTTTGACAGAAAAAATTCCCTATCCCATAATGCTCAGGGGTTGACTGCTCTTACTTTTCCATACAGTTAAGTTTTTACCAATATTTACGCTAACACTATGAATTTAACAATTATCGGCAGTGGTTACGTGGGGCTGACCACAGGCACCTGTTTTGCCGAAATGGGCCATCACGTCATTTGCGTGGATAATAATACGGAAAAAATACGTACTCTTCAATCCGGGGCCATCCCCATTTACGAGCCCAAGCTGGAAGAGCTCGTGAAAAAAAACGTAGCCGTGGGGCGGTTGGAATTTTCCACTTCCATCGCCGCTTCCATCGCGGAAAGCGAAGTCATCTTCATCGCCGTGCCCACGCCGCCCAATACGGATGGTTCCGTGGATCTGACCTACATTGAAAAAGTGGCCAGGGAAATCGCCCAGGCGCTCCAACCAGAAATGGGATACAAGGTCATTGTGGACAAATCCACCGTACCCGTCAAAACCGGGGAAAAAGTCAGCCAGACCATCAAGCACTATGCGGGGCCGAATGTTCAGTTCGACATTGTCTCCAATCCGGAATTCCTGAGGGAAGGATGCGCCGTGGACGACCTGCTGCACCCTGACCGCATTGTCATTGGAGCCAACTCGGAACAGGCCATGAACGTCATCAAGCGCGTTTACCAGCCCATTCATGCCCCCATTCTGGAAACGGACGTCAACTCCGCGGAACTCATCAAGCACGCAGCCAACTCCTTCCTGGCTCTGAAAATTTCCTATATTAACGCTGTCGCCAAGGTCTGTGAAAAAACGGGCGCAGACGTGGAACTGGTGGCGGAAGGCATCGGCATGGACAAACGCATCTCACGCCACTTTCTCAACGCGGGGCTGGGCTACGGCGGGTCCTGCTTCCCGAAAGACGTCAAAGCCTTCATCAACATCAGCCGCACGCTGGGCATTCCCTTCACCCTGTTGGAGGAAGTGGAACACATCAATGATACCCAGCATATCCACTTCCTGGACAGAATTCGGGACCGCCTGTGGGTCCTCAAGGACAAAAAGATAGCCGTTTGGGGCCTTGCCTTCAAACAGAACACGGACGACGTCCGGGAATCCATCGCCCTGAAACTATGTGAAAAACTCTGCGGGGAAGGAGCCATTGTCACCGCTACGGACCCCAAAGCCATGCACACGGCGGCCCCCATTCTGAACCCTATGGGGGTCAAACTGGTGGAAGACATGTACGAATGCGCCCGGGATGCGGAAGTTCTGGTCATCGCCACGGAATGGAGCGAATATGCGAATGCGGATCTGCAGAAACTCGCCGGAGTCATGCGCAACCGCATCATCTTTGACGGAAGAAACATCCTCTCCCCGGCAAACCTCCGGGCCGTAGGATTTGAATACCACTCCGTGGGCAGACCCTCCGTTGAAGAAGCCTGATTGCCTCCGGGAACCGTCCCGGCTTCAAACGTCCCCATATGTAAAAGGCCTCCGGCACATTCAACGCACCGGAGGCCTTTGTCATGTATTCGCTAATCCTGTTGGCCGGTCAAAACTCAAATAGCAGCCCCGCACGCAAATAAAAACCGGGGTCATAATGGTATTTTTCCAAATCATGGCTTCCGTTGCTTGTCTTGATAGTGCCGGAATTCCCGAAGGAAAAACCGACATCCGCCACCAGCCTGGGGCGCACGCTGCCCCAGTGCCCCAACCCCACATCGGCGCCTATGCCGGCGACGCCGGAAATCCATGCAAACTGGCGGACGCGGCGATCATGGTGAATCGTCCATGTGCCGGACACCACGGAAACGAAGGGTCCCCACTTCAACCCATCGCTCACCTTGTTGATATAGGAAAGGCGGGCCCCTTCCAGCTGAAGCGTCCAATTGCGGGAAGCTTCCCATTTAAACTGGATAAGGGGCAGGAAAGGATAATCCCCAAGCTGCGGATAACAGCCGATGCCGATTCCATAGCTGAACCGGTCGTTCAAGGGGCCTGCCAGAAGAACATGGCCTCCCAAGAAAATATTATGGCTCGTCCATGTATCGAAATCCGTGGAAATCTGGGGCGTCACACCGAAAACCAGGCGCGTCTTCCCCGTGATGGCATAGGAGGCGTTCACATTCAGCCAAATCGTGTACAGCCGGTCCACATCCATCTCATCCGCTCCTTTTCCATTAAACCAGCTCAGACGCAAGGCCGCCGTAGAAGAAAAATTCCAGGAACCGCTGGACATCCTGCACAAATTCAAATCCGTCATCCAATTCTGGATATCCACGCTTCCGCGCCCGTTTCTGGAATCCATGGGGCCAAGCAATTCAAAATAGGACTGCGTGGGGAAAACAGGCTTGGAGGCGGATTCCCCCGCCGGAGCCGGAGCGCTGTCGTAGCCGCCGGAATAAGCCTCTGCATAAAAACCGGTATCGTATCCGTCAGAAGAATCGGAATCCGGATAAGGCTGGGTATTCGCCTGAGCGGTCAAAACAATGCCGGACGCAAAAAAGAGACTCGATAAGAATCGAAGGAGCATGACCGGAAAGTATACATACGCGCGCACGCGGTCAATCAAAAGATATACAAATGACTAATTAACCGCTTCCATTCCCAAACAGAATCGCAACCATAATCATCACGAGGACAAGAAGCAAGTACCACCGGGCAATCTTGCTGCCCCGGAAACACGCTCCCGCACAAACAAGAGAGGCGGCAAAACAAACCGCCGCGGCCAAAAGCATCACCTGCGCCAGCAAGGGAAAATCCAGTGCCCCCGCACCCGCCGCCAGAAGTGTTCCCGTCACATACCCGCCAAACGACCACCTCAACCCCGCCAGCCAGGAAACGGAAAATGTCTTTTGTCGGACGGGCCTCATCAAGCCACTCTGCAAGCCTTCTTCCTAATCTCAAGCAAAAAATCCAGCCTTCTCGGCAATATCTGCAAAGAGGGGGCTTCCCCAGACACTCGGCTCCCCTCAAAAAAAACAACATCTTCGCAAAACGGACTACAAAACACTCAATCCCGGTTAGAAAACTCTTCTTCCGGCAAAGTTGAATAAAAACGGGATAAATTACTTAATCCGGCATTCATCAATACTCGCGGGCTCCATGAAAAGAAAATATCTTGCCCCTTCCATAGACTTTCATTATATTACGGCAAAACCGGAAAAACAGGAAACGAACGTACTCCCTTCCCTGCCCCATTGGATCAAGCATCGCACGTCACAAACCACCAGCTGAAAAAAACTTGTCATGAAAATAAATTTTTTATGGACCGCATGTTTAATTGCCATAACCGGCTGTGATTCCCCCAAAAATCATCATTCTCGAATTGAGAGCGGCGAAACAAAAACAGAAAAACAGTTGGAGAATTTAAATTTTTACGGCACTTATGAAGGAATTCTTCCTGCTGCCGATTGTGAAGGAATCAGGACGGCGTTAACATTAAACAACGATAACACTTATGTGTTGAGAAGCGAATACATAGGAGAAAAAGACGCTATTTTCGAATCAAAAGGCTCTTATCATTTCATCAATGGCCGCCTGATGGAACTGGCCCAATCCTCTTCCAATGAAAAATCTTATTATAAAATACTCGATGGAAGCAAAGTAATGCTGTCAGACAAAGAAGGCACAGTCAATCAGGGCGTCCTGGCCGAATATTATATACTAAAAAAGAAATAAAACTATTTCTATCATCTATCATTTTCTCCATTCCGCCGCACCTCCCACCCCGCGGCGGTTTTCTTTACACCGTTTTTCAGCCCGGCACATTAACAAATCTTATTCATCCGCCCCGCCGTCAGAAAAAATCCGGGCCGCCGGGACCAGGCTTTCGTCAGCACACGGGTGTTACAAGAACTTTGCATCGCCTTTCTGTCCGCGTTGTTTCGGACACAAAAGATTTCCGGCTTTTTTAACTGGCTGCAGGTTCGGCCGCCCCGCCGCAACAGGGGTGTTTTTCATCTTTCCAGGCATACCCCGCTTCCACTCCATCTATTTTACGGACAACCACCAGGGAACAGCTCAAAAAACAAAACCCGTAAATCATTTGATCCACAGGCTTTAAAATGGTCGGGAAGACAGGATTCGAACCTGCGACATCCTGCTCCCAAAGCAGGCGCTCCACCAGGCTGAGCTACTTCCCGTATAAAAAGGAGGGATTAGAAATTGGGAGAAAAAATGGTGGCTCGGGACGGGATCGAACCGCCGACACGGGGATTTTCAATCCCCTGCTCTACCGACTGAGCTACCGAGCCACTTGCCTGCACGCAGAACGTGCTTGCGGGGCAGAATTTATCATCCTCTTCCCAATATTGCAACCACAAAATATTATTTTTTCAACTTCCCTGTATTTTGCCGCGCTCCATAGCAGGAATCCGCCCAGCCAATCAGGAGGAAGCCTGCGCCAGAATACCGCTCAACAGCAATGGGAAAATCAGCGCCGCCCAGGATAGCGTGTGCAGGAGGAGGGGAGGCATGTTCATCTTCAGCCTGTCCAGCACAAACATGAATGCCCCCGCCATTGCCAGCCCATAATAAATCCACGCATCCCCGGTATATTCCCTGGCGGCGGCGGCCAGACAGAATACAACGTAAATGACTATCACCCCCATCCATACCAGGGATACCATGTCGCGGTCGGCGGAATCCTGCCCGTCCTCATCCTCTTCTTCACTCCACCGTTTGCGGCTGAACATGCAGAGGATGACCAGCGCTACCAGATACCAGGTGGGTTCGGAAAGCTGGCCTCCCCAGCCGCCGCCTACCGTCCCGTAAAAGTA
>ERZ507461.1046-NODE-1046-length-5151-cov-4.60243_pt1 | contig 5151 bp, 7 predicted proteins | sample MGYA00513719_ERZ507461 | MGnify/ENA metagenome assembly ERZ507461 | reverse complement strand
ATTGTTACTTGTGCCAATTCTTCTGAAATAATTTTTTCGTAATTATCAAAGGATGCCATATGTGAAAACTTAGATAAAGCGAAAATTTTTTCATTTTTTATAGCACAAATCAAATTATCTATTGCATTTTCATATCTAAATAATTCTTTATCCGAATAAGAATAAAGCTCCCCTAGATTTCCATCTAAAATTTTCTCCACAAGTTCATATTCATACTTTTGGCATTCTAAAATTTTCCCCGTCACTGTATCGTAATAGTAAAACTTATTAGTTGTTTCAAAAGTCTTCCCTATCGGTTTACCATCTGGTAATAATTTCTTTAAATCTTCAATTTTACCAGCGATTCTCTGCGCTACATCTTCTATCATAATTTTTCCTCCGAACAATTCGTTTTCCATATAATAGCGACTTTTACTTAATCTTTCAATAGGTTTTGCGTCTTTGACATTCTGTATTGCGTATTATCATTATTTTGTAATTTATTCACTATTAGAGCAAGTTTCGCCTGAGTAACTCAAAACTCACTCCGTGATTTTTCCTACTCGGCAAACTTGATGGGGATTTCGCTCCCCATACCCTCGACATCATCATATTTTTCAAATATGTATATTGGCTTCTATCTTGATAGTCGCAGCGTGATTGTTCCATCAAGGTAATAAAAAAGATGTCTACTGCTACACTTTTCATAGCAATAAACATCTTTTTTCTAAATTACTGTTCTTCTTTCTGATCTTGAGCTTTTAATATTGCAAGAACATCTTCTACGGTTCTTCCCGAAGCAACTACCGCCCGGAACAATGTTTCCTTTTCCTGCTCCTCAATTTTCTCCTGAATTTCTTTTCTTTGAGAACGAAGCTGCTTCAATTCATTCTCTACTTCCTGAATTCTTTCGTTTACTGTTACAAGCTGCTCCTCCAAAGTAAGCACATTCTGTTTTTTTCTTCCTCTTGGCATAGTCAACCTCCATATAATTATTTTTTCTATTGTATCATGTTTTCAAACTATTTTCACAGTGATTTTATATTTTCCAATACAGTTCCCTCTATCGGCTTATATATAAATAGAATTTTTATAAAAGGAGATTTTATACTATGGCAAGACCAAAAAAAGAAAAATCATTACGGCATACACATCAAATTATGCTGCGTCTTACTGATACAGAATACGAAATTATATCTTCTCAGGCAAAAGCCGCAAATCTGCCTTTGGCAGAATTTGCCCGAAAACAAATTATGAACCAAAGAACAATTCTAAAATATGAACTGGTGGCTGATCTGCCGGAATTAAAAAAATTGATTTCCGAGTTTGGAAAAATAGGAAGTAATCTAAATCAGATTGCCCGGTACTTCAATAGCGGCGGTATTCATTCACAGGAAGTACAAAAATCACTCCAACAGAGTCTTTCTAAAATCTATGAAATGAAATACGAAGTCTTAAAACTTGCCGGAAATTTTTCTTCCCAAAATATATCTGCCCCCACTCATTCAAGAGGTAATGAATATGGCAATTCTTAAGCATATTGCAATTAAAAATATGGACTACGGAGAAGCACAACGTTATCTTCTGTTTCAGCATGATGAACATACGAAAAAGCCAATCCTTGATGAAAATGGAGAACTCATTCCAAGAAAGGAATATTACATTGACGGTATCAACTGTGATCCCTTCTCTTTTGATTTGGAATGTAAAGAGTTAAACGCACAATATCATAAAAACCAAAATTTTGATGACATCAAATCTCACCACTATATTCTGAGCTTTGATCCGAAAGATGCCGAAGATCATGGATTAACCGGAGAAAAGGCACAACAACTCGGATTAGAGTATGCTCAAAAAAATTTTCCGGGACATCAGGCTCTTGTATGTACCCATACAGACGGAAATAATGAAAGTGGAAACATTCATGTACATATTGTAATCAACAGCCTAAGAAAATATGATGTAGAGCGCCAGACATTTATGGAACGTCCCTGCGATGCCCGTGCCGGATACAAGCATCATCTAACACCGACTTATCTTATTTATTTAAAACGCTCACTTATGGATATTTGCCATAGAGAACATTTGCATCAGGTGGATTTACTTTCTCCTGCAGAGAAAAAAATCACAGACAGAGAGTATCGTGCGAAGCACACCGGACAGAAAAAACTGGATGCTCTGAATAAAGAAATGTTATCCAAAGGAATTGCCCCACGCAAAACTGTTTTTCAAACGCAAAAGGAATATCTGAGAACCGCTATTGAATACGCCGCTGCTTCTTCCTGCAATATCGAAGAATTTCAAGCGACGCTTTTGAAAAACTATCAGATTACTTTAAAAGTAAGCAGAGGACGTTTCAGCTATCTTCACCCAGAACGAAATAAGTTCATTACCGGAAGAGCGCTAGGTTCCCATTACACAGAAGATTATCTGTTTTCAATTTGGGAAAAGAAAAAAGAAACCCAAAATCAATCTCACACAAGATCAGATATTTTCATTCCTCATTCAAACTCTACTACTTCTGCATTTACGAAAGAAAAAGAAACGGAAGTCTTCTATTTTATAAAATCAGACCTGCGACTTGTCATAGATCTGCAGCAACGCATCAAAGCGCAGAACAATCCGGTTTATGCCAGAAAAGTAAAACTTTCCAATTTACAGCAAATGGCAAAAACCATTGCTTATGTACAGGAACGTGGCTATTCCACAGAAGATGATTTGATGACTGCACTTACTACATCACAGTCGGAAACTGCCAACTGTCGAAAAAACCTCCGTTCCACACAACAGGAATTGAAAAGGATCAATGAACAAATTCATTACACCGGGCAATATCTTGCAAATAAATCTGTTTACAGGGAATTTTTACACGCAAAAAATAAAAAACAATTCCGACAGGAACATCTGTCAGAAATCACACTTTATGAAACTGCACGAAATTTCTTGAAACAACAAGCAGCAAGTGAAAAACTGCCTTCTATGAAGCTATTGAAATCTGAAAAAGAAAAACTGCTATCCATTAAAAATATGCAGCATCAGGAATATCAAAAAAGAAAACAATACGAAAAAGAATTGCAGACTGTATGTAAAAATGTAGAGATGATTCTTCATGGAAAGTCTGATTTTGAAAAAAATTCTGAAAAGGATATACCACCACGCTAACCCTTATGTTCCAAAATTTCTTTCTATTTTTGTTGTATTCTTTTGTGATGTGCCTTATACTAAAGGCAAGATAGAAAAGGTGGTGATTTAGTGGAACTGGAAACAACGCTATCGCAAACAATTCGTACCGCAGGAAGCAACTCAGATTATGACTCTGCTTGTAAACGGCTGCTTTCTGAAAAAATCATTCTTGCTTGGATTATGAAGAATTGTTTAGAAGAATATCGGGAATGCAGCATTTCAGAAATCATTGAAAAATATATTGAAGGTGAACCGCAAGTCGCAGAAGTTCCGGTTCTGCCTGATCAGACCAATCCCTCTTTAATCAAGGGAGAACGCACAGAAGATAAAACCATTACGGAAGGAACGATTACCTACGATATTCGTTTCACAGCAACTGCACCAAAGTCTGGTGAGTTCATCCGTTTAATTATCAATGTAGAAGCACAAAACAATTTTTATCCCGGTTATCCGTTGCTTAAACGCAGCATATACTATTGCAGTCGTATGATTTCTGCTCAATATGGTACTGTATTTTCATCTGCACAGTACGATAAAATTCGCAAAGTCTACTCCATCTGGATTTGTATGAACCCGCCAAAATCCAGAGAAAATACTATTACCCAATATTACATTGCAGAAAAATCGCTTGTGGGACATGTTACCGAAAAAGTGGAAAATTATGATTTGATGTCTGCTGTTATGATTTGCCTCGGCAAACCGGACAGTGAGAATTATCACGGAGTTTTAAAATTGTTAAATGTTCTGCTTTCTTCAGAAACAACACCGAAGGAAAAGGAAAGAATTCTCCATGATGATTTTGATATTGAAATGACGCAGAATTTAGAAAGAGAGGTGTCGCTGATGTGTAATTTAAGTCAGGGAATTGTTGAAAGCACTACAGAACGAAATACTTTAGATAGTATCCGTAATTTAATGGAAACACTAAACTTGACTACTGAACAGGCTATGGCGGCTCTAAAAATTCCAGAAGCAGAACGCCCAAAATATGCCTCTATGTTAGAAGAACAATAATCGAAACGAGGGAAACCTGAATACACAAATTCAAGTTTCCCTTTCTTTTTTATTTCCGTCTACGTTCTATCTCATTCTCCATAACCAGCTGTGGCAAATTTTTCATATTTAAAGCCGCCTGTTTTAGATGCAAACGGTCTAACACAGAAATTCGTGTTCCGATCTTACGGGGTTTTACTGGCAGATTATTCATTCTTCCATCAATCATATTATAATTTTGTTCTTCTGTAATCTCTGCACTTCTTAAATATTCTCCATTTTCATAGGCTTTCTGCCAGTTTTCCAAAACAGGTTTCCCACTTTTTCCCCGTATTTCTTGTGGGTGCAGATAGGAAACGATCTATCCTTTGACTGTTTCGTCAAATCCCGTCGTAACCTGATCCACGATTAACTTTCCAGTTCCATCTACCACTACCCAAGCAGCATTTTTCCCATATGTCGTATGCTCCATCAAGAAAAATTCTTTTCCTTCCACCACCAGATTATCGAAGGCAAGCCAGCTTCCTTCTTTCCCTTCAATATGAAAATTGGTAGTGGCAAGAGAAATCAATGTACTGGACGAACCATTCCGAATAAAATCATCTAAAACAGTAAAGCCCTCTTTTTCCAAATAATAGGCTGCCGCTTCCCCATTCTTATCTAAAATCAGCACGTCCCCAATACTTAGGGCATGTCCAGAAAAATTTTTCGGTAACTGCTTTGCCAAACGGTTTCGGATATTATCCGGTGTTTCATCATACCGCATCCAGCTTCTATATACTTGTTTATAATCTGTATAGCGTATCTGGATATGTTCTTTTTGTAATTCTGCATAAGAACGAAAACGCTTTTTTCTGTTTTCGGGGATTTCTCTAAGCTGATACACTGCAAATTGATTACCTGCCATAACCGTTTCTCCTGTATTTCCATTTTTTCATTACAATTCTGCTTCTTTCTTACGAGTATGGGACGTTTCTTCTTTTTTCTCCTGTTTCT
>ERZ507461.1006-NODE-1006-length-5281-cov-4.39208_pt1 | contig 5281 bp, 6 predicted proteins | sample MGYA00513719_ERZ507461 | MGnify/ENA metagenome assembly ERZ507461 | reverse complement strand
AACCAAAAAATATTCCGCATGGTAATCCTACTTTCAAGATGCTGGGTGCTGTAATTATATATTTTTTTGTCTGCTTTCTGGATTTCTGCTTTTTTGTTACCTCAACGTCTTTCTGTTCCTTATATTTTTTCATAGCGTATTCAGCTATTCTTATGGATAAAAGAATGCTGATTACTGGTACAAGTTCTTTAATATTCATAGCTGGTCTCCTATCCCATTACTCCACAAATTTCTAACGTTTCTTCACCATCTTTATCGACCTTAATATTGTTGCTTAATATCAACATTATCCAATCATCACTGTTTTCTATTGGCAAAAAATCTTTTAACATATCTTTAATATATCCTTTTATATTTGCATGCCCTTTAATTACATATATGTCAGTTTCATATTCCAGCTGATTAGCAAGTGGTTCTTTACTATTTCCAACTATTGATGATTGAGCGTATTTTTTTAATAATTCTTTGTGTTTTAAGGCATACGAACTATCAACTCTTCGTCTGAGTCCGCTTGGAGTCTTCCCACTTGCTTTTATTTCATCTAATACTTTTTTTCTCGCATCTCTTGTCTTTGCATTTGCAGATATTTCCTGAGCAGTCGGTGTTTTTCCTGCCTTAGCATTTCGTATACTGGTAAATTTATATGCAATCCCACCAACAACACCACTAACCATCGCATCTTCTGCCACCTGTCCTATATCTATTTCCCCACTTTCCCCATACTGCTTCAACACACTGTTAATTCCTCCTCCAACTCCAGCCGATAATCCTACAGCTACTGATCCTACACCCGGAATCGCACTTACTCCTGCAACAATTCCGCCTTCAATAGCACTTCCAAAAAAAGAACCAACATTAAATTTTTTCTGTTTTCCTCTCGCAATATTTATCCCTTGCGATATTAAATTTATTCCTGCTCCTACACCTGCTCCAATAGCTGCTGTAGCTAAAATCGCTGTTATCAGAAATTTTCCATTCAGATCAATGTATGCTAACGGGTTTTCAGCACAGTATTGATACTTGTTAATAGAGTAAGGGTGTCCCGTAACCAATGTCAATAAGTTAAGATAATCTTGAAAGAGTGGGTAATACAAAAATGTATGCTCACTCTTTTTTTGTAATAAAATAGAAAAAACGCTTGACAAATCTTCAAAAATTTGCGGCGAAGCCACTTGAATATATTTTTTATTTAAGGAGGTTCCCGTATGTTTTATGACTCACCTACTATGTTAAAACAGAATCTGCTTCGCACAATCTCGAATATGCAGGAAGTATCTCAACTGTTTGTAAAGCAGCCCGAAAAAGACTTTTCTAGGAAACGGAAGATTTCTTTTGCAGACACGATCCGTTTTCTTTTGTCTATGAATGGAAACACGGTTCCAAAAGAATGGATGGATTATTGGGATTTTTATCCTGATATGCCCTCTGTTTCTGCCTTTTCACAGCAACGACAAAAGCTGCTCCCTGATGCAATGGATTTTCTATTCCATACTTTTACGGATTCCTTCTCAACTCTGAGTACTTACCGGGGATTTCGTTTAATTGCCTGTGACGGTTCAGACCTTGCCATCGCCTGCAATCCGAAAGACAAAGAGACCCATAGACGGCATAATTCTATCGAGCGAGGTGAAAAGGGGTATAACCAACTTCATTTAAATGCACTGTATGATCTGAAAAACCGCATTTATATAGATGCTGTCATACAACCCGGCCGTCATCCAAACGAGGCACAGGCGCTTATTGAAATGCTGAAACGCTCTAAGGTGCAGGAGCCGGTTCTGCTGATTGCAGACAGAGGATATGAAAGTTATAACATCATGGCTAACGCACAGGAAAAAGGGTGGAAATTTCTGATCCGTGCAAAAGATCTGGGAAGCCGCGGTATTCTTACACATTTACCGATACCGGAAGATGGAACTTTTGATTGTACTTTGTCCTTAATCCTTACCAGGAAGCAAACAAAAGAAATAAAAAGCCAGCCCCATAAATATCGCTTCCTCACAAACAAAACTGTATGTGATTTTCTGGATCCAATCGAAAATCCCTTTTATACACTTCATTTTCGTGTCTTACGGTTTCCGATTACAGAAAGTACGATGGAATGTATCATTACGAATCTAGAGGAAGAAGATTTTCCAATGAAAGAAATCAAAAAACTGTATGAATGGAGATGGGGAATTGAGCGTTCTTTTCGAGAATTGAAATATACGATTGGATTAACGAATTTCCATGCAAAAAAGGTGGAGTATATCTTGCAGGAAATTTTTGCCCGACTGATCATCTACAACTTTTGTGAAAGGATTATCACAAAGATCGTAATCCAACAGAAAAACAGGAAGTATATTTATCAGGCCAACTTCACTGTTGCGGTGCTGATATGCCGGGAATTTTTTTCGGGCAGGGTTCCTCCACCAAATTTAGAAGCACTTATTCAAAAGAATATCCTGCCTGTAAGAGAAGGGCGTAAGGCTCCTCGGAAAATCCGTCCTAACTCAGCAGTGAGCTTCTTATATAGAATAGCATAGAAAGAATAAAAAAATATATATAATCTTACAGCCCATGGGACTGTTTTATTTGCTATGCGCAAAAATAGCCAAAAGCAGAAATATCTGCTCTTAGCTATTTGATCATTCATAATGAAGTTGTTGGGACAATCCTTAACTTATTGACATTGATTTCCCGACAGCCCCTTCTACTCATTTACTCGTTACAAGTATCGTTTTTCATGCTACCAGCATTCATCGAAATAACCCTGTTAAAGCTACGGTTTTCAGAATAATCACCATGAGAAGCTACTATAATGTAAGCGCAAAATAGTATTCTTTTCATAGGCAGTGGTCTCTTTCTGTATTGGCTTGCCTAAGTCGTATAACTTCAAAAGCCTATATCTTGGAATTTATTGGAAATGATAGACGAATTGAAAAACAGTAACTTATCAGTTAGCCACTACAAATTGGAAGATTTTGCAAATTATCAAATAGTAAATAAACTTATTCCTTATTTTTCTTGTATTCTCAATCGGTTCGCGCAATATTGTCCAACTTTTTTTGTATTTATCATTATTTATTCATTTATAATATACTATTCTGTTAAATATATAGTTTTTTTAACATTTATACCAAAAATTGTCCATCAATACATTGATATTTTAGGAATAAAATTATATACTATTTATAAATAAGAATTGCAATTCTATCTGTAAAACATGAAAATAATAATATTTAAGCCTACAAATAAAAAGTCATGGCTAAATTGATGAACATTGAAAACTTTATACAGGTTGAAAATCAGGCAGCAAAATAAAACTTTCACACTTATGCCGGTTAAGGAAACTGCTATACAGCTGTTCAAATTCTAGAAATAATAAAAAGATATCCTTTTACACAATACCATATAATCTGCAAAATTACGGTTATGTAAACGTAAAAAGGCATATTTTAGACTCGTTTCCCATCGAAAAACTGTTAAATAGGATTATCCTGAGGCATTGTTTCACTCAAAACATCCATTTTTTCATAAAATCTAGATTCATCTATATCAATATATTATAATCATAGCTTTTATGGATGAAACGCTCCCCCCCCCCTAATCGCAGCCATTAATTGCTAATCAAACAAAGGAATCTTTCATCATATAACAATAGGGTGTGGGGAAAGTTTTAAAGCAGTTTTATTCATGAGTGCGTGTACTGACAGACTCCACGATTGCAGAATATTTATTGAGTTTGATTACAGCTTAATTGGTAATGGGTGTTTACTGCTATCCTTTTGAAATACGAAAATTTGATTAATGGATATGTACTAGATTTATTCATTGCCTATTCAAGCTCCTGTGGTGTGATAAGAATACGCTTACGACAATTCAACCTGCATAAAACGAACGCTGCAAATGAAGAGTTGGTTATTAGTCTTTTTTTACAGGCATGAAGTTCAAGAAAGAAAGCCGACATACCTATTACTCTATCATTATACAGCTCAAGCAACAAGATGGGAATTTTCTTATTGGCTGCAAGAAATATTAACCATCAATATATTGTAGAAAGGAGCATTTATGAGGGAAAAAACAAAAAAATTATCAAGCATTCTTTTATGTTTAGTATTTTGCTTTTCTTTTTCTACAGCTGTATATGCCGCATCATATATATATTATGATGGAGGTTTGAAAAGTGCAACTGTAGATGTAGAAAATCGACTTTCAAATTCTAGTGTTTACAAGAATAGTGTAAGTGCTTGGAATAGCACAAATACACCAGTAAATATTAAAACTGTACCTGGATCTGGCCATAGTTATGTTATTGATGGTGTCTACAATGATACTTGGTATGGTCTATATACTCCCAAAAATCGTCAATGGATTATTTCAGGACGTGCTGGTAAGTTTACTATTGAATTAAATCGAAAAGAATTAGTAAGCGAATCAGATAATTTTTGGCAAAGTGTTTTGGTTCATGAATTAGGTCATGCTTTCTGTTTAGATGATAATCCATCTAGTGGTAATTCTTCAATCATGAATTATGATAGGAATAGAAACACTCTGATTAAACCTACAAGTAATGATATTGCGGGTGTCAATAGTGCTTATTAATGGATTTAAGGAGGTGAGTTTATGAAAAAAATATATAATAAAAAAATCATAATCTGTTGTACTATATTTTGTTTAGCACTTACCTTTGGAATTGTAGGGCATTTTGCATCGTCCCCAAAAGTTCTTGAAGCAGACTATCCATATTATCCAGAAGTTAGTAATATCACAGAAGCTGCTGATGTAATTGTTGTAGGCAAAGTTCTTGAAGCAGAAGATGTACAAAACCTTAATATAAATACTGATCCTCAAACTCGAAATAGTACAGATTCTATACCATATACCATTTCTAAAATTGAGGTAACTAATGTAATTAAGGGAAATGTTGAAATTGGTGATATTTTAGAAGTGAAACAATTAGGAGACTTCGAAAACATGCCAGAAGCATTTTTAGCCGAAACCGATGGGTATTTTAACACAAATGATTCCGAATTGCTATTTTTAGCATCATTTGAAGGTACTCCATACTCTCCACTAAACCCAACGCAAGGAGCTGTGAAAGTTTTGGAGGATCAAACATTATACTCTGCAAGTAAATATTCTTTATTTGGATATGAAGCAAAAACTCGTTCTACTCCTCAAACTTTGGATGATGCAATAGCTGAAATTTCTAAATACGTTCAATAATAAAAAAATCAGGCGGCTGTCGGGAAATAGATAGTTCCAAACAGGGGCAGCTTAGATCGGAAGAGCACACGTC
>ERZ507461.601-NODE-601-length-7864-cov-3.13356_pt1 | contig 7864 bp, 8 predicted proteins | sample MGYA00513719_ERZ507461 | MGnify/ENA metagenome assembly ERZ507461 | reverse complement strand
AGGAGACATTATTTTAGTAGAAAAGTACAAATCAGGTAATAAGGAGATAGGAAAGCATTCATTTATTGGGATTTAAGCGAGAATTTTCCAAACTGATCGGTTTCTTGCTCGTTGCCTTAATTGTGGTGGGGTTGGTATTCAATGCGGCCGGTGTGAAAGATGTGCTTTTGGAACTGTTCAATAAGATTGTCGGTGCATAATTGTATTGCTCACATCAATACAATGTAGTATAATGAGCATAGAAAGAGGAACACTATTTCTATGAAAGGAGCTGTTATTATGGCAAAATCAGCGAGCGTATATGCAAGAATTGACCCTGAATTAAAGGAACAGGCAGAAACGATATTATCTGCACTTGGTATTCCTACTTCTAATGCGATTGATATGTTTTTCAAACAGATTGTCTTAAAAAAAGGACTTCCTTTTGAAGTACGGTTACCGTATGAAAAACCTGTCTGCATGGGAGCGCTTAGTGAAGAAGAATTGAACGCAGAACTTGAGAAAGGATATGCGGATATTTTGGCAGGAAGAACAAAGCCCGCAAAACAGGCGTTTGCCGAAATGCGCAAAGATTTTAATTTATGAAATTTGAAGTAGAATTAGCAGAAAAAGCCGACAGGGATTTAAGGAATATCTTTTTTTATATCGCGGTTGATTTAAGTGCACCTGAAAACGCAGAAAGACAAATCAATCGTTTATGGGACGCTATTCTATCTCTTGATGAACTGCCGGAACGATACCGCCGTTATGAAGATGAACCGTGGTACAGCCGAGGTATGCGCGTTCTTCCGATAGATAACTTCGTGATTTTATATATTCCTTACTTGGAAGAAAAAGTTGTGCGTATTGTTACTGTCATGTATGGCGGACGTGATATAAGTGAGCAGTTAAAGAAAATTGAATAATCATGAAAATGAAATATGGTGTAGGAATTAAGCAGTTAGTCTTTAAGATTGGCTGCTTTTTCTATGCCTAAAATGAAGCGGTTGAGCACAAGTTTTATGGAAAACAGTATGAAAGAAGTTGCATTAACAGGCACATCATTTACGCCGGAAGAAGTTTATGAAGATGGTTATATACTTCGTGTTGTCTTTACAGAAAAAGAAAATAAAAACAAACCATTAGGAAACGGTGAGGGCAGTTGTCAATATAGGCAGCTGCCCTTTTTAGATTTTCATATGCACATTGACATGTTATAATAAGTGCAGCAATAGCTTTGTGTGTGACAGAAGAATTACTTTTAGTATTTAAGGTATGAAAAGAGGGATATTTATGATATATGCGCATGTAATCGGCCTATTGGGAGAATAGGCGATACGAACATATTCTCCTTTGAAAATAACCATATTTTATGGACAGAAGGAGAACAAAATGGAAACTAGAAAAGAAATTCGAGAATTGCATCGGATGGCTTGTCCGATTATATGTCATTATGTACTGACCAGTCTGTTTGAAATGTTTGATCAGGCAATCATAGGACAGAATTCCACCCGTGGCTTCGCCCTGGTTGGAATTGCATCTGTTGTGTTATATGGGGTTACAGGAGCATTGGGAATGCTGTCTTCTGCGTTTCATATTCTGGCTGCAGAAAAGAAGGGAAAACAGGATGAATCTGGATTTTGGACAGTCTTTCTTGTAAGCAGAGAACTGGTCATTTGGATCGGCTGTGGATTTTTCATTCTCAGTTTGATGTTTGGCAGGGGGCTTTTTCAGAGTATATATAAAATCCGGGGAAATGAACTTCGGGAATTATTGAGCTATTTTTATCCGGCATCCATTACGGTATTGGAAAATCTTCTTATTTTTCAGTACAGTGTGTATTTCAGAAATCAGAAAAATACCAGGATTGCACTGGTAGTGACAGGAATCTCCACAGTAGTAAATTTATGGTTTGATTTTGCACTTGTTTATGGAGCGGCAGGATTTCCGCATATGGGGACAGCAGGAGCAGCTTGGGGAAGTGTCATCGGTTTGGGCTGCGGCGTGTTCATCTATCAGGTGGCATATTGGAAAGAAATCAGAAAAAATTTCAGACCATGTAGAGTTCGAGGTGTTGTGAGAAGGAAAGTATTACAAAAGATCGGGAAACTTTATTTTCCGCTGTTAGGACAGGATTTGTTTGAAAATACGATATTTGTATTTGTCGTGTCTGTGGCAGCAGCACGATTGGGCTCTGAGGAGATGGCGATTTATAAATTGTTGGATTTGATTGGTGGAATCTTGGAACTTCCGATTTATGCATATGCTGCGGCTGCGCAGACTTATGTATTACAGAGCAATGGGGCAGGAGACGATAAGAAGGCGAGACAATATCAGAAGGCAGGAATACGGACAGCAGCTATGGTTGTCCTGGCAGCGTCCGGGGTGTGCAAGATTTTTTCAGACAGTATATTTGGCTGGATCATAGCAGATCAAAAGATCATCGATGGAGCGGCAGGGATTTTCTGGATGCCTGCAGTAATTCTGATGATCAAAGTTTTCTATCGATTTGAAATGCTGTATCTGCAGGGAATCGGAAAAGAACGTTTTGTATTCTGGAATACTGTGGCTGCTTCTATACTTGCAGGTGTGGGAGTGCTCTGGGCAGGGATGAGTATGGGACTGCCGGGGATTTATCTGGGAATATTTTTACAGTACGGGATTCTCGCCATACGATATATCAGGCAGAAGAAAGGAAAAAATGATGTGGTATCAGAAGGACTGGTTTACCGGGATTGATTATTATAATTTGAAAGAAAAACAGATCCATGTTGCAGAGCAGAGGATCACGAAACCTGTGGAGCAGCAGTTTCACGAACAGACGGAAATCTATTATGTAAAAAGCGGGGATGCAGATATCTGGATCAACGGCGAAGAATTTCATGTACAGGCGGGGAGTTTTTTCTGTCTGTACATGCATTTGTTTTATCACATAGAGACCATTCGGAAACCGCTGCACTGTGTCAAGGTTTCCTTCCATATTGGATTGTTTATGTTTTTGTGTTTTGAGAAGCGTCAGACACGGGAAAATGAAATTTTGATGTATGGAGTCCAGCCTATTCTTTTATTGGAAGGCCGGGAACAAAAGCGGGTGGAACGGATTCTGGAAGAGCTTTTGGAGGAAGAACGGGAACAGCGGTTTTCAGCGCAAAACATCAGCATTTATCTGGCGATGCAGCTGCACGCGCTGTATTGCCGATATGCCATGGAAAAGCGGCCAAAGGATCCGGAAAAGAAGCAGCCGGTCTGGAATGTGATTCAGAGAGTTCTTTTGGATACGAGCAAGACGGTTTCTTTGGAAGAATACGCACGAGAAGCTGAAATGTCACCTGTGACGCTGAACCGAAACATAGAAAAACAGTGCGGATATACATTTTTTCAGCTCCAGAAGATGGGAAAGATCTATAATGCCTGCGCACTTTTGCATTTTCCGGATCTGAATCTTCAGTATATCAGCGATTATCTTGGTTTTACGAACATCGAGGATTTTTACAGAGTATTTAAACGCTATCAGAAAGTGAGCGTAAGAGAATATCAGACCCGACATATCGGAAATGGCGTGCAGATGCAGTCAGAGGAAGAGGGACTGCAGATTCTGGAGTACCTTTTGCTGCATTTTCAGAAGCCATTTCAGATCCGGGAGATGGAACAGGAGTTAAAAAAGAATGCTTATCTGCTGGAAAAAAGAGCGAAAGAGCAGTTTGGAAAAAGTGTACAGGAATTATTGGAAGAAGTCCGTATCCAGATTGCCTGCAGTTATTTAAGCGCTACAGACCGGACGGTGACCCAGATCAGCAGTGACGTTGGATTTGGCAGTATTTCCTCTTTTCAGAGAAGTTTTGCAAAATACATGAATCAGACACCCAGTGAATATCGCAGATTTCATCGATGTAAATAATTGATAATCATATTGGGAAATATGCATATCTATTTTCTTTGTGCTGCCCTATAATAAAAGCAAAAACGAGGAGGTATCATAAGATGTTTGAACATGTATTTGCTCCTATCCGGATCCGTGATATGGAGCTGAAAAACAGAATTATCCTGCCGGCAATGGGGACAAGAATGGCAGATGAGAACGGAGCGGTGACAGACAAGCTGATCGCGTATCACGCGGCGCGTGCAAAAGGTGGATGTGCACTGAATATTGTAGAGGTTGCAGCAGTACATACGCCAAGCGCTCCGGCGCATTTTGTATCGATCAGTGAAGATCATCTGATCGAAGGCCACAGGAGACTGACAGATGCGATCCATGAGAACGGGGGAAAAGCGGGAATCCAGCTCTGGCAGGGATCGATCGCGGCTTCCATGGATCCAAAGGCACAGATGCTGGTAGTTTCGGATATGAGTTTTGGTCCGTATACACTGCCGGCTATTACAAAGGAGCAGATTCGGGAAGTGATCGCATGTTATGGAAAGGCAGCGGCCAGGGCGGTAGAAGCAGGATATGACTGTCTGGAATTCCATCTGGCACACAATTATCTGCCGCATTCGTTCTTAAGCGCAGGATTTAACCACAGAGAAGATGAATACGGCGGAAGTTTTGAGAATCGCTGCAGATTCCCGTTGGAGGTCATTGATGAGCTGAGAAGAAATATGCCGGAAGGAATGCCGTTGTTTATCCGGATCGACGCACAGGATGATATGTTGAAAGATGGACTGACCATTGAGGATGTGATCCGATTCTGCAAGATTGCAAAAGAACATGGCGTAGACGTGCTGGACGTATCCAGAGGAAATATCATTACGGCGGCTTCCATGTACGAAGTGCCTCCGATCGATGTGCCAAACGGATTTAATATCGAAAATGCGGCCAGAATCCGCAGAGCAACAGGCATGCTGACGGTTGGTGTGGGAAGGATCAACACTGCAGCACTGGCAGAAGAAATCCTGGCAGAGGAGAAAGTGGATCTGGTTGTTATGGGAAGAGCACAGCTGGCAGATCCGGAGTTTGTAAATAAGGCGCAGCAGGGAAGAGTGGACGAGATCGTACACTGCGTGGGCTGCAATCAGGGATGCTACGATGGATTCTGCGATGTGGCCAACCGTCCGCATATCACCTGTATGAGAAACCCGATGATCGGTCATGAAGCAGAATATGAACTGAAAAAAGCAGAAGATCCAAAGAAAGTCTGGGTGATCGGCGGCGGAGTGGCCGGAATGGAAGCAGCAAAGGTGCTTCAGGAAAGAGGGCATGAAGTGACCTTGTTTGAGGCGTCCGATGCGCTGGGCGGAGAATTTCTGCTGGCAGGAGAAGCTCCCGGAAAAGCAGAGATGAAAGCAGCAGCCATGGAGATGGGAAATCAGATAGAAAAACTGGTGAGCGTTCATAAGAACACAAAAGTGGATGCACAGATGCTGGAAAATGCGGATGTGGATGCAGTTATTCTGGCAATTGGTTCCTCCCCGATTGAGATCCGGCTGGAGGGCATGGACAAACTTTCGCATGTATCCGCACCAGAAGTGCTTCGTCATGAAGTGAATCCAAAAGGAAAAGTTGCAGTCATCGGCGGTGGTCTGGTCGGTCTGGAGACAGCAGATGCGCTGGCCTGCGCTGGATGTGAAGTGACCGTTCTGGAGATGAAAGACAGCATTGGAAGCGATCTGGGAAGTCTGCGTAAGATCGCGGTGATGATGAAGATGCAGCAGTTACAGGTCAAACTGCTTCCAAACAGTAAAGTATGCAGATTTACAGAAGAAGGGATTGTTCTGGAAGACAATACATTGATCCCGTGCGACTGTGCCGTGTTTGCAGTTGGATTTGCTGCCAATGATTCCCATGCGCTTGCAGAAGTATGTGAGAAGAGAGACATCCCATATCATGTGATCGGAGATGCCAGATCAGCAAGAAGAGCGCTGGATGCCATTGCCGAAGGATTTGAAGTTGCCAGAACACTGTAGGAGGATCAGAGTATGAAGAAAATGTATACACCGCTTCAGATTGCGGGGATGGAAATCAAAAACAGAACATTTATGGCTCCGATGTCACTGGGGTATGAAAGCCAGGACGGAACGGTGAATGAAAAGATGGCAGGCTACTGGCTGAGAAGAGCCAAAGGCGGCGTGGGCTGTATCATTGTGGATGCCACCAGTGTGGATCCCAATGTGCCGTATCTTGGAAATACACTTTGTTTCCGGGATGAAGAGAGCATCAAAAAGTATAAAAGTTTTACAGATCAGATCCATGCGTATGGGTGTAAGATCATTCCGCAGATCACACATCCGGGTCCGGAGAGTGTCAGCGCCTTTTATGGAATCCCGCCAGTGGCCAGCAGTGTATATCCAAGCGCAATGGCGCAGATGACAAGAGAGCTGGCAAAAGAGGAACTGCCGGGAATCGTAGCGCTTTATGCCAAAGCCGGTAAAGCAGCAAAAGATGCCGGATTTGACGGGATCGAACTGCATTGCGCACATGCATATATGCTGCTGGGATCGTTTTTGTCTCCGCTGCGCAACAAACGGATGGATGAATACGGCGGAAGTCTGTTGAACCGTGCCCGTCTGTTGTTTGAAGTGCTGGATGCCATCAAAGAGACCTGTGGAAGGGAGTTTCCGATCATCTTGAGAATGTCAGGAAGTGAGCGGGATCCGCAGGGAAATACCGTGGAAGATATGAAGCGTCTGATTCCGTATCTGGAACAGCATGGAGTGGATTGTTTTGAAATCAGCGGCGGAACGCAGTACGAACGCTGCAATAAGATCATTCCATGTCACGGAGAAGAAGAATTTACCAACCTGAAAGAAGCAAGAGAGATTAAAGCAGTGGCAACCAAACCTGTGATCACAGTCGGAAAGATTCTGGATGCGAAACTTGCAGAGGATGTGCTGGAGGCAGAAGAAGTAGATGGCGTTGTGATCGGACGAGCGCTGCTGGCAGATCCTGACTTTGTAGAAAAGGCAAAAGAAGGACGTTACGAAGAAATCGCCCCATGCGCGGCATGTGGTGTCGGATGCGTCGGAGAGCAGACCAAGAGACGTCCGGCTTCCTGTGTGATCAATCCTCTGGCAGGAAGAGAACTGGAATTTGAAGAGCAGCCGGCAAAAGAGGCAAAGAAGATTCTGGTCGTAGGAGCCGGGATCGCCGGACTTGCGGCGGCAAGGATCCTTGCAAAACGGGGACATCACGTTCTTGTGGCAGAAAAAGAACAAAAAGCCGGAGGGCAGTTAAATCTGGCATGCCGCGCGCCGTTTAAGCAGGAAATTTCAAAATGGATCGTGTATCTGAAGGCGGAATGTGACAGATATGGAGTGGAGATCCGCTATGAAACCCTCGCAGACCAGGCGATGATCAAGGAGATAAATCCGGACGTTGTGATCCTTGCAACAGGCGCCAAACCGGTGCTTCTTCCGGTAGACGGCAAAGAAGAGATGATCGCGGCCAACGACATTTTGAGTGGAAAGATTTCTATTCCGGGCGGAAATGTTGCCGTGATCGGCGGCGGAATGGTTGGAATCGAGACGGCAGAATATCTGCTCCATCACTCCAGAGGCGCGGCAAAAGTGACACTGATCGAGATGGCAGAGAGCATTGGTCAGGGTATGGTGCCGAACAATCTGGTGCCGACTTTGAAACGGTTGCAGCAGGAGCGTGTTCAGGTTGTAACAGGAGCGAAAGTGAAATCCTTAGAACAGGGTACGGTCACTGTGGAGACAGCGGCAGGAGAGGTGCAGCATCCGGGATTTACCCATGTAGTCTGTGCCGTTGGTTCCAAAGCATGGAATCCGTTGTATGAAGAAATCAAAGATACCTATGAGACCTATGTAATCGGGGATGCCAGAGAAGTCGCGCAGGCGTTGGAAGCTGTGCGGGCAGCGTACGAACTGGGATATCAATTGTAGTATTTTATGGAAAAATAGGATGTGCAGGATCATAGATCGGAAGAGC
>ERZ507461.587-NODE-587-length-8020-cov-3.70948_pt1 | contig 8020 bp, 8 predicted proteins | sample MGYA00513719_ERZ507461 | MGnify/ENA metagenome assembly ERZ507461 | reverse complement strand
ACGTGTGCTCTTCCGATCTCCGGCGGATTTCCGTTTTGAATAATGTCTCCGTGGTGGCGTAGGTCGCCAGTTGTGCCTTGATTTTTGGAGAGGCGGTCAAGGCTGAAGGGCCGGGAGCCGGTACGGCGGCGGGAAGCTGGAAATTCTGTTTCGTCAGGAAACCGAGTTTCCGTACCGCAGAAGGATGCAGGCCCATCAGCTTGACGAGTTCCATTTTTTGCTCCAATTCCGTTTCCGTCACGGTTTGGAGTTCCCGGATAGCGTCATTCATCCGCTGGGAGGCTACCTGCCGAGAGGAAAAATCCACTTCCCCCGCGCCGATAAGCTGTTCAATCATGCCGTTTTCCCGCCGGATGGCATTCAGCCGTTCCCGGATGACCGTCTTGCGGCGCTGGGTAACGGCCAGTTTGCTCCATGCCTGGTCCAGGGAACTGAGAAAATCCAGTTCAGCCTGGCGGAGGGTCCAGAAGTCGGCCTCCTTGTATTGTTCCGCCACCTTTTTTTCCAGGGCGGGGAGGCCGGTTACGGGAATGGTGAAGCCCAGGCTGCCGGACATGTTGACCGTATTTTCCTGGAGGACTTGTTCAATATCCCAGGAAAAGGAGGGATCGTTCCACCAGCCCGATTGCCTGGCTACTTCATTGCTGGAAGCCAGTTTCAGCCGGGCTTTGTTCAGATCCGGATTCATGACCAGGCCGATCTGGCGAGCCTGGTTCTGAGTGATTGAGGTAGGGGAATCTACGCTGGACGCCTCTTTCCAGGAGGCTTCCTCCGCGTTCAGGTCGATAGGCGCGCTGTGGTAGACGCTGCATGAGCTGAGCAGGGCTGCCAGGCCTATTCCGGCGAAGAATGGTGTGGATTTCATGATGGAAAAGATAATAAAAACAGTTCGGTCCAATCAGGTTTGGACAATGCGGCGAATAATTCCGCGGAAACAAATAAAAGCGGCCGCCGTATTAAAGACAGCGTACCGCAGGAAACGCCCTTAAGGACGTTTCTAAAAAGAGCCGTTAAATCAGCAGGGGAAGTTGAAAGCCTTCATGCGTCGGGCCGGTATTCCTGAAGGGGTCAGGGGGAACCGGTGTTGCGGAATCCGATGTTTGGCTTATTAAAAGAAGAGGCCGGGCCAGATGGTGGAAATCCGGCAATGTTTGCCAGATGACGTAAGGCTGGGGCAGAGGTGCATGAGGAACGGGAACCGTCAGATCATTAATCTCCAGCTGCCGGTGTTCGCAGAGGTGCCCGGCCAGAGGGCTGGAAGAGCCGGTGCGGGGCACATCGTCCCCGTGGCATTCGCAGGGGGCGGCATCCTGATGGCAGGAACAGGAAAAAATGAAAATTTCTTCATGACACGGGCACACGGAAACCATACCCGTTCCGCCTACGACGACCAGCAGAAGGGTGAGCAGCATGATGCCGGTGCGCAATGCTCTAACCATGGTATGCCGCGAATCCTAGAAAGGAGCCGTGAAAGCGTCAAGAGCAAAAGTGGCGGATGTCTGAACCCTGAAGGAAAGGCCGTTATTTTTCCGCCGCTTTGCGGAGCAGGTCCACGGTGTGTTCAAAAGCCACGCCGCGGACATCAATGATCCGGGAGTTTTCCGCGATTGCTCCGGTGATTTCCTCCCGGAATTTTCCGGACTGTTCTTCCGTGAGCAGGTTTTTGGAACTCAGGGAGCGCGTGATGAGCTGGAGGACGTACCCTGTTTCCACGAAAGACTGGCGTCCCACGGCTTTTTTCATGGCTTCCATGAATTCCGGGGCGTGTTCGGGCGGCAGGCCGGCCACGGCCTTTTCATAAGCGCGGATGAAGGAATCCACCGGGGCTTTGGAAACTTCCGTCTTAGTGAGGTCAAAGCTGGATTGATAAGCGAGAGCTCCTTCTTCCGCCAGTTGAAGGGCGTTTTTCCCGAATTTGTTGACGGCAGTCATATCCGCTCCTTTTTCCAGCAGCAGGGCCGCCACCTGGAAATTACCGCGCATGGCTGCCAGCATGAGGGGCGTAAAGCCGTTGCCCTCCCGGTTGTTGATGTCTGCTTTCCTTTCAATCAGCATGTCGGACAGGCGGTCCAGCCCGCTCCAGGAAGCCCAGTGCAGCGCGGTCCACCCGTCCTTGTCCTTTCGGTCGATTTCCACGCGGGGGTCTTCCAGAAGCCGGTCCAGATAGGGGGCCCGAGTGGCTTCCAGCTTCAGCGTGGTCTCAATGTTGTTGTAGTTGGCGTAGCATACCCACATGACAGGAGTTCTGCCATGGGGATCCGTCATGTTGACAAAAGCCTTTCCTTCTGCCGCAGCCAGTTCTTCCCCTTCCTTCAGGGTTTGTTCGAATTCCTTCATCCCCTTGACTCGGGCTTCCTTCTCCTCCTGTTCGGAGGAAGCGTTGACTTCTTTGGCCTCCGCTTTCTTCATTACGGTGATAAGGTCCAGGGCCGGGTTGGGATCTCCGGAGAAAGATTTGGAGACCAACAGGCTGAGACCGCCGAGGAGGGAGCTGAAAGCTACCAGGATGAGGGAATCCACAATGATGTTGCGCGTGTGCTGGTTCATGGTCTCGTAAGTTCAGGAGTTGGCTTCCGTAAATTCTTCCGCCGTCAGGGCGGGATCCGTTTCCGCTTCAATGGCGCTGATGGGTGGCGATGCCGCGTCTTCCTCGGGATGGTCCGAGGTGATGGTCCTGCGGGTCATGATAATGGCGATGGGGCTGATTACGGCCATGGCCAGGTAAATGGTCCACATGAATTCCGGGGAGTCCCAGAAGCCGATGTGCCCGGTATCCATCTTGGCGCAGATGCCGTCATAGCAGAGGTAGGCGACGAGCAGGCCGCCGATGATGCCATTGATAGGTTTGGCGATGAACATGGGAAGCGCCGCCAGAGACATGTAGGAGGCCACTTTGTCTTTCGGAGCTACCCGCGCCACATATTCGGAGAAGCGGGGGGAGAAGAGCAGTTCCCCGAATGCGAATACCAGGATCTGCGCCACAATGGCTACCAGATACGCCTGAGAGCGCGTTTCAATGCCGGGCACCAGGTAGTACCATTCAATGGGAATGGCCATGAAAACGAGAGAGAAAGCGGAGATGGACATGCCCGCAATCATGAGGCCAACGGTAGAGAAGCGGCCCAGCACCGGAATGAGCAGGATGAGGCCGGAGACGATGATGGCCGGGTTGACGGCATTGATGGAGCCTATGGCAAAGTCGTCATATAGCGTACGCACGTAGTATTTGGGCATCACCAGGAATTGCAGCGTGAAAACGATGCGCACGCCCATGGTCAGCACAAGGAAGAGGATAAGTTTGCGGAAGGCGGATTCCTTCCACACCTCCATGAAGAGCTGGAGAGGTCTGCGGAGGGGGGCATTGATGTTCGCCTCCCGTTCGCTGGGTTCCGAGTAGTTGTCTTCATTAATAAAACGGGTGGTGATGCAGCCCAGCAGCACCATCAGCGTTCCGAAGTTGATAATCCAGTATCCGCCGTCCACGGCGCCGAAGTGCTTGCGGAAAAATTCAATCAGGAACACGTTCGCGATGACGGCGGAAATGTTCATCAGCAGGTAGTAGATATTGAAGCCCGTGGAACGCGCTTTCAGCGGAGTGAAGCGCCGGATGGAAGTCTGGATGACGGGGGACATGAACGCCGTGCCGAAGGACATAATCAGAATGCCCGTCATGACGGCCAGCCTTCCGGAGTCCACGGTTGGGCTGAGGTCCGGACCGAAGCCCATGATAAGGCGCCCGGCAATGAGGATGATGAAGCCGATTAGGTAAGTGCGCCGTATGCCGATGATGTCGCAGATGGAACCCACCGCGAAGACGAAGGCGGAGATGAAAAGGGTGTACAGGCCTACCCAGAGGGCGGCGTCCGCATCGTTGAAGCTGCAATAGTCCGTCAGGTAGAGAACGAATACCGTAATCATGGAAAAATAGGCCATTCCGTCGAAGAACTGGACGACGTTGGTAAGCCAGAAATCCTTGGATACGGTTTTCAGGATCTTGAATTCCGAAAAATATTTGAGGATGGGGTTTGCGGACTCATTCATGGAGAGATGGAAACGGTAAGGAAAAGTTGACGACGATGAAAGAGTGGGTTACACGCATCCCCGTTTCAAGATTTTTTTGGGACCTACATACTTGACTAACCATCATATTTCCCAAAAAAATTATAAATATTCTATATGGAAGAACAAGAAGACCCTACACAAAATATAACAAAAGAAGAATATGATGAACTTTGTGCCATGAAATCACCGCATCATATTCCACAATGGAAACGTATATTGGTGTATTACATTCACAAAATTCTCAATGTAAATTATACGCCAATAACACCATCTCGTCTAAATGCGAAAGGACATTATTGGCATATAAAAAATGGGCAATGTATAAAATTATGATTTAAGGAAATCAGTTAATTTCGTTTTATAAACTGTATTATCCTTAATCCTGTCAACTTTTGTGAGTGATCCATTATCATATTGAAATAATAGTATTTCATCTGAATTTAATAATCGACAATTTTTAATAATATCATTACCCAAATCTACTACATTTTTTGTGCTTTGAAAATAAACAAGTGATGTAGTAGATTCTTCTACAAATGAATTTTGTTTTCTAAAATATGACATTAACAATTCATATCGTTCGTTATATGAAAGCTCCCCAAAAGCAGAGGTGTCGCCTAGTCTGAATGATGCTACATATTTTGACATATTTTTATTTTTTGTTTCTATGGTTTGTATGTTTGAGTCTAAAGAGATCATCGCAATATCTACCACCATCTCCTTCAACTCCCTACAACATCTTATGCAAATGGCATGCCAAAAAATATCTATCCATTAATATTTGTTAAAAACAATTAATTATCAATAATAATAACAAATATCTAACAATTTATCTAATGAGATACCATATTATCATTGAGACATTTTGACACATTTTTATGGGACAATTTGTCTCATATAGACATTCTGTCGCACTGTTTAACCTCCGTTAATTTTTATATCATTAAATTCTGAGAACAATTTTCTACTCGCCCAATATGGGTAAGAAAATTGTAATACAAAATAATTCTCAATACGCTGAAAATAAACGCGTACGAACCAATCAAAACACGACAAAATTTCCATATCACAACAACGATATGGGAAACAACAAAACCAAATATACTTCCTTATATGAGTTCTTCTCCAAATTTCCTAATGAGGAATCTGCCCGGAAGTATTTTGAGTTAAAAAGATGGAATGGTCATGTCCGTTGTCCTCATTGTGGTTCCAATTATATCACCGAATGTAAGGATCAAAAACCGATGCCTTATCGCTGTAAAGATTGTAGAAAGTTCTTCAGCGTCAGATTTGGTACAATTTTAGAGGAATCCAAATTACCTCTTCACAAATGGTTGATGTGTATGTATCTGTTGGCGACTTCCAGAAAAGGCATTTCCTCTATTCAGATTTCAAAAGAACTTGGAATCACTCAGAAGAGTGCATGGTTTCTTTGTCACAGAATACGGGAAGTTTGGATGAAAGATAAAAAGGAGAAGTTGGACGGTATTGTGGAAGTAGATGAAACCTTCATCGGAGGAAAGGAATCCAACAAACATTTTTCCAAGAAGCTGAACAAGGGAAGAGGTTCAGTAGGTAAATTGATTGTGATCGGGGCCAAACAGAGGAATGGAAAGGTGATCGTCAAACATATCGACGATACGTCCGCTTACAATTTACAAGGATTCATCGGAAGACATGTAGAGAGAAATTCCAATGTGTTTACGGATGAGTTCAAATCCTATAAAGGACTTGTCGGATTTGTCCATGAGTTTGTCAACCATAAGGGGAAACAGTATGTCAATGGAGAGGTTCATACTAATTCCATTGAGAGCTTCTGGTCTCTACTAAAAAGAGGTTACTATGGAGTTTACCATTACATGAGTAAAAAACATCTTAAGAGGTACATCCATGAGTTTTCCTATAGGCATAATACCTCCAAGATTGAAGTAATGGAATGTATAGGAGATACGATTACCAAAATGGTTGGTAAGAGAATGATGTATTGTGAATTGGTGAGTTGAAGAAATTGAACTCTACTTTCCTTGATACTATTCTTTGGAAGACTTCTCCATCACATCATCTAGAAGACTATGCACATCTATCTGTAGATTTTTACAAATGTTGATGACCTCCGTGAATGTAAGGTACCGTTCTCCTACTTCATATTTGTTGACAAAGGTATGAGGAGTATTCAGGAGTTCTCCCAAGTCCCGTTGAGTCATATTCAACTCTAAACGTTTTTCTTTTAATATTTTACGAAGATTTTTCTCTTCAATACTATTTCTGTTCCTCATTTTGGAACAATAACAGAGAATAAGATTGTACCAAATTTAGGTACAAAAGTATTTACAAGTCATTCGATATTCGGTAATAGGTCTTCAATGTTCCTAAAATGGGAACAAACCTAGATAAGAACTATGAAGACATTATCATCAGTAAAGGCCCTATTCATTTCCCTAAGCCTATTGGTTTCATACACCATACCCTATTGTTTGGCGGCAAAAACTGCCGATGTCACGATTGATGGAGATATTATAGAAGATAACGAAAAACATCATAACCTCTCAAATGCTTCATGCGCTTTATTGATTTCTTCAGGATCTTCCTATACCGGAACTAATATTGTAATTTCTACAGTTTGTGGATCTAATTCTTTTGGGGATGCGGCGATTTACTCAAAAGGAGGAAAATTTCTTAATTTAGGAGCGAATTATGGTTGGTCCTCAGTTACCGTATCAAAGGGAGGCGTGTGGGGTAGTTACAGTTCAGCGATCGAACTGAGTGACATGACCGAAACATCTACTATCTACAATACGAAAATTTATAATTACGCAGATGAGGGAACAGGTATTCGCCTCTGGAATAATTCAAACCTTCTCCTTGATAATGTAGAAATTTATAATGCCTCAGATACGGCGATCCACGCGAGTAGAAACGCTACAATATCAAATAAAGGTAATGGAATTATTAGAATATCGACAACAGGAGACAATAGGGCTTCTATATCCGCAAGCGGAGATTCAAAAGTAACTCTTTATAACACACATATTGAAAATAAAAAATCCAGTACTAGTGGGGTCTTGGTTGGAGATAGTAGTACTATATCTCTTACAAATTCATCTATTTCTTCAGTTAATAACAACACACTGATTTCAGGTGCAGGAAATCTAGAAGTTAGTCTTAATAACGTGGATTTGTCTAAATCTAAAAATCAGAGAATATCCGCTTCATCTGACTTAACTGTTAATATTCAGAATGGTACTTCTTTCGATGGTTATACTTCTCAAAAAAATGATGGTTCAATTAATATAAATTTAACAAAATCAAGTTGGAACATAACTAAAAATTCTACTTTGTTTTCTCTATCACTAAATGAGAATTCATTTTTAACATTTAACTGCGGGAATGGAGATAAGTTCTACTATATATCCGCTGGTTCTGTTTTCATGGATAAAAGTAGTCAAATAAGGCTTGATCTTGATGAGACGAAAATTTTGAGTATGATCTCTTCCGGTGATGAATTCCAACTATTTTCGGGCGATTTGACGAATTATGATCTTTCAGATATTGATATGTTCAACTCTGACGGATCATATAAATTAACTTATGAAGAAGGGGAATCGGGAAAGGGATGGTTCAAATTAATAGGATATGGCGTTGTTCCCGAACCATCGACTTCTACCATGAGTCTATTAGGAATTGTTTGTATTCTCCTAAAGAGACGGAGGGTTTGATAGAAAAAAGGAAGATCGTAAGTTGATCTTCCTTTTTTCTATATTGTTCACCTTCAAATAATTAGGATATAATGAAAATATTATAAAATAGTTTGGTTAGTCAAGTATGTAGGTCCCATTTTTTTCTCCCAAAGGCCGGTTTGACCGGAAAAATGCGCTTCATCGCCGGGGAAACCGCTATCTGGGCAGAATGCGTCGGAAGCCTGCCACGTGGCACCATGACAACGCTTTCAGGCATTGTT
>ERZ507461.541-NODE-541-length-8619-cov-4.12319_pt1 | contig 8619 bp, 7 predicted proteins | sample MGYA00513719_ERZ507461 | MGnify/ENA metagenome assembly ERZ507461 | reverse complement strand
GACGCTCTTCCGATCTCTTCCTCAATGTGGGGCTCGCCGAGCCCGAGCGCATCGCGGTAATAGGGAACGGTGGCGTCAAGACTCTTGACGGCGATGCCGATATGGTCAATTTGCTGAATCATATGCGTGTGATGGTTATAGGGGAATGCAGGGGGGAGGCCTGCAATACATCAAGAGTTATTAAAGCGGATTTTTTTAAGATGTGAAGCGAAAAGCGGAAAAATGGCGAATTCGCGGCCGGCCTTTTCACCTGCTTGATTGCCCCGGAAGATGAGGTATGGTAGGGGCATGTTCAAGAGTGGATTAGCCGTGTTATTTCTGCTGGCGTCATGGTTTTCCGCCGCGTGTGCCTATGAGCTGCTGCCCGCTCATGTGGCCGTGGTTTATAACGGAAAATCCGAGCTGAGCCGCCGCATGGCCAGGGAATATGCGCGGGTGCGCGGCGTTCCGGAAGGGAATCTCGTTTCCCTGGATTGCCCCATGACCGGCGAGATTTCGCGGAAGGAGTATGAGGAGACGATCCGCGTCCCGCTGCTGGAGACGGCGCGGAAACAACGGTGGTGGGTGCCTTCCGGCATTGCGTCCTCCCCCTTGATGAACCGGAAGATTTTTGTGCTGGCGCTGATGGCGGACCTGCCGATGAAGATACGGCATGAAACGCCCGCTCCCCTTCCCGGGAAAGGCGTCAACCAGATGCAGACGGATCGCGCTGCGGTGGATTCCGAACTGGCTCTGCTGGCGGTGGGCGGTTATGAAAGGAAGTCCTGGCAGGTGAATCCCTATTTTAATAAAAGGGAGGATTTTGTGGGTTCCGGCCTTCCTTCGTTTCTGGTATGCCGCCTGGACGGACTGACGCCCGATACCTGCATGCGGCTGGTGACGGAACCGGCGAACGTGGAGAAAAAAGGTTTATGGGGGTGGGCCGTTGTGGACCGGGGCGGCCCCTATGCCCAGGGGGACCGGTGGATGGACGACGTGTTCGAGCGCGTGAGGGAGGCGGGCATTCCCGCTTATCTGGATGACTGGCCCCAGACCCTGCCGGAAAAATTCCCCTTGAGCCGGGATACGGCTCTTTACTGCGGGTGGTATGCGGGGAATGCGAACGGACCGTTTTCGGATCCTTCGTTCCGCTTCCGGCCCGGGGCGATAGCCATGCATCTGCATTCCTTCAGCGCCGCCGATTTCAAGGTCCCCGGCAGGGGGTGGAGTTCCGCCCTGCTGGAGAAGGGGGCTGCTGTGACGGTGGGAAACGTGTATGAGCCGTTCCTGGGCGCCTGCCACCGCTTTGATATTTTTGTGGACCGCCTCCTGGACGGCTATACCGTGGCGGAGGCTTCCTGGATGAGCATGCCTGTGCTGTCCTGGCAGGGGGTGGTGTTCGGAGACCCCCTGTACCGTCCATACGCCCGCATGAAGGATATGGACGTGGAGCCGACGGAAGAAGACCGTTATTTCCAGGGGTGGTGGGCTTCCTCCGTGCAGTTCGGAGACCGCTGGAAGGAGCGTTCCGCGCGTTTGATGGAGTCCGCCCGGAAGGCCTCTTTTTCCTGCCTTTATGAAGCTCTGGCGCTGGAATGCCTGTACCGGAAGGAACCGGCCCGCGCCGGAGAGCTCCTTTCCTCCGCTCTGGACGGCGCGGCTGACGCCCGCACCCGCGCGCGCCTGTTGCTGGAAATCCTGATGGCGGAACGGGCCCGGGGCGGTAACAAGGCTTTTCTGCAGCGGGCGGACGGCATCCGGGGCCTCATGTCTTCCTCCGCTTTTCTTCCGGCGCTGGAGGAATGGCTTGCCAGGGTGGCTCCGCCGCCGGCCCCGCCGAAAAAATAAATTAAGGACGTACGGCAAATTTGGATTGCCTTTTAGGGGATTATGGCTCATATTCTGCGTCCCGTAAGTTTTCCTTTTACTGATATTCACCAGCAATAGATAACACAAGATGAACATTATCAACAAAATCGAGCAAGAGCAACTCAAGGCGGATGTGACCCCATTTAACGTAGGTGATACCATCAAGGTTCACACTCGTGTTATTGAAGGCGGCAAGGAACGTATCCAGATTTTCCAGGGCATTGTGATCGCCAAGCGCGGTTCCGGCATCAATGAAGCTTTCACCGTCCGCAAAATTTCCTACGGTGAAGGCGTGGAACGCGTATTCCCCCTGCATACTCCCCGCATTGCCAAGATTGAAGTCGTGAACCGCGGCAAAGTCCGCCGCGCCAAACTTCACTATCTGCGCGGCCGCATCGGCAAGGATGCCATGATTGTGAAGTCTGCCAACCGGTAATCGGAAGAATTGCTATTTTGCTGGCCCGGCCCGCCGTGAGGCGGCGCCGGGTTTTTTATTTCCGGAGTATTGTTTTTCCTGAATGGGAAAGAGGTCCACAGGAACAACAGCCACTTCAAGATATTTCTCCGGGAGCCATATGGGGATGAGAGCGTTTTTCCGGGGTGGGGAAGGTGGAGAGGGGCGGCTGTTTCCGGTCCGGAGCAAATACGTTTTTCGGATTTTCCTCCGTCCGGGCCTGGATGGCTTCCGGAGAATGGAGCAGAAACCGGAAAATTTCATACGCGAATCCAAACCCGGAACTTAGCGCGTGACATTCCATCAGGCCCTGCCCCAACCTGATTTCCGGGAGGGGGAAAGGAAACGGGGTTTTCAGCATGGCCCCCGGAGGGGGGGCGAGCGGGTGCAGGGCTGCGCGGATAATTATTACTCCGCAGGTGCGGGAACCGGTGTGTCCTCCGCATCTTCCGGTCCGTACGCTTCCACTTCCGTCAACGCCAGGGGCTGGGAGGGATTTGCGGATTCCACGCGCAAGGCGCGCGCCTTGACTGGAGCGTCCAGTTTCCAGGAAGTGACGTTGGTGGATTTTTCCGAAGGAGTGGTGCTGAAGGTTTTTTCCGCCAGCACGTTTTTGTCATTGCCGTAGAGGATTACCTTGAATTTTTCCATAGTGCCCAGCAGCGTCAGGTTGGCCGGCGTGTAAATGACTACCTTTTCTATGGTGCGGTTGGTCTCCCTGCCGAAGTCAATGCCGAACCAGGCGGTTTTCCCTTCAACCACGCCTGTGGCGCTGATTGAAACGTCGGAAATCCTGGAGCTGGTATTGCCGTCAACGGCCTTTTTCGGACCATAAGCTCCCAGCATGTTGCGGTTGGAACTCTGGCGAACCTTGACGCCGGGCTGAAGGCTCCAATTGATTTTGCCGGGTTCCGCGGAAACTTTGGGAACTGCCGGCGTCTGCGCCGGACGCGCGGCCGGAACAGGTGAAGGAATGGCCGCAGCGGCGTTTTGCGCGGTGGCCGGAGCGTGGCGGCGCGCGTCCCTGTTCGCTTGTCTTGCCGCTTCCGCTTTCGCGTTATTTTCCTTTTGCACCTGTTCATTATAATCATTGCGCATTCTAACGACATCCTTCTTATACAGGATGCAGGTATAGGTCAGCACAATGCCCACGATCAGGGCCGGAATGAGATAGTAATAGATGTTGGACTGCCCTTTTTGCATGTTCAGGGCCGGAATGGCCGGGGAAGATGACGGTGGAGGAATGGAGGCCGCATTTCTTCCCGAAGGATTGGCAATGGCTTTATCCAGATCCGTGATGAAATCCCCCAGGTCCCGGTAGCGTTCCCGGGTATCCGGATTGATGGCGCGGGAGACTGCCGAATCCACGGCATCGCTGCATTTGATTAGTGAGGAGGGCATGGCGAAGCCCGCTTCCATCGGCGTTTTGCGGGTAAGCAGAATGTAGAGCGCCAGCCCCAGTGCGTAAATATCCATGCCCGGCGTGAACGTGGTTTCCGCTCCGGTGACCCACTCCGGAGAGGCGAAGTCCCCCATGTCCACCGGAGGTTGGGCAGGATAAATATTGATGGGCAGCAGCAGGGCGTCTCCGCCGTCTTCGCGCAGGCAAATCAGCTTGGGCGTGATGCCCCCGTGAAAAATGTTTTTCCGGTGCAGCGTCAGCAGTCCTTCCGCCATGTTGCGCACCAGGTTGAGCGCCGCCTGGGGAGATATTTGGGGAAGGTTTTCCATATCCGCCATCCGCGGATAGGGGGGGTGTTCGGAGATGATGAAAGTAAACGGCCCCGCCTGTCCTACTTCATAAACGCGCAGGAGCCCCTGGTGGGATTGTTCCACGATGGTGAGGGAGCGGACGATGAATTCAGGATCCCAGCCGAAGATGCCGGCTTCTTCCGTGGGAACCACCCGCAGCATGACGGGAGCAAAGTTGGATTTCAGGGTAGCTGTGAAAATTTGCTGGGGGCCTTTGGCTCCGACAAGCTGAATATTTTCCAATTGGGGAAAGAGAGAGGAAATCTGGTCCATGGGAAAGGAATCGTCGGCAGACATGGAAAAGGGAGGTGGAATAGTATTGATTCCCACTCTACCTTAAATTCCCCTACGGAAGCAACTCTATAAGCGGGCATATTTTGATGGCGGGACGCCCTGATGCTGAACGGACGCCAATCATGCCCGGATGGAGCGCGCCTTTTTCCGTAACCGGCCAGTCAAATCAGGGCAGCCAGGAACAGGCCGTAATGAGCGGGGAAAATTTCAGTTGTTTCAACCGCCGCGGCGGCATGTTGCCGCAGATGCCCGCGGCAAGGTAAATCCTGTTCGGTTCCTGTTTTTTTCCGGGAGCGGCAGGGAGGGTGGATGAACGAGGGCGTTCCAACCGTTAAAGCCGGGACATACAGGAACCCGGAAACAGGATCGCCGAGGCGTGGCCGTTTGACTGGAAGATGGCTGCTGTTATCAGCAGGAACAGCAGAAGGGGGGAAGGGAAGGAGGCCTTGCATGGACAAGGAGAATCAGTCCCCTGCATCAGGGCCTTTTCAGGATGATAGGCGGCGAGGGATTGGCCTGCCATACGGGAGTGGCGGCTTTCGCGTCCGCTTCTTCGAGCGTTTTACGGCCTTTGACCTTGACCAGGTGTTCCCGGAGGATGCGCCGCAGTTCCACGGCGGAGGCCGGGTCATCCTGCACGCTGTGCCCGGACGGAACGATTTTTTCACTGGCGCTCCAGTCCAGGTGGGATGAGTGGTACTTGACCACTCCGTCGGAGGAATTGGGCGTGTCGTTCCTGCCCCTGTCTCCAATGATGGAATGAACGGGAACATTTGGGGAGCCGCGCAGCTCCGACATGTATTTGACCAGGGATGAATTCGGGGAAAGCTGGCGGATGCTGGTCAGCTCGTCCTTCAGTTGCAGGGGGTTGAGGAGGAACATGCCGCGGCTGAGAGTGGCGATGCGGGTGACTTCTTCCAGCATGTCCGAGGGGAGGTCGATCAGGCGCTGGCCCAGTCTTCCTATCCAGTTGTCCGCGAAAGTGGAACCGCGGTGCGGGGTGGCCATGTACACGATGCGCGTGACTCCCTGGGGCGGGGAAAAGATGAAATTATTCTGGAGCCGTTCAAGCGTTTGTTCATCATAATGGAGGGGGGCCATTCCTTTCTTCCAGTTTTCCAGCGTCATTCCCTCAAACGTTTCCGGAGAAAGCTCAAATACTCCCTTCATCAGCGTCCAGGGTTTGGTGGAGTTATTGAAGCGGGTGATGAGGCCGCCCATGGAGTGTCCCACCATGACGATGTTGTTCATTTCCCTGGATGTTCCGCGGGGATTGTATTCCTGCATGAGCTCCTTCAGGGCCTGCCGCTGCCTGCTGGCCGGAATGGTCCAGGCCAGCCCGGACGGATAGCCGAAGAACCAGAATTGGTAGTTTTCCCGGATGACCGGATCCACCAGGAGACGGTTGGTCAGGTTAGCGAAGGTGGCGGGGCCGGACATCAGGCCGTGGGTGAAAACCACGGGTATTTTCCGGGGGTCATAGGGTTCGGAAAAATAAAGCCCCATCGTATTGATGGCCTTTTTGGGGCGGAATGCCCCCAGCAGTTCCGTTCCGTCTGCGTCGGAAAGCTTCCAGAAGAGAGCGATGGGGACGGAAAAATTGGCTGCCAGAGGCTGCCGCACCTTGTTTTTGCCAATGAAGATGTGCTCATTCATCAGGCGCGGAATGGTGCGGAGGGTTGGTTTCCCGTCCACCATGCGGTCAAAGTCCAGAATGGCCGTCAGCGTGTGCACGTTGCCGTTGTCCTTAAGCACGTTGGCATGGGGGCGGGAACCGCCCCGGGGCGCCAGCCCCGTCAGCGGTATGCCCATTCCCTCTACCGTCACGCTTTCGCGCAGGCGGAAGGTGGGGTCCACTTCATCGGACATGAAAATGGCCTCATAGAACCACGGATTGCTGTCCCTGGCATAGGGAGATTTTTCAATGACGAAGGGAAGGCTCAGGCGCTTCTCCTCATTCATGCCCCCTTTGCGTTTGGCTTCCTTCAGGTGGGAGGCCAGCTCCCGAATGCACGCATTGTATTTTTTCCGGGCTTCCGGCCATTCCCGGCTGCGGTTGGGAGAGGAAAGAATGAGCCATGCGGCATGGGCCTCCCGGATAGCCGCGGCGTCATTCTGGTAATGGGCGTACTCCATTTCCTGCCGCTGGTGCAGGGAACAGCCGGAAAGGCTTATGGCCAGTCCTAAGAGAAGGATGGAAACCGTTTTCATGATGCGCGGTGTAAATAAGCAGGGAAGGGAGGGTTATTCAGGAGAGCATGTCCAGCGCCCGGTTCATGGATTTGAGGAAGGTCTGCACTTCCTCTTCCGTATTGTACAGGGCAAAGGAGGCGCGGGTAGTCCCGGTGGTGCCCAGGGCGCACATGAGCGGCTGGCAGCAATGGTGCCCGGTTCTTACGGCAATCCCCATCTGGTCCAGCAACGTACCCAGGTCATAGTGGTGGATGCCCTCCGCCAGGACGGAGACCACGGCGCTGTGCGGCACGTCCGGGGCCAGTACGGTCAGGCGCGGCATGGCCTTCAGGCCTTCCACCGCCATATCCGTCAGTTTCTGTTCATGGGCGGCAATGTTGTCCAGGCCCAGCCCGGAGACGTAGCGGATGGCGGCCGCCAGACCCACTGCCCCGCCAATGTTGCGCGTTCCCGCTTCATATTTGAAAGGGATGTCGTTGTAAACGGTTTTTTCAAAGGTGACTTCCTTGATCATTTCCCCACCGCCCATCCACGGCGGCAGTTTCTCCAGCAGCTCCCTTTTTCCCCACAGCGCGCCGATGCCGGTGGGCGCGTACAGCTTGTGGCCGGAAAAGGCGTACAGGTCGCAGCCCAGTTCCTGAACGTCCACATTCATGTGGGAAACAGCCTGGGCTCCGTCAATCAGCACGATGGTTTCCTGCCTGTTCTCCTTGGCGAGCGCGGCCATTTCCCTCACGGGATTAACCGTTCCCAGCGTATTGGAAACGTGTCCCACGGCTACGATGCGGGTGCGTGGGGAAAGCATGTTCCGGTAAGCTTCCATGTCCAGAGTCTGGCCCGGCGTCAGGGGAACCGCTTTCAGGACGGCGCCCGTGCGTTCGCACAGCATTTGCCAGGGAACGATATTGGAATGGTGTTCGGAAGCGGTTACGATGACTTCGTCTCCCGGTTTGACCATGCCGGACGCGGCGATGGTATCCGCCGCCAGGTTGATGCCCATCGTGCAGCCGGAAGTGAACAGGACTTCCGCCGTTTCCGGCGCGTTGATGAACCGCGCCACCGTTTCCCGCGATTCTTCATGCGCTTCCGTCGCGAGCTGGCTCAGGTAGTGGGAGCCGCGGTGCACATTGGCGTTTTCCGTATCGTAGTAATGGCGGATGGCGTCCAGCACGGCCAGGGGTTTTTGCGTAGTGGCCGCATTATCCAGGTAAATGAGAGGCTTGCCGTGCACGCTGGTTTCCAGAATGGGGAACTGCGGGCGAATGGTTGCTGTGTCAAGCATGGCTATGGTACTAGTGAGGGTTCTTTGCGCAATTCATCCCAGCCTCCTTCCAGAATGAAAATGGGCGCGCGGATGCCGTATTCCGGCTTTTTCAGTTCATTGGCCACGGCCGCGCTGGAGGTGCAGTCCCTGCTGCAAAAGATGACGATGCAGAATCCCCTGTCCTCTGCCGTCATCAGGGCTTCCATGGCATTCGCCAGGAGTTCCTGGTAATTGGCATCCGCCGGGCGGATGGGGTAAACGGGGGCCCGGGTGACGGTATGGCGTTCAAAGTCGTCCTGCTTTCTGGCATCTATCCAGAGGATTTTTCCCGGCCATTCCTTTAATACCTGGGAGAGGCACACGTGCCCTTCCTCCAGAGTTTCCGGGTTGCAGGGCGGCGTGCGGAACGGCTGGATGACGCGCAGATCCAGCGCGGCGACGCCTACGGCCAGCAGAAATACGGCCAGCAGGAGTTTCAGAGCGGAGGAAAAGGCGTCTCTCATGGAAGGAAGGGCGGATGTCAGTTTTCCTTGATGGCCAGGAACCCCATTTGGCGTTTGTAGCGCGGCACGGCGGAATCCGTGCGCACCCAGATGGTGTTGAAGGCCGGCTTGGCCGTGGATTTGGGAGTGACGATGATTTTATATTCCCTGCCTTTTTTCACGGTCACAGGCTCGTAGTCAAAGGCGTCTCCCGTCAAATCCACCGTGGTCAGGTTGACGGGCAGTTCTTTGGAGATGGTGATTTTTATGGTTTTGGGCGCGGCGGCCTCTCCTCTGGCCCATTCCAGCTTGCGGGGTTCCATCCGGATGAT
>ERZ507461.489-NODE-489-length-9245-cov-4.22002_pt1 | contig 9245 bp, 9 predicted proteins | sample MGYA00513719_ERZ507461 | MGnify/ENA metagenome assembly ERZ507461 | reverse complement strand
GGAGTTCAGACGTGTGCTCTTCCGATCTGTCGAATCAAGTCTTCATAGTGATAGTTCGGAATGCATGTTCCGTACTTGTCCACACCGCCGCGCAGGATCGCATGTGCATATGGATTTCCGTCTGTTGTCACATCATATCCTCTGTAAATGAAATTGTGCCCTGCCTGTGCTGCCACAATCGAGTTCAGCATCACCGTAAAGTCACCGCTCGTCGGGTTTTTCATACCGACCGGAATATCCATTCCACTCGCTGTCAGTCTGTGCTGCTGGTCTTCCACGGAGCGGGCGCCAATTGCTTCATAAGAGAGAATATCGTCCAGGTAGCTTCTGTTTTCCGGATAGAGCATCTCATCGGCACATGTAAAACCATAGTCCTGAATAACACGGAGATGCATCTTGCGGATTGCGATGATCCCTCCATAAAGATCCGGCGCTTCATCCGGGATCGGCTGATGGAGCATTCCTTTATACCCCTCCCCTGTTGTACGCGGTTTGTTTGTGTAAACACGCGGAATGATCATCAATTTATCTTTCACCTGCTCATTCACTCTCGCAAGGCGACCTACATATTCACACACCGCATCTTCGTTGTCCGCCGAACAAGGACCGATCAATACGATGAATTTATCAGATTCTCCTGCAAAAATCGCTTTGATCTCCTCATCCCTTTTTTCTTTTAATGCTTTCAGTGAGTCCGCCATTGGGTACTCTTTTTTCAGTGTTTCCGGGCTGCATAATTGATGGTTAATTTTCATTGACATAATTTTTCTCTCCTATTCCTAACTTTTCTAATATTTGTTGTTCTCTTTTCTGACAGGTGAAAATCAACACCTGTTTTTTATGCTCTGCAAGCCATTTCATCGTATTTTCAAGCCTTTGGTCATCATAAAACACGAATGTATCATCCAATATAACCGGATACTCTTCTTCGTGCAATAGTTCACTTGCCGCCATGCGAAGTGCAAAGTAAATCTGTTCGATCGTTCCGCGGCTCACCTGCTCAATTCCAATTTTCCGTTCTCCGGTATAAAGGCTCATTTTCAGCTTTTCATCAATTAAAAGCATCGTATATTTCCCACCTGTGATCTCAGAGAGAATCGCAGATGCCTTTTCATTTAATTTCACGCTAAGCTCCTTGTGTACATCTTTTGATAACTCCGTCAGACACTCTGAGGCAAGCTCCAGCGCCCGTTTTTTCATATCCTGTTTTTTGTAGTCATCGCCTGCCTCGTCAAGTTCGCTCAGCTGCTCCTGTACATTTCCGTACTGAATCTGCTTTTCTTTTAACTCTCCCTGCAAATGTTCTTTCTGCCACAACAGCTTATCCAATACCTTTTTCTGCTCTTCCTCCATCTCACTTTTCGGCTTCTTTTTACCTTCTTTGATTCGGTTCCACACATACATGCCCTCAGCGAGCAAAAGAACAATCATCACAAGATAATTCCACGGTCTGTGAAAAATAATGAACACTGCCACAAGAATCGCTGCCATCGCTGCAACTTTGATCGGAGATACTCTCCATCTGCCTTCCTCTTCGTATTTTCTGCACTCTTCCCTCACACGCGCTTCCTCTTTGCTGATTTTGCTGTCCGCTTCCTCAATCTCCTGTTCCAGTTTGTGGATATCACGCCAAAGATACGTCGTCTCCTGCTCTATCGCATATCGTCTCTGCTGTTTTTCCTGTAAGGACTTACGAATCTCACCCTCGACTTCTTTCTTTTTTTTGTTCAGTCGGTTCAATGCCCCATCCAGATCAATATCGCTGTTCCCAGTCGAATAATAATTTGTCGCATAGTTTTGAATTTCCACTGCAAGGCTTTGATTCGGCTCCACCTTCATCTGACCAATCGCTACTGTATTTTCATAGTTCGAGCCGTCCAGTCCATTCAATATCATCTCTAAATCCCCGTGCTCCAGCGAAAATTCTTCGCCGTCATCCTCGCAGATCAGCCTTGCACTTTTGGAATATTTATCAAAATTTCGCTCCAGTAAAAAATTCTTTCCTCCGCTTTCAAAACGAAGTGTCCCGGAATAATAATTCGGATTCTCCCACGGTTCATAGATGCTGAACGTATCGTTTACCGATGCCCTTCCTCTTCCGCGCTCCAGCCCGAACAGCATACTTTTTATAAACGTGTGAATCGTTGTCTTCCCAGACTCATTCTCCCCATAAAAAAGATTGATTCCATCTTTCAGCACAATCTTTTTTCCTGAGAACTTTCCAAAATTTCTCAAATAAAGTTCCCTTATCTCCATAGTCAACTCCTCTTCGTATCCAGCAGCGCCTGTACTCCTTCGTACAATGCCATGTGTGCTACACTGCCATCCTCACATTCTCTCAGACTCTCAATATATCTTCCCAAGAGATTTCCTTTGTTCTCCTCCAATAATCTGTCAAAATCATACGATGGTTTTGTCTCATCTACAATCTCAATAACATTCCCATAACCTTTCAGAGTCTCAGGTTCAAACGTGATATCTGCATCTCGAAAGCCTGTTAAAATAAATTTGTAAATATTCTCAATCCCATTTATCTGAATCATTTCCCGAATCTTTTCTCTTGCAAAACCATTTGTCATATTTTTCCCTACTTCAACTGGCAGATGCATGTACTCTCTTTTTGCACTCGGAACAAATTCTGCTTTCACGCCTTTTTCCGTCACCTCTCCACGGATGTATCCATGCTTTCCAGTGTCATTTTTGTCGATTGGCTCTAGCGCCCCCGCATACAAAATCTGATTTTCCACCAATGTCTGCGGTTTATGAATATGCCCCAAAGCAATATAGCTGTATCCGAGATTACTCAACACTTCTTTTTTGAACGGAATGTGCTTCTCGTCTCCGCCATGTGCAAGTAAAATCTCATATTTCTGCTTTCCGGGTACTTTTGCCCGATCATAAAGCCCCTCTGTAATCTCTTTCCGATAATAACTCAGTCCGTAAACTCTTGTCTTTAAATCTTTAAACTCCACACTGCCCATATGCCCGTTCAATAAAGGATACACATTCTCATCCCACCGAAAAGTGAGATAATAAGAATCCGGTTTTAGAAAATCATGGTTTCCTGCTATAAATACAACTTTCGTCTTCGTCAATTTTGAAAATAAATAATTCAGCTCTTTCAGCTCTTTTTTCAATGGCTGCCGATGAAACAAATCTCCTGCAATCAGCAATAGATCGATTTCTTCCCACTCGCATATATGAATAATCTGTTCCAGACTATCCCATATCTCCTGCCCTCTGCTTTTACTGCCTGATTTTAAACCTTCTGGTTCTGCCCCTAGATGGACGTCCGCTATATGAATGAATTTCATCCTCTTTCTCCCCTTCTTCTTTATTCGGAAGTGTCACAATAAAACGTGTCTCCTTGTCATCGCTTTCTGCCCAAATAGTACCTCCATGTAACTCTACAATCTCTTTTGCAATGGCAAGTCCAAGTCCTGCACCTCCGGTCGTACTATGTCTCGCCTCATCCAAACGATAAAACTTTTCAAAGATTGTCCCCAACTGTTCCTTTGGTATCTGTTTCCCTCTATTGGAAAATACAATACGATTCCCTTCTTCTGTCATCTCTGCCTGAATCCGAATCTTTGTATTCGGATAGCAATAAGACACCGCATTTCGCAAGATATTGTCAAATACTCTTGCCAGCTTATCTGCATCTCCATAAACTACCATATCCTCAGCCGCCTCAACCTCACAAGTCAAATTTTTCTCCCTCAGCACTCCGTATAATTCATCGGCAAGCTGTTCGAGCATCATTGAAAGATTCAGCTCCACCGGCTCTAACACGATATCTTGCAGATTAAATTTTGTAATCTCGAAAAACTCACTGATCAGCTCCCCAAGTCTGATGGATTTCTCCAATGCAATATGTGTATACCGCTGTCGTTCTTCCTCCGGCATGTCCTGATAACTGTCAAGCATCGTCAGATACGCTACAATTGAAGTGAGCGGTGTTTTTAAATCATGTGCCAGAAATACAATCAGGTCATTTTTCTTTTTCTCTCCCTCAATCACTTCCTGCTCTTGCTTTTTCAAAATCTGCTTGATCTCATTAAGCCTTGTCTCAATCGGCTTCAATTCCGTGATCATATGAATAGAATCTGCCGAATCCAAAACGATGTTATCGATCCCGGTCTCCACCTGATTCAGATATTTTACCATTTTTGATAATGCCGCATAAAAAAATAAAGAAAACAGACACAAAAATCCAATCACAAGAAAGAAGTCCTTATTGTTTCCTATTACCCTCCAATACCAGTGTCTCGCACTTTCCTCCTGCACATGAACAGATGTCAGCAGTTTTACGAGATCGTTCGAAGAGTCTTCCAGAAAATATTCCAGTATAAATCCTCCGACTAAAATAGTCAGCGCTGTCACAAACACGGTCTGCAATAAAATACTTAATTTTAATTTTCGATATTTATTCTTCAACTTTATATCCCACTCCCCAGACGGTCTTGATGAAATCCGACTTTCCTGTCGGTCCACTCATTTTTTCCCGCAAATGCCTGATGTGCACCATCACCGTATTGTTGCTGTTTTTATAATATTCTTCTTTCCAAACCTTTCGAAACAGCTCCTCTGAGCTAATCACTTTGCCACGATTCTCACAGAGAAGCCATAAAATATCGAACTCAATCGGTGTCAATGTCAGCGAACGCTCATTAAAAATGCACTCGTGAGATGTTCTGTTCAGCAGCACTCCTGCAAAATCAATTACATCGCCTTCTATCTTTCCTCCATCGTTGTACTGTGTATAACGCCGAAGCTGCGCTTTCACTCTGGCAACAAGTTCCAGCGGGTTGAATGGTTTTGGAATATAATCATCCGCTCCTAGAGTCAATCCGGTAATCTTGTCCATGTAATCCACTTTCGCAGTCAGCATAATCACCGGAAATGTATATTTTTCACGTATTCTTTTTAAAATCTCAAACCCGTCAATATCCGGCAGCATCACATCCAGCAGCGCCAAATCAATCTTCGTGGTCTCAATGCAGTTTAATGCCTCTTCTCCTGTATAGAACTTATGTACCTGATATTCATCATTTTGCAGATACAATGCAATGACATCCGCAATCTCTTTTTCATCATCTACTACTAATATATTCATGCTTTTCTCCCTTTCTGATTATAAAAAAGGACGGGAGAATACTTTCCCCCGTCCCCAATCTCAATCCTCTTATAATTCGCAGTTATTCACTGTTCTTGGGAATGGTAAAACGTCTCTGATGTTCGACATTCCTGTTAAGTACATTACACAGCGTTCAAATCCAAGTCCGAATCCGGCATGTCTTGTAGAACCATATTTTCTAAGATCCAGATAGAACTGGTACTCTTCCGGTTTCAAGCCCATCTCATTCATACGCGCCAAGAGTTTTTCGTAGTTATCTTCTCTCTGACTTCCGCCGATGATCTCACCGATTCCAGGAACAAGACAGTCAACAGCAGCCACTGTCTTATTGTCATCGTTCATCTTCATGTAAAATGCCTTGATATCTTTCGGATAATCTGTTACAAACACAGGACGTTTGTAAACCTCTTCTGTAAGGTAACGCTCATGTTCTGTCTGTAAATCTGCTCCCCACGATACTTTATAATCAAATTTGTCATTGTTCTTTTCTAATATTTCAATTGCCTCTGTATAGGTCACACGTGCAAAATCAGAGCTTGCCACATTGTGCAGACGATCCAAAAGGCCCTTATCTACAAATGAGTTGAAGAAATTCATCTCTTCCGGTGCGTTCTCTAATACATAGTTGATGATGTATTTTAACATCGCCTCTGCAAGCATCATATTATCGTCTAAATCTGCAAATGCAATCTCCGGTTCTACCATCCAAAATTCTGCCGCATGACGTGTAGTGTTCGAATTCTCTGCACGGAATGTCGGACCAAATGTATAGATATTGCGGAATGCCTGCGCATATGTCTCACCATTCAACTGTCCGCTCACTGTAAGGCTTGTCTCTTTATTAAAGAAATCCTGACTGTAATCTACAGTTCCATCTTCGTTTTTCGGAATATTCTCCATATCCAATGTTGTCACACGGAACATCTCTCCGGCACCTTCACAGTCGCTTCCTGTAATGATTGGTGTGTGTACATACACAAACCCTCTTTCCTGAAAGAACTGATGAATTGCATATGCGATCAAAGAACGTACTCTAAATACTGCCTGAAACGTGTTTGTTCTCGGACGCAAATGTGAGATTGTTCTTAAATATTCAAAGCTGTGACGCTTTTTCTGAAGCGGATAATCCGGTGCTGACGCTCCTTCTACCACAACTTCTGTTGCCTGAATCTCAAACGGCTGTTTTGCCTGCGGTGTTGCTACAAGTGTTCCTTTTACAATAATTGCCGCACCTACATTTAACTTAGATATATCTGCAAAATTCTCCATTGTATCATGGTAAACAACCTGCAGTGTCTCAAAAAATGTTCCGTCATTTACAACAATAAATCCAAATGTCTTTGAATCTCTGATACTGCGAATCCAGCCACCCACTGTAATTTCTTTGTCTAAATATTGTTCCCGATGCTTATAAAGCTCTTTGACTGTTACTAATTCCATAACCAAAACTCCTTTATTTTCACTATTCCTTATAGTATAACCTATTTTGCGCCATTTTCCTATAGTATTTCTAACAATTCTCTCACATCTCTGATTTCTTTGTCAAATGTCTCTACATTTCCAAATCCATATGCTGCAAATATAAATGGAATTCCTGCTGCTTTTGCCGCCTCACAGTCCCCCTCCGTATCTCCCACATAGACGCAGTTTTGAAGATGATTCCTTTCTATTACGAGACGGATATTCTCACCCTTACTCTTCTTTGTGTCACCATAGCACTCCGTATCCAACACATACTGTTCCAGTTGATTCTTTTTCAAAAACAGCTCAATATACCCTGATTGGCAATTGCTGACCACACAGACTTTATGTGTCTTTGCTAACTCCTGAATCGTCTCTTTCACACCCGGATACAACAAGTTCTCCTCGCATCGCTCCAACACCTCATGTTCATACATGCAGCACAGTTCCAATGCCCGTTCTTTTTCCGCTGCACTTGCACTCGGAAATAAATGATCGGCAATCACATTCATCGGCTTTCCAAACTCTCGTTTAAGCGTATCCGAGGTAATCTCCTCACATTCAATACCAAGCTCTTTCACCGCAAGATTCCACGCCTTCGCGACCTCACCTGTAGAGTCCCACAGCGTCCCATCAACATCAAATATTATATTCTCTATATTCATACTTTCTCCTGTCTGCCTGGAAATGTAATTTCCAAACGCTCATTTTGATACTTTACAAGATGCTTCCAAATCACTACAAAGGACAAAATCCCTGTTCCAGCTGTGATTCCAAGCGGTCCCCTCTTGATTATCACCATTCCCCAGAAAATTGCGAATGTGACAACAGACCGGAAAAAGTGAGGCCGAATGACAATCACAATAGAAAACATCAAATAACATACCGCCAAAATCAAAACCGGTCTCCAATAAGGGACTAACCCGAGCAATACTCCAAATGATACTGCAATTGACTTTCCTCCCATCTTCGGATTCCAAAACGGAAACGCATGCCCGAGAACCGGTGCAGCCAACACCAAACCAAAAATAAGGTGTCGCGGATTTAACACATGCATTGCCGCATGCACCGGCAGATATCCCTTCAGAAGTTCCAGCATCAATGCACAGAATCCTATCGGTGCTCCAGCGCAGAGAAATGCATTTGCCACCCCCGGATTCTGATCCGGACTTTCTTTTGTGACATCGATCTTCTTTATATATTTGGGAAGTAAATATCCATATAATACACTCCCAGACAAATATCCAAAAAGAATATAAAACAAATATTGTGTTGTCATCTTTTCTTCACTTCCTATTCCTCACCAGATAGCTTCTTCAGATGATGATAAATCTTCTCTGTCGCCATCGGCTTACTGTTAATCTCCTGAGCACGAATCATGTCACGGCGCAATCTTTCTTTCTCCAAAATCTTCTGTCCAGCCCTCAGTTGTCCAAAGAAACTCTTTCGCCCAATTGACATATGCCGTTCCTCGAAGAATTCCAGATTCCGATTCTCACATCCCGGAATTGGATTTGTGTGGATGATCGGAATTCTGCTCACCGCTGCTTCCGTACTGCTTAATCCCCCCGGTTTCGTAAAAATGACGTCACACGCTTCCATGTACTCTGCCACCTGCTCTGTGAAACCAAGGATGCGTACCCTTCTATCCCTTCTAAGTTCTCTTTTTAAAGTCTCTTCCAGTTTCTTATTATTCCCACAGATTACAACAATCTCTTCATTTTCTTTCAGTCTTCTCGCAAGCTCCAGCACAAAAATCTGGATCTTTCCAAATCCCATACTTCCACTCATTACAAGATAAATCAAGCCGTCTTGAGGCAGCTGACAGATTTCTCTGGCTTTTTTCCCGCCCAATCTCCTGCCAAACTTTTCTCTGACCGGAATCCCCCAAGGGAGCAGTTTTTCTCTCGGAATACCCCTTGATACAAATTCATTTATCAAGTCTTCATGCGGAATCACATAATAATCACACTCGGTCTCCTCCCAGAATGGAATACTTGTGTAATCGGTCGCAATCGCAACGGTCTTCTGCCTCAAAATTCCTTTTCGCTTCATCCACGTCAATGTCTCCGCCGGATACAAATGCGGTGTCACAATTATATCAAAGTCTTTATTTTCCAAATATTGTTTCAATTTTTTACCCAATCTTGCACACGCAAAATAAACCGGTGATTTCCGCTTCGCCGAAGAAATCAGCCTCCCAAGCCGATATACCAGCCCAAAAAGGTGCGGACAATGCTTTACCACATTAACATATAAGCCTCCTACAGCATTCGATGTCTTTTTGCCACTCAGCATCATCAGATCAATAAACTCTGCCTGATCCCCATGACTTTCTATATATTCCTTTATGGCTTTCCCGGCAGAATTATGCCCTTCTCCTGTGTTACAAGACAATATCAAAACTTTCATGTACTGTTGTCCTTTCTTTTATGAAGTGAACAGTAACGATTATAGCATTAGTAAAAGAAAAAAGCTAGGTGACACTTGAAGAAGCTCTTGAAATGTGCTATATTGAAAATACAAAAAGGGAAACCACAAGCGGCTACCCAATAATTAAATGCTTAATTTACACTAAGCCGTCATTATTGCAGTAATGGCGGCTATTTTCGTTTATCCTTGAAAATCTCGTAACAAAGACCTACAA
>ERZ507461.485-NODE-485-length-9311-cov-3.51523_pt1 | contig 9311 bp, 8 predicted proteins | sample MGYA00513719_ERZ507461 | MGnify/ENA metagenome assembly ERZ507461 | reverse complement strand
AGGGGGACAAAATTGTCCCCTAAGAAGAGAAGAACTGGAGGGGGACAAAATTGTCTCCTAAGCAGGGAAGAAAAAGAGGGGGACAAAAATGTCCCCTAAACAGAGAAAGACAAAAATGTTTCCGGAAAAGGAGGTATAAGGTTGGGAGATATAAAGGCAGGAGTTACTTTTATGCAAGATTTTTGTAGACCTAAAAGTGAGATTTTTTCGGGGTATATAGATTATTTGGCTCGGGAGGAGGCACAAAGAAATGATGCAATACAAACCTTTAATCTGTTTAATGATTATATGGGAAATCCAGAAAAATCAACAGGACTGTTTACCAACGAAAAAGATAACTTAACTCATTCTGAAAAAAGAGCATTAAAAGATATTTTTCAAACAGCTCAGGATAATGAGAGTGTTATGTGGCAGACGGTTATATCTTTTGACAATCGGTGGTTGGAACAAAATGGGATATATGATTCTCAAAAGCAAATTTTGGATGAACAAAAATTAAAAGAAGTAACCCGTCTTGCAGTGAACCGATTATTAAAAAGTGAAGGCTTAGAACATGCTGTATGGAGTGCCGGTATCCATTACAATACAGACAATTTGCATGTGCATATTGCGACAGTAGAGCCGTACCCGATGCGGGAAAAAATGATGTACAATGGGAAAAAAGAGGTACGAGGAAAATTTAAGCTTCAGAATATCAATAATTGTAAAAGTGCCGTTGTAAATGAAATTATGAGAACGAAAGATATTAATCTACAAATCAATAACATTATCCGGAAAGATATTATTGCTTCAGCAGAAAGTAGAAATTTTCGAGAGAATCCGGTTATCCGGGAACAGTTTTTGAAACTATTTGAAAATTTACAGGGAGTTCCTAAGCATAAACAAAATTATAATAGCTATGCAATAAAACCACTTCGGGAACAAATAGATGGCATTAGTGAGGCTTATATACAAAAGTATTGTAAAGAGGAATATAAAAAGTTTACAGAAATTTTGCAAAGGCAAAGTAAATTATATGCGGAGGCATATGGCGGAGGGAATTGGGAGGATTTTGAACAGACGAAAAAAGAAGATCTATATAGGCGCATGGGAAATTTCGTGTTGCGTGAAATGAGGGCATATGAGGTTGGCATTTCAAAAAAAGAAACTTCATTTGAACTTGAAAAAACATATTTGGGTAGCGGATACAGAGAAGAAAAAGTAAAGATTACAGAAAACTTGAAAGAAGATATGATTTTAAAGGAGCCGGATTTGCTACAACAAGAAGAATCGAATATAGAAACCTTAGAAGTTCAACAGACAGAACAAATATTTGAAAAGGCTGGGAACTTATTTGAAAAAAGTTCTCAGCAAAATAAATCAGCAGGGTCATATATGGACTATTTCAAGGAGTGGAAAGATCTTCAAGAACAGATTGATTTTGCAAAAGAAAAAAATTCGGCAGATATGCTTGAAAAAAAATATCAGGATAATCCATTTGTGATGTACTTCATTGGAGAGATAACAATGTATGGCAGAGGAACAGAAATTGATTTAGAGAAATCCCAAGAATGTTTTCAAAAATCTTTACAGATGTTTGAACAGGCAGAGCCTTATATTAAGGGAAGTGAAACCAATTCATTTGATCTGAAGAGCTATGTACAGTACCGAATCGGGAAACAGTATAAGAGAGGATGGGGAACAGAAAAAGATGTTCAAGAGGCAATCCAGTGGTTTGAAAATTCAGACACAGATTATGCAAGATATGCATTAGGAAATATTTACTATCGTGGAGATGATGTGGAACAAGATTACGAAAAAGCATTTCAGATATTTCAGGGGATTTCAAATTCACCATTTGCAGAACAGAAGAAAGCAGTAATGTATGAATGTGGACAGGGAACAGAAATAAACTTAGGAGCAGCGGAAAATAGTTATAAAAATGCTTTTGATGGATTCCTATCTATGGATAGAAAATTGGAAGGAGATCCGCTATCACAATATCAGATTGGAAAGATGTTGTATACTGGAAAGGGATGTGAACAAAACACAGAAAAAGCAATTTCATATTTAGAAAAATCAGCAGAAGGAAAAAATGTTCCGGCACAGTTGTTGCTGAGTCAGATTTATATTAAATACGACATAAGAGAAAAGTTGCCAATTGCACTTGGGTATCTGACAGAACTGGCAGAGAAAGGAGATAATGAAATCGCCCAGTATGCATTGGGAAAACTTTTCATATCGGATGAAAAATTAAAAGATATCAATAAAGGAGTAGGATATTTAAAAGCTGCAGAAGAAAAAGGAAATACATACGCAAAAATTCTTTTGGGGAAAGTGTATCTTGATTTAGATAGTGGAATATATGATGTGGAACAAGGCGTAAGATATCTGAGAGAATTAGTGGAAGCGGGAAATGAATATGCTTGCTATTATCTTGGAAAAGAGTATGTGAGAAAAGAATCTCCATACTACAATGAAGCAAAAGGAGTCCAATATTTAGAAAGAGCGAAAGAGCAAGGGAATGATAGGGCAAAGTATTTTGTTGGTAAAATTTATTTAGATAAAATAAGTTCAGAATATAGTCCCGAACTTGGGCTGCAGTATATGACAGAGCTAGCAGAATCAGGAAATGAATATGCGCAGCTGAAACTTGGTTTTGAGTATTTGAAGGGGGAAAATGTGGAAAGGAATATATTTTCATCGTACAATTATTTTTCGCAGGCGGCAGCACAGGGAAATCAATTAGCGGAAAATATGATGCTGGATCTTTCTACTGAGAGGACAAAGCGACGGATGGGAAGCCCATTGGGGGAACTAGATAAAGCATTGATGCAACTAAATAAATCTTTCCGGACAGAAATGATACAGAGCATGAAAAACATACGTGAGTACAATTTGGAGCAGGAATATGTGTTGGATGAAATCAGTCTATGATTTTATTAGGGGACAAATTTGTCCCCTAAAGAATTTCCTCAAAAAAGAAAAATGAATGTGCATTGTATATTACAATTTATTGAAAAAGAATGAAAGTTATAATATAATATAAATATAGAAAAGAGAGACATTCAAAGGAGGAAATTAGAATGAAAGTAGTAGGATTTTTAAATAACAAAGGTGGAGTAGGTAAAACAGGAAGTATAACAACATTGGCACATATGATTGCAACTGAATATAAAAGAAAAGTATTAGTTGTAGATATCGACCCACAGGCGAATACAAGTCAGCTTTTTGGTTTTAGTGGGGATGAACAGGAATATTCGTTGACAGAACTTCTCAATGGGGGAGTGTATCCAGTAGAGAACACGGTGGAAGATATTCTTCTTGATTCAGAAAAGGATATTAGGGATTGTATTTACGAGACAGAATATGAGAATTTGTTTATAGTACCATCCTATATCACTTTATCAAGCGTAGAAAATCAATTGCTCGGAAATGTTACAATGCCACAGCAATTCCGTTTAAAAAAACAATTGGATAAAGTAAAAGACGAATTTGATTTGTGCATGATTGATTGTGGACCGAGTGTATCACTGTTAAATGTAAATGCATTGGCAGCCTGTGATGGAATTTATATTCCATCTCGATGTGATAAGGATTCAAGAGTAGGTGTTGCAAATATTATTCGCTTGATGAAAACAGTACAGGAGTATACTCAAAGGCTTGAGTTGAAAGGCGTCTTTCTCACACAATATGACATGAGAAAAAATATCTGCAAAGATGCAGAAAAAGATTGTGAGGAAGCCCTTGGAGATATATTTTTAAAAGATTGTTCAATTCCAATATGCACAAAAATGGAACAGACAGGCTTGAAACAGAAACCGTTACTTGTATTAGATGCATACGGAAAAGCTACGCAACAATACAAAAAGTTAGCAGAATATATATTGAATAATTAGAAAATTCAGAAAATAATTATTATTATTTGCAGAGAGTAGAAAGTGTATGTTATAATACATTATTATAGAATCTGAAAAGAAATCATAGAATATAAAAACACGGATGAGGTGAAAGTAATATGAGTAAATTTAAGCGAAAAGGAGAAGAGGAATTGCAAGTCGGAGCTGGACTATTAAGTCCAGTTTCAAAAACAGCAGATGTATCTAGTTATGAAGTTGTAAATATAGATATGGACTTAATTGCTCCGAATGAAAAGAATGACTTTTCAATAGATGAATTGGATGAGCTGGCGGAACTTATTGTAATGTCAGATGGGATTTTACAGCCATTGATTTTATTGCCTGAGAGAAATGAGCAGGGGATGTATATACTAACGACTGGTGAAAGAAGATGGAGAGCGGCGAAGTTATTAAAGGAACAGGGGAGATACCCAGCGAAGTATAAGAATACTGTACCGTGTATTTTCCGAGACCCAAAAGATATTGAATTACCGTTGTCCAATGATACAAAAGAATTATTTTCCATAATGGTTACAAACCAATATCGTCATAAAAAAGAAGCAGATCAATTAATGGAAGTAAAAAACTGGACACGTATTTTTCAAGAACTTAAGGATAATGGCGAGGAGTATATTCCGGAACAATTGGCTCTTTTGGCTGGAACAGCGAGATATGGGGAAAATGGAGAATATGAACCAGAACGTCTTGTGGGTCAGAAAATGAAAACTTTAGTATCTGCACATGTTGGAATTTCAGAAGGTAAAGTACAGCAGATTAATAAAGTGGAAAAAAATGCAAGTGATGAACTGATGGATAAATTGCTGAACAATGAGGTGTCATTTGCTGCGGCAGAAAAAATGTTGGAGATGCCAGAGGAAGAGCAAAATAAATTACTGGAAGAAACAACAGGAGAAAAGATTGAAGTTAAGGAAGTCGAAAAGAGAATAGAGGAGATTGAAAAAAAGAAAGTTATTTCAAAACAACAGGTAGAGTCTGATTTAAAAAAGATTTTGGAACGATGCTCACAGGAAGTTGAACTCGGCAGCAAAGAATATAAAAAATATCTGAATGCCTTAAATCAGCTTGAAAGAGTGTTATGGTAGAAAATTTAAGATGAGGTAGAGGACAGCAGAGCGTGGTCTTAAGTGCCAGCGCTCCGACCTCATAAATAATTTCTCCTCTACTAATAAATACACTTTACTTGATAAAAACTAACGCTGTTTTGTAAAAAAAATTAAAAAAATGAGGGAAAGTAATGAAAAAAACATCATTTAGAGTTACCAAAGCAACTTTGGAACTGGAAAACGCATTGATTCAAAAAATGGATATTCCACGTACTACATTTCATAGACGGATGATAGACTATTACTTAGAGTACGATCGTACTGTAAAACCACAGCTACTGATCAGAAAAATGACAGACCCGAATTATATTCAAAAAGATGAAATGGAACAGATATATTTGGATGAAAAGAGGGAACAGCTACTGTTAGAAGTGGCGGAGGAACAAGCTAGAGTTCATCAAAAAAAGTGTGGAATAAATATAGTGCTTTTTCAGGCATTATTGACATACTGTGTAGTGATGGCTCCGGTGGTATTGGAATAGGAGATTTGATAAGACAAAGGGAGTGAAAATGGGATACAAAAGAATACACTGGGAAGATAGGCTGAAAATAGAAGTTCTTGTAAAAGCTGGACATAATACAACAAGGATAGCAGAGTTACTTGGCAAGCACCGTACATCTATAGCGAGAGAATTAAAGAGAGGGGCATATGTGCATAGGAATTCCGATTGGACAGAAGAGATCAGATACAGTCCGGATCTTGCAGAAGAAAAGAATCAGAAACAATTAAGACAAAAAGGAAGAGATATAAAGCTTGGGAAAGATTATGAACTTGCTGAGTATTTGGAAGAAAATATCATAAAGAAGAAATACTCTCCCTACGCAGTAATCCAAAAAATGAAACAGGATGGGAAAAAGTTTAGTATAAGCATTTGCAGAGCAACGATTTATAATTATATTAAAAAAGGCATTTTCTTAAACTTAACAGAAAAAGAGCTGCCATTAGGCGGACAAGTCAAACAAAAAAGGAAAAGCCATAGAAGACGCAAGAGAGCAAGTGCGGGAATGAGTATAGAAGAGAGACCAAAGGAGATTGAGACAAGAGAAGAGTTTGGTCACTGGGAAATGGATACGGTTGTCGGGAAACAGGGAATTTCTAAAAAATCGTTTTTGGTTCTTACAGAGCGAAAAACAAGAAAAGAGATTATAGAAATCCTAAAGGAGCATACAGCGAAAGAAGTGGTGCGTATTTTAGATAAGATTGAACGGAAGTGGGGAGCAGCATTTAAACAAGTATTTAAAAGTATTACGGTTGATAATGGAAGTGAATTTTCAGATGCGGAAGGATTAAAAAGAGCACGGAGGGGGAAGAAAACGAGAACAGAGGTGTTCTATTGCCATCCCTACAGCAGTTACGAGCGAGGAAGTAATGAAAATCAAAATCGACTAATCCGCAGACACGTCCCCAAAGGAACGGACTTGGATACAATCAGTAAAAGGGATGTAAAAGAAATTGAAAAATGGATAAATGAGTACCCGAGGGCACTTTTTGGCGGAAGGTCTTCTGATATGCTGTTTCAAGATGAGTTAAACAGGCTTGCGTTATAGCGGAAGAAATGAAGAGTGTATTTTTACCCGAGCTATGTTTTATGATATAGCTCGGGTAAGAGTACGAAAATAAAAAATAGTATAAATATATTTAGTGAGATTTTTTTGAGCAAAGCGACAACAAAGTGTCAAAACAAACAAAAACAAGCGGATGCATTTGTGCAAAATGTAGAAATGCATTTTTTGATAAGTTTGGTGAGCGTTGAGTGTTGACATTTACAGAAAATTGGAAAATTACAAAAATAGCTTGACATATAGAAAAAAATATGATAACTTATATTAGAAAACTGCCGAAGACAGTAGGTGCCGTAAGGCATAAGTAGTGAAACGCCTACCGAGGAGATTTGAATTCGATGAATTATGTGAATTTACTGTCCTCTTGTCGTGTGGCGAGAGGATTTTTTATCTTTATTCGAACGGCGGTACACAATAATCTATAAGGAGGTGCACCATTCGTGGCAAAAGTTGAATTAAAACAACCAATCGTTGCAGCAATCGCTGAGGACGTAAAAGATGCAGCATCAGTTGTATTAGTTGATTATCGTGGATTAACTGTAGCTCAGGATACAGAATTACGTAAACAATTAAGAGAAGCAGGAATCATCTACAAAGTTTGCAAAAACACAATGATGAAAAGAGCGTTCGAAGGAACTGATTTTGCAGGATTGAACGAATACTTAGAAGGACCAAGTGCTATTGCTATTTCTAAAGATGACGCTACAGCACCAGCTAGAATTATTTGCAAATTTGCAAAAGGAGCTGAAAAATTAGAAGTAAAAGCAGGTGTGGTTGAAGGAACAGTATATGATGTTGCTGGAGTTCAGGAATTATCAAAAATCCCTTCAAGAGAAGAATTACTTTCCAAATTCCTTGGAAGCATTCAGTCACCTATTACAAACTTCGCTCGTGTTCTTAATCAAATCGCTGAAAAAGGTGGAGAGGCAGCAGAAGCTCCAGCTGAAGCAGCAGAAGAAGTAACAGCTGAGTAATTGTAAGACTCAGAGAGGATTCTAAAAGAATCATACAGGATACAGTCCTGAAAATCAAAGCATTTAAAACAATGGAGGTAAATAAAATGGCAAAATTAACAACAGCTGAAATGATCGAAGCGATCAAAGAATTATCAGTATTAGAATTAAATGAATTAGTAAAAGCATGTGAAGAAGAATTTGGTGTATCTGCAGCAGCAGGTGTTGTAGTTGCAGCAGCAGGTGGAGACGCAGCTGGAGCAGCTGAAGAAAAAGATGAATTCAACGTAGAATTAACATCTGCAGGAGCATCTAAAGTTAAAGTAATCAAAGTTGTTCGTGAAATCACAGGACTTGGATTAAAAGAAGCTAAAGAAGTTGTAGACGGAGCTCCTAAAGTAATCAAAGAAGGTGTTTCTAAAGCAGAAGCTGAAGAAATCAAAGCTAAATTAGAAGCAGAAGGTGCATCTGTAGAATTAAAATAATTCATAGAGAGTATTTAAAAGCCGAGAGAGTTATCTCTCGGCTTTTTTGCGATAAAAAGAATTGGATGTCATAAAGCATAGAAAATAGGCAGGATGTGCATGCGTGCATCCTGCCTATTTGCACAATATATACATTTTTTTGTACAAAAAACCGTAAATGCGAAAAGTGTATTGCTAAAAATTAGTGATTTGGTATAATCAGATATGAAATTCAATATAACTGGTCGTGAAAACAACCAATTGAAAGACAGGAGGTAAAACATGAAGAAGAAAATGGTCTTAAGACTATTGAGTCTGGCTATGGTTGCATCTATGACAGGTACAATGCTTCCGTCTAATCTTCAGCTTGTATCAGCAGAGGAATCTGTTGCTACAGAAGAAAAGACAGAAAAAGCAGAAGAGACAGCAGTACTGGAAGATGGAATCAATGATGCTTGGACTCTGGAAAACGAAGCTGGCGAAGACGCAGTATGTGCAGTAGAAAACGGATGGCTTAATTTAAAATCAGGAGCACAGAATGACAATACTCCTAACAGTGGAAAACAATTGATGGTTGTGAACCCAAACAAATTTGATTTTACAAAAGCGGGATATTTCTCATTCACAATGAAATCAAACAATGCAAATACAAGTCAGGATAATAGTGACAGATTTGGTGTATATCTTGGATATAATACTGCAAAGAACGGTATGTTTATCGGATATGATAACCAAGGATGGTTCTGGCAGAAATATAAAGATGGTAATGGAGCTTATTTTACAGGCGGAAGAACAGCTGCGCCAAAAGACAATGCGGAAGTGAATGTACGCATTGAGTGGACAGCAGATCAGAAGATGACATTGAAATTAAATGATCAGGCTGTATTTACAAATGAAGAGTTTGGTTCTATCAAAGATGTTCTTGGAACTCAGATTGCATTCAAGTGTACAAGCTGGTCAGGGCATGTGTCTGATGTCCTTATCAAAGACATTCACTACACAGGACAAAAAGAAGCAGCTACATATGCAGTAACAGGAACAGTAACTGACGCAGATAACAAAGTTTTGGAAGGTGCTACAGTCAAAGTTGGTGATAAAACAGCAACAACAGATAAGTCAGGTGCATATTCTTTGGAATTGGCAGCTGGAACATATGATATGACAGTTGCAAAAACAGGATATCAGACAGCAACAAAATCTGTGACAGTAGCAGATGAAGATTTGAAAGTTGAGACTGTAAAATTAGAAAAAGTTGCAGAAGTAGAGACAGAAGTACTTTCTACAGATTATATTGCTTTCTGATATCCTGTTTTTGCAACTGTCATATCA
>ERZ507461.424-NODE-424-length-10503-cov-7.96239_pt1 | contig 10503 bp, 8 predicted proteins | sample MGYA00513719_ERZ507461 | MGnify/ENA metagenome assembly ERZ507461 | reverse complement strand
CGGAACATGCACTCGCTTTCCCGTTACAGCCGTTCCAACCAGATCAACCGCGAATGGATTGAGGAGTATCTGAACGAGGCGCACAGCAAGGGGCTGGTTTCCATCCGTGCGCACTGCAATGTCATGGCATGGAGCGATGACCGGGAAAAGCTCAAGCGCATCAAGAACGATGTGGGCAGCCAACTGGCGTTGATGGAAGCCAAACCGCGCCACAACACGGTGGATGTGCCGACCCTGTTCTGGGCGGCGATACCCGGCAATGCCGGAGATTTCCCGTCCGAGGAGAGTTTCCACACCTTTATCGAGCAGGCCCTGTGCCTGTTCATCGGGGAAACCTCCTACAAGGACTCGCTCTCTCCGTTTGGCATCCGCATGGTGGACCGCCTGACCGGAAAACCCGTCCATCTGGATATTTCCGACCTGCCGATGAAGAACGGCACAATCACGAACCGGAACAAATTCATCCTCGGACCTTCGGGCAGCGGGAAATCTTTTTTCACCAACCACATGGTACGCCAGTATTACGAGCAGGGTGCGCATGTGCTGTTGGTGGATACCGGAAACTCCTATCAGGGACTGTGCAGCCTTATCCATGCCAGGACACACGGCGAGGACGGGATTTATTTTACTTATGAAGAAAAAGATCCGATAGCTTTCAATCCTTTTTACGTGGAAGACGGGATTTTCGATATCGAGAAGAAAGAATCCGTCAAGACGCTTATCCTTACCCTGTGGAAGCGTGACGACGAGCCGCCGACACGTGCCGAGGAGGTGGCGCTATCCAATGCGGTCAATCTCTTTCTGGAGAAAATCCGCAGGGACAGCAGCATAAAACCCTCCTTCAATACCTTCTATGAGTTTATCCGTGACGAGTATCAGGATATCCTAAAAGAGAAGCGAACCCGTGAGAAGGATTTTGACGTATGGGGATTCCTCAATGTATTGGAGCCTTACTACAAAGGTGGCGAGTATGACTACCTGCTTAACTCTGACAAACAGCTTGATTTACAGAGTAAACGCTTCATAGTTTTTGAATTGGACAATATCAAGGACAATAAAGTACTCTTCCCGATAGTCACCATTATCATCATGGAAACCTTCATCAACAAAATGAGAAAGTTGAAAGGAATCCGCAAGATGATATTATTGGAAGAAGCCTGGAAAGCCATTAGCAAGGAGGGTATGGCGGAATATCTTCGGTACCTCTTCAAGACCGTCAGAAAGTTTTTCGGTGAGGCCGTGGTCGTGACCCAGGAAGTGGAGGACATCATTTCTTCCCCGATTGTCAAGGGTACCATCATTAATAATAGTGACTGTAAGATTCTCCTTGACCAGCGCAAGTATATGAACAAGTTCGATGAGATCCAAGCGTTGCTCGGTCTGACCGACAAGGAGCGGGCGCAGATACTTTCCATCAACATGGCAAACAATCCTTCCCGAAAGTACAAGGAAGTGTGGATTGGTCTCGGAGGCTCACAGTCAGCAGTCTATGCCACCGAGGTGTCGCTTGAAGAATATATGGTGCGCCCGTAAAGGGAATTTGACGAATGTCGCTTTGGCAAGCGACTGGGCAAGTGTTTAAAATGCCCATTAACAACCGCTAACCGGAGGGGAAAACCCCACAAGGGAACATAGCACGTTGGTAAAGCCATAAGTCAGCCAACTGTCAGGCTGCGACCGAATGGCAAGTTAAAATGATAGATATGAGGATAAAGCCTGCATTGGTTGAACGATAGTCCGAGCAGTCGTATCCTTGGGCAATGACGGAAGACAGTTGAATAATTCTTCGGAATTATACCGTTATGTTGCGGTACTACACTGATGACACGTAGCAGGAGTAGCATAAACTTACCGCAAGGCAACTACCATAAGTAGTAAAGGACGAAAGTCGTATCCGACAATCTATCGAGCCAAATAGTCGTCAAATTTCTAAACGGGGATTGCCTAAACCGGAAAGCCAGTTGTAGGGCTATGGGGTCTGCCCCTGAATATCCGGCATGGCAACGGAGCTTCCATAGTAGTCTGAGCAGGGTAACGCCCTGTACATGGCGAAGGGGAGCAGCTAATTAAGTTTAACAATTTAAAGGAAGATGTGAGAGACATGAGAAATCCAGAAAATGTGTTGAACAGTCTGAGTAAACACAGCGGTAACTTGAACTATAAGTTTGAGCGGCTGTATAGAGTGCTGTTTAACGAGGAAATGTTTTATGTAGCCTATCAGAATATTTACAGCAAGACAGGCAACATGACGGCAGGAGCCGATGGTAAAACCATTGACGGAATGAGTATTGACCGAGTTGAACAACTGATTGGCAGTCTTAAAAATGAGACTTATCAGCCTAATCCGTCCAAAAGGACGTACATACCTAAGAAAAACGGGAAAAAACGTCCGCTTGGCATACCCTCTTTTGATGATAAGCTGGTACAGGAAGTAGTCAGAATGATACTTGAAGCAATCTATGAAGGTAGTTTTGAACATACTTCACATGGGTTTCGTCCCAAACGAAGTTGTCATACTGCTCTTATAGATATACAAAAGACATTCACTGCCGTGAAATGGTTTATTGAAGGCGATATTAAAGGATTCTTCGACAATATCAATCATGACGTACTGATTAATATTCTTCGGGAACGTATCGCCGACGAGAGATTTTTGCGGCTTATCAGAAAATTCCTGAATGCCGGATATGTGGAAGACTGGGTATTTCATAGAACGTACAGTGGAACTCCGCAAGGCGGGATTATCAGCCCAATACTGGCTAACATCTACCTTGACAAGTTCGACAAGTACATCAAGGAATACATCAATCGGTTCAATAAAGGGGTAACAAGAAAAGGCGACGCTCGATACAAGCTCTACGAACAGCGAAGATACCGACTGGCAAAGAAACTAAAGAATGAGAAAGATGTAAAGGTAAGGAAACAGATGACCGCCGAAATTAAGCGGCTACGAGAAGAACGGAACAACTATCCGGCACGTAATGAAATGGACAGCAGTATCAAACGGTTAAAATACGTGAGATACGCAGATGACTTTCTGATTGGAATTACCGGTAATCTTGAAGACTGCAAAACAGTAAAAGAGGATATTAAGAATTATTTGAATGAAGCTCTTAAACTGGAACTGTCAGACGAAAAGACACTGATAACCAATGCGCAGAAACCAGCGAAATTTCTCGGATATGACGTATTTATACGTAGGTGTAACGATTTACGTAAGGATAAGTACGGTAAAACGGTTCGTGCATTCGGACACAAGCCTGTATTGTACCTGAATTTTGAAACGATGCGGAAGAAACTCTTTGATTATAAAGCCGTAAGAATCGCGGTCGTCAATGGCAAAGAGGTTTGGAAATCCATCGTCAGAACGTACATGCTGAACTTGGATGACTTGGAAATAGTCAGTCAGTTCAATGCCGAAATCCGAGGGTTCTATAATTACTACTCAATAGCCAATAACAGCTATGTCATCAATTCTTTCTATCACATTATGTCATACAGCATGTATAAGGTATTTGCGAACAAATACAAATCATCTGTAAAGAAAATACTTCTGAAATATAAAAAGAACAAGGTTTTCCAAGTGGCATATGAAAATAGCAAGGGGAAGACACTTTACCAATCATTTTATCATGATGGTTTCAAACGCAAAAAGGTTGCAGGGAATATTTACTGTGACACTATTCCACGGACAGTTTCCATAACAGGTGGACGTAACAGCCTTATGGAAAGGCTGAAGCTCCAAGTTTGCGAATTATGCGGTGCTACCGATAAACTCGAAATGCATCACGTTCGCAAACTTAAAGACCTGAAAGGTAAATCCGACTGGGAAAAGAAAATGATAGCTCGAAGACGAAAAACTTTGGCTGTCTGCTCAAAGTGTCATGCAAAAATAGACCCCGACCGAAGAATCAGACTGAATTAATTAGTGGAGAGCCGGATACAGGGAGACTTGTAAGTCCGGTTCGGAGGCGAGTACTCGGAAACCTACCATAGAAATATGACAAGGCGCTGGGTGCTTAGCCTACTGCTACACCACTGAAGAAACGGAAAAACTGGAACTCATGCGCCTTACGGACAAACTCGGCGGCAACATAGAGCTTGCAATAAGGCAGCTCGCAGAGAGCAAACGTAACAGTAAGTAACATTCAAAAATCAAGAAAGACATGAAATTTACCGAATGGATAAGACATCGGATTGTCGGTCGCTTCCGGGAACCGGACCACCGGGAATTGCAGGAGATTGCTCAAAAAGCCAAACGTCTTGCCGGTGTGTACAATCACGGGGAACTTGCAAAGCTTATCCGGGAGTACAGTCATTCGGAAAAAGCTATTGAACAGATCGCCCTGCTGATAGCGAAATCCGAACCCTTCGATTCTCCCATATCAACGATGAACAAGGAATCCGTAGATATGATGGATGTATTGACGGATACTCCATTTATGGCGAAACACGGCTCTCAACTGACGGATATCCCACCATGGGAAGCCACATCAGTGCATGGTTTGTTCGCAATGTACACCATTATGCGTGATTGGGGATGTACGAAATATCCGATGAATAGAATTGAACGCCCGCCACATAGTGAAGTAATATCCGCAATAAGAATATTGGACTTCCAGAGAAAGAGCCGGGATGTATCTGAACTATGCGAACTCGCCTCATACAGCATGGTGCCATCGACCTACGTCAAGCTGCGCTATGGCATTGAGGACAAATGCAGTACCTATGAATGGCTCGAAAGCTATCTGATGGACAGGGATGACTGCTGCATTGAGCCTGATGTCAGGATGAACATTCCCCGTATAGAAGCCGAGATGTGCGCGGCGGCTGAAAAGGCGGTCGAGAATATCCCCGGAGTCCGTCTGCCGGACTTCTATCTTGAGGGACTTGACCGGGAGCTTGACAAATTGGGGCGTATCGCCGTGTCACCGGATGCTTCAAACGACCTTATCAATGTGCAACCGGATTTTCTGGTCAAATACGGTATTGACAAGACCGCAGCCCCGGAAGAACAATCCCGTCAGGCACAGAAAGCCTACAAAGAACTGGATAACAGATTAGTCCGGGTTACCAGCCGCAGACCTTATGCTGACGAATTCTTCGCATTCCTCAGACACGGGAAAGAAAAAGTGGCAGAGGTAGACCGTCCGAGACCGGTACACAAGCCTATCCTCCGGAACCCGCCGTCCAAAGGACGGAAAATGGGAATCTGACTTTTAACAGAATTATTCACAATTAAAAACAGGAACATCATGAAAAAGAAAATTCTTATGCTGTGCATGGGCTGTTTCCTTGTCAGCCTCACAGCGAAAGCCCAATGGGTAGTGAGCGACCCGGGCAATCTGGCGCAGGGAATCATCAATGCCGCCAAGAACATCGTTCACACGTCCTCCACTGCCACCAATATGGCGAATAGTTTTCAGGAAACCGTGAAAATCTACCGGCAGGGCAAGGAGTATTACGACGGGCTTCGCAAGGTCAAGAACCTTGTCCGGGATGCCCGCAAGGTTCAGCAGACCATCCTGATGGTGGGCGATATCACGGACATCTATGTCACCAGCTTCGAGCGTATGCTCAGCGACCCGTATTTTACGCCGGAAGAACTGAGCGCGATTGCTTTGGGGTACACCAAACTGCTGGAAGAAAGTGCCCATCTGCTGAACGATTTGAAGACGGTGGTCAACGAGAACGGGCTTTCCATGAACGACAAGGAAAGGATGGATATCATCGACCGCTGCTACAACGACATGTTGCAAAACCGCAGTCTGGTACAGTATTACACCAACAAGAACATCGGGGTGTCCTACCTGCGCGCCAAGAAACGGAACGACCTGGACCGCGTGATGGCACTCTACGGCTCACCGAACGAACGTTATTGGTAATTATTCCTAATCCGCTTTCATTATGTTATTGTTGGCTATAGATTTTGACAACCTGCATCAGATTTTACAGAATCTGTATGTGGAAATGATGCCGCTCTGCTCAAAGATGACCGGTGTGGCAAGAGGCCTTGCCGGTTTGGGAGCGCTTTTCTATGTGGCGTATCGTGTATGGCAGGCTCTGGTCCGTGCCGAGCCTGTGGATGTCTTTCCGCTTTTGCGTCCGTTCGCCTTGGGGCTTTGTATCATGTTCTTTCCGACACTCGTTCTGGGTACGCTGAACAGCATCCTCTCGCCCGTCGTGAAAGGGACCCATACCATATTGGAGTCGCAGACCTTTGACATGAACGAGTACAGGGCGCAGAAGGACAAGCTGGAGACTGAGGCGATGAAACGGAATCCCGAGACAGCCTATCTGGTCGACAAGGAGACTTTTGACAACAGGCTGGACGAGCTGGGCGCGTTTGACGCTATAGAAGCCTGCGGAATGTATGTGGACCGTGCCATGTACAACATGAAAAGGGCCGTGCAGAATTTCTTCCGCGAACTGCTGGAACTCCTGTTCAATGCGGCGGCGCTGGTCATCGACACGCTGAGGACATTCTTCCTGATCGTGCTTTCGATACTCGGTCCCGTTTCCTTTGCCATCTCCTGCTGGGACGGTTTCCAGGCTTCTCTCAGCCAGTGGTTCGTCCGCTACATCAGTATCTACCTGTGGCTTCCCGTAAGCGACCTGTTCAGCAGCGTGCTGGCGAGAATCCAGGTATTGATGCTGCAGAGGGACATCGAACAGCTTTCCGACCCGGATTTCATCCCCGACAGCTCAAACGGGGTTTACATCACTTTCCTCATTATCGGCATCATCGGGTATTTCACCATCCCGACCGTATCGAACTGGATTGTGCAGGCCGGAGGCGGTGCGGGCAATTATGGAAAGAACGTGAACCAGGCGGCATCCAAGACAGGCTCCGTGGTGGCCGGGACTGCCGGAGCGGCGGTGGGAAACATTGCCGGCAGGCTTATCAAGTAATAACAGTATAAAACATTTACAGAATGGAATTCAAATCATTGAAAAATATCGAGAGCAGCTTCCGACACCTGCGTCTGTTCGGAATCGTCTATCTGTGTGTATGCACCCTGCTTGTGGGATTTTCCGTATGGAAGGCTTACAGTTTCGCGGAAGCGCAACGGGAGAAGATCTATGTGCTGGATGAAGGCAAGTCACTGATGCTGGCCCTTTCACAAGACCTGGAGCAGAACCGCCCGGTGGAAGCAAGGGAGCATGTCAGACGGTTCCACGAACTGTTCTTTACGCTCTCGCCCGACAAGAATGCGATTGAAGGCAATATCCGGAGGGCCATGTTCCTCAGTGACCGTTCCGCCTATGCCCATTATGTGGATCTGGCAGAGCAGGGATATTACAACCGGATAATTTCGGGTAACGTGAACCAGCGTGTAGGGATTGACAGCGTCAAGTGCGATTTCCATACCTATCCGTATGAGGTCGTGACCTACGCGAAACTCTCCATTATCAGGGAGAAGAGCGTGACCGAGCGCAGCCTCGTCACGCGTGGCAGGCTGCTGAACTCCACCCGCAGCGACAATAATCCGCACGGCTTCATCCTCGAAGCCTTCCGTGTGGTGGAGAACAGGGATATAAGAGTGTATGACCGTTAAAATTCAGAATGTATGAAAAAGATGTTTGTAAAAATCAAGGAATCCGTGGAAGAAAAGCTGCGGAAGCTGTGTGCCGGGCTTAGCCCGGAAAAGAGAGTGCCGGCAATTGTCATGCTGGCTGCCCTGTTTGCCATCGGAAATTTCTATATGATTTTCCGTGCCATCCATGACATCGGACGGGAGGATGTACGGCCGGAAATCATAGAGATACCCCCGATGGAAATTCCGGATGTCGTTCCTGCCGATACACTCCCGGATAAAAGGGTGCAGGAAATGGAAGAGTTTTTTAACCGATTCAATCAGAAAGAAAATGAGTAATGACGTCAATAAATTGAAACAGAGGCTGGAAATCAGGAAATACCTGGTTTTTGCCGGGATGTTCCTCCTGTTCCTCGGAGCGATGTGGCTCATTTTCGCACCGTCCGAAGAGGAAAAAAAGAAAGAGAAAAAAAATGCGGGATTCAACACCGAGCTTCCCGATCCGAGGGAAGCGGGCATAGAAGGGGACAAGATTGCCGCCTATGAGCAGGCTGACATGAAACGCAAACAGACGGAAAAACTGCGTACGCTGGAGGATTTCTCCGGGATGGCAGACGGGAACTCCGGGACTGTCGTGGAATTGTCACCGGATGCGGATGCCAAGGATGGCAGTTCTCGTGAAGGTGACAGAAGGAATGAAGCCTGTTCTTCATCCGTCTCCGCCTACAATGACATCAACAGGACGCTCGGCAACTTTTACGAGTCACCGCAGGAAGATCCGGAGAAGGAGGCGTTGAAAGCCGAGGTGGAACAACTCAAGCAGGCGGTCGCCGCACAGAACGCGCAGCCGGGTTACGAGGAGCAGGTAGCTCTCCTGGAAAAATCCTATGAGCTTGCGGCCAGGTATATGCCGGGCAATGGCAGTGTGAATACGGACAGCCGTTCCGATAATGAAAGTCCCGGGCGGAACGGAAAGGCGAAAGCCGTTCCCGTGGGGCTGGTTTCCACACCGGTGGTATCATCGTTGCCGCAGCCTGTCAGTGATTCTATACAGCTTACAGGAATGGCACAACCGGAAAGATTCCACACGCCAATCGGTCATAAAGAAGAGAGAAATGTGAGGAATACCATCCGGGCCTGCATCCACGGGGACCAGACCGTCATCAGCGGTCAGGGAGTGAGGATGAGACTGCTGGAGCCGATGCGTGTAGGGAAGCATATCCTGCCCAAAAACTCCCTGCTTACCGGAGAAGGGCGCATACAGGGTGAAAGGCTTCACGTCAATATCCTTCAGGTGGAATATGGCGGTATCATCATCCCCGTGGAACTTGCCGTGTATGACAATGACGGGCAGGGCGGCATATTCATTCCGGGGTCAATGGAGGCTAACGCTGTCAGGGAGGTTGCCGCCAATCTGGGGCAGAATCTCGGCACGAGCATCTCCATCACCAACCAGTCGGCAGGTGACCAGCTGCTTTCCGAACTCGGAAAGGGTGCCATACAAGGTGTCTCGCAGTACATATCCCGGAAGATGCGTGAAGAGAAGGCGCATCTCAAGTCAGGCTATACCCTGATGCTTTATCAAGACAACGATCAATAACAATCCATTAAAATTCAATCGACATGAAAAAGTTTTTTGTAATGCTTGCCCTTGCATGGGGCACTGTGGGTGCTTTCGCCCAAAATGAAGCCGACAGCGTAGCGGCGGTAAACAATGCCATCACACTGGCCAAGGATGTGTATCCTCAAAAAGAGGAGGACGGAGACCTCTATCACGGTCTGACCCGTAAACTCACCTTTGACAGGATGATACCTCCATACGGGCTGGAAGTGACCTATGGAAAGACCACGCACATCATTTTCCCGTCATCGGTGCGTTATGTGGACCTCGGTTCTCCGAACCTCATTGCAGGCAAGGCGGACGGTGCGGAGAATGTCATCCGTGTAAAGGCCACCGTGAAGGACTTCCGTGAGGAGACCAACATGTCCGTGATTACCGAAAGCGGAAGTTTTTACACCTTCAATGTGAAGTATGCGGAAGAGCCGCTGCTGCTGAATATCGAGATGAAGGATTTCATTCATGACGGAAGTGAGGTGAACCGCCCCAACAACGCCCTTGACATCTACCTGAAGGAATTGGGCTGCGAATCGCCTAAATTGGTACACCTTATCTCGAAGTCCATCCACAAGGACAACAGACGGCACATCAAGCATATCGGAAGCAAGGCGTTCGGCATCCAGTACCTGCTCCGCGGACTCTATACGCACAACGGCCTGCTTTATTTTCATACACAGATAAAGAACCGCTCCAACGTGCCTTATGAGGTGGATTTCGTGACTTTTAAAATTGTGGACAAGAAGCTGATGAAACGTACCGCCATCCAGGAACAGGTGATATTCCCACTGCGTGCTTACGACTATGTAACGTCCGTCGCGGGAAAAAAGGACGGGCGCACCGTTTTTGTCTTCGACAAATTCACCATCCCCTCGGACAAGGTACTGGTGGTGGAGATGCACGAGAAAGGCGGTGGCAGACACCAGACCTTCACCGTGGAAAGTGAGGACATCGTGAGAGCCGGGGTTATCAACGAACTTAAAGTGAAGTAGCCATGAAGAAGTATCTGTTCCTTTTTGTTACAGTCGTGTCGCTTGCCCTGTTTTCAGGGCGGGCGCACGCCCAGCGGTACCTGCCCGGGATGAAGGGCGTGGAACTGCGCGGAGGATTTGCGAACGGCTCAAAGTCCCCCTTGAATTATTATACCGGATTTGCCGTTTCCGGATACACCCCAAAAGCCAACCGCTGGGTCATAGGCGCCGAGTATCTGATGAAGAATTATGGGTATCGGGATGCGAGCGTACCCCGTGCGCAGTTCACGGCAGAAGGCGGCTATTATCTGAAATTCCTGTCTGATCCGACAAAGACGGTCTTCCTCTCGGTCGGCGGTTCCGCACTGGCCGGCTATGA
>ERZ507461.411-NODE-411-length-10683-cov-4.34795_pt1 | contig 10683 bp, 6 predicted proteins | sample MGYA00513719_ERZ507461 | MGnify/ENA metagenome assembly ERZ507461 | reverse complement strand
GAGATGAACATCCGTCCGGGATCGTTTTGCTTCCGGAAATCCCTGATGTCATCTTTCCACGGAGATTTCTTCCAATACTTGTAGAACAATCCGTAATCCTGGCGAATACTGTTGGGATGCCAGGGTTTGGGATGGCCCCAGTAGTGGATAATGCCCGGCCGCCTGGCGGCTTCCAGCAGGTCTGCCGGCTTCAGGGGATTATTTCTGAAGCTTGTCACGCCTTCCCAGCGAATGGACCAGATAGCCCCGTCGCAAATGTTCCACATGGGGTGAAGCAACAAGATACGCTGCTGATAGCATACATTCAGAATATCCTGATCCTGCCAGGAAAGGCGGTGAATATTGTTTTTCGCCCAGGAGAAAACCTGGGATTCAAAACGTTCTTCGCGTATTCTTCCAATATGGTAAAGAATGACGCCGGCATTGATGTAAATGGAGTCCCGGTCCAGATTCATTTCTCTCTTCCAGCGTGAAAAAGATTCCTCGGATAAATCTTCCGTGGTGAAAACGCCGGCAATGAGGCAATCTCCGAATTCGGATTCATACATGGGGCTTATGTCCCTGTTGAAAATGGTATCAATATCCACGTAAAGGGCGCGTTCTACCGTGGCGGGAAGTTCCCCTGCGAGGCCAAGACGGTAATACGTCGCCGCCGACCATTTGGAACCGACGGGGAAATCCGTATATTTATCCTTCATGTCAATGAAGTGCAAATGGAGATTGTAGTCCTGTTGCAGGGAATGGAAACGGGCCGTATTATCCCCGCTTAACCCGTCAGTCATGATGTAAATATCGGCATGAACGCCGAGCGGCAAATTCTCCATGAGGGACACAATGCTCACGCCCGTTCCCAGCGCGCCGTTATCGTCTGTAGCATATACGATATTCATGATCGTGAACGGACTGGATCTTGGTGTTTGCTCTCTGTTCCGTTATTGGTTTGCAACCGGAAAAACAGGAAGCGTCCCATCCTTTCCAGGCGGTCCAGCCATTTGCAGGAGAACATGGTTCTGTCCATGAGAGCGGAAAATGATTGTTCCATGCCTGCTCTTGCGGAACACGCTTTCATATAGGAGTCCAAAAACGGCCGGTTCAGGCATGGGTGCATGATTTTCCTGATTCTGCCCGTCAGGGAAATCCGTTCTTCTACGTTGAGCGATAACAGTCTTTTGGGATGCAATTCCCTGATGACCAGATAATGAACGGCAAATTGCCATTTGGGATTTTTCATGGCTTCAAGCTCATTCAGCAGAGGCGCAATGAGTGAGTGGAGGGAGACATGCTGATAATGTTCATCATGCATGGCGGAAGAAGCTCTCTGCCTGTAAATGGAGGTGACGGAGCCTCCCAGCCCGATCAGTCCTGTCCCCCGCATGCACCGTGTCCAGTACAGGCCGTCTTCCCCATAGGGCATCGTTTCTTCCCAGGGGGGAAGCCGGGACGCAAGAGACGAATTCAGGATTACATTGCTGGAATTCATGAAAAGCACTCCCCGGATCCCCAGCCTCCGGATAGATTCGGGATAAGATGGAGGGCGTGGCGGGATGGCCTCCAGTTCATCCCTCATGTAGCGGTTGGCATAGGCCAATATCTCCGGATGACGGTTGAAAAAATCGGCTGCCAGCTCCAGATGCTCGGGATACCAGTAATCGTCTCCGTCCATGAAAGCGATGTAAGCCCCCACGGCCTTCTTCATCCCTGCGTTTCGCGCCCGAGACACGCCGCCGTTAACTTGGGAAACCAGGCGGATTCTGGGGTCATGAAAAGATTGGATGATGGAAACGGTCTCATCGGAAGAACCGTCATCCACGATGATGATCTCAAAATCCTGAAATGTTTGAACCAGTACTGACTGAAGGGCGGCAGCAATATAATTCTCCAGATTATAGGCCGGGATAATAATGCTGAAGAACGGTTTCTGCATGTAAGGGGAATGATGAACTGCTTCGTGAATAGAACGGGAACCAGGATATGGAGAACATGATTCTGATGGGGTTGTAACTATCGCAACCGGTGAATGGCAAGGGGACGAATCCATTGTTCCTCCCATGATTCATCAGCGCGCGAATGAACCTGTCATAGCGAATTCCAAATCCGATTGGGAAATTCCGGGTTCAGCATGAATGGACAGAGAATTGTCCCAAGACCTCATGGAACCGGTGGGGTGTGGAGGTATTCCGGCTGGGTCTGGTTCTAAGAGTTCTATGATTCTAAAAAATAATTGCTTATGAAAAAATGTGTGTGTTGGGAGCAGTAAGGGAAAGCAGAATCTTTCGTCCTGTTTTACCGGCTTCGGGTTCCCGCCCGCAAGGGGGGAGATTCTTGATCACAAAACGTCCGCGCAACATAAGTTCCTTGGTGTAAAAATCAACCCTTGACCCCGGATTTGGAATCCGGTATGAACATGATGTCTTATATGTAAACGGGGAAGAGCAATATTCCTTTCGTTTTTTTCACTTCCTTTTCTGCACTTTTTTTCATGAATTCTTCGCGACTCCCTTCCATCAGCATTATCCTGACCGGGCATAATCAGGAGCATTGCATCCGGGATGCCATCCGGAGCGTATTCGGGCAGGATTATGAAGGGCCGGTTGAAATCATCCTTTCGGATGACGGATCTTCCGACGGAACCTTCGCCGTCATGCAGGAAATGGCGGCTCAATACAGGGGGCCGTACCGGGTAATCTTGAACCGGAATGAAACGCCGCTGGGGCGCGGGCCTCATATCCGGCAGGCGGTTGGTCTGGCTTCCCATGAATGGATTCTCCGTCAGGATGGGGACGATTGTTCCTTCCCCTGGAGATGCAGGTTTTTTGCCTGGGCAGTGATGGAGTATCCGGATGCTGTGGCTGTAGTCAGCCAGATGATTAACGTCTATGAGGAACCGGGAGTTGCGTTTGAATTCCCGGCATTTCCCTCCGTTCCACGGGAAATGCCGGCTGTCGTGCTCCAACAAGGGGCTTTTTCTTCTTCAGCTCATTATGGACCTGCTATGATCATCAGAAAAAGTGCATACGAGTGGGGAAATGCTTTTCCGATAACGGCTAATTTTGAGGATGATCTAATGGCATTTCACGCATGGTTGCAGGGTAATATTTATGAATTGCCGGATACGGCTCTGTGTTATTACCGTTTTGCAGCACAAAATATCTCCGCTGTCAGTAGCGCATTCCGGTTTGCCGACATGCAGACGGCAGAGGCTTTTGAAAGGAAGGACTTAGTAATGTTGGAGCAGTTGAAAGAAAGCGTAGAAGCGGGGATGAAACTGTGCGGTGAGTTGCTGGAGAGCTTTGTTCTGGTCTTTCGTTCGCGGAAAGAATTGCTTGCTGAAATAGAGGAGAGGAGAAAAAAGATAAGCTATATTGATCAGTTGCAGAATTGGTGGAATTATTCCTTTTCTCAAAGATGGTCCTTAAAAGGACCAGGAAAAAGGGGTATAGCCCGTTGTTTGCCGCAAAAGCTGTATTTATTTTGCATGGTCTTCTTTTTCAAGCTTAGGAAAGTGAAACGGGCCGTTTGCGGCGCCCGGCAGGATTTGGAATAAGGGTAAGGAAACGCTTGAAGAAGGAGGGGAACTTTTGCTCGGACGGGTTCTCTCCGGTCCGGCGTTGTTTTTGATGGAGAGGGGGGCGGAAGATGGCTTCTCCGGCTCGAAAGAAGCTGGATTGATACGTGGCGGTTTTTCTCCGGAAAAAGAAAAAGCGCCTTTCCAGAAAAGATGGAAAGGCGCGGTGACAGGTTCAGGGGCGAGGCCCTGAATTAGTATACGTCCCGCTGGTAACGGCGGTGCTGTTTCATATCCGCCACATATGCCGCGGCTTCCTCCGGAGTTTTATGGCCCCAGGTCTGGATGACTTCATGAAGGGCGTTGTCCACATCCTTCGCCATGCGGGAGGCATCCCCGCAGACGTAGAAGCAGGCGCCGGCTTCCAGCCATTTCCAGAGCTCTTCGCCTTCCTGGACCATGAGGTGCTGCACATACACCTTCTTTTCCTGGTCGCGGGACCAGGCCACGGACAACTTCAGTTTGCCGGTGCCGGTCAACTGGTTCAGCTCGTCTTCATAACAGAAGTCGGTGGCCTTGTACGGATTGCCGAAGAACAGCCAGTTGCCGCCCTTGGCGCCGGAAGCGGCGCGTTCCTCCCAGAATGCCCGGAAAGGGGCGATGCCGGTGCCGGGGCCCACCATGATGATGGGGGTGTCCCCGTCTTCCGGAAGGCGGAAATTCTTGTTGGTATGTACGAATACCCTGGCCGTATGGCCCGGCTGGAGGCGGTCCGCCATATAGGTGGAGCAAACGCCGCCGCGCTTGCGGTCACGGGCCGTATAGCGCACCGCGCCCACGCACAGGTGAACCTGTTCGGGATGGGCGTTCGGGCTGGAGGCGATGGAATAAAGGCGCGGCATGATCTTTTTCAGGATGCCGACGAAAGCCTCCGCGGATTCGAAGGAAGCGGGGTATTCCGTGGCCAGATCCAGCACGTCCCGGCCCCACAGGAAATCGCTGAGGGCGTCCTTATCCCCGGCCAGAAGCGTGTCCAGCTCCTGGCTGCCGGAGGCGGCGGCCCACTTGATCAGCAGGGCTTTGTTGACATTGGTAATGTCATAGCAGTGAACCAGGGCGTCTTTCAGGCTTGCGGTTTCCCCTTCGGGCGTGGGAACCTGGGAATCCGGGCTGAGGCCGAGCTTGTCAATCAGGGCGTCCGCCAGGGAGGGGTCATTGGCGGGAATAACGGCCAGGGCGTCCCCGGCAATATAGTTCATCCCGGAACCGTCCAGGCTGTATTCAATGTGGATGGTTTCCTTGGGGCTGCCTTCCCCGGTGATATGCCTGACGGAGAGGACGGGAGCGGGAAACGGATTTTTTTTGCCGTATGGTTCAGTGGTCATGATGATGGAGGGGGGGTGAAAAAGAATATTACCAGCGGATAACGGCGGCGGACCAGGTAAGCCCGGCGCCGAATGTGACCAGGACAACGTTGTCTCCCTTGCCGAATCTGCCGGAACGGCGCGCTTCGTCAAAGGCGATGGCGACGGCGGCCGCGGACGTGTTGCCGTACTTCTCAATGTTCACGAACACCTTATCTTCAGGAATGGAGAGGCGCTGCGCTACGGCGTTAATGATGCGGAGATTGGCCTGGTGGGGAATAATCAGCTGGATATCGTCCGCCGTGAGGCCGGCGCGTTCAATGACGCTGGCGGCGGAAGCCTTCATGCGCGTGACGGCATGGCGGAAGGTCTCATTGCCGCGCATGGCCAGGGTAGCCAGGCGTTCATGGGCGTTTTCCGCTGTGGTGGGGCAGCGGGAGCCGCCGCCCGGAATCTGGAGCAGGTCATGCAGGGAGCCGTCCGAACCGATATCCGTGGCAAGGACGGAGCCTTCCCCCTCTTCCCCCGTGGAGGCCTGGAGCACGGCTGCCCCGGCGCCGTCCCCGAACAGGACGCAGGTGCTGCGGTCCTCCCAGTTGACGACGGTGGAAAGTTTTTCCGCGGCGATGATGAGAGCCGTTTTCATCTGGCCGGTGCCGATGTACTGAACGGCGGTCTTCATGGCGAACAGGAAGCCGGAGCAGGCGGCGGAAATGTCAAAGGCGGCGGCATTCTTGGCGCCAAGGGCATCCTGGATGTAGCAGGAAGTGGAAGGGGTGAACGTATCCGGCGTGATGGTGGCGACGATAATCAGGTCAATATCCTCCGGCTTCAGCCCGCAGGATTCCAGAGCGCGCTGGGCGGCCTTCGTCCCCATATGGGAAGTGTACTCGTCAGGGGCGGCGATGCGGCGTTCCACAATGCCCGTGCGTTCAATAATCCATTCGTGGGAAGTGTCCACCATCTTCTCCAGATCCGCATTGGTCAGGCGGCGTTCCGGAACATAGGAACCCGTACCGATAATCTTGACGGGCAGTCTTTTAAAGGGAATATCAGAATGTGCGGCCATAGCTTTGGGCGTATGATGAACAGAAAACGTCCTGACGTTTTATGTGGAAACAGTCTAAAAGAAAGAGGGCCTGATGACCAGCATAAAACGCAGGACTCCTTTCATGTCGTAAATGAATGGCTTACAACAGCCACCCCTGGCCGTTGGCGGGCGGCGCGGCTCCCATCTTGAGATAGGCGGAGGGCATCGCCACGCGCCCCCTGGGGGTGCGGCTGATATACCCCTGCATAATCAGGAAAGGCTCGTGCACGTCCTCCAGCGTGGAAGCGTCCTCCCCTACGGCCACCGCCAGGGAGGAAAGGCCCACCGGGCCGCCGTTGAACTTGTAAATCATCGCTTCCAGCAGGCGCTTGTCCATCTCGTCCAGGCCGTCGTCGTCAATCTCAATCATGGTCAGGGCATCGTGCGCCAACTGCTCCGTAATCACGCCGTCGCCGCGCACCTGGGCGTAATCCCGCACCCAGCGCAGCAGGGAATTGGCCACGCGGGGCGTGCCGCGGGAGCGCAGCGCGATCTGCAGGGCGCCCTCCGGGTCCACGGGCACGTTCAGCAGCCCCGCGGATCGTTCGATAATGGCGCACAGCTCCTCCCGCGTATAATAATCCAGCCGGTTCACCAGGCCGAAGCGGGAACGCAACGGGCTGGTCAGCATCCCGGCGCGGGTGGTGGCCCCCACCAGGGTGAACTTGGGCAGGTTGAGCTGGATGGAGCGGGCGTTCGGCCCTTGGTCGATGATAATATCCAGCCGGAAATCCTCCATGGCCGGGTACAGATACTCCTCAATGGCCGGGTGCAGGCGGTGGATCTCGTCAATAAACAGAATATCCCCCTTTTCCAGATTGGTCAGCACGCCGGCCAGGTCTCCCGCCTTTTCAATCTGGGGGCCGGAAGTCGTATGAATGCGGCAGCCGACGGCATTCGCGATAATATTGGCAAGCGTCGTCTTCCCTAGGCCCGGCGGGCCGCTCAACAGGATATGGTCCAGCACGTCGTCGCGCTGTCTGGCGGCTTCCACCATCAGCATCAGGCGGTCCTTAATCTTCTCCTGGCCGCAGAACTCGCTGAAAGCGGGCGGTCTGAGGGACAAATCGAAGGCGGAGGAGGGGGCCTCCGTGGTGCGTGTGTAAAAGGACTCTCCCATGCGCAGGACTAGCAAACCCGTCTTTGGGGCATCCGTCAAGGGGGAAGTGCGGTCGGGAAACGCCTTTTCCGGGACATGCCGGAAGCCTTTGACCTTTTTTGAGGACGGGAGGAATGCGGAGCCGCGGAAATGATGATACTCGGTGAACGGCATGTCCCGCCTTCTCTCCTTACAGCGTGGGTTCTCATTTCTGCCGCGTTTTCCCGGAACCTTGGGCTTCCGGAATCCGTCAATCTTCTCTTCCTGTCTCGTTTTTGAAACTTCCTAAACGTTTTATGATCAATTCTTGATTCCGGACGGAAGCAAGCTTATCAATAGAGGTTCTTACCTGAACCTTGCCCGATTGCCCGGAAGCCGTAAAGGTGGAGAAAGAGAAAAATTCTTGTTTGCTCCGCGGGAAAAACAGGGCAGGACGGGAGGAACTCTGCCATACTCTCATGGAGGATTTTTGTGAACCACGGAAACCTGTCCCTTTCCAAACTTCTCAAAATACGCTTTGTTTCTGCTTATGCCTGTTGAAGACTTCCTCGTGTTGTCGGGGCGCTGTCGGGGCGCTTTTCATCCTTTTCGAGCAACAACCGGAAACGTGAAAAACTCGAGGAAGACGGGAAAATTCCTTCCGGATGAAAAAAAGATTGCCAAACCTCTCTTCTGCCATTATTCTGCCCTTGCTTTCCTATCTAGCACAATCTCCAACGGGCAGGTGTCAGAGTGGTCGAATGAGCACGCCTGGAAAGTGTGTGTACCGCAAACCGGTACCGAGGGTTCGAATCCCTCCCTGTCCGCCATCAATTTTCCACCGCAATATATTCGTAATGGATATATTGCGGTTTTTGTTTGCAGGAGTATGGGGAAAATATTGGGAAAACGAGTAATCCTTTTATTGCTGTCTCCATCAGAAATCCTACAGGAGGTATTGACAATGAGAAACCCTAAAGCATAATCTATTTGGGTGGCATTCCAAGAACATTACTCAGAGACACAGGATAATCTACAGGGTTTCGGTGATACGCAGGAAATTATTTCTCTGAAAACGCATTATGATATTTCAGGATATTCCTGTCCGCCATCAATATTCTACTGTAATATATTCATCATGAGTATATCGAGACTTGTGTTTGCTTGAACATAGGAAGAAATGGGGAAAATAGCATAACTATATGCTTGCTTTATAAAATTGATAATTGATAATGAGCTATGGGATTCCTTCAAAATGAATATTTTCATGATCCGATAAGACACTTAAAAGCCCTAACTCAAATTCTGTCTCAAGATAAAAACCCAATTGGTTTTTTCATATCGGCTGGCTGTCCTTTATCGATAAAATGTGGAGAAATTGAAAATAAGATTCCACTTATTCCCGATATGAAGGGATTGCAAGAATATGTTCAGCAAAATTTAACATCAAATGACGACTCTAATCCAAGTGTTTATGATAGATTTATTGAGGTTTTTAAAAAAATAAATCCAATTAATGAAGGAGATTCTCCAAATTTGGAGAAAATACTTAGTTTTATTAGATCTCTCATAAGTGTATCGAAAGGGAACCTAATAAATAATTTTAAGGAAGAAGAATTAATAACACTTGAAAAGGAAATATGTAAGCATATCGTAGAAAAAATAAAAGTAAATTTACCGACAAAAAATACTCCGTATCATAAGTTAGCGAATTGGATTAGTTCTATTGATAGAGAACAACCCATAGAAATATTTACAACAAATTATGATTTATTGATGGAGCAAGCCTTAGAAGACACAAATATACCTTATTTTGATGGTTTTGTAGGATCAAGGGAAGCTTTTTTTGATTTGAGGTCTTTGGAAGATAATCTTATTCCTAGGCATTGGACAAGGCTGTGGAAAATGCATGGATCAATAAATTGGTTTAAAAAAGAAAATGGAAAGATTTTTAGATCTGATAAATATGACAACTCTGAATCCTCTTACCTCATCTATCCCTCTCATTTAAAATATGATCAAAGTAGAAAGATGCCTTTTTTAGCTCTATCTGATCAATTGAATTGCTTCTTAAAAAAAACATCTTCTGCATTAATCGTTTGCGGATATTCATTCAATGATGAACATATAAATGATACAATTACCAACGCACTCATTTCAAACCCATCTGCTCTAGTAATTACTCTCCTATACGGGAATATAGAATATTATCCTAAAAGCATTGAAATAGCAAATAGGAGACATAATTTAATTATATGGGCTGAAAATGAAGCCATAATAGGAACACACAGGGGTAAATGGAGAAAAGCGAATGATATAAATTATGAATTTGAAGAATTTATTGAAGAGGAAAATGAAAAAATATATTTCAAAATGGGTGATTTTATTACATTTTCCAATTATTTAAGATCCTTAATAGGCAGATCTTCAGAAGAAATATAAAATGACTAAAGTTGCTACTTATATAGGTGAAGTTCAAAATGTTGAAGGAGCGACAGTTAGCGCAATTCTGTCAATGGACTGTGCCTCGGGATTAACATATGTTAATGGAGAAGTATATAAAATAGGACAAGTTGGAAGTTTTGTAAGAATTCCTATAGGTTATAATGACTTATTTGGAATAGTATCAAAAGTGGGAGCTAATGCAGCTCCGGATAATCAAATAGAAAGCCAACCTCATGGAAACCGTTGGATGACTATTCAATTAATTGGTGAAAGCTATCATAAAACTGGTTTTGATCGCGGCATTTCTCAATATCCAACGATAGGCGATGAGGTTCACTTAGTCTCTGAGAAAGACTTAAAATGCATCTATGGCAGATTGGAAAAACCCCATTTCGTAAAAGTAGGTCATATTGCTGGAGCTGAATCTATCCCTGCACTACTCGACATAAATAAGTTAATTATCAGGCATTCTGCTGTGGTTGGAACGACGGGAGCAGGAAAATCCACAACTGTAGCAGGACTCCTTAATGCTCTATCTAATGATATTAGATATCCATCTGCTAGAATAATTGTACTTGATATTCATGGAGAATACGCAAATGCCTTAGGGGATAGGGCAAATATATTCAAAATAAATTCAAATTGCATAAAGACAAATGAAAAAGAATTAAATTTACCGTTTTGGGCATTAAATGCAGACGAATTAATAGAAATTTGTTTTGGAGTAGTAGATGAAAAATCAAAAACATTGATTCTAGAAAGTATATTGAGAGAGAAAAAAAATGTTTTCAAGCTATATCGAAAGAGTGTAATTTCAGAAGAATTAATTAATGCAGATACACCCATTCCTTTTAGTATAAAAAAAATATGGTATAACTTATATCAGGAAACATTGGGTACCTATTATAGTAGAAATCAAGGGGCTCCGATAGATAATTTGGCATATGAACTGGATGATAATGGCAAGGAAATGAAAGGAGACCCTCAAATAGGTATTCCTCCCACATTTAAGAGAATTAAAAATAATGCAAATGATCCAGAAAAAATCTATTACATGCCTAATGGCGCTAACTTAAGTAGTCAATTAATTTCTCTCGGAGCAAAATTTAGAATTCCTCAATATAATTTTTTATTTTCTCCTGGAGATTGGGAACCTAGTCTTGATGGAAATACAAAATTAGATTTAGATGAGTTATTTAAA
>ERZ507461.363-NODE-363-length-11827-cov-3.63702_pt1 | contig 11827 bp, 10 predicted proteins | sample MGYA00513719_ERZ507461 | MGnify/ENA metagenome assembly ERZ507461 | reverse complement strand
TCCACGCGGAAAACCACGCCGGCGGCCATCACCTCTTTCCCGTTCAAGGACATTTTCCTGCCGCGCGTTCTCACCAGGAAAAACAGAGCCACCATGGCAAGCGCCAGGCAAATGCACCCGGCCACCCACTGTTCAAAAATTTTGGAGGCGTCATACGGGTGGTCCACCGGCTTGATGGGATAGTGCTTTTCCCCGGAATAAGATTGCCACGCAGCGCTCCAACCCTTGCCGGGGGTGGACATCAGACTGTAATCCGCCAAAATGTCAGGCCACGGCACCGCGTTCCGATTCACGCCGGAAGGAATTTCGTAGCCCTCCGGAAAATCCACAGTGCGCGCCAGAACAATGCGCTCCCAGTCCTCCGCGGACGCTCCTTTCCCGCTCACCTCACGGTCAAACACGGCTCCAGCGTCCACGAACGCCTTGTGCATGAAAAACTCCAGGTTTTTTTGAGGGTATCCGGTGGAAGCATCATAATAAAAATACACTCCGAACCCCAGAAACATGAGAGCCATGATAACCGCCCTGCCGGTAAACCACATGGTCGGCTTACATTCTACCGTGTCAGACTGCATGCTTCCTACATACCAGCAAATCCATGCCCTTGACCATAAAAAAAGCGCACCTCCCCCTCCTTTGCGGGAAAGCGGAGCGTCCTGTCGCCCCCCGGATATCCGGAACGCACGGCTCCGGAAGAAAAAACAGGGCGGCATTCCCTGCCGGGAACGCATCCGGAAAATCTTTCCCTGTCTTCTTCTTGGCTTGATTTATTTTGTGAAAGTTAAATAATAGCACGCGCAGGGATTCCCCGCTCCGGCAAAAAGGACCGGAAACGCTGTAATCCCTTACGCCGGCCCGCATTATTTTTTCCGCATATGAGACCAAGTCACCCTCAATACCGCCGCATGGACGCCGACCCCGGTTACAATTCCCAGGCAGACGACCAGGTGGACGCCGATATGGAACAGGCCCAGCTGAGGCTGGAACAATTGCGGAAGGAAAAGGAGGAAGTGGAAAACTCCCGCCGCCGCCTGGAAGAATGCCATATGCGCAAAGCCAGGTTTATGGACCAGCAGAACGAGCTGGGCGACCGCATGGTCAACGCCGCAGACCTCATCGGCCGGGAGGTGGAAAGCCTCCGCCAGGAAAGCAATGAACTGGAACAAATCCACATGGCGCTGACGCGCAGCCTGAAAATGCTCAGCACCGTGCGCCCGGATGAATGGCCTATTGAAAATACGGACAACCTCATCAGCCAGGGCCAGCAGGTCATTGACCGCTGCGAGGAGGAATTCGCGGATGCCGTCCAGCAGTGCGCGCGCATGCAGCATACCAAAGTGCTCACCGGGGTACGCCGCTCCAGCAAAGTGCGCATCAGCTCCCGTGAATTCATGACCCAGTTCCTCCAGGGTCTTTCCTTCCATCTTCCCCTGCTCCTGATTGCTCTCATCATCCTCTTTTTCATCTGGATTTTCAGCCCTTCCGCATCATGATTAAAAGAAAAACCAAACGCCGTTCCTCCGAACTGGCAGAACTGGATCGCGCCTCACGGGAAATTGAGAGCCGTATCCAGGAATTGGAAGCCTCTCTCAAACGCCCGTCCCAGCAGACCCGCATGCGCCTGGACCGCAATACCATGCCGCCTCCCGACCGCGTTCGGGAGGGCAACCAGAACCGGGCACTGCGTGCCGTAGTGGCCCGTGACGGACGCGCCACCAACATGAGGCGGGAACTGCGAGAAAACTTCATGCTGCTGGGCCTGTTGATCTGCGCCATCGCCGTTTCCTTCTGCTGGATCGTCCGCCTGCTGGAACAACAGTAGGCAGCCCCCCCCTTCTTTTCCGCATCTTTTCTACATTACACCATGAGCACGCCCCAAATAGACGTAGCCTACATTGCCAAGCTGGCACGCATTGACCTGACGGAGGAAGAAATAGCTCTCTTCTCCAAGGATCTGGACAAAGTCCTGGCCTATATCACCAAGCTGGAATCCTACGATGTCACGGGCATCGCCCCCATGAACCATCCTCTCCCGGCAATGGATGTGATGCGCGAAGACATTCCTGAAACCGGCTTCACCCAGGAAGAAGCCCTTTCCAATGCCCCCCAGCAGACCCAGGGTCAATTCCGCACGCCCAAGGTGGTGGAATCCGCCTGATCCTCCCGCTTCCTTTTCCCTTCACCTTTCAACCGTCTTTACCCTTTCCTTCTCATGTCAAAAATTCAAGGCACCCTGGCCCAGTGGCGTGACCGCCTGCGCCGCAAGGAACTCTCCCCTGCCGAACTGGTCAACCTGACGGCGGACGCCATTGAGGCGGACCGGACAACCAACGCCTACATCTCCTTTGACCGTGAAGCAGCCCTCCACGCCGCGGCCGGAGCGGATATTTCCAGCCCCCTGGCCGGCATCCCCATCGCCGTGAAGGACAACATTAATGTCCTGGGCCAGCCGACGCGCTGCGCCTCCCGCCTTCTTTCCCCTTATGTCGCTCCTTATGACGCCACCTCCATCCGCCTGCTGAAAGAGGCGGGCGGCATCCCGCTGGGCCGCACGAACATGGATGAATTCGCCATGGGTGCCAGCGGAGAAAACTCTGCTTACGGCATCACGCGCAACCCGGAAGCCCCGGACCGCATTCCCGGCGGCTCCTCCAGCGGCTCTGCCGCCGCCGTCGCATCCGCTACCGCCGTTGCCGCACTCGGTTCCGACACGGGCGGCTCCATCCGGCAACCGGCCGGGCACTGCGGTATCGTGGGCCTCAAGCCTACCTACGGGCGCGTTTCCCGCTACGGACTGGTAGCCTTTGCCTCTTCCCTGGACCAGATCGGCCCCATGACCCGGACAGTGGAAGACGCCGCCATCCTGCTCCAGGCCATCTCCGGACACGACCGTAAAGACTCCACATCCGCAAACTGCCCCGTGCCGGACTTTGAAGCTGCGCTGGGCCGTGACGTCAAAGGGCTGAAAGTGGGCATCCCTTCGGAATACTTTACCTCCGGCAACCATCCGGGCATTTCCGAGGCTGTGCAAAACACCGTCAAACAGCTGGAAAGCCTGGGCGCGGAGCTGGTGGAAGTCAACCTGCCCCACGCAGATGCCGTCGTCGCCGCCTACTATATCATCGCCTGCGCGGAAGCGTCTTCCAACCTCTCCCGGTTTGACGGCGTGCGCTACGGAAAGAGGGCGGAAGACGCCGCCGGACTGGTGGAACTCTTCTCACGCACCCGTGAAGAGGGATTCGGGCCGGAAGTCAAGCGCCGCATCATCCTGGGCACCTATGTGCTCAGCTCCGGTTACTATGACGCTTACTACTCCCGCGCTCAAAAAGTCCGCTCCCTGGTCGCCAGAGATTTCGCGGAAGCCTTTTCCAGGGCGGATATCATCGTAGGCCCCACCTCGCCCGCTCCCGCTCCCAAAATCGGAGATTCCGCGCTGGATCACCTCCAGACCTATCTGGCGGACATCTACACGATCCCCGCCAACCTGGCCGGCCTCCCCGCCATGTCCATTCCCTGCGGAACCGTCAGGGAAAGCGGCATGGAACTTCCCGTGGGCTTTCAGATGATGGCTCCCCATTTCCGGGAAGACCTCCTGTTGAAAACCGGATTTGCCCTTGGGAAATAATAGGATTTTTTCAACGTAAGTGCCCGGCATACTGTCTCACCCGCTATCAGAATCATGGACACCCGAGAATTCAACGAAATTATCGCCGCGAACTCATCGTGGATTTCTGCTCTCAGAACGGAAGTCGGCAAGGTGGTCATCGGCCAGCAGGCGCTCGTGGACAGATTAATCCTCAGTCTCCTCTGCAAGGGCCACGTCCTGCTGGAAGGCGTGCCCGGCCTTGCCAAGACGCTCTCCGTAAAAGCCATGGCGGGCACGCTGCATGCACAGTTTGCCCGCATCCAGTTTACGCCGGATCTTCTTCCGGCGGATTTGCTGGGCACAATGATCTATAATCCAGAAGAAAGGCAGTTCACAGCCAAAAAAGGCCCGATCTTCGCCAATCTCATTTTGGCGGATGAAATCAACCGCGCCCCGGCCAAAGTGCAATCCGCCCTGCTGGAAGCCATGCAGGAACGCCAGGTAACCCTGGGTGAAACCACCTACCGCCTGCCGGACCCCTTCCTGGTGCTTGCCACGCAGAACCCGATTGACCAGGAGGGCACCTACCAGCTCCCGGAAGCCCAGCTTGACCGTTTTCTCTTCAAGGTGCTGGTCACCTACCCCACGCGCGAAGAAGAACTCCAGGTGCTGGACCTCATGGCCAGCTCCGCCAAACCGCCGGAAACCTCCCCGGTCACCACGCCGGAACAGGTGGCGGCCTCCCGCGACCTGGTAAACCAGATTTATATTGACGACGCCGTGCGCGGCTACATCGTGGATCTGGTGCGCGCCACCCGTTTCCCGGAAACGGTGGACGTGAAGTTGCGCGGTCTCATCCGCGCGGGGGCATCTCCCCGCGCTACCATCAACCTGGCTCTGGCGGCCCGCGCCAATGCCTTCATGCACCATCGTTCCTTCGTCACTCCACAGGACATCAAGGACCTGGCCCACGATATCCTGCGCCACCGCATCCTGCTCTCTTATGAGGCTGAAGCGGAAAACATTTCCACGGACGACGTCATCGACCACATCCTGACGAAAGTCCCCGTGCCGTGACGGCAGGAGGCGGACGCTTCCGCGCCCGCCCTTATCCTTCAGGCCCCAAGGGGCGCCTTGCCGGAACCTGATTGAACCCAAACAGGGAAAATCATTTCATGGATAAAGCCTCAGACATTCTCAAGCGCGTACGCCGCATTGAACTGCGCGCCAGGCATCTGGCCACGGAAAACTTCGCCGGGCAATACCAGTCCGGCTTCCGCGGACAGGGGCTGGACTTTGACGACTTCCGGGAATACATGCCGGGAGACGACCCCCGTTTCATTGACTGGAAGGTAACGGCCAGGATGAACTCCCCTTTTGTCCGCCGTTTCCGGGAGGAACGGGAACAGGCCGTCATTCTGGCGGTGGACGTCAGCGGCTCCATGCACTACGCCTCCTCCGCGGCCCGCGTCTCCAAACTGGACTATGCGGCGGAAGTAGCGGCAGTACTCGCCTACAGCGCTGCCCAGAGCGGAGACAAATGCGGCATCCTCATCTACGGGAACAGCCACTCCCATTACATCCCCCCGGCCAAGGGAGTCAAGCAGACCCTGCGCATCGTCCGCGAAATCGTAGCCAGTAAAAACGATGGAGCCGACCAGAACATTTCCGATGTAGCCCGGCAACTTGTCCTTTCCCAGAAAAAAGCGGCCATGGTCATCATGATCAGTGACTTTTGGGGTGAGAACAATAAAGCCGCCCTGGGGCAGCTCAACTTCAAGCATGACTTCATCCCCATCCGCATCGCAGACCCGATGGAACTGCATCTGCCGGATGCCGGACGCGTCATCCTGAAAGATCCGGAAACTGGCAAAAGCATGTTCCTGAACCTTTCCCGTCAGGATGTCCGGGAAACCCACGCCAACGTCGTTCATCTGCACCGCGAGAAATGGACGCAGGATTTCCGCCGCCTGGGCATTGACTTCCTGGACTTGCAGACCACGGACAACTTCATGCCTCCCCTCCGGGCCCTTTTTGCCAGAAGATCCCGTAAATTTTCACGCTAATCCTCTTCTCCGCCAGCCATGCCAACCCCCGCCACCTTTCAGCCCCCCCCCACGGCAATTCCGGAACCGCCGGCGTTTCCCTCCCTGATGGAAACACAATCCCCGGATGCCTACTTCCAAGCGGGCTTTTGGGGCGCGTGGGGCATCTGGATTATTTTGGCCTCCATCCTTCTGGCCGTCGCTATCGCCGTCATCGTGCTCATCCGCAGGAAGGGACGCATCCCCGCCGCGCCGCTCAGCCCGTCGGAAACCGCTATCCGGGACATCTCGATGCTCCGGAACACGCATCCCTCCCTCAGGCAGGCCGCCGTGGAATTTTCCCTGATCCTCCGCAAATACCTGGTAGGAGAAACCAAAGACCCGGCACTATATGAAACCCAGCAGGAATTCAACCGCCGGGCGGACGCGCTCACCGCGCTGCCTTCCGAACTCCAGGCCCCCACGCGCGATCTGCTGGACCGCATGGCTTCTCTCAAATATGAACCGGACACCCCGGAAAACGATTCCATGGTCAACGAATTGGCGAACGCTACGGTCCAACTCATCAATGATATAGAAGCGGATGCCCACCGGACGAAGGAAGAAACGGACCTTGTCGTCAAAAAATCTTCATCCCGCTTCAACCAACGCTAGCATACCATGACGGAACACTTCCAATTTGCACAACCTGAATGGCTTTATGCCTTACCCTTCATCTTGTGCCTCATCATCCTCCGCCGCAGGCGCGGGGCGGAAGGCTCCATCACCTACCCCACCGTGCGCTTCATCGCTTCCCTGGCGCGTACTCCGCAATCCCTGGCAGGAAAAATAGGGGCCCTTTGCTTCGTTCTGGCGGCTGCCGCCATCGCCATCGCCCTGGCGCGCCCCCAGCACGTGGAAGATAAAACCTTCCGGACAGTCAACGGCATTGACATCATGATCGCCTTTGACCTTTCCTACTCCATGGAAACGCCGGACATGGTTCTCAACCGAATGCCCATCAACCGGCTGGTAGCCGCCAAACACGTCATCACCCAATTTGTTGACAGCCGTCCGGACGACCGCATCGGTATCGTGGGATTTGCCGGAAAAACAAAATCCTTCTGTCCGCTCACGCTGGACCACGCCCTGGTCAACAGCATCATCCGGGATTTCCATCCGCGCATGATCCAGGCGGACGGCACGGCCATCGGCTCCGCCATTGCGGCGGCGGCCACCCGGCTGGACGACCGTAAGAACACCAAATCAAAAATCATCATCCTGGTGACGGATGGTGCCTCCAACTCCGGCCAGATATCCCCGCTGGTGGCGGCGGAAAACGCGGCCAAGCTGGGTATCAAAATTTATACCATTGCCGTAGGCACGGAAGAAGGAACCCTGGCGAACGGCATGGTGGTGCAAAGTGAATTTGACGAACCAACCCTGCGGAAAATAGCCCAGCTCACGGGCGGAGAACACTTCAGGGCCACCAATATGGCCTCCTTCAATAAAGCGTTCACCTCCATCGGCAAGCTGGAAAAAAGCGAGGCCAAAGTGCAAACTGTCCGCCACATTGAAGAATACTTCATGTACTTCCTTGTAACGGGAGCCGCGCTGGCGCTTCTGGGCCTCTCCCTGCAAGTGCTCAAACCGGCCCCCGCCCCGTAATACCGATCTTCACCCGTCATGACTTTCCTTTATCCCAACGTTCTGTACGCGCTCATTCTCCCGGCCCTGCTCGCGGCGGCGGCCTGGTGGCTGTGGCGCCGCCGTTCCAGAAAATGGGAAGTGCTCGTTTCGCCGGAATACCGGCGGGAACTGGTTAACGCTCCGGCCACCTGGCACCGGGTGCTCCCCGTCATCTTTGCCGTGCTGGCGTCCATCTTCGCCATCCTCTCCATTGCGCGCCCGGTGGACGGCTACACGGAGGTAAAGGAAATCCCCAAATCGCGCAACATCCTCATTGCTATTGACTGCTCCCGTTCCATGCTCAGCAAGGATGCTTCCCCGACCCGCCTGGGAAGGGCAAAAACCGCCGCCTACGACCTGCTGGACGCCCTGCCGGGGGACAACTTCGGCATCATCATCTTCTCCGGGGACGCCGTCCTGCTCATGCCCCTTACCCATGACCATAACGCATTAAAAGAAACCATTGAACAACTTCAATTCGGCTGGGTCTCCCAAGGGGGAACCAACCTGGAAAACGTTGTGCGGCTGGCCCTTCAAACCTTCAAACGGGACAAGGAAGCGGACGCCAAAAACGCCCTGGTCATCCTCAGCGACGGGGAAGACACCGTCAACATCACCTATAAGACTGCGGAAGCCGCACGGCAGCACCAGCTTATCATCGTGACAGCGGGTATCGGTACTACTATCGGCACCACTATTCCGGATGAGCAATCCCCCTCCGGCCTGTACCGGGATCGTCGTGGCCAGCACGTCGTCTCCAAGCTCAATCCGGAAAGCCTGCAATACTTGGCCAGGCAAACGGAAGGCCAATATGTCCAACTCTCCGACGGAGCGGCGCTGAACCGCTTCGTCAAGGACATCGCGGACCGGCTGGATACCACGGAAGGCAAGGAAGAAGTGCGCCGCGTGCCGAATGACCGCTACATCATCTTTGCCGTTCCGGCCCTCATCTGCCTGCTCCTCACCCTTCTGGCGGGAACACGCTGGCGTTCCTTCCGCCGTTCCGGACGCCGCGGTATGACATCTCTGACTGCTGCGGCGTTATTCTGCGCCGGATTGCTGGGCCAGGAAGCGCAGGCGGACACGCACGCCCTGGACAATGTCACGGATTTGATCCGGACGGGAAAAACGGAAGAAGCCGTCAAATCCATTGATGAAATGCTCGCTGTTCCCGACCTGGCGGAAGAAACGCGCCAGGCCTTGGAATTCGCCAAAGGATGCCTGGAACAAAAAGCGGATAACCCCAAAGAAGCCGCGGAAGCTTTCTCCCAGGCGCTCCTTTCTCCCAAACCAGCCCTCCAGGCGGATTCCCACTTCAACCTTGGCAACCTGGAAGCCGCCCAGGCCCGCAAGACCATGACTTTCTCCAGGCCGGAAGGGGAACAGCAGCAAGCCCGGCTCTCTTCCATTGACGACCAAATTAAGGAAATTGATGCCCGGCTGGCAAAAATACCCGTTGCGAAAAAACATGTTAAAGAGGCCGTCAAACGTTTTGACGATGCGCTCTCTGCCTATGGTTCCCATGAAGGAGCAGCGTCCAACAAGGAGGAAATGCTCCGTTATGATAAATCCCTGGACGAATACCGCCGGCAGCTGGAAGAATTAAAGAAGAAATTGGAAGAAGAGAAGAAAAAACAACAGGACCAGAACAAGGACCAGAACAAGGACCAGAACAAGGACCAGAACAAGGACCAGAACAAGGACCAAGACAAGGACCAAGACAAGGATAACGCCGAAACCAAGGAAGGCAAGAGGGACGAAAATGAAATGAAAAACGCCCGGCTTCCCTCCTCTCCGGAAAAAGACAGGCTGCCAGAAACGTCCGGAATGGAAAAACCGCAGCCCCAGCCGGAAGATAACAAGCCCGTTCCGGCAGCCGCACAAAAGGAAAGCAGGGAGGAAAAGGAACGCAGGGAAGCAAGAGCCATCCTGATGGAACGCAGGGACATTGAACCCGGCTGCCCCGTTCCCCAGCGTTCTCCGGAAATTCCTCCGGATAAGGATTACTAACCCGTTCCGCCCGCATCCGCGAAGCCACCCCTTTAAACATATCCCACAAAACAAGATGAAAAAACTGCTCGCCATTCTTTCGCTTTTCTTCTGCATGACTGTCACGCTTATGGCTCAGCAGGTGGTTACCACCTGGCTGTCCGATGCCGTTGTGCCGGGAGAACAAACCCGTCTCTTCATCATCCTGACAGACGGAAGCATCGCCCGCCAGGACCCGCTTCCCCGGGTAAAGGGCGCCAGCCTGCGCTGGGTCAGCCAGGGCAACTACATCCGCTGGCCGGGGTCTCCCAACCAATCCGCCTTCCTGATGGCCATTGAAGTAACGCCGGACGAAGTGGGCACCGTGGAAATCCCTTCCCTGACCCTGCAGGCCAACAATGGCCGCACTTATACCACGCTTCCCCAGACGCTGACTGTCTACCCTTACAGCGCCATCAAATGGAATACGCTGAACCTGAACGGCACAGCAGTCCCGTACGGCATGCTGTGGCATGTGGACAACCAGAAACCCTATGTCCACCAGCCGGACCGCTGCGAACTGAAAATTTACGCCCCGGAATACATTCTGGAATACACGGCGCCCGCCATCACCACCTCCAACCTGGCTACCTGGCGCTTTGAACCCACGCTGGTGGAACTGCTCCGCGGCCAGCCTCGCGGTTCTGTACTTTACAAAGGCGTCAACTGGAATGTCATGACCTTCCAGAGCACCCTGTTCCCGCTGCGCGCCGGGGAGGTAACGGCGTCCGGCACTGTCACGGCACGCGCCGCCCTGCCGGAGGCGGACCCTCTCATCGCCAACTTCATCCGTTCGGAAGTACTGGTGGAAATGGCCATTCCGGAAGTGAAAATCACAGCCCGGGAACTCCCCCCGGGAGCTCCCTCTTCCTTCACCAATGCCGTAGGGAATTTCCGCATCTCCTCCACCACGGATGCGCGGGATCTCAGTGCCAATGAACCCATTACTGTTAAAATCAGGGTAACAGGAACAGGCAATATCCACAGTATCGCCTGCCCGGCCCTCACAGACGCCTCCAACTGGAAACTCTATCCTCCCAACAAGCTGGACCCGGGCCAGAATACGCGCTCCATCCAGGGAACCGTGGAATTTCAGCAAATGATGCGTCCGGTTGCCCAAACGGATGCCATCCCTCCCTTTGAACTCACTTTTTTTGACCCCAGCACGCAACAGTACAAAACCGTAACCACAGCCCCCATTCCCCTGGAATGGAAGGCCTCAGCCATTACTGGAACGGCGGCCGGAGGTGCCGCTCCCGCCACGCCTCCCCCGGCAGGTACCATTCCGGTAGCTGAAATGACGGATATTTACGGGCTCATGCCCGCCACCGTCATGAACGCCCTTACCGCCCCGGCTCACTGGGGGTGGTATTTCCTGGCCTACATCCCCGCCGTCATCCTGCTGGGAATGGCTCTGATCCGCTACATCCGGAAAATCCGGAAGGAAAGCTTCACGGCCAGGGAACGCATGAGAGCCTTCCGCAGGCTCGCTTCCACTCCGCGCCAGGCAAGCTCCACGGAATTCCTGCGTGCCGCCGGCAACTTTATTGAATCCTATATTCCACCTTCCAAGCAGAATGAAAAAATGAAAGATATCCTTAAACTCCGGGACGACAGGGCATTCAAGCCTTCGGAATCTTCGGAAGAACTGCCGCATGCGGAACGCCAGCACATGCTCCAGGCTATTAAAAAAGCCATCGCCAAGCTTCCCGTTCTCATGATGGCCGCCGTACTGGCTCTGTCCCTGGCAGGAACAACCGGAAACGCGTCGGAAACGGATAACCTGGGTGTAAAAGCCTATGAACAGGGAGAGTACGCCAAAGCCATTGACTATTTCAGCAAGGAAAGCGGCAATATGAACCTTTCCAAGGCAGAACGCGCCTACGCCTGTTTCGGCATCGGCAATTCCTATTACCGCATGAACAAACCCGGCCTGGCCGCTCTCAATTACCGCCGTGCTCTGGAACTCTCCCCGTACTTCACGGAAGCTGAATACAACCTGCAATTCATCGAACGCAAGGAGGGCGCCATCCTGCCCGCCAACACCACGGAAAACCAGTGGCTCACTTACATCCGCCATGATACGCTCGGCCCCATCTCCATCCTGTCCGGAGCCGTCATGCTCACCTTCCTGGCCCTGCTGACCGTTACCCGCAGACACGGGGCCCTGCTGACCATCCTGGCCACCCTTAGCGGACTGGTCACAGTAGCGGCTGTCATGAACTACATCATGTACCCGGAAACCCCGGAATCCATTCCGGCGGATCGGTTACTGGTCGTTACCCAAAAAACGCCCGGCAGACATGCGGCGGACATGAACAGCCCTGCGCTCATCACCCTTCCGGAATCCACCCCGCTCATCCTGCGCGCGGAACGCGGCTCCTGGTACTACGCCAGCACCTTCCAGAACACGCCCGTCTGGATACCCAGGACGGACGCTCAGCCGCTGTAGCGCTTTATTATCCCGCCTCCTCTGGAGCCGCCTCTCCGGAATGCCGTA
>ERZ507461.336-NODE-336-length-12579-cov-3.93413_pt1 | contig 12579 bp, 8 predicted proteins | sample MGYA00513719_ERZ507461 | MGnify/ENA metagenome assembly ERZ507461 | reverse complement strand
CGTTTGAACGCCTGCGGCAAAGTATCCGAAGTAGAGCAAGGGAAGCGCCAGTGACCAGACAATGAGCGGAACCAGCACCCTCTTGAGGCGCCTGGAGTAAAAAGCGCCCATTTCCAAGGTGACGGGAAAGAGCAACACTCCGGAGATCATGGCAAACAAAGGCACGCACGGCCGTACCAGACTTCCCCAGAAGACAGCGGATTTAAAGTTGAAGGAACCGTCAAAACTTCCAACGAACGGATCACAGCAATGGGCCAGGACAACGAGGAAGCAGGCCAGGATACGCAGAAAATCCACCCAGGCGATGTGGCTGCCGCGGGAATTCAATGATTGGTTGGTGTTCATGGTTACGTGGAAAAAACAGCGCCGCGTCATCGCAAACGTTCCTGATAATATACCCGTTTCCCGGAAACGTTCTATCATTAAATGGAGAAAAGAAGCAAAAAGCACCCAATCCCTCCCCCGGCAACAGGGGAAAGCTCTTCGGGAAAGCCTGCGCTTCCTGCAGACTTCCACGCCTCTTCCTCCATAAGGATCATGGAACCTTTTCCCGCCCCACCGGAATTGTTCACCGTGAGGCCTGGTGAAAATTTTCTCATTCGGCGAAGTTCATATTTCATTCAACAGGATACTCCTCTTCCCTCCTTGCAAGTGAAACTTTCCCCCCTCTCCTTTCGGTGAAGAGCTATTCCGAAACGAAAGGGAAACACCCCCAACACCCATGTTTTCCTTTTGAACCGGCAGGAGGATTTCCCTTCATTTTTATGGCTAAGATACCCGGAAGCCGGGATTCAGGCCTTCCCTACCCTTCACACGCTGTCTGTTTTAAAACTGCCCGGCGGCGGGATGAGATTGCCGTAGCGGTGAACGGTTTCGGAAACAGCCTGTTCCCGGAAATAACCCAGCAGCTCCAACCGCCCATTGGCAAGCACGGGACGGTCCAGTACTTCCACATCCCGGGCACGGGCGGCATTGGCCAGAGCCTCGGAAATATCTGTTCCACGCAGGAACCGTACGCCTTGAAGCGCTTCCGGCATCCGGACGATCAATTCCGCTTCCGTTTCCACCGTCAGGGAAGCATAGTAACCATGCATTTTCTGAATCCAAGGGCGGCTCGTCCCTATGCTCAGGTGCAGGAGCACCCCGCACAGTTTCGCCCCCAGCAGCAGAATGGCGACGTTATCGTCGGACATGTTTTCCACACGGGCCAGAATTCCCTTCACCGGGATATAGCGGAAGGTATTATTTTCTCCGTAAACACGGGAGGGATCATGTTCCACGCCGAATTCCTCCATCCACCACTTGGCCTGGGACCCGGCCGCAGAACGGATGCGCTTGGCGCAGTCCGGCAGCTCGGAACACAGTTTTTCCACCAGTCCGGAGATACGTTCACCCGGCGTACGCAGCTTTTGGGGCAGCGCCTTTTCCTCCCAACTTCCCAGCATGGTAAGGTAGTTGGGACCTCCGGCCTTGGCTCCAGGCCCCATGGAGGAATGGTTCCACCCACCGAACGGCTGGCGGCGGACAATGGCGCCGGTGATGACACGGTTGATGTACGCGTTGCCTACCTGCACTTTAGTTTTCCACAAGGCAATTTCCCGTTCATCCAGGGACTGAAGGCCGCCGGTAAGGCCAAATTCGGAGTCGTTCTGGATGTCAATGGCTTCCTCCAGGTTTTCCGCACGGATGATTCCCAATACCGGACCGAAGCATTCCGTCTGATGGAACCAGCTTCCCGGTTTCACCCCCAGCCGGATGCCGGGAGACCAGAGGCACGGGTTGTCTTCCGAAGGTTCCGGCTTGAGCAGCCATTCCTCCCCGGGTTCCAGCTGCGTCAGCGCACGGAGCAGATTCCCTTCCGGCTCCCTGATGAGCGGCGTCACCACGGAGTTGACTTCCCAGGACCCGCCTACCTTCAGGCTGGCGGCGGCATCCTTCAACTGACGCAAAAAGGCGGGATTGTCATAAACGGAAGCCTCCACAATAGCCACGCTGGCGGCGGAACACTTCTGTCCGGAATGACCGAAAGCGCTTTTCACCAAATCCTTTACAGCCTGATCCGGATCAGCCGTAGCGGTGATGATCATGGCATCCTTTCCGCTGGTTTCAGCCAGCACATGCAGGTCAGGCCGCAGTTCGCGCAACATTTTCCCGGTGCGGAAGGATCCCGTCATGATCACGCCGTTCAAGCGGGGGTCCATCAAAAACTTGCGGGAAATTTCATTGCGCGGCATCGGCACGAATTGAAGGACGTTTTTAGGCACACCGGCGCGCCAGAACGCCTGTACAATCTGCCAAGCCGTATAAACGGCCAGTTCAGACGGTTTGAACACCACGGCATTTCCCGCCATCAGGGCGGCAGCTACACCGCCCGTCGGAATGGCGAAGGGGAAATTCCAGGGAGACATTACGCAAATGGTACCCAGCGGGGACATTTCCACGCCGTCGTTCATTCCGTCGCGGTCCAGGCCTTCCGCGTAATAGCGGCAGAAGTCTATGGCCTCGCTCACCTCCACATCAGCCTCCGTGGGAGCCTTCCCGGCATCCCTCACCATGGCAGCAATAGCTTCCCCCCTGATTCTGGACAGCTCCTGCGCCGCCCGGTGCAGGATTTCAGCGCGTTCGCCAATGCTTTTGGACGCCCAGGAGGAACGGGCCCTGTCCGCCGTGACCAAGGCATGTTCAACCTGGTCAAAGTCCGCATAAGCGAATTTATAGGAAACTTCATTATGGCGGGACGGATCGCGCCCCACGCCCCACAGATTAGTCGTAATTTCCTCACCATCTATAACCAGAGGGATTTCCTCGCCGGATTTTTCCTTCTCCGCGGCAATCATCCCGTTGATCCATTCCGCATTCTGCCTCAGAGACCAGTCCGTATCCCGCTCGTTGGCAAAGGCATCCCGGTAATGTGAAGGCTGAATGGGGTCCGCAGCGCGGTTCTGCGTGCGGTTGGGTCCGTACTTCACCTCATCCTTTTCCTGACAGGCCTTCAAAAACCTCTTTTTCTGGACCTCCCAGCTCCGGGACCCCGGCGTCATGCCGAAGAGATCATGCAGGAAGTTCTCCTCACTGGTATTTTCATCCAGCCTCCGCACCAGGTAGGCAATGGCGCTGTGAAAATCTTCCTTCAGAACCACGGGGGCATAAAGGAGCAGACCGTCCGCCGCCTGGCGGATGACCCGCGCCTGATGGTTCGCCATCCCTTCCAGCATTTCGAATTCCACCTGGTCACGCACGCCTTCCCGCTCACGCAACAGCATGGCATAACACAAATCAAACAGGTTGTGGGAAGCCACGCCGAACTGCACATATCTGGCATTATCCGGCATGCAGCCGTAATGGAGCATTCTCTTGTAATTGGCATCCACCTGGGCTTTCGTGCCATATGGGGCCTGCGCCCAGCCATGCATGGAGGCCTCCACCTTCTCCATCGCCAGGTTGGCGCCTTTCACCAGGCGTATTTTGATGCGCGCTCCCCTCTGCTCCACGCGTTCCTTCGCCCAGGCGCACAGCTTCATTTGCTCCTCCCAGGAATCCGGCAAATAGGCCTGGAGCACAATTCCCGCCTCCAGATGCATGAATTCATCCTCCATCAACGTACGTTTGAACGCTTCCGCCGTCAGATGAAGATCACGGTATTCCTCCATATCCAGATTCACGAACTTGGGCTTTCTGGAACCGTCCGGCAACGTCACCGCATTGGTAATGGCCGCCCGATACAGGATGCGCAGGCGCTCCTGAATCAATTTGACGGTTTCTTCAAAGGCTACCAGATGAATCTGGCTGAAAATGGCTGAAATCTTGACGGAAATATAGTCACAGTCCTTGTCTGTCAGCCGGTCCACGACCTGCTGAAGACGGTGGTGCGCCTCGCTTTCACCCAGAATGGCCTCCCCTAACTGGTTGATGTTCATCCGGATGCCGCCCTTGCGCCTGCGGCGCAGGTGGGGGCGCAGTTTTCCATCCTCGGCAGGAAGAATGACATTGGAGCTCTCCTTTCTCAACTGGCTGGTAATCACGGGAATGACCACACCCGGAAATTGAGCGGAAAATCTCCCCCCCATCTTCATGGCGAAACGGTCGGCCGCAGACAAATAACGGGGAACGCCATATCCGTCCAGAAGATAGCGGAACAACTCCGCGCCCCGCGCCGGAGAAGAAGGACGGAACACCCGATCCGCCAGCGCCAGCGTAAACGCCTTGCCCGCCGGATCATTCATCATGCGCTCCATTTGCTGCGCCTGCCTCTTCTCTTTCCCTCTCATCCCGGCATTCGACTGCTTTAAAATGGACTCCGCCAGTTCCACAGCCTTGGCGGCCAGTTGCTGGTCAGTCCATTGGCCTCGGCGAGCCTCCGCCATCATGTCCGGGATGGATGAATCTGTCATAACGGTTCGAAGACTAGCCCCGGACAGGGGCAAAATCAAGCCAATTTGCCCGGTCCTTCCTGTGGAAAGAGGAATCACGGAAGAAAACGCATCCCTTGATTCCGTGACGGAAGCAGGGGGGCCTTCCTGTCCATTTCCGGCAACTCAGGAAAGACACATCAATCATACCGCGCAGCCGCCAGACGGGCTCTTCTCAGCTCTTCCCTGAGCTGGTGCGCCCGTCTGCCGCAAACGCTGGAACGGTTCATGTCCCGGACCTCTTCCAAAACCGCAACCGCCTGGTTGAAGGCATCCTCGCTTTCCGGAGTGTGGGCTTCCCGGTACAGAACCTTTTCCAGCCGCACCCAGAGGGGATGCACCATGGAGAGCAGAATTAACTGGCGCTCCTCCACGGATAACGAGGGGTCATCCGCGCAGGCACGCCATGCTTCCAGGCATGTTCGTATGGAAGAAGCTTTGCTGGCCCGGAAAGACTCGCCAAGCAATTCGGCCGTTTTCCTGTTTTTCTCCAGACGAAGGGCCGCCTCCCGGGCGTTCAGAAAAGCCGGAACCGTACAGTTCAATTTTTCCAGACGCTTCATGGTGCCAGGATAATCCCGGAACCAGGCTTCCGGAGGCACCTGTTCCAGCTCCCGGCAAATGGCGGAGGCTTCTGCCGCAGGGTCCCCGCCCTTCGGAATATCATTCACCCGCGTCACCGGCCGCACGCGCTGCGCTTTTTCCGCAAGCAGGGACACTTTTTCCCGTAGGGAAGCTGCAGAGGACCCTCCTTCCACCAGGTCGAATACACGTCCCTTGGAGTCAAGAAAAACCACGGAAGGCAGCATGCGCACACCATGCATCGCCGCACGGGACAGGCTGCCGTCTTCTTCCCAATCCTTCACGGAAGGATGTCTGGGAACCGTGACAAACTGCACGTCACGCACATATTCATCCAGCGCGCGGCGTTCTTCCGTGCCCGGCTGGAGAGCTTTCAACCAACGGGCTTCCGCTGAACCAGGTTCCTCTGAACCGTACACAACCAGAACAGGGGAGGGAAGGGAGGGAGCCGCAGAACAGGAGACGGAAAGGGCATCCATTTCCGCACGTCCCGGAAACGCCAGCGCCAAAAACGCAATGACCGCTAAAGCCCTCATGAATAAACTGCCATCCATCAGCCCTTTCTGATGGTAATGCGCTTGTAACGGCTGTCCCCTTCTTCGGACTCCGTCACAATTCCTTCCATGGACTGAAGGGCATTATGCACCAGGCGACGGTGGTAGGCATTCAACGGAGGCATCTTCATCGGCTTGCCGCTCTCCTGGACGCGTTCGGCCAGGGAACGGGCCTTTTCCAGCAAACGGGCTTCGTTGCGCTCCCGGTAATGGTCGCAATCCACCTTCACGCGGGGAGCATCTTCCATCTTGCGCTGGATCATGCGGTTGACCAGATACTGAAGGTCATCCAGCCTGTCCCCGTCCCCTCCAATGATGTACTGTGAATCCGGGGAGGAAATATTCAGGCACACGATGCCGTCCGTTTCCGTTACTTCGATATCCGCGGAAAACCCCAGCGAAGCCAGAAGGCTCTTCAAACTCTGTTCAGCTATTTCTTGCACCGTCATTACTTTAAATTAATAGGAAAAGGGTTCCATACCGGAAAACCGCCTCGCGCCGGACGGTGCGAGCCTTTTCTCCAATACCCGATTGACATAAAAATCATAACCTATTTATTCCCCTCGTCTATGAAAATTTGTGGAAGCTCCGTTCCATATCATGTACGCAATACCGTCCCTGCCCTGCCTTCCGGCAACACGGTTCCGTTCCTCCTTCGGAACCAGATGCAGGAAACACCGCTCAGAAAGGAGGCGACTGTTTTCTGCCAGCCCGCGGCCGTACCCCGGTTATCTCCGCTTCTCCCTGCCGCCAATGAAACATGGAATACAGACATCCACAGCCATGCCAATCAAAAAGGCATCTCCGCACAGCCCGTTCTTTATTACATAAAATCTTAAATAACAGTTTCTATAAAAAAATTTTCATCAGCTCCGGAGAAATACTGATGACAAAACAGGACGGAACATCCCCGGAAAAAGGGAAGTCGAACTATTACCCACATAGAAAAATCCGGTCCCTCATGAACAAGCCAATGAAAAAAAAGAAACCGCCCATGGAAGACAGCGCCGCCCCTTTTCCCAATGGAAAAGAAGCTGCTCCCCATTATACGGATACAATTGATCCGGAATTGATCAAACCCACTCCAAAACCTACGCCGCCCAATGCGGAACCTTCCGCGCCCGGTTCCATGAAGATGCCGGATAACGCTACGGAAAAAATCAGGGAGCTGGATGCCATGCGCTCCAACGGCATGGGACAGGCCCTCACAAGCAACCTGGGAGTTAAAATATCCGATGATCAAAACACACTTAAAGCAGGAAGCAGAGGCCCCTCTCTGCTTGAAGACTTCCACTTTCTGGAGAAAATGGCTCATTTTGACCAGGAGCGGATACCGGAACGCGTGGTTCACGCAAGAGGTTCCGGGGCACATGGTTATTTTCAGGTGTACAAATCCCTTTCCAAGTACACCAAAGCGGCTTTTTTGCAGGATCCGGGAGAAAAAACCCCGGTCTTTGTGCGTTTTTCCACCGTGCAGGGCTTCAGAGGATCTCCGGATACAGTAAGGGATATCCGCGGTTGGGCTACCAAATTCTATACCAAGGAAGGCAACTATGATCTGGTAGGCAATAACACGCCCGTCTTCTTCATTCAGGATGCCATCAAATTTCCGGATTTCGTTCATGCCGTCAAACCGGAACCCCACAATGAAATGCCCCAGGGGCAGACGGCCCATGACTCTTTCTGGGACTACGTCTCCCTGCAGCCGGAAACTCTGCATAACGTCATGTGGGCCATGTCGGACCGCGGCATCCCCAGAAGCTTCCGTACGATGGAAGGGTTCGGCATCCATACATACAAACTGGTCAATGAAGAAGGAAAAAGCACTTTCGTCCGTTTCCACTGGAAACCGCTGTACGGGAAAAAATCCCTGGTGTGGGATGAAGCCCAGGTATTGACAGGACGCGATCCTGACTTCCACCGCAAGGATCTCTGGCAATCCATTGAAGCCGGAGATTATCCGGAATACGAGCTGGGGCTGCAACTCATCCCGGAAGAAGACGCAGACCAGTTCGACTTCGATATTCTGGACGCTACCAAGCTCATTCCGGAAGCACTGGTTCCCGTGGAAATCGTCGGGAAAATGGTGCTGAACCGCAACCCGGACAACTTTTTTGCGGAAACGGAACAGGTAGCCTTCTGCCCCGCCAATATCGTGCCGGGCATTGATTTTTCAGACGATCCGCTGCTCCAGGGCCGTATTTTCTCTTACAGCGATACCCAGCGGCACCGGCTGGGAGGAGCCAACTTCACGGAAATTCCCATCAACCGCCCCATTTGCCCCTTCCACAACAATCAGAGGGACGGCTTCCACCGCATGCAGATAGACGCCTCACCGGCCAACTATGATCCCAATTCCATCGGGAACAACTGGCCGAGAGAAACGCCTCCGGAGAAAGGCGGCTTCACTACCAGCCCCCAGACGGTAAGCGGTGTCAAGGAACGTTTGCGAAGCCCCTCCTTCGCGGAATACTATTCCCACCCCCGGCTGTTCTGGATGAGTCAAACTCCGGTGGAACAGGAGCACATTATCAACGCTTTCAGCTTTGAGCTGGGTAAGGTGACGCGCCCCTATATCCGGGAACGCGTGGTGGACCTTCTGACACGCATTGATCCGGACCTGGCAAGCGGAGTGGCCCGCAACCTGGGAATTCAACTCACCAGGGAGCAACTCAGCAGGGAACTTCCTAGGCCCGTCTGCGGCCTGGAACAAGATCCGTCATTGAGCCTGTATGCCCATACGGACGGCAACCTCAAAGGCCTTCGCGTCTCTTTACTGGCAGCGGACGGCGTCAGCCTGAAATCCGTGAAAGAAATCTGCGATGCCCTGCATGAAGAAGGCATCCACCCCCAAATCATTGCCCCGCACATGGGAAGCATAACAACGGAAGAAGGGGAAGAGCTGTTTGTTGACGGAACCCTGTCCGGCACTCCTTCCGTCCTGTTTGACTCCGTCATCGTCCCGGAAGGGGAACAAAGCCTCACAACGCTCCTGAAAGACGGAGATGCCAAGTACCATTTGCGCCAGGCCTACAGGCACTTGAAGGCCATCGGACTGCCCGGCAACGCCAAAGCCATGCTTGAGGCAGCCTCCCTGCCCCAGGATATGGATGACGCCGGGCTGCTCATGCCGAAGGACACCAAGTCCCTGATGCCCCCCTTCATCACGGCCATGAAACAGCACCGCGTCTGGAGCCGAGAACCTAAAACCCTTGATTTCGGAGCCTAGATTCGTTTCTTATACAGGAACCGCTTCCATTTACGGGCTGCCCCGCCGAAAGGTGCGGCAGCCGTTTTTCACTAAAAAATCCGGGGGAGTTAAACAACACTTCGGGCAAATTGAAAAAGGGAGGGAGATACACTCAAAACGGGAACGGAAACCGGAATACAGCATGATGATAATGCCTTCTTAAAAGAAAACCCCGCAAGCCTTTAAACTTGCAGGGTTTATTAATGGTACACGGAGAGGGATTCGAACCCCCGACCAACTGTGTGTAAGACAGCCGCTCTACCACTGAGCTATCCGTGCGTGAGGTGGAAGGAATATATACCGGGAAAGCAGGCCCGGCAAGGAGAAAATGAAAAAAATGCGTCCTCATTTCCCTGTTCTCCATGACTGTAAAATCCGGACACCGCAAATTCCAGAAAATGGAAAGAAGGCAGACAAGGATTTCCTGTCCCTTTCCGGGAATATGTTTCCGTATTATTTCCGGAACCTGTTCCCCTACCTGACATCTACGCGCCGGAGCACGCGGTAATGCAGGATAATGAAGAGAACGCACAATACGGCTTCGAACCAATAGAACATGTCTAACGCATCCCGACCGGAAGTGAAACCGTAGGAATGCAGCCCTACTCCAAGCATGTTGACGCCCCACCAGGCAAAGGCAATGATAACGCCACCCACTACATTGCTGAAGTGGAGCAGCCAGGAAGACAGCCATCCGGCTTTCCGGACATGCAATACGGTCAATTGCCACAGTACAATCATCAATGCTCCGTTTTCCTTGGGATCCCAGCCCCAGAACCGCCCCCAGGATTCATTGCCCCAAATCCCCCCAAAAACCGTCCCCACCAGCGTAAACACCAGGGAAAAACACAAGATGCCGTAAGCCATGCGGTCCAGGGATTGTTCCGTTTTTCCACTGATCAGGCGCAGGGGGGAAGCCAGCAGGTATATATGGGAGAGCACCGCCGCCAGCAGCCCGGCCGCGTACCCCAGCACAATGGTAATGACATGGGTGGAAAGCAGGAAGTTGGAGCGCAGGATGGCCACCAGGGGATCCATATGGTCCACAGCCTGGGAGGCTTCATACAGAATACCCATCTGACAGGAGAAAGCCCCAAGCAAAAGCCCCGCCGCCAGTACGATTCCCTTTTTACTGAAAAGTTCCACCACAAGAGCGCAGAGCACTCCCATGCAGGCGATGAAGGCAATGGTTTCATACGTGTTGCCCACCGGGGACCTCATGGTGATGAGCATGCGGATGACCAGCGCCGCGGCCAGTACTCCGGTTCCGCCCGCGCCTGTCAGCCACGCCAGGCCGAAACCTCCGGGCCGAAGAAAACGCCGCCAGAGGGGAGCGTTGGCGGCAGGGCGGAAAAGCGCACAGAGCAGCAGGCACACGAACGCCGCCACAAAAACGGCCAGGGAAATATAAAGCGGATCCAGACGGTAGTAGAAAATTTCTCTTTCCAGGCTGTGCCGCTCTCCGGCGGAGGCAGCTTCATTGGGTTGCGCCAGCTTTTCCAGCAGCAGGCCTTCCGCTTTCATCCGCAGTGCGGAAGCCTCCGCCCCTTCCATGCCGATAGCTTTGCGTTCCAGTAGGGACGCCATTGCCAAAAAGGCTCCGGCAGCTTTATCCGGGGCAGCCGTCCACAGGCGTTCTCCATCGCGGCCGGCAGAAGGAAACCAGCGTGGGAATTCCATCCGTTCCATGGCGGCAGGGTTTTCCAGCATGATCCGGGAGACAAGCATCCATCCCCGCATTACGTCAAAGTTGCGGGAAAGGGACAAAATTTCCTTCTGGGCTTCCGTCAGATTCGTTTCTCCCAACAAACGGATTTCCCGGACGGCACGGGTCATTTCCTCCCAGCGTTCCGCAAGCTGCGCGTAGGAGTATTTTTTACGCTTGTCTTTCTGATCCGGCAGATGCAGGCGCCTGACCACCTCTTCCCGATTGACCAGGAAAACAGGGTATTGTTCCGCCAGTTCCGGACGAAACATGCAGTCCAGCATCCATTCCACCGGGGAGAGCTTCCTTTTCCCTTCCGGCGTATCAACAACAAAGCTTCTTTTGCCCAGCGTCCGGAGCAGATGGAACCCCGCATAAGTAGAAACCGGCTTCAGGCGGCCGCCGTCCTGGACGGCCATGGCCCCGGCCCGTTCCACCAAAGCGGGAGACCAGGGCACATAATTTTTCACCAGAACAGGATGGGCGGCAGGACGCGCTGCCAGCATGCCGACGCCGAAGATTGCCGCTACCAGCAGACAAATGCCTGCCAGACGCAAATGTTTTTTCCCGCCGGGGGCGGAAGCGGCCTGCGGTTCAGCCGTCGCCGCCGTTCCGGCAGATGCCAGACCGGGTTTGCGGCGCAGGTATCTGCCAAAAACACAGGCAAAATGCCACAGCAATCCTATAGCGATGATGTAGGAGGACCATTTGGGCATTTGCTCCAGGGGATTATGGGAAGCGCGGAGAATGGAGATGAGCCTGCCCGGATGCAGGGAATCCTGGCCCCAGCTCATCTGGTACAGCGTCCAGCCGGAAAGGCGCAGAGGCTCGTTCATGCGGATAACGGCGTCATATTGACCGCCGGATTCCGGGAAAACGGTTATCTGGGATTCATAGGATTTAGGCTTGGAAGTCCCCGGATAAAACTCCGGCACAAAACGGTTCAGGCGCAAATCAAACGGAAGGGAATATTCATGCACCCGGTCCCCCTGGGGCAGTTCCACCTGTTCCACGGCCACCGTCATTTTGTTGCCCAGCATGATACCGGCCAGCAGCAGCAAAATTCCCCCATGAGCCACCAGCACGCCCGCGTGCCTCCAGGTCCACCGGATGCGGAATACCCCGCCTATGAGCAGGTTGGCGAACAGCAGGACACAGGTAATGCCCATGCCGGGCAAAGGCAGGGAAATCAGGGAGTTCTCCCCGCCCAGCGGTATCAGCACATAAGCCGCCCCGAAAAAAGACTCTATGGCAGCCTCCGCCCCCATGGCAGAAGACAGCCGCACCTGGTGCAGCGTCCCGGCAAAGGTCAGCACCAGAAGGATCAGCATCAGGGCAATGCCCAAGCCGTAGCTTCCGGCAAAATTCCAGAGGCTGCGTCCATATTTTTTCCATACCGCATCCGTTCGTTCCCTGTCCATCAGCGTAAGGCGTCCGTAGTCTAAAAAGAGGGCCGATTGCACGATCAGCTCGTGAAACCGGCCCCAATCATATTCCTGGGGAAAAGGTTATTAAAAGTTGTCCGCCAGTTCTTCAAAGAATGCCTGGGGATGTGCACAGGCCGGACATACCTTGGGGGCAGTGGAACCGGTATGTACATAACCGCAGTTGCGGCACTTCCACTGGATTTCCTTCTCCTTGGCAAAAACCCTGCCTTCGCGCACATTTTCAGCCAGCTTGAGGTAGCGGGCTTCATGGTGCTGCTCCACGGAGGCAATCTTGCGGAAAGTTTCCGCAATGGCGGGGAATCCTTCCCTGTCCGCTACTTCGGCAAACGCAGGATACATGTCGGACCATTCGTCATGCTCGCCGGCGGCTGCGGCCAGCAGACAATCCTCCGTAGATTCCAGGGGAGCCGTGCAGACGGCGTGCGTTACTTCAACGCAAGCGTCTTTCAGCAGTTTGAAAAATACCTTGGCATGTTCCTTCTCATTGTCGGCCGTTTCCAGAAAGATAGCGGCAATCTGTTCGTAACCGGCCTTCTTGGCTACGCCGGCAAAGTAGGTGTAGCGGTTGCGCGCTTCTGACTCCCCGGCAAAAGGCTTGAGAAGCTTCTTTTCTGTTTATGTTCCTTTGATG
>ERZ507461.333-NODE-333-length-12629-cov-3.6585_pt1 | contig 12629 bp, 8 predicted proteins | sample MGYA00513719_ERZ507461 | MGnify/ENA metagenome assembly ERZ507461 | reverse complement strand
GTGTGCTCTTCCGATCTAGATTCTGATATCATCCTGGCTACAGGTGGTCCTGGAATGGTGAAGGCTGCTTACTCTTCAGGAAAACCGGCACTTGGTGTAGGACCTGGAAATACACCTGTTATCATTGATGATACAGCAGATATCAAGATGGCAGTAAACTCTATCATCCATTCTAAAACATTTGACAATGGTATGATCTGTGCTTCTGAGCAGTCAGTTACTGTTCTGGACAGCATCTATGAAGAAGTGAAGAAAGAATTCCAGTATCGTGGATGCTACTTCCTGAAAAAAGGCGCTGAGCTTGATAAGGTTCGTAAGACAATTATCATCAATGGTGCATTAAACAGCAAGATTCCTGGAAAATCTGCATATGAGATTGCAAAAATGGCAGGTGTAGATGTTCCTGAGAATACAAAAATCCTGATCGGTGAAGTAGAGTCTGTAGATATTTCAGAAGAATTTGCTCACGAAAAATTATCTCCTGTACTTGCTATGTATAAAGCAAAAACATTTGACGAAGCACTTGCAAAAGCAGAACAGCTTGTAGCAGACGGTGGATATGGACATACATCTGCTCTGTACGTTCATCCGGCACAGACAGAAAAGATTGAAAAACACTATGCAGCAATGAAGACATGCCGTGTTCTGATCAACACTCCTGCAGCTCAGGGTGGTATCGGAGATCTTTACAACTTCAAACTGGCTCCATCTCTTACACTGGGATGTGGTTCATGGGGCGGAAACTCCGTATCAGAAAACGTTGGAGTAAAACACCTGATTAACGTGAAGACAGTTGCAGAGAGGAGAGAGAACATGCTCTGGTTCAGAACACCTGAAAAAGTATACTTCAAGAAAGGCAGCATGCCGGTTGCACTGGATGAACTTGGAACAATCATGCACAAGAAAAAAGCATTCATCGTAACAGACTCATTCCTGTACAAAAACGGATATGTAAAAGGAATCGAAGAGAAACTGGATGCTATGGGAATCCAGCACACATGCTTCTATGAAGTAGCTCCGGACCCGACACTGCAGTGTGCACAGAAAGGTGCAGACATGATGCGTTCTTTCGAGCCTGATACAATTATTGCTCTTGGTGGTGGATCTGCAATGGACGCTGCTAAGATTATGTGGGTAATGTACGAATATCCGGATGCAAACTTTGAAGATATGGCTATGGACTTCATGGATATCCGTAAGAGAGTATACACATTCCCTGAGATGGGTAAAAAAGCATACTTCGTAGCAATCCCGACATCTTCAGGAACAGGTTCTGAGGTAACACCATTTGCGATCATTACAGACGCAGAGACAGGTGTAAAATGGCCGCTGGCTGATTACCAGTTACTTCCGAACATGGCAATCGTTGATGTTGACAACATGATGACACAGCCAAAAGGACTGACAAGTGCATCAGGTATCGACGTTATGACACATGCGATCGAAGCATTTGTATCTATCATGGCTACAGACTACACAGATGGTCTTGCTATGAAAGCAGTGAAGATGGTATTTGAAAACCTTCCATCAGCATATGAGAACGGAGCAAATGATCCAAAAGCACGTGAAGAGATGGCGAACGCTTCTTGTATGGCTGGTATGGCATTCGCAAATGCATTCCTTGGATTGAACCACTCTATGGCTCATAAACTGGGAGCATTCCACCATCTGCCACACGGTGTTGCAAACGCAGTACTTCTGACAGAAGTTATGAGATACAATGCATCTGAGGTTCCAACTAAGATGGGAACATTCTCTCAGTATCAGTATCCACATGCACTTGCAAGATACGCTGAGTTAGGACGTTTTGCAGGATGCACAGGAAAAGATGACAAAGAAGTATTTGAGAACTTCCTTGCAAAACTGGAAGTATTAAAAGAACAGATCGGAATCAAGAAATCCATCAAAGAGTATGGTATCGATGAGAAATACTTCCTTGACACACTGGATGACATGGTAGAGCAGGCATTCAATGACCAGTGTACAGGAGCAAACCCAAGATACCCACTGATGAAAGAGATCAAAGAACTTTACCTGAAATGCTACTATGGAAAATAATTTCCGGTAAGGAAAATAAGAGAGAAGGACATTCCAAACGCCAGAAATGGCGGGAGGAGTGTCCTCTTTTTGTGAAAATATAAAAGAAGAAAATTGTTTGTAAGTTAAGAAATTAACAATTATATTCGATAGAAAAAAATCGTGAAAAATTGCACAAAGTTGACTTTAGGGGCTTACATTTCAAAAAAGCAGGAGCTATAATAAGGTCAGTAAAAGAAAAACAGATACCACACCGGAAGGATTTGCCGGGCGGGATAGAATGTATGACAGGAGGCAATTTTTATGAAACTGGAAGAAAAAAACTTAATCGTAAAACGTTCTTACAAAGAAGTGTACAAATGTGAAGAAGGAATTGTAAAAATATTTGCAAAAGAGCATCCGAAGTCAGACGTACTGAATGAGGCTTTAAATACTGCCCGTGTTGAAGAAGCAGGACTGGATATCCCGAGTGTAAAAGAAGTGACACAGATCGATGGAAAATGGGCTCTGGTGATCGAGTACAAAGATGGTAAGACAATGGAAGAGATGATGAAGGTCGATCCTACAAATCTGGAAAAATATATGAATGATTTTGTGGATCTGCAGCTGAGTGTTACAAGTAAAAAGGCACCTCTTTTAAACAAGATGAAAGATAAATTTGCCCGGCAGATCAATGGATTAAAAGTCCTGGATGCGACGACAAGATATGAACTGATGACACGACTGGAAAGTATGCCGAAGCATGACAAGATCTGTCACGGAGATTTTAATCCGAGCAACGTGATCGTTGGAAAGAACGGTAAGATGACTGTGATTGACTGGGCTCATGTGACACAGGGAAATGCAAGTGCAGATGCAGCTATGACCTATCTTTTGTTTGCACTGGAAAGTCAGGAAAAAGCAGATCTGTACCTGAAGATTTTCTGTAAGAAGAGTGATACAGCAATGCAGTATGTACAGCAGTGGCTTCCGATCGTCGCAGCAGCACAGCTTTCCAAGGAAAATGCGCTTGAGAAAGATTTCCTGATGAGATGGATTGATGTTATGGATTACCAATAGAAAAGAGGCTGAAGATCGGTATTAACAAACCGATTTTCAGCCTACTTTTTATGTACATATAAATTTCTACCAGCTCTGGAAGAAAAGGTTCCCGCCGACATTGACTCCCGGACGATCGGTACCACCTGCATACAGGAAGAAGTAGCAGTCAATGACAGAAGAAAGTCTTGCTCCGTTGACTGCGTCCTGGGCAACCTGAAGTGCCAGGCTGGACGGACCGGAATTCAGAATAGAATCAAGTCTTCCGCTCCAGACCGGTTCAAACTGTCCGGTTGCATAGATGACACCGTGAATTGAATTCGGGAAAAGCGGACTTTCCACACGATTCATGATCACGGTCGCTACAGCCAGCATGGAATTATAATCATGTATGGCCTCGCAGTCCAATAAAGCGGCAAAGGTAGTGAGCTCATCATGGGTTGCATCAGAGCCTCCTCCCTGAATGATATCTCCGCCGGGATCCGGTGTAGTCGGAGGTGTCGGAGTCACTGTTGAGTTACCGTCACCGGATGAAGGCTTGTCCGATTCCTGCTGCTGTTCTTGCTGCTGTTGCTGCTGAAGTTCCTGCTGTCTTTTTGCTTCCAGTTCTGCAGCTTCCTGTGCTCTAAGTGCTGCAAGCTGTGCCTGAAATGTAGCCAGATCAGTAGAAGTAGCAGCGGCTTTCGCTTCGAGATCAGACTGCTTCTTATCCAGACTTGTCTGGAGTGAGACCAGAGAATCCTGCTGTGCCTGAAGAGTCTTTTCCTCTTCTGCGATTTGATTTTTCGTCTCCTGCAGTTCAGTGAGCATCTTGCGGTCATAGTCGCTGATGTTCTGGATAAAATCTGCTTTGTTCAGAAAGTCAGTCATATCCTCTGCAGAAAAGAGCATTTCCAGAAGTGATGCGCTTCCGGTCTCGTACATATACTTAATACGTGTCTTCATGTCATTATACTGTTGAGCTTCTTTTGCCTGTGCGTCGGCTAAGGAATCTTTTGTCCTTTGAATCTCGCCATTCGTAATCTCAACCTGCATCTCAGTCGTAGATATCTGATCGCTGATGGCGACAAGTTCCTGATTGATACCGGCCAGCTGGCCTGCCAGATCAGAAGTTTTGCTTTCGAGGCTTTGGGTGCTTTCCTCTGCGGAAACAGGGAGAACAGAAAAAGCCATTGCGAGGGAGCAAATAAGTGCAGTACCTGTTTGCAGCCTGCGTTTTAAGCCTGATTTCATAACTTTAATTCCTTTCTATAAAAAAGTCTGCTTCGCTATTATACTATAAATTGCGAAATAACGCAAATTTTGATAAAATAAGTTACAAAACTTTAAGAAAGAGGTTACTGTGAGCAGTAACAGAAAGATGAGGAGTAGGCTTCATGAAAAAGATAAAAATGATAGGACTGGATTTGGACGGGACTTTGCTCAATTCAAAAAAAGAGGTAACTGATCATACAAAGAGTGTACTGGAGGAGGCCATCGCGCAGGGGATCATTGTGCTGGTAGCGACCGGGCGGCCGCTTACCGGTATTCCAGGACAGGTAAGAGCGATACAGGGAATGCAGTATGCGCTGACGACCAATGGGGCGAGAATCTACGATTTGATCCATGAAAAAACGATTCTTTCGCATCCGGTTCCTTATGAAAAAGGAAAGAAAGCGTTGGAAATCACAGAAAAGTATGATACATTACAAGAGGCGTACTTTGACCGGGAGGTATATGCGCAGGAAAATCAGCTACAGGAAATTTGGCGTTATCACAAGAATCCGCATATGTGGGAGTATGTAAGGTCTACCAGGACTGTAGTTCCGTCTATTGTAAAATGGTATGGCGAAGCAAAGCGCGATGCAGACAAACTGCAGCTTATGTTTGCGGATATGCAGGATATAGAGCGTGCCAGAAAAGAGCTGGAAGAGATTCCGGGGCTGGTATTGACGGGATCGCTTGGAAATAACATTGAGATTAATGCTCAGGGAATCGATAAGGGAATTGGAATGATTGAGCTTGGGCACAGACTTGGAATTGACAGAGATGAGATTATGGCATGCGGAGACGGGGACAATGATCTTGAAATGTTAAAGGCCGTGGGATTTGGAGTTGCCATGGGCAATGCAGAGGAAAGTGTAAAAGCGGTAGCAGATTATGTGACGGATACGAATGAGGAAGAAGGCGTGGCAAAAGCAGTCGAAAAGTTTGCTTTGAGATAGGAGGAGAGATATGTTAGAAGCATTAAAAGTAATCATACTGGGGATTGTGGAAGGAATTACAGAATGGCTCCCGATCAGCAGTACAGGACATTTGATCCTGGTAGAAGAATTTGTGAAGCTGAATTTCAGCCAGTCGTATCTGGATATGTTTAACGTGGTGATCCAGCTTGGTGCGATCATGGCAGTTGTTGTGATTTATTTTCACCGGCTGAATCCGTTTTCACCGAAAAAGACAGAAAAGCAGAAAAAAATGACGCTGCAGCTCTGGGTGAAAGTAGTGATCGCTTCCATACCGGCAGGAGTGGTAGGAATCCTGTTTAATGATTTTATTGAAGAAAAATTTAATAATTCTTATGTAGTTGCTACGATGCTGATCGTAGTCGGTGTTCTGTTTATTGTGATCGAGAACAGACACAAAGGAGGGAAACCTCAGATCACCAAGATTTCCCAGATGGGAGTTCCGGTCCTGATCTGGATCGGAGTATTCCAGATGCTTGCTATGATTCCGGGAACTTCCCGTTCAGGAGCAACGATCATCGGAGCACTGGCACTGGGCGTGTCAAGAACTGCAGCAGCGGATTTTACATTCTTTCTGGCGATTCCGGCAATGGCAGGTGCCAGCCTTGTAAAACTTCGTCACTTTGGATTTGACTTTACAGGGACTGAGCTTGGGCTTCTTCTGCTTGGATGTGTTGTTTCATTTGTTGTGTCCATTCTGGCGATCAAGTTTTTATTAAAATACATTCAGAATCATGATTTTAAGGCATTTGGATATTATCGTATCGTACTTGGAATTATTGTGTTCCTGTATTTCGGGATTCATGCACTGCTTGCATAAAAATGAATTATATACAAAAAATATACGTATAAAAATGATAATTTATGCATAATTAGTCTTGCAATTTCGTAAAAACATGGTATCATATATGTATAAAATGAATGATTATACAGACTATGTGTATTTTGTTTTGGGAGGAATGAAAGATGAAAATGAAAAAGTTGACAGGAATCGTTCTGGCAGCGGCATGTATGGTTTCGCTTGCAGGATGTGGTTCTTCAGAGAAAAAAGAAGTGAATGTTGAGAAACCGGAAGATCTTAAGACACTGACGATCGGTGTTCAGCAGGGAACGACAGGAGATATCTTAAGCTCCGATCAGGTAGAGAAAGACTCTCAGATGAAGCGTTATCCGAAAGGATCAACTGCAATACAGGCGCTGAAAAACGGAAAGATCGACTGTGTCGTAATCGATTCTGAGCCGGCAGCAAAATTTGGAGAAAAGAATCAGGATCTGAAGATTATCGACGGCGTTTTTGAAACAGAAGAATATGCAATGTGTGTGAAAAAAGGAAACACGGAATTGCTGGATGAGATGAACAAAGCGCTTGAAGAACTGAAAGAAGACGGTACAGTTGATAAGATCATCGGAAACTATATTGGAGATGACACCGGAAAATATCAGTATGAATCTCCGGCAGATGTGGATCACTCCAAGGGAACACTTGTTATGGCTACGAATGCAGAATTTGAACCATACGAGTATCATGAAGGTGACGGAATTGTAGGAATCGATGTGGATCTTTCCAGAGCAATCTGTGATAAAATGGGATATGATCTGGAGATTCTGGATATGGAATTTGATTCTATTCTTCCATCCATTGCAGCAGGAAAGGCAGATTTCGGTGCAGCCGGCATGACAGTGGATGCAGAGCGTCAGAAAAATGCAGATTTCACAGACACATATGCAAATGCAAGCCAGGTAGTGATCGTAAGAAAATAATCACAGAATGGTAATGAGATACAATAACAGGGGTGCGGGACAAAAATCAGGCAGCCCTGTTTTGAACTGTTAAAGAAACATACAAGAGAGGTAAAAACATGAGCTTTTCAGAAAAGTTATATCAGAACTTTATTGAAGATGACCGGTGGCTTTTGCTGGTAAACGGTCTGAAAGTTACGATCCTTGTAACATTGTTTGCACTTTTAGTAGGTGTGATCATTGGTTTTACTGTGGCGATCATTCGTTCTCTGCATGATAAGACCGGAAAATTCAAAATTTTAAATGCAATCTGTAAAGTGTATCTGACCATTATCAGGGGAACACCGAGCATGATCCAGGTATTGTTCATGTATCTCGTTGTGTTCGGGGCTTCTTCCCTGAATTCCATCGTTATCGGAGGGCTGGCATTTGGTATCAACTCCGGAGCCTATGTAGCTGAGATCGTGCGGTCCGGTATTATGGCGATTCCGGAAGGACAGACAGAGGCTGGAAGAAGTCTTGGGCTCAGCTATGGACAGACGATGCGTCTGATCATTATGCCGCAGGCATTTAAAAATGTACTCCCGGCGTTGGTCAATGAGATGATCGTGCTGATCAAAGAGACTGCGATCATCGGATATATTGGAGAACAGGATCTGACAAAGGCGGCAATGGTAATTCAGAGCCGTACATTTGAGGCATTTATTCCATTAATCACAGCGGCAGTGATCTATCTGGCACTGGTGATGCTGCTTACATTCTTTATGAACAAACTGGAAAGGAGACTGCGCACAAATGAACGATAAGAACGAAGTATTGATCCAGGTTCAGGATCTGAAAAAGGCATTTGGAAAGTTGGAAGTACTGCGTGGGATTTCTACAGAGATCAAAAAAGGAGAGGTCGTTGTTGTGATCGGACCGTCTGGATCAGGAAAATCTACATTTTTGCGGTCTCTGAATCTGTTGGAGGTTCCAACAGGAGGAACTGTTTTATTTGAAGGGACGGATATTACAGACCCAAAGACAGATATTGATGTTCATCGTCAGAAGATCGGAATGGTGTTCCAGCATTTCCATCTGTTTCCACATAAGACGATCCTGGAAAATATCATGCTTGCACCTGTGACATTGAAAAAGATGTCGAAAGAAGAGGCAGAGAAAAAAGCAAAAGAACTGCTGCAGAGGGTTGGACTTGCAGACAAGGCAGATGCATATCCGGATCAGCTTTCCGGTGGACAGAAACAGCGTATTGCGATCGTGCGGTCTCTGGCAATGAATCCGGATGTGATGTTGTTCGATGAGCCGACTTCTGCGCTGGATCCGGAGATGGTAGGAGAAGTTCTGGAGCTGATGAAACAGCTTGCAAGAGACGGAATGACTATGGTTGTGGTAACACACGAAATGGGATTTGCAAAAGAAGTTGCCACAAGAGTTGTGTTTGTAGATGAAGGGCAGATCAAAGAAGAAGGAAATCCGAAGGAGTTCTTTGAGCATCCGAAGGATCCGAGACTGAAAGAATTTTTGTCAAAAATTTTATAGAAGAGTGAAAACGAGAACGTATCTCGACTATCGCCTCCTTTTGTGATATAATACAACATCAATGTAACCACAAGAGGAGGCGTTTTCATGAGCTCAAAAGAGTTTGAAAAAGTAAAAAAACATATCTGTCTTGGCATCCTCGCTCATGTAGACGCAGGAAAGACGACACTGTCGGAAAGTATGCTCTATATAAGCGGAAGTATCCGGAAAATGGGACGGGTGGATCATAAGGACGCATTTCTGGATACCTATGATCTGGAACGTTCCAGAGGAATCACTATTTTTTCAAAACAGGCAGTGCTTTCCTGGAAGGATATGGGGATAACTCTGCTGGATACACCGGGGCATGTGGATTTCTCTGCGGAGATGGAGCGGACACTGCAGGTTCTGGATTATGCAGTGCTTGTGATCAGTGGTGCAGACGGAGTACAGGGACATACAGAGACACTGTGGAGACTTCTTGGACAGTACAAGATCCCGGTGTTTCTTTTTGTGAATAAGATGGACCAGGCGGGAACAGACAGAGAACGCGTTCTGGCAGAATTGAAAAAGCGATTTGGAGATCACTGTATTGATTTTGAAAAAGTGTTTGGAAGTGAAAGCAGTGAAGAGGCAGCAGAGCAGCTAGCCATGTGTGATGAAGGGCTGCTGGAGCAGTATCTGGAGAACGGAGAACTTCCGAGAGAGCAGGTAGCAGATTTGATCAGTCAGAGACGGGTATTTCCGTGTTATTTTGGCTCAGCTCTGCACACAGAAGGTGTGGAAGAACTGTTGGATGCGCTTGAGAGTTTGACCGAGGAGAGACAGTATCCCGCAAAATTTGGTGCGAAAGTATACAAGATTGGACGGGATGAGCAGGGGAACAGACTGACATATTTAAAAGTGACAGGAGGAAGTATAAAGGTCAGGGAGATCATCACGGATACGGAGGAGAAGATCAATCAGATCCGCCGCTATTCCGGTGCAAAATATGAGATGCTTTCAGAGGTACATGCAGGGGAAGTCTGTGCAGTGACCGGGCTTTCTGATACGTATCCGGGACAGGGGCTGGGAGCAGAGTCGGAGTCTGATATGCCGATTTTAGAACCGGTCCTGAATTATCGGATTGAATTGCCGCCGGATTGTGATATACACAAGATGCTTCTCAATCTAAAAGAGCTGGAAGAGGAAGAGCCCGAGCTTCATATTGTATGGGAAGAGCGGCTTGGTGAGATCCATGCGCAGCTGATGGGAGAAGTGCAGATCGAAATTCTGAAAAGCATTATCTGGGATCGGTTTAAAGTACGTGTGGAATTTGGAACAGGGAAAGTGGTCTATAAAGAGACGATTGAGGATCCTGTCGAAGGGGTCGGACACTTTGAACCTCTGCGTCATTATGCGGAGGTACATCTTTTACTGGAGCCGGGAGAGCGTGGGAGCGGTTTGCAGTTTTTTACAGACTGCAGTGAAGATATTCTCGCCCGCAACTGGCAGCGTCTGATTCTTACTCATCTGGAAGAAAAAGAGCATAAAGGGGTACTGACCGGATCGGCGGTCACAGATATGAAGATTACACTGGTATCCGGTCGTGCTCATCAGAAACATACAGAAGGCGGAGATTTCAGACAGGCGACCTATCGTGCAGTGCGTCAGGGGCTTAGAAAAGCAAAGAGTGTCCTTCTGGAGCCGTATTATGAGTTCGAGATGGAGCTCCTTCCAGAGCACGTGGGACGGGCTATGATGGATATCCAGAAAAGAAGCGGGACATTTGAGCCGCCTGTCGCAGACGGGGAAATCTCCATTTTAAAAGGGTGTGCCCCGGTGTCTCAGATGCGCGGATATCAGACAGAGCTCACTTCGTATACCGGAGGGAGAGGACGGATGTCCTGTCGGTTAAAAGGCTATGAAAAATGTCCGGATCAGGAGCCTATCGTGGAAGAAATCGGATATGACCCTGAGGCAGATCTGGAAAATCCGACAGGCTCGGTGTTCTGCGCGCATGGAGCCGGATTTGTAGTGAACTGGGATGAAGTGGAAGCGTATATGCATCTGGAAAACACGCTGGAGAGCAATGAGGTTTCCGAAGAGAAGAAGCGCCCGGTGGTGCGTCAGACACGCAGTACTTCTTCCCAGATCGAACTGACCCGGGAAGAACTGGATGCGATTTACGCAAGAACACCGGATCCGGTGAAAAAGAACCGGACACCCGTAATGGTAAGGGCAAAAGCACAGCCGGCAGCGGATGATAAGTGGACATCACGCAAAGAAGAAAAAAAGGAAGAATATCTCCTTGTAGATGGATACAATATTATTTTTGCATGGGAAGAGTTAAAAGAGCTGGCAAAGTCAGATTTGAAAAGTGCCCGAGACAAGCTGATGGACGTGCTGTGTAATTATCAGGGATATAAAAAATGTACATTGATCCTGGTCTTTGATGCCTACAAGGTAGAAGGCGGTCCGGGATCTGTGATGAAATATCACAACATCCATGTGGTATATACAAAAGAGGCCGAGACTGCGGATCAGTATATTGAAAAGACAGTCCGCAGGATCGGAAGAAATCATCATGTGACAGTTGCTACATCAGATGCGCTGGAACAGGTGATCATTCTGGGGCACGGCGCAGCGCGTATGTCTGCTTTGGGATTGAAAGAGGAAGTGGAGCTTGCGCTTTTGGAAATTCGAAGAGAACATCTTGGAAAAGCAGAAAATGACAGAAACTATCTGTTTGATTATCTGACAAAGGAAGACGCAAGGCAGCTTGAAAAAGTCAGGCTGGGAGAGATGCCCGGCAAAACAGGAGAAAGATGATTATGAAATATGAGAGAATAGAGCGGGCGACATTTCTGGAACGGCCGAACCGTTTTATTGCGTATGCCAGGATTGCAGGAAAACAAGAGACGATCCACGTGAAGAATACAGGCAGGTGCGCGGAACTTCTTGTGCCCGAAGCAGAGATTTTTGTGCAGGAGAGTGACAACCCGGAGCGAAAGACAAAATGGGATCTGATCGGGGTGAGAAAAGGAAAGCGTCTGATCAATATGGATTCCCAGATTCCAAACAAAGTCGTGGAAGAATGGCTGCGTGCAGGCAATTTGTTTCTTGAACCGGTGACGGTTCGCCCGGAGACAACATACGGCAACTCCCGATTTGATTTTTATGTGGAGTCGGGAGAAAAGAAAGCGTTTATCGAGGTCAAGGGAGTGACCCTGGAAGAGGATGGTGTTGTGCGTTTTCCGGATGCGCCGAGTGAGCGGGCAGTAAAGCATATGGAAGAACTGATCCGTGCAAAAAAGGAAGGATACGATGCTTATGTATTTCTGGTGATCCAGATGAAAGGCGTCCGCTATTTTACACCGAATATGGATACACAGCTGGAATTTGGTGAAGTACTGAAAAAAGCAAAAGCAGCAGGGGTAAAGATTCTGGCGTATGACTGTCAGGTGACAGAAGATTCGATCAAAATCGATGAAGAAGTTCCGGTTGTATTAGAGAAACCGATTTTGTGGGAAACCGTAGATCCGATTGTAGCCTGGTATCGTGAAAATAAGCGGGATCTGCCGTGGAGGCATGATGTGACGCCGTACCGTGTGTGGGTGTCTGAGATTATGCTGCAGCAGACTAGGGTGGAAGCAGTGAAGCCGTACTATGACCGGTTTTTAAAGGAACTTCCGACGATCACGGATCTGGCCAATGCAAAAGAGGACCGGCTGATGAAGCTGTGGGAAGGGCTTGGATATTACAACCGGGTCCGCAATATGCAGAAAGCTGCGATCCAGATGGTTGAGCAGTATGGCGGTCAGTTTCCGGAATCATATGAAGAAATCCATGCACTGACAGGAATTGGAAATTATACGGCGGGAGCTATCGGATCTTTTGCGTTTGGAATACCAAAACCGGCGGTGGATGGAAATGTGCTGCGTGTGGTGTCCCGGATTCTGGCAAGCAGAGAAGATATTATGAAAGCCAAAGTCCGTACGGCGATAGAGACGGCACTGGAGGAAGTGATTCCAAAAGATTGTCCGGGAGACTTTAATCAGGGATTGATCGAGCTTGGTGCGATCGTATGTGTGC
>ERZ507461.263-NODE-263-length-15908-cov-5.05065_pt1 | contig 15908 bp, 8 predicted proteins | sample MGYA00513719_ERZ507461 | MGnify/ENA metagenome assembly ERZ507461 | reverse complement strand
CTCTTCCGATCTCTTGGCGGTAAGGAAAATAACCGGAATATGGCACAAATCAATGTCCGCCTTTATTTCCTTACATAATTCATAGCCATTCATCACCGGCATCATTATATCACTGATAACCAAATCTATGTGATTACTACGTAAAATATCCAACGCTTCCTGCCCATTCACAGCGGTTTCTACTGTAAACAAGGCTTCCAATCGTTCAAAGATAAAAGATCTCATGCTTTCATTGTCCTCTACTAACAATAAAGTATAACCTTTCATCTGGTCTGTTTCTGTTGATGTTTCCTCATCCAATACTTCTATATTTTGCTCAACGACCTTCTCTATTTGCTGCCTTACTTCCTCCTTATTCAAAGGAATGGTCAAAACAAATGTATTCTCCGGTTGTTCTATATCCAAATAAAGCCTGCCTTTATGCAAAGTGGCTAGCGAACGAGCTAAAGGTAACCCTATGCCTACTCCCATCCGAACTGTATCCTTCTTCTTTTCTACCTGATAAAAGGGTTCAAAAATCTGCTGGCTGGACGCTTCAGGTATCTTTTCTCCATCACTGACAACACGAACTGTAAAATCTGCTCCATCTTGGAATAAATCTATCATAATGGTATGACGGGCATATTTCAAAGCATTATTCAACAAATTACTCAATACTTTTGTGATAGCCTCCTTATCTATGGCAGCCATAATTCTTTCTTGGGGAATATGTTGCAATAACTCTTTCTGCTTTTGCAGAATAGTAGGCTCAAAACGAGTAATCGTTTCATTCAGCAATGCCGTTACATCAACCGTTTCAAATTTCAATTCAAATTTACTCGCTCCTATTTTTTGAAAATCAAGCAGCTGGCCGGTCAGGTCTAATAATCTCTTGGTATTCTGCCCGATTACTTTCAAATTTTTGTTCAATTTCTGATCCTTGATATCCATTTCCTCAATGGCTTCCAATGGACCATTAATCAATGTCAAGGGCGTGCGCACCTCATGAGCTATCTCAGTAAAGAAACTGACTTTTGATTCATAGAGTTCTTTCTCTTTCTCAACTTCAAATAACTTCTGCTTTTCTTCCATCTGTTTCTCTTTACGTCTTTTATACCAGAAGAACCAACAAAGTACAACACAGATTCCCCAGATAATATACAGGAAATAAGCCCAAACCGACTGCCACCAAGGAGGCAGAATAACAATAGATAAAGACCGGGTAGCATAGGGACCTTCTTTGACACTATTGGTAGCCCGAACCTGTAAAGTATAATTTCCCGGAGGCAATTTTGCATAAGAGATATTCTGATTACTTGCCGCTCTTATCCAATCTTTATCCAACGGAACCAACTTATAATAGTATTGATTGGATTCCGTAGTAGAATAACTTAATAAAGCAACATCAAAACTAATATTTGACTGATCATAAGGCAATACGATTTCATCCGTATGTTCTATACACTTTTTCAAAGGAGAATTAGGAGTATGAACTGTTATCTCCTGATTATAAATACTGAATTTTGAGATATAAACAGGTGGCAAGAAATTGATTTTTTCCGAAGAATTAGGATCAAATGCAATCAATCCGTCTATACCGCCAAAATAAAACTTACCATCCTCCCCCTTCAAAGCTGACTTATAATTAAACTGATTCCCTAACAAACCATCCTTAGTAGTATATACCCGCACGTCCTTCGATTCCGGATTAAACCTGACCAGCCCCCGATTTGTCCCGAACCATAAATTTGATTGCTCATCTTCCAATATCTTATAAGCCACATCATCCGGCAAACCGTCTTTAATGGAAAAAGAGGTAAAATCATCCGTTTGAGAATTGTAACGACAAATTCCACCACGATCAGTGGAAATCCAAATCCGCCCTTTACTATCCTGCATTACCGAACTGACAGAATTGGAGATCGGAAGAGCACACGTCTGAACTCCAGTCTTTACTATCCTGCATTACCGAACTGACAGAATTGGATCCCAATGTATTCTCCTTACCTTCCTCATAAGTATACTTTTTAAAGCTATTCTTTCCCGGATCATGCTTCCATAACCCGCTTCCCATGGAAGCGAACCATATCATTCCATCCTTATCTTGAAATGCATCGAAAATCCAATCAAAACCCACTTCTTCCACCTTTTCAAAATGAAAACTTGCAGGAGCCGCTTTATAAAGTCCCCAACCAGTGCCAATCCACTTATATCCTGCCTCATCTATAAAGAAAGTATAAACACTTCCTTCTCCTATATTCAACTCCTCAGGAGTATAATGATAAACTTTATTCTCTGGCAACTGAATCACATCCAATCCTTGTTTGAACAAACCACAAAACAGTTGGTTTCCTTTAACAAACATCCCCAAAGTAACCATATGACTCCTTTTATCATCATCATCTAACCTCAATCGGTTTACCTGTCCAGAAGCAATATCCAATATATTAATTCCATCGTCTTCAGTTCCAACCCATATATTGCCCTTATTATCAGAAGCTATTTCCCTTATCCGTTTTGTGGTCAACGAACGCCCATCACTTCCAGGTACATATTTATCAAATAACAAGTCATGATGAGGCAGATAATTCACTCCGCCAAACATGGTTCCCAGCCAAATTCCCCCTTCCCGATCTTGATAAATAGTATAAATAATCTTATCCGACAGACTGAACGAACGCATCAAATCTTGTTTCAAATGAACTCTTTTATTCTTCCTCTCATTCACAACAAATAAGCCTTCATGAGTTCCCACCCACAGTTCATCGTCAAAACAAGCCACATTACGTACAAATGTATGGTTAGCCTCAGGTATATCTATTTTTACAAGCTGATTCGTACTGGGATTATATTTCATCAATTCCCCTTCATGAATAGCCATTGCAATCCAATCACCATAATTACAAATAGAATTAATATTCTTTCCCTTTAACGAACGCCCGGTTTTATCAACACAATATTGTTCAAATTTATCCGTATTTCTATCATATCGAAAAAGTCCGACCCCCCATGTACCAACCCAGACATCACCATCAGGGCGTACCAAAATACAATCCGGAGCTTCTGTTTTAAAATGCTCTTTGTTGGTTACTTCATAAAAATAAAGTTTCTCATCCTTATAGCGAAAAACTCCCTGATCAGGAATCACAATCCAAATATTACCAATAGAATCCGCCACAATATTAGATACCCAATTATTCATATTCACCCCTTCCTCTGTTTCCATATTCATTGCCGTGAATATATCCAAGGCAGGATTATAACGATAGACTCCTCTATCCGTTCCTACCCATAACTGACGTTCCTTATCTTCAAACAAAGCAGAAATATTATGGTTTCCGGTACCGACTACATAGTCATCACAGTTCATCTGTACAATAGAAGTTCCATCAAAACGGTTCAAACCATTTTTTGTACCAAACCACATAAACCCGTAACTATCCTGAATGATAGCCTTCACATTACTTTGTGATAGTCCATTTTCACCCGTTATATGAGAAAAATAAAAATTGGATAATCCCTTATCAACAGCCTGTAATGTAAATACAACATACAAACAACATAAAATGAGCAAAGTCTTTTTCATAGCCTGTTCAAAATTTGAGCCAAAGATAAAAGAAAAAAAGGATAAATAATGCCAATATAAAAGAAATAGAGGATTGCCCTCTATTACTTTTCACGAATGACCATTACAAATCCCCCACCAGAAGCCATAAACATTTCAATAATATTCTTATTATCCGTATCCATTATTTTATGTTCGTATAAATTAGCATTCTTGTTACTTCTTTTTTTATCCTGAAAAATTTCAATGGTATATTTCTTATCCTGAGGCAGGAAAGAGCAATCCACCTGAATTGTCCTCTCACCCCAAGCGTTCAATCCGCCTATATACCAAGTATTTCCTTTCTGCTTAGCCAACACAGCATATTCGCCCACACAAGCAGCTAAGGGAATCGTCTGATCCCATGAAGTCGGAACTTCCGCTAAATATTTTAAAATATCAGGATACTTACGATACTCATCCGGAGAATCACATAAACAGGCAAATGGTGCGGAAAGTACAACAAACAAGGCCAATTCATGTGAACGAGTCCCCAATGAACTAGGCAACCCCGGATCGATCGGCTTAAATTTTTCCAATGTGCTGTTACGCATCGACCCCGGAGTATAATCAATTCCACCTCCCAACATACGGGCAAAGATACATTGAAGCTGATAATCCGGATTAGAAGTGGTATCCCACTTAAAACACTCCGCACATCGCATGGCTTCATAAGAAAGGATATTAGGATATGCCCGATGAAGTCCGGTAGGCTTGCTGCATCCATGAAAATCCACCATAAGATGCCGCTCAGCACAAGCCTTTGCCAGATTTTCATATTGAAGGATTATTTGAGCATCATCACGATCAAAAAAATCTATTTTCACCCCAACAGCACCCCACTTGCTGATAGAATCCAAATAACAATGCGGATGCTGGAATAAAGTAGCAGCAACAGTCCAAAGCCATACACCTACTTTTTTTTCTTTTCCATAGCGTATCACCTCTTTTATATCAATATTCTTATTCAAATCTGCATGATTAAAAACATTGCTCCAACCGGCATCGACCAGTAGATAAGGTATTTTGTTTTCGGAAGCGAAATCAATATAATACTTGTACATCTGTGTCGAAAGGTTTTGATGACCAGAAGGGAAAGGAGCTTTTTCCAAAATAGCACAATGCCACCATTCCCAAGTTGCTTTACCAGGACGAATCCAATCCGTATCCTTTATTTGTTGGGGCTTGGCCAGTAAGTAAATCATTTCATTAGTCAGTAGTTCCTTATCATCCTTGGCAACAATAGCCATACGCCAAGGAAAAGCATGGTTACCAGCAGTACGTGCTAAATAATTCTCCCTTTCTTTTACCACCGTAATAAAATTTCCCCAACTGCCCATCTCTATTGTTTTAGGATAGGTCGCCCAATAACCTTTCATCTTGCCATCTTCTTTACGAAGATACATACCCGGATAGTTATTTAAATCCGATTCAGCCACCACAACACGCACATTTTGCACCTTGTTTGTAAATAAAGTTGGTGTAATACCATATTTATGTTCTTCTATTTTAGAAATGCCCTCGTAAAGCACATTGCTCAACTCCCAAGCTGTAAAATTAGTTGTTTCAGGTAAAATAACTGCCGGATCATCAGCCAGATTAAAAGAAGCTTCTTCATCAACTACAATCAAAGAATCCTGCTCCGGAAGATTTCCACAAAAACGATATGCCATTCCTTCATTATACATCCGGAATATAACTGAATAACCATCCTTGAATTTCAAGGAAAGTTCATTATAATGGTCTGTTAATTCACGATAATTACCAGCTACCGGATAAACCTTCTCAGAAGTACTACTTGTAGAAGTCCCTACCACTTCACCATTCTTTCCCCATATATTACCATTTTGCATCGTCATACAAATAGCAGAGGGATGAATGACAGACCTACCTTCCAAACTTAAAGAATATTGTAAGACCCTTCCATTCTCTACAGTAAGTACCAATTGCCCGTTTGGGGATGATAATTCATAAACAGACAGCATTTGTGCCTGTGCAAAAATGCACAGACACAATGTTACCAACAAAAGGAAAAAATTCTTTTTTCTCATACAGCACACAAATTACGATGGATTTGTCCACCTTGATGGTTAATGTCCAATTCTCGCACCTTATCCAAAAAATCAATGGCTTTTCCCATTTCACGCAATCCTAAATACCCCAACCCCATCACATAATTACAATGAATGCAGTTACGTTTATCCAAGTCATCTTCCCAAATAGCCAGATCAGGCAGAGAAACAGCAAAATAATCAATCCGACAGTGGTCAAACAAATGCTTCTCACCATGCTTTATCAATTTGTTAAAGCAGCTGCGTGCCTTATCCTCTCTACCCAACGCACGCCATGCCAGACCTTGATAGAAAATCTTATCGGGTTGTTGGTCATTGTAGAAGAAAGCCTGTTGTGGTTCTGAAGAACCAATGGTCGCTTTGGTAAAGCAATCTATAGCTTGTTGCTCATTTCCCAAGCCACGAAACGCCTCACCTTTATAATACCAGATATCATTCTCTTCAGCATTTGCCAATTTTCCCTCACCCAAATTAAATGGATAAGCATCCGTTTCATCCAAAAGAACTAAAGCATCGGCATAGCGTTTTTCACTTAAAGCAATCTTTGCTAATTCTACACGACACAATACATATTGTCCGGTGATTTTTCCTTCTCCTCCTTCCCATGGATGGAAATTACGCGCGGCAATCAATTCTTTTGCTTCAGCATAGCGGCCTGATTGATTATACAAAGTGATACGTTCAATGGAAAGATCATCACGCTGCTCTACTTCGGGCAGATGTGCTTCCAAAAAAGCCAAACGTTCACTATGCGGCCGCCCTAAACGTTTATAAAGTTGATCCAACTCCATTAAGATACGAGAATCGTGCTCATCCAATGCATAAGCTTTTTCCAAAGTTTCCAAGGCTTTCTGCTTGTCATCGCGTTTATTATAATAAGCCAACGACAAATTACGCCATACGGTGGGATATGCCGGATTTATGGCCGCAGAATGTTCCCAACAGGCAATGGCATTGTCATACTGACGGTTAGCATACCAGAAATTACCTAAACTATATGCCGCTTTTGCCCCATGAATATTCAGACGTAAGGCATCTTGAAGAATCAATACTTCTTCTATACGATTCGGGAAACAATATGAATGATTCTCTTTTTCTGCCCGCTGATAATATTCCAATGCTTTACTCTCATCTCCCTTACAGGTATGGAAATATCCCATTGCATAATAAACGACAGGATATATTTCTGTAGTTCCGGTTACATGGCATTCCAGTAAAGATAAAGCTTCCTCATACAATCCGGCAGCAGCAAAATCCAATGCGTATTCTATATATCCGTGCGCCCAACCACGCATCAACTCTTTCATTTCCTCCAACACTTTCACATCCCGGGTCAACAAATAATGTTCAAAACGGCATCCCATATTAAAACGATCTATCTGCAATGATTCAGCTACGAGCGCCAAAGCTTCCTCTTTACGACCCAATTTGCGTAGAATGGAAGTTTTCAACTGACGCGCTTTGTGATTATGCCAATTACGAATCAATGAACGGTCTATCTTGTCCAAAGCACTTTCATACTTTCCTTTACGAGTGTCAAGTTGTGCTAGTGCATAATAAGCCGCATCCTGCCAAGCAGCATTCCATGCCGACTTAAAGAAAGCATCATAAGCCTCATCCCACTTCTGTTGCATCATACAACTCCAGCCCAAATTATAATAAGGTTCACCGTCATAAGGATTCGGATTACGTTCAGTCAAGGTTTCCACCGCTTTCCGGAAATAGCTTTCTGCCATTGCAAATTGTCCTTTACGCATCAACAATAACCCCACCGCATTGTTACAACGTACATCTCCCGGTTCACGCCTTAATGCTTCCATATAATAATCCATCGGATTATAAGTAGCATGGCGATATTGTTCCAAGTGTAGTCCGGTCAAAAACAGTTGTTCAACAGAAGCAATATTCTGAGGATCTTTAGCAGCCTTAGCAGGATCAGGAACCGGCCTGATTTCCGGTTTATCCGCCTGATAAGAAAGCAAAATTTGTCCTTCCTTATCACGAACCTCTGCACATACCTCCTCTTCTTTTAGTCCTTCTGCCGCAAAAGTCGTAATAAACGGTTCTGATGGCGAAATTTGTGTAGTCTTATCCAATAATACAGTGCCTTTAATAGCTTTTACTATAATACGTACTCCACTATTCGCTCCCGTAGTATAAAGCACCAAACGGGCTTTACCTTCCTTTATTTCCAAATTCAACAAAGCATCTTTGGTTGCATTCTTTACATAACCCACTTCACTATAAGGCATAAAATACTGTACCCATGATTTTTCCTCATAGGGCTGTAACCAAGTAAAGTCCGGTTGGTTATCCGTATACATACCGGTCATCAGCTCAATATAAGGTCCGTCCTCATCAGTCAGATTACGATCCCAAGCCTTACCGAAATCACCATTTCCCCATGTCCATTGTTTCTTTCCCGGAGAAACATGATGATCGGCCACGTGCAGAAGTCCCCCACGAACATCTTCTTCATAGCCACCCACAAAATCATATTTAGACTTGATAGCCATATATGATGTAGGAACCGGAATATTCTTATATTTAGAGATATCCACACCAGCAGAATAATCTTGTTTATAATAAACTCCTGTAGCAATAGGGAAAGAAGAGACATCGCGCTTGCCGTGATCGAACACCGCATTCACATCAGGCGGGAATACCGAATGATAATGGTCATTGACCACCACTGCAGGGTTGGCCCACCACAAGAAAGTCTGAGGGAAAGACGTACGATTATAAATCTTCACTTTAATTTCTATATAAGCCTTGCCCGGATAAAGCGTAAATCCCTGCATACCTTTAGTACGAAACATTCTCTCCACTTCATTGCACCATATTGTCTTGCTGCCATCCGCATTTTCCTCTATCAAGAAATCAGTAGGCAAAAAAGTAGAAGGACGGTGATGCTGAGGCCAGTTAAATTCGATTCCTCCAGAAATCCAAGGTCCTGTCAGTCCCACCAATGCCGGTTTCACAACTTGGTTGTAATAAACAAAGTGACGTTTCTTCACCTTATCATAAGCCATGTGTATACGTCCTCCCAACTCGGGAAGCACCATCACCTTGATGTATTCATTCTCGATAAACAACGCATGATATTTCTTGTCTGCTTTCTTATCTGAAATCTTCTCGACTACCGGATAAGGATAAACAGCTCCACAACTTCCCTGATAAACTCTCTTTTCAAGAAAAATAGGATTCTTCTCTTCCTCTCCTATCTCATAAGTAGGAAGCATAATATCTTCCTCCCATGCACGCACCTCACTGCCATGAACGGTACTTTGAATTAAATATTGAGTTATTTTTTCCATAATAAATGATTGTTATTTCACTAATTCTTTTTCTATTTCCTCCAGACTCTTTCCTTTGGTCTCCGGCAAACGGAATACAACAAATATTCCCCCACTCAGGCAAATCAGCCCATACAGCCAGAATGTCCCGGCAGCTCCCAAACCACTATTCAACATCGGGAAAGTATAGGTCAGTATAAAGCAGGCCGCCCACAAAGCGAAAGTGCAAACAGACATGGCAACTCCACGAATACGGTTCGGGAAAATCTCAGAGATAATGACCCACATCACTGTAGCCAAAGTCATGGCATAACAGGCAATAGCCATCACAACAATAATCAACAGCACAACTCCTGTGATATGAAAATAATAAGCGGCTCCCATAAAGGCATAAATTACTGCCAGTCCAAATGATCCGATCAGTGTCAACGCCTTACGTCCCCAACGGTCTACCACAAACATGGCTAGAATAGTAAATATGACATTTGTAATACCGGTCACCACAATATTCATCAAGACATCAGACACGCCATAACCTGCCGCCATAAATATTTCCTGTGCATAGTTGAAAATAACATTAATACCACACCATTGCTGCAAAATAGCCATGACAACACCTATAGTCAGCACTTTATACATAGCAGGATTCAATAATTGACGAAAACCTCCTTCTTGCGTCTGACAGGCTGAAGCCGCTTCTATGGCCGCCAACTCAGTAACAGCATATTCCTTTCCTCCCATACGGGTAAACACCTTGAGTGCAGCCTCCCGCTTTCCCGAAAAGGCTAACCAACGAGGACTCTCCGGTAATATAAAACTAAAAACAAAGAACAAGGCGGCCGGGACAGTCATTGCCCAAAACATCCAGCGCCATCCCATCTGTCCGTTCCATGATTCACGGATCATTTCATGAGTAGCTCCTAATGCCACAGGCTCGGCTATCTGCCAATTAACAATCTGAGAAGTCAAGATACCTAACACTACCGTCAATTGATTGATAGATACAAACCGTCCGCGCAGATGCGCCGGAGCTATTTCTGCTATATACATAGGTGACAAACTGGAAGCGATACCGATAGCAAAACCTCCTATCAGACGAAATACATTAAATAAAGTAAAGGAATGGACAGCCCCCGTACCAACAGCCGTACAAATAAATAATCCTGCCGCCAGAATCAAAATAGGTTTGCGCCCCAGACGGTCACTCAGTTTGCCGGCACTTAGCGCCCCAAACAAACAGCCAATCAAGGCACTGCTCATAGCCCAACCCTGCATGACGGGATTACCGGCTATACCGAAATATTGTTCATAGAAAGGTTTGGCTCCTCCGATTACGACCCAGTCATATCCAAACAGGAAACCTCCCATAGCGGAAATCAAAGCAATAAGGAATAGATAAAAATTAGATTGTGTTTTCATGGTTATCAACTATTAGTTATTTTTTATAATGCAAAGTAACAAAGATTCAAGGGTTTAAGAAATAGAAAAAATTACTTGGGACATGGACAATATTACTATTTTTATTTTGCAAGTTACTTTATCATAAAACAAGGACTACACCTCAATATACTGAGATGTAATCCTCAATCAAGCTATGCAAAGCAATCTATTTTTTACAACAATTCCAGCAAATCTCCACGTTTCATATCCACCGTTATCAAACCTTTTGCATCAGGATTTGCAATTGCCTCCTTACTATTTAAAAGCACTCTATATTTTTTCCCTTGAGGAATTTTCACTTTTAAAACCTGATCAGCAGTAGCTTTTAAAGAAGCTTTATTAATGACAGCATTCGTCCACTCAGCAGTCGCTTCAGCTCCTCCCTTTAAACATAGACCTTTAAAACCACCATCTTTCCATTCAATAGGCAAACAAGGTAAGAATTCTACATAACCCTCATGATTCTGTATTAGCATTTCTGCCATACCAGCTGTACCGGCAGGATTCCCATCAAACGAATAAATATCACCTTCCGCCCCAGCAATGCCACCTGGAGATACAGTCATTAAATTTTCACGTGAAAGCTTACCTTGTAATAATTGGACGCTCTTATACGCTTCCTGCGCATCTTTCAACCGGGCATACATACAAATCATATTAGCACGACTCCACTCTGTATCTTCCCAGTTCTCGGCAGACAAGCGATTTTCAATGGTCTTGCGGGCAGCTTCCGCCAGTTCAGGAGTCTTCTCCAAAGTAATCTGAGAGAAAGGATACAAAGCCAGCAGATGAGAGGTGTGGCGATGGTTGGGATGTGCTTCTTCGAAATCTTCAAACCACTCGCGGATAGCGCCATTGGCACGCAACTGGATGGGAGGAAGTTGGACAATAGCGGTACGCAGGCTATCGGCAAACTCGCGGTCGGTATCTAATATTTCTGAAGCCTGAACACAATTCGACAAGATCTCGTAGGCCAGTTCACGGTCACAGGCAGGCATCATGGAGGCAACCATTTCTTCACCGCCTACTGTACGGAACCAGTTTTCGGGTGAGATGCTCGGCCCTGTCATCAGATAACCACTCTTCGGGTCTTTTGCCAAGAAATCCAAAATGAACTGTGCATTACCTTTCAAAAGCGGATAGGCAGTTTCGGCCAGATATTGCTTGTCCTGTGTAAATTCGTATTGTGTCCAAAGATGAGAAGCAATCCATGAGCCTGCCATAGGAAACAGTCCCCAAATAATCGTGCTGGATGCAGGAGTATATCCCCAAACATTAGCGGTGGTATGGGCAGTCCAACCTTTACATCCATAGACCACTTCGGCAGTCTTTGCACCGTGATGCGCCAAATCCTTAATATAGGTAAACAGGGGGGCATTACATTCGGCAAGATTGCCGACATTGGCTGCCCAATAATTCTGTTCTGTATTGATATCCAGATGATAGTCATTGGTCCAGCCCATGTTGCACGCCTTGTTGTCATTGAAGAAACCCTGCAAGGCAATGGGCAATGGAGAGTTTTCACGAGAACTGGCAATGGTGAGGTAACGGCCATACTGGAAGAACAAGGCATCCAAACCAGTATCAGTCTTGCCTTCCTTCACTTGTTTCCAACGAACATCCGTAGGCAACGCGCGGTTAGCGTCCTGCCCGAAATGAATAGAAACACGATTATACAACGTGTTATAATCCTTTATATGCGCCTGCTTCAATTCATCATAAGATTTAGCTATAGCCTTCTTCACGCCATCAGCACAAAGCTTCTTGTAATCAGGACTTTTATAATCGGTACGCACATCAACAATCAAAGTCACGGCATCAGCTTCTTTTATACCTACTCCAGACTGTTCCATCTTTACCTCTCCATTATCAGCCAAAACGGCTATTCTTCCTTCAAAACAGACTCCGCCCGGACCATGCAAGGGAAAATCTACTTTCCCGGTAAATACCAATTGGTTATCTTCTACAGAAAGATCGGCTTGACGCATCAAATCCAATCCCATATTCATAGTAATGGACTTTTGCTTATCAGCGGTCAAGCGGAGTACGAGAACATTATCCGGGTTTGTAGCAAAATACTCACGTTTATAGTTCACACCGCCGGAGTTGAAAGAAACGCTGCTGATAGCCTCATCCAAGCTTAACGAACGGCGGTAGCCGGTTACTTTACCTTCGGGGTAAATGAATTGCATCTTCAAATCTCCAATGGGAAGATGAGTTCCGAAAGAAGTCTGGTTGCCATGAAGATTATCTCCGGCTATACGGTTTCCTTCCGATAGTTTTCCCTCAAAGAACAACTTTCTGAGCTGGTTCATTTTCTCTCGCCCGAAAGGTTTGTTCTGGTTCTCATTGTACTGGCCGGACCACATTGTCGATTCATTCAATGCCAGTTTCTCTTCCTCTATTCCACCATAAGTCATAGCTCCCAAACGCCCATTACCGATAGGTAAAGATTCCATCCAAACTTTTGCCGGTTGGGCATACCACAATTCTGTAGTTCCACAGGAATCTGTTGCACTCTGGCATCCGGAAAGGGCCAAAGCCATTGCTGCTAAATAAGTCTTAAAATGTTTCATATTTTTCATGATTAATAGTTTCTTCTGAAACAAAAGTAGATATACCTCTCCCATTAGGTAGAGAAAAACTCGCCATTTTTAGACTCTTTTGCTTCAATCGTAACCTATAAAAGGGAGTTATTCAACATTTAGAAATCTTTCCCGGCACAAATTCCAATACTTCACCATTTGTTATCATTTTCCCGGTGAGGCAGTCATTACAAACTCCAACGTTCCGCCATTCATAATATCCTGATGAGTAATATAATTCTTTGTATATTTCTTGCCATTCAGTTTCATGGAGCGGATATAAATCTCATTGTGCTCTTTGCGTGGGGCCTTAATGGTAAAAGTCTTTCCATCAGGCAACTGAATAACCGCTTCCTCCAACATAGGAGTACCGATAATATACTTCCCGCTAACCGGATTTACCGGATAAAAGCCAAGTGCGCCAAACACATACCAGGCAGACATTTCCCCGCAATCATCATTACCGGCATAACCTGAAGAGGAATCATTATACAGTTCATTCATGATATGTGCCACATATTTTTGTGTTTTCCAAGGTTCTCCCGCACACGCATACAGATAAGCCACATGATGGCTCGGCTCATTGCCATGCGCATATTGCCCTACAAAATCGGAAGCATTGTCATTCAGTTCACCACTTTGGTGATTGACTGTGAAAAAGGTATCCAACTTTGCCGTAAAAGCTTTGTTTCCCCCTGTCAGTGAAATCAAGTCAGGTATATTCTGGGGTACATACCAGAAGTATTGCCAGGCATTCCCCTCAGTGAAAGGGTAGCCGCCATTGGCTCCATACTTATAAGGATCGAAAGGCTCCATCCATTCTCCTTTCTTATTTTTCGGTTGAAAGAATTTTGTTTCTGCATTAAATAAATTCCTGTAAAAAGCAGAACGCTTCATAAAACGCCCATAATCCTCCTCTTTCCCTAATTTCCGGGCCAACAGTGCAACACACCAATCATCAAAAGCTTGTTCTAAAGTAATAGAAACAGATTGTGTTTGAATATCCTCAGGCATGTATCCATATTTCTCCCATACTTCAAAAGGAGAGTTCGGATGAGATACGATGGAACTGCTATGAACCGCTTCATAAGCCTTTTCCGCATCCACTCCTGCAACACCTTTCAGCACAGCATCCACAATGACAGGAATGGAGTGATTACCAATCATACAATAATTATCCTGCCCCCATAATTGCCATACAGGCAAATAACCATAATAGTCATATTGCCTCATCATGCTTTTAATAAAATCAGGAATGCGGTCGGTATGCAGCAAAGTATAAAGCGGATGAGCTGCTCTGAATGTATCCCATAAAGAAAAAGTGGAATAATGAACTTCATTATCGGCTACCTTACGTGTCGTATAATCGGCAGCCATATATTCACCATTTACATCGCTCATCGTATTAGGTTGTACCATAGTGTGATATAAAGCTGTATAAAAAATCTTTTTCTGCAAACCGGTACCTTGGATGATGACTTTCTTCAATTCTTTCTCCTAGCTGGCTTCGGCAGCAAAAGCAATATGTTCAAAGTTCCATCCGGGAACCTCAGCTGCCATATTCAACCGGGCATTTTCAATGGAAACTGAAGATAAAGCGACTTTACATATCAATTCATTATTCCACTTCTTGTCGAAACAGAATAATCCACACAGTTCTGTACCATTAATGACAGGAGTATTCTCATTCCTCCGATTGCCATCATGTAACTGACTGGATAAGATTGGTTGGGAAAATTCAAGATGGAAATATATTTTCCTCAGTTTTGCCCATCCTGTAATAACACGATATCCTTCTACTACTGTAGGAGAAACTACACGGATTTGTGATTGAATTATCCGGCGGTTCCAACTCTCCTTATTTGCCGAATGATCTAAATCCAACCATAATTTCAACTGACCGCCATCAGAATAGATATAGCGATGTACCCCTACATGCACAGAAGCCGTCAACTCCGCTTGAATCTTCTCATCCGTTAATAATACTTGATAATACCCCGGACGCGCCTGTTCGTTTTGATGAGTAAAAGACGATTTCCTTTTATCACTCATGGTAGGAAATAGAAGGATATCTATAAAATCGGAAGCACCGGTTCCGCTTAAACGTGTATGACTGAAACCATAAATAATAGAATCATTATAATCATATCCCGAAGCTTGTGCCCAATCAGGCGCTTCACGAGTATCGGGACTCAGCTGCACCATACCAAAAGGGACAGTAGCTCCTGGATAATTATTCCCAGAAAGACTGGATTGAACAGCACCGGTTCCAATAAACGGATTAACCCAACGAGTTAGATTTTGGGCACTAATACAATTTACAGAAAGAATAAAAACAGCCAATAAATTTGCAAATCTTTTCATCATAGATTTAAGTTTCATTTATTGGCAAAATTAGTATATCCACACTCCCCACACAGATAAATTCTCGTCTATTTTAGCTTCATTTGCTTCATAAAGGCAAGTTTCTTGCCTCATCACCACTAAATATTACCATTATTCCGTTCATCCCAATTCATTTACCGCTAATAATGATTATCCCGACATCTCCAATCCCTCTTAATGTAAAAAAATCATAAATTCAGGAATGTTACTCCAATTACCGTATTCTTTTCACCTATTTTCTTATATTTGTAAATTATTCCATCACACAAACGTAAAAACAAATGGACCAGACCTTACTAAAATACTGGAAAACTTGTCTTCAAGATGCAGAGCGCAAAGCTATTGCTCTCAAAGGACCACGAATCACCCTAAACATTGATGACAAGATACTTAAATTCATTCCTCTCAAAAGTATTCCTGTTATTTTCCCTGATTGGAAAGCAGAAGACAGCAATGAAAAACAAAAAGTAATGATTGCTCCTTGTATTCTTTTGGGGTCAGCGGATTTTCCTGGTTGGTAAGCTTTCTTTTAAGCGTATAGCCTAGC
>ERZ507461.1-NODE-1-length-197003-cov-8.42619_pt1 | contig 197003 bp, 175 predicted proteins | sample MGYA00513719_ERZ507461 | MGnify/ENA metagenome assembly ERZ507461 | reverse complement strand
AGAGGACTTCACTCTTTCTGCTGAAAAGATAGGGGATTACTACATGGGTGTACGCTGGGTCCTTACCAATATCTTCGGGCAAAGGGAGATTCCCGCATATTCATATAAAAGGCATGCGGGATGAAGAAAAGAGTGTTGTGGCGATGAGGGCCCCGGCGCTCTTTTTTCGCCGGCTCTTTGTATTGGCGTTTGACGCCGTCCTTTTGGCATTGACCTTTTCGCATTAGCTTTTTGGCATCGGCCCTTTGTCAAAGGGGGAAATGTCACAGCGGGAGGAGGAAATGTCACAGATTTCCGCTTGACGAAATCAGGTTCCCTTGCTATGATAATATCAACAAGTGTTATATTGCTTGTAGAACAAATATAACTTTCCTTGTTACACAAAACGAAAGATGGTGGTTTTATGTTCTTGAAGATTGATTTCAACAGTGATGAAGCAATCTATATACAGCTGCGCAACCAGATTATCATGGGGATTGCCACGGACATGATACGGGAGGGGGATACTCTGCCTTCTGTCCGTCAAATGGCTGATTATATCGGCATCAACATGCATACAGTTAATAAGGCATATTCTGTGTTACGCCAGGAAGGTTTTGTAAAGCTGGACCGGCGCAAGGGCGCTGTGGTCAGCCTGGACGTGGATAAGATGCAGGCCATTGACGACATGCGGGGAGACCTGGATGTGGTTCTGGCCTGGGGTATCTGCAAGAATATCAGCCGGGATGAAATTCATCATCTGGTGGATGAGATTTATGATAAATACACCCGCGGGTGTATGGGGACGGAAGACGGCCAGGAGACCGGGGAAGGTTAGAAACTGCCGGAACATGGGCGGCGGCTGTCCGTCCGTATATTCAGGCATGTTCTGAAAAAAGGCCAGGACCGTGCTGTGCAGAAAGCGCGGGTACGGTTTTGGATAATAATGGAGGATTCGTATGTTATGTGAAAGATGTAAAATCCGGGAAGCCACGATCAAATACACTGAGATAATCAACGGCATAAAAACGGAACATAACCTTTGCTCTCACTGTGCGAAGGAGATGGATTTCGGCCAGTACTCCGCCCTCCTGGATGGGGAGTTTCCCCTGGGAAAGCTTCTTTCCGGCCTTCTGGGTCTGGAGGATGACGAGGAGGAAAACGATGTGAGGGGAAGCGTAGTCTGCCCCACCTGCGGAACCAGCTTCGACGACTTTGTGGAGAACAGCCGGTTCGGATGCGCTGACTGTTATGGCGTATTTGATTTGTTTATCAATGATAAGATGAAGCAACTTCAGGGAAGTGAGAGCCATAAGGGCAAACATCCCAAATACAGAAGTACATTTGAAAAGGAACACCCGGAGGCAGCCGGGGGCTCCGGGGAGGAACCCCAGGAGAACACAGATTGTTTGACAGAGGCCGGTTCCCGGGATTCCCAGACCGCTGTGGCCAGAAAGCAGATTAAGGAGTTAGACGCCAAGCTAAAGGAAGCAGTGCGCCAGGAGGATTATGAACTGGCGGCCAGTTACCGGGACCAGATTAAAGAACTGAAAAAGGAGGCTGGAATCCATGAGTAAATGGTTTGAGAAAATAGACTGCAAAAACTCTAATGTGATATACAGCCGTATCCGTCTGGCCAGGAACTGGGATGAATATGTGTTTCCCTCCAGGATGACCGCCACGCAGTGCGGCGAGATGGTGGAACGCCTCGGGGAGGGCCTTAAAGGGCTTAAGGACCAGGATGGCCGGGATTTAAGCTACAGTCAGCTGGACCAGATGCAGGAGCTGGAGAAGATGGCCCTCAGGGAGCGCAGAATCCTCAACATGGCCTGCGTCAACAGGAAGGAGCCGTCAGGACTGCTGCTGTCAGCCGATGAGTCGGGCAGCATAGTCCTGGGCGGTGACGATCACATCCGCATGCAGATACTGTCGCCCGGACTCAAACTGGATGAGCTGTGGCAGAAGGCGGATGCTCTGGACGATTACGTCAATGAACGGTTTTCCTATGCCTTTGACGAAAAATACGGATATCTCACCTCCTTTCCCACCAATGTGGGAACAGGACTGCGGGCCTGTGTGGTGCTTCATCTGCCAACCTTATCCCAGGTGCGCAAGTTCCAGAGCATTGTGGCGGATATGAGCCGGTTCGGAACCGCTATCCGCGGCCTGTACGGAGAGGGAAGCGACAACTATGGAAGTCTTTATGAGGTATCCAACCAGAGGACCCTGGGACAGTCCGAGAAGGAAATCGTGGAATTGGTTACAAAGGCAGCGGCCCAGCTCAACAACCAGGAAATGCGGGTCAGGAGCGCCACCCTTAACACCCAGCGTCTGGAGCGGGAGGATGAGGCATATAAGTCCTACGGCGTCTTAAAGTACGCCAGGAAGATGTCGGAGAAGGATGCCAGGATATTCATTTCCCAGCTCATGGCAGGGGAAGAGGACGGCCTGATGAAATTTAATGAGGAATGCTCCCTTTACAGCCTGATTATAGGAATTAAGCCTGCCAATTTAAATCTTTGGGCCAAACGGCCTCTGGATAAGGATGAGCTGGACGCTGTGAGGGCAGCTTATATAAGGCAGAATCTGCCTGAGATAGTCTAGCTCTGCCATGGGCAGAGCCAGGTTTAACACACTTGCAAGGAGGACATGACATTATGATGGAACGATATACACCACAGGCCCAGGAAGCGCTTGGGCTGGCAGTGGGCGTGGCAGAGACGCTGAACCATGGTTATGTGGGCACAGAGCATCTGCTCATCGGCCTGCTGCAGGAAGGGACCGGAGTGGCGGCCAAGGTACTGGAGGAAAACGGAGTGGAGGAAGACCGCGTCATTGAACTGGTGAGCCAGCTTATCGCCCCCAACCCAACGGTACAGACCGCGGACAGGACGGCCTATACCCCCAGGGCCCGCCGTGTCATAGAGAACAGCTACAGGGAGGCTGTCCGTTTTAAGGCAGCCCAGATAGGAACAGAGCACATTCTGATTGCCATGCTGAGGGAAGGGGATTGTGTAGCCAGCCGCCTTCTCAACACCATCGGGGTCAATATACAGAAGCTTTATATCGATCTGTTGGCAGCCATGGGTGAGGACGCCCCTGCCGCAAAGGATGACCTTCAGGGAGCCAGGGCCGGAAAGCGCGGCAATGCCACGCCTACCCTGGACAGCTACAGCAGGAATCTGACCCAGCTGGCTACAGCGGGAAAACTGGACCCTGTCATAGGGAGGGAGCAGGAGATCCAGCGCGTGATACAGATTCTGAGCCGCCGCACTAAGAATAACCCGTGTCTGATTGGCGAACCCGGCGTGGGCAAGACAGCCGTGGTAGAGGGTCTGGCCCAGATGATTGCGTCCGGCGATGTGCCTGAAACCATAGCAGACAAAAGGGTAGTGACCCTGGACCTGTCCGGTATGGTGGCAGGCTCCAAATACAGGGGTGAGTTCGAGGAGCGTATTAAGAAGGTCATCTCCGAAGTGGTGGAGTCCGGCGATGTGCTGCTGTTTATTGATGAGATACACACCATCATCGGGGCAGGCGGGGCCGAGGGCGCTCTGGATGCGTCCAATATATTAAAACCGTCCCTGGCCAGAGGTGAGATTCAGCTCATTGGAGCCACCACGATCAATGAGTACCGCAAATATATAGAGAAGGATTCTGCCCTGGAACGCCGTTTTCAGCCGGTGACCGTGGATGAGCCCACAGAGGAGGAGTCTGTCGCCATACTTAAGGGACTCAGAAGCCGTTATGAGGAGCATCACAAAGTAGAGATAACGGACAATGCACTGGAGGCGGCAGTGAAGCTGTCCAGCCGCTATATCAACGACAGGTTCCTGCCGGATAAGGCCATTGACCTTATTGACGAGGCCGCTTCCAAGGTGCGTCTCCAGAACTACACAAAGCCGGATAAGATTAAGGTATACGAGGCTGAGATTGACGGTCTGGAGGAAGCCAAGGAGGAGGCCATCAAGAAGGAAGCCTACGAGAAGGCCGGAGAGATAAAGAAAAAACAGGAAAAGCTACGGGAAAAGATAGCCCAGACCATGGAAAAATGGCAGAAGGACAAGGAGAGCAAAAAGCTGATTGTCAGCGACAATGAGATTGCGGATGTGGTATCCGGCTGGACCAGGATTCCGGTAAGGAAGCTGGCTGAGGAGGAATCAGAGCGTCTGAGAAATCTGGAAGGCATCCTGCACCAGAGGGTGGTGGGCCAGGAGGAGGCGGTAACAGCCATTTCCAAGGCCATCCGCAGAGGCAGGGTAGGTCTTAAGGACCCCAAGCGCCCCATTGGCTCCTTCCTGTTTCTGGGTCCCACAGGCGTGGGAAAGACGGAGCTGTCCAAGGCATTGTCAGAGGCCATGTTCGGTACAGAAAATGCCCTGATTCGCGTGGATATGTCTGAATATATGGAGAAACACAGCGTATCCAAGATGATAGGATCGCCGCCGGGATATGTGGGATATGATGAAGGAGGGCAGCTCAGCGAAAAGGTCCGCCGCAATCCCTACAGCGTCATCCTTTTTGACGAGATTGAAAAGGCCCATCCGGACGTGTTCAACATTCTGCTGCAGGTTTTGGATGACGGCCATATCACGGATGCCCAGGGACGAAAGATTGACTTTAAGAATACCATTATCATCATGACCTCCAATGCGGGGGCGGAGAATATCATTTCCCCCAAACGTCTGGGATTCGGCATGGTAAGCGATGCCAAGGCAGATTATACGTTCATGAAGGACCGAGTTATGGATGAGGTGAAACGCCTCTTTAAGCCTGAGTTTTTAAACCGTATTGATGAGATTATCGTGTTCCATCAGCTTACAAGAGAGCATATCAAGGGAATCGCGGATATCATGCTGGGCACCATCAGCAAACGCTGCAAGGAACAGCTGGGCATAGGGCTGGAGGCAACGGACAGCGCCAAAGAGCACCTGATCGATAAGGGTTATGACGACAAATACGGCGCAAGACCCCTGAGACGCACCATACAGAATCTGGTGGAGGACCGGATGGCTGAGGAGATGCTGGATGGCAGCATCAAAGCCGGCTCCCTGGTGGAAGTGGGATTTGACGGGGAAAAGCTTACCTTTACCGTGAAGGCAAAGACAGCCAGGCCGAAGTCGGCCTCCAAACCGGCCGCTGCCAGGGAAGGTTTTGAGGATAAGGGAAAGACTGTGCGGGGCAAAAGCAGCGCCGGACGCGCTACAGGCAGGAAAAAGGAGACCCGGGCGCCTAAGGCTTAACAGCATCTGTAGCAGTTTATACAAATTAAGAATATTTTCACTAGTTATTTTTCGGTAATTGTTGTATAATTTTTATGAAGAGGTTATACTTAAGCACAATTAGCAGGAGGATAAGAAGATGCCGGTCATTGAAGAGTTAATCTGCATAGAGCAGGATGGCACCATTAGTTTTGGCAATTACAAGTTAGGACAGAAGGCTAAGAAGTCCGATTTTGAATATCAGGGAGACATGTATAAGGTCAAGACCTACAACGAGATTACCAAACTGGAGCGCAATGACATGTTTGTTTATGAATCTGTACCCGGAACAGCGGCAGAGCATTTCAAGGTTACGGATGAGGACGTGGAATTCGCGGTGGAAGGCAGCAGGGATGCACAGATTACCATACAGCTTGAGAACGATACAGATTACGAGGTTTACGTTGACGGTGCAGCTGTAGGCAGCATGAAAACCAACATGAGCGGCAAGCTCAGCGTGAGCGTGGAGCTGGAAGAAGGGGTATCGGTTCAGGTTAAGGCTGTAAAGAGAGCATAAAACTTAAGTATCATACAGGCTGGAAGCGATTCCAGCCTTTTTCTGTCAGTTTTTACATTTTATTCCATGAATATTAGGAGGCTATCATGGCAAAAGCGAAAACCACCGCATTTTTCTGTAAGGAATGCGGATATGAATCATCCAAATGGATGGGGCAGTGTCCTGCCTGCAAAGCCTGGAATTCCATGGTGGAGGAACCGGTGTCAAAGTCAGCTGGCAGTCAGGGCGGTTTAGGGCGCCTGTCTTCGGGAAGCCAGAAATCCCCGATTCCGGCAGCCAAACCATCCCTTCTATCAGAGATTGACATAGAGGAGCAGGACCGTATATCCACGGGCTTTGGAGAATTGGACCGGGTGCTGGGAGATGGAATCGTGGCCGGCTCCCTGGTGCTGGTGGGCGGAGATCCGGGTATCGGAAAATCCACCCTTCTGCTTCAGGTATGCCGGAATCTGGCAGGCGCGGGACAGCGGGTCCTGTACATATCAGGGGAGGAATCCCTGAAACAGATTAAAATGAGGGCCAACCGCATTGGCCCGGTAACCGGAGAGCTGAAATTCCTGTGTGAGACAAGCCTGGAGCATATTGAGAGGGCCATTGATACTGAGAATCCCCAGATTGCAGTCATTGACTCCATACAGACCATGTACAGGGAGGAGATATCCTCGGCTCCCGGAAGCGTCAGCCAGGTAAGGGAGTCCACGGGAATCCTGATGCAGATAGCAAAGAGCCGCGGAATTGCCATTTTCGTGGTGGGGCATGTGACAAAGGAAGGCGTGGTGGCAGGCCCAAGGGTATTGGAACATATGGTGGATACGGTACTTTATTTTGAGGGAGACAGGAATGCGTCCTACCGCATTCTGCGGAGTGTGAAGAACCGGTTTGGCTCTACCAATGAGATAGGTGTATTTGAGATGCAGGAACAGGGGCTGGCGGAGGTGGAGAATCCCTCCGAATATATGCTGGACGGCCGGCCTGAGGAAGCCTCCGGCGCAGTGGTGTCCTGTTCCTTTGAGGGCACCAGGCCCATCCTTTTAGAGGTACAGGCCCTGGTGACGGAAACCAATTTCGGTATGCCCAGGCGAACAGCGGCCGGTACGGATTACAACCGTGTCAACCTGCTGATGGCCGTGCTGGAGAAGCGCTGCCGCTATGAGATGTCGCGGCTGGACGCCTATGTGAACATCGCGGGAGGTATGAAGATGAACGAGCCCGCCCTGGACCTGGCCATTATCATGGCCCTTATGTCCAGCTACAAGGACAGGCCCGTGGATTCAAAGATGCTTATATTCGGGGAGGTGGGCCTGTCTGGAGAGGTCAGGGCCGTATCCCAGGCCGGCCAGCGTGTGAATGAGGCTGCCAAGCTGGGTTTTACCACCTGTGTGCTGCCAAAGGTATGCGCGGATAAGATGAAGCAGGTGGAGGGCATACGCCTGATTGGAGTTTCCAATGTGCGGGAGGCCATTGGAATCATATAAATGGAAGCATATAAACGGCAGAATAGAAATGGAAGCGGCAGGCAGGGGTGCGGCCTGCCGCTGTCCCGGCTCTAATCCTTCTCCGTTGTCCGGTTTTCAATATGATATGGCTGCTGCGGTGATTTCATGGTTTTCATATTTTTGCAAATATCAGGAAAAACACTTTTTTTGAAAAAACAGTTGACACTTTCTCAAACCTGTGGTATCCTAATTGAGGTTCGGAAGGGTTCCAAACCAAAGAGATAAACCATAGGGGAATAGTTCAATGGTAGAGCAGCGGTCTCCAAAACCGTAGATGGGGGTTCGAGCCCCTCTTCCCCTGCTGACTATTTTAACGAATAGCCCAACCCGAGGAAAGTCGAGAAATCCTTATTTTATAAGATTTCTGGGCTTTTTTCTTTTTGTGTTTCTATTTGATTCATTCTGTTCATCTGTCCTGTATAGGATTGAAAGAATTCTTTTCAGGTATTTATTTTTATTATGGTTGAACCATATCATGGTAATTCCCTGTCTGTATTGGTAACTGTCTGGAAGTTTATAGCTCATGATATTTTTATTATTCGCCAGATTGACATAAGGGCGAAGCAATGTGATATAGAGTCCGGTAGCCAGATAAATCGGTATATCGTCATATGATTTTACAATTTCAATCCCTTTTGGCGTAAATGGCAGCAGATTAATCATTCTATAGTCATTTTTTTCAATCAGATATTTTGTGGTGACGATAGGGTAATCTGCAAAATCATTGATTGTTAAGCCGTTCTTATTCAACGGACTGTTGACTGAAAAGAAAATCTGAGGTTCAGTTGAAATGATTGTGTGGAGCTTAATGTTTGGATTCGATATATTTGTGTCGGATAAAATAAATCCAAGGTCAATGGAACCATCCAGGACTCCGTTTACAACATCCGTATTCTCACAGCATTGTAACTTGATGACCGCGGTGGGGATATAGTTTTCCCTTCTGAATAAAGAGAAGAATTCAGGTATAGATGAAGAAAAGTCTATGCTCTGGCAAAAGCCGATACTGACCCGCTCCTGTTTGGACTGGTGGGAATCATTTAGCAGCAAATCTAACTTGTCATATATTTCGGTCAGCTCAAGGTTAAGCAGGATTGCTCTCTGGGTTGGCATAATTCCCTTCTTTTGGCGTGAAAATAAAGGTTCCCCTATGATTTTTTCTAATGCTGCTATGTTTTTGCTGATGGTAGACTGTGTTGTATAAGCCAGTTTTGCCGCCTGAGAAAAACTGGAGCATTTCATGGCGATTTTAAAATACAGTATCTGCTGCAGACTGATATTATTCATGATTGCCGGGTACCCTCCTTGCACAGTGCTATTTAAATTCATTCTATCAGAAGATGTGTGTATTGGCTATCAGAAAAGCATATAAAAGCACATAAAAAACATGTGAAAATTGAATGGTATATATTCGGCTTTGGAATAAATAAATCGCATAATCTGTATTATAATGAATGTAAATCAGATCTGATATACATTAAAAATAAAGGCAAAAACACATCTTTTTGTGTGGGATGCATGTCTATGTATTCCAATAAAACGGACTTGCAGGAGGTTATGTTGATATGAAAATAGTGAGTGCAGATGTATTTCTTTTGGACGGCGGTTCGCCTGGGTGGAGGCCCATTGTCTGCCGGGTGAACACGGATGAGGGGGTATCCGGTTATGGAGAAGCTTCTGTCGGGTTTGACACCGGGGCACCTGCCTCGTACAGCATGATTAAAGAGGTGGCACCATTGGTGATAGGAATGGACCCTATGGCAACAGAGAAAGTCTGGAATCAGATGTATACACAGACCTTCTGGGCACAGGGCGGGGGTACCATTATGTTTTCTGCCATAAGCGCCATTGATATGGCGTGCTGGGATATAAAAGCAAAAGCGCTCAATCTTCCCCTTTACAGACTGCTGGGCGGTAAGTGCCGTGAAAAATTACGTTCCTATGCAAGCCAGCTGCAGTTTGGATGGGGAAAAGGAATGGTATTTGACAGAGGCTATAAAATAGAGGATTTGGCAGAACATTCCTTGAAGGCAGTTGGAGAGGGCTTTGACGCCATTAAAATTAATTTTATTACATATGACGAAAAAGGGAACCGCCTTGGATTTTTAAAAGGACCCATTATGCCCGGGACAAGGGCGTTAATAGAAGAACGCGTAAAAGCAGTCCGGAAGGCTGTAGGGGAGCATGTAGATATAATTGTTGAAAACCACGCAAGAACAGATGCTGTGTCAGCTGTTGAAATGAGTGAAATCATAAAACCCTACGGTATCATGTTTATGGAGGAAACCTGTACCCCGATGAATTTGCAGGTACTTGAAACTGTCCGCAATCGCTCTGCTGTTCCCCAGGCAGGCGGCGAGCGGGTCTACGGGAAGTACCATTATGCCAATCTGATTAAAAAGGATATTTTTCAGATATACCAGCCTGATTTGGGGACATGCGGAGGGATAACAGAAGCAATGAAAATAGCCTCCATGGCAGATGCGGTGGATGCAGGCATACAGATTCATGTATGCGGAAGTCCCATTGCAATTGCGGCGTCGCTGCATGTGGAGGCATCTCTTCCAAATTTTGTCATACATGAGCATCATGTAACTAACAGAAACGAGAAAAATATACGCTTAGGCATTTATGATTATCAGCCGGATGAATATGGTTTCTGCCATGTGCCTGAATTGCCTGGAATCGGTCAGGAATTATCTGAGTGGGCCATGGACCATGCATTACAAAAGGAGACAGTGAAAGGGGAATAAATAACATGGGTGAAAGTGGAAATGGACTTAAAAGACAAATTGGTTTGTTTGGGGCGGTTGCTATCTTGGTTGGTGCTGTAATTGGTTCAGGAATCTTCATGACACCGGGGACAGTCGCCGCATCCGCAGAATCATTCGGGCCGTTTATGGTTGCGTGGATACTGGCAGGAGCCAGCGGTATTCTCTGTTCATTGGTATATGCTGAATTGTCTCCGGCCATGCCGAAGGCAGGGGGTCCATATGTTTATATAACAGAAGCTTTTGGAAATGGTTTTGGTTTTGTCTATGGATGGTCCATGACAATCGGAAATTATATTCCCCTGGTCGCTATGCTTGCAACGGGCTTTGCAAGCAATCTGGCAAAGCTGATACCGGGAATCACCCCTGTAGGTATTAAGATGGTGGCGTCAGCTGTTATTATTGCACTTATGATATTAAATATACGAGGGACAAAATTGGGTTCAACTATCGCGAATATTTTTACAGTTGGAAAACTGCTGGCACTGCTTCTTGTAATCATAGGCGGTTTTTTCATTATATCACCTGAAAATTTCACATCTGTGACAACCAGCTCACAGACAGCAGAATGGAATGGGGTCCTGAGCGCTGCGTTTCCGGCATTTCTGGCGTTTGGCGGTTATTACCAGTTAGCATATATGAGCGCGGATATTAAAGACCCTAAAAAAACACTTCCCAAAGCAATGATTATCGGCATGATTATTGTAATCGCTGTCAATATACTGATTTCAGTTGTCTGTGTGGGAACCGTCGGATTTGCACAACTTGCAGGCAGTGAGACTCCGGTTATTGACGCGGGCACCGCAATTTTCGGACCAGTGGGAACCATTATTGTTGCAATCGGTGCCAGTGTCTCGATTTTCGGAGCTCTGAACGGCGGTATCATGAGTTATCCGCGGGTATCATATTCCATGAGCCAGAATGGTTTGATGTTTAAATCCTTTGGCAGACTCCATAACAGATATAATACACCCCATATTCCGACTTTATTTATTTGCCTGATTGCATTGGTATTTGTATGGACCGGTTCCTTCGGCACATTGTTGGGTATCAATGTATTTGCAGGCAGAATTCTGGAATGCATTGTTTGTTTATCGCTTTTGGTTTTGAGAAAGAAAAAGCCGGATATGTCCCGTCCTTTAAAAATGCCGGGATATCCCGTTACTACCATCCTTGCCATTGCAGTTACATTTATTATCTGCATGACATGTACCGGACTTCAGATGATTAAGAGTATTGGACTGATGGCAACTTCCATTCCGGCTTATTTCGTCTTTAGGGCATTGGATAAAAAGAAGGATTAAAGTTTTTGCTTTGGCTCACAGAATGAGGGGCTGGCGCAGGGCGGCTGAGTATTCTGCCGCTGAAGCAGCAGGGCATTTCTAGCCCGGTTGTTTTTTGCGCAATCCTCCCGGGAATCGAATCAGTTTTATCAGTTCACCCTGCCAGTTAATCGTATAGGTTTTGCCGGATATACGGCAAACCAATAATTGTATTTGGAGGTACCTCCATGCCGGGCTGCAGTCCGGCAAAGTTCATGCGGCCGGAACAGCTCTGATTTAAGACCGTGTGATTTTTGAATTCCGGATGCAATCACGGCAAAAATCAGCTTAAATTCCCATGCATAGGGTTTGGTCAAGCGAATTTCTTTTATCTGATAATCCAGGTCCGTACAAGCGGATATTTCCTCATCTAATATGGATGAACTGCAATATTCGCAGATTCCATAACATAACGAACTGCCATATTGTATGGGCGCGCCACACTGCTTACAAATGAGGGGTATCATAATACACCTGCTTTCTGTAATCGTAATAATAGGATTATAGCAGACATAATGCCGGTTATCTATAAAATCAGAAATTTTAAAACGATACCTAAAACGTTAAGAAAGGCAAAGGCGCCATACCGCGGCAATTGGCTGATTTCCTTGTTTGATTAGAATATTTGTTTACAGCCCATGTGTCCGCTGATATAATTATTGTGGGGTGAGGTGGCGGATGATGGATGGTCATATATGGTTTGTTGGCTGGTATGATGGAGGAGATTATCACGAGATTAAAATTACTCAAAAGGAAGTGGATAATTGCGCCACAGCCGGGAGTGGTTTGAATTCCATTTTATATTATGTCTGCGGTAAGTATGGGGATGAAGCTTTATACAATATGATATATCTGCAGCTCATTGAATCCTTTGGAACAAATGGTATCTTCCGAATGTGTGTGACGGACCCCATTAAAGTTCATCCTGAATTTCAAAATGGCGGAATATATTTGGTTGCTTGTAATAGAACATTGATTTGCAGCAACAGGGACGAATTGTATATTAAACTGTTAAAAGAGAAGGGCGATATCACATGATTGAAGGCCCTTCTTTTTGATTTTGATGATTGTCCAAATTACATGCCAGACTATAAATTAAAGATGGAATATGGTAATATATAAGCAGCATGTTGCTGGAGCTCAGTACCATACAGACGCTTGGGCCGGCTGTTTAAACAACAGTTTTAAAGGAGATGTTATGAGAAAGGGATTCTGGAAGCAATTATCATACGAAGATAAATTCGATAGAAAATACGCTTGCTGGGCGGTTAATCATAACGGATGGAGAAAAGCAAGCGCTGGAACCGGAGAGCTGCCAGGCGCGCGCTGAAACGATTGAATGAGGAAAGTAATCCAATCTAATGTATGGCAAAAGCGGTTTTTAGTAACAGCAAAAGGAGTGGCAGGATATGGCAGATATTAAATATGATATTATAAAAGAAATTGGCGTGTTATCCGAAAACGCAAAAGGATGGCGGAAGGAGCTGAACCTGATTAGCTGGAACGGCGGCGCAGCGAAGTATGATATCCGTGATTGGGCACCGGGCCATGAGAAGATGGGGAAAGGGACTACGCTGACAGCGGAGGAATTAGAGAATCTGAAAGAGATGTTAAATCAGCTGCAGCCATAAATGCGGTATCCGCTTTTTTACCTTTGGCGGGGCAGCCAGCTATGATATTGATGGGGGTATATCAGAGCCGGATGCCCCGAATTTTAATAAAGAAGAAAAAGAAATTGGACATGAATTGGGGGTGGGGAATGGATGAGGTTTTAGGTCTTTTGGGGTGTTGGTGGGGGGAGGGCATGTGTCCTGGTAGAAGGAAGAGATGCCTTCTGAGAAGGAGTATTAATGAAGGGCTGAGAAACCTGGAAAGGGCAGGTGGAAGGGTGGATTTTGTTGTAAGCCATTGTGCGCCCGCCTATGTTCAGAATATTGTTTCATACGGTTTATATAAACAGGATGGTTTGACGATTTATCTTGATTTACAAAGTCGGGATGTTTCGTTCTAAAATGGTTTTGGCCATTACCATGATAACCGGAATGTGCTGGATAAGTTTATTATGCTGTATGAGCAGATTATACGGATTGTTTAGGCCATGCCTGCTTATGATGACATTATTTTGGTTGAAATTGAGACCTGTCAAACATACAGATACAAAACCAGGAGTACAGAGAACACAGGGCAACGGACAACCAATTATGGAACCTGTCCGTGGCTTTCGGAGTTTATCTTGGTCAGACTCTTTTGGATACATATCTGGCAGACAGGGAGCACGAACCGGTACCAAAGAAAGGGAGCAGGAAAAAGAACCAAAGAACCGGAAACAGAAGCGATTGTCTGACAGGATTCAGTGAGGAGGAAAGCCATGCTGGAAAGATTGAAAACACAGTTGTTTTCAGAGGATGGGATGAAGGTGGTCAATGTCCTGTTCATTCTTTTGTACCTGGTTAGAAATCCCCTTTTTACCATATGTGCTTATACGGTATGGTTTGTTTATTTGGTATATTCTGTGAGGAATACAAAAAGTAAGGGGATAAAGATATTTTATTCCGTATTAAGTGTGTTCGCAATGATATCAGTACTGCTTAATGCTTATTTTACATTCATTGTACATAATTGATTGAATACTACCTGGCTTGTTTTGAAGTGGTGTGATTTTGAATCAGAGAATAATATGATAGATGCCAGATTTGGGATGACAAGGCAGGAGAATGCCTGGTCATCCTTATTGTGTTATTTAGGTAAGAATAATACTTACTTGTAAGTATTCATTATAGTAAAAAACTATGGGAAAATTTGCACAAATAATTTTTTTGAATTTGCTTAATAAATGTCATTATGCTAGAATTACAATGTTTTATTTACTAATTGGAAAAATATGGGGGAGGGGGACGATTGATATTTCATCAAAGGACGATATAGGAAATGGGATAGGGGGTATAAGAAAAACAGAACTGATAAAATTCCCATCACCCATTCATAAATTAGATGCAGTCAGCCGTGACTATGGATGCAGTATATATATCAAGCGTGATGATTTGATTGGAGTAGGGTTAGGTGGAAATAAGGTCCGCAAATTAGAGTATCTTTTGGCGGACGCGATGAAAAGTAAATGCCGGTTAATCGTTACAAGTGGTTCTTTGCAGACAAACCACGGAATGTTGACCGCGCTGTGTGCTACGAAATTAGGATTACATTGCGTTCTGTTCCTCCTAATCGAAGAAAGCGAATACCCCAGACATTTAAGCGGTAATTTGATTTTAGATGAGTTTATAGGATGTGATGTGGAATTTGTCTATGTGGCCGATATTATGGAAAATAATGACCTGACCACAGAAGAAAAGGACCGTCTATCCGGAGAACGGCTAGCGCATTGCAAAAAGCAACGGCTACCGTCATACCTGAGTAAGTATGGCTTGACGGAGGCGGATGTCTATTATATCAACTCAGCCGGAAGCATGCCTCTTGGTGTGTTAGGATATGTTGATTGTATGAAAGAGATAAAAAAGCAGACAAACAGTTCCTTTGATTATATATTTTGTGGAAATGGTTCGGGCGGAACATTTGCCGGTATGTGGTTGGGCGCATATATCTATATGCCAGATACAAAGGTGATAGCTGTCAACATTGAAGAAATGTCAAAGGATAAGCCTGGTTTTATTGTTGACTTAATAAAATCAGCAGCTCAGCTTCTTGAACGGTACGTGGAAGTGTCGGTAAATAATCTGAAAATTTTAAGCAATAGCTTGGGAGTGGGTTACGCCAAACCGGATGATGAAACTATGAAGATAATTGAATATGTGGCAAGAAAAGAAGGGATTTTTTTGGACCCTGTTTATACCGGAAAAATTTTTAATGGAGCATTGAACTATATTGAGACGAGTTTAAAGTTTTCCGGCAAACATATATTACTATTGCACTCTGGAGGAATTGCCGGAATATACAATGAAAATATGCTTTTATATAAAAGTAAGTCTTCAGCCTTATTAGACAGGTGGAATCATGATTCAAATTAGAAATTTATTCAAATCCTTTGGTGATTTAAATGTATTAAAGGACATTAACCTGGATATCCATGATGGAGAAATCGTTACGATTATCGGTCCCTCTGGTTCTGGAAAATCAACTCTTTTGAGATGTATCAATTATCTGGAAAAACCGGAAAAGGGAAACATTTCTTTTGATGGACAAACATATGAATTTTCTTGTATAACCAGCAAGGATATCTGGAATTTAAGACAAAACAGCTCTATGGTTTTCCAGAATTATAATTTATTTCAGCACAGGACTGTCCTGGAGAATATCATGGACCCGCTTATGCATGTAAAGGGTATGAAAAGAGCGGATGCAGAGGAGAACGCCAGGTTGCTTTTGGACAGAGTTGGCTTGATGGATAAAGCTGACAAATATCCAAGAAAACTGTCTGGCGGACAGCAGCAGAGAGTAGGTATAGCCAGGGCAATGGCAGTAAAGCCCAAGGTCATATTGTTTGATGAACCAACTTCATCACTGGATCCGGAATTAGTTAAGGAAGTCTTGTATGTAATTCGGGACCTTGCCAAACAAAAACAAACAATGGTCATTGTTACGCATGAGATGCAATTTGCCAGAGCAATATCAGACCATGTTGTTTTTCTGGATGAGGGGGTTATCCAGGATGAGGGAACATCGGATGTCATATTCGGATGTCCAAGGAATAATAGGTTAAAAAAGTTTCTTGAAGTGATAAATTTAGATGACTTTTAAAGGAGAAAATGGTATGAAAAGAAGAAGTTTGTTATTAATGATGATGGTAGCGGGGGTATTAATTACTGCATGTTCAGCGGGCGGAAATAAGGATTCCACGGAGAAGAAAACATTGGTGGCTGGTACGGAGGGAACCATGTTTCCCTGGACCTATGTTGAAGATAACAAGATAGTGGGATTTGAGGCGGATATCATTGCAGAAATCAGCAAAAGAACCGGATATGATATTGAAATGAAGGCAATGGACTGGAGCGGCCTCTTTGGAAACTTGGATGCTAAACGGGTGGATACAGTAGCTAATATAGTGACAATCACAGATGAAAGAAAGGAAAAATATGTATTTACCCAGCCATATGTGTATAATCCTATGGTTTTAGCCACAAAGGCCGATTCTGATATCAACTCTCTGGATGACATTGACGGACGTACGATTGTAGTAGAGGTTGGCTCTTCAGACGAAATGGTATTAAAGCAACTGGAGGATGGACTTGGCGTTGATTTGGAACCCGTATATTACGAGGGAATTTCAATCACGGATGTGGAAAATGGAAGGGTTGACCTGTGGATTGGCGGTGAACCTTCGTTGAATACCAACATAGAAGCTGGATATGATCTGAAGATAATCGGTCAGACAGGCTCTTATCAGGAATATGGATATCCATTTCTGATTGGTGATGAGGGAGAGGCATTATGCTCGGTATTTGATAATGCATTGACAGAAATGAAAAAGGACGGAACTTTAAAGAATATATCTGAGAAATGGTTTAAGATGGATATTACTCAGAAGCCGGAATAAGGGTATTGGGAATGAGAATAGGAATTAAAGGGACAATTAAGGTCATATATTCCATGCTGAAAGCACTCCCGGTAACTATGTCACTATCAATACTGGTATTAACAATTTCTCTGATGATTGCTGTCGTCATGGCGCTGTGTGAATATTTTAATGTAAAAAAGACATTGAGATTCATTCGGGTATATACATCATTTTTTAGGGGGACGCCATTATTGGCCCAGCTATTTTTCTTTTATTTTGGACTTCCTAATATAATTCCTGCATTTATTAATGTATCCGGATTTACATCGGCAGTCATCACCATGAGCCTGAATAATTCTGCATATATGAAAGAAGCTATAAGAGGAGCGTTGATGTCGGTTGAGAAGGGACAGCTGGAGGCCGGACGTTCCCTGGGATATACAGAAAAACAAATTATTCAGCTGATTGTATTTCCTCAGGCAACGAGAGTGGCAATACCGGCATTGGCCAATAGCTTCATTGATATTATTAAAGGCTCATCCATGGCTTTTACAGTTGGAGTTATTGAGATAACGGCAGCAGCGCAGTTGTACTCAGCTGCAACATTACGTTTTTTTGAAGGATACAGCGGATTGATTATTATGTATTGGCTTCTGGTGGTGATTTTGGAAAAACTGCTGAGGGTGGCGGAAAAGAAATTAAATCGAAGTTATGATTAATATCAGGTGGGTATATGGATAAGCAAAACGAGGAGAGGCCATTGTGTACATACATAAAATCACTGGAGGGCAAGACTTATACTATTGTTAAATCCATGGATTATGAGAAAATGATACCAATGTATGTAAAAGCCGGATTGGAAATCGACATTCAAAAGGTTATGTTGGACGATCTGCTTGCGTGCCTGGAGTTGATTTCCAGTGAAAGTAAATTGGTTGGCGGAGCCACGGTTATCTATACTGAACATGAGTATGTATTGAAGGCAATCGCAATAGAAAAAGAGTATCAGGGAAAAAATTTGGGAACCTTACTGGTAATGAAGATAATTGAATTGGTAAGGGCCCTGGGAGCCAGGCGGCTAATGCTGAATGCAAAGGTTCCGGAGTTTTATAAAAAACTGGGATTTGAGATTGTACCAAGAAACATGGCTCCTGATATATCGGATTGTTTGAATTGCCATCGGTATCACAATGGATGTGAATCTGAAATCATGAAAATGGAATGGTAACAATAGTTGTCTTGAAAGTAAGGATATTAAAGCAAACATATAAACCTGAGTAAAAAGGGCGGGAGAGCAAGACTCAACCGTCCTTTTTGCCGGGTTAAGGTAAGAGCGTTTGTTATGATGGCAGGCATTTATGATGTCTGCTTATCCCCGTTCTCCGGAGGGCAGCACAGCGCCTGGTGTGCTGCAATGGTGGTTAACGTATCCCCCAATTGCATGAATATGGAACTGATAAGGGCGATTTCTTCAGGGCTTTTACCTTCTGCAATGCAGCAGGCAAGAGTGGATATGGAAAGGGCAAGTTCGCAGGATTGCAAGACAAATTACCTCCTTGTAGTTATTTGATTGTATGGCCGCGGAAAGGAAAATTCCGGTACGCCCGTTGCATAGGGAGCAATTTCATATTGCTGATAATATATGACAATTTGTCCGGGCCGCAGAAAGAACTGACTTTGATTAAAATAATTTCTCAGAAGATAGGGGTAATCTTCAAAGTAAGCTCCCGGGGATTCCTTTAAGCGTTCTGCAATTTGCTGTTCTATGGCTGTTTGAAGCCCGGTCAGGGCGGCGGGAGTAAGGGGAGAAATATCATCCAGGTGTAACTGTCTGCCGGAGCTGAAATCCCAGGTGTCCGATGTCCGTTTCAGCTCCTGGTGGGCGCCGCCCATGTAGGTGTAGGTATCCATATAAAGACTGGTAATGCAGCCGGAATTATAGGTTATATGATAAGTCATATCCAGGGTGTAGCGGTTGAAGGGCGGATAATTGGCCGGGATATATCTGGCACTCTCAACCGCCTGTGGGTAGAGGACGGTACGGCAATACTGTTCTGTAGTCTTTGCAAGCTGCATATAATAGGTGTTTGCTGCTTGGGCAGCAGCTAAAACACAGGTGGTGGAGAAAGATGGATAAGTAATGTGATAGGTAAAAACCGGTATGTTCCTATAAAACATGGAGTCGTTTAAGGTTAGTTCTGTGATTGTCTGCATATTGGTTCCTGATTTAAGGAGTTATAATAGTATATTCATAAAGCTTCCCTGCATGACAGTGTGAAACAGAAAACGCGGTATGCGTAATGGAATGGTTATTTTGCATAAAACAGGGGACATGTGGGCAATAAAATCTATAGTGGCTTTACGGACTGAATTTTGGTATAATATAGAAGGTTTATATATAAAAATCTTATGCTCTAAAAACAATGAGAGTTTGGAAACATATGGAGGTAGTACGATTGTCTATAAGTTATTATATTTTTAATCGGAAAAAGCGGGAAGAAATCCAGGAATTTAACAGATTCTGGGAAGAGACATTCATTCCAGGATTAAAACAGCAGATAGAGGCTTATTGCGGTGAACGAAATGGAACCTATGTCAACCCGGATTTTGGAAATGAAATAATCAATGAAAAGATATCCGGGATTTCGGACGCGCCAGGTAAATCCGAGAGCTATGAAATGGTAATAGGTGTGTCGCACTGGAACGGCAAACGGAACCTGTTCCAATGGGAGGGATCCTATGTTGAGGAACATATTATCCGTGACGAGGCCAGCCTGGTGGAATTTTTTAACAGTAAAATGAACCAGCAGCAATACAGCATCGTGGATGAATTTGATAAAGAGTATACACTTGATGCGTTCCTGAATGCCATAAAATATGGAGGGGATGAATCTGCTTCCTGATGATATAAATATACAGATATGTTTTACATTTATGCGGATACGTGAAAGGCGGATCCGCATTTTATGATTATTTTAAACACGGAAATCAGAAGGAAAATCTGATTGAGGAAAGAATACGGGGGAAACAAATGTTCGGATTTCGTTTGACAACATCAGTTATGTTTGATATACTTTGTGTATCGAACAAATGTTTGGAGGCGGCGCGATGTCAAGAAGCAGAGACTATGCGGTCAGATGTCCTAAATGTGGTTCTATTATGCCATTTGAATTATTTGACAGTATTACATCATCCTTGAATCCGGAGCTTAGGCAGCAGATTCTGGACGACCGGTTTGAAACAGTAGTATGCCCTGATTGTAAGGCTGTGTCATACATACAGTATGATATTTTGTATCACGATCCTGCCAGAAGGTTTATGGTATGTGTGGGGACTGATTATTCGGATGTATTTCAGCAGTCTGATTGTCCGGCAGGATATAAGCTAAGATATGTGGATGATTATAAGCAGCTGGCGGAGAAAATACGGATTTTTGAGGCAGGGCTGAATGATGGAATCATGGAGATAACAAAGGAGGCCATGCGCCACATGGCAAAGAGGAATCTGGAGTTATATTATGCGGGCAGCCGGAGAAAGCTGATATTTTTTACCGTTCCGGGGCAGGAGAAGCATGTAGCTGTATCACAGGGCCTGTATACGCTGGCCGGGAAATATTATGACAGGATTCCCATGGAGGAAGACCGAGGATTTCTGCGGATTAATCAGAAGTATGCGGAGGCGTTGAAGAAGATAGAGGTATGATGATATAATCAGAGTATCAGGATGGTTTGAGTAGAAAGGAGGGCGTGGGATCCAGCGGCATCATGAATATATATGGAAGCAGCTCCCTGTACGGGGAGGACATATATGTTGCGGATAAGGATGAGCAGAAGGCAATGGAAGTATTAGTGGGGATGAGTCTGATGCAGGACAGATGAGTGTAGGAAAGAGCGGCTGATACCGTCCATCCATCTATTGCCAGAGACATAGATTTGTGATAGAATCCTTATGGGATAAAATCAAGATATGCACTGCGGCAGGCAGGGCGGAATGGAGAAGACGAATGAAAGCATTTGATTGCGTTAACAAGCAGGAAGTTGAAGTTACTAAGGAAGGTTTGATTGACTTCATGAAAAAGGACCGCCAGATTGATATGAAGTTTGCGGAGAAGAGAACAGATGATATGGGATATCTTACCTGGGACGCAGAAAACTGGACCTGCGTGGACGGACAGAACAAGTTCATGCGCTGTTATTCACTGGAGGGCCGTGTGCTGAGGGACTCCACCAGCCACAATATTTACGATATGGAAAATGACTTTTTTCCGGAGCAGGCCATGGAGATTCAGATCAACTAAGTATTTAAAAAGACAGCCGAACGCTGTCTTTTTTTAAACCTCTATTATGAACCGCATTGAGCGGCCAATCTTCAACCGGGGATGGGATGTACGTGTTATTGCCCCTGTAAAGAGGAGCAGCCAGCGGGCTGTTCCCGCTGGCTGAGTATTATGAAAAAAGGTTATTAGCATTGCCCTTCTACAATAATTAGTATATTCAAAAAATGTGAGCAGTCTGTTGCAAAAATATGAACGGTTTGTAATAAGTTTATGAATGAAATAAGAATGTACATATTGCACAAAAACCGGAAAGGATTATTGAATAAAAAAGCCAATAGACTAAAAAAGTTTTAGGATATATAATTAATTTTGTATTAAATATTGGTGCTATTCACTATGTATATCCTGAGAATTGGCTCAGAGTTTCTACCAACTACCGTAAAGAGTTGACTACATGGCTTTTTGTAGTTGGCTCTTTTTTTGAAGTTAAAGATCGGATGGCGGAGGGGGGTAAGTGTGGTAAAGCAGCTGGAGACCGGCTACAAGGGATAGCGACGTGAGGAATCTAATCACATTACACAGATTAAAACATGACATGGAGGACATAGCATTGAAACAAGAAACAGGACGTATAGACCGATTTTTCCAGGTATCTCAGAACCATTCAAGCGTCAGGACTGAAGTGCTTGCAGGAATCACCACTTTTATAACCATTGCCTATATTCTGATTTTGAATCCGCAGATTTTAGCAGACCCCTACGTCATCATGGGGGATGCTGCCATGGCAGGGAAAATTGCAAATGGCGTATTTATCGGCACATGTATTGGAGCTTTCATCGGAACGCTCCTCTGTGCTTTGTATGCCAGAGTGCCCTTTGCGCAGGCGCCCGGAATGGGATTAAACGCATTTTTTGCATACACGGTTGTGCTGGGAATGGGCTACACATATGGCCAGGCCCTGGTGGTTGTGTTTATCTCAGGCGTATTCTTCATTGTGATAACGGCCATCGGACTGCGCGAGGCTATCATAAGGTCCATACCCGACGCGGTAAAGACAGCCATCACCCCCGGAATCGGATTGTTCATCACCATCATCGGTCTGAAAAATGCAGGTATTGTCATTTCAAATCCAGCCACCCTTGTAAGCCTGGTGGACTTTTCTCAATGGAAAATAGAAGAGGCTGACCTGGCTCTTATGAGCAGCGCTCTGGTCGCGCTGGCCGGACTGGTCATCATGGGAACGCTTCATGCCAGAAAAATTAAGGGTTCCATTCTTCTGGGCATCGTGGCTGCCACGCTCATAGGAATACCTCTGGGAGTGACCCATATTTCAAACCTGGATATGAATATCGGAATGAAATTCAGGGATTTCGCAGAGGTATCATTTGTGAAAATGGACTTTGCCGGATTATTTTCTGGGGCCAATATGGTGGAGACCATCTTTACAGTAACCATGCTGGTCATCAGCTTTTCACTTGTGAACATGTTTGATTCCATCGGCACACTTCTGGGCGCTGCCAAGCAGTCGGGCATGATTGATGAAAATGGCGAGGTAATCAGGATGAAGCAGGCTCTGATGTCGGATGCCATTTCTACGGCTGCCGGTGCCATGGTGGGAACATCCACGGTAACCACTGTGGTGGAATCCAGCGCCGGCATTGCGGCCGGAGGAAGGACTGGACTTACAAGCCTGGTAACAGCCCTTATGTTTTTGGGAGCCATTCTGTTTGCGCCTATTGTAAGTATTGTTCCTGCGGCAGCCACTGCGCCGGCGTTGATTTTTGTGGGCATCTTAATGCTGGGAAATATCAGGGATGTGGATTTTAGTGATATGAGCAACGCCCTTCCCGCTTTCTGCACCATTGTATTCATGCCGTTTACATATTCAATCGCCAATGGCGTTGCGTTCGGATTGATTACGTATTGCCTGATGAAGCTTACCACTGGCAGGAGACAGGATGTGAAGGTGCTGACACTGGCTATTTCAGTAGTGTTCGTGGTGAGGTATGCATTTATGACGCTGGGATAAACAGCGGCTTGATGGGAAGGGGAGGAAAAAACGGACTACAAAGTCAGAGAAAGTTGTGGTAAAATACAGATAACCCTTGGACCATATGGTGAAATGGTCCTGAAAAGGGAGGAGCCAGTGGGATATATCCCACTGGCCGAGTATTATGAAAAAAAGTCTTATAAGCATTAGCTGTTTACAATATAAAGTATATCTACTAATTATGAGCGGTTTGTTGCCTAAATATGAACAGTTTGTAAGTAGTTTATGACGAAAATCATGCAAAATTCTTACAGAAAAAAACACGAAAACATGCAGGGCAGGAGGAATATAGATGTGGAGCAGATTGGAACAATTTCTGGGAATCATTCCGGATTCCCCGGATTTTGACGAGGTAATCCATGCCTTGCATGGTGACGTGGTCAAAAGGAATTTCCTTTTTCACATACTTATTATTATGTTTGAATGTGTGATGGTTATTTCCATATCCATGCGGCCGGTCGGGCCCTTTGTCAAACCCCGCAGAGTGACATATTTTGCTCTGTACCTGGTCCTTATACTGGCAGCAGCAGGCGTCACATGGCTGGAAACATGGATTGACAGGAAGAAGCAGGCGGATTACCGCCTGTATTTTCGGGCAGAGGCTGTATTTCTTGGGTTTTTCAGCCTGTGGGGGGTGGCCGTTACTCTCAATGACCAGCTGGGAGGGAATGGACTTACTGTTTATAATTATGTTGTTTTGATTCTGGCAATCATGTCCATGATGAAGCCTTGGCAGGCGGCGCTTTTGTTTCTGGCGGACTTTATATTGCTCAATGGCCTGCTTCCCTGTTTTCCGGATCCGGCCGGTTTGGATAACAGCTTCAATAACCTGATGAATAGCCTGTTTCCAACCCTGGCCGCGGCGGCCGTTGCGGCCAGCCTGTATAACTCTAAATTGCAGGCCAAACGAAATGAAATCATTATCCGCAGGCAGTACCGGCAGATTGAAGCCGCCAATCAGATGCTGAGCCGTGAGGCTCTATCAGACGCCCTGACAAATCTTGGAAACAGAAACCGTTTTAAAAAGACAATTCAGGCTTTTGAATTTGATAAGCAGGGGTGCGGGACTCTTGGCTGTATTTATATTGATGTAAACGGACTGCATGAGATTAACAATCACCTGGGGCATCAGGCAGGAGACCAGATGCTTAAAACCATATCGGACATCTTCCAGGAGTATTTTGATTCCCAGGATATTTTTCGTATTGGAGGAGATGAGTTTGTTATTCTGTGTAAAAATGTGGGACGCGGGGACCTGGAGCACAGGACAGAGCAGGTCCGCAGGCGGACGGAGGAGGCTGGCTTTTTTCTCTCCACAGGACTGGAATGGCGGGAGTCTGCTCTTGACATTGAGGACGTGATCCAAAAGGCAGAGAGAGCCATGCAGGAGAATAAGAGGGGCTTTTACTCTTCTAAGGGGGGAGAACGGCAGAAGCGTGAACTGAACCAGTATATGGAACGGCTTATATCAGAGAAAAAGGACGCGGACCGGTTTCTCAGCATTCTGGCTCCTGTGTTTGAGGGTGTGTTCTTTGTGAATCTGGAGACGGATACAGTGCGGCAGATCTTTATACCTTCCTATTTTCAGGAAATGCTGGAGGAATGTGGTGACAAATACAGCAGGGCCCTGCTGCTGTATGCAGACAGAATGGTGGAACCCCAATATGCTTCGTTATTTGAGCTCTGCTGTGATTACAGCCGCCTTGAAGCTATGCTGGAGGGAGATGAGATACCTGATTTTACATACCGGAAAAAGGATGGGAGCCGGCTGAGGCTGAGAATCCTCAAATTTTATCACTATGACAGCGCAGGCAAGGAAACCTTATGGATTTTTTCCGATATAGAAATCAATTACATTGAACTATGATGGCTGTGCCATAATGCAGGGGCGCTGCAATGAAACAAATAATATTCATTGCAGCGCTCCTGAGCAATGCTCAGTCCATGGTTAGAAAGAGAATGTCTGAAGCTGGAAATTGGAGCCTGAGCCAACCAGGGCAACTGTGTAGTCCTGATTCTGCTGGAAGCTCATCCAGGTATCCACCAGAGGCGAGCGCATGTCGTTGCCCCGGTAGACCGTAATGCGGTAGCGCCCGGGAATAACATTGTATATGCGGGAGTAATTCAAAAAGTTCAGATTGGACACCACCAGGCGGTTGTTCACGTAGATCTGAATCGGTCCGCGGACCGCAGCATTGTAGAATCTGACGCGGGCGGGAGAGAGAGGAAGAACAATGCCTGGCAGGATTGTACCCCAGTTCCAGGACCAGTCTGGGCGTACGGGCTGGGTGGGTCTTGGCGGAACGGGTCTGGGCGGGGTGGGCATAGGAGGAACGGGCCTGTTAGGCCGTCCGGGTCTGTCGGGCATAGGAGGAACCGGCATGTCAGGCCGTCCGGGTCTGTCAGGAAGCGGGGCAACCGGCCTGTCGGGCATAGGGCGCCTGGGCATTGCCTGCATGGGACTGGCAGCCCTGTCCTGCATGTCAAAATCATTCTCCTGGTCTGACCAGTCGCTTCCATCTTCCGGAAGAGGAAGAATGGGGGTGGTTTCCTGGGAGTTTAGCCACTCATCGGGGGTGTAAGGCTCAGAATCATATTCGGAATATGCAGCGGCTGAAGTGATGTCATCCTCTGCCATGGACGGATGGTAATTATCGTTATACATAAGGTAACCTTTCATAATATGCTTTGCCATATCATATGCGTGGAAAAAGATTATGTGCGGAGAGGCTTGATTTTCGGAATACAAGGACATGTTTCATCATCATCTGGCAGGAGGAACACAAAATGCACAAAATAAAGTTTTCTTCTGACAAAACTTTGGGCAGACTTTTTTGTTCCCCTATGCTATTATAATAGACGTAACCCCCCAATACATTATATAGTTTTTGCTACACCCCATAAGAAACGAAATACCTTCTCCTAAAATGACCAGTTCCCCGACTGGTCATTTTAATTGTATCTGACGCTGCATATTCATGCAGTTTTATCCGATTGTCACGGAAATGAATCCCGCTTTCAAATAAATTAAAAAGTGCACAAAAAAAGAGAAACGTATCAAAGTTTATTTTTTAGGAAAAAATGGTGTGTGTTTTGCTGGCAGTGACAATGATGGCGGGATGCGTCTTGAGGAGAAGCGGCAATGCGCAGAGGGGAAGCGGCAGCTCTGGGGCCGCGGGCAAAGAGGCGGAAGAGCCAATGCGCCTGCTGCCGGAAATGGCGAAGGAAGCCAGGCCATTATCTGCCAGGCAGTGGATGTCAAGCAGGCAGAGCCGATTGTGAAGGCATACAAGGAGGCGTGGGTGCCTCTCATTGCCTTTAACCGTGTGTTTGAAAACAGTGACAGCTTTGTGGTACGGCAACTTAAAGGTCTTTGCCCTGGCTCTCTGCGAGGCCATGGAGCAGGGGAAACGGTACCTGCTTCGCACAGCGGCCTCCCTGGTAAAGGTAATGGGAGGAATCTCCATATGTGATATTTCCGGGAAATGTGGGGGAGGATGCCGCCCTTCGGGAGACAGTGGAGATATTGCTGGGGCGGTAAGCGAATAAGATGTATAGAATATAATGAAAAATGGGATGTACCATATGTCTGTGGCTGCGGTACCAGCCCTTTTTTCGTCTGCCTGCCGGATACGGGACTATTGACTTCCGGGGAAATCTGGTCTACTATTTAAATGGAATTTCAGATTAGACTTGAGATTAGGAGAGACTGGTTCATGAATAAGAAAGAAGCAAATGAAATCAAGAAATTGTTTACGCCTGCGGGCTGCGCCATCACCCGTATCTGCGGCTGCTATGTGGACTCGGAGAAAAATAAAAAGACGGAGCTTAAGGAGGCATTCCTCTCTCTTCAGGAAGAAGAGGCCTTTAAATATTTTACCATTTTCAGAAACGCCCTTTCCGGGACCGTCGGAAAGAACCTGATTAATATGGAGTTTCCTTTACATACGGAGGCAGAGGGCGGTACCCAGCATTTTCTCTTAAAGCTCAGGGACAGCCAGTTAAAGGATGACGCCATACTGGAGGAGTTCTATGACAAGGTCATCGCGGCCTATGACTATGGCGAAAATTATTATATCATCCTTATCCACTGTGCCTACGATATCCCGGCCAAGGCAACTGACGGCACTGAGATGTTTGACGCGTCGGATTATGTATACGAATTTATACAGTGCACCATCTGTCCCGTCAAGCTTTCTAAAGCCGGACTGTGCTACAACAGCCTTACAAATACCATTGAAAACCGCGACAGGGACTGGCTGGTGGAAGCGCCTGTCCAGGGCTTTCTGTTTCCTGCCTTTAACGACAGGAATACGGATATACACAGCCTTTTGTACTATGCCAAGAACCCGGAGGAGCTGCCGGATACCCTGATCGACGAGCTGTTGGGCTGCGTGATTCCCATGTCTGCCAAGAGCCAGAAGGAGACATTTCAGGCCATTGTGGAGGAGACACTGGGTGAAAACTGCGATTTTGAGACAGTGAAGAACATCCATGAGAACCTGAGCGAGCTGGTGGAGGAGACAAAGGACGAGCCGGTCCCGCTGACCCTGGACAAGTATCAGGTGAAGAAGCTGTTAGAGACCAACGGCGCCTCCCCTGAGAAGCTGGAGGAGTTTGAACAGAGATATGCAGAAGTAGAGGAGGGCCCCGGCACCAGCTTTGTGGCAGCCAATGTGGTCAACACCAGGAGCTTTGAAATCAAGACCCCGGACGTGAGCATTAAGGTATCCCCGGACAAGACATATCTGGTGGAGAACCGCATGATTGATGGACGGCCCTGTATTGTCATAGCCATCAATGAACATGTGGAGATCAATGGAATCACGGTACGTCCCGTAGCTGCGCCGAAAACGGATGACGGCGAAGATGAAAATGCCCAGGTGCCCTTTTAGAACGTGTCTGGATATATATGGACAGAGACAGGAAAAGCAGTGAAGAAGCAATGAAAAAGCCGTCCCGTATACCCAGTCATTGTATGGGGCGGCTTTTGGATGCTGCGGCCATCAGATGCGCTCGGCATTATCACGCATGAATTTGAATTCCGCCACGGAGCGGTCAAAGGTCTGGATGTGGTAGTACAGCCAGTCCCTGACTTTTTCGGAAACCTTTTCCACGAATGCGTCTGTGGGGCCTTCTTCCTCTGTCAGCATCTCGTGAAGCTCCTGGACAGTTCTTTTCAGTTCCTCGTGCTTTTCCTTATGTTCTTTGATACCTGGATAATTTATGGATTGCTGGAGGGCTTCTTCTTCATTAAAATGGTACTCGGTATAATCCGCAAGGAAGTTTAACATCCTGGCCGCGCCGCTCTGGTTGGAGCGCTCCTCGCAGCTCTTTAATAAATCGTTGATCTTGCTAATCAGTTCCCTGTGCTGGGTATCAATCATCTCATTTCCTGTTACCAGATCGTCTGTAAATTCTGCGTACATATTCTAATACCTCCTGAATGTTTGATATATATAATTTATCACAGATAGTGAGAAAATACTATGACTTTTGCAACAAAAAGGACAAATTACTGAATTCGTAGGAGAATTTATTATAATTGAAACCTGTTTGGCTATATCTTCGACTCTCCGAATACACTTAATGTAGGGGTGGGTATACATGTAAGAAGTTGTCTGGACAAAAAAGTCAATAGTTGATATAATGACTATATACGCGTGGCAATCATAAGATAATGGGAGGATGAAGATACAGATGAGTCGGACAATTAGTGCAGGTTATGTATATCGTCAATATTCTACAGAAGGTGTTTATATTGCAGATTATAAAAGCTCCAGAGCCGCTCATGAGGCGACAGGGGTTTCCATTGGTTCCATCGCAAGAGCTGCCCACGGTGAACGCAGGACAGGCGGCGGTTATGTCTGGAGAAAGGTACTGGCAGATTCGCCGAAGGATAGTATTGAAATAGATTTAATCAGCAAAATAGGAAACCATGATAAGCGTCCGCTGATCCAGAAGAATCTGGACGGGGAAATCGTTGGGGAATTCCTCTCCATTGCTCATGCCAGCCGGAGTCTTAAAATCAGCCGCAGAAGCCTGTCATGCGCCCTCAGCGGAGCTCAGAAGACAGCGGGAGGCTACATATGGGAAGAGAAGATGGAGGATGATATTCAGGTTCAGGAACAGTAGGGCATTAGACCGCGGTTTTTAATAGAAGAAATTGACACAGGAAACAGGATAAAAAGCAGTCCGGGTATTTGGGCTGTTTTTTGTTTTTGCCAGTATTGCTCCGGTATGTTCGGAAAGTCTGAAAATAAAAGAAAAAACCGCAGAAATTTGATTATATTTGCAAGATATTTCTGGAAATTTGCATGAGTTTATAGTACAATAATGAATAAGAGGAGTTGTATCCCTAAGACAGAGGCTCCTGGGATTGGGTACCATCCATGCGGACAGCAACGACAAGACTATGAAGGCCTTTGACATCAGCAATATAAGAAACTGTGAGGATGTGAAGGAGCAGCTGTCCGGTCTGGTGGAGCAGGAAAGGGATAATAAGAGGGTATCATCCAGAGAGTTCATAGGAGGATACGGGGACGGTGAGAACGATGGATTTGACGAGCGGGACAGTCATTATTAGAGCGTAATCCATGTTATATTATTATTAAGAAAGGGGACTTTGTATGGGGAAAAAACGGAATATCATAGTGGGACAGTCGGGGGGACCTACCTCAGTCATTAATTCCAGCCTGGCAGGGGTCTATAAGACGGCGAAGGAGAGGGGATTCCACAAAGTATACGGTATGCTTCACGGCATTGAGGGACTGTTGGATGAGATGTATGTGGACCTGTCCACCCAGATCCATTCGGATATGGATATTGAGCTCCTAAAGAGGACTCCGTCTGCATTCTTAGGTTCCTGCCGGTATAAGCTGCCGGATATTCATGAGAACCCGGCATTTTATGAGAAGATATTTGCCATACTGGATAAGCTGGATATTGAGGTCTTTATCTATATCGGAGGCAATGACTCCATGGATACCATCAAGAAGCTGTCCGATTATGCCATTGTCAAGGGACATGGCCAGAAGTTCTTAGGCGTTCCAAAAACCATTGACAATGACCTGGCTCTCACGGACCATACGCCTGGTTTCGGAAGCGCGGCAAAGTACATAGCCACCTCCACCAAGGAGGTGATCCGGGATGCCATGGGCTTATCCTACCGCCGCAAGACCATCACCATCATGGAGTGCATGGGAAGGAACGCCGGATGGCTCACCGGCTCCACGGCCCTGGCTAAGACAGAGGACTGCTGCGGACCGGATTTGATTTATCTGCCTGAGATACCCTTTGACATCGAGAAATTCCTCAAGAAATGTAAGGAACTGATTCAGAAGAAGCCGTCCATTGTCATTGCGGTATCTGAGGGAATCAGGGTGCCGGACGGGCGGTATGTGTGCCAGCTGTCCGGGGGAAGCGATTATGTGGACGCCTTTGGACACAAGCAGCTGGCCGGGACAGCGGATTATCTGGCCGGTTTCCTGGCTGGTGAGCTGGGGTGCAAGACCAGGTCCGTGGAACTCTCCACCCTGCAGAGGAGCGCTTCCCATGTGGCCTCAAGGGTGGATATCAACGAGGCATTCATGGTGGGAGGCGCGGCCGTCAAGGCGGCGGATGAGGGAGATACGGGCAAGATGGTGGTCATTGACCGGGTTTCCGACGACCCCTATATGAGCGCGGCCGGCATATATGACGTGCACAAAATTGCCAATAATGAAAAGACGGTGCCCAGGAGCTGGGTCAACAAGGACGGAAGCTATGTGACCCAGGAATTTGTCAGTTATGTGGAGCCTTTAATCCAGGGAGATTACCAGCCATTTATGGTAAACGGCCTTCCGCAGCACCTTGTTCTTAAGCGGTAGGAAGCGGAGTGGGGGGGGGGGGCTATATTTTCTATGAAACAGTTAAAAATCACATAAAAAATACCTGCCACAACGGAAAAGAATCAGGGCGGTTCCCAGAAAAATGGGGGACCGCCCTTAAGTTTTGATAAAGGAAAAGCGTCCGAAAGGTAAATAATGGAATAATTGCACAACGAAAGCTTGTATTTTTTCATGTACAAGGCATGAAAGGAAATTTGACAATTGAATATAATAGTGATATATATATTTCAACCACTTTTAATTGGTATCTGTTGGACGGTTCCTTCCTGTAACCTGACAGGACAGGGATGTCTCAAAAAAGGAGTTTTGACTATGAAAGAAAAGAAAATCATGTTACCGACAATGTCTGAGGCAAAAAGGTTCGTTGATGAGGCTGCAAAGTGTGACTTTGATATAGATGTATTCTATAACCGTGTAACCATTGATGCAAAGTCCATTCTTGGAGTGCTGAGCTTAGACCTGACCCGGATTCTAACCGTTCAGTTTAACGGCGAAAACCAGGGATTTGAGGAGTATCTGGAAACCGTTACTCCTGAAGCCAATGCAAGCGCTGCCTGATGAGGCGCGGATTAAGAGGGGGATTGCGAACACCTGTTTGCAATCCGCCTCTTTTTATGTTATGATACCCTATATTATATATGGAATGGACAGGGGAGGAAGAAAGAGTTGGGGAATCATTCACAGCCCCAGATACGCATTTCGGTGCGGAATCTGGTGGAGTTTGTAATGAGAAGCGGGGATCTGGACAACCGGAGGACGGCAGGGGCCAAGAAGGAGGCCATGCAGGCCGGCAGCAGGCTGCACCGGAAGATTCAGAAACGTATGGGAGCCTCCTACCGTTCCGAGGTGATGCTGCGGTATCAGGTGCAGGAGGACATGTTCGATATCCTGGTGGAGGGAAGGGCGGACGGAATCATCACCAAGCCTGCCGGAGTCACCATTGATGAGATTAAGTGTATCTATATGGATGTATCCAGGCTGGAAGAACCGGAACCGGTCCATTTGGCCCAGGCCCTGTGCTACGGCTGGTTTTACAGCATCCAAAAGGAACTGGATTCCGTCGGCATCCAGATTACCTACTGTAATATAGAGACAGAGGAAATCCGTCGTTTTAAGGAGGTCAGAAGCTTTGAGGAGCTGAAATCATGGTTTGAGGGGCTGATTCATGAGTATGTCAAATGGGCCAGATACCTGTATCACCACGGGATACGCCGCCAGGAGTGCTTAAAGGAGCTGCCCTTTCCTTATCCCTACAGGGAAGGACAGAAGGAGCTGGCTGGGAATGTGTACCGATCCATTGCCAGAAAGCGCAACCTGTTCATCCAGGCGCCTACCGGAGTGGGGAAAACCCTGTCCACCATCTATCCCAGTCTGAAGGCCATGGGTGAGGGCCATGGCGAGAAGCTGTTTTACCTGACCGCCAAGACCATTACCAGGAGCGTGGCGGAGGAAGCATTCTCCATTTTAAGGCGGGAGGGACATCTCTATTTTAATACAGTTACCATCACAGCCAAGGAAAAGCTCTGCGTCATGGAAAAGCCGGACTGCAATCCCCAGGCATGTCCCAGGGCCAAGGGCCATTATGACCGGGTCAATGACGCTGTCTATGAAATCATCCAGGAGGTGGACGGCATCACCAGGGACAAGGTGCTGGAATATGCCCAGAGATATCAGATATGTCCCTTTGAATTCTGTCTGGATATCAGCAACTGGGTGGACGGCATCATATGCGATTACAATTATGTATTTGACCCCAATGTAAGGCTGAAACGGTATTTTGACCAGGGGGAGCCGGGCCAGGGCTGCCTGTTTCTGGTGGATGAGGCCCATAACCTGGTACCCAGGGCCAGGGAGATGTACAGCGCCAGCCTCATAAAGGAGGATGTGCTACTGACAAAACGTATTTTAAAGACACAGACCGGATCGGGAAAGGTCATTGCCCAGCTGGATAAGTGCAACCAGAGGCTCCTGGAGTTAAAGCGTTCCTACGGCGTGGATGAGGGCGGGCGCAGGACGGTTCTGGGAAGCGCCTACGAGCTGCTGCCGGATGTGAATGCCCTGGCCCTGAATCTGATGACCATGTTCGGGGAACTGGAAACCTTTATGAATGAGAATATAGAGTTTACGGACAGGGACCTGGTGCTGGAGTTCTACTTTGCGGTCCGGGATTTCCTGTATGTGTATGACAGGCTGGACGAACATTACAGGATATATGACCAGATTCTCACGGACGGCAGCTTTATGGTAAAGCTTCTGTGCATCAACCCGGCCGCGAATCTGAAGGAATGCCTGGACAAGGGCGTCAGCACCCTGTTTTTCTCAGCCACCCTTCTTCCCATCCAGTACTATAAGGAACTTTTAAGCGGTAACCAGGAGGAATACGCTGTCTACGCAAAGTCACCCTTTCCCCAGGAAAACCGCATGGTGCTGGCTGCCAGTGATGTCAGCAGCCGCTACAGCCGCAGGGGGCCTTCCGAGTATGAGAAGATTGTGGACTATATATGCCGGGTCGTGGAAGGAAAAAAGGGGAATTATATGGTATTCTGTCCCTCTTACCAGTATCTCCACGCCATAGAGGATATTCTGGCTGCCAGGGAGGCGTCAGGGGCCCTTTCTTTTATCTGGAATGCCCAGACAAACCATATGACGGAGGAGGACAGGGAGGCGTTTCTGCAAAGCTTTGATGAGGAACGGGATTGTTCCATGGCAGCGCTGTGCGTCATGGGAGGGATTTTTTCAGAGGGAATCGACTTAAAAGAAGATCGCCTTATCGGCGCTGTGATCATTGGAACCGGACTGCCCCAGGTGAACACGGAGCAGGAGATTCTAAAGGAATATTTCGATGAGCAAGGGGAACATGGCTTTGACTACGCGTACCAGTATCCGGGAATGAACAAGGTGATGCAGGCAGCCGGGCGGGTTATCAGGACCATCCGCGACAGGGGAATCATCGCCCTGTTAGACGACCGGTTCCTTCGCCCGGAATACGTGGCCCTGTTTCCGAGGGAATGGGGGACCTACACCGTGGTCAACCGCTACAACGTGGACCAGGCCGTGAGGGCGTTTTGGGACGGGACAAAATAGCGGTCTTTTAAACGTCCGCTTCCTATAACATATCCATGAACTGTCTGGCTGCCTGGGATACGGGAAGGCTTTCATTGTATGCCACCATCATCTGGCGGGAGGGAAGCTGTTCCTTCAAATCCAGGATAAACAGCTCCTCATCATTTTGGGGGATACAGAAATCAGGGACAAAGGCGATTCCCAGGCCGATGCGGGCCAGGTCGATGAGCAGGTCGTTGCTGGACAATTCGATTTCCGGCACCAGGTCCAGCTGGCTCTTCTGGAATACCTGATGAAGAAACTCGCTGGTGGTGCTCTTGCGGTCCAGCATCATGATGGGATAACGCAGCAGCTCCTCCAGGGACATTCTGGAACCCTCCAGGGGAAAGGCGCTGCGGCTGGCCACGAACACATCGTGGAATTCATTGATAACTCTGGTATTCATGCTGCCGGCCAGGGCGGAATTGGGATAGTTTGCAACGATAAAGTCGGCCTGTCCGTTTTCCAGGAACTTTGCACATTCAATGGAGGTCTGGTTGATTACCTTGATATGGATGTTTGGGAATTCCTTGTGGAAACGGTTCAGATAGGGGACCAGATAGTAGCGGCAGATGGTGTCGCTGGCTCCGATGCGCAGCTGTCCGCCGTTTAGGGTATGGGCCTCCAGCAGCTGGTTTTCTCCTTTTTTAATGAGATTCATGGCAGGTTCAATATGTTTTAAGAGAATCTCCCCTTCCGGGGTGAGCTGTACTTTCTTGGTGCTCCGGATAAACAGGGGCTGGTTAAGCTTTTTCTCCAGGACTTTAATGGACTGGCTTACGGCAGACTGGGAGATAAAGAGCTGCTTGGAAGCCTCGGAAAAGCTCAGCGTTACCGCCACATGATAAAATACCTTATAAAGTTCATAGTTAATATCCATTATTAAGTCCTCCTTATAAACTAAGCATATCTTATCACGATTGCCGGGGCTTTGTAAAGAGGGAAACTTGACTTATGGTTTTCTTTGGATTATCCTATTAAGGATTATGAATGGAACATGAAATTCTGGAAAATTGAAAGGATAGAGACAAGATGGAACACGATTTTTTTGATATGTATCTGGAAGAGATGAGAGACATTACACCGCTTGACAGGGATGAAATGAATTACGTCCTTGAGGGAACAGCCAGGGGCGACGCGGGGGCCCGCAGCCGCCTGGTGGAGGGGTGCCTGAGGGAGGTGCTTGAGATGGTACGGGAATACGGGGACAGCGAGCTGCCCTTATCCGATTTGGTCCAGGAGGCCAATACGGCCCTGATGCTGGCCGCCATAGACTACGATGGCAGCGAACCCTGGAATGAACTCATGACCCGCCGCGTGAAGGAAAGTGTGGAACTGGCCCTGGAGGAGCAGAGGACAGAGAACCAGATTGAGGAGACCATGGCAGCCAGGGTCAATGTGCTCCAGACCGTGTCCCAGGTTCTGGCAAAGGAGTTAGGCAGGGAGGCGACCCTGGAGGAGCTTTCCGCTAAAATGAAGATGACTGAGGATGAGGTGAAGGACATCATGAAGCTGGCCCTGGATGCCCTGACCGTTAATGGGGAAGGACAGGCAGCGGCTTCGGGCCGGGATGAGGAAGACCGCCTCAATCCTGTGAGGAATGGCTGGAATCTGGAGGAAGGCCTGTAGGGCGCAGAACGCAGGAGGTAAAAACAGATGAAACTCTATATCATACGCCATGGACAAACCGACTGGAACGTAGAGGGAAAGATACAGGGCAGGCAGGACATCCCCTTAAACGCAGCCGGCCGCAGCCAGGCTGAGATGCTGGCAAAGGGAATGGAAAAACGTCCGGTGACCGCCATATACTCCAGCCCGCAGATACGGGCCATGGAGACGGCAGAGACCCTTGCCAGGGCCCAGGGGGTGACGGTTATACCCGTGCCGGAACTGGCGGAGATCGGATACGGCGACTGGGAGGGAAGGACTGCATCGGATATATTGGCAAAGGAACAAAAGCTGTACGAAGAATGGTGGCAGCATCCGGCCACGGTGGCGCCTCCGGGCGGGGAGACGCTGAACCAGGTGGATGTCAGGTGCAAAAAAGCATGGGAGCGGATAAAGGGGGAGATGAAAGGGGACACGGCTGTGGTGGCCCACGGGGGAACGCTGGCCCATTTTATTGTCCATCTCCTGGAAGGACAGCCGGACGCGGCGGAAATCCTGGTGGGAAATGCCAGCATCACCACCATAGAATATGACCCGGTTACCGGACAGTGCAGTCTTGTGGGGTTAAATGACCGCAGCCATTTAATGTGAAAATATTGACATAATTTTTAGAGGAACAATTTCCGAAACACTTGCGTTCCATGGAGGAATATATTAAAATAAGAGCAGTTTGTAAGCGCTTACAATCTTAAAAGGAGGTATTTCTATGACAGAGGCAAGAGGTAATGTAATCGTAGGGCAGTCCGGGGGCCCCACCGCGGTGATTAATTCCAGCCTGGCCGGCGTGTTTAAGACAGCCAAGGACAGGGGAGCTAAGAAGGTATACGGCATGCTCCATGGCATACAGGGACTTCTGCAGGAGCGGTGTGTGGATTTGGAGGAGCATATCAAGTCCGATTTGGATATTGAGCTTTTGAAGAGAACTCCCTCCGCGTATCTGGGTTCCTGCCGCTTCAAGCTGCCGGAGATATGTGACGACCGGGATATATATGATAAGATATTCTCCATCCTGGACAAGCTGAAGGTTGAGTATTTCTTCTATATAGGCGGCAACGATTCCATGGATACCATCAAGAAGCTTTCTGACTATTCCCTGCTAAACGGCAGTAAGATTCGCTTCATGGGCGTACCTAAGACCATTGACAATGACCTGGCGGCAACGGACCATACCCCCGGATACGGCAGCGCGGCCAAATATATCGGCGCCATCACAAAGGAGGTCATCCGGGACGGCCTGGTATATGACCAGCAGAACGTGACCATCCTGGAAATCATGGGACGGAACGCCGGATGGCTGACAGGAGCAGCTGCCCTGGCAAAGGGAGAGGACTGTGAGGGGCCGGACATGCTGTTTCTTCCGGAGGTGACCTTTGACGTGGATTCCTTCATGAAGAAGGTGGAGGAGCTCCATAAGAAGAAAGCATCGGTGGTGGTGGCCGTATCCGAGGGAGTGAAGCTGGCGGACGGCCGGTATGTGTGCGAGCTGACAGACGGCATTGAGTTCGTGGACGCCTTCGGGCATAAGCAGCTCACCGGCACGGCCAGATTTCTGGCAGAGAAAATCAACCGGGAAGTGGGATGCAAGACAAGGGCCATTGAGTTTAATTCCCTTCAGCGCTGCGCCTCCCATATCGTGTCAAGGGTGGATATTACGGAAGCCTTCCAGGTAGGAGGAGCTGCCGTGAAGGAGGCCTTTGAGGGCGAGACAGGTAAGATGATCATTCTTAAGAGGGTGTCCGACGACCCTTACGTCTGCGTAACGGATATTTACGATGTACATAAGGTGGCCAATGTGGAGAAAAAGGTTCCCAGAGAGTGGATCAATGAGGCGGGGGATTATGTGACCGAGGAATTCGTGAACTATATCCGGCCCTTGATTCAGGCGGAACTGACACCGATTATGACGGATGGGCTGCCCCGGCATTTGTATTATACGGATGTGGAGAAGAAGTAAAGATTCAGGCTTTTGACACAATTAATACCTTACTGTGATGGTAAATTTTACATTCCCTTCTTATACTTAATTTGTCGGCAAGTGAATCGGACAAATTAAATGCAGGAAGGGATTTTTTATGAAAAAGAAAAAAGTGATTTCATGTATCTTGGCTGCAGCCCTGGCAGCAGGCGGACAGCAGGTGTGGGCAGCCACCACCCATTACAATGACTCCAGCGCAACCGGCGGCTCTGCGGAGTGGAATGCCTATGTGGAGGGGTGGAACAGTCTGGCAAATGATTATACCCATGTATCTATAACACCGGGTGCAGCGGATTCCCAGCTGAACTTTGCGTGGTACACCGAGGGCGCTGCCGCCACGCCGGTGGTTTACTTTGGAACTGACGCCGGAAACCTGAAGCCTTTTACCGGAAGCTCAGGCAGCGTGGATACAGAGCTGACAGGGGGTAAGGCATATTCCTTTAGTTATGTGACGGTTACCGGCCTGGAGGAGAATACCACCTACTATTATTCTGTAAATAAAAACGGGGTGATCACCCAGCCTGAGATGTACAGGACCGGAAGCTTTGAAAATGTAAACATCCTCTATGTAGGGGATCCTCAGATTGGCGCCTCCAAGGGACAGCCCCAGGGAGAAGGGAAGCTGGCAGCGGATTCGGGAGCAGCCAACACGGCGGCCCGCAATGACGGATTTGCCTGGGACCGCACCCTGGACATTGCCATTGCGCAGCACCCTGATTTGAATTTTGTTATTTCCGCAGGGGATCAGGTGAACAAGACAGGAAAACCAAAAGAGGAGGAGTACGCAGCCTATCTCTCTGCCAGTGCTCTTAAAAACCTGTCTGTGGCAACCACCATCGGCAACCACGATTCCCTGAATCCGGATTATGCCTACCATTTTAACAATCCCAACCCAACGGGACTGGGAGCTACCCAGGCAGGAGGAGATTACTACTATACCTATGGTTCCGGCCTCTTTATCGTATTAAATACCAATAATTACAATGTAGCTGAACATGAGCAGAGCATTAAAAAGGCGGTTGAGAACTTCCCGGATGCAGTGTGGCGCGTGGTAACAATTCATCAGGACATATACGGTTCCGGTCTGGACCATTCCGGCACAGACGGTATGATTCTGCGCACACAGCTTACGCCTGTGTTTGACAGGTATGACATTGATGTTGTGCTTCAGGGGCATGACCATACATACAGCCGTTCCAAGATTCTGTATGGTGACGGACAGACCCACAATGCCTATGAATTCAGGCTAAACGGGGCTGGGGACGATTATGACTGGGACAATGCTTACAACACGGGAAGCGGGGAAAAGATTCCTTTATATCCCGGAGCAGAGGATGCTGCCGGAACAGCCGCCCTGGAACAGTTTACAGGCGACAATCACTGTTACACAATCGAGAGCTCAGGCGGGAACTCTGTAACCAATCCCAAAGGAACTCTTTACATGACAGCCAACTCAGCCTCAGGCTCCAAGTACTATGAGCTCATCAGTTCCCAGCAGGATTATATAGCCAACAGAAGCCAGAACTGGCTGCCCAGCTATTCTGTTATCAATATGACTCCAAGTGATTTTAAGATTACCACCTATCAGATTACGGACGATGGAAAGGTAGAGACAATCGACAACACATTTACAATCCATAAGACGGTATCAGGAAGATAGGAAAAAAGAATGGTACAGCTTAAAAAACAGTATGTGAGATATATCATTGCAGCCGTAATCCTGGCGGCTGCGGTGCTCTGGGTAATCCGTCTGAACAGTATCACCAGGACACAGCTTATTAACCGCACCGGCCAGAGTTTTGAGACCGGTGTGGTTGTCCGCATATTACAGGACAATATACAGGAGGACGGAATGCGCATTGGCCAGCAGACGGTTGTGGTGCGCATGACGAGCGGTGAGAAAAAGGGAGAGGAGCTGACCACTACCAGCAGTGCGGGTTATCTGTTTGGAGCCGCGTGTACTGTGGGTATGAGGGTAGTGGTGATGCAGAGCATAGCCGGCGATTCTGTGATTACCAGTGTCTATTCCATGGACCGCAAGGAAGTGATAATAGGATTTGCCGTGCTGTATCTGGGGACTCTCTGTGTCATAGGAGGAAAAAAAGGAATTAGGGGCGCCCTGGGGCTGGTGTTTACATTTGTGGCGATTATCTATGTGTACCTGCCTCTCGTATATCAGGGACAATCGCCTTTTATGTCGGCAGTCTTTATATGTGCGGTAACAGCGGCGGTCACTCTGTACCTGATAGGAGGGGCTGGAAAAAAGACGGTGTGCGCCACGGCCGGGACTTTGGCGGGCGTTGTGATAGCAGGGGGAGCTGCCGCCATATTTTCCAGACTTTCCGGCATTACGGGATGGAATGTGTCGGATATTGAGAGCCTGCTTACCCTGTGGCAGACCAATAATATTCAGGTGGGAGGACTGTTGTTTTCCGGTCTTCTCATCAGCTCTCTGGGCGCGGTGATGGATGTGGCCATGTCCATTTCCAGCTCCATGCAGGAGCTATGCAGCCAGAATCCGGAGATATCCCGCCTGGAGCTTATGAGAGCAGGAATGCGGGTGGGCCGCGATATGATGGGAACAGATTCCAATACCCTGATACTTGCGTTTGCGGGAACCAGTCTGTCCATGCTGGTGCTGGACTACGCCTATGAGCTTCCCTATCTCCAGATCATAAACTCCAATAACATAGGGATTGCGGTGATGCAGGGGCTGTCCGGCAGCTTTGGCGTGGTTTTGACCGTGCCGGCCACGGTACTGATGGCTGCATACATTTATAAAGGTGAAAATGGATAATGAAAAGCGGACTCCGAAGAGTCCGCTGCCTGTTGTTAGTGGTAAAGCTTCTTATGCTCATATACCGGCTCAGAGGTGAGCTGCACACCCAGTTTGCTGAATACCTTAATATCTACGTCGGACAACATGACGGAGGTGTGGACCTGGCAGCCCCGAAGTTTAGGAAGCTGTGCCAGGGCTTTTTTTGCGGTTTCATCGGTGGCTGCGCTCATGCTCAGGGCAATGAGCACCTCGTCGGTGTGGAGACGGGGGTTTTTGCTGCCCATGTATTTGGTCTTTAAGGTCTGGATGGGCTCGATGGCCGACGGCGCAATGAGGTGTACATTGTGCGGGATGTCTCCCAGGACCTTGATAGCGTTTAACAGGAGAGCGGCAGAGGCTCCTAACAGACTGCTGGTCTTGCCTGTGACAATGGTGCCGTCATCTAATTCCATGGCCGCGGCAGGACCGCCGGATACCTTGGCGCGTTCCAGACAGGGCGCGATGACAGGGCGCATGGTGGAGTCGATTTTTGCCTTGTTCATCAGAAGGTTGATTTTGTAGACTTCGTCGGAAGTCCCTTCTTCTTTTGCCAGACGGTTGAGGGCATGGTAGTAGCGGCGGATGATTTCCTGCTTCGATGCCCCGCAGCAGGCTTCGTCGTCCATGATGCAGAATCCGGCCATGTTTACACCCATGTCCGTGGGAGACTTGTAGGGGCTTTCTCCGTATATGCCTTCAAAGATGGCGTTTAATACAGGGAAAATGTCTACATCCCGATTGTAGTTCACCGTGGTTATGCCGTAGGCTTCCAGGTGGTAGGGATCTATCATATTCACATCGTTTAAATCAGCGGTGGCCGCCTCGTAGGCCAGGTTCACCGGATGCTTTAAAGGAAGGTTCCAGATGGGGAAGGTCTCGAATTTGGCGTAGCCGGCCTTGATGCCGCGCTTGTTCTCGTGGTAGAGCTGGGAGAGACAGGTGGCCATCTTGCCGCTGCCCGGGCCAGGTGCCGTGATGATTACCAGGGGGCGGGTCGTCTCGATGTAATCGTTCTTGCCGTAGCCTTCATCGCTGACAATGAGAGGCACATTGCTGGGATAGCCTTCGATGCAGTAATGGCGGTACACCTTGATGTCGCGGTGCTCCAGCTTGGCCTTGAACTGGTCGGCGCCGTTCTGGCCGCTGTACTGGGTGATGACAACGCTTCCCACATAGAGGCCCTTGTCCCTGAATTCCTGAATAAGACGGAGGACATCCTCGTCGTAGGTGATGCCCAGGTCATGGCGGACCTTGTTCTTTTCGATGTCAGCCGCATTGATGGCAATGAGGATTTCAGCCTGGTCAGCCATTTGAAGGAGCATACGAAGCTTGCTGTCCGGTGCAAAGCCGGGCAGGACTCTGGAGGCATGGTAGTCGTCAAAAAGCTTGCCTCCGAATTCCAGATACAGCTTATCTCCGAATTCCCCAATACGCTGTTTGATGTGCTCTGACTGCATGGTTAGATACTTTTCATTATCAAATCCGATTTTCATTTCTTCTGTAATCTCCCGGTTTTTTATAATCACATACTTTTTTAGTATAGCATAACTTTCTGACCTCCGCTACAAGGAGTTTTGAAGGTATTGTTGAAATATTTATAAGTACCGCGTATAACGATGATTAAATATATTAATTTTACTAATTTATTATCTTTGTGTTATGATAGAAGCAGATAAAAGGACAAAGTTTCTTTTTGCGTTGTGTTCTAATAAAAAGGTCATGATGAGAGCAGGAGGTTGCTAAATGAGTGTAAGACGAATATTTGTGGAGAAGAAGCCAGCTTATGCAGTAAAGGCAGGGGAGCTTCGCGAAGAACTGGAACATTATCTGGGCATCAGCAATGTGAAGAATGTGCGGGTTTTAATCCGCTATGATATTGAGAACCTGTCAGAGGAAACCTATCGGAAGGCGCTGGTGACTATTTTCTCAGAGCCGCCGGTGGACCTGGTTTACGAGGAAGAATTTACCAGGAACCCGGGAGACCTGGTATTTTCCGTGGAATACCTGCCGGGACAGTTTGACCAGAGGGCAGATTCGGCAGAGCAGTGCGTGAAGCTTCTTAAGGAGGATGAGGAGCCGGTTATCCGGTCCGCCACCACCTATGTGGTCACCGCGCCCCTGACAGCAGAACAGGAGGAGGCGATCAAGAGCTTCTGCATCAATCCGGTGGACAGCCGCCAGGCGGACGAGGAGAAGCCGGAGACGCTGGTGACGGAATTCGAGGTTCCGGCGGACATACTGTATTTTGACGGATTCGCGGATTCCTCAGAGGAGGAGTTAAAGGCTCTTTACGGCACCCTGAACCTGGCCATGACCTTTAAGGATTTCCTCCACATACAGAATTATTATAAGAAGGAAGAGCGCAGGGATCCGTCTGTGACGGAAATCCGTGTGCTGGATACCTATTGGTCAGATCACTGCCGCCATACCACCTTTTCCACAGAGCTTAAGAATGTAAACTTCACGGACGGCGATTACAGGGAGCCCATGGAGGAGACCTATAAGCAGTATCTGGCTGACCGGGAAGTGATTTATAAGGGAAGGGACGATAAGTACGTGTGCCTTATGGACCTGGCTCTTATGGCTATGAAGAAGCTGAGAAGCGAGGGTAAGCTGACGGATATGGAAGTATCCGATGAAATCAATGCCTGCAGCATCGTGGTGCCTGTAGAGATTGACGGGGTGACAGAAGAGTGGCTGGTGAATTTCAAGAATGAGACCCACAACCATCCCACAGAGATTGAGCCTTTCGGCGGCGCCGCCACCTGTCTGGGCGGAGCCATCCGCGACCCGTTGTCAGGGCGTACCTATGTGTATCAGGCCATGCGCGTCACCGGCGCGGCTGACCCCACCAGGCCCCTTGGGGAGACGCTTAAGGGCAAGCTGCCCCAGAGAAAGATAGTAAACAGCGCGGCACAGGGATACTCCTCCTACGGCAACCAGATCGGTCTGGCAACCGGCTATGTGAAGGAAATCTATCATCCTGGTTATGTTGCAAAGAGAATGGAAATCGGTGCTGTCATGGGCGCTGCTCCCAGGAAGGATGTTATCCGCGAGACCTCTGATCCGGGGGATATCATCATACTTTTGGGCGGGCGTACGGGCCGGGACGGAATCGGCGGAGCCACCGGCTCATCCAAGGTTCATACCACTTCCTCCATTGAGGTGTGCGGAGCTGAGGTGCAGAAGGGAAACGCGCCCACAGAGCGCAAGATTCAGAGAATGTTCCGCAGGCCTGAGGTCAGCAGAATCATCAAGAAGTGCAATGATTTCGGCGCAGGCGGCGTATCGGTAGCCATCGGAGAGCTGGCCGCGGGCCTTAAGATTGATTTGGACAAGGTTCCCAAGAAATATGCGGGCCTGGACGGCACGGAGATTGCCATTTCCGAGTCCCAGGAGCGTATGGCGGTGGTGGTGGATCCAAAGGATGTGGACCAGTTCCTTGCATATGCCTCAGAGGAAAACCTGGAGGCAGTGACCGTGGCAGTGGTGACAGAGGAGCCCAGGCTTAAGATGGACTGGCGCGGCAAGACCATTGTGGACCTGAGCAGGGCCTTCCTGGACACCAACGGGGCGCATCAGGAGGCGGACGTGACCCTGGAGGTTCCTAACCGGGCGGGAAACCTCTTTGATAAGGCTGATGTGGCTGACGTCAGGGGAAAATGGCTGGGCATGCTTTCCGACCTGAATGTGTGCTCACAGAAGGGGCTGGTGGAGCGTTTTGACGGATCCATCGGTGCAGGTTCCGTGTTCATGCCTTACGGCGGCAGATACCAGCTGACCGAGACCCAGGCCATGGTGGCAAAGCTTCCCGTGCTGAAAGGCCATACCGATACCGTTACCATGATGAGCTACGGCTTTGATCCCAGGCTTTCCAGCTGGAGCCCGTACCACGGCGCGGTGTATGCAGTGGTTTCCTCCGTTGCAAAGATTGTGGCGGCCGGCGGCGATTACAGCGGGATCCGCTTCACCTTCCAGGAGTATTTCCGCAGGATGAACGAAAATCCATCCAGGTGGAGCCAGCCCTTCTCCGCCCTTCTGGGCGCCTACAGCGCGCAGCTGGGCTTTGGCCTGCCCTCCATCGGCGGAAAGGACAGCATGTCCGGAACCTTTGACACCGAGGACGGTGAAATCAATGTTCCGCCCACCCTGGTTTCCTTTGCCGTGGATGTGAACAGTTATAAGAATGTGATTACCCCTGAGTTCAAGCGTCCGGGCAGCAAGATTGCCTTGTTCCGGATTGCGAAGAACCAGTATGACCTGCCGGACTACAGCCAGGTTATGGACGGGTATGGAAAGATATTTGAGGACATAAAGGCAGGGCGCATTATATCCGCCTATGCCGTGGAGGGCAATGGCCTTGCGGAGGCAGTGAGCAAAATGGCATTCGGCAACAAGCTGGGTGTGAAGATTGAACACAATGTGGATCCAAGGGATTTCTTTGCTGCTGCCTGGGGCGATATCGTATGCGAGGTGCCGGAGGTCATGGTGGGACAGCTGTCCATATCCTATACCGTTATCGGTGAAGTGACTGACAGGGGCGCATTTGAGTACGGCAATGTGTCCATTACCATGGATGAGGCATTAGACGCGTGGATGACTCCTCTGGAGGATGTGTTCCCAACTGCCGCCGGCAGGGAGGCAAAGGGGGAAGAGGCTGCGCTGGAAGAAAAGCTGTATCACAGCGGCGCGGTGTATGTGTGCGACCATAAAATCGGGCAGCCGACCGTATTTATTCCGGTATTCCCGGGAACCAACTGCGAGTATGACAGCGCCAGGGCCTTTGAGAGGGCAGGCGCCAGAGTGGTTACCAGGGTGCTGCGCAACATGAGCGCCGAGGATATCCGCCAGTCCGTGGAGGAATACAGAAAGGAGATTGCAAAGGCCCAGATCGTTATGTTCCCGGGCGGTTTCTCAGCAGGCGATGAGCCGGAGGGCTCTGCCAAGTTCTTTGCCACTGTGTTCCGCAATGCGGTGATGAAGGAGGAGATCGAGAAGCTCTTAGGAGAGAGAGACGGACTGATGCTGGGCATCTGCAACGGCTTCCAGGCCCTGATTAAGCTGGGCCTTCTGCCGGAGGGTGAAATCAAGGAGCAGGGGACGGAATCCCCCACCCTTGCCATGAACACCATTGGCCGCCATGTCTCCAAGATGGTATATACCAAGGTGGTATCGGATAAATCCCCATGGCTGGCCGGCGCCGGACTGGGCAGTGTATACTGCAATCCGGCATCCCACGGCGAGGGTCGTTTTGTGGCCAATGAATCATGGCTGCACAGACTTTTTGCCAACGGACAGGTGGCAACCCAGTATGTGGATGACCAGGGCAGATGCACCATGGATGAGTACTGGAATCCCAATGGATCCTATATGGCCATAGAGGGCATCACCAGCCCGGACGGACGGATTCTGGGCAAGATGGCCCATTCCGAGCGCCGGGGCGAGGCGGTAGCCATGAATATTTATGGGGAGCAGGATATGAGGATATTTGAGTCGGGTGTGAGGTATTTTGAGGTGTAGATGTAACGCGGACGCGCGTGGGGAGCCGCGTCCGTGAGAGTCGGGGACGCAGTCCGGGAGGCGCCCTGCGCAACCCCGGCTTTTTCTGCCCCTCACCTACTACTTTTCCAAAGCGTCCGCTGTTCTCTACCCCGCCAAGGATAGAAAAGACCTCTCTGGCTAATGATATCGGAGAATCGGAAAGCTAAGCCCGGCCGGGCTGTTTCATTTTGGTTACTCCGTTTAGCTTATCTCATTTAGACTTATTTTGTATAACACTCACCTAGAATAGCGCTCATTTGGAAAACACTTACTTAGAATAACATTTATTTAGATTAACATTCACAAAAAAACACTCAGCAAAAAGCCACATATCAAGAAAAAATCTAGACAATGCGGCTCTGTATATTGATTGGTATGCCGATGTCTTCGGCATGCCATTTTTCTTTTTTTACTTTGGATATAGATGAGCCAGAAGCGATGATACGTTGCGGGTGAGTGGGATGGAACCACCTATGCCCCTCACCATATTCAAATCACCTTTTGATACCCCACCCTCAAATCGCCTGCTTCGCTTCCCCCTGTGAGGACAAGCGTGCCGCAGCAGATGTAGCCGCTTTTTGCCAGGGCGCGCTGCATGGCCTGATTGTCAGGATGGGTGTCGATGCGGATATTGCGGACGCCTGTTTTCAGGACATACTGTTCTGCTTCCGAAAACAGCCTGGCAGCCAGTCCGCGGCCTTTCATGGATTCTTCCACGCATACCCGGTGGAATGCAAAGTAAGGCTCCTGGTTCAGCCAGGCTCCGTCTATGGAGGCATAGCTGGCTTCAGGTCCGGGGACAATGGTAATCATCCCAACGACCTGTCCCGTGTCCTCAAGCACATGAAGCTGGGACCGGAGGATGGAAGCCTCCATTACCTGGCGGTTGGGCTCCCCCTTCTGCCACTGGTCAATGTTCTTTGCTTTAAATGATTCCTTGGCCTGGTCCGACATGGCCACGAGCCGGTCCAGGTCTTCTGCGGTTGCTAAACGATATGTCATATATGTCCTCCTGTTATTGGGGATTGTTGTGGGAGGCGGGAGGGGTCAATGCCCACCGCCCACGCGTTGATACGGTTATATCCAGTATACAATTGATGGTCCTGCGCGTCAATAAAAGCAGGGGCCGGGCTGCTATTGCATTTTAAACTCCGGCTGTTTATAATTGTGATATCATATGATTTCATACAGAGGAAAGGAGATTAAGCAAGATGAAAACAGCAATGACAAGGGAGACGGCCTTAGAGGCCCTGAAAAAATATAATAAGGAACCGTTCCACATCCTTCACGCCCTTACCGTGGAAGGCGTGATGCGTTGGTTTGCCCAGGACCAGGGATATGGGGAGGAGGAGGATTTTTGGGGAATCGCCGGCCTGCTGCACGATATTGACTTTGAGATGTATCCGGAGCAGCACTGCGTCAAGGCGCCGGAGCTTCTGAGGGAAGCAGGGGCGGAGGATGAGCTCATCCATGCCGTGTGCAGCCATGGATATGGTCTTGTCGCGGATGTGAAGCCGGAGCACCAGATGGAAAAGATACTGTTTGCGTCGGACGAGCTTACGGGCCTGATTGGGGCCGCGGCCAGGATGCGTCCGTCTGGGAGCGTCATGGACATGGAGGTGTCCAGTCTTAAGAAGAAGTTTAAGGACAAGCGCTTTGCGGCCGGATGTTCCAGGGATGTAATCAGAGAAGGGGCCGAGGGACTGGGCTGGACCCTGGAGGAGCTTATGGACAAGACTATCCGGGCCATGCGATCCTGCGAAGCCGCTGTCGGTGAAGAGATGAAAGCATACGAGGCATAACACCTGCCTCACTGTCACCTGCACCTTCTGCGAAACCATGAGCCGGTGTATGGACATTCCCTGAGAAAAAGTCCGCCACAGAAAAACAAATGTCTCCTGTACACAAATTTTTTCCTTTAAAAGTATTGACATACATAACAAAGTAGGGTATTATTTGCACTTGTAACGCCATACATATAAAGTGGCATTTATTTTATGAAATACGCTCCATATCCGGCGCATAGAAAGAAACAAGGGAGATAGACAAGATGAAAAAAGTGGTGAAGTTCGGCGGAAGTTCATTGGCCAGTGCAAGACAGTTCAAGAAAGTAGCGGATATCATTAAATCTGATAAGTCCAGAAGGTATGTGGTCCCTTCCGCACCAGGCAAGCGAAGCGATAAGGATGAGAAGGTGACGGACCTGCTCTATGCCTGTTACGACGCAGTGGCGGAAGGAAGGTCCTATAAGAAAATCCTGGAAAAGATTAAGAGCAGATATATGGATATCATCGACGGCCTGGATTTAAACCTGAACCTGGACCACGAGTTTGACAGGATAGAGGAGAATTTTCTGGCAAAGGCGGGACGGGATTACGCAGCTTCCCGCGGGGAATACTTAAACGGCATCGTGGCAGCCAACTTCCTGGGATTTGAATTTGTGGATGCGGCGGAAGTCATTTTCTTTGACGAAAACGGAAATTTTGAGTCAGAGCACACCAACCGGGAGCTGTCTGAGCGCCTGGAGCATGTGGAGAAGGCTGTCATCCCTGGTTTTTATGGTTCAAGGCCGGACGGGACCATCAAAACATTTTCCAGAGGCGGTTCAGATGTCACCGGCTCCATCGTGGCCAAGGCCATCCACGCAGATATGTACGAGAACTGGACGGATGTGTCAGGCGTTCTGGTGACAGACCCCAGAATCGTGGAGAATCCGGAAGTCATTGAGACCATTACATACAAGGAGCTGAGGGAACTTTCCTACATGGGAGCCAGCGTTCTTCACGAGGACGCCATTTTCCCGGTGCGCAAGGAAGGCATCCCCATCAATATCAGGAATACTAACCGGCCTGAGGACAAGGGAACTCTCATTGTGGAGAGTACCTGCCGCAAGCCGCGTTACACCATCACCGGAATTGCGGGCAAAAAGGGATTCTGCTCCATTAACATAGAGAAGGCCATGATGAATGCCGAGGTTGGGTTTGGGAGAAAGGTGCTCAGTGTGTTTGAGCAGTACGGCATCTCCTTTGAGCACATGCCCTCCGGCATCGACACCATGACCGTCTATGTGCACCAGTCGGAATTCGAGGAGTTTGAACAGTCCGTCATAGCCGGCATCCACAGGGCTGTGGAGCCGGACACCGTGGAACTGGAGTCAGATCTGGCTCTGATTGCAGTGGTGGGACGGGGCATGCGCTCCACCAGAGGAACAGCCGGCCGCATCTTTTCAGCCCTGGCCCATGCAAGGGTCAATGTGAAGATGATCGACCAGGGCTCCAGTGAGTGGAACATCATTATCGGAGTGGAGAACGATGATTTTGAGACGGCAATCAGGGCCATCTATGATATATTTGTAACCACGGAACTGTAAGCAGTCAGCCTATTATACCGTTTGCAGGAAGCTTCGCGGGGGAGGATTCCCCGCGGGGCTTTTTCTGAGGTGAGGCAGAGCGGGCCGTCTGTGTCCCGGCCGTCTGTGCCCGATCTTTCAGTGTTCAGGCTTCTCCGCCCAGCCTTCCCCGGCCTAATTTTTCGTTTTATTATAGTTGAAAGTGTGATATACTGGATAAAATAGTAAACAGGAAGAGAAGGAGGGGAACATATGCTTGAAAAGATTGATTTAAGTAAAAAAGTTGACAAGAAAACTTACCGCAGGGTCATGGACGAGGCGGAGGAGAAGCTGGGGCTTTTGCAGAGGGAGTGTAAGGATGCGGGAATTCCGGTCATTCTGGTGTTCGAGGGAATGGGAGCTGCCGGCAAGGGAGTGCAGATTAACCGGCTCATACAGGCACTGGATCCCAGGGGCTTTGATGTCTATGCCTGCGACCGCCCCACGGAGGACGAGCAGATGCGGCCCTTCCTGTGGCGCTACTGGACAAAGACGCCTGCAAAGGGCAGGATCGCTGTCTTTGACCGTTCCTGGTACCGCAGTGTCCAGGTGGACCGTTTTGACGGCCTTACCCCGGAGGATAAGCTTGGGGATGCGTACCAGGATATCCTGTCCTTCGAGAAACAGCTGTGTGATGACGGCACTGTCATCATGAAGTTTTTCCTGTATATAGACAAGGATGAGCAGAAGAGGCGCTTTAAGAAGCTGGAGGGGTCCAAGGAGACCTCATGGCGGGTGACAGACGAGGACTGGAACAGGAATAAGTATTTCGGCCGGTATCTGAAGATGAATGAGGAGATGCTGGAGAAAACAGATACAGATTATGCGCCCTGGGTCATCATAGAAGCAGTGGACAAGGATTATGCAGCCCTTAAAATTGCCAGCACGGTTATGGACCGCCTGGAATATGAGCTGGAGCATAGCAGGCCGGAAGAAGAAAAAACGGCGCAGGGGCAGGAAGCCAAGATCCGGGAGCGGTTTAAGAACGGCGTGCTCTCCGGCATCGACCTCTCAAAGAGCCTTACGGAGGAGGAGTATAAGACCCGTCTGAAAAAGCTTCAGAAGCGTCTGGCGGAGCTTCACAGCGAACTTTACCGTCTCAGGATTCCGGTAGTCATCGGTTTTGAGGGATGGGATGCCGGAGGCAAGGGCGGAGCCATCAAACGTCTGACCAGCAATCTGGACCCAAGAGGATACAGGGTAAATCCGACGGCGGCCCCCAATGACATTGAGAAGGTACACCACTATCTGTGGCGGTTTTGGAACAATGTGCCAAAGGCAGGCCATATCGCCGTCTTTGACCGCACCTGGTATGGAAGGGTCATGGTGGAGCGGATTGAAGGATTCTGTTCGGAAGCCCAGTGGAGGCGGGCCTACCAGGAAATCAACGAGATGGAATCCCATATGGCCAATGCCGGAGCAGTGGTTCTTAAATTCTGGCTCCACATTGACAAGGATGAGCAGGAGCGCAGGTTCAGGGAGCGCCAGGCCAATCCCACCAAGCAGTGGAAGATTACGGACGAGGACTGGCGCAACCGTGAGAAATGGGACCAGTATGAGGAAGCGGTCAACGAGATGCTCATACGCACTTCCACCACCTACGCACCATGGATTGTGGTGGAGGGAAATGACAAACGATATGCCAGGGTAAAGGTCCTCCAGACTGTGGTGGATGCCCTGGAAAAGAAAATAAAGGAAGTAAAGACAGACAAATGAGTGAGACGAACCATGTAATTGTAATTGGCGCAGGGGCGGCCGGCATGCTGGCCGCCATAGCTGCAGCCGGTGAAGGCGCTGAGGTGGAGCTGTGGGAGCAGAACGAAAAGCCGGGCAAAAAGCTGTTTATCACAGGCAAGGGCCGGTGTAATGTGACCAATGCCTGCGATATGGAGGAGCTGCTCGGCTCCGTGGTAAGCAATTCCAAATTCCTGTACAGCAGTTTTTACGGTTTTACAAACCAGGACATGATGGATTTGCTGGAACAGGCAGGGCTTCGCCTGAAGGTGGAGCGTGGCAACCGGGTATTTCCCCAGTCCGACAAGTCGTCAGACGTCATCAGCACCCTGTCCGGCCTTATGAGACAGGCGGGAGTCAAGGTGCGCCTGAATCAGAAGGCGGACGGACTGGCGGTGGAGGACGGCGTGTGTAAAGGCGTACGGTACGGCGGCAGGATACAGGCAGCCGACCGTGTCATCGTGGCTACCGGCGGCCTGTCCTATCCCACCACCGGATCCACCGGGGACGGCCTAAAATGGGCCCTGGACAGCGGCCACAGACTTACGGAGCTGTCGCCCGCTCTGGTTCCCTTTGAGGTGAAGGAGACAGAGACCGTTAAGGAGCTGCAGGGCCTCTCACTTAAAAATGTGGAGGCTGCTGTATATGACGGAAAAAGAGAGCTGTACCGGGAGTTTGGAGAAATGCTGTTCACCCATTTCGGGGTAAGCGGACCCGTACTCTTAAGCGCCAGCTCCTTCTGCGCCAGGGCCATAAGGAAGAAGCACCTGCGCCTGGTGATTGATTTGAAGCCGGCCTTGTCATGGGAACAGCTGGACGAGCGCATCCTCAGGGACTTTTCAGACAGCAGGAACAAGCAGTTTAAGAACGCCCTGAACCACCTCTATCCGGCAAAGCTGATTCCGGTTATCATTGCCCGCAGCGGCGTGGACCCGGATAAGAAGGTGAATGAGGTCACCAGGGAGGAACGGCGCGGACTGGCAGAGGCAACCAAGTCCCTGGAGTTTACCCTGACCGGACTCCGAGGCTATAAGGAAGCCATCATAACCCAGGGCGGTATATCCGTAAAGGATGTAAATCCCTCCACCATGGAGTCAAAGAAAGTCCGGGGCCTGTATTTTGCGGGGGAGATATTGGATCTGGACGCGGTGACAGGCGGCTTTAATCTTCAGATTGCATGGTCCACGGGCTGGGCGGCCGGAAAGGCTGCGGCGTCATAGCGCCGGAAACACAGGGGCTTCCTGGCACGGCAGAATACATGAGTACAATAAAATTACATGAACACAGGACAGGAGAGAATGCAACACATGGAGTATTTCAATATTGCCATTGATGGTCCGGCAGGCGCCGGTAAAAGCACCATCGCGAAGCTGGCTGCTGAAAAGCTGGGATTTGTATATGTGGATACGGGAGCCATGTATCGTTCCATGGCCCTGTATTTTATCAGGCAGGGCATATCGCCGGAGGATGAGGAGGCCATAGCCAGGGCCTGCTCTCAGGTGGAGGTCACCATCCGCTATGCGGACGGAGCCCAGCAGGTCATTTTAAACGGGGAGGATGTATCAGGACTGATTCGTTCAGAGGAAGTGGGACGCATGGCGTCCGCCACGTCTGTGTACGGGCCTGTCAGGCAGAAACTGGTTCAGCTCCAGAAGCAGCTGGCCAGGGAGGCGGATGTAATCATGGACGGACGGGATATCGGCACCTGCGTGCTGCCGGACGCTCCGGCTAAGATTTACCTGACCGCCTCTGTGGAAATCCGCGCCAGACGCCGCTTCAGGGAACTGGAGGAAAAGGGGGTGGTCTGCGATATCAGGGAAATTGAGAAGGATATAGAGGAAAGGGACTACCGGGACATGCATCGGGAGAACTCGCCTTTAAGGCAGGCGGAAGACGCGGTGCTCCTGGATTCCTCCCACATGACCATCGGCCAGGTAGTGGATTCCATCATACACATAGCCAGGGAGCGGGGGTATGAGGGATAGCCATGGACAGGAAAGTCACAGTAGCAAAGAGCGCCGGCTTCTGCTTTGGCGTGGAACGGGCAGTGGACCAGGTCTATGAACAGATCGAGGCCCTGAAGAGCAAAAAGACATCCGGTCCCATCTACACCTACGGCCCCATTATCCACAATGAGGAAGTGGTAAAGGATTTGTCGGATAAGGGTGTCATGGTTCTGGAGACAGAGGATGAGCTGAGGGCGCTTCCCAAAAACCAGGGAACGGTCATCATCCGGTCCCACGGCGTCAGCAGGCATGTGTATGAGATCCTGAAGGAGCGGAACGTGGCCGTGGTGGATGCCACTTGCCCCTTTGTGAAGAAAATACACCGCATTGTGGCGGAGCACTCCGCGGCCGGGGAGGCAGTGGTAATCATCGGAAGCCCGGACCATCCTGAGGTGGAAGGAATTAAGGGATGGGGGAATGAACATACTACGGTTATAAAGGATGGGGAGGGGGTAGATAACTACCGTCTGCCCGAGGGCCGAAAGTTATGTATCGTGTCCCAAACGACATTTAATTACAACAAATTTAAAGAATTAGTTGAAAAATTTTTAAAAAAGGGTTATGATAGTAGTGTTTTAAATACGATTTGCAATGCAACACAGGAAAGACAAGTGGAGGCAGCAAGAATTGCTTCGCAGGTGGACGCTATGATTGTGATTGGCGGCAGGCATTCTTCCAACACCCAGAAGCTTTACGAGATATGCCTCAAGGAGTGTAAAGACACCTTTTACATTCAGACACTCGGCGATTTAGATCCTGACAGTGTATCTTCTGTGCGCAGCGTAGGTATTACAGCTGGGGCATCCACCCCAAGAAAAATTATTGAGGAGGTTCATACCAGAATGGCAGAGCAGAGTTTTGCAGAGTTATTAAAGGAAGAGGAAGAATCAACCAAACCAATACGTACAGGAGAGATAGTCACCGGTCAGGTCATCGAAGTCAGCAAAGATGAGATAATACTGAGTATTGCAGGTAATAAGTCCGAGGGAGTTATCACACGTGACGAATACAGCAACGACAGCAACGTGGATTTGACCACAAAAGTACAGATTGGCGAAGAGATGGAGGCCAAGGTCATTAAGCTTAATGACGGCGTAGGCATGGTTTCCTTATCCTATAAGCGTATGGCAGCTGACAGAGGCAATAAGCGTCTGGAAGAGGCATTTGAGAACCAGGAGGTTCTGACAGCAAAGGTAGCACAGGTATTAGACGGCGGCTTAAGCGTTGAGGTTGAGGGCGCAAGGGTATTTATCCCGGCCAGCCTTGTATCTGACAGCTACGAGAAGGATCTGTCCAAGTATGCGGGACAGGATATTGATTTTGTTATTACAGAATTCAATCCTAAGAGAAGAAGAATCATCGGCGACAGGAAACAGCTTCTGGTTGCACAGAAGGCGAAGCTGAAAGAAGAACTGTTCGCAAGAATCCAGCCAGGCGATACGGTTGACGGAACAGTTAAGAACGTAACTGACTTTGGCGCGTTTATCGATTTGGGCGGCGCAGACGGACTTCTTCATATTTCCGAGATGAGCTGGGGCCGTGTTGAGAATCCTAAGAAGGTATTCAGGGCAGGGGATCAGGTAAGAGTACTGATTAAGGATATCCAAGGAGAGAAGATTGCCCTGAGCCTTAAGTTCCCTGAGGCTAATCCATGGGTTAACGCAGCTGACAAGTATGCGGTTGGCAACGTGGTATACGGCCGTGTGGCACGTATGACTGATTTCGGCGCGTTTGTTGAGCTGGAGCCAGGTGTGGACGCACTGCTTCACGTATCCCAGATTTCCAGGGAGCATGTTGAAAAGCCTGCTGATGTTTTAAGGATTGGCCAGGAGATCGAGGCTAAGGTAGTGGATTTTAACGAGGCTGACCACAAAATCAGCTTAAGCATCAAGGCTATGCTGGCGCCTGTAGCACAGGACGCTGACGTGGCTGACGTGGACATCGATGCCATGTCACAGTACACAGAAGAATAAGAATTGGATTCATGAGGACTGGTTATGGGCTTTGGCCCATAGCCAGTTTTTAGGTTTGCCGGGAGAAGCTACTTCATGGCAGGGTTCAGAAGCAGGGATGCCTCGAAAATCCCGTTACTGTAATCGAATTTCAATATGCCGTGATACCGTTCCACCAGATACCGCACAGAGGTGGTGCCGGTTCCCATATCCTCCCGTTTGGATGAGAGGAAACGTCCGTCCTTCATCCGTATGTGATGGGAATAGGTGTTCTGTATGGAAAGGACGATCATGGATTCGCCTGCCTGACCGATGTTGATGGTGATGGAGGGCGTTCCCTGAGTCTGCCTTTGACATGCCTCCACCGCGTTGGAGAGAAGGTTGCCCAGGATGGTGCAGAAGTCTATCTCCGGGACAGGGAGGCTCTGAGGCAGGGAGATGGAGGAGTTCACCGCGATTCCCTGGGTCTGGGCGGTCTGTATGTAGTAATTGAGCAGCGCATTGGAGGAAGGGTTCTGACAGTACCGGGTGGTTTTCAGAGTCGCGTAGGAGCCCAGATAGTCATTGATATACTCCAGAGCAAAGTCTGTCTCCTCCTGCTCCAACAGTCCCTTGATTGTGATGAGATGATGACGGTAATCATGGCGGGCCTTCTTGAATTGTTCCAGATTATACTGGAGCGTGGCCATCTGGGATTTCTGTACGCTGGCCAGCAGCCGGATGGTCCGGTACTGCTCCTTGACCGCGTAGCTTTCAGCCAGCCGGGACAGAATCCTCAGACTCACATAGTGGACCGTGTAGATACAGGCAAACCAGCAGACAGCAAAAAAAGCCATGTCAGGATGGTGCTGGAGCATGCGGGAAGGGGACAGGGAGCGGATTGCCAGCCGGAACATGATGAAAAAGAGCACCGGAATGGCAGCCAGATAGTTCCAGACCGGAAGAAGCCTTGTGTATTCCACTGCCTTGGTCAGATATTTGTGCAGAATATAATAGGCTGCCCAGACCATGAGAAACAGAAAAATAAGATTGCCCAGCAATTCATCCCTGGTTATAAGGAAACTGCTCTCATAAAGGGAGGCCGAAGCATTGGACAGGTCCGCGCAGTACGCGGCGGTATCCGTGAAGTTCTTAAAAAGGAAAAGGGAATAGATGTTCACAGGCCAGTCCGTCCGCACCATCCATTTACAGACCAATATGTTGGTCGTCATGGTGGTACAGGCCCACGCCATCTCCAGCCAGGGCCGGTTCAGGTAATGCCGGAAGCATGTCAAGCCCAATAGGCATACAAAAAACAGGTATCCCATAAGAATACCTGCGGTTTTTGACATGGTATACCGCCACTCCCCGCGGAATACCGCCAAAAAGGGAACGATGATGAATATGATTTTAGCCAAAATCACACATATCAGCTGTATCTGTGCAAAGTTCATCAGATGCCTCCATTTAGTTTGGAGAACTGGTAATCTGCATACTGCTGATGAATCTGCGACCGCATGGTCCTGGTAATAGGCAGATGTTCTCCGGTTGTCAAAATGAACTCTGATTTCTCCATGGAGAATACCTTGTCCATGTTGATGATGCAATTCCGGTAGCAGCATATAAACTGGGAGTAGATAAGGAGCATGCCGGAAAACTCTTCAAACCGCATATAAGTGCGGACCGTCTTGTCCGGAAGATGGATTTGTATGTAGTGGTTTGAATAATCTGTGTAAAGGATGGAGTCAATGGGAATCTTAAGCATAATGCGGCTTTCCTTTATCTCTATATAATGACTCTGCTTCCTGCGGGACACAGACATAAAATACTCCATGGTCTGGCAGAGCTTCTCATAGCGGATGGGCTTTATCATGTAATCCAGGGCCCGGACCTCATAACCCTTCAGGGCAAAATCCGTACTGCTGGTGGTGAACACGATGGTACAGAAATCATCATCCCTACGGACCCTTTCAGCGATTCGGATGCCGGAAGTCTCATTGCGGAGAAAAATATCTATGAATATAAGGTCAAAGCTGCCTCTTTGCCAGCAGCGAAGGAAGTCGGCGGCGGTATTGAAGATGATCGTCTGCTGGCAGGTATGTGTGTCAGAACAATAGGCGGATATAAAGCCGGCTAACTGACGAGCCTCATCTATCGAGTCGTCGATGACTGCAATGTTCACGGTGCCCTTCCTTTCTTTCGTATATCAACAGGGTAACAAAAGCCATACAAGTTATCCTGTGACGGTACGCTATGAAACAATCCATATAGGTTCAGTATAATATACAACAATTTAAATTGCAAGGGCAATTGGAATAAGTTGTAAGAACGGTATAGGCAGGCCCCTGCCTGGGTATAATCCATTTGTACTTATTTTGTATCAGCAAGAAAGGAGCAAGAACCTGCATGGGAAAGTCTAAGAAGAATGAGGCATTTGATCCCCATAACCTGAGTGCCCAGGACCAGCTTAAGTTTGAGATTGCCCAGGAACTGGGGCTGGACGCAAAGGTCATGGAGGGCGGATGGAGAAGCCTGACAGCCAAGGAAAGCGGCAAGATAGGGGGGCTTATCACAAAGCGCAAACGAGAACTTAAGAAAGAGGCATTGCAGCAGGAATGATTTTCCGATATACTGTTTTATATCTTTAATCAGGAATGATACAAAGGAGACGGGAATGAAGATAGGAATGATCTGTTTTACGGCGAGAGGCGCCGGAATATGCCGCCTGCTGTGCGGCCGGTTCAGGGATACGGGAACTGAGTGCCGGGGATATGTGCCGCGGCGCTTCTGGAAGCCGGAATGGGAGGCGGAGGGAATCCTGCCTCAGGACAGGTCCCTTTCGGAATGGACCGGATCCATGTTTGGACAGAAGAGGGCGCTGGTGTTCATCGGTGCGGCCGGTATTGCGGTCAGGGCCATTGCGCCCTATGTCCGGGATAAGATGACAGACCCTCCTGTGGTGGCGGCTGATGAGGCGGGACATTTCTGCATTCCTCTGTTGTCAGGCCATGTGGGGGGAGCCAATGAGCTGGCTGAAAGAATGGCGGGCTGGCTTAATGGCATACCGGTCATAACCACGGCAACAGATGTCAACGGTGTGTTTGCAGTGGATATCTTCGCGGCTCGAAACGGTCTTTGCATCACAGACAGAAAAGAGGCCAAAGAGATTTCCGCCTGGCTGCTGGATGGCGGGGAGGTGGGCTTTTTCTGCGATTCGGAGTGTCATGGGGCGGAGGGCGCCAAGGACATATGCAGGCATAATATATGCATGAATAGGGTGTGCGGGCATAACATATGGATTACATTCCGAAACAGTGAAAGACCCTCCTTCCTCCGCCTGGTTCCAAAGATGGTTGTGGTGGGCGTGGGCTGCAGGAAGGGAACACCGCCGGATGTCCTGGAACGCCGCGTTCTGGAAGCGCTGGAGGACAGCGGTATTGACCCGGCGGCGGTAAAGGCACTGTCCACCATTGATATTAAGGCCGGGGAGGCAGCTGTGTCGCAATTGGCCGGCAGGTACGGGTGGGAGCTCCGTACATTTACAGCCGGGGAACTGCTGGCCGTAAAAGGAGAGTTTGAGGAATCCGAGTTTGTAAGAACCGCGGTGGGCGTGGGCAATGTCTGCGAAAGGTCCTGCACAGCCGGGGGAGGAATCCTTCTGATACATAAGCGGGCCGGAGAAGGAGTGACGGTGGCGGCGGCCATAGAGCCGGTCGCAAGAGCCGGTCACAGCCAGTAACAGCCAGTCACAGGTAAATTAGACATTGAGAAATGCAGTCGGATATGATATACTTTTCCATAGTTTAAGTCAGATGTTGGACAGCAGGTGAGACTATGGGAGATTCGTACATCTATAAGAATCAGAAAAAATTGAGATGGGGATACACCACAGGTACTTGTGCGGCAGCGGCTTCCTTGGCAGCTGCCGTTATGTTGTTGCAGGGCAGGAGAATGGAGCAGGTATCCCTGACAACGCCAAAGGGAATCCGTTTGGACCTGGAGGTGGAGGAAATGGATCCGGGTGAGAACAGCGTATCCTGCGGCGTCAGAAAGGATGCAGGCGACGACCCGGATGTGACGGACGGGCTTATGGTGTATTCACAGATCCGGCTGCCGGATGCGGACAGCGGTGATGCCGGCTGTGCCGGTGGGAATTATGTGTATGAAAAAGACGGATTACGGCTGTATTTATCCGGAGGAGTGGGAGTGGGAATGGTAACTCAGTGCGGTTTGAGCTGTGAAGTGGGAAAGGCTGCCATTAACCCGGTTCCCAGGAAGATGATATTTGAACAGGTGGCCGGTGTGTGCCGGGAATCCGGTTTTAAAGGTGTGCTTTCCATTGAAATCCGTGTACCGGGAGCGTTTGAGGTAGCGCATAGGACATTTAACAGCCGTCTGGGAATCCGGGGAGGCATATCCATACTGGGGACCAGCGGAATAGTGGAGCCCATGAGCGAGACAGCGCTTCTTGACACCATACGGCTGGAGCTGAGGCAGAGGATCCGCAAGGGGGAGAAGAACCTTCTGGTGACACCGGGAAATTACGGTGAGAGCTTTGTGGGCAATGTACTTGGACTTGGCCTGGGACAGGCTGTGAAATGCAGCAACTTCATAGGCAGTACCATTGACATGGCGGTGGAAGAAGGGGCGGAGTCCATACTGCTCATAGGCCATGGCGGTAAGCTGATCAAACTGGCAGCAGGTATCATGAATACCCATTCCTCCTGGGCGGACGGGAGAATGGAAATTCTGGCAGCCCACGGAGCTGCCTGCGGCGCAAAAAGGGAGCTGGTGGAACAGATTCTGGAAGCAGTGACCGTGGACGAGGGGCTGCGCCTCCTGGAGACAGAGGATGGCCTGCGTGAACAGGTGATGAAGCGGGTGATGGGGCGGCTGGAACAGCATGTGAAACGGCGGGCCGGTGAAGGTCTGAGGGCAGAGGCCATTGTATTTACCAATGAACGCGGAATACTGGGCGCGACCACCGGAGCAGATGATTTGCTTATGTACTTTACGGACAGAATGAGGAACAGATGAAAGGCGGAATAAGATGATACATATAGTAGGAGCAGGTCCAGGTGCGGTTGATTTGATTACGGTCAGGGGGCAGAGACTCTTGTCGGAGGCAGATGTGGTTATATACGCGGGTTCCCTGGTCAGCCGGGAGCTTTTGGACTGGGCCAGGCAGGATGCCAGGATTTATGACAGCGCCACCATGGACCTGGAGCAGGTCCTGGAAGTGATGGAACAGGCGGAACGGGACGGTCTTACCACGGTGCGCCTTCACACCGGAGATCCCTGCCTCTACGGTGCCATACGGGAACAGATGGACGGTCTGGACGCCAGGGGGATAGGATATGATATATGTCCCGGAGTCAGCTCCTTCTGCGGAGCCGCGGCAGCGCTTGGGATGGAATATACCCTGCCCGGCATCAGCCAGAGCGTAGTCATAACCAGGATGGCCGGAAGGACTCCTGTGCCGGACCGGGAATCCATAGGGAAATTTGCCGCCCACGGCAGCACCATGGTGATATTCCTCAGCGCCGGCATGACGGGGAAACTGTCAGAGGAGCTGATGAAGGGCGGATATCCGGGGGATACGCCCGCAGCCATTGTATATAAGGCAACCTGGCCGGACGAGAAGGTGGTCCGGTGTACGGTAGCCGCCTTAAAGGAGACGGCAGACAGGGAAGGAATCCATAAAACCGCGCTTATTGTGGTGGGAAATACCGTGGCCCAGACCGGCTATGAGCGATCAAAGCTTTACGACCCTGCCTTTACCACCGGATTCCGTGTGGGCCGTGAAGATGCCCGGGGGAAACACAAGCCCGGAACACTCTATGTGGTGGGAATGGGACCAGGAGAAAAAAAGCAGATGACGGGACAGGCCCTGGAAGTGATGGAGCAGTGCCAGGTCATAGCCGGTTACACGGTCTATGTGGAGCTGGTAAGGGGATTGTTCCCCCATAAGGAATTCCTGACCACTGCCATGACCAGGGAAGAGGAACGGTGCCGGAAGGCCTTTGATTGCTGTATGGAGGGAAAGAATACAGCCATGATATGCAGCGGGGACGCGGGGGTTTATGGAATGGCGGGCCTCATACTGGAACTGGCAGAGCAGTATCCAGGTGTCAGCGTCAGGACCGTGCCGGGAATCACCGCTGCCTGCGCGGGGGCGGCGGTTCTGGGAGCCCCGCTGATGCACGATTTTGCCGTCATAAGCTTAAGCGACCGGCTTACGCCCCTGGAAGTCATATGGAACCGGGTGGAGGCCGCGGCCCGGGCGGATTTTGTCATATGTCTGTACAACCCGGCCAGCAAGGGACGGCCTGACTATTTCCGGCAGGCATGCAGCCGTATTCTCAAGTACAGGCCAGGGCATACCGTGTGCGGGCTGGCTGTGAACATCGGCAGGGAAGGGGAAGGAATGGAGGTCCTTGCCCTGGAGGACCTGAAGGAACGCCGGGTGGACATGTTCACCACGGTTTACATCGGCAATTCCCATACCAGGCAGATTGGCCCCTATATGGTCACGCCGAGAGGTTACCGGTATGAAGGAAATTAAGAAAAATATCGTACTGTTTGCCGGGACCACGGAGGGGAGGCTGCTGGCCGAATACCTTCAGGAGCTTAACCAGCCCTTTGTAATCTGTGTGGCTACCAGATATGCAAGGGATTTGCTGGAGGATATATGCAGGCCGGACCAGGCCGGATGCATGGAGATACGCCAGGGGCGTCTGGATGTCACGGAAATGGAGCAGATGTTTGATGAGCTGCGGCCGGGACTGGTCATTGACGCCACTCATCCATATGCGGTGGAAGTAACCCGAAACATAAGGATTGCCTGTTCCGGAAGAAAGGGACTGCGGCTTATAAGGTGTCTGCGCGAGCCGGGGATCGGGGACAGCCGGCCAGGGGCGGGGGTAGTCCATATGCCGGGGGCGGGGGTGGTCCATATGCCGGATGTGGAGACGGCAGTCACATGGCTGTCCTCTGTGACGGGAAATATTCTGGTGACAACGGGCAGCAAGGAGCTGAGCTCGTACACAAGGATAAGGGATTATGAGCAGAGAATTTATGCCAGGGTCCTGCCCTCGGAGGAGGCCGTGGCTCGGTGCAGGAGTCTGGGATTTGAGGGCCGCCATATCATCGCCATGCAGGGACCTTTTTCAGAGGAAATGAATCTGGCACAGCTCAGAGAATACGGATGCGCTTATCTGGTGACCAAGGACGGCGGCGCGGCCGGAGGATTTTCGGAAAAGATAAAGGCAGCGCGCAGGGCCGGCGCTGCGGCAGTGGTGATTGACCGGCCGGGCAGTGGGGAAGGCATATCCTTAGATGAGATAAAGGGACAGCTGAAGGAGTGGATGGACCATGAAAAGAAAGGAAGCATATATGGATGATTTAAGACCAATCGTATATCTGGTGGGCATAGGAATGGGGGGAGAGGACCAGCTGACGGGCCGGGCAATGGATTGCCTGGAGGCGGCCCAGGTGGTGATGGGTGCGGACCGGATGCTGGACAGCGTCAGCGCGTACACCGATAAGAAGCGGATATTTTCAGCCTATAAGCCAAGTGAGATGGTTCAGTGGCTGGGCAGCTTCCGGTGGGATGAGGCAGCCCTGGTGCTGTCGGGAGACACCGGCTTTTACAGCGGGGCTGAGGCGGCGGCCAAGGCATTTGTGCGTGAAGGATGGGACGTGGAATTTGTGCCGGGTGTGTCCAGCCTGTCCTATTTCTGCGCCAGACTGGGAAAGAGCTGGCAGAATGTTCATCCGGTCAGCAGCCATGGACGGGACTGCGATGTGGTTGCCCATATCCGCGGCTTTAGGAGCTGTTTTATCCTGCTGGGCGGAGCCGGCAGCGTGCCGGATTTGTGCCGTCAGCTGGTCAGCAGCGGAATGAGCAACGTGACCATATGGGCCGGAGAAAATTTTTCATATGAGGATGAACGCATTGCCTGGGAAATGACTCCTGCCGAGCTTCTGATGGAGGATGAGCGCCTTCCCTTTGGCAGCCTGGCCTGTGTTCTGGTGGAGAATACAGAGGCGGCGGAAGGACAGCTTTATCCCCAGCCGGGTCCCGGGGATGACGACTATATCCGGGGGCAGGTGCCTATGACAAAAAAGGAGGTACGGAGGATATCCCTGGAGAAGCTGTGTATCGGCGCCCAGGCCGTGTGCTATGATATCGGGGCCGGCACCGGCTCTGTGGCGGTAGAGATGGGAATGGAGATTCGCAAGCGGGGCGGCAGCGGCCAGGTGTATGCCATTGAGCGGAACCGGGAAGCCCTGCAGCTGATTGAATCCAACTGCCAGAAGTTTCACGGAAGCTGGATGGGATTTCACATTGTGGAAGGAGAAGCGCCTGAGGCCATGGAGGGACTGGAGCCGCCCACCCACGCGTTCATCGGCGGAAGCGGCGGCCATATGCGTGAAATCGTGGCGGCCCTTCTTGACGCCAATCCCCATGTGAGAATCGTGGCCAATGCCATTACTCTGGAGACAGTGGGCGAGATTCTGGCATGCATGAGGGAATTTGAATTCGCCACAGGAGAGATAACCCAGATATGGGCGGCTCCTGTGGATACGGTGGGAAGCTATCATATGCCAAAGGCGCAGAACCCGGTATATGTGGCCGTCATGCAGGACCCAAAGGACGACGGGGGAGAGATACAATGGCAGGAGTTATGATAGCGGCTCCGGGAAGCGGAAGCGGCAAGACCATGGTAACCTGCGGCCTGCTGACCCTTCTTAAGAGAAAGGGATATAATCCGGCTGCATTTAAGTGCGGACCGGACTATATTGACGGCCTGTTCCACCGCAGGGTGCTGGGAGTGGAGAATGGAAACCTGGACAGTTTCTTTGAGACCGGGACACATATGAGACAGAAGCTGTCCCGGAGCATGAAAGACCATTTTGTGGTGGCGGAAGGGGTCATGGGATATTTTGACGGTCTGGGGGGCGTGTCCCTTCGGGGGAGTTCCTTTGAGATTGGAAATATTCTTGGACTTCCGGCCATTCTGGTGGTGGATGGAAGAGGAGCCAGCTTATCGCTGATGGCTTTGATTCAGGGATTTTTGGAGTATGATGTGACGGCGGACGCAAAAAACGAGAAAAAATCTCGTGAGAAAAAAACTTGCGAGAAAAAAGCTCGCAACATAAGGGGCATCTTTTTCAACCGTATGTCCTCCATGATATATAACCGTCTAAAACCCATGGTGGAGGAACGGTTTCAGATTCCGGTCATAGGATATCTGCCTGAACTGAAATTCCTTCAGGTGGGAAGCCGTCATCTGGGACTGGTGCTTCCGGACGAGATAGATGGAATCAGGGGACAGCTGGAACAGCTGGCGGACCAGATGGATGACAATTTGGAGTGGGAATCGCTTTTGAGGATTGCCGCTGACGCGGACGGCTGTGACAGGGAGGCGCCGGTCCGGCCGGAGGCAGGAATGGCATCACGTTTTCGTCTGGGGATTGCCAGGGATGAGGCCTTTTGTTTTTATTATGAGGATAATCTAAGGGCTATGGAACAGGCCGGAGCCGAGCTTGTATATTTTAGTCCGCTCCATCAGAAGGAACTGCCTAAGAGACTGGACGGGCTGATTCTGGGGGGAGGTTATCCTGAAAACCATGGGGAGGCCCTGGCAGCCAACGCAACCATGCGGGATTCGGTGGCTGCAGCAGCCGGTTCCGGGATGCCCATTCTGGCAGAGTGCGGCGGATACCTCTATCTGCTGGACCGTCTGGAGGGGGCTGACGGAACGGATTATCCCATGGCAGGTGTTTTGAGGGGCCATGGATACAGGGCCGGAAAAACCGGCAGGTTTGGATACATAACCCTGCGGCCCAATCGCAGCCTTCCCTTTCTTCAGGAGGGGGCAGAGATAAAAGGCCATGAATTTCATTACTGGGACTGCGGGTGCGGGGAGGATGAATTTTGTATGACGGCGGTCAAGCCAAACGGCGGCCGTTACTGGTCCTGCATGAGAACGGTGAAACGGGTGATGGCCGGATTCCCCCACCTCTATTATCCTTCCTGCCCCGAACTGGTTCAAAGCTTTGCCGGACAGTGCGTGATATATGGAAAGGAACATGAGCTATGACATTGAAGGAAGCAATGAAGAGCATTAAGCCCGCCAGCCAGGCCCTCAGGCGTCAGGCAAAGCGGCGCTGGGACCAGGTGGCCAAGCCTTTGGGAAGCCTGGGAGTCCTGGAGGAGGATATCATACGCATAGCCGCCGCATCCGGCAGCCTGGCAGTCAGCCTGCACCCCAGGGCTATTGTGGTCATGTGCGGGGATAACGGCATTGTAAAGGAAGGCGTGACCCAGACCGGACAGGAGGTTACCGCCATTGTGGCAGGGAACATGGCTCAGGGAAATTCATGTGTATGCCTTATGGCCCGTCAGGCAGGGGCTGACGTAATTCCTGTGGATGTGGGCATGGCCTGCCGTGACGCAGTTCCCGGCGTGGTGAACCGGAAAGTGGCATATGGGACAAAGGATTTCCTGGAGGCTCCTGCCATGACCAGGGAGGAAACGGTGAAGGCCATGGAGGCAGGAGCAGATATGGCCGTGGAGCTGAAAGAAAGGGGCTATGTGCTGGCCGGCTCCGGAGAAATGGGAATCGGCAATACCACTACCAGCAGCGCCCTTCTTTCCGTACTTTTGGATATGGACCCCGAACGGGTGACGGGCCGGGGGGCCGGTCTGACCACGGCTGGTTACAACCGCAAGGTGCAGGTCATAAGGGAAGGAATCCGCATTCACAGGCCGTCCGGAGAGGATCCGGTGGACGCGCTGTCCAAAGTGGGCGGTTTGGATTTGGCGGCCCTGACCGGCTTTTACATTGGATGCGCGGCCTGCGGCCTGCCGGTGGTGCTGGACGGACTCATAACAGGGGCGGCCGCTCTGGCAGCCGTCCGAATCAGCCCGGATGTAAAAGAGTATCTGCTGGCCTCCCACGTTTCAGCCGAGCCTGCCGGGGCAATGGTCCTGGATGCCCTTGGCCTTAAGCCCGCTATTTCCGCGGGAATGTGTCTGGGGGAGGGCACCGGCGCAGCGGCCCTGCTTCCGCTTTTAGATATGGCGGCGTCTGTGTACACCCGGATGAGCAGCTTTGATGAGATCCATGTGGATGCCTATGAGCATCTGGTGTGATTGGGATTAACAGGATATCATGAAGATAGGAGACCAAGGATGATTACTCTGGTGACAGGCGGAAGCGGCAGCGGAAAATCAGAATATGCAGAAGGGCTTATTCTGGACTCCTCCTGTTCCCGCCGTTTTTATGTAGCTACCATGATTGCATATGGAAAAGAGGGAAGGGATAAGGTGGAGCGCCACCGTATGCTCCGACAGGGAAAGGGCTTCATCACCATCGAAAAGCCCCGGGATGTGGGAAGGGTGATGTTTGAAGAACATGAGGCCGGTTCAGGCGCTTCATCCCGGGCAGACCGGGCTCTTTTGCTGGAGTGCGTATCCAACCTGGCGGCCAATGAGATGTTTAAGGAGGAGGAGACAGGGGAAGCGGAGGCAGGAGAGCAGCAGGGCAGTCCGATCCAATGCCTGTCCCATAAGATTGCGGGGGACATCATTTCCCTGGCCGGACAGGTTCGGGATATGGTGATTGTTACCAATGAAGTGGACCGGGATGGAATCTGTTACGGACCTGAAACAATGGAGTATATCCGTCTCATGGGCTGTCTGAATCAGAAGCTGGCATCTGCCGCGGACCGGGTGGTGGAGGTGGTTCACGGCATTCCCGTGCTCTGGAAGCCCGTCTCAGGACAGGCAGCGGTCGGGGCTGACTTGACAAGAAGGGAGTGTCAGGGAGAATGAACGGACTTTATTCCTGTATCATAGCAGTTTCCATGTATTCCAAGATACCCATGCCCAACGTGGAGTGGACCGGGGAGCGCATGCGCTATGTCATGTGCTTTTTTCCTCTGGTGGGGCTTGCTCAGGGGGCGGTCCTGGGCCTTTGGCTCCATCTTGCCCTGGATGTGCTGAATCTGTCCGCGGCCGTTTCGGCTCTCGTGGGGGCAGCCGTTCCCCTGCTGGTAACCGGAGGAATTCATATGGACGGTTTTCTGGATACCATGGATGCCGTTCATTCCTATGGTGACAGAAGCAGAAAGCTGGAGATCCTGAAAGACCCCCATCTGGGAGCTTTTGCGGTCATTTCCTTTGGCGTTTACATGATGCTCTATCTGGGGGTTTTTCATGAATACCTGTCCCTTGTCCTGAGGGAGGAAATGGGGGACAGATATTTTCTTTATGCGGTTCCCTGCCTTGTGTTTGTGATGGAGCGGGCCTTCAGCGGCCTTTCCGTGGTCACATTTCCACAGGCCAAAAAGCAGGGCCTGGCAGCCGGATTTGGCGGGGCAGCGAAAAAAAAGACGGATAGCCTGGTTCTGCTTCTGTGGATGCTTATTTGCCTGGTAACAGGCGCTGCAGCCGCTCGGATGGGCTGTCGCGGGGCGGGGGTACTGGCAGTAGTCCTGCTTATGACCCACCTGGCCGTGTTTATATGGTATTACAGGATGTCTGTGAAACAGTTTGGCGGAGTGACGGGGGATTTGGCCGGATGCTTTCTGCAGGTTTGCGAACTGGCCGGTCTGACGGCGGCCACAGTCCTTTTTAAAGCAGGCTTGATGGGAGGAATGTAGGAATGATTTTAGTAACAGGGGGAAGCTCCCAGGGAAAGAGGGAGTTCGTCAGGCAGTACCTGGGGGGACAGGATACAGAACCCGTTGTTTGGACAGAGGGCGCGGAGGCTTCCTGGGAGGAATTTATGGACGGCAGGTTCTGCCGTGATTTCCAGCTCTTTGTCAGGCGGGTGATGGAGGGCAGCGTGGTCCCCTGCGGCCATGAACCTGAGGGGCCGGTCACGGAACAGCTTCTGGAGGAGCTGTTTGCCGGACCAGAGGACCGTGTTCTGGTGACAGACGAGACAGGCTGCGGCATCGTGCCCGCAGATGCCTTTGAACGCCTGTACCGGGAGGAGACGGGACGGTTGTGCTGCCGGATTGCAGGGGAGGCGGAGGAAGTGTGGCGGGTGTGCTGCGGGATAGGGATGCGGATTAAATGACGAGGTAGGTAGACATGGATATGACGTGGCTGGATTTATGGAAATTTCACGGTGCGGCCCTGCTGGCGGGATGTGTGATTGACTGGATCATAGGGGATCCTCTGTGGCTTCCCCATCCGGTGCGCCTTATGGGAACCATGATTGCCGGGATGGAACAGCGGCTCAGAAGATGGACAGAGGGAACGGGAAGGAAAGGGCAGTCCCGGGCAGGGGCCATCCTTGCCGCCTCCATGTGTATGATATGGTGGTGTATTCCATGGGCAATCGTTCACGCGGCGGAACTTCTGTGGCCTGCCTGGGCCTGGGCCGCACTTCTGCTGGCAGAGGGGTTCCTGTGCAGTCTCATGCTGGCTGCCAGGGGACTGTATACAGAAAGCATGAAGGTGTGCCGCAGCCTGGAGGCAGGCCGCACAGAGGAGGCCAGATACAACGTATCCATGATTGTGGGAAGGGATACCTCGGTGCTGGATGAGGGCGGAATTGCCAGGGCAGCAGTGGAGACAGTGGCTGAAAATGCCTCTGACGGTGTCATTGCCCCCTTTTTGTTCATGGCTTTTCTGGGACCGGCAGGAGGCACGCTGTACAAGGCTGTCAACACCATGGATTCCATGGTGGGATACAAAAATGGCAGGTATCTGTATTTCGGGCGCTTTGCAGCCAGGCTGGACGACCTGCTTAATCTGGCTCCGGCCAGGCTGACCGGTATACTGATGGTTCTGGGGGCATGGGTTCTGCCGGGCATGGACGGGACTCATGCCTGCAAGGTGTTCCTTCGGGACAGGAAACGCCATGCCAGCCCTAATTCTGCCCACGGTGAGGCTGCCTGCGCAGGCGCTCTTCATCTGCGTCTGGCCGGGGATGCCTGGTATTTCGGAACCCTTCATAAAAAGCCGTATATCGGGGATGACCACAGGAAAATTGAACCGTCGGACATAAGGCGTGCAAACCATCTCATGTTTTTTGCGGAGGGGATGATGGTCTTTGGGCTGGCGGTGATGATTTTGCTTTTGTGATATCGGCCGGTGCGTGTTTGGAATGACAGATGCAAAAAGGACATACGGAGGTTATTATGGAATATCAACACGGCGGGGACATATACAGCCAGGACATACAGATGGATTATTCTGCCAATATCAATCCTCTTGGCATGCCGGAGGCGGTCAGGCAGGCTCTGAGGGACTGCCTGGAGAGGGAAGTCTGCAGCCTGTACCCGGACAGCCGGTGCAAAAAGCTGAGACAGGCCCTGGGCAGGCATCATGGGGTGGAGGAACAATGGATTATCTGCGGAAACGGGGCGGCTGATTTGATATTTGGCCTGGCAGCCGCGCTGCGCCCTGTGCGCGGGCTGGTGACAGCCCCGGCCTTTTCCGAGTATGAGCAGGCGCTGAGGTCGGTGGGATGCAGGACCGACTATTATTATCTCAGGTGGGATGCGGGATTTGCCCTGGATGCGGCGGGGATGTGCGGCTGTGTCCGGGAGGCGGCAGAGAGAGGCGAGCCCTACGATGTGGTGTTCCTGTGCAATCCCAACAATCCCACAGGAATACCCGTGAAAAAGGAAGAGATTGAGCAGCTGGCAGATACCTGTGAGCGTCTGGGGGCTTACCTGGCAGTGGACGAATGCTTCTGCGATTTCCTGGATGCTTGGGAATCATATTCCGTCATACCCGGCCTGGCCCGGTTTAAGCATCTGTTTGTGCTGAAGGCATTTACAAAGCTGTACGCCATGGCAGGGCTGCGGCTGGGCTACGGCCTGTGCAGCGACGAGGGCCTGCTGGAGCGGCTCCAGGCAGTGCGCCAGCCCTGGTCCGTGTCGGGGCCGGCCCAGTGCGCCGGCGTGGCGGCCCTTGGAGAGACGGATTTTGTGGAGCACACGAAAGAGGTGATTAAGGGGGAACGGGAGAGGCTTTCAGGCGCCCTCCATGACCTGGGCTTTCAGGTATATCCCTCACAGGCCAATTATCTGTTTTTTCGGGACCGGAAAGAGGACGGGACTCTGGAGAAAGGCCGTCTTTACCAGGAACTGCTGCGCCGCCGCATACTGATTCGCAGCTGTGCCAATTATCCGGGGCTGGACTCATCCTTTTACCGTATCTGTGTTAAACTGAGACAGGACAATGAACAGCTTATCCGGGAAATGGCCCGGGTGCTTGAGAGGAGGAAACCATGTCTGAACATACGAAGCCAATTATGATTCAGGGAACCATGTCCAATGCGGGAAAGAGCATCCTGGCAGCCGGTCTGTGCCGTATTTTTTACCAGGACGGCTACAGGACAGCGCCCTTTAAATCCCAGAACATGGCCCTTAATTCCTACATAACCCCGGAAGGGCTGGAGATGGGACGGGCCCAGGCCGTACAGGCGGAGGCGGCTGGAATTGTTCCCCATGCGGACATGAATCCCATTCTTTTAAAACCTACCACAGATGTGGGAAGCCAGGTTATCGTCCATGGAATTTCCAGGGGCAATATGAAGGCCAGGGATTATTTCGCCTATAAGAAATCGCTGGTGCCGGATATCATGGCCTCCTACCGGCGGCTGGAGGAACAGTACGATGTCATCGTCATAGAGGGCGCCGGAAGCCCGGCCGAGATTAACCTGAAATCCTATGATATCGTGAACATGGGCATGGCGGACATGGCGGACGCCCCGGTGCTTCTGGTGGGGGACATTGACAGAGGCGGCGTCTTTGCCCAGCTCTGCGGTACGGTGTCCCTGCTGACAGAGGAGGAGAGGAAGCGGGTAAAGGGATTGATCATCAACAAATTCAGAGGCGACAGGTCCATACTGGAGCCCGGAATTTCCATGCTGGAGGCTCTGTGCCATATACCGGTAGTGGGAGTGATACCCTACATGGATGTGGACATCGAGGATGAGGACAGCCTGAGCAGCCGGCTGGAGACAGGTAAGAGCAAAGCCCCTGCCGCGGTGGATTTGGCAGTGATTCGTTTTCCGCGTATATCCAATTTTACGGATTTTAATGTATTTTCAGGAATCCCGGGGGTGTCGCTGCGCTATGTCACAAAGGCCTGTGACCTTGGCAGCCCCGACATGGTTATCCTTCCCGGCACCAAGAATACCATCCAAGACTTGCTTTGGATGCGCCAGAACGGTCTGGAGGCTGCAATCCTTAAACTGGCGGACCGTCAGGTGCCTGTGTGGGGAATCTGCGGCGGCTACCAGATGATGGGAGAGGTGCTGGAGGATGCAATGGGGGTGGAGTCAGACCTCCCTTCCCGGACAGCCGGAATGGGCCTTCTTCCCCTTAAGACGGAGTTTGAGGAAGAAAAGATAAGGACCCGGGTGGAAGGCGCGTTCGGCGAGTTGGACGGCTGTCTTTGCGGACTGTCCGGAAAATCCATTGAGGGATATGAGATTCATATGGGCCGCACGTACATTGACCGGGAAGAGGGGGCCGCGGACACGGCCAGAATCGTTTCCTGGCGCAGGGAACCGGAAATATGCCGCCCTATGGACTATGTGATGGAGACGGGAAAGGACAGGATTTTATCCAGACAGGCCAGGATGGATGGGTGGAACAGGGGAAATATCTACGGCACCTATGTCCACGGAATCTTTGACAGCCCCCAAATAGCCAGGACAGTGGCAGAGGCCCTGGCCGCGGCAAAGGGCCTATGCCTGGAACAGGCGGCGGATATGGATTACCGCGCTTACAGGGAACAGCAGTATGATAAGCTGGCGGAATCGCTCAGGGAACATCTGGACATGGATGCCGTGTACAGAATCATGGGCATCAGCCCAAAAGAAAAAGGAGAGGAGAAGCCGGATGACGGATATACAGTTGGAACAGGTATTGCCGGGAGATATTGAGAGGCGCAGTTTTGAGCTCATACAGGAGGAACTGTCCTTACAGGGCATACATCTGAAGCCTGAAAATGAAATGGTTATCAAGAGGGCCATCCACACCACGGCGGATTTTGACTATGCACAAAACCTGATATTTTCCGGTCAGGCAGTGAAAAAGGGGATAGATGCCTTAAAAGCCGGCGCTGTCATTGTGACGGATACCAATATGGGGCTGTCCGGAATCAATAAAAAAAGGCTGTCCGCCCTGGGCGGGGAAGCCTTCTGTTTCATGGCAGATGAGGATGTGGCGTTACAGGCAAAGGAACAGGGCACCACCAGGGCTGTGGCCAGCATGGAAAAGGCGGCCAGGCTCTATGGTTTGCAGGAGCGTCCGCTGATTTTTGCCGTGGGCAATGCGCCCACGGCCCTGGTTCGCATTTATGAGCTCATAGAGGAAGGTCTGGCCGCCCCCGCCCTTGTCATCGGCGTGCCGGTGGGATTCGTGAATGTGGTCCAGTCAAAGGAACTGATTCTGACCCTGGAGGATACGCCGTATATTGTGGCAGGGGGAAGAAAAGGCGGCAGCAATGTTGCCGCCGCCATCTGTAACGCTCTGTTATACCAGATTCCCGTGTAAAGTCTTTCTATTTCCGGCCGCTCCAGCAGTAGGTGCAGAGCTTGCAGGGGGAGATACCGATGGATTTCACCAGGTCATCCAGCCTGTGGTAACGCAGGGTGGTGAACCCCAGGCGCTTGCGGATTTCCTCAATCATCTCTTTGTAATTGGCGCTGTCCGGGTCCGTGTAGGTGTTCAGCACATCCCGGGACACATCGTCGCCCTCCCTGTCCCGTATGATGCGTCTGGTAATCAGATCCAGCTCTGAGGTGGAACGGGAGAAGTTAAGATAGGGGCATCCGAACATAAGGGGAGGGCAGGCCGGACGTATGTGGACTTCCTTTGCACCGCTATGGTACAGGAATTCCGTTGTCTCACCCAGCTGGGTGCCCCGCACGATGGAGTCGTCGATGAGCAGCAGCTTCTTGCCGCGAATCAGAGCGTCCACAGGAATCAGCTTCATGCGGGCGATCAGGTTCCTCTGTCCCTGGTTCTGGGGCATGAAGGAGCGCGGCCAGGTGGGGGTGTATTTGATGAAGGGACGGGCAAATGGAATGCCGGATTCATTGGCATACCCGATGGCGTGGGCGATTCCTGAGTCAGGAACGCCCGCAACCACTTCGGGCTGCGCGTCATCCCTCTTTGCCAGCAGCTTTCCGCACTCGTAGCGCATGCTCTCCACATTAATGCCCTCGTAGCTGGATGTGGGATAGCCGTAGTATACCCACAGGAAGGAGCATATCTTCATTTCTTCCCTGGGAGGGCTGACCGTCTCCGCGCTCTCAGGCGTCATATATACGATCTCGCCGGGCCCCAGTTCTTTGTAGTCCGTATATCCCAGATTGATGTAAGCAAAGCTTTCAAAGGAGGCGCAGTAGGCGTCCTCCTTGCGTCCGATGACAATGGGGGTCCTTCCGAATTTATCCCTGGACGCATAGATTCCTTCCGGGGTCAGTAACAGGATGGACATGGAGCCCTCTATTTTTTCCTGGGCATAAAGAAGCCCCTCCACTAAGGTGGATTTCTGGTTGATAAGGGCAGCCGCCAGCTCTGTTGCGTTGATGCGACCGTGACTCATTTCCATAAAATGAATGTGGCCGTTTTCGTAGGCTGATGCCACCAGCTCCGCCTCGTTGTTGATTTTTCCCACTGTGGTTATGGCAAAGCTGCCCAGGTGGGACTGTATCAGAAGGGGCTGGGGTTCGGTGTCGGAAATACATCCGATTCCCAATGTTCCCTCAAGCTCGTCCAAATCCCCGTCAAACTTCGTACGGAAGGGAGTGTTTTCAATATTGTGGATGGATCTTGTAAAGCCCTGGCTGCCGTATACGGCCATTCCGCCTCTTTTTGTCCCCAGATGGGAGTGATAATCCACTCCGAAAAACAAGTCCAGGGTACAGCTGTTTTTTGATGCAACACCAAATATTCCGCCCATATGTCATACCTCTTTTATCTATGTGTTTGCTTTACGTCTTCACGATTGATTACGGCTCTGTCTGCCGGTTACGGACTTATCATAACATATATTAGTGGTACAGGACAATATGATTAATATATTATTTATACTTATGAAAAACTATAAGCATGCCAGGAAGAGTTTTCCGGTGAATATTCACTTGCGCACCGGGATGACAATTCCGTGCATTTGAGGTATACTTGTGATAAATCTTCAGGAGCTTTCAGATGTACTTCGGAGAGGAGGCTTGTAAATGACAGAATCAGATGGACAGAATGGACAGGAGATACGGGCCCTCCGCCTGACAGTGGCGCAGGATGGCAGCGGTGACTATGATACGGTAGGCGCGGCCCTGGCGGCCTTGGGAGACAAGGAGGGACCGCCGGCCCGTATTTATATAAAAAAGGGCGTGTACAGAGAACGGCTGGAAATTAAAAGGCCGGGAATCACATTGGAGGGCCAGACAGCCGGCGGCACCGTCATTACCTGCGGACTGTCTGCCGGGATGACCATGGAGGACGGCAGCAAGCGGGGGACCTTCCGCACCTACAGTGTGCTGGTGGACACCCACGATTTTACCGCAAGGAACCTGACCATTGAAAACAGCGCCGGTCCGGGCGAAGCGGCGGGACAGGCGCTGGCCCTGTATGCGGACGGAGACCGGATACTGTTTAAGGGATGCAGGCTGCTGGGAGGCCAGGACACACTTTTCACAGGCCCTCTTCCCCCGAAAGAGATACAAAAGAACGGATTCATCGGACCAAAACAGTTTTCACCCAGGATAAACGGGCGCCACTGCTACCGGGACTGCTTTATACGGGGGGATATAGACTTTATATTTGGAAGCGCCACAGCCTATTTTGACAGGTGTGAGCTGTACTCTGCCGGCCGGGATACAGAGAGAAAGGGGTATGTGACCGCCGCGTCCACCCCCAGGGGCCAGAGATACGGGTATGTGTTCCGAAACTGCCGGTTTACAGGAAACAGCTCCCGTGAAAGCGTCTACCTGGGCAGGCCCTGGAGGGATTACGCCAGGACGGTGCTCATTGACTGCTATCTGGGGCCCCACATATGCCGTGAGGGATGGCATGACTGGGATAAAAAGGACGCGCGGTCCACATTGTTTTACGGGGAATACGGAAGCTATGGACCGGGGGCGGCGGGCCGGGAGGCATCGGAACAGGGTAAAAGGGACCGGGGTACATCAAGGCCGGACTGGGTTTCCATGCTTACCCGTGAACAGATACAGGACTACACCATGGAACAGGTTCTGGGCGGAACGGACGGGTGGAACCCCGGGCATATATTGTAAGAAGGAAGGGATAAACGTATGGATTTATACCGTATCATACTGGTGGACGACGAGGAAGAGGTCAGGCAGAGTATCATCAGGAAAATTGACTGGACGGGAGCCGGTTTCTGCGTGGTTGGGGATGCGGAAAACGGGGAGGAAGCCCTGGAGAAAGTGGAGGCCCTGGAGCCGGACCTGATACTGACGGACATCAGGATGCCCTTTATGGACGGCCTTTCCCTGGCTGAACGGGTGAGACAGAAATATCCCTCGATTAAAATCGTGATTTTTTCAGGCTATGATGATTTTGAGTATGCCAAGCAGGCCATAAAGCTGAATGTGACGGAGTATATCCTGAAGCCTGTGAATGTGGAGGAGCTGACTGCCATCTTAAAGCGCATCAAATCCAACCTGGACGATGAGATCGAGCAGAAAAGGAATGTGAGCCTGCTGCGTGAAAATTATATTCGCAGCCTTCCCATTCTCAGGGACCAGTTTTTAAACGAGCTGGTGGGAAGCACTGTGCCCGGAAATGTACTTAAGGAAAAGCTGGCTGAATATGATATCCCGCTGGCAGGAGCCAAGAAGTGGGTGGCCGCGGCCATTGACATAGAGCCGGAGGAGATACGGGAGGGAAATATGCTGCCTCTCCACAAGGAGAGGGATCTGATTCCCATTTCCGTCATGCAGGTAGTGGAGGAAAAGCTGGGAAACTATTGCCGTTCTTCCGTATTCACTTCCTCCAGGACCTCCTGGTCTGAGCTGGCCCTTATTGCTGCCATTGATGAGGATAACAGCCAGACAGGACTGATTGACGTGCTGGGAGATATCTGCAAGGAGACAAAGAAGATTCTGGAGGTGCCCATTACCATTGGTATCGGCCACAGCTGCCAGGACCTGGGGGAGATTAACTGCTCCTATAAGGCGGCCGTGGACGCCCTTGGCTATAAGGCCATCGTGGGAGCCGGAAGCACCATCTACATCAATGACGTGGAGCCTGTAAGCGGGGGAAAGCTGAGCTTTGACTGCAAGGACGAAGCGGAACTCATTGCGGCCATCAAGTTCGGCCCCAGGGAGAAGATAGAGGAAGCAGTGCAGGCGGTTATGGATAAAATGAGCGATGCAAAGGTGCATTTCAGGCAGTGCCAGGCATATATGCTCAGCGTGTCCAGCTCCATTGTCCAGCTGATACAGCAGTATGACCTGGACCTGGAACAGCTGACGGAGGAGGGGGAGCAGCAGGGGGATACCTTTGCCGTCATACCCAGGATGATGAAAAAGGAGGACTTTGCCCACTGGCTTCTCTCGGCCGCCCTCAGGATGAACCAGGCCATGAACCGGGAGCGGGATAATACCATGAAGCAGGTCATCCAGAAGGCCAAGGAATATATTATGGACAATTACCAGGACACGGATTTATCCGTGGAGAAGATATGCCGCCAGCTGCATATGAGCCCGGCCTATTTCTCCACCATGTTCAAGAAGGAGACAGGGCAGGCATATACCGCCTACCTGACCCAGGTCCGCCTGGACAAGGCAGTGGAGCTTCTCAACAAGACCGATGACAAGACCTATGTCATAGCGGCCAAGGTGGGATACCAGGAGCAGAATTATTTCAGCTATGTGTTCAAGAAGCGTTTCGGGGTCTCGCCCACCAAGTTCAGAGGGGCAAAATAGATACAACAGGCCTGCGCCGCCGCTTATGGCGGAAAGGGGCAGGCAGCGTAAAGGAGCAGGGGACATGTTGTTTGAAAAGCAGAGGGTTAAGCTGCAGAAGGCCAGTATACGTTATATCATATTCATCTACTTTACGCTGACGGCCCTGGCCGCCAGTATATTCATAGGCATTTCCCTGTATTCCAGGCTGTCGGGCCAGATGTCCGCCACCATCCGGGAGGAGAACCAGATACTGATTAATCAGATCACCCGGTCCATGGAGGATTATCTGCGGACCGTGATGAAGCTGTCTGATTCCCTGTACTACGGGGTCGTGAAGAACGCGGACCTGGCCAGCGGATCCATCGGAAGCGAGATGACCCTTCTCTATGACAACAACAAGGACAATGTGGAGAATATTGCCCTTTTGTCCAAGGAAGGAAAGCTGCTGGAAGCCGTGCCTGCTGCCCGCCTTAAGACTAATGTGGATGTCACCGGAGAAAACTGGTTTACCTCCACCCTGGAGAAAACGGAGAATATGCATTTCTCCACGCCCCATGTCCAGTACATTTTTGACGGCAGCGAGAACCAATACCGGTGGGTCATTTCCCTGTCAAGAGCAGTGGAAATTACCCAGGGACCTTCCACGGACCAGGGAGTCCTGCTGATTGACATACGCTACAGCAGTCTGGAGCAGCTCTTTGACGGGGTGAATCTGGGAAACGGAGGCTATGTCTACTTAATCAGCAGCAGCGGGGAAATCATATACCACCCCCAGGCCCAGCTGATTGATTCTGGAATCGTCCGGGAGAACAACCTGGAGGTATCCGGACTCAGGGACGGCAATTACCGGCAGACCGTGGACGGGGAGGAACGGACCGTCACGGTTAAGACCGTGGGATATACAGGCTGGAAGGTGGTGGGGGTGACGCCTCTTGACGGCGTGTCCCTCAACAATATCAAGACTAAGCTTCTGGTGGTTTTCATGATTGCCTTTGTCCTTTTTATCATGACCATTATCAATTCTTATATCTCCACCAGGATAACCGACCCCATCAAGGAGCTGGAGAAATCCGTCAATGAAATTGAGGCTGGCAATCTGGAGACAGAGGTCAGGAGCGGCGGCTCCTACGAGATACAGCATCTGGGCAATTCCATACAAAACATGGCCCGGCAGATACGGCGGCTTATGGACGATATTGTGGCGGAGCATGAATCCAAGCGGAAGAGCGAGTTCGACACCCTCCAGGCGCAGATTAACCCCCATTTCCTGTATAACACCCTGGATATCATTGTTTGGATGATTGAAAATGAGAACCTGACCGACGCGGTGCGTGTCGTGACGGCCCTGGCCAGGTTTTTCCGCATCAGCCTCAGCAGGGGGAAGAGCATTATAACGGTCAGGGATGAGCTGGAGCATGTGCGAAACTACCTTATGATTCAGCACATGCGCTATAAAAACAAGTTTACTTATACCGTGGACGCGGAGGATGAGGTCCTTGACCTGGCCAGTCTCAAGCTTATCCTCCAGCCCCTGGTGGAAAATGCCATCTATCACGGCATGGAATTCATGGACGGCGACGGGGAAATCCGTATCCGGGCATGGCGCCAGGACAAGGATTTATTCATGAGTGTATCGGATAACGGCCTGGGGATGACACGGGAGCAGGTGAAACGGCTGTTCGGGGACACGGACCATGTGCCGTCGGGCAGGGGATCCGGTATCGGAGTGAAGAATGTCCACCAGCGTATCCGTCTGTATTTTGGAAATGGCTACGGACTGGAAATCCAGTCGGAGCCGGATGAAGGGACCACGGTCACGGCCCGTCTGCCGGCCATCCCCTACGGGGAAGTAAAGAAAGAGGGAGCCTATGTTAAATAAAGGAAAAATACTCTGGTGCATATGGGCCGGCATCCTGGTCCTGCTGTTTTTGATGTCCTCCACGGATCTGATTATCAAGGAAAAGAAAATCGAGGTATATCCGATTTCCGTCATCATAGAGGGGGACAACGACGACTATTATGTGAATTTCAAAAAGGGTATGGACCAGGCCGCGGTGGAGTTCCATGGGGATGTCAGCTTCATCACCCTTTATGCCGACCATGACCAGGCCCAGCAGATGGAGCTGGTAAAACGGGAAATCAGGGACGGGGCCAGGGCTGTGATCCTGGCTCCGGTAAAGCCTGAGGAGGCGGTAAGGAAATTGGAGGATATGAACCCCGGCTGCCCCGTCATCCTTCTGGGCCAGTCTCCGGATGAGGGCACAGCTTTGGATACCATCGGCGTGGACGGAAGGGAGATTGGAAGGCTGCTGGGAGAGGCGGCGGCTTCCCAGGCATCCAGGGATGTGCCGGTCTATCTCTTTTGCGGGGGGCTGGACTATGGGGACAGTGCCTGGGTCTACGAGGGGGTCAGGACTGTGCTGGATGAGCAGGGGTATCATTACCGGCTCATTGAGAGGAAAAACCAGGACACATACCGTCAGGCCATACAGGAAACAGACGCTCCCGGAGGCGGCAGGATTACCATTATAGCACTGGATGTGCAGTCGCTGGACCAGGCCACCCGGATACTGGAGGAAAACACCATATACCAGGGCAGGGTGGCGGGACTCTACGGCGCCGGAAGCACCACATCACTGCTCAGGGCCCTGGACAGGGGAATTGTCACAGGGCTGACTGCCTATAACCAGTTTGACGAGGGATATTTAAGCGTGAAGCAGGCAGTGGAAGCTATCCAGGGCACGCGCCAGAAGCAGAACACCGTGCTGGAGGCCATCTATGTGGATAAGGATAAGCTGAGGGATAAGGCATACGAGAAAATGCTCTATCCCATTGAGTAAGGGCAGTTGTGATGAAAAGAAGCGTAATAAGGTAAGGAAAGGGGCATTGCGGTGAAACGGAATTGGATGTATCTATTGGCAGCCTGTATGGGAGCGGCTGTCCTCATAGGGGTGTGGCAGTACATGGGAAGGGAAGACGGGCGGCAGATGGATAAGAACTCCATCCGCATCGGTGTTCTGCTCTACCGGGGGGACGACACCTTCATCGGTACCCTGCGCTCCGGCCTGGAGGACAAGGCAAAGGAATATGAACAGGAAACAGGTATCAAGGTGAAGTTGGATATCATGGACGCCAAGGGGAGCCAGAATACCCAGAACAGCCAGGTGGAGCGTCTGATCTCCCTGGGCTGCGATGCCCTGTGCATCAACAGCGTGGACCGTTCGTCGGCATCCATCATCATAGACAAGGCCATGGATGCAGGAACTCCGGTGGTGTTCTTTAACCGGGAGCCTGTGGAGGAGGACATGAACCGCTGGGAAAAGCTGTACTACGTGGGAGCGGACGCCAAGGAATCCGCCGTGCTCCAGGGAGACATCCTGGTGGATGCCTATAATCAGGATACACGAACCCTGGACGCCAACGGCAACGGACTGGTAAGCTATGTGCTTCTGGAAGGGGAAACCAGCCATCAGGACTCCCTGATCCGCACGGAGTGGTCCATCCAGACCTTAAAGGACGGAGGCGTACCTTTGGAGAAGATTACGGGAGGAATCGCCAACTGGGACAGAAGCCAGGCATCAGCCCTGATGGAGCAGTGGCTGAAGGAGTATACGGGCCAGATTGAACTGGTGGTCAGCAACAACGACGACATGGCCCTGGGAGCCATTGACGCCATAAACCGGGCCGGAATCGGGGCCAATTCCATCAAGGTGGTGGGGATTGACGGCACCCCTGTGGGCATAAAGGCCCTGGAGGAAGGATATCTTTTCGGCACAGTGGAATCAGATAAGGAACGCTACTCCCGGGTTATATTTGACATTGCCTGGAGCCTGTCCCTGAACCAGGATCCAAAGGACAGGGTGCCTCAGCTGGATGGAAATTATTACTGGTGCCCGCAGAGGGCTTTGACCCAGGCTGAGGCAAAATTGCTTAAAAACCAGTGATGTATCATAAAAACACCGACGGAAAAAGATAAAATCGAAGAAATTTTATAGTCATTCTATAAAAATCATATGGAAAAATGCACAACCGGGTCGTATAATAATCTTGTTGTTAAGCAAAAACAACCAAAGTCAACAAAACTATAAGGGAGGAATTAAAAATGAAGAAAGCATTAAGTGTTGCTCTTGCGTGTTCCATGGCATTATCACTGGTTGCCTGCGGAGGCGGCAGCAAGCCAACGGAAGCACCAACCACAGCAGCTGCAGGGGATACCACAACCGCGGCAGCAGCAGACACAACCGCGGCAGACACAGCAGCGGCACCGGAAGCAGGCGCAGAGGTGGCAAACAAGGATAAGCCTTTAGTATGGTTCAACCGCCAGCCATCCAGCAGTGCTACAGGACAGCTTGATATGACAGCCCTGAATTTTAATAAGGATACATATTATGTAGGTTTCGACGCAAACCAGGGTGCTGAGCTTCAGGGAACCATGGTTAAGGACTACATCGAGAAGAACATCGACTCAATTGACCGCAACGGCGACGGAATCATCGGCTACGTTCTGGCAATCGGCGACATCGGACATAACGACTCTATCGCACGTACAAGAGGCATCCGCAAGGCTCTCGGCACCGCGGTAGAGAAAGACGGCAGCATCAACAGCGATCCTGTTGGCACAAACGCAGACGGTACAGCAACGGTTGTACAGGACGGCTCCATCGAAGTTGGCGGAAAGACATACGTTGTCCGTGAGCTCGCTTCCCAGGAGATGAAGAACTCCGCAGGCGCTACATGGGATGCTGCCACAGCGGGCAATGCAATCGGCACATGGTCTTCCTCTTTTGGCGATCAGATTGATGTTGTTGCATCCAATAACGACGGTATGGGCATGTCCATGTTCAACGCATGGTCCAAGGACAACAAGGTTCCTACATTTGGCTATGACGCAAACAGCGACGCAGTAGCAGCTATCGCAGAGGGCTACGGCGGCACTATCAGCCAGCATGCAGACGTACAGGCTTACCTGACACTCCGCGTTCTGCGCAACGCACTGGACGGAGTTGATATCGATACAGGTATCGGCACAGCAGACGATGCAGGCAATGTCCTGAGTTCTGATGTATATGTTTACAAGGCAGATGAGCGTTCCTACTACGCACTGAACGTTGCTGTTACCGCTGAAAATTATACAGATTTCACAGATTCCACAATGGTATACGCACCTGTATCCAATCAGCTGGATGAGGCTTCCCATGCCACAAAGAATGTATGGCTGAACATCTACAACTCAGCTGATAACTTCCTTGGATCGACCTATCAGCCTCTGCTTCAGAAATACGATAAGCTTCTCAACCTTAAGGTTGACTACATCGGCGGCGACGGGCAGACAGAGTCCAATATTACAAACCGTCTTGGAAATCCAAGCCAGTATGACGCATTTGCCATCAACATGGTTAAGACAGACAATGCAGCTTCATACACATCTCTGCTTGAGCAGTAATATTCATTGAAATAAAGATGTACTGTTATTAGGGAGAAGAAATTCTCCCTAATATTAAAATTGGAACCTATCAATCTACATATACAGGAGTAAAATAATGGCAGATAAGAAAGATGATATCGTCTTATCAATACGCGGTATGAGCAAGTCCTTCGGCCGGAACAGAGTTCTGGACCATATCAGCCTGGATGTGAAGCGCGGAACCGTTATGGGGCTTATGGGTGAGAACGGAGCTGGTAAGTCAACCATGATGAAGTGCCTTTTCGGCACCTACCAGAAAGACGAGGGAAATATCTTCCTGAACGGCAGGGAAGTAAGCTTTTCCGGACCAAAGGATGCTCTTGAAAACGGCATTGCAATGGTTCACCAGGAATTGAATCAGTGTCTGGAACGGAATGTAATTGACAATTTATTCCTCGGACGTTATCCGGTCAATTCCATGGGTGTAATTGATGAAGGCAGGATGAAAAAGGAAGCAGCCGAACTCTTTAGAAAATTGGGAATGACCGTTAACCTCACTCAGCCCATGAGCCGCATGTCCGTATCACAGAGGCAGATGTGCGAAATCGCCAAGGCCATCTCCTACAATTCAAGGGTGATTGTTCTGGATGAGCCTACATCCTCCCTGACCGTGCAGGAGGTTAATAAGCTCTTCGAGATGATGAGGATGTTAAAGGAGCAGGGAATCGCCCTGATTTATATTTCCCACAAGATGGATGAGATTTTTGAAATCTGCGATGAGATATCAGTGCTTCGGGACGGCAATCTGGTTATGACAAAGAGCACCAAGGATGCAAACATGAATGAGCTGATTGCGGCAATGGTCGGCCGTTCCCTTGATAACCGGTTCCCGCCTGTTGACAACACCCCCGGTGATGTGATTCTGTCCATCCAGAATCTGTCCACAAAGTTTGAGCCTCACTTGCAGGATGTTTCATTTGACGTAAAAGAAGGAGAAATATTCGGGCTGTACGGTCTGGTAGGAGCAGGGCGCACGGAACTTCTGGAAACAATCTTTGGTGTCCGCACCAGAGCGGCGGGGCGTGTTTATTTTAATAACCGTCTTATGAATTTCAGCAGCGCAAAGGAAGCCATGGAGCATGGTTTTGCCATGATTACCGAGGAGCGGAAGGCAAATGGCCTGTTTTTAAAAGGGGACCTTACCTTTAATACCACCATTGCCAATCTGCGGCAGTATATGTCGGGCATAGCGCTTTCCGATGCGAAGATGATAAAGGCCACGTCAAACGAAATCAAGATCATGCACACCAAGTGCATGGGCCCCGACGATATGATTTCCAGCCTTTCCGGCGGAAATCAACAGAAGGTCATTTTCGGAAAGTGGCTGGAGCGCAGTCCGCAGGTGTTTATGATGGACGAACCCACACGAGGAATCGACGTGGGTGCAAAGTATGAAATATATGAGCTTATCATCAATATGGCGAAGCAGGGGAAGACAATCATCGTTGTTTCTTCTGAGATGCCGGAGATTCTCGGAATTACAAACCGTATTGGTGTTATGTCAAATGGACGTCTTTCCGGAATTGTTAATACAAAAGAGACAAATCAGGAAGAACTTTTAAGGCTCAGTGCAAAATACCTATAAGGGGGATTCATGGATATGGCGAAAGGAAACAATGAGACTCTTACGGCTGAACAGGAAATGCAGCTGCGCCAGCCAATTGAGGATTATGTTGGCGAAATTCAGAAAAAAATCGACAGTCTCAGAGAGGACGGCACAAACAGGGTAGTCACTCTGCAAAATAGTATTGATGCAACAAAGAGAGACCGTTCCCTTACAAAGGAAGAAAGGGAAAACAGAATTGCGGCTAACAGCGCGGAGATGGAAAAAGCAAAGGCTGTTGAGGCAAAGAACAAGGATGAGATTGCAAAATTAATCTCCAATGCGGAGAGTTACCTTAAGGCACATTTTGATAAGGATTATTATCTGCCGTTAAAGGAAAGCTGTGAGCGGGAAAAAGCGCTTGCAAAGGAAAGATACGACATTAAAGTTGCGGAACTGAACAAAGAACATGAAAATACCCTCTCAAAGCTTACGGACCATCAGGAGATAAAGGATGAGAAGTATGTTCATAAGAACCGCCTGTTTGACGCAAAGATGGACCTGGACAAGGAGCTTCAGCGGATTAAGGACAGAAGGCATGCGGCATTTGTCTGGCAGTATCACCTGATTGACATGCTCCGCCTGTCTAAATTCACCTTCATGGAGACCAGGGCGCAGAAATGGGAGAACTATAAATATACATTCAACCGCAGGACATTCTTGTTGCAGAATGGTCTGTATATCGCTATTATCCTGATTTTCATCGGACTGTGTATCGCTGCGCCGGTGATAAAGAATGTTCAGCTGCTTACCTATAATAACGTTTTAAATATCTTGCAGCAGGCTTCTCCAAGAATGTTCCTGGCTTTGGGCGTTGCCGGACTCATCCTCCTTACCGGTACGGACCTTTCCATAGGACGTATGGTTGGTATGGGCATGACTACCGCGACAATCATCATGCATCAGGGCATCAACACAGGCGCTGTGTTCGGACACGTGTTTGACTTCACAGGCATGCCCATAGGATTAAGAGTGGTATTTGCCCTGGTAATGTGTATCATCTTATGTACGTGCTTTACGGCCATCGGAGGTTTCTTTACCGCTAAATTCAAGATGCATCCGTTCATTTCAACCATGGCCAACATGCTGGTCATTTTCGGACTCGTCACATATGCCACAAAGGGCGTATCCTTTGGCGCCATTGAACCGGCTATTCCAAAGATGATTATTCCAAAAATAAACGGATTCCCAACCATTATCCTGTGGGCAGTGGCTGCCATCGTAATTGTATGGTTCATCTGGAACAAGACCACCTTCGGCAAGAATTTATACGCAGTAGGCGGCAATCCGGAAGCAGCAGCTGTTTCAGGTATCTCCGTATTCGGAGTAACCATGGGAGCATTCATTCTGGCAGGCATCCTTTACGGGTTCGGATCCTGGCTGGAATGCGCAAGAATGGTAGGTTCCGGCTCCGCTGCTTACGGCCAGGGCTGGGAGATGGATGCAATCGCAGCCTGCGTGGTCGGCGGCGTATCCTTTACAGGCGGTATCGGTAAGATTTCAGGCGTAGTAGTCGGCGTGCTTATATTCACCGTACTCATCTACTCCCTTACCATTCTCGGTATCGACACAAACCTTCAGTTCGTATTCGAGGGCATCATTATTATAACCGCTGTAACACTTGACTGCTTGAAGTATGTTCAGAAGAAGTAAGTAAGTTAGGTGTTTCCGTCCGTGATTGAAATAAGTCTGGGGGCTGTGGATACGGCTGCGGGACTAGTATTTCTAGGACGCTGAAAATCGGCTAAATACAAGAGGCTGGCTGCCAAAACTCGCGGCCAAGCCTCTTTTTATATTTAGGTACTGAGCTCAAACAGTTGTCAGCCAGCCTCTTGCATTTAGCCGGTTTCCGGAGGCTTAGCCCTACTAGCCCCGCAGCCGTATCCCACTCCCTCCTCTCCCTTTCCCTCACGGACGCCCCCCCTGCATCTACTACCATCCACAAGCCAACCTGCTATTTTGATACTCCCTGGTAAACGTAACATCCCTCCCAAACCACTTTGGGGGCTGGAAGGACAGGGCTTCTTCTTCGGTGGTAAATTCCACCTCGGCCAGAATGAGGCCGGCGTAGCGGCCTTCAAAGACGTCCAGCTCAATGGTCAGATGATCTGAGTTATCCAGAGGGATGAAATAACGCTTTTTGGTGAGTACGGAGCCGTCGGCCTTGGGAAGCAGGTGGGCGTAGGCTTCGCGGGTCAGCGGAAGGTTGTATTCTTCCCTGGACAGGAGTCCCTTGCCCTTATAGGTGAGGCAGAAGTCCTCATCCTCCTGGCGGATGCGGACTACCGGGTCAGTGCAGAGATAGGCCTGTTCAATCTGGTGGAAGGGATGGGTGTCATAGCCCTCCGGAAGACAGGGAACCAGGAATTTACGTTCGATTTCCATATGGGAAAACCTCCTTGCTGTGATTGTCGATTAGTGGATTTTACTAACTATTTTTATTATTTCCATTTTACAATCATATCATTTAACTCTTTTCCTGAAAAGTGATAAATGATAAAATAAAATTACTATGCGATAAATGGCGGAAAGGGAGATTATCATGGCAAAGGTTTATGCATTTCTTGCGGATGGACTGGAAGAGGTTGAATGTCTTGCGGTTGTGGACGTGCTTCGTCGTTCCGGTGTGGAGGTGACACTGGTGTCTGTTACGGGAGACAGGAAAGTAACTGGTTCTCATGGAATTGAGTTGGGGACTGACGCCCTGTTTGATGATGTGGATCCGGATGTGGCAGATGTGCTGTTTTTGCCCGGAGGAATGCCGGGAACAAACAATCTGAAAGCACATAAGGGTCTGAGGGCGGCTGTGGAGTGCGCCAACAAGCAGGGCAGAAGGATTGCGGCCATCTGCGCGGCGCCAAGCATCCTGGGGAGCATGGGGCTCTTAAAGGGCAGGACGGCTACCTGCTATCCGGGATTTGAGGACCATCTCACAGGCGTGTCCTACACCAGCCAGGGTGTTGTGACGGACGGCAACATCACCACCGGCAGGGGTCTGGGATTTGCCCTTGACATGGGACTGGAACTGATTCGCCTGCTTCAGGGTCCCCAGCAGGCCCAGAAGATTGCAGCGGCAATCCAGTATAGCTGGAAATAGTATTCGGATGAGAAAAACTCCTGTTCTGTTCTATATCATATGGATGTGGGATGGAATGGAAGTTTTTTTTGTAAAAAACGCTGGTGTTTTTAAAATGAGCATGCTATAATGGTACATTGAAGTGTAGCGCCCTCATGGATTATGGGCGAATCACATATATTTTAAGGAGGAACCCGTAAAAATGAGTGTACAAGTAGAAAAATTAGAAAAAAACATGGCCAAACTGACAATAGAGTTAAGCGCGGAGCAGTTTGAGGATGCAATGAAAAAAGCCTTCAATAAGAGCAAGAACAAGTTTAATATTCCAGGCTTCCGTAAGGGCAAAGCACCTCGCACCATGATTGAAAAGATGTATGGCGAAGGCATTTTTTATGAGGATGCCGCTGATGAAGCCATCAACGCAACCTGCATGGAGGCAATGAATGAAAGCGGACTGGAGATCGTTTCCAGACCGGAAGTTGCCGTAGATCAGATTGGCAAGGACAAGCCGTTCATCTATACCGCAACCGTAGCCGTAAGGCCGGAAGTGACCCTGGGCGAGTACAAGGGCATCGAGGTAGAGAAGGTGGATGCAGCTGTTAAGCCGGAGGATGTGGAAGCAGAGCTCAAGAAGGTTCAGGAGCAGAACGCAAGACTTCTGACCGTAGAGGACAGACCGGTTGCTGACGGCGACCAGACCGTCATCGACTTTGAGGGATTTGTTGACGGCAAGACATTTGACGGCGGCAAGGCAGCTGATTACCCATTGACAATTGGTTCCCATTCCTTTATCGATACATTTGAGGAGCAGCTGGTTGGCAAGAACATCGGAGAAGAGTGTGAGATTAACGTAACCTTCCCGGAGGAGTATCACGCGGCTGAACTGGCCGGAAAGCCGGCAACCTTTAAGGTGACTGTAAAGGAAATCAAGGTAAAGGAACTTCCGGAACTGGATGATGAGTTTGCAGGAGAGGTTTCTGAATTTGACACTCTGGATGAATACAAGAAGGATATTGAGGCAAAGATTCTTGAGAGAAAGCAGAAAGAAGCTGCCTCCGAAAACGAGAACCGTGTAGTTGACAAAGTAGTGGCGGGAGCTTCCATGGAGATTCCTGACAGGATGGTGGAAGGCCAGATTGACAACATGGTTCAGGATACAGCCCGCCGTATGGAGAGCCAGGGTCTGTCCATGGATCTGTACATGAAGTATACAGGCATGACCATGGAGCAGATGAGAGAGCAGATGAAGCCACAGGCCTTAAAGAGAATACAGACCAGACTGGTGCTTGAGGAAGTTGTAAAGGCTGAGAACCTGCAGGTTTCCGACGAAAGACTGGATGAGGAGATTGCCAAGATGGCGGCCGCTTACCAGATGGAGGCTGACAAGTTAAAAGGTTATATGTCAGACCGTGATAAGGACCAGATGAAGGAAGATATTGCTGTTCAGGAAGCGGTTGATTTCCTGGTGGCAGAAGCAAAACTGGTATAATTCACATATGATACGGGGGGTTCACAGCGCTTATTTACCTGGCTTTGAATCTCCCTGGTTTCTTATAAGTGTACGTCATCTTGTCCGGGCGGTGAGATGCCGCTCCTGGCAGGGATGACATGAATTGCACGCAGGTGTCTGAATGACAGGCGCCAAGTGCCTATAACTAGGAGGATGGTTAAATGAGTTTAGTACCTTATGTCATTGAGCAGACCAGCCGCGGCGAGCGTTCTTATGACATTTATTCAAGATTACTGAAGGAGAGGATCATATTCCTGGGCGAGGAAGTAAGCGATGTGTCCGCAAGCCTTGTGGTGGCACAGCTCTTATTCCTGGAGTCAGAGGACCCGGGCAAGGATATCCATCTGTATATCAACAGCCCGGGCGGTTCCGTATCCGCGGGATTTGCCATCTATGACACCATGAATTATATTAAGTGCGATGTGTCTACCATCTGTATCGGCATGGCAGCCAGCATGGGCGCGTTCCTTCTTTCCGGAGGGGCCAAGGGCAAGCGTTTCGCTCTGCCTAATGCAGAAATCATGATTCATCAGCCTTCGGGCGGGGCCAAGGGCCAGGCCACTGAGATTAAAATTGTGGCTGAGAATATCTTAAAGACAAGAAAGAAATTAAACGAAATCCTGGCAGCAAACACAGGGAAGCCCCTGGAAGTGATTGAGCGCGATACGGAGCGTGACAATTACATGTCTGCATTGGAGGCCAAGGAATACGGCCTTATTGATGAAATCATCGCACATCATTAGTGCTGCGGCCCAGCGCTAAGGCATCAGGCCGGTAACGTAAAACAGCAAGTAAAGGATATGAAAGGTTAGGTATCGTATGCCAATGAGACCAGATGACACGATTCGGTGCTCCTTCTGCGGAAGGACACAGGATCAGGTACGAAAGATGATTGCCGGAGCAGGCAACAACAATGTGTATATCTGTGACGAGTGCATAGAATTGTGCTCTGAGATTCTGGAAGAGGAGCTGGAAGGCCAGGATGAAGGGGAGAGCCCCGCGCTGGCCGATATACGTCTCCTGAAGCCAAAGGAAATCAAAGCATTTTTAGACGAATATGTCATCGGACAGGATGACGCCAAGAAGGTGTTGTCCGTTGCGGTTTACAATCACTACAAGAGGGTGACGGCATGCCAGAACATGGACGTGGATGTGCAGAAGAGCAACATCCTTATGTTAGGGCCCACGGGTTCAGGCAAGACTTATCTGGCCCAGACCCTGGCTAAGATTCTCAATGTCCCCTTTGCCATTGCGGACGCCACTGCACTGACAGAGGCTGGATATGTGGGCGAGGATGTGGAAAACATTCTGTTAAAGCTTATCCAGGCAGCTGACTATGACATCTCCCGTGCCGAATACGGCATTATATATATTGACGAGATTGATAAAATTACCAAGAAATCCGAAAATGTATCCATCACCAGGGATGTTTCAGGCGAGGGCGTCCAGCAGGCGCTTCTCAAGATTCTGGAGGGTACAGTTGCCAGTGTTCCGCCTCAGGGCGGCAGGAAGCATCCGCACCAGGAGCTTCTTCAGATTGATACCACCAACATCCTGTTTATCTGCGGCGGTGCCTTTGATGGCCTGGAGAAGATTGTGGAGCAGCGTCTCAGCGCCGGTTCCATTGGTTTCAACGCCGAGGTGACAAACAAGAATGATCTGAACATCGATGAGCTGCTCAAGAAGGTGGAGCCAAAGGATTTGACCAAGTTCGGGCTGATTCCCGAGTTCATAGGCCGCGTGCCTGTGATGGTTTCTCTGGAACAGCTGACAAAGGAAGCTATGGTGCGCATTCTGTCAGAGCCGAAAAATGCCCTGATGAGGCAGTACCAGAAGCTGTTTGAGCTGGACAATGTGAAGCTGGAATTTACCCGGGAGGCTCTGGAGGAAATTGCACAGCTGGCAGTAGACCGCAAGATTGGCGCCAGAGGACTGCGCTCTATCCTTGAATCAGTGATGATGGACCTTATGTATGAGATTCCGTCCGATGATTCTATCGGAATCTGTACCATTACCAGAGACGTAGTGAGAAAGGCAGGACAGCCGGAATTAGTATACCGCGACATGCCTCCTGCATCTGCCCGAAAACCGTTGTCAGAACGGCTTAGGGGGGACAGTAAGACAGGAGAAATTGCGTAGGCTGTCATGCTCCTGTGACAATTTAGAAGAGAGAAAGGGCCGCTGCAAATCAGATATGACCCGGACCAGAAGGCTTGTTTTCCGGCCGGTCCGGCACCTGCATTGCAGCGGCTTTTCAAATGGTTAAGATACAAGAGGTGAAAATTGAGAATGGGAGAACAAGTGATTACGATGCCTGTGGTGGCCCTCAGGGGGCTGACCATACTTCCGGGTATGGTATTGCATTTCGATATAAACAGGCCGAAATCAGTGGCCGCCGTAGAGCGGGCCATGGTGGGAGACCAGAAACTGTTCCTTGTGGCCCAGAGACATCCTGAAATCGTTGAGCCGGAGCAGGGGGATTTGTTCCAGGTGGGGACTGTGGCAGTGGTGAAGCAGCTGGTGAAACTGCCGGGCAAGGTGGTACGCGTGCTGGTGGAAGGACTGGAGCGCGCTGAGCTTCTGTGTCTGGAAGCCGAGGAACCGGCCATGATGGGCGAGATAGCAGCCATAGAAGCGGAGGAGGATGATTTGGACAGCCTGACTCAGGAGGCCATGCTGCGCATCCTGAAGGATAGGCTGGAAGAATATGGAAGAGTTAATTCCAAGATTACGAAGGAGATTCTGCCCAATCTGCTGATTATTACAGATCTGAATGAGATGCTGGACCAGATTGCCATTCAGCTGCCATGGGATTATACCATCCGCCAGACGGTGCTGGAGAACAGCTCTTTGTCAGCCAGGTATGAGGTAGTGATGCATACTCTGCTGACTGAGATGGAGATATACAGGATTAAGAAGGATTTCCAGGAAAAGGTAAAGGCTGATATCGACCAGAACCAGAAGGAATACATCCTCAGGGAGCAGATGAAGGTTATCCGCCAGGAGCTGGGAGAGGATGCTGTGTCGGATGCAGACGAATACCAGAAGAAACTGGACGCACTGAAGGCTGACAAGGAAGTAAAGGAAAAGCTCCACAAAGAGATTGAGCGTTTCCGCAATATGCCGGCCGGAAGCCAGGAGGCCAATGTGCTGCGCACCTATGTGGAAACCCTGCTGGACCTGCCATGGAAGAAGATGTCCAAGGACAATGACGACATCAAACATGCCGAGAAGATACTCAACGAGGACCACTACGGACTGGAACAGGTAAAGGAGAGAATCCTGGAATACCTGGCTGTCCGCGCCCTGACTAAGAAGGGCACCAGTCCTATCATCTGTCTGGTGGGACCTCCCGGAACCGGCAAGACATCCATTGCCCGGTCCGTGGCAAGAGCCCTGAATAAGAAATACGTGCGCATCAGCCTGGGAGGTGTCCGGGACGAGGCGGAAATCAGGGGACACAGGAAAACCTACGTGGGCGCCATGCCCGGCCGTATTGTGGAAGGCATGCGTCAGGCCGGTGTGAGCAATCCTCTGATGCTTCTGGATGAGATTGACAAGGTCAGCAGCGATTACAAGGGCGATACCTCCTCCGCGCTTTTGGAGGTGCTGGACGGGGAACAGAATGTGAAATTCAGGGACCATTATGTGGAACTTCCCATTGACCTGTCCCAGGTCCTGTTTATTGCCACGGCCAACACCACCCAGACCATACCGGGTCCCCTGCTGGACCGTATGGAGCTGATTGAGGTCAACAGCTACACGGAAAATGAGAAGTTTCACATAGCCAGGGACTACCTGGTGTCAAAGCAGATGGAGCGCAACGGGCTGAAGGACAGCCAGATTACATTTTCCGATAAGAGCCTGGAAAAAATCATACACAACTACACCAGGGAAGCGGGCGTCAGGAATCTGGAGCGCCGCATTGGGGATGTTTGCCGCAAGGCAGCCAGACAGTTCCTGGAGGATAAGAAGAAGTCCATCAAGATTTCGGAGAGCAATCTGGAAAAATATCTGGGCAAGGAAAAGGTGACCTTTGAAAATGCCAATGAGGAAGATGAAATCGGAATTGTCCGCGGCCTGGCCTGGACCAGTGTGGGAGGCGATACCCTTCAGATAGAAGTCAATGTGATGCCGGGCAAGGGAAGCCTTCTGATGACCGGACAGCTGGGTGATGTGATGAAGGAATCCGCCCAGACAGCCCTGACCTATGTGCGGTCCGTGTGTCCGGAATACGGGATTGCCGACGATTATTTTGAGAAGCATGATCTCCACATCCATATCCCGGAGGGCGCGGTGCCAAAGGACGGACCATCCGCGGGAATCACCATGGCCACAGCCATGCTGTCCGCGGTGACAGGTAAAAGCGTCCAGGCCAAGGTGGCCATGACCGGGGAGATAACCCTCCGGGGACGGGTCCTGCCCATCGGAGGACTGAAAGAAAAGATACTGGCAGCCAAGATGGCCCATATAGAGAAGGTACTGGTACCTGACAAGAACCGGCCGGATATGGCGGAGCTGTCCAAAGAAATCACCAAAGGACTGGACATTGTGTATGTAAAGGCCATGGAGGATGTGGTGTCGGAGGCATTTGTTTAGAGCGCGGATAGGAATTAGGAGAAACAGATATGATAATAAGAGACGTGAATCTGGAAACAGTTTGCGGCGTGACCAGCAAGCTGCCGGAGAATACACTGCCGGAGTTTGCATTTGCGGGCAAGTCCAATGTGGGAAAATCATCCCTCATCAACGCACTGATGAACCGCAAAGCCTATGCAAGGACCTCCTCGCAGCCGGGAAAGACCCAGACCATCAATTTTTACAACATCAACGGGGCATTGTACTACGTGGACCTGCCGGGTTACGGCTATGCCAAGATAGCGGTTGAGGTCAAGGAAAAATGGGGCAAGATGATAGAACGGTATCTCAGGAATTCCCAGATGCTCAAGATGGTATTCCTGCTTATTGATATCCGCCACGAGCCCTCGGCCAACGACAAGCTGATGTATGAATGGATTATCTTTAACGGATACCATCCCGTCATCATTGCCACCAAGCTGGACAAGATTAACCGCAGCCAGGTACAAAAGCACGTGAAGATGGTGCGGGAAGGCCTGGGAATGGAAAAGGACGGCATCATCATTCCTTTTTCGGCAGAGACAAAGCAGGGCAGGGATGATATATGGGATCTTATTGAGGGGAGCCTGTAGGCTGCCCCTATTCCTGTTAAAAGAAAATTGATTTAATAAAGAGAAAGAAAGGCCCGGTTTCCTGACAGACGGGTATTGCCTGCGGGAAATCAGGCCTTTACGCTACCGGTAAGCCTCCTTCAACGGCTCGATAAAATACCTACCGTAAGACGGAATATACCGGCCCTGCGGATATCCGGCCCGTGGTCTGGTCCCGGGGGTGCAGAATGTAGGGTTCATGCTCTGTATATGTGATATCCACCCAGGGATAGCGAAAGCCTTCCCTGACCATGGCTTTTTCCGCCAGGGGATGGCCCGGGGCCGCCACCAGGCAGGAGCCACGCATCAGGGCCACCGCTATGGTCAGCTGTCCCCTTTCCTCACCTAATAAATCCTCACATTCCGAATTCCGGTCAGAGCATATCTGGCAGATTTACAGGTGAATCCTGTCAGATTCAGCTCGACATATCCGGCATTTAGCGTATAATAGATAAAGGTATGAAATAAAATAAGACAGCCCGGTGTGATGGGATTGCAGACGCGCAGGGCTGTATCTGGAGGTATTATGTAATGGAAACGGGACCAATACGGGTGGCTGTCATGGCGGACACCCATGGAGTGCTCCGGCCGGAGGTGGAGAGGATTCTCGAAACCTGCGATGTGATTGTCCATGCAGGGGATTTCGACAATCAGATGCTGTATCATAAGCTGAATGTGAACCAGCCACTGTACGCGGTAAGGGGAAATAACGACAGGGGATGGTCCGGGGGCCTTGGACAGGTGAACCGGTTTGAAATCGGAGGGGTCAAATTTATCATGGCTCACGAAAGAGTGGATATTCCCAGCGTGCTCAAGGATATTCAGGTGGTCATATTCGGCCATTCCCATATGTATTATCAGCAGGAAATCAGCGGAAGGCTTTGGCTGAATCCGGGAAGCTGCGGTTATAAGCGTTTTACCCTGCCCCTTTCCATGGCCGTGATGACCATTGAGGAAGGAACGTATGAGGTGGAGACTATCTGGCTGGAACATGGGTACGGGACGCCGGGAGCAGCCACCAGCCAGAGGGAAAAGGCCAAAGCCAGCAAGTATGAAAAGCATCAGAAACGCTATAAGCAGAAGCAGGCAAAGGGCGAGGGCCAGACGGATAAGGCAAAGGGCGCGGTTATGGCAGCCAGATACGGGGGACGGCCGGCAGCCAAGCGGGAAGCCGTCAAACCCGTCCCGGACCAGGAAAAGGAATACCTGTTCCTCATAGCGAAAATCTTACGCCTGAGAAAGGCCGGTGAATCCAGGGAATGGGTCATCCGGAACCTGGGGGAGAATTTCAGGCTGGCAGCAACCATCTATGATATATGCGAAAAAAAGCCGGACGCAAATGCCCGGCAGATTTTAGAACTGTTATTGGAACAAATCTCGTTTTAGTGAAAACGCTTCCCGGTGGAAGCAGGTATACCGGCACAGCAAGTCAGGATAAAAGTGACCGCATGACATGGGCATAGATTTCCTGGCTTTTTGTTTTCCATGTATTGCACATGGATTCTGCCTGCTCCCTGTCGGGAACAGACAAATCCAGACGAATCAGGGTGGTCTTATTCTCGCGGACCTCACAGTGGACAATGTAGTCCTGATTGGTCCCCTTGTAGAAGTCGGCCGTGGTTCCCACCTCCTCCCGGAGACGGAACTTATTCTCCTTGAGGTACTGGTTCATGTCTTCAATGATGGCGGAGGATATGTTCTTGCCAAAGAAGTTGAGGGTTTCCTCGCCTTCCCTGGTGATGTCATACCGGGTGCTGTTGTGGCTGGCCTCCTTGTGGACCAGGCCGGCGTCTTCCAGCTCATTTAAGGCCTGCTGGAGGGTGAAATAGGTGGTGTATTCATGCTCTGTGAAAAAGTTGGTGAGCTGGGCGTTCGTCAGGGGGAAGTTCACCTGCTTCAACATATAGAGATTCATCAGTTTGTACAAGGTCATAGGTTCAGTAAGCATATCACACACGCTCCATCAGGGTTTTCTTATTATTTTCTAATGTGGTCCTTTACCGCGCTGCTGACCACATCTGCCACGCGGGGGTCAAAGGCTTCGGGAAGTATGTTCTCGTCGTTTAAATCCTTCCCGTCCACCAGTCCTGCAATGGCTTCGGCGGCAGCCAGTTTCATTTCCTCGGTGATGGCAGAAGCACGGCCTTCCAGCGCGCCCTTAAAGATTCCGGGGAAAACCACCACGTTGTTTACCTGGTTGGGAAAGTCGGAACGGCCGGTCCCGACCACACGCGCCCCGGCAGCCTTTGCCAGTTCAGGCATGATTTCCGGTACGGGGTTTGCCATGGCAAAGAGGATGGCGTCCTTATTCATGGATGCCACCATGTCCTGGGTCACGATTCCGGGAGCAGACACGCCCACGAAGATGTCAGCGCCCTTCATGGCGTCTGCCAGGGTACCGGTCCTGTGATCCAAGTTGGTCACGTCCATCATCTTTTCCTGCATCCAGTTCAGGTCATCTGCGCCCCTGCTCAGGATGCCGCTCCTATCGCACATGGTAATATGGGCGAATCCATAGGTCAGCAGCAGCTTTGTGATGGCAATGCCCGCGGAGCCGGCGCCGTTTACTACCACGCGGCAATCTTCCTTCTTTTTGCCGGTCAGCTTAAGGGAGTTGATGACGCCGGCCAGGACCACAATGGCAGTGCCGTGCTGGTCGTCGTGGAACACCGGGATGTCCAGTCTCTCTTTTAATGCCTCCTCTATCTCAAAGCATCTGGGGGCCGAGATGTCCTCCAGGTTAATGCCGCCAAAGGCGGGAGCGATGCGCACAACGGTCTCAATGATTTCCTGGGTGTCCTGGGTATCCAGGCAGATGGGGAAGGCGTTGACACCGCCGAATTCCTTAAAAAGCACAGCCTTTCCCTCCATGACAGGCATTGCTGCCAGAGGACCTATGTTGCCCAGGCCCAGTACGGCGCTTCCGTCGGATACAACGGCAATGGTGTTGGATTTGATGGTATACCGGTAAGCCGCCTCCGGGTCGGCGGCAATCACCTTGCAGGGCTCGGCAACGCCCGGGGTATAGGCAAGGGCCAGGTCTTCCCTGGAGGCGACCTTTGCTTTTGATGTGGTTTTAAGTTTTCCCTTCCATTCCTCGTGGAGCAGCAGTGCTTTCTCATTGGTTGTCATAATCCGTTCCGTCCTTTTCATTATCATAGTAGAAACACAAAAATGCATTTTTATATATCATAACAATTTTGTAAGTGTTTATCAAGTTCCTTTTGAAATTGGTGCGGTTTGACAAACCTGCATTTTTGTAATCATCTGGGTATGGCGGCGCTTGTGCGGCGGTGCGAACCGGGGGAGGGGGAGAGCAAAAAAGGAAAATGGAAGAACATGGAACCCATGGTTTGTACAAAAGATGTAATTAAAACTTTTAAAACCACCCAAAATGTGATATCATGTTACGTAAGTGTGGACATTTTACACAGAAGGATAAAGATACAGGTGGTACTATGAGGGAACGTATTAACCGTCTGGCCAGGGGAATCATTGACAATGGTTCGCCGGAGCTGGTGCTGACACCGGAACGGGTGGAGGCTTCGGTTCCCGCGGGTGAGGTCATCCGTGGCGAGATATTGGTGAGCAGCGGCAATAACCTGCATATAAAAGGGCTGGTGTATTCCAGCCATGAAAGGGTCCGGGTGGTGAACGGCGCCTTTGGCGGGCTTCGCAACCGGATTATATATGAAGTCAACGTGGATTTTTCAGAGCATGGGGACGAAATCAAGGGATCTTTTTACCTGGTCACCAATGGCGGTGAGAGGGAGATTCCTTATTCTTTGCGCGTACAGGCCGGCGATTCAGGGGAGGTTCTGGGAAACTTAAAGACTCCCAGGGACTTTGGGCTGCTGGCTAAGAGGGACCTGGAAAAGGCGCTGAGGATGTTTGAATATCAGGATTTTACAGAGGCCCCCTTCATGCAGGATTCCCGGGTCCGTACCATCTATGACGGGTTAAAGGGAAGGGCCGGCAGAAGGAATCTGCTGGAGGAATTCCTGGTGGCCCTGCAGGTGAAGGAACCGGTAAAGCTTACGCTGGAGACCGGAACCAGGACCTATGAGAATCTGACCGGAATCGCGGAAGATTATATAGATATTTCGGCAGGAACCTGGGGGTATGTGTCGGCGGACATAACAGCGGATGCTCCCTTCATTGAACTGGGGACCTCCCGTATTACAGACCAGGATTTTGTCCAGGGCCGGTGCAGGGCGGGATACCGCATTATACCGTCCAGGCTTCACAGGGGAAGGAATTTTGGGTGCATCCGCATTAAATCCATGGGGGAGGAATTCCTTCTTTCCGTGGAGGCGGAGGGGCATCACGGGGCCGGCGGCGCTGAGCGGGAATCCGGGGCGGACCGCTTCATGGACCATGGGAGCTTATATAAATACCTGGCTCTGCGTCTGGACTATGAGGCAGGGGTTTATGAGCCGGCCCTTCTCCTGAACCAGATGATGAAGGAGACAGAGCATCTCAGAGCTGATTTTCCGGGGGACGAGAGGGCCAAGCTGATACAGGCAGAGCTTCTTATATTAAACGGCAGGGAGGACAATGCCTCCCTGGCTTTAGACGACGCCAGGGACCATGTGCTGGCCCACAGGGAAGAGCAGGTTGAATTATACTGCTTCTACCAGTATCTGCGCCTGGAAATCAAGCCGTCTGTCCAGCAGAAGGAATCCCTGGTCCGCTATATACGCAAGCTTTTATGGGAGGATGGGGAGATACGGCCCTATCTCTTCTTGATGCTGATGAAGTTGGACGAAACCATGGCCCAGAATCCTCTGGAGCTGTACCGGTCCATGGCATCCCTTTTCAATCAGGGCTGCAGCAGCCCGTTCCTCTATGCATCGGCCTGCCGTCTGATGGAAGCCCATCCGGATTTGTTTGTGCGACTGGGCGATTTTGAGATACAGGCGCTGTATCTGGGTGTACAGAAAGGAATCGTCAGCCGTTTGACCGCCCTGAGGGCAGCGGGACTGGCACTGGGGCTTAAGCATTACAGAAAGCTGGTGGAACGCTTATTTGCAAAGCTGTACCAGACATATGAGGAGCAGGAGATTCTGGAGGCCGTGTGCAGCCTGCTCATCAAAGGGGACCGCAAGGAAAGGGACGCATTTGCCTGGTACGAGAAGGCCCTGGAACAGGGGGTAAACCTGACCAGGCTCTACGAGTATTTCCTCTATTCACTGCCGGAGGATTACGGACACCTGCTGCCTAAGGAGGTGCTGCTGTATTTCTCCTATGATAAGGATTTGAACAGGCACAGCCGCCAGGTGCTGTACCGGAATATATTGGAATACATGAATCCTTCCGCGGAGCTGTACCAGAGCTACACCAGGCATATGGAGCAGTTTGCCATGGAACAGCTGTTCCAGTCCAGAATCAACCGATCCCTGGCCGTTATTTACGAACACATGATTTATAAGGATATGATAGACAGCCGGGTGGCCAGGGTTCTTCCCGGCATCCTTAAGTCCTGCCGCATCCGGTGCGGGGATTCCAGAATGAAGTATGTCATTGTCCGCTATGAGGAGCTGGAGGACGAGGAGGCATTTCTCCTGGAAAACCAGTCTGCTTATGTGCCCCTGTTTTCCGACCGCAGCGTCCTCCTGTTTCAGGACGCATACGGCAACCGGTATCTGGACGTGAAGCACTGGAAGGTATCTGTCATGGACCGCCCGGAACTGCTGGCCCAGTGCTATGAGGTATATCCGGACCATCCCATGCTCAAGCTTTCCGAATGCAGGGATATTGTGAACCGCGGGGTGGAAACGGACGAGGAGGCAGCGCTGCTGGAAGAGATCGTGACTCAGATGCATTTGAGCCCTGTCTTTGAGGGCAGGCTGATGCAGGCGGTGACGGATTATTACTGCCAGAAGGCGTCTGAGGATAAGGACGGCGACGGTGTATTTAACTGCGCCTATCTGGTGCAGATTGATAAAAGGCCCATGGATGCCAGGCAGAGACAGCAGATATGCGAGACCCTAATCAGCCAGAATTATATGCGGGAAGCTTATAACATGATTCGGGATTACGGAAGCCAGTATATATCCACCCCACGGCTGATGAAGCTGTGCACCAAGACCATTCTGATGAACCTGTTTGACCAGGACGAGCTGCTTTTGGGCCTGTCCCATCAGGTATTTTGCCAGGGGTGCTATGACAGCGTGATCCTGGACTATCTGTGTGAGCATTTCAACGGAACCGTATCCCAGATGTATGAGGTGCTGATTCAGGGCGTCAGGGAGCATGTGGAGACATATGACCTGGAGGAGCGGCTGCTGGGGCAGATGCTGTTTACCGGCTGCTGCGACCAGATGGATTCCGTGTTTGAACTGTACATGAAACGCAAGACCACCAGGGAAATGGTGGTAAAGGCGTATTTTACCCAGAAGAGCGTCCAGTACTTCCTGGAAGAAAAGGATATGGACCAGAGGGTGTTTGAATATCTGAAGCAGGCAGTGGGCAATACCTTTGACAAAGACAGGATGCCCACCATCTACCTGCTGGCCCTGACGCGGTATTTTTCCACGCTGGACAAGGTGGAGGCGGGGGATGTGGAACTGTTAAAGACCATGACATCCCTGCTTTTGGAGGAAGGACTGGTATTTCCATATACCAGGGAGCTGTCAAAGCATATTTCGGTGCCGGAGGATATCATGGACAAGGCCATGGTGGAGTACCGGGGCAGGAAAGACGCTCATCCGGAGCTTCAGGTGAGAATCCTGCCCGAGGAAACAGGATTTCACAGCGAGGACATCCGCCGTGTATACCAGGGGATTTTTGTGAAACAAAAGGTACTCTTTGAGGGAGAGATCATGGAGTACAGGATATATGACTATCTGGACGGACACCGCAGGCTTGCGGCAGAGGGACAGGTGGAGTGCGACCATAAGCTGGAGGGAAAGGAGAACAGCCGTTTTGCCTGCCTCAACGAGATGGGAGCGGCAATCAAAGACAGGGATGACAGCAGGCTTTTAAACGCGATGGAAGACTATCTCAAGAAGTCGGCGGCGCTTGGCAGGCTGTTTCCCATGGAGTAATGGAGGAACTGTCTATGGACGGTCTAGTGATTGGTCTGGATTTAAATGACGACTATACCCAGATATGCTGTTATGATAAAGAAAAGTCGTGGACCATTCCTACGGTCATCTGCCGGAGGAAGGAAGAGGAAGTCTGGCTCTCAGGGGAGGAGGCCTATGCGGCCACTCTGCTGGGAGAGGGAGTTATCGTGGATAAGCTTCTTAAGATGGCGGCCAAGGATGGGACATCCACCATCGGAGGCATCTGCTACGGCGGAGGTACGCTGCTTAAGCTGTTCATAGAGAAGATGTTAGGTTATCCCAGAAAGGAATTCGGTACAGATGAGGTGGCGCAGCTGGTCATTACCCTTCAGAGCGTGGACTGCAGGCTGCTTGACACTCTGATGTACTGTGCCGACTATCTGGAGATACCAAGGGACAGGGTCCATGTTATCAGCCATACCGAGGGCTTCATATACTATGTTCTGAGCCAGAAAAAAGAGCTGTGGACCAATCAGGTGGGACTGTTTGAGCTGTCCGGCGAACGCCTGTGCTATTATGAGATGAAGGTGCAGAGGGGTATGCGGCGCAACATGGTCCAGGCAGAGGCCCAGAACCAGGAGGAGGCATTTAACCTGGATATACTGGACTCGCCCTCGGGCAGCCGTCTGGCAGATAAGATACTGACGGCCTGCGGCGAAAAGCTTTTAAACAGGAAACTGTTTTCCACGGTGTTTCTGACGGGTAAGGGCTTTGAGCGCCAGGACTGGGCCGGCGGATTTATGCGGTTAATCTGCAACCGGAGAAAGGTATTTGTGGAGTCCTGTCTCTTTGCCAGGGGGGCGGCTTATAAGGGAGCTGATTATACCCACCAGGAGACCTCCTACCCCTATGTATTTATCTGCGAGGGAAGGCTTAAGGCGGAGGTGTCCTTAAAGGTCATGCGCAGAGGGCGGGAAAACCAGCTGGTGGTTGCTTCCTACGGCGACAACTGGTATGAATCCAAAAGCTCCATGGATTTGATTGTGGACGGACAGAAGGAGATAGAGTTTACCATCAGTCCGCTGGACTCCAAAAAGAAAAAGCTGGTCAGGATTCCGCTGACCGGATTTCCGGAACGCCCTCCAAAGACCACCCGGGTTGAGCTTAAGGTGGCATTTACAGATGAGGGTACCATGACAATGTCTATCCGTGACAAGGGATTCGGGGAGCTGTTCCCATCCTCCGGCGCGGTGGTGAAACAAGAGGTGAAGTTATGAGCCTGATACTTTGCAGACAGGAACCTGTGAAACATCCGTATTATATCGATGTGCTGGGAATCCATATCCACTCCTCACAGGAGCTGTGTTATATCGTATACAACCATCCGGTTCTGGTGATGGATGATTTCCTGGATGATCTGTTGATTGATTTTATCCGTAAGGATTTGGATATGGATTATCTGGCAGGCCGAATGGAGAAGCTGGTGGAAACCGGCGCCAGACCGGAGGAGGTCCTGGCCCTGTTCCTGTCGGAATGCGATTATTACAGTGACAAGGAAATACAGAAATTCAAGCAGACCACAGCGGCTCTGCGCGCCCTGCATCCGGCCCAGTATGAAAAGCAGAGGGCGGATTATATGTTCGTACAGCGGCAGTACGGCAAGGCGGCGGCCAGATATGGGAAGATTCTGGAATATCCCAGGGATAAGGTGGTGGAGGATCTGTTTCTGGCAAAGGTTTACAACAACCTGGGCGCCTGCTACGCCATGATGTTCCAGTTTCACAAGGCCCTGAGCTGCTATGACAAGGCCTATGAGCTGGGAAAGGATGATGCTCTGCTAAAACGCATTTATTTCCTCACTGTCTTTGCGCCGGAGCTGGATGTGAAGGACAGGTACCAGTCCGTATTCACGGATGAGCGTAAGAGAAAGTGGAGCGAGGAAATAGAACTTGCTGCGCTGGAGGCAGGCCAGGCAGAGGAAGTCAGGGCCCTGCGGGCATTATTTAAAAAGGATCCCATCAAACGGATGAGCGGCGCGGCCGAGATGGTGCGCAGGTGGAAGCAGGAGTACCGGATGATGGTCTGAGTATATATGGCGTGAAAAGGTTCGGAGATTAAGAATACGATAATAACGGAGGTATTACATCATGGCGTTTGACATGGCAAAAGAACATCTGAGAAAGGCCGGCCTGGAGGATCGGATTTATGAGTTCGAGGTATCCAGCGCCACGGTGGAGCTGGCAGCCCAGGCAGTGGGATGTGAGCCGGCCCGCATCGCCAAGACGTTATCTTTTATGGTGGACCAGAAGGCCGTGCTGATCGTGGCGGCAGGGGACGCCAAGGTGGACAACCATAAATATAAGGAGCAGTTTCATACAAAGGCCAGGATGCTGTCTTTGGACGAGGTGACGGAGATGGTGGGCCACAGCGTGGGAGGCGTGTGCCCCTTTGGCGTGAAGGAAGGAGTATCAGTGTATCTGGACGAGTCCCTTAAACGGTTCGATGTGGTGTACCCGGCCTGCGGCAGCGCCAGCAGCGCGGTGAAGCTTACGATACCTGAGTTGGAGACAGCCTCCGGGTATCTGGGGTGGATTGATGTCTGTAAAGGGTGGGGGGAATAACGTATATAGATATATCTAAAAATCGGAGAAAGTGATATCATATCCTACTTACAGATGGGAAAGCTATTAGAGGATACGGGTCCATTTTCATAAGGAAAAGAGGGGTGATGCAGGTGGCTTTTCCGGCTTTGAGAGTGAGGAGGCCAGCATAAGCTTCACCAAAAAACACTTGACAAATCCCACAATAATTATTATGCTTGATAATTATAAATCAAAGCAAATAAACCAAACATGCAAGTCATGCAAACAAAGCAATCCAATCAAACACAACGGTTATGAAGAAGAGGAGTACATCATATAAACCATCAGAGAGGGCGGTCCACTGGCTGAAAGGCGGCCAAGGCAGAGTATGATAGAAGGTAGCTTCTGAACTGGAGCGGTGAAGGATAAAACTGAACGACTGGCAGACGGACGTTTCCGTTTTGCCGCCATGTAACGTTTTCTTTTGTGTAGCTGCTTCCGACCGGCCCGCGTTAAAGGCCCAATGAGACTGCCGGGCATCCGGCAAAACAAAGGTGGTACCGCGGACACTCCGCCCTTTGCCTTCCCTTAACCGGGATTGGCAAAGGGCTTTTTATTTTCAGGTTATCAAAACCTATTACAAAACCCATCTAAAAAAAGGAGAACAAACCATGAAAGAACTGGAGAAAACCTACAACCCGGCGGACATCGAGGACCGCCTGTACCAGAAGTGGCTGGACGGAAAGTATTTTCACGCAGAGGTAAACCGCAGTAAGAAACCGTTTACAATCGTGATGCCGCCGCCAAACATCACTGGCCAGCTGCACATGGGCCATGCCCTGGACAATACCATGCAGGATATTTTGATCCGCTATAAGAGGATGCAGGGCTATGAGGCGCTGTGGCAGCCGGGGACGGACCATGCCGCCATTGCCACCGAGGTCAAGGTTATTAATAAGCTTAAGAAGGAAGGCGTTGACAAGGCAGACTTAGGGCGGGACGGATTCCTTAAGGAATGCTGGAAGTGGAGAGATGAGTACGGCACCAGAATCGTAAGGCAGCTTCATAAGCTGGGGTCATCCGCTGACTGGGACAGGGAACGCTTTACCATGGACCAGGGATGTTCCGGCGCGGTCCTGGAGGCCTTTGTCAAGCTGTATGAGAAAGGCTGCATCTATAAAGGGTCCAGAATCATCAACTGGTGTCCTGTATGCCAGACCTCTATCTCTGATGCAGAGGTGGAGCATGTGGAACAGAACGGCTTCTTCTGGCACATCAATTACCCTGTAGTGGGAGAGCCTGGCCGTTTCGTAGAGATAGCCACCACCAGGCCGGAGACCATGCTGGGAGACACCGCTGTGGCGGTGAACCCGGAGGACGAGCGCTACCAGGACATCGTGGGCAAGATGCTTAAGCTGCCTTTGACAGACAGGGAAATTCCTGTTATCGCTGACCCGTATGTGGACAAGGAATTTGGAACCGGATGCGTGAAAATCACCCCGGCCCATGATCCCAACGACTTTGAGGTGGGCAAGCGCCACAACCTGGAGGAAATCGTCATCTTAAACGACGATGCCACGGTAAATGTTCCGGGACCATATTTTGGTATGGACCGCTACGAGGCCAGGAAGGCCATTGTGGCTGATTTGGAGGCACAGGGCCTGCTGGTCAAGGTGGTTCCCCACTCCCACAACGTGGGAACCCATGACCGCTGCAAGACCACGGTGGAACCCATGGTGAAGCAGCAGTGGTTTGTAAAGATGGAAGAAATGGCGAAGCCGGCCATTGAAGCCCTTAAGAACGGAAGTCTTACCTTTGTTCCTGAGAGCTTCGGAAAGACATATCTCCACTGGCTGGAAGGAATCCGCGACTGGTGCATCTCCAGACAGCTGTGGTGGGGACACAGGATTCCTGCTTATTACTGCCGGGAGTGCGGAAAACTCGTGGTTTCCAGAGAAGCGCCCCACGGCTGCCCTAAGTGCGGCTGCACCTCATTAAAGCAGGATGGGGATACCCTGGATACCTGGTTTTCATCCGCCCTTTGGCCATTCTCTACCCTGGGCTGGCCTGAAAAGACAGAGGATCTGGATTATTTCTATCCCACGGATGTTTTAGTAACCGCATATGACATTATTTTCTTCTGGGTCATCCGTATGGTGTTCTCCGGCCTGGAGCAGACCGGAAAGCTTCCGTTCCACACCGTGCTGATTCACGGTCTGGTAAGGGACAGCGAGGGCCGCAAGATGAGCAAGTCCCTGGGCAACGGCATCGATCCCCTGGAGGTCATCGACAAGTACGGCGCAGACGCCCTGCGCATGGCCCTGATTACGGGCAATGCGCCCGGCAATGACATGCGCTTTTACTGGGAGCGAGTGGAGAACAGCCGTAACTTTGCTAATAAGGTCTGGAATGCTTCCCGATTCATCATGATGAACATTGAGAAGGCTGCCCAGTCAGGCGAAGTGACTTTGGACCGTCTTACCATGGCTGATAAATGGATTGTGTCCAAGGTAAATACCCTTACCAGAGAAGTGACGGAAAATCTGGATAAATACGAGCTGGGAATCGCTCTTCAGAAGGTCTATGACTTTATTTGGGAAGAATTTTGCGATTGGTATATTGAAATGGTGAAGCCAAGGCTGTACAATGAAGAGGATGATACAAAGGCGGCCGCCATCTGGACTCTTAGGCATGTGCTGATTCAGGCGCTGAAACTGCTTCATCCGTTTATGCCGTTTATCTCAGAAGAAATATTCTGCAATCTTCAGGAGGAAGAGGAAACCATCATGGTATCCCAGTGGCCGGTTTACAGGGACGACTGGAGCTTTGCAAAGGAAGAGCAGTCCACAGAGACTATCAAGGAGGCCGTAAGAGCTATCCGTGGCGTGCGTTCATCCATGAACGTTCCTCCCAGCAAGAAGGCCACTGTTTATGTGGTATCGGAGGATGAAGGGCTGCTGCGGATATTCGAGCACAGCAGAAGCTTTTTTGCCACCCTGGGTTATGCGGGAGAGGTAATTCTCCAGAAAAACAAGGACGGAATTGCAGATGATGCTGTTTCCGCGGTGATTCACAGGGCGGTAATTTATATGCCGTTTGCGGATCTGGTGGATATTGAGAAGGAGATAGATCGGTTAAAGGGCGAGGAAAAACGTCTGGCAGGAGAGCTGGCCCGTTCCAGAGGCATGCTTGGCAATGAGAAGTTTGTCAGCAGGGCTCCGGAAGCAAAGATTGCCGAGGAGCGCGCAAAGCTCGAAAAATATGAGCAGATGATGGAACAGGTGAGGTTGCGTCTGGCACAGCTTCAGTGATAAACCCGGAGAAGGATTAGGACAAGGGGACAGGCGGGTTTCTTCCGCCTGTCCGCAGGGAAGGGAAAACAGCGGCAAGTCAGATACAGGGATAGAGAGGAAGAGCATAGCATGAATCAATCATCAGGAAATAAGCCGGTTATCCATGTCAGGATGTTCGGCGGTTTCACCATCACAATGGATGAAAAGGCCATGAGCGACAGCGATAACCGGTCCAGGAAAGCCTGGAGCCTGCTGAGCTATCTGATAATCAAGCGCGGGGGGGATGTGAGCATCAATGAGCTGTTCCATGCCATCTGGCAGGACAGTGTTCAGGATAATCCCTACGGCGCCCTTAAAACCCTGGTTTTCCGGGTGAGGAAGATGCTGGAGGCAGCCGGTTTCCCGTCCCAGGATTTGATTTTGAGCCAGAAGGGGGCCTATATGTGGAACCCGGCCTGGGAAACAGAAGTGGACACTGACCGGTTTGAGAGCCTGTGCCGGAGAATTCTGGATCCGGAGGGGGATGGGAAGAATATGCGGGGGGCCTGCCTGGAGGCATTTGAACTATACAGGGGCATTTTCCTGCCTAAGTCAGCCGAGGATAGCTGGGTAGGCCCGATGGCTGCCTATTACCACACATTATACCAGAAGCTGGTTGTTTATATGGCGGAAAAACTGATTCAGGATGAGGAGTACGGCCAGGCGGAGGAAATCTGCCAAAGGGCCATTGACATTGACCGGTTTGCGGAGGATTTCCACTATTACTGGATCTATGCTGCTTATGGACAGGGAGAACAGGAGACTGCTCTGAAGCGGTATAAGGATACCACGGATATGTTTTACCGGGAACGCCTGATGACGCCCTCAGAGCATTTTAAGGAATTATATAAGGTGATCAGCAGCAGCGAGCAGGAGGTAGTGACGGACCTGGATGCGATCCAGGAGAATCTGGGCACGGGCGGCGCCGGAGAGGGGCATGGTGCATACCAGTGTGAATATGCCGTGTTCAAGCGTCTGGTACAGCTGGAACGCAGAGGCGTGGAGCGCAGCGGTGATTCCGTGTACCTGTGTCTTTTGACCGTGGGAGACAGGAAGGGACGCACCCTGAAGCCGGAAATTCAGGCAAGGGCCATGGAACGCCTGAGGGCATCCATCCAGAAAAACCTTCGTTCCAGTGACGTATACGCACGTTACAGTGTCAGCCAGTTTATCCTGCTTCTGTCTTCCGCCACCTTTGAGAACAGCGGGATGGTCATGAACCGGATTCTGTCCGCTTTTAATAAATCGTACGTGCGCAAGGATGTGGCGGTAAACTACAGCCTTGACGTGCTGAAACCCTGAATATCAGAGGTTTCCTGACGGTAAGGCGGCTGTTCAAAGCAGCTGCACATTAATTACATACAGCGAGGTCAGACTATGAAGATAAAAAATGCGCTTTTGCTGCTGCTTACAGCCTCCATATGGGGGGTGGCCTTTGTGGCGCAGAGCGTTGGAATGGATTATGTGGGTCCTTTTACATTTAACTGCGTCAGATGCCTTATGGGCGGTGTCGTCCTTCTTCCCTGCATATGGTTTTTTGACAGGAAGAATAAAAAAAGGAAACAGGTTCCGGCCATACCCGGAGCCAGAAAGACACTGGTTATGGGGGGAATCTGCTGCGGCGTGGCCCTTTGCCTGGCCAGCAACTTCCAGCAGTTTGGAATCCAGTACACCACAGTGGGAAAGGCTGGGTTCATAACCGCCTGCTACATTGTCATTGTCCCCGTACTGGGGCTTTTATTAGGAAAGAAATGCAGTCCTGTGGCTGCGGGGGCAGTGGTTCTGTCCCTGGCGGGCCTGTATATGCTGTGCATGAACGGCGGGGAACTGTCGGTGAACAAAGGGGACCTTCTGATGCTGGTATGCGCATTTCTTTTTGCGGTGCATATCATGGTTATTGACTTCTTTTCCCCTGTTGTGGATGGTGTAAAGATGTCCTGTATCCAGTTTTTTGTCAGCGGAATACTGTCAGGAGGGGCCATGCTGGTTTATGAAACACCTGAAATGAGCCAGATTATGGCTGCGTGGGCGCCCGTCCTCTACGCGGGCATTATGTCCTGCGGCGTGGCGTATACCCTGCAGATTGTGGGACAGAAGGGGATGAATCCAACGGTGGCTTCCCTGATACTGAGCCTGGAATCCAGTATTTCAGTTTTGGCCGGATGGGTGATTTTAGGACAGAGGCTTTCGTCCAGGGAAGTACTGGGCTGCGTCCTCATGTTTGGCGCCATCATACTGGCGCAGATTCCGGTGGGACGAAACAGGGAAGCTTCCCTGAATACAGAAGGAAACTAGTACTACATCCGGTTAGAAATAATACTGTTTAAATATGGAATATTTTGTTATACTCTATTAAAAACAGTATTGGAGAATGCAGATATGCCACGTTACATTGTCACCCTGACAAACGAAGAAATACAGGAACTAAAAACATTGATACAAAAAGGTGGAAAGGGCTACCGTATAAAGCATGCACAGATACTTCTGAAACTGGATGAGAAGCCGGAAAACGAAGCTTGGACATATGACCGCATCAAAGATGCTTATAGCGCTTCCCGCAGTACAATCGCGGGCGTTGCTCAGCGCTTTGTCATGGACGGGCTGGAAGCCGCTCTCGGCAGGAAGATACAGGAAAACCGGCGGCGCAAAGTAACCGGCGATGTGGAAGCCCGGATATGCGCCATAGCCTGTTCCCAGCCGCCAGAAGGCGCCTCGCGGTGGACGATGCAGGCGATTGCGGATGAACTGATCCGTCTGGAAGTAGTTGATTACATTACGGACAGCACTGTCTGCGAAGTTATGAAAAAAACGAAATCAAACCATGGCTTGTAAAGGAATGGTGCATTCCGCAGGCAGATGCCGAATTCGTGGCGAAAATGGAGGATGTACTGGATGTATATCAGCGTCCATATGACCCACTGTGTCCTGTTGTCTGTATAGATGAAACGAGCAAACAGCTTATAAAGGAGACCCGTATCCCCTGCGGCCCCGGACAGCCGGAAAAAGTGGATTCCGTATACATCCGTAACGGTGTCGCGGATGTCTTTATGATCTCCGAACCCCTGGCAGGCAGGAGGGAGACCGTTGTAACGAAGAGCCGGACAGCGTTGGATTTTGCGGAGATTCTCAGATATACTTCCGATATACTGTATCCCCGGACAGAAAAAATAATCCTTGTTACCGACAATCTCAACACCCATTCCGCAGCTTCCCTGTACAAGGCGTTCGAGCCAGAGGAAGCCCGCAGACTGGCGGAACGCTTCGAATGGCATTACACGCCAAAACATGGGAGTTGGTTGGACATGGCAGAAATTGAGATTGGCATCATGAGCCGCCAGGCTTTATGGAAACCGCTCCCAGATATGGAAAGCTTCCAAAAACAGGTACGGGACTGGACTGTCAGGCGCAATGCAGAACACACAAAAATCAAATGGCAGTTCAAAGCAAAAGATGCAAGGATCAAATTGGCCAAACTGTATCCGGATATAGTTTAAAAACTAACCGGATATAGTACTAGAAGGCCCGATACAAAAAAACGGAAAATGGGTTTCCTGTCGCATCCTGACGAAGGGCGGCGAGAATATCCGGTTGCCAATTGAATAAAATTAGGTTAAGATTATAAAAGCCTGTTCGTCAGACAGGCTTTTAAGAAAGAATGGATTTTAGTTATGGGACAAGCAGAGGAGTATTTGGACCGCATTCCCATGTGGACCAGGAAAAAGAATTCACTGGAGGATGTCAGGCGGTTTCTGGATTATCTGGGAAATCCCGACCGGGACAGACCGGCGATTCATGTGGCAGGGACCAATGGCAAGGGTTCTGTGTGCGCATTCCTCACCTCTATTTTAGAGGAGGCCGGATACAGCACCGGTACCTTCATCTCGCCTCATTTGGTGGAGGTGCGTGAACGTTTCCTGATTAATGGAAGGATGGTGGACCAGGAAAGCTTTGAAGGGGCTTTTGAGACTGTCCTTGAGGCCAGCAGGAAGCTTGCGGACCAGGGACTCTGCCATCCCACTTTTTTTGAATTTCTGTTTTATATGGCTATGGTTCTGTTCAGAATGCGTGATGTGGATGTGATGATTCTGGAAACCGGTATGGGCGGCAGGCTGGATATCACCAATGTGCTGGAACGGCCGGCGGCCTGTGTGATTACCTCCATCAGCATGGACCATACCAAGTATCTGGGCGACACCCTGGCCAAGATTGCGGGGGAGAAGGCCGGCATCATCAAGACCGGCGTTCCGCTTATATTTGACGACGGGCAGCCGGAGGTTTCCACCATACTGGAGGGCTTTGCTTTCCGCAGGGGAGCAGCCAGATACCCGGTGGGACGGGATGATTTTCATGTGGAGGAGATAGGCGAAAAGGGCCTGTCCATTAACGCAAGGATGAAGGACGGCAGATGTCTGGAACTGGAGATTCCCTTTGAAGCTTTTTATCAGGCGGAGAACGCCATGCTGGCTGTGCGCACCCTGGACGTCCTGCGCCACCCCGGGGAGTGTTCCAGGACAGGATGCCGGATGCCGGGCCACGGTCCCTGCATCTGTCCGGACGGAATGGAATGGGGAATATCGGACCAGCACATTGTAAAGGGCCTGAAGAATACATTCTGGCCCGGCCGTATGGAGCAGGTGAGGCCGGGAATCTATCTGGACGGCGCCCATAATCCCGGAGGTATCGAGGCGTTCATACAGACAGCCGGGGAAATCTCGGACAGACAGGGAAAGAAGCCGTGGCTGCTGTTTGCGGCTGTTTCGGATAAGGATTATGAGCGTATGGCAGAGCAGCTGTGCAGGGAAATGATTTGGGAAGCAGTGGGCGTGGTTCATATGAACAGTGACAGAGGACTGGCGGCCGAAGCGCTGGCCAGGGTATTCAGAACATATACGTCCAGACCTGTTTACTCATATGGGGACACGAAGAGCGCGGTTTGGGACATGGCGGAAAAAAGCCGGGAAGGACTGTTGTTCTGTGCCGGTTCCCTGTATCTCATAGGCGAGATTAAGGCTGTACTTGAGCAGAAGACCTGAGCAGTCCTGATAAGATAGGAGTGATATACATGATTGATTTTGAAGAGGAGATTGAGCGTTTTAAACCAAGCCTGGATGTGGAAGAGGTGGAGGACGCCATTGTTAAGAGTGATTTAACGGATATGACGGACATCATGATGGAACTGATAAAAGAAAGAGGCGAGCGGGACCTGTGAATACAGACTATGCAAGAAAAAACCAGCAGATAGCCAACAGCTTCTACAACCTGGGCCTGGAAAAGGCCAGGATACGGGATCTGTCCGGCGCGGCCCAGTGCCTGAAGAAGAGCCTGCATTTTAATAAGTATCAGACAGATGCCAGGAATCTGCTGGGACTGATATACTATGAGAACGGGGAAGTGGCAGATGCCCTGGTACAGTGGGTCATCAGCCTGAACCTGCAGCCGGAGGATAATCTGGCGGACCATTATCTGGATGAGATTCAAAGGAAGCCGGGACAGCTGGAGATAGAGAGCCAGAATGTGAAAACATTTAACCAGGCCCTCTGGCATGCGCAAAACGGCAGCGATGATTTGGCCATTCTCCAGCTGGCCAGGGTGGTGGAGTCCAATCCCCATTTTGTGAAGGCCCATCTTCTTCTGGCCCTGTTATATATGGCCAGGGAGGATTTTAATAAGGCCGGGCGCTGCCTGTACAAGATTCTCCAGATTGACAAGAGCAATCAGAAAGCCCTGCACTACATGTCCATTGTAAAGCAGAATACAGGCAGGGCAGACGCGGAGAAGCGCAAGATGGTAAAGGCATTTTCCCATCGGAAGATGGAGGATGACGATGTCATCATCCCCAATACTTATAAGGAAAATACGGGCATTTCCACTGTGCTCCACATCATTATAGGACTGGTACTGGGCATTATGGCATTTTATTTTCTCATTCTGCCGGCCAGAACAAGGGACCTTAACAGCATTCATGATAACAATCTGAAATCCTACATGCAGAAGCTCAACAACGCGAATCAGCAGTACGATATTCTGAAATCGGATTATGACGAGCTGGATGCCCACACAAAGGAGATTCAGGCCCGTCTGGACGAGCTGACCACAGGCAACACCAGCGTCATTGCCCAGTACCAGGGACTGATTTGGATTCTTCAGGATTACAGGAGCGGTGATTTGGCGGCTGCGGCCAAGGCGTTTGCCGGAGCCGGTTTTGATTTGATTGAGGACGAAAATATACAGGCCATTGTGGAAAATATACGCCAGGATATGACGGCAAATATCTATCAGAGCCTGGTGGACAGGGGACTTCAGCTGTGGAACGCAGGCAATAAGACAGAGGCCATGGATTATTTCCAGGCCAGCCTGACCATAAAACCGGATAATCCGGAAGCTCTGTTCTATGTGGGGCGTCTGTACCAGGATGCCGGCGACACGGACAATGCCAATTCTATGTTTGACAAAGTGGTCAATGAATTCCCGGATTCCGAATATGTGGACCGGGCAAAGAATGCCAGGGGTTATTAATTTAAACGGTTTTTCAGGAAAGATACTACAGATGATAAGAAATATATCTTTTGTGGTATCTTTTTTTGTAATTTATAGGCACTGAGAAAGGAGTATGGAGGGATGGAACAGACAACGTTTACGTATGAGGCCAGAGAGCAGATGCTGGTGATTCACCTTCCGAAGGAGCTGGACCACCATAACTGCAGGAACCTGAAGCGGGATACGGACCTGCTGCTGGCAGAGAATTACATCAATCGGATTGTATTTGATTTTACCCACACATCATTTATGGATTCATCCGGCATCGGGGTGCTTTTAAACCGCTATAAGCAGATGGCGGCCAGCCGGGGAACCGTGGCCTATTACGGGGCAGGACCCCAGGTCAGGCGGATACTGGAGATGGGCGGGGTAAGCCGCCTTATCAAAGGATATGAAGACAGGGAATCAGCAATAAAGGGATGAAAAAGATGGAGGATAAGAAGATGGAGACAAACAGAGAGCATATGAGGCTGGAAATGGAGAGCCTTTCCCGGAATGAGGAGTTTGCCAGGGTGGTGACGGCCGTGTTCATGAGCAGGCTGGACCCCACCCTGGAGGAGGTGGATGATGTGAAGACAGCCGTATCCGAGGCAGTGACCAATGCAGTCATACATGGCTACAGGGGCGGCCAGGGAACCATATATCTGGAGTTGACCGCAGATTTGGAGGAACGGATACTGACCGTGGCAGTGAAGGACCGCGGTGTGGGCATAGCGGATGTGAAACAGGCCATGGAGCCCATGTTCACCACGGATCCAGAGGGAGAGCGCTCCGGCATGGGATTTTCCTTCATGGAGGCATTTATGGACCAGGTAGAGGTGGAGTCCCAACCAAATCATGGCACATTGGTGACAATGAAGAAATTCATCGGCAGGTGACGGCGATGGATGAGACCATGAAATTAATCAATATGGCTCACGCGGGGGATAAAGCGGCAAGGGACCAGCTGGTCATGGACAATGTGGGACTCATATGGAGTATTGTCAGGCGGTTCTCAGGCCGGGGATATGAGATGGAGGATCTGTTCCAGATTGGAAGCATCGGACTGATTAAGGCCATCGACAAATTCGACACAGGGTTTGACGTGAAATTTTCCACCTATGCAGTGCCCATGATTACAGGGGAAATCAAGCGTTTTCTCAGGGATGACGGTATGCTCAAGGTCAGCCGCTCCATCAAGGAGCTGGGGGTTAAGGTCAGGGCCGCCAGGGAGGAAATGACATACAGTCTGGGCAGGGAGCCCACCATTGAGGAGATAGCAGGCAGACTGGGTACCAGCCGTGAGGAGGTGGCGGCGTCCCTGGAGGCGGCAGCGGAGGTGGAGTCACTGTACCGTCCGGCGGACAGCGGAGATGAAAATTCCACCTATCTTATGGACCGGCTGGCCCAGGACAACAATGACCATGAGGATTTGTTAAACCGAATGGTTTTAAAGGATTTGATGGAGGGACTTGAGGAAGAGCAGAGGGAAATTATACTGCGCAGATATTTTTACAATGAGACCCAGACCCAGATTGCCGGCGAGCTGGGCATTTCACAGGTACAGGTTTCACGGCTGGAAAAACGTATATTGAAAGAAATGAGGAAAAAACTGTAAACAAAAGCCGTAAGGTATAAAAAGTTCCATGGAAGTCATACTAGATACCAGAAACCAATTAACTTTTCTTGAAAAGGATGTGATTCTTATGGGTTTTGGTAAACGAGTATGTGAACTGCTTGCAGTTATAGCCTCCCTTCTCCTGATAGGGGCCCTGGTATGGTATCTGTCCTCAGGTTTCGGAGACAGGGGATATGAAAAGGAAGGGACGCTGGTGTGGGAGGAGACGGACGAGTCTTCCATGGAAGAGGAAGCATGTCCGGCCTTTGTGACTGACCCTGTGTCCATGATGTTCGGACAGCAGGAAATCCAAAGGAGCGGAAGAGGACTATGAACCATACAGTCTATTTAAAACTAAATCAAATCACGGAGCTGACTCACAAGGATGTTGTCTTAAAGGACGTGGCCCAGGTTTACTGCGACGACCAGAATGTGATGAACAAATGCAACTCCATGAAGGTCATGACCGTGAAGGTGGATGCCAAGCGGCGCTATATCATGAGCGCCCTGGATGTAATCAATAAGTTAAAACAGCTGGACTCCACCATTGATGTAAACAACGTGGGGGAGACGGATTTCATCATTGCCTACAAACCGCCTTCCCCGCCTGCTTACATCTGGCAGTGGACCAAGACCATATTTGTCTGCCTGGTGTGCTTTTTCGGCGCAGCATTTGCCATCATGACCTTTAACAATGATGTCAGCGTCACCGATGTGTTCAGCGAGGTGTTCAAGCTGGTCATGGGCTATGAGTCCGGAGGTTTTACCGTGCTGGAGGTCAGCTATTCCATAGGGCTGGCCGTGGGTATCATCGGTTTCTTCAACCATTTCGCAGCCATAAAACTGAATACGGATCCCACGCCGTTAGAGGTGGAAATGCGCCTTTATGAGGACAATATCAGTAAGACCCTGATTGCCAATGACAGCAGAAAGGAGTCTAAAATTGATATTACTTAAAAAATGTCTTCTGGCGTTCTTCGGTCTGTGCGCCGGCGGCATCATTGCGGCCGGCGTATACGCGTTCCTGGCCATTATCGGCGTGTTTGTGCGTCTCATGGGAAAGACCGGTACAAGGAAGCATATTTTTCTGTATGAGACAGTGATTATTCTGGGCGGAGTCCTGGGAAATATACTGGATATTTATGAGTTCCCCATTTATATGGGGCCCTATCTGGGCACCCTGTTCATATGTGCGTACGGACTGTCCGTTGGGATTTTCGTGGGCTGTCTGGTCATGTCTCTGGCAGAGACACTGAAAGCCCTTCCGGTTATCAGCCGGAGGATTCATCTGGCCGTGGGGCTTCAATATCTGATATTTGCCCTGGCCGCGGGGAAAATGGCGGGATCTCTGGTATATTTTTGGAATCATATAGCTTCCCTTGGATGACGAGGCCAAAGATGATGAGACAAAAAGGGTTTGGGCTGTCCGCAGCCGGATTTTGAGAGGAGTAAACAAATGGAGATTGATAAGAAAAAGTATGAGGAGTACGTGAAACAGGTGACTCCCACCCACAGCCTGGCAAAGAACATGGCTGCGGCCTTCCTGGTAGGCGGAATCATCTGCGCGCTGGGACAGTTTGCCCTGAATTTCATGATGAACAACATGGGCATGGATCAGGAGACAGCCGCGGCCTGGACCCTGCTGGAGCTGATTCTTTTAAGTATCCTGCTGACCGGATTTAATATCTATCCAAAGATTGTGAAGTTCGGGGGAGCAGGCGCCCTTGTGCCGATAACAGGGTTTGCCAATTCCGTGGTGGCTCCGGCCATTGAGTTTCACTCGGACGAGCGAGTTATAATAGGGACAAACCAATAACACCTCAATTTGTGGATGTACTGGTTTAGCCCCTATTTTTATTTACATAATGAATTTTACCATGGAGAGGAGTTGGAAACAATCACTTTTGAAAGGAATATTTTTTAGAGGTAATTGAAGCAAGTATAAAATACAGCGATATGTCAACAATCTGGATAAAAATATATATGATTTACGGAGGTAAGGTGAAGTGGAGAAAAAAGAGAGCAACATCATTTTTAAAAACAAGAAACATGAAGAATTTTTTGGGATTAATATGAGTAAATGCAGATATAAAGATGTATACCATGCTGCTCTGATATATTGTCTTGGAATCAGCGAGGACACCAGAAGAAACATAGATCGGATTTACGATTTCACATCCGGGTTTGTAAAGACGGAATGCCTACACGATGGCTGGCAGACCTCCGGGAGCCTTAGAATCATCCGTATGGCATTTAATCTGTATAACAATGGGACCCCCAGCGTCTACGATTATGATGATTCAGAGGAACAGCTGGAGGAATGCCAGAGATATACAGTTGAAGATTTATTTTGCTGCGGGTATGCGCCTTACTTTTGGCAGGCTGTCAAAATCAGATATCCTGAATATTGTGGCGCTGCCTGAGACAGTATTGTAACCACCTACAAGAGAAAAGGAACGGAGGTAATATATGTGCAGGATAATTACAATCGCCAGTCAGAAAGGCGGCGTTGGAAAAAGTACAACTTGTGTAAACTTGGGAATCGGTTTGGCTAAGGAAGGGCAAAGGGTACTATTAATTGATGCAGATGCCCAGGGGAGTATGTCAGCGTGTCTTGGAGTAGTAGAGCCCGATGAACTGAATGTTACGCTGGTAAACTTGCTGGAGAAGGTCGTTAATGATGAGCCGTGGAGATCTGAGGAAGGAATTCTTCACCATGATGAGGGGGTGGATTTCCTTCCTGCCAATATCGAACTGGCAGGACTGGAAACCACTCTTGTAAATGTAATGAGCCGGGAAACAATCATGCGGCAGTATGTTAATGAGATGCGCCAGTCTTACGATTACATATTGATTGACACGATGCCGTCTTTGGGAATGATGACAATTAACGCCCTCGTGGCAGCAGACAGTGTGCTGATTCCAGTGGAGGCGGCATACTTGTCCGTGAAGGGACTTCAACAATTAATTAAAACCATTGGACGGGTTCACCGGCAGTTGAATCCTAAGCTTCAGATAGAAGGAATCCTGATGACGAAAGTAGATCGAAGGACTAACTTTGCAAAGGATATATCTGAGAAACTCCGCGGAGCCTATGGGGAGAAAATCCATATTTTTGAGAACTGTATACCTCTTTCTATTAAGGCCGCTGAGACTAGTGCAGAGGGAAAAAGCATTTTTCTTCATGCGCCTAGAGGGATTGTTGCAGAAGGATACAGGGCATTGACCAAGGAGGTGCTTTCTTATGGGCAGCAGAAGTGCGGATAAAATTGTATTCACATCTTATGATGATCTGTTTGGTGAGGAGCAGAAAGCTGGAGAAAGCGTGGTGAGCCTGCCGCTGTCTAGACTTCATTCTTTTAAAGACCATCCGTTTCATGTGATAGACGATGAAAAAATGCAGGAAACAGTAAAGAGTGTCCGGCAATATGGGGTTCTGGTTCCTGCGATTGTCCGTGAAGATAAAGTACAGGGTAACTATGAAATTATTGCAGGTCACAGGAGAAAGCGTGCCTGTGAACTGGTTGGACATACGGAAATGCCTGCGATTGTTCGTAATGTAACAGATGATGAGGCGGTAATCATTATGGTGGATTCCAATATTCAGAGGGAAGATATCCTTCCATCTGAAAAAGCCTGGGCATACCGCATGAAGATGGAGGCTCTGAGCCATCAGGGGGTAAAAGGAGAGGACTATACCGCTGATCTTGTTGGAGAAACGGCTGGAGACTGTGCAAGGACTGTGCAGCGTTATATTCGCCTAACGTACTTGAAAACGGAGTTGTTGGACTATGCAGACCAAGGGAGAATAATCCTTGCAGTGGCAGAAAAGTTATCATTTCTAAATGAGGAAGAACAGGGCTGGGTATTACAGGTCATTTCCCAAAATATCACGGCTCCATCTAAAAGCCAGGCAGAAGAACTGAAGGAGGAAAGCAGAAAAGGAGACTTGACTGAAAAACGGGTTGCAGATATTTTAAACCGGGAAGTAAAAAAGGTCAGTATAACGATATCTTCTAAAAAAATAAAGGATTATTTTCCGCAGGATTACACAAAAAAACAGATTGAGGCGGTTATTTTTGAACTGCTTGATTCTTGGAAAGAAAAGATGAATCAGGCTGGCTGACTTTGCGACACGGTGTCGCAAAGTTCATATTGATGTTTATTTACCAATTATTCTCCAAAGCAAATTGAATGAGAAACAAATAATTGCATAGTGGAGGATAATTATAATGGGAAAGACTGGAATTATTACAACGGAAAATAAAAACAGTGAGGTTTATCACGATGTCATTATACTTTTTAAAATATATCGTTCTGTATCTTGGCGTATGCAGGTTCAAATCGGACAGGTAAAGCACAGGTTCCAAAAGGAATACGGAACGGACGTGGATGAATTTCTGGAATCTATCTATCAGGCGGGGATGGATATTAATAGTGACGAGGCGAATATCCGTTCCCGCGTAGAGGCCATCGAAAGTTCAAATAAGTTTTTGAAGTTGATTGATGAGTCTGTAGATTTAATGCGTCAGTATCATCCCCAGGGGGAAAAGTATTACTGGGTTTTGTATTATACTTATATGTCAGCCTATAAGCCGATGAATATTACGGAGATTATAAGCAAGCTGGACCCCCATTTATCTCAAGGAATACGAATTAACCGAAGCACCTATTTCAGATGGCGGGAAAGCGCCCTGAGAGCCGTGGAAGGTATATTGTGGGGGTATGAGGAGGAGAGCCGAAACCTGCTGGAACATTTCCGAGATACTTGGGTGATGGAGGAATGAGAATTATTTTTGAAAGAGGGGATACTTATGAGACAAATAATGAGAAGAACTGCAGAAATGAAAAGACCGGATTATAAGCTCTGTCAATTTTGTGGTGAGAAGGTGGGATGGGAGGAAAGAATCTGTACTTCCTGCGGAAGGCTGACAGTAAGAAACTTGAAATCGGTAGGAATGTCAGAATTGCTGATGGAGGACGATGAAATCTGTCTTAGTGTTTTGGAAAGGCAACGACGTAGTCGAATAACCTTTGAACAGGTTACAGAGGCACCGGAAACAGGCTGTGTCGCAGGAATCGGAATTTAGAATACATAAGGAGCGCATAAATGGACAGGGAAAGAAACATAAGTGTGATAGAGGATTTGGATGGCAGAAAAATTGTAATGATTCATGATATTAGATTTCGGGGGAAACGTAAGATTAACTGGAAGGAGGTTGAGCAATATCTGAAGCAGTATATCGGAGAGGTATATGAAATTATGGATTCTGCGGATATTGTCTATGTAGGCAATGACTTTGCAGATGAATACAGTGGTTCCCGGGATACGGCAAGGCTGAAAGGTGCATTAGCAAAGGCAAAAGCAAATGCGGCCCAGGGTATTCCTGAACTGATTGAGACGGCAGAAAACCGGAGACATAAAGATAATTTGAATCCAAAACATCAACGGGATGCGAAATTTGGCTGGTACCGTTATGATTCCAGGTTCGGTCTTCCTGTTTATGGGGAGGATGGGGAATTGGAACGCTATAACATATTCCATGTGGAAATGCTGATACGCCATGACGAGGATGGAAAGAGATACTTGTATGATGTGGTGAATATAAAAAAAGAAACAGGCACCCCGCTTGAACAATAGCTACACGGTTACAAACCCATTTCTTTCTTTAATCATATAAGATATGCCGGAAAAAGTCAAGTACAATATATTGATTTAACGCATTGACAATATCTATATATAGTGGTAATATAATTTTGTATTGATTTATATAGCTTCGGCAGCTTGCAGGAGATATAAAAAATTTTGTTCCCGTCTACGTGGGAGGGAAGCGGTCAGGCAAAAAAGAACCGCCTGAATGTTTCTATTTGTCTATATACTTGGAATGACGCTCATTTTTTGATAAATGCAGCGTCTTTTTTGTTGGGCAAAACGGGAGCAGTGATACGGAAGGAGGGCAGAAGAAACCTAAAAATGATTTTTAATGGGAGGCAGGAATGAAGAAAGATAAGTTTAAGAAAATGAAGCTCCAGATTCAGACATTGGATACCGTAGACGGAATAGAAAATTGTGTGCTGCTTCTTGAAAGTGTTAAGTTGGAATGGCCAGAAGCAGTGAATATTTCTATGGAATCCACGCAGCAAAGTAAAACCCGGCAGGGGGATGGCACTTTGGTTGTGGAATTGGATGCCAGGGGAATTCAATCAGATGATGGGGAAATGAAGCATTTAAGGACAGGAAAACAGGCGGAGATTCTAGATTACCACTATTTTAAATCCAGGCTGGTGGGGACGGTTGTGACGGATGTGAAAGCAGAAGTCTTTGATTTCTCCAGAAGGCAGAAGATTCCATTTACGGTAAAAAAGCTGGAGTTCAGTTTTGCAAATGGAAAAAAGGTGGATTTGACAGACCGGGTCAGCGTATTGTCGCTGGATCAGTTAGCCGCTTGAAAGTTGAGGAAAGGATGGTGCAATTATGAGGAATAGGGAGATACAGTCAAAACATCTGGTACGGGCGCGAGGAGAAGTGCAGTTTCCAATCAAAGTGGGTGAGGAAGCGTATTACCGTCAGGGCGACCGTTTGATTTGGACGGATAAGGTGAAAAGAATCCTTGAAATTGCCGCTGATTATGTGAGGTTAGAAACTACGGCTTATTATTACATCATCGAAAAAGAAAGAACCGAGGCATCAGCGTTAAGTCTGGCTGCCTAACAGAATGCAAGATTTCATGACAGAATGGAAATTACGTGAACGCCTCAGAGATTTATGGGGAAACAGGAGTGGGCCAATAATGAGACTATATTGGGACGAGGCGTGCATTGACATGAGATTTTGCAGAATTTATAATGATATCATCAGTTTTTATGCACAGGAAAACCTGTGGGGAGCCATGAAAATCTGAAACAAAATAACGCACAGAAAAGCAATCACATCCATGGTGGTTGCTTTTTTTGTGCCTGAAAGAAGGTGAGGGAGCTGCATTTTAGAAAAGCAGATGAATCTGCAGAAAGCAGGAAACATGAACCGGGATGGACAAGGCGGCTGCCATGTCTGGCTGTACAGGGATACCTGCTCTGGGGTATAAACATTTTAATGTGCCAAACCACTTATGCGGCAGATATTTTTGATATTGCTAAGAGCGCCATGCAGAAAGTCTATTCCGATGTGGCAGGGCTTGCAACAGTGGGCGCAGTCGTATGCGCGTCCATCTGTCTTTTCTTGATGAATTTTTCTAAATCAGGAAAGACCGTTGATGAATCAAGAGCGTGGTTAAAGCGGATTGTGGTGTGTTGGGCCGTTCTGATGACACTGGGAGCTATTGTAACTTACATGGAGGCGATTATTCCGCAGCAATCATTTACACCGTAGAAAATAATGAAACCGTAACATAACAGCAGTAAAAATGCCGGAGCTCCCCCGGCAAAGGAGGTGAAGGATACCCTGAAAATGGGGAATGACAGATGGGATGGTTATTAGAACTTTTATTTGAGGCGATCCGGGAATTGTGTTCCCAGTTTATTATAGACATGATGGATATAGCGAGCGGAATGTTTACCGAGATTTTATCCTGCGATTTGGACTTGTTTGAAGAATTATTTGGGGTTGTGGGAAGTTTGTACCAAAATGCAGTGCTGCCAATTGCAGTTGCACTGCTTCTCATGATATTAACCTGGCAGGTGTTTAAATCCATGTTCGGGAAGTTGGGGGTAAACTCTGAAGATCCGCTGGAACTTGTATTCCGGTCAGGATTTTGTCTGTTTATGCTGGTCTATGCAAGAGATATCGTGAATTATGTTCTGGAGGTGGCGGGAACGCCTTACCAATGGGTCGTGGGGACAGGAATCACAGTGGATTCTTTCAGTGGATATGTTTCCGCCGCAGAGGCAGCGGTATCGGTGCTGGGGACAGATGCGTTAAGTATTTCGCTGCTCCTTTTAATCATGCACTTTGTGGTAGCATGGAACTATTTTAAGCTGCTGTTTATTTTGGCAGAAAGGTATGTACTTCTGGGAGTGCTCTCCTATACAGCACCGTTGGCTTTTGCTACCGGAGGGTCTAAGGCAACTAACAATATTCTGGCATCTTGGTCAAAAATGTTCGGTGGACAGGTTATGATTGTGATTTTGGATGCCTGGTGCCTGAAAATGTTTCTGGCTGGCTATGGAAACCTGATGGCAAGCGGATATGGATTTACTCGTTTTTTTGCCGCTACTATGTGTCTGATTGGCTTCTGCAAGATTGCGGGAAAGCTGGATTCCTATATGGCTTCCCTGGGCGTAAGCATGGGCAGGACAATGGGAGGTTTAAGTGGTCTGGGTGCTCTTATGATGGCAGGGCGCCTGTTGTCGGGGGGTGGACGCGGAAGAAATGCCAGTTCGGCGGCGTCTGGTTCCGGCCATATGAATTTTGGAAATGGAAAGCCGATTCCCATGGGAGGCACAGGAGCGTCTGCATCGGCAGGAGTTATGTCAGGTATGGACGGAAACATGAAAGATGGAGCTGGCTCTGGGATTGGCGGAATGGATGCCGGGAATATGGCGGATGATTTTCATGGCATGGAGAACCAAAATCCGGATATGGGAGATGGATTCGGTGTATTCCAGATGGATGACTCCGCTTTGACAGGTCAGAATCTTCCTTTTGGCACACCGGATGACGAGAACGGATTTGCACAAGGAGCAGATGACGGCATACAAGAGGTTACACCGGCTACGGAGGAAGAGGGGGCGCTGTCCTCTATGGAATTGGAAAGTGGAATTCCTATTGGAGATACAGATTTGGGTCCGTTTGAGGAAGAACCTTTATCCGTAGGAGATATGGCAGAGGGAGGAGAACTTCCTCCTATGGAAGATATGGAGAACGGAAACCAGGTTCTGCCGTTTGGAAATGTGGAAGATATTACCGGAGGGATGGAAATTGGAGAGAGTGGCAATGCTTTCGGTCAAGAAAATGCTTCGGAAGCCACGGGTCTGGAACTGTCTGGAGAGAGTGCTGGAATTGGGGACTTGCAGGATAATATGGATAGCATAATTGGGAGTGAGACAGAAGGTGCGGCTTCTATGGGAGACGGGGCAGTTGGATCCGGGATGTCTTCTTATGGAGGAACGCAGGAATCCTCTGTTTCTGGTTTGTCAGCAGATAACTTCGATACAGGGACTATGGAACATATGGATGGAACGGGAGCCGTTTCGGGAATGGAGACGGCAGCGGATTCATCTGGCCGCGTGAGCGGACTGGAAGCAGCAGAATGCGGACAAACCCTGCCAGTGGGTGATAGTACTGGATTTGCCGCAGGCGAATCGGTGATGAATAGCGTAATAGACACAGCGGTCATTTCAGGAAAAGCAGGAGGCAGTGCGGCTGTGACTGGTGTATCGCAGCAGGACGGCATGTCAGAGGGGTTGCGTGGATGTTATCAGGCAGAGCGGGATGGAAAGCAGTATATGCGTTATGATACGGGATTGTATGAGAAGCCGAAAGGACCGTACCAGACCATTCATGAAAATGGGAAGACCTATTACGAACTACCGAAACAGGAAAAAGCTCCAGCTATGCTTCCGGAGACGAAGGCAGTCCTGGAGAAAAACGGAACCCTCCGTCTGGAAAAGGTATACCAGCAAAAGGAACGTATGGAGAAACCGAAAGAACAGCCAGCCTTGCAGGAAAGCCTGCTAAAACAGCAGGAGAAGAAAGCCATAAAGAAACCAGTGAAAAAACAGACTGGAGCCGGGTTCAGGAATCAGCGTAGGAAAACTCCTGACAAGAAATAAGAATTAAGACCAGTTTAAAGGAGGGAGATATGAGCAGGGACTGGGCAGAGGACGAGCCGCTTGACAAAGCGGCAGAAACGGCTGCCCGAACAGTTCGGGCAGCGGGGCAGGCAAAGCAGGCGGCAGAAGCAATTCAGGCAGCTCACCTTGCCGCAGGGGCTGCAAAAAGTGGATCTGCTGTGAGCGGAACGGCTGCTGGAACCGCATTGGGCGGCCCTATGGGAGCGGTTATTGGGGCGGTTTTGGCAAGTAAATCCTTCTGGAAAGCGGTAGGGGCAGTTCTGGTGGCAGTCCTTCTGTTCCTGTATATGATTGTAAATTCCATAGGGATTATCTTTTCCTATCTGGGTTTTGCCGATGCGGACAGCTATGTGGCACAGGCCAGGGAAGCAGAGTATCAGAATATAAAGGTTCAGATAGAAACTCTTTTTTCGGAAAGTCCAGAATTGAAAGCAGAAATCTGTGCTGTGATTGAGGGATACCGCGACCAAATGCTGGACGAAATCGGCGTGGATTTTAGTGAGAATTGGGACGGGTATGATGATTATGAGGTAGAAGATGAATATGAGTCCAGGCTGGAATCTATGTTAAGTCAGTATCTGGCTGTCTTAATTGAGGAATCATGGAATGGAGGCCGGATTGTGGGATTCAACGGATATGGAACCGTGGGCGGCTTTGATTCGGATTTGACCAGTCCCTATGATGAATATTTTGCGTTGGCAGCAGCGACCTATCAAGTTCCGGAGGCACTATTAAAAGCAATGGGGAAAGCGGAATCTGATTTTAATCCTAATGCAGTGTCAAGCGCAGGAGCCATGGGGATTATGCAGCTCATGCCTGGAACGGCAGCGAATCTGGGAGTGACATCCCCATTTGACCCGAAACAGAATATCATGGGTGGAGCCAAATACATAGCCGAGCTTCTCCGTACTTTTGGTTCCTATCCGGACGGAGTCAGGCTGGCAGTTGCCGCTTATAATGCCGGTCCGGGAGCGGTGAAAAGAGCCGGATACCGGATACCACAAAACGGTGAGACGCCGGCTTACGTGGAAAAGGTAATGGGGTATCTGACTGCAGCGGGAGATGAGGAGACAAAAACGGAATCGGGAGCAGGAACTGGAGAAACTGCCATCATGCCACAGACAGGAACAACGGTTTCGGCGATATTGCTAAAATCCATGGTAGAAGAAAACGCCAAAGACTTTTTAGGATGGACGCAGACCGGAACCCATACGGAAATTATAGATGGAGGGGACGAGGAGGAAGACGAAGAAATTGAGATTGTGGATTATGCGATTGTTGTGAAACTGAATGCCAATCTGTCGCCGCCAGTCACTGGTTACAGCTACAGCTATGTGACCAGCCAAACTACATTCAATTATGTGTTGAAACTGTTTGAGCTTCTGAAAGATGGGACTAATGGAATTCTGGATGTACTGTTTAAGGCAACGAGCTGGAAGAACTATGTGCTTGGAGCCGGTGCATCAGAGGATATTTATACCAGCGAGATTCAGACTGGTGGAGACACAATTTTCTATGACACCGTCAGAGGTTGTGTGAAAGAGGTGATTTATTTTAACCAGGGAGAAGAGCCCTGGGCCTCCATGCCTTATGGGAGCTCTACAATTAAATCTGCAGGGTGTGGCCCTACCGCATTAGCCATTGTCATCTCTACGTTGACAGGAGAGAATGTGACGCCCCAGATGACGGCGGAATATGCCATGTCCCACGGATTGTATGTCTCAGGGAAAGGAACCAGCCACTCATTTCCGGCTATGGCTGCCGGCAGTTGGGGACTTTCAGTGGAACGGGTAAAAAGGGGACAGATTGACTATGTGGTTAAGCAGTTAAAGGAAGGAAAGCTGGCAGTGGTAATCTGTGCGGAAAACACCATATCAGGAAGCAGTGGTCATTTTATTGTGTTGACAGGTGTGACGAAGGACGGCTATATAGCCATTGCTGATCCGGGAAGCCGGAGCCGGACTGGAAAACTTTACAGCCCGGCTACAATACAATCTTATGCCAGAGATTTAAGTGATGGCGGTATCTGGATTATGGGAGGACAATAGAAATTGAAGCGATGGATAAAAGGCTGGATTGGGGCGGTGTTTCTCGCCCTGGTCCTTCAGCCAGGGAAAGTTCTTGCCAATGAGAATTCTGTGCAGGTTCAGACCAAAGTAGAAACGGACGGATGGGAGGAAGAGTATACGGATACAGACAGCAGACGTGGAACCCTGTCCATCCGCTGCGAGACGTTTCAGGGATTTCACGGTAGGATAAAGCTGCATATACGGAACATGGTTGGAGGGTGGGAGCGAAGCGCGACACTGACTGAAAAAGGCGGATATGCAGTGAACCTGTCCCTTCCGGTAGGTGCCTATGAGATTGAAAGATGTGAGGCACAGACAGATGGTCGTAAGTTTCGGTGTCAGGCGGACCGAACGGAAGTGGAGATTAAAGATGAGAAGATTATTATGTGTCGGGTAACGATAACGCCGGATAGTGTGTTTCATCTGCCATACGAGGATGACGCTGTGGAAGTTACATCGGGCACGTTGGTTGCAGTTGCTACACGTTCCGATAGTAGTGGACGAGAGGGGAGCGAAATGCCAGAACCATCAGATGAAGAAATGAATCAGGAGATGGAACTTCAGGGAAGTATACGGGTGAGTCCGCTCTGGATTTTGGGAATATTAGGAGCTGGTCTATGCCTTTACGAGCTTTATTATGTAATAAAACGAAGGTAAGAAAGGAGGATAGGGTACCATGGATCAGGAAGACCGGATAGATATTTATACCATTCCACCCAATTTTGCAGAGGAAGGAACTTTGTTTTCCGGGAGGGTAAAGACAAGAAATGCAGTGGAAACGACCATGCTCCTTATGGTTTTAGTTCCGCTGCTTTTTTCGCTTAATACGACGGTAAAGATGAAAATGTATATCGGTATGATTGTCCTTGTACCGGTAGTGGTAGTATCAGTGATTGGGATTCAAGGGGAAAGCCTGTTTGCGTTTATCGCCAGCTTCTTTCGGTATGTGAGGCGGCGCAGGTGCCTTACTGAGCCGGACGAGTGTTACCGTCTTGAGCAGAACCGAAGAAAAGAGAAAGTCCGGAAAGGAGGAAAGCAGGGACGTGAAAAGAGTAAGAAAGCAGAGTGGAGAAGTACCGGCACAGGAGCCAAAGCAGAATGGGAGACAAAGTCCCAGGAAAATCCAGAATCGGGAATGGAAGAGAAATTTAAAAAGAATAAAGAAAGCTTTAAAACAGGAGCTGAACCAAAAGACAAAGAGACGGAAACCGGAAAAAAGCCGCGAAAAAACAGATCCGGCGCGAAAAGAAAACAGTCAAAATGAGCAGTATGACCTGCCATTTACAAGAGCCTCAAGAGAAATACCGATTAAGGAGATACGGGACGGTATTATTTATACTGTCGATGGACGGTATGTGAAGATTTTGGAAGTTATGCCGATTAATTTTCTACATCGCAGCGCCAGTGAACAGAAAGGAATCATCTATTCGTTTATGGGATATTTAAAAATTGCGCCGCCTGAACTGCAGATAAAATCCTTATCTAAAAAGGCGGATATTTCCCAATATATCAAGACCATACGGGAAGATATCGAAAAGGAGCCGGATGAGAGGTGCCGAATGCTGCAGCAGGATTATGCTAATTTAATCTGTTCGGTTGGTTATAAAGAAGCGGTAACTAGACGCTTTTTCCTTGTGTTCCAGGTGGATTCCAGACGTGGGACGGAGAAAGAAATTGTAAATACGCTGGAATCATATGCCCAGACAGCTAAGAAGTACCTATACCAGTGTGGGAATGAGATTTTGCTTTCTGATAATCACACAGAGGAAACGGCAGAGATTCTATACACTCTATTAAACCGCCAGAGCAGTACTACCCTGCCATTTTCGGAACGATTAAATCAAGTGGTTAATTGGTATATCCGGGAAAATGGGGAGGACAGCGTGGGGCGGATTCCGGCTGCTGAGTATGTGGCACCCCGTACCCTGGATTTCAGGCATGGGAACTGTGTTGTGTTGGATGGAGTATATCACACCTATTTGTTTGTGCCGTCTGCCAGATACCGATTCCGGGTTCCGGCCGGCTGGATGTCCCTTTTGGTCAATGCAGGGGAGGGAATTGACGTAGACCTGTTTCTCTACAAACAGGATAAGGTAAAAACTATTGAGCGAATTGGGCGCAGAATTCGTCTTAACCGCTCAAAAATCAAGGATGCCTCTGATACCAATACAAATTTTGACGACCTGGCAGAGTCCATTCAATCGGGATATTATCTAAAAAATGGATTGTCATCCAATGAGGAGTTTTATTATATCTGTATCCTGATTACTGTGACTGGATATAGTGCAAAAGAAGCAGAGTGGCGGGCGAGAGAGGTGAAAAAACTGTTGAATGCTCAGGACATGGATACGGTTTCCTGTCTGTTTAAAGAGGAACGGGCATTTCTCTCCGCTTTGCCTCTAGTAAAGCTGGATAAAAGCATTTACGAGCGTTCAAAACGCAATGTACTGACCTCGGGAGCTGCCAGCTGTTACCCATTCACCTCATTTGAGATGTCGGATAAAAACGGTATTTTGATGGGAGTAAACACGGCGAACAGTTCCCTGGTCATTATAGATATTTTTAATTCCACGATATATAAGAATGCTAATATTTCTATCATGGGAACCACCGGAGCGGGAAAAACTTTTCTGCTGCAGCTGATGGCGCTGCGTATGCGCCGTAAGAATATCCAGGTCTTTATCATTGCACCTGACAAGGGGCATGAGTTTGCCAGAGCCTGTACCAATATCGGAGGAGAGTTCATCAAAATATCGTCCGCCTCCAAAAACTGTATCAATGTGATGGAAATCAGGAAACGGGATCAGGCGACCAATGACCTGTTAGACGGTGACACGGCAGAGCGCTCGGAGCTTGCGGCAAAAATCCAGGATCTGCATATCTTTTTCTCGTTGTTGATTCCCGACATGGATCATGAGGAGAAGCAGCTTTTAGATGAAGCGCTGGTTCAGACTTACTATAACAAGGGAATCACGCATGACAATGGGAGTCTGTCAGACCCGGAGAATCCGAACCAATACCGGGCTATGCCGGTTCTGGGTGATGTATACGATATTCTTCATGGGAATGCAGAAACCAGGCGGCTTGCCAATATCGTAAACCGTCTTGTCCACGGCTCTGCCTCCAGCTTTAACCAGGAAACCAATGTGAATCTGGATAATAAATATATTGTTCTGGATATTTCTGAACTTACGGGAGACTTGCTTCCTGTGGGGATGTTTGTGGTATTGGATTATGTCTGGTCAAAGGTGAAAGAAGACCGAACCGTGGAAAAAGCGGTATTTTTAGACGAGGTATGGCAGTTAATTGGGGCTTCCTCGAATGAAATGGCGGCAGAATATGTTTTGGAGATTTTTAAGATTATAAGGGGCTATGCAGGATCAGCCGTCTGCGCCACCCAGGATTTATCTGATTTCATGGCGCTGAAAGATGGAAAGTATGGGAGGGGAATTATCAATGCAACCAAGACAAAGATTGTCCTGAATCTGGAGAATGATGAAGCGAAAAAAGTACAGGAACTGCTACATCTATCCGATGCGGAGCGGATGGAGATTGTCCATTTTGAGAGGGGAAAGGGCATGATTTCCACGAACAGTAACAATCTGACTCTGGAGTTTAAAGCCAGCCAGCTGGAGAAGGATTTAATCACCACGGATCGGAAGGAACTGAAAGAGTTAAAAGAGCGGCTGGCCCGTTACGGGAAACAGGCTTATGGACGGGTGGGCGCGTGAGGGGGGAGGTTGTGAAAGGGTACGAATACCGGAACCCGGAGGAGACGGCCGGGAAGGTACTTGGCTTGCTTCGCCAGTACAACGTAATGAAGCCGGAGCAGCTAGATGCATTCTTTCCGGGACAGGAGAAGGCGGCGGGCCGTGCGTTGAAAAAATTGGAAAAGACTAGGCAGATATACCGGAACCCTTACACCGGGTTGATTGCTTCCAGCGAGTTTGCGTATTCGTTGAAAGATGAGGGAACCATGAAGTGTCTGTGGGTACTGGCAGATATGATGCGCCGTAAGCCAGTAGACGGCCACTATCTGGCAGGAAAGGAGGACTTTCCAATCCGTATCCTGTTTTATTCTGGTGCGGAAATCTATGACATTCTTTATGTGGGTGACGGGGATTTAAAGCTAGTAAACGGGATGTTTGCAAGGAGTCGTCGCGCAGGGGAAAACCACATTATAGCAGTAGAAGATGGGAACCTGATGGGAGTCGTGGCAGTGCCGGGAACTATTGGTTTTTGCCTGGTAAAAGAAGATGGACGGGTGGAATACTACAAGAAATCTGCAGAGAGGAGTGGATAAAACGGAGCAGATAGAGAAACAGTTGGAAGAGGTCCAACGGCAGGCAGGGGGACTGCAGGAATGTCTGGCGGAGGCCAGGCTGATTCGGACGGCACAGGAACGGAGCGGTTCCGCGTTTCAGAGAGGTTGTTTTATGGACTGTGTGATGGAAGCCTCTTTTATAGCGGAGAAGCTGACCGGAGGACTTCGCCGGTTGGTAATTGAGAATTGCATGTGGAAGCAGGAACGGGAGGCATACGGTTTAGGAATTGTAAAGCTTCATGGGATTCGGGTGAAGTATGAGGGCGGAATTTTGAAAGTGGAGTTGCCTGGGCTGCTATCGCATCGTAAAAACAAATATACGGATTATCTTTATAAGCCTGTAACTATGGCGTTGGAAAATTGGTGTATCCGCCAACAGGAACAGGGGGAGGAGATTCCGCAGTTTGAACGGGCAGCCGTATGTTTCCTTCATGTATATGATCAGAAGCAATCCGTGGCAAGGGTGCGAGATCACGACAATATTGAGGAAAAGCAAATGGTTGATGCCATGGGAATGTTTTTTCTGGTATCGGATGGAGGCTTATATCTGGATTCATACCATACCTCAACGATGGGGGAAGAGGACAGGACGTATCTGTTTTTGATGACTCAGGAGCATTTTCCGCAGTGGATAAGCAGTATGAAGCAGGAAGAAATTGTATCGAAAAAAGAAGAGGTCTAAGACATGGAAATTCCGACAGGGTAAGATTTACGGAAAAGCCTTGATAAGTAAGGAAAAACAGGTACGAATTCGCACTGAAATGTACCCAGGGATGGAGTTAACTGGGTACGAAAAAGAGAAATACGGAAAACAGAGAGGGAGATAAATGGAGATACGGGACAGGCGTGACGAATTGCTTTTACTGGTGGCAGTTAGTGGAGAACTGCCGGCTGGTTGGTCTGGGTATGCGATTGGCTCCGATTCCTATGCCGCCGTACTTGTGACCCAGTTAAAAAAGGAAGGTAATTTGACGGTCAGGAGTAAGGACGGGATGAAAGGTTATTTGCTACGTGTCAGGGCTAAACGGTATTTGCTGGAGGAATATGGTGAGGATGTAGAGCCTTACTTATCAGGCGCAGGAGCAACCAGCCATGTGAAGAGCGAGCCGGAAAAGCGTCTCCGTCTCCACCGCATGAGCATGGTATGGGTGTTTTGCCACAGGGCTGATATACGGATATTTAAAAGTGATAAGCCGGAGCTGTTCCCAGCAGTCCATCGGACTCTGTTCGGTTCCGGAAAGGGAGGATTTGCGGCCTCTTATTATGGAACCATGGAATGGAAAATGGAAACTGACAAGGAGATTAAGGGTTCCAGAGCCTGCGGTATCCTGTTAGCCAGTAGTTTTTATGTGGTATATAACACGATGGATAGCCTGATGAAGTGGGCGCCTAAGACGGAACGAAATTTAAGAAATCGGATGGAACTTAGAATGAAGCGGAGCCGGAGCGTGGAATTGGGGGGAGCCATTATTATGGGAAATCGAATGGAAATGGGAAAACGCCTTTTAGTGAGTGATGGTGGACTTAAGGGAACCTTATTCCGTTTGGACGATGTTTATGAGTTCGTATACTATGTCCCATTTATGGCTGAGGCTATGGTTCAGTTGTGGCTTCTGTGTGATGTGGAAGCACAGAGTCGGTTTCGCTCATTTTTATGCAAAGTCCTAAAGTATGTAAGGGAGGAGGGATCCGGTCTGGAGGCGGGAACCGACAGCGAGGGGAAGAGGGTTTACTTTTGCTATCTGTTTGAATTGTGGCAGATACGGAGAATCTTGGGGCAGCCGTTTCATGGAGGCGGGAGGGTATTCTGCTTTACTTACCAGGCGCAGATACTACGGGAATTGTTTCCGAAAACATTTATAATCGAGGCAATTCGGCCGGATAAGGTATGCAGGTATCTGGGATGGGAGAAGAGGAAGGAGGGAAAATAGGATGGAGGGAATCCGAACCTCAACAGGAAATGAGACGGTAGACCGGTTAAGCCGGATGAACATCACGGGCAATATTATACCAGCGGCATGGTACCAGACTATTCGCAAACCCACCGGAAAACCATACCTTAATGCCATTGTAATCCTATCCGATATTGTGTACTGGTACCGGGCTGCGGAGGTGAGGGACGAAGGAAGCGGGCAGCTTCTGGGATACCGAAAACGGTTTAAGGCAGACCTTTTACAGCGAAGCTATCAACAGATGGCGGATCAGTTCGGGATTACCAAACGGGATGCCACCAATGCTGTGGTGGAACTGGAACGGCTGGGAGTGGTACGGCGGGTGTTCCGTACCCTGACTATCAATGGACAGACGGTACCCAATATACTGTTTTTGGAGCTGGATGCGGACGTTCTGGAGCAGATTACATTTCCAGAGGAATGTGTAACAAAGCAGGAACCGGAAGCGAAGAAAGAAGAAAATAGGAAGAATTTTGGAGTAGAGAGTGGTGCGGGGATGGTTTACAGAGGGTATCACTCAAATCGGGGACACCTCCCACCAGAATCGGGGAGGGGTATCACTGAAAACGGGGACACCTCCCCATGGGATGAGAGAGACGGTCCCACTGAAATGGGGGAGACAAATACAGAGAATACATACAGAGAATACAACACAGATTATCCCATCCAATCCTATCAGCAGACAAAGGGGGCATTTAAGAGACAGATTGAATATGATATTTTAATTCGGGATAGGACGGATAAGAAGGAGCTGGACGAGCTGGTAGAGATTGCCACAGAGGTTTTGACCTCCACGGCAGAAGCCATACGGGTGAACCGGGAGGAGCGTCCTACGGAATTGGTAAAGGCACAGTACAGGAAACTGAACATGTTTCATATCCAATATGTGCTTAATTGTCTGCAGGAAACGGAGACAAAGGCAAGAAATATCCGAGCGGTGATGATAACGGCATTATATAATGCGGTCAATACGATTGGGGCTTATTATGGGAATCTGTATCAGTATCATAGCGCACAGGGAAATAAGACGGATTCCGGGGGATAAAAGGCAAGGGGGACTAAAATTTGACAGAGAGGCAGGTGCATACTGTTGAAATGGCTGAGGGGATTTTTAAGCGAAAATGAGGAGAGGAAGAAACTTTTATGGGGACTGGCATTGCTGTTTGTCCTAGCTCTTTATGTGAGCGGCTTGCTCTGCCAGGCTGCGGTAGATACCGCACATGTGAGCTTCAATCCGTTCCGCTGTTATTTTACAGCGATATTTTCATTCCGTGGTTGGAAAACGACAATTTGTACCATTGGGCTATTCCTGATTTTTGCAGGTTTTATTGCATATCAGGGCAAGGCAGGTGGTTCAGATATGGACGAAGAACGGAATTTCAAATATTCCAGTCTGGGAACCTACGGGACGTCAGGATACATGACAGAGGTGGAGAAGAAGCAGGTTCTGAAGGAGGAGAGGGATGTGAAAGAAACAAAAGGGATTATCCTGGGAACCGATCTTATAAGCGGAAGTATTTTAAGCCTTCCTCCGGAATCCAGACTGAATCGGAATATTGCGGTGTGTGGTTCCCAAGGTTCCATGAAATCCAGGGCTTTTGCCCGCAACATGATTCTCCAGTGTATCCGGCGGGGAGAGAGTATGTTCATTACGGATCCTAAATCGGAGTTGTACGAAGATACGGCTGCATATCTGAAAGCAGAAGGATATACAGTCCGGCTATGGAACTTGATTGATTTGGACCATTCAGATGCGTGGGATTGCCTGGCAGAGATAGACGGTGGGGGACTGATTGATACCTTTGTAGATGTTGTTATCCGGAATACCACGGATAAGTTTGACCATTTTTACGACAACACAGAAATGGATTTGTTGAAAGCACTGTGTCTTTATGTCTACCATGAGTATGAGGAAAAGGACCGAACATTTGCAGAAGCCTATAAGCTGCTGATTAACCAGAGTCTGGAAGCGATTGATGGAATCTTCGATAATCTGCCGACGACCCATCCGGCGAAAGGACCATACCGCCTGTTCTCAAAAGCAGAAAAGGTGAAAGGAAATGCGGTGCTTGGTTTGGGAACCAGGCTTCAGATTATGCAGAATGAAAAGGTACAGAAGATTACCAGCTACCGTGAAATTGATTTGACGCTGCCAGGGAGGGAAAAATGCGCTTATTTTTGTATCACTTCGGATCAGGACTCCACCTATGATGTGTTGGCGACGCTGTTTGTGTCATTCCTCTGTATTAAGCTAATTCGATTTGCAGACCGGCAGGAGAACCGGCAACTGCCTGTGACGGTTCATTTTATTCTTGACGAATTCCCCAATATTGGTATTGTACCTGATTTTAAGAAAAAACTGGCAACGGCCAGGAGCCGGAATCTGGGTATGAGTATTTTATACCAGAATATTCCACAGCTCCAGAACCGCTATCCGGATGGACAGTGGGAGGAGATACTGGGAGGCTGTGATACATCCCTGTTTTTGGGGTGTAACGATATGACAACAGCAACTTATTTTAGCGGTCGTTCTGGCGAGGTGACGGTAGGGGTATCTTCTGTGCGGAAGAACTTGAACACAATCCGGATGAGCAACTATGTACCGGATTACTCGGAAACCAGCTCTGTGGGGAAACGAATGCTTTTATTGCCAGATGAAATTTTGAGGTTTCCCTTGGAACAGGCGCTTGTGATTATCCGGGGACAGAAAGTGCTGAAGGTAAAGAAATTTGATTATAGCCATCATCCAGATGCAAAAAGATTGGTGCTCGAAAAGACTGAAAGGTATGTACCAGAATGGAGAATAAAGGAGATGGACATTGCTAAGCAAACGGACTTTTTAAGAAAAAGTGGCAGTCAGGAAGAAAAATGCTGTAAATTGGAAGAACCCATAATGGAGGAATCGTATGGGATATTAGAGGAAACAGCAGTGAATTCTTTTGAAGCAGGGGAAAATATAGCGGAGACAACAGAGTACGGTGAAACGATTGAGAAGGTGGAGGATTTGTTTACAGATGAATGGTGACAGGCTGGAATATTCACAGGCAAAAATAAGAAATATTTTAAAAAAAGAGTTTCTTGTATCAGAAGACATGCTGAAACAGAGAAGCATAGAAGAGGCAGCAGAGGCGTTAGAAATATATGAAAGTATAGAGGAATTTTTGGATAAAACTGGATGGAGAAAGGATAATCCGGAATGCAGCTCAGAGGAGTATTTAACAGGGAATCGGATATGCCGCTGGGTGGATGGAACTTTGATTTATTTTTCTAGACTTATTTGGGAAGAGATGGAGACTAGCAAAATAGGAGAAATACATGTATGAAATGGGGAGAGAAAATTACGTTTGGAATGTTAATTGTATCAATGCTTTTTTCGACGGCTGTGTTAGGGAGAAATCTATGGATGCAGGAAAAGGAGCAAATAAAATTTGAAATTTTGAGGAATAGTATTTCAGCAGAAAGGGAAAGGAGCAGTGCGACGGCGGAGGTTAAGAGAACAGGAGATAAAATGATGAAGAGCTTAAACGGTGAGGAAAGAGCCGTACTGCCAGAATATCAGGAACTTGCAGAGAAAAACCCGGATTTTGTTGGCTGGATTTTTATTGATGGAACTAATATTGATTATCCAGTCATGCAGACACTTTGGGAACCGGAATACTATCTTCATAGAAATTTTACGGGAGAATATTCTTATGCGGGAGTACCCTTTGTTGGCTCAGGTGATATAGAGGCCGAGAATGAAGATATTTTCATTTATGGACATAATATGAAAAATGGGACAATGTTTGCAGATTTGCTTAAATATCAAAGCATAGAGTTTTGGAAAACGCATCCAATCATTCGACTTGATACATTATGGGCACGTTATCAATATGAAATTTTTACGGTATTGTATGCGGATGAAAGTGATTGGGAAAACGAAACCGATGCCTTGTTCTCCCTCACAGATGAAAAGGATTTATCTGAGCAAAGAACCTATTTTCAAAAATTAAAACAGCGTGAAATTTATGAGACAGGCATTGTTCCAGATGACAACGCCTCACTTTTGTATTTAGTTACATGCTGTTATCAAAAAAGTGGTGAAAGGTTTGTTGTAATAGGCAGGTTGAAACGTGAATAAAAAAGAAAATTCTAATTAGTTGACTATTTAATACAAGGATTATAGCTTTGAAAACCTTAAATTAGAGTAAAACGAAAAAGTGATTAGAGTATAAGGGCCGTGCATAAATGATAAACTTAGTATAGAGGTGTTATTTATGCATGATAGACTAAAAGAGTTAAGAAAAAGCGCCCATTTAAGCCAGAAAAGTCTGGGTAATTTAATTGGAATATCCCAGCAGGTAGTAAGCCGAATTGAACGTGACAGCAGCACTATGACAAGGGAACATTTAGAGCTTTATGCTGACTTTTTCAATGTAACTACCGATTATATTTTAGGGCGCTCTAAAGCAAAACGCAATTTGGAAGAACAGAGAGTCCTATTGGATAAATTGCAAGAGAAGTACAATTTAGTACAGATTTTCGATATACTAAAAGAAGACTATCAGGAAATAGTATGGGATTTAATGGATGTTATGGCAGCGAAGATGGAAAAGAGTGATGAAAAAGAGCTTACTTAACTGGGGATAATACTATGATTAAAATTGCGCTTTGTGATGATAACCGCTATCTTCTGGGAAAACTAGAAGAATTGCTGTATGAATTGGCAGAAAGACATAAGCTCCATATAGATGTTGATTGTTTTGAAGATGGCGCAAAGCTGTTGGAAAAGATAAAAAAAGGAGAGCGGTTTGACATAATTTATATGGATATACAAATCGGGGGGATGGATGGATTGGAGACGGCATATAGAATAAGAGAATTCGATTGGAATTTCCAACTTGCTTATGTTACCTCTTATGAATCTTATATGAAAGAAGCTTTTAAGTCTGCACCAATCGCATTTATCATGAAACCGATAAAGGTTAAGGAGTTCGAGGATACATTTCTTTATATGTTGCAAAAACTCACGAAACATAATGCGAATTATTGTTTTCGCTATATGAAAACTGAGTATAGAATACCAATGTGTGATATTTTGTATTTTGAAAGCAATCTTCGTGAAGTAAGGATTGTATGGAAAAACGGGATTTTGAAAGAGTATAACAAATTGGATGTGATAGAGAAAAAGTTGGAAGGGGAAAAGGAATATTTTTTAAGGATTCATAAATCATACCTTGTTAATTATCATTATATAGCAGGGATTGGATATGATAGGGTAATTATGAATACTGGGCTGGAACTTCCACTAAGCAGGAAATACCAGAAACAGGTGGACGAAATGTTAAGGGGACAAATGGAGAAAATAAAGTAATGAAAGCAGTCGGATTATTCACCACCCAAATTAGTATGGCATTATACTGCACAATTTTGCTCAAAGTGTATTTAGATGTTTTTCTTGTGAGGGAAAATAAAGGAACTTCAATAATTGGCTGGCTGTTGTTTTTTGGCTGGCAATTCTGCACCAATATGAAAATGATTTTTTTCTCTCCGGGCATGAATCTTGCTATTCTATTTGTAACGATACAGGCAGTTGGGATATTTTCGTATAAGGGTGGATATTGGAAGCGATGTATTTTTCCAATTGCATTTATTGTGGTATGGATGTTATTAGAAGGAAGTGTACAGCTGTTTTATATGTTTCTGTTTGGTTCTGAGGCACCTTTTGAGGTTATTTCTGTACTATCTAAAGTTTTATTAGCACCATTTGTATTGGTAGTACGCAGTGTTATAAGACGGAATGGAGGCGGGCATATACCATATGCCGGAAGTCCCTATATGATTGTAACAATGCTCTTAGTAATGGTTCTGTATAATGCATTCTATATGCAGACAATTGATATTACAAAGCAGGGGATTGGCTGGCTATTAGTGGCAACGGTTATATTGATTATTTTAACATTATCTTTTTATCTGGCATATCTGCGGGTGGTAGAGATGGTTTTGGTTAAAAGAAATAATAGCATGTATACAAAACAGTTTAAGCTATATAAAAGAGAATGGGAATTGGAGGAAATTGCGGCTACAGAGGTACGTGAGATGCGCCATGATATGAAGCAGCAGTATATGTATTTGCGGGAATTGGCAAATTCGGATCAGAAAGAAGAGCTCATAGGAGTATTGGAAAAATTGATAGGAGAATCTACGGGAAAGGGGCGTCTGGAATCAAGAACAGGGAACCTGGTAATTGATGCACATATCAATCATCTTTGGGAGCAATCCAGGCAAAAAAATATTGCCCTATATACAGATTTAAAGGTTCCACCTGTCATGAATATACTGGATGAGGATTTAAGTGTCTTTTTAGGAAATGCCATTGATAATGCGCTAGAGGCATCTGAGAGTGTTGATTGTAAAAGCAGGGAGATCCGAATTCAAATGACATTTGAAAAGGGATATCTCTTTATATCATTGAAAAACCGATATCAAGGTGAGATAAAGCAGGATGAGAGGAACCATTTGATTACAAGCAAAAAAGAAAAGGTTTTACACGGATTGGGCCTTAATTCTATGAAAAGGATTGCCAATAAATATCATGGTTATGTAGATGTAAGCTGGGAAGATAATATTTTTATGCTTGAAACAATTCTATATGAAAATACATAAAAATCTTAAAAATTTGCAGAGATTCTACTGCGAATTTTTAAGATTTTTTTTGTGCACGCAGGCATTTAAAATCGTCTCATTTAAGTCTCATAAGGGTCTGTGCAGAAATTACATATATACCATCATTAATTACATGTTAGCAATAATTGTCAATTTTTGTGGTATATTGTAAAAAAAAATAAGGAGGTTTCAACAATGAAGCTGTTAAAAAAGATCAAAATGAATCCATCAGTAATGAACCTTTTTGTCATGGCAATTATGGTTTACGCCGCGAATACCCGCTGTGCTTGGATTGGACATCAGCCTAAGATGCCGGAAGATGTAAGGAATTTCAAGAGGATGTAACATATGGAGAAGATGGCAGCTATGTTGGCAGAGCGGTTATATGAAGAAGGTAGCTTCCCCACCGTGTCATACGAGGCCTTTAAGTATGTGATAGAGTTCGCTCTTGAAATGGCGGCCGGCATCCTTGCAAGTGCTATCATAGCCGTTGGATTCAATATGCGGTGGGAAACTGCCGCATTCCTTTTGATATTTTGGGTTTTACGCTCTTATGCCGGCGGAATACATTTGGACAAGTTCAGCCATTGCTTTATTTTTTCTGCATTTGTGATAGCAGGTACAATGGCACTTGTGAAATATAGTTACGTTCCACTGTGGTTCTCCCATCTTTTGTTTATTGGGGGAGTCAGTGCCTTTATGCTTACGGATCCAGAGAGTGACAGAAATCGGGAGGTTGATGAAGCGGAAGATGCATACTTCAGAAAAAAACTGCGGCAGTCTTTTTTTGCAATTGCAGTATTCTATCTGCTTTGCGTATTTATGCAAAGCCGGAAGTATACATTTTTAATTGCAATAACAATAAGTGTTGTCTATGTGCTTATGATACTGGGTAAGGTGAAAAATGCAAAAAATAATTAAATCTCTTATGGTGGCCATATGCAGTATCTTACTTATAACGCCAATTTCCATAAAAGCTCACGCGGAGGAATATGCCAGCCAAAAAAATGGACTGGATGTAATTTTTGTCATGGATTACAGTGGCTCTATGAAATCGAATGACCCAGAACATATCGCTCAGGCTATGGTAAAGGCATTTATTGATACCGTATATAGTGCCGACATACGGATAGGATTTGTATCCTATAATGATCGTATTCTCTCATCTGTCTCACCGGTGGAGGTGCAAACGGTCGAACAACGTGAAAGACTGAAACAGTTGATTGACGGGGTAGGATATTCCGGTAATACCGATATAGGACTGGGTCTGCGTTACGCAGAGGAGCTTATAGGGCAGGAGACAGAACGAAAGAAAGCAATTGTTCTGATTTCCGATGGTGAATCTGATTTAAAGGGGTCAGGGACCGGACGGTCTTTGCAGAATTCAGAGATAGATGTAGAGTATGTGCTGAGCCAATGCATGGAGCATAATATACCAATCCATACGATTGCTTTTGGAACCTATGATGGAAACACGCAGGTGCTGTCGGAATTATCAAAACAAACCGGCGCGCAGAATTATGAGGTGAAAGCGCCTGAGAATCTCATTGAAATTTTGTATGGAATTTTTACCACTAACATGAACTATAGTATTCAGGAAATAACAACAGGAATATATTCACAGGGTATGCAGAATATACGGGTCAGACTGGATGGAGCGTATCTTGATGAACTTGATGTACTGTTGATTTCCCCGCAGGCGATAGGAAACACTGCAGTACTGTATGGCAATCAGCAGATTGAGCCAGTGAACCTGAACAATTATGCAGTGGCGAAAATAACGGATGTGGATAGCGGTATTAATGAACTGACGATTCAGACAGAAACGCTAAAAGACCAGGAATTAAAGATGTATTTGATCAGTTATCGTAATTTGACTCCTGTATTGAGTGTCGCTCCAACTGTGGAGAAGAACTTTCCACTATCATATGAGGTTTACTTTAAAGATAAAAATAACACAATAGTTTCAGATGATAAATTTTATGACAATTTTGACTGTGAACTGGGTTTGGAACACAGTGATTCGCAGGGTGCTAAAAAGCAGATGCTTGATGTGAATGTTCGTGATGGCGTGATTATCGGAGAAACGGTACTTACTGAATCCGGTACTTATTATATTAATGGACGTTTGGATGACAGCATGGGAAGTTGTACATTTGGTCCCGTTACAGTAGAGGTTCACAATGAAGGACCAGCAGGTGGGTTGCCAGAGCAGGAATTGTTTGCGATTTTTGGTAAAGAAAAGCAGTATGTGTTGGACGAATACTTTAAAGATCCAAATGGAGATGCGCTCACTTATACTTTGCCAGAGTCAGACAGTCTTTGTGTTACGGCAGAGATAGCAGATGGTGTGCTTTCTGTTAAAGCGCAGAAATCAGGAACACAGATATTGCAGTTGCAGGTTTCTGATGGCGAAGAAGAGATGTTATATTCATGGAATGTCATGGTTCCTCCGTTATGGCGTACATATTGGTGGGCAATTCTTCTGTTTTGCGCAGTGGTTATAGCAGCACTTTGGAAGATATTTTACAAACCAAAGCCGGAACTTCAACAAATAGTAGAACGAAAAGAAGGAAACCACTTCGCGGGGAAGCTGGATGCATATGTAACTGTGCAACCAGAGGATACAGAGGAAATTGTACCATTAACGTTTCCTATGTATAAGATTAGAGACTCCAGAGTCTGTCTGGGAAGTCTTATGAAAGAATATCCGGAGTTGTCAGATCATCTGGGTCTGGAAAATATTTTTTTGATTGCAGATGAAGAACGAAGGATGATCCTCTACCATTCAACATGTTCCACTGTAATGTTGGGTGGAACCATTGTATGCAGGCAGCTTCAGTACAGTATACAGTTTGGTGATGTTCTCTATATTACATCATCAGACGGGGCATATGAACTGGAACTCCACTATATTGCAGTCATTCAATAGAAATATCATGGTATGTGAAGGGCGCCTACTGGATGGATATGAATTGGGATGGCGCTCTGTGAGCATAAAATAACAGGAAAAGGAAGTATGTCTATGGAAACAATTACACAGACAAACAGGACGATACTGTTTGCCGAAATTAATCCGGAACGGCTGAATGTTCTTACTCTGATTGGAGATGTACGGGGAAAGAACAGCCTGGATGACGATAAGATTAAAGAGATTAATGAGGAACTGGTGGTGTCCAGTTTTGAGGAATTCCTGGAGAAATTCTCACCGGTTGTGTATTCCTGGTGTGACGCATCCTCTTCAAGCATTCAGTACAGTCTGGTAAAACCGGAAAATATTCCGGATAACTGTATTACGGAAATTCCGCTGAATGAATCAAATGACCTGCTGAATATGCTGATTACCTTATTGGATGCAAAAGGCGCGCAGGGCGTGGCTAACGTTGACTTTAAGTTCAGCAATGTTCTGGATATGATTTCTCCGAAAAAAATCATGGAAGATATCCGCCAGGTCAGAAGAGAAATCCAGTATACATATGGTAAATATATGGAGCTGGATGAGGGGGATCCTAAACGTCTGGATTTAGGGGATAAGCTGAATTATCAGTTTGAACAGGCCAGTCAGAATTACAACAATGTACTTGCAATGCTTCCACTCGCTATCGAAGATATCAAAACCCGGCTTTTACTGGGGGATGGGGAGACGAAACAAGGCGGTGCAGACTTTAAGGCCGGGCTTCTCAGCATGGGTGAGGATGGAGAATTAAAAATCCTGGAAATGAAACAGGAAACGAGTACCCAGCTGGCTGTAGTAGATGACCATATCAATACCAGCTTGATTGAGACATTCAAAGAAGATTATGACGAACTGAATGAAGACCCGTCAGATTATGTCAGAGATTTGGTGGTACGTACATTCTGCCCGCTGGGTTCCACGATGGAAAGTACTGTGGACAAAGAGGTGGAGGTAAACAACTACAATGGATATCTGGAGTTCTATAAAAAGAGCAAGGATGATTTTGTGAAAGCGGTAAAACCGTTAATTGAAAAAATCCTTGGGGTAAAAACATTCTTTGACCAGTATCAGGTTAAGGAAAAAGGAATGCAGCCCAGGCTTCTGATTTCCAATACATCATTGGATATGCTTGTAAAATCCAGTAACCTGCCCAGGCTTCTGACTTACTTAAATACGACCAATGATAAAAACGAGTTTGAGAATACCCTTTGGTTTGGCATTGTTCCGGATGTGGAACTGAATCAGAGCGGCGGCGGAAAGCTCCAAAGATTACGGTTTGCAGGAAACCAGAAGGTGGAAAAGCAGGGGACCAATTCCATGGAAAGCCTTGCAACTCTGATGAATGCATTGGCTCCTTATAAAATCACAACCTTTTTCAGTTTCCGTACCGGTGAAGAGACTACGTTCAATTATATCGCAACAGAAGGAATCGGTATCTTTAAGGACAAGTGTGCGCCGCTGATGAAGCAGGAATACAGCGAGTTTGTCGTGCCCTGTATTCCAAACGCAACCATCATCCCGAAAGACAAATCCGGTTTGATTCTGGATAAACGCATGGTCATGGATGAGGATGGAAATGTTGCCTTGTCTGAGGAAAAAGAAGATATCATGAAGATGTGGCTGGAAGGCATCTATGTTAACGCGGCCTACGAGGCGGCCGGTATTGTAGCAGCATGGCAGTGCCCAGAGTATCTAAAAGAGCGGTTTAACAACACTAGCAAGGAATATCCGGGAGTACGGTTTGATGTGGAGGCAGATGACAATGCCCTTCTGGCAGCAACCAGCATGACAAAAGAAATCTCCGGATTTACCAATGCCATTAAAAATTCCATTAATCATACGGGATTTGGCTTTGTTTTTTCCTCGGACAATGCGCAGTATAAAGGTCGGGAGATTAAGAATATTACCGTCTATAAGGCAAGAAACCTGCTGAGTAATGGCAATGAGTTTGAACCGATTTATAAGACGTTGGTTGTGACTTATATCGAACGGATGCTTCGTTTCTACAGCGGTGATTTCAAACAGGATAAAATCCTTAAATTCTTCAGCAGCAACCCGAACAGCCAGAAGAGCCGGTGGGATGCGGATCGTCAGCATGTAAATTCGATTCTGCAGGACGGAGATGAGCTGGACTTTGCAATTGATGAAAAGAATGGAATCTGCAATGTTCAGGTGACCTTTGCAAATGTGACGAAGAACTTGAAAGTACAGCTTACCAGGAAAGCCGGGGAGAAGTAAAGACAATGTATGAATTGATAGAAACAATCACAACAGTCGCTCTATTCGCGGTGGCCGGATATGTCATATTTACGAGATTAAAGAAAATCAAGGAACATAAGGACAAAAAAGAACAATAGGGAGGTAAAAAGAATGGGATTACGTTTAAAAATCGAAGGAAATGAGTCAATTAACCTGTTGGAAACCAGTATCATATCTGTGAAGTTTGGTGCGGATATTCCGCACGATTCTAATGCGAGATCCACAGATTTAGGCTCTACTGTGCTGATTAAAGGAAAAATATTGGCGGCAGTAGACGGTGAAACTGCGGATGATACCAGTAAGATTGCGAGATGGTCTCTTGTTCCGGCAGAGAACTCAGACTGTTACCGGAGAGTACAGATTGACGTTGTCAATGCGTCTCAGATCGTAAGACAGATTTCGATTCCCAATGCGTTCGTTATTGATTACGAAGAAGATTTTACGGATGATACTGGCGCTGGTGTCTTTACACTTTTGCTCAAACAGAAGAAAGATAAGATGGCTAATCTGAAATTTGAGGGCGGCTTCAGCGGAGAATAATGTGGGAAAGAAATACCAAATTTCGATTGAATCAGATAGATCCGCTAACCGGTGATGAAAAGAAAGGAAGGAGTATATTATGGGATTTAAGTTAAAAGTAGAAGGACCGTCAACCATTGATTTGGGAACCACAATTGTTACAGGAGTGAAGTTCAGAACAGATATTCCCCATGACAGCAACGCCCGTTCTACTGACATGGGAAGCACTGTAGAGATTACAGGGAAAATTTTAACAGCGGTGGACGGAGATCCATTTGACAGCACAAGACAGCTGGGTGTTTGGGCGCTTGTCCCGGCAGAGAAGTCTGACTGTTACCGCAAGGTCAGCATTGAAGTTATTGCGGCGTCTCAAGTGGTACGTAAGTATACATATCCAAATGCTTTCGTGGTTGACTACAAAGAAGATTATGGAGACACGGAAGGTGTGGGAACCTTTACGCTGATTATTAAACAGAAAAAGGACAAGATGGCGCAGGTTACTGTAGAAGGCGGGTACAGCGCATAAATATTGCAGGAGTTGTGCAAGCAGCTTTCGCGGACCGTTATCAAAGGGCTGCCTATTATTGAGGGCAGCCCTTTTCTTATAAGATGAACGTTCAAACGGGACAGACAGAGGGCTATGATGAAAGATTATTACAGGATACTCGGGGTATCAGAGCAGGCTGCGGAAAAGGAAATAAAAGCTGCGTATCGGAAACTGGCAAAACAGTATCATCCGGATGTAGTACAGGATGACGCAGAAAAAACACAGCGCATGTATGAAATCCAGGAGGCATATGAGTGCCTTGGAGACGAGGAAAGCCGAAAGGAATATGACAAGGCCCGGATGCGGAACTGTTCTGGCTATCAAGGGGGAAAACAACGTTCGGAGAATACGAATGAGCGTGAAGAGAAGAACGGGCAGCCGGCACCTGACATGAGCCAGTTTGAACGATTCTTCGGGTTTCAGCCGGGAAAAGGGATGGAAACATATCAGGGTAAAAAAGGTGAAGCCAGAAAACCGGATGGACCAATCAAGCCGGAGGAAATGTTTGCAGCCTTTTTTGGCAGACAAAACCATAAAGGGGACAGGCGTTAGAAGATGAAAACAAGAAAAACGGTAAAAATAGCGGCAGATATTCTCATCTTATTATGCAGTGGCATCCTGCTGCTTAGCATGTATATCGGAAATGTGGATAGAAGGTGGTTCTGGACTCTTATGTGCATCCTGCTGTTCATCATGATCGGAGCAGCGGCAGATTTAACGGCTCAGATTCGGAAGGGAGCAGGAACTAAGAACAGTCTGCCAGCGGATGATATGACCATACGGCAGATGGTTCTTTTAGATGAGCAAAATAAGCCAATTAAATCCTGGGAGTTGTCAGGAAAAATATCGGTTATCATAGGGAAAAAGAACGAAGAGGAAGAAGTGGATGTGGATTTAGAGGATTGTGAATACAGTACATTTATTAATCCGCAGCACGCAGCACTGAACTTCTGCCAGAATTTTTGGTATGTTGAAGATTTAAACTCGCAAAATGGCGTACAGGTAAAGAAAGTGGAAGATGGCATATGTTATAAGGTGCTTAACCGTCCCTGCAGAGTTATGCCGGGAGACATCATTTATATCGCGAATACAAGGCTTCTGCTGACTTAAAATACAATTTCAGATCATCAAAGAGGGGAGATAAGAGCAGGATGAGTTTGACAAGATGCCCGATTGGACATGTATACAATGCAAGACGTTATGGGAAAATATGCCCCTATTGCAACATGAAGGTTCAGGATGAGAGCGCGGCAACCAAGCCACTGGGATTTGAACCGCCGGTGGAACTTCTTCAGGAGGAGATACGGCCGGTATGCGGGTGGATTATCTGCATTGAGGGAGCAAGGGTAGGTATGGATTATAAAATCCATGATGGAAAAAATTTTGTGGGACGTGGGGATGAGATGGATATTCAAATCCTTGGTGATAATGCAATCAATCGGAAAAACCATACAATTATAGTTTATGATTCTAAAAAAATGAATACGGTTATTCTTCCTGGTGACGCGGCCGGACTGGCCTACTTAAATGATGAGGCGGTTTATGTTCCTACGGAATTAAAACCATATGACACCATTAGTTTGGGAAACAGCAGATTTTTATTTGTGCCTTTATGTGGAACAAGTTTTAGTTGGGATGATGTGAAATGATGGGAACCGTAATGATTCAGACCGTTACTGCTGTGATTTTGATTATTGCGATTGCAGTGCGGGTTATTCTTTGCCGCCAACAGGAAAATCAGGAAGAAACGTCCGGAGCGGGAATCAGCCAGACAAATGGACGGAAAGAAATACAGGCGGACGTTGTTCTGGCATTTACTAATGACGCGGGAACCATGGCTGTTCTGGCAGACGGGATAGGGAACCAAAATACGGGAAAGTTGTGCGCGCAGTTGGCAGCGGATACTATAATGGACCGTTATGAACCCTATCGTGTTTTAAATAACCCGGACTATTTCTTTAAAAGCACCTTTGCCGAAGCGAACCGGCGGATTCAAATGACCATAGGGGAGCGCCGGGGCGGGGCAAGCCTGGCGGCGGTTTTTATAGACAAACACCATTTATATTATGCGATTGCAGGAAATGTGCGTATCGCCTTAAAACGTGGTGAGGAATTGATTCCTTTGAGCCGTGGGCAGACACTTGACGTGCTGGCAGCAGAGGCTTATGAGAATGGTGCCATATCCAGACAAGAGGCCATCTGGAGCATGGATGAAAAGCGGATATGGAATTACCTGGGTATGGATGGTTTCCGGGAAATTGAACGATGTGAACAGCCTATACAGCGAAAACCGGGCGATGTGATATTAATTGCCAGCAAAGGTATATTTGAAGAGCTATCCTGGGGCGAGATGGAAGATATCCTGTTAAATGGGACATCTGTACAGGAACAGGCGGATACAATGGTCCGGAAGGCAGAATCAAAATTAAACCCGGAAATGGATAACGGAAGCGTACTGCTTCTGAATGTACAAACGGAGGCAGCAGATGAGAAGGATAAACTCGGAATTTAAGACCGCCAATCTATCAGAGGAGGGGCAGGAACTTTCCAACAGGGATTATTTCGGATATGTGGAGATGGATGACTTCGCCTGTTATGTCCTGGCAGACAGCTTGGATGAAGAACCATCTGTTAATAGCGCGCAGCTGGTTGTAGAGAGTTTAATCCGAAACTTTACGGAACGGCCCGCTATGGGAAAAGGCCGACTGAAAAGTTATCTGGAACAGGCGCATAAAGAACTGTTGAAGCAGCATGGGGGAATTCACCTCAAAGCATCCGTGGTTATAGCCGTAACGGACTATAAAAAGATACGGTACTGCTATGTGGGAAACAGCCGGTTTTATCTGATTCGGAATACAAGAATTTTAGAACGGTCGGTTGATCAGTCTTTGACCCAGAATTTGTTGGAGGAAGAGAAAATCCCGCTTGACCAGGCGGCAGCCCATGAAGCCAGGAATAACCTGTACTCATTCTTAGGCGAACGTGGAACTCCTAAAATTCAGGTTTCCAGGAAGATAAAGCTGGAGAATGGCGATATCTTCGCAGTCCTGTCGCGGGGCGTGTGGGAACGATGCAGTGACAAGGAGCTTCTTGATTTTACAAACGAAGCCAAGGAACCCCAGGAAATATTGGATCTGACAGAGGACCTGATATTAAAGGTTCAGGAAGAAACGCATATTGATAACTATACGCTGGCAGTCACCTTTGTAAACAAGACCTATCAGTCACCAAGGAAGCGATGGACCGTTAAAAAAGTCCTCTTGATTGCGCTCCCGGTGATTTTAATTGTGGGAGGAATTAGCCTTGGCCTGTATCTGCGCCACCGCAGTATACGGATCAAAAAGGAGAACCTGGCCCAGTACATGGACAGCGGGGAAACGTACTTAAGATATGACAATTATCAGAAGGCGGCCGAAGAGTACGGGGAGGCACTGAAGTTAGCAAAGAACCTGAAACGGCAGGAAGATACAGAGGAAGCCGACCAATATAAAAAGCTGGCGGAGCAGATAATCCTTTCAGATGAAGCGATGGCTGCCGGTGAATACCAGAAAGCACAGAGCCTGTACCTGACGGCCAGGGATATGTCTGTAGAGGCAGGGAATGTAGGAAAGAGCTATATTGACAGCCAGCTCAAGCTTACAAAAGATTATATCGACGTTTTTGACTTAATCGAGCTGGGAGAGCAGAAGGAAGCCAACGGCAATATGGAAGGGGCAGTTGAAACTTACAAAGAAGCCAGAGATAAAGCGGCGTCCCTTTATTACTCAGCCGGAAAAGAAGAGGCTCTTGAAAAGCAGGCGGCAGCAGAGGAAAAGTTAGATAAAGCAGAGCAGCAGGAAAAGGCCGCGAAAAAAGAAAACGAAGAATCCGCGGCGGCTGAGGCTGCAAAACAGCAGCAGGAGGAAGAGGCAAAGAAGGAACTGGACAACCAGCAAAAAGCAAATGATCAGCAAAATGCCATAGAGCTTGAAAATAAGGGAAATGAACTGTTGGCGGAAGGCAAGTATGAGAATGCCATTACGTTTTATCAGACGGCCCAGGCAATCTATGTGCGTCTGGAACTGGCGGAGCTGGCAGATGGTATTAACGGAAAGATTGCCGCGGCAAGAGCTGGCATAGAGGCGGTAAAACAGGCAGAGGAAGAAGCGCGGAAACTGGCCCGGGAACAGGAGAATACAAAGGCAGAAACTAAGGAGTTTGGACCAGGGACAGCAGTGCAATAAAAGGTAAAGCGAGGGAGTAACATGAGCCGATATACATATACCCTGAATCAGAATCAGAAAACAGAAGAACATACAACATATAAGCGTAAAGACCTGGAGAAGATGACTTTATTCCACTTAAGAGAAATCTGCAGAAAAGAGCGGGTAGTGGTGCCGTCTGCCCAATCTGCTGACAGAGAAGGTCTGATCCGTTTGATTATGCGGTTCAGGGGACAGAAAGAGTATCGGCATATCAATACAGCTCAGGAAGGCGGCCTGGAGCGTTTACAGGAATTTGTACAGAATAATAAGGTTCATATAACGGATAAACAGCAGATTCGGATACCTGGAACAATTACATTGTACCAGGAGACCGGAATGAATGAATTAGACGGTTACAAGGTGCAGTCAGATAACAAACTTTATGAAGGAAACTTAATCCTGATTGATGAACTGTTTCAGATTTACACCTGTTTTTATATACAGGAAATAAAAGGAGTCCATTATCTTTTTAAAGGTAAGGGAGTGCCTGTACGGCCATTGGAAAAACATCAGTATTTTATCCTTTACCTGCCAAACGAACGGGATTCTGAATTTCTTTATGATTGTTACTATGGAAATCGTGTATCGGTTCCAGGTTATGTGGAGGGAATCCGGATTCCATTGTTGGATATACAGGAAAAAGAGATTGTAAAGGCAGACCTTCCGCTTGTAATAGATTTCGGAAGTTCCAATACCACGATGGGGATTTGTCTTCCGGATGGAACTGCAAAAATTGCATTAGATAAAGGTCAGACAATTATTCCCAGCATGATTGGTGTAAAAGGAGTATTAGAAGACAAAACAGAATTCGTATTTGGATATGAAGCGCTGGCTCTGACCGGAGAAAATTATCAGGATGAAGACGTTACTGTGTTTTACGATATCAAACGGTGGATCAGTGACGCGGATAGAAAACAGAGTGTCACTCTGAAAAATGGATATAAATACCAGATTGACAGAAAAGAAATGTTGAGGGCGTACCTTGACTATTTGATTGACCTGGCCCGTCAGCAATTCAAATGCACATTTACATGCATCCAGCTCTTGGCGCCAATACGCCAAAAGAAAAAGTTTGAAGAACTATTTACCCAAATTCTTCCGGAGTACAGTGTCAATTGCGAACTGGATGAGGGAATGGCCGTATTATTTAATAGTATTAACAGAATGATTAACCAAAACCAGTATGAGAAAGACCGGTGGTATCACGCATTGATTATTGATTGCGGTGGAGGAACTACGGATTTAACTTCCGGACTGTTCCGCATCAACAATAACCGGGTATCATATATCGTTGATTTGGAAACAAAGTATGAAAATGGTGATACTAATTTTGGGGGAAATAACCTAACATATCGGATTATGCAGCTGCTGAAAATCAGGATTGTGTTTGAATTGGGATTTATGAAAAGGGAAAATTTTATCGGTTTAGAGAATGCATTTTCATATGAAAAGCTGGAACAACTCTACCAGCAGGCCGAACACTATATTCCAACCCTTTTTAAGGATTACCGGGAACGCAGCAGAGAACAGTATTTCTTTGTGAAAAACAACTATTACTATTTATTTGAAATGGCGGAAACAATTAAAAAACAATTTTTTCAGTCTAAATTTCGATACGAGTTATATGTAAGTACTGATAAAAACAATGAGGAAGGGGCTGTTTTTCTTGATCGATGGAAACTCTCAATTATTGCAGATGGCCTCTTTGATCATATTCATGAGTCAGTAGAATTTCCACTATATTTGAATGAGATCGAAGAACTGTTAAGACCGGATATCTACCAGCTAATGGAGCATTTTCTGGATGAAAAATTCGAGCAGGGAGAGTTGCAGGATTACGAGATGATTAAGCTCACAGGACAGTCCTGTAAGTCCAGGCTGTTTACAGAGGCTCTCAAACAATATGTTCCCGGGAAACGGATTCAGAATACAAAGCATGAGAGTGATGGGACAGAACTGAAAATGTGCTGTTTAGAAGGTGCATTAGCGTATTTCTTAAACTGTAAGCGCGGATATATGAAGGTCAATCAGAGATATCAAGTGGGAACCCTGCCTTATGAAATAATGGCGCTCACTCATGAGAATAAAGAGAAAATTTTGATTAAGAGCTTAGACCGTGAGAATCATATCGGGTATATATCCCGTTTTATGATAGGAAATCAGCTTGATTTGTATTTAAATAATGAGCAGGGGGAACGGCTAAAGACCTATTACTTTGAATATGATACATCAAAATTTGAAAAAACCACCCAGGAGGAGATCGACCGCTGCTATCAGAATACAGTCATCCAAGAGGAAACAGACATCATTCTGGAGGGAGAAATGAAGTTCTTTGTATGGGTATCAAGAGAACGGTGGGGATTTGTGGTACTTCCTATTTTGAGGGAGGGAGAGCTGCTTTATAAAGGCAATGAAACATTTTTTGACTTTGAGGATGATACATGGGAGCTGAATTTTTTTGATGGAAAGAAGTAGAATTATGAACAGTTAATAATAAAAATAAGTACTGGGCCCTGAAAGTGAGGTACAGAATTGTCATGAATCAAAAAGAAGACATGAGGGAAATGATTCGCCGTGAAATACAATCTATTAGTGCAATTGAAGAGCGGGTAGCATTTAAGAATTTAATGGAGGAAGTTTTTCTCGCATTATATGATACAAATGAACAAATGTATTCTGATTTGGAGAAAAGGGTACAGGACGAATTAGCATATGATGTAAACCGGTATTTAATAAAAACCGGAGTGATTGAAAGACAATATTTTGATACATCCCATCATTTAATGTCACCTATGGATGATTCTGACTTGCATAAAAGTTCATATACACTTGCAGATATTGCAGATGCAATTGATAAGCGACATGAGTTTTCCTTAATGACAGTAATGCTGCGGTGCGATTTTATGCAAATTCAGGACATTTGGAATCATCATATAGAATTTGATGGAACACTAGAGACAGATAAATCCAACCATAAGTGGAATATCCGGGTTAAATTACAGCAGAATAAAGAGTATCTTAAAAAAATAGGGCATTTATACCAACTATTTATGAAAAATGGTATACCGTGGCAAACTGTAAATGCTCCATATCTTTATAAATTTGCAGATGTTGTAATAACAGAATTGCCAGATGGACTTACACTGAATGAAGAGATAAAGAAAATAGAAATAAATTTTGGGAACTATAATCAGGTAATCTGCCATGACTTAATTCCTATATGGAATATTCAAAGATTAGTCCTTGATAGTATTGGCTTTCCTGTACCTTGTGAGGATCATAAAAATTTTGAACATTTGATTTCAATCCGTGAATATGGAGCGCAGCACGCATACCTGGCTGAAGATAGCATGGAAATCCAAAGTATTAGCCAAGGAAAAGAAAAATTATTGATTATCAGCAGTGTCAGCGAAGCCAAAAAGTGGGGGATTTATGTCATAAGAAATTCAGATGATAGCAGAATCGATCATTACACCTACCCAATCATGCAAAATGAGAGGGCAGAAACATTTTCTGAGAAATTTCATAAAAAATGGAACCAAAGTGTAAAGACCAGGGCAGAACTGGCCAGATTTATCAAAGGGTTTAATCTGGAACAATATGTTGTTTATCTGGATTGCGACATTATAGATCAATTGACAGGGAATCCAGAGACATATTCCATGAATTTATTTATTGAGGATGAGATAAGAAATACAAGGACACAGAAAAAATTATTGCTGCGTTTTAAAACGGGGGAACGTGAACCATGGCTGCAGCGGGATATAATGAGTTTTCTTGTATCAGAGGTACAGCGGATTTATCCAGAGTATGAATGCAGGGGAGTGATTGTATGAAGTACCTGTGGGAGGTTGCATTAGAGGCACAAAAAGAGAATATTCCTTTAGAATCCATACGTTTTGTCCATTCAACTAATAGCAGCGCATACATGGAACTAGCACTTCCCTACTTAAATCAAATGGGATTCAATGAGGGGGTGGAAATTGAAGTAAATACATATTTCCGTTTTTATTCAATTTTCAAGAATGTATTTTCTCCAGAACAAAGAGAATTTTCCAGTTTGCTTGCAAGCCTTACAAACTTGATGCTCCACATTTTGATGGAAAACGATGTGCGCAAGGGTATGACAAAGGAAGAGTATTATAAGAAGATGCTGATTCTGGATATCGAAAATGGTGTTATCGGAGAAACCGCAAAAAAGATTTTTCCAATTCTAAAGAAAGAAGAACAAGAAATTTTGCTGAGTGGTTGGCTTAGAAATTATCAGGTTGGGAATTCTTTGGCTATTTTTATTGATATGGTTCATGGCTTAATTGATGATAGCATCGTCTATCACAATAATGACTGCCCAAATGAAATATTAATATATACAGCATTAAAAAAAACAATTGAAACGGAAGTTAAAATTCATTGTCTGGTTGATCTGTTTTTGGATATAGAATATCAGCTTGAAATTTTTTATGAATATCATTTTGGCATTATTGGCATAGATGACACCATGGTAATTGATGAAATTGCTTTATATTAGTCCGTAGATCAGGGAGGAATAAATGTTTAAAAATATATACCCGCTGTTTGAGAGAAAAAGGCTATTAAAAAAAGAAATGCTTGAAATACTAAGAGACTTTCCAAGAGACATATTTCAGATATTATATCAGGATTATGCTGATGGAATTCTTGCAGGGTGTGAACTGGAAACAATAGATGGCAGTTTGGTGATTCACCCGGGGATTATATGTTATAACAAAATTCCGTATATTTTAAAAAATGATTGGAAAATCTCATATGAAGCAACTGGAAAACAGAGCTATTTAAAAGTGAGATTTTCAGATAAAACAGCAGGCATCGGACAAGAGGAGTACTTATCTCAAGTTTATTGGGATGACAGAATATCAGATGACAATAATGAAATAGAGTTGGCCCGCTTTAAATTACAACCGGGTGCCCGATTAAGAGACAGTTATACGGATTTTTTCGATTTAAATACAGAATTTGATACTATAAATAGAATTTATTCTCCGTTTGCATCTCTTGGAAAACATAGCATAGATCCTCAAATACTGAAATTCTTTTCTGAAGCCCTTATGCGGCATCCTATTAAAAACCAATGGGACTATCCATTCTGCTTAGATTGTATGAAGCTACAAACAGCAATGCCTTATGATGAAATAAGAACTTACCTTAATATGCGGCTGAATCAAACAGCAAAAGAATATAGTAATAAAGAAATATATGATGGATTAAGCTGCATTTTATCAGAGGCAGGTGGAAAAACGGACAGAGAGCATAGAAGTGATAAAGGGGATAGGAAACTGCTCCTGTTGTAAAACGAAAGGAGATTGGAGGTAACAGGATGGAAATAGATAAAGATATTGCTTTAATGCAGAGTGCGTATCGGGAAAATCAATTGGAAGAGGAAAGAAAAAAAGACTTTGAAAAATACAATTTAAAGAAAAAAATCAAATACACGCTGGAAGAAATGATTGAAGGTATTAAAAAGGGAAAGCAGTTCCTATATACATTAAAAATAGAATTTGATACAAAATCAATTTTGGATGGCGGATTAAAAGTGCCGTATATGATAAATTTCTTTGATGTCATTGATGATAAGGCAGATACTTTATTTTGGGTCAGCAGTAAGCGGAAAGCGAGCATAAATGCCACCGTAATTCCATGGGTACAAATGAAGCCCTTGCAAGATTGGATGGAATCTATTAAATATTCCCTGGAACAAATAAATTTGCATCCACAAATTGGCAGCTCACAAACAGTTAATCAGATGGAGTATTTCAGCTATGAAATTCCGACTTCTGAGGGAATAACCTATAACCTGATGTTTCGTTATCCAAAAGAGGGAAAGATTTATTCCGCAACACTCAATTGTATGAGTGAGGATAAAGAGGGAATGGGACTTTTACTGGAAGCAATTATTCATGTAATTGAAGATATGAATCATTAGAAAGGAGGAGTCATGGTGGAGGTTAATAACCTGAGTCACGTTGATGCTATCACCTATGAAAGTCTCCGTTTAATACTGGGAGACATAATGGCTCCAGTGGTAGATTTGGAGATTCAAGAATCGCCAAATCAGCATGGAAAGCTTTCTGTAACGATTATAGCAGAAGAACCAGTGAAAGATTATATCTTATATGAAGGGAACAACGATATAGCAGTATTGTATATGCAGAATGGAGCAATGAAAGCATTATTCCAGGGGATTCTTATTAATATGAGAGTGATGGCTGCAGGAGAAGTCTATTATGTTTTCATGGAGGTAATAACAGCCAGTTATTTGTTGGATTATCAAGTACATAATGGCTCTTTCCAGGATATCGGAATGACGTCGCATCAAATGATAAAACTTATCATGAATCTTTTCCCGGGCAGCCAGATGCTGATTTCTATCCCAGACCAACCAGTGGGGATGATTGCCGTTATGTATCAGGAAACAGTCTGGGATTTTTTAAAGCGGTTCCTATCCAGATATGGAGCATATCTATATGTAGATAGCACGAAAAAGGGGATATGTCTCTGCTTTGGTCTGCAGGATACGAAGGAAAGTGTATCATGGGATCATTTGCCCTATGTAATTAAACGGGATATTGCACCAAAAGATGTGGAAAAGCAGCTGAAAGGCCAACTGGTATATTGTGTGGAATCGTATGATGTCCTACCTCTTGGAACTCAGGTTCTGTTCCATGGAAAAGAGCTATATATTGGAACAATTTATAGAGGTTTTAGAAATGGATTATTGGTTAACCAGTACCATTTATATTTTAAGGAAGGGCTGCGGATTAAAACTTACTATAACCCCAATATTAGTGGCATATCAGTTAAGGGCGTTGTTACCAATATAATGAGGAATCAGGTTCAAGTTCGATTACAAATAGATGCGCTTAAAAGCTATCAAAACCAGTATTTTTACCCGTATTCATCGGTGGCAGCCTCCCCAGATGGCGGAGGGTGGTACTGTATGCCAAAGCCAGGTGATCCAGTTAGAATATTTTTTCCTGTAAGTGATGAAAGCAAGGGCTATGCAATCAGCAGCGTACAAGGGGAATCCTCTCCGGCGTCAGACTCGCCAATGGGAAATCCTGATTTGAAGGATATTACCACACCGGATGGGAAGACAGTAAAATTTATTGAAAATGGAATCCTTTTGTCAGTAGGTGAAGGAAACGGATCGGTAACCCTTACAAATGATGGTAAAGCAGAATTCAATACAAAAGAAAGCATTATCATAGGGGCGGGCGAAGAAATTAAAATTACAACGGATGGTGAGTTAACCTTATCAGCTGGAACACAGGCAACATTTACCAGCGAAGCGGGGAGCAGCATTAACCTTACAGATGATACGATTGAGGCAAATGCTTCTATCATCTGGAATAACTAGGGGGGGCACAATGGCATACAATTTGCATGATATAAAAGTCGTGGGACTTGAGGTATCAAATATACTGTATTGCAGAATTGAAGGTAAACTGGGTGAACATAGCAGCATGGAACTATGTGCGTTTCTGGAGAACCAGGAGGACTTTTTGTATGAAATGCCCAGCTATCAACCTGTGGAGCTGCAAGCTGATGGAGAAGATGGGACAATCGTTTTATTTTCCGGAGTTGTAACGGAACTTAATGTTGAGATATCTTCAGAAGTAAGCATTGTGAGGATAAAAGGAAAGAGCTATAGCTGGCTTATGGACCTCACAAAGAAATCACGTTCTTTTCAAGACACGCAGATGAGCTGTACTGCGTTTTTAAACAGCGTAATGGCAGATTATCCGGGCAGTTCTGTTTTCTACGCGGCACAAGATATGCCTATCGGAAAACTGATTGTCCAGTATGAGGAAACGGATTGGCAATTTTTAAAGCGTGTCTTTTCAATGGCGGGAATGACAGTCACGCCTTATGAATATCAGGCAGGAATTAAAATATATGTGGGTATACCTGTATTAAGTCAGAACCGGATTCCTTATCAAATCAAGGAGATTAATAAGGATATGGAATCGTACTATTGCCTGAAAGCAAATGACCGCATGGTACATGCCTCTGACTTTACCCGATATCAAGTATTATCACAACGGCTTTTAAGGCTGTTTGACACAATAGAAGTGAATAGTCTTCCATTTACTGTGTATTCCTATGTATATGATTTCAGCAACCAGGAAATGACAGGTATATATGGTTTGCAAATGGCGCAGGGACTTTTAGTGCCGACGGTTTACCCAATGCATCTTATAGGAGTGGCACTTACAGGAACTGTAGTAAATGTATCAGGAACAGCCGTTCAAGTTGCGCTCGAAATTGATAAAGTGTCAGGAAACCCTGCAGCTTTTTGGTTCCCTTATTCCACAATATCTGCTTCGCCGAATGGGAGTGGCTGGTATTGTATGCCGGAACCGGGTGATGATGTGAGGATTTATTTTCCATCGAAAAATGAGCAGGAGGCTATCGCGTTAAGTTCAGCGAGCAATTATCCGGCTCCCCAAAGCGGTGGGACAGATCGTATGCAGGATCCTAATATCAGGTATCTGCGGACGAAAGCAGGACAGGAATTAGCACTGACACCAGAATTAATGGTATTGTCTTGCGACGGCGGAGTCTCCGCAGTATCAATCCTGAGCGATGGCAAGATTACAGTCAGTGCGCAAAAAAAAGTTTTAGTTGATGCAACTGGTCCAGTGACGCTTCATGCGGAAAAAAATTTAACCGTCAAGGCACAAGGGCTTATCAGCCTACAGAGCTTAAAAGGTGGAAGTGTAGCACTTGGGGGATCAGAAATACAATTTTCTGGAACGGAAGTAAAATTCGATTAATGGAGGAATGTGCATGGACCGGGAACATGTTATGTCGGAATTTAAGCAAGAAATTGCGACAACACTGCAAGACTATCGGAATCATATAACAAGTCATATACTGGAACGCTCAGAACAGTTGGAATTTTGGGTAAAAGCGGCGATGAATGAGCTTGGCACTAAAATGGAAATACAAGAGAAAGAGTATGTGAGCTTTCTATACATTTCGACACTGAAAACGGATTTGATTCAACGGAATTACCGGTTTCTGATTCAAGCTATGAATATCCGCTGGTATTTCGATGAAGAACCTTTAGAAGTATATTTCAGCGCCAGGGATTTGTTTGAACCATTGGAGCAGTTGTGGGATAAACTGAACCAAAAAAGCCGTGACTGCCAGGGGATGGTTAATAAATATGATGTAGAGCATATCATTTTTGACGAGCTCGCTTTCCTAGATGCACTCATTTCCCGGATACTCCGCTATCGGCTCAGAAATTGGGAAGAAAAAGGAATCTTTTCAAACGTAACATGCTCCCCATATTGGTTTTTGAAGTGGGGGGAGTATCGGGACCAATCAGAGTTTATTATCCATACAGACCGTGAGGAAAAAGATGGGAGCGTTTGGCGAGGAGAACTAAAAAAAGCACTGCATAAACCGGAGACGATGGTGTTCAGCTATTGGTATCGCGGAGAATATGAAGACAGCAGCATGAGTGAACTGGATATGCGGTTTATGGTATTTGAAGATAGTAAGTTAAGGAGAATGGAGTTTCGGCGGTGCAATCTGGAAGGAATCAGGTTAAGTAACTGTACCCTTACAGACTGTAGTTTCGAGGATTGTAATCTGTACGGGGCAGATTTTACAACGTGTACTTTTGAGAGGGTATCGTTTCATAACGCGGATCTGGCAGAGGCAATATTTCCCGCGTTTAGCGTGCCGTTTTTGCATTTGACGCCTGAACAGCTGCAGACGATACAGCTGGCAAAGGAGGAAAGCGAATGAGATATTTTTTTATAAAGCAGGATATCGGACTGCCAAATTCCATTAAATACCGGGATTTTGATATTACCGGGGGAAGTCATTTGTTTCTGCAATCTGATAGTGAGCGGCTTAATGATGTTACGGTATTATACCTGTCAGGAGACGGAAAAGAAGCAAGGCCTGATTTCATCCAACGTCCGGTAAATATGTTTTCCTTCCGCTTGAAAGACTTATTAGAAGCCTATGAACCTTCCCTGATATTTAAAGAAGTTATTTTGATTCATAAAGAGAATTCCATACAGTATAACTATGTGCAGACGTTGATTGAGCAGCTGGATGTAGTCAGTGAAAAAACAGAGTATTATCCAAATCAAACTCCTAAAAAGCTGATATTAGATTCTCGGAAAATATCATATCATCATATATTTATATTAAACGGAAAATACAGAAAGGATCCAATTGTAAGCCTTCCTTTGTTAGAAAGTCTTTTAAGACGCAAAGTTACTGGTATTTGTTTTGAAGAAGTGGAGGTGGAGTAATATGGCAGATCAGAGACTTGGAGACTTGGAGATGGCTTCGTATGAAGCTTCACAGAAGTTTTATCAGGATTACGAAGCAGCGAAAGCGGCTGACGAGAAATTAACGGCAGCCCAGGAAACATTTAATAATGCTGTTAACGCGATGGCAGCAAATGAATATGAATGTGACCCAAATAAACTCGCTGAAAGCCAGAAAAATCTTCAGGAGGCATCGAAAGCGCTAAACGAAGCGAAATCGGCGGTTGAGTCTGCGACTAAGGCTTTGGAAGAATCCGCCCAGGTGGCTCAGGATGCCCAGGACGCTGTAGAGGAGAAGAAAAATGAACTCAGAAATTCAAGAGCAACAGACACCAGCTTTGTCGTACTCATGGCCAGAAGTGAATGTAGTTTTGGAACCAGAACCAGTCAACTGGCTCTGGATACAACTCATGGCGTATACACAAAGAAAATATATCAAATGACGGTGCAGGATATGATAGCAAATACGAATGTTATCAATTTCTGTACTTGTAAAAGTAAAGAAAACCCAAAGGTGATAGAGGCCGCGCAAAAAGTAGTGGATGATGCAAATGAACAAATAGCGAACAAGGAAAGAGGATGGGGGGAACGGCTGGTTGAAGTTTTTGTAAAACCAGAGAAAATGGAGGTAACAGACGGCCTTTTAGAGCAATGTGAAGGGGAATGTATTGTGGAATTCGCATCAGGCGCAGTCTGGTCAAAAGGGCATGAGAAAGTGACAATCAATGATGAAGCCCCGCTCCTGCGCAGATGTGAGTTAATGTGCAAATATGGCGGGCGCATTATTCTTTTGCTGTCTGGTCAGCCGGAATAGGAGGATAACGTGGAGATTACATACCAGGGATTGAGGATTGTACTTCCATTAGATGGGATTATCATGGCAGAAGATGTTACATTGGATGCATCTTTTAATCACCATGCCGAAGTCAGCCTGCTTTTGCTGGCTGATGAAGAGAACATTGAGAATTCAATTCACAGTCTGCCAGATGGGGCCAGTATCGAAGTCTATGAGAAAGAGGTACTGTTTAAAGGCAAAGTGATAGAAACAGTTATGATTCCATCTAAGGGACTGCAATATCTGAAGATAAGGGCGGTTTCCTACACCAGTGAATGGGAGCTTGCGGCAGTGAGCCAAAGCTTTCTGAATCTGGATGCCACATATGGACAGGTTCTTAACAAAGTACTGGAGAACTATCCAAACGCAGATATTAAGGACTGTATTACACAGGGGGCAGTTATCCCAGACTTTTTGCTGCAGTATGAAGAAACTGACTGGGATTTTCTGATTCGTCTTGCCAGCTCCTTTCAATCATTTCTGGTTCCCGATTATAAGGCTGGTTATGGAAGGGCCTATTTTGGCATTCCACAATTGGGGGACGAAGTCGTACTAAGCGAAGAGGAGTACGATATCATAAAGAACCTGGATCAATATAATCGTGTAAATGTTAATGGTGAGCTGCTGCATCAGGAAGCTATTAGATGGAACGTGAAAACGGGCCGCTTATTTGAACTTGCCCAAAAGGTACAGTTTAGGGGAATCAGTACGATTGTCACCAAAATACAATACAGAGTTGTGAAAGGCGAACTTTGTCGCTTTTATGAACTGAGCCGGGAGAAAGGATGTCTGAGCGTCCCGTTAAAAAATAAGAACATATTCGGAATGAGTATACCGGCCACAGTGAAGGAACGGTCCGGAAACTGTGTGCGTGTACATTTTCACATTGACCCGGAATATGACAATTCACCTAATACAAAATATTTTACCTATGCCATTGAGAGCAGCTTCATCTACTGTATGCCGGAATTGGAAAGCCAGGTACATATTTATTTCCCAAGTGATGAAGAGAGAGACGCAATTGCGGTTCATGCAGTCAGGGTATCAGGAGGGGGAAACACCGGAAGTTCTGGCGGTTCAGGCGGGGGGTACGCACAAAACCCGGATTATAAGTCTTTTTCCAATGTGAACGGAGCGGAACTGCTAATGGCGCCAACCGGTATCTCTGTAGCTGCAGAAGAAGCAAAGTCTACAAGTGTGATTCTGGATACCGAGGGAAATGCAACAATTAAGGGAAAAGAAATAGAAATTACAGCGGATCAGGATCTGTCTATCGGTACACCAACAGGAGAGGGAGGCGCGTCTGTATTAAACCTGTATTTAGAAGGAAGTAAAATAACTGCTCAGATTGGGAAAGGCACGGTAACAAAAATAGAACTTACAGAGGAAGCCAATATAATCTCAACCTTCGTTAAACTAAACACTGGAGATGCAACGCCAGTTGATCCGCCTGCGGAAGCGATTAAAGCACAAGTGACAGCAGGAGATGCAGCTGTCATTGAAAACATGAATAGCGGACTTAGCCAAAAAATGGTGGATAAGTATGAGGAAGGAAGATCGAAAGTACTTACCGGAGCAGTCAAAGCATTAGCGGCTGTCGGAACGGTAGCACTGGCGGTGGGGGTAACCATAGTAGGGGTAGCTGCCGGCGCAGTTTCAGGCGGGGTTGGAACGGCCTTGTTAGCCCCGGTCATGACTTGGACCTATGGTCTGGCGGGGACAACACTGGTACTTGCGGCAGCAGATATTACAGAAGGGCAGCGGGACATCCAAAAGAGTAGGCAAGCGGATTCCAGTCAATCCTATAACTTTATCCGGGATACACTGTGTTTTGGCAACCAGACTGCGTATAATGTAGTAAAAATAGTGAATGATATTGCTTTTGGTGTTGTGTCAGGAAAAGCGCTTGCAGGTGGTTTTGGAGCACTTTTCTCAAAATTCGGACCAATTGCCTGCAATAGCCAGCAAGCAAAGAATTTGAAGACAGCAATCCAGGTAGGCAGCAATGTAGTAAAAGGAGCGGCAAATGATTTAATCTATAATGGAAAAATTGATGTCAAGAACCTTGCGGTTAATACTGGGCTAGGCATCGTGCAGGGCCAGGTAGGATCCCGTATCACCTCGGGACTCCTTGGCGACCTTGCGGAAAACAAAGCCGCGCTTGCCGCTGCCGGGACAGTAGTTGATACAGGTTTAGACTGGATGGTTAGTGACATAACAGGAAAGGACTTTGATTTCTGGGAAAGCCTGGCGGCAAATGCCACGGCAAATGTTATGTCCTCCTACATACCTGACCCAGTAGACGCCGTTACAGGGGAGTATGTGATTAATACAACGGATTTCATCCTTGCAAGTATTCCTGCCGCGCTAAAGCTGGAACGTACATACCGTTCTGGAAACTTAGATGTCTCAGTCATGGGAAAGGGATGGACATTTTCATTTGAAAGCCGCATTTACCGGGATACATCACAGGATGGTCATATTCATGTGAATACAATCACGGGGCACTCCATTCTCTTTAAATGGGAAGCTGAAAAGTGGATAAACCAAAGCAAAGGGACTGCAAGATTTGCACTTGAAGTAGATAAGGAACGGCGCCTTTTTACGCTTTCGGATGTGATTGAACATACGAAGTGTCTGTATGATAACACAGGACATATGATACAGGTGGAATACCCTAACCAGCAGCGCCTTCTTTTTGATTATGAGGACGGTGGGCTTTCACGGATTACCACCCCGTTGGGAAACTATCTTGAAGTGGTAAGCAAGGAGGGCAGGATACTCCAGATTACGGATGAGATTGGACGCCGGATTCAGTACCGATATGAGGGGAATCTGCTGACTGATGTCATACATACAGACGAGGGCATAACCCATTATGAATATGATGAAGCTGGATATATCGCATCGGTTACAGATGAAAATGGGGTGCGGTATCTGGAGAATACGTTTGATGAAAACGGACGCATTCTTCGCCAGGAATTTGAGAGCGGGGTATATCAGGAGTTTGAATATGATGATAAAAACCGCAGGAATACAATCAAATTCAGCGAATCAGGGAAAAAAGAAGTATACGAATATAATGACCAACGGCTGACGGACCGGGTTATCTACGAAGACGGAACTTGTCTGTCTTACGAATATTCAGACAATAATATGCGGACCCTTCAGGTGAGCCGTACCGGCATAAGGACAAGCTGGCAGTATGATGATTATGACAGAAAAATATGTGAAACCAGTCCTGACGGGCTGGAAACCCATTTTGAGTATGACGAAAACCATAACCTGGTGAAGGTATGGGATTCGGAACATCGTGAGACAGTCAATAAGTATGATGCGGATCACAATTTGCTTGCCGTGCAGGAACGGATTACGGACAAGGAATGGAGAAAAAACCTCCACCAGTATGACCAAATGGGCCGGCGTGTTTCCACCTGGGATAGCCTGGGAAATGAGACAAAATTTCAGTATGAGGCAAACCGTGCATACCCCAGCCGTGTCCTTACACCTAAAAATGAGGAAACGGTTTATGAATATGATAAAGTTGGACGCAGGATGTCGGTGGGAAATTCCTATGGTACGGTGATGCTCAGCTATAACTCCAGAAACTTCGTTACCAAGAGAGTGGATGGGGAGGGCTATACCAGCAGGTGGTTTTACGACCGAATGGGGAATCTGACGTCATATTATCCGGCAGAGAACTGGAAGAAACAGGAGGGGGGATACGAATATTATTATGACTTCCTTGGCCATATTGTGGATACCGTCTCACCAGAGAATGAACATAAACGGCTGTTCCGCAATTTTGACGGGGACATCACCAAAGAGGTTCATCCTGTCAGCTATCAAGTGAAGGGTGAGGACGGAGATGGGACACGTTATGAGTATGACTGGGATAGGAACTGCATCCGGATCCATTATGCAGACGGAGGTATCGAGCGGCGGTTTTATGATGCGGAAAGGAACCTGGTCAAACAGGTCATGCCGGAATCTTACGACAGCGCGCTGGACGATGGGCCGGGATATGTTTATGCCTATGATAAGATGGGGCGGCTTGTTTCAGTAACAGACCCGGAAGGAAATGAGCTCCGGCACTATGAATATAACAGACACGGCCAGGTGACGAGGGAAACAGACGGGGAAGGAAAAGAGAACCTTTACGAGTATAACGGCTTTGGACAGATAATCCGCCAGCAGGTCAGTGTGCGTCGGGAAGCAGATACCATATATTACCGTGTGATAAAATATTCTTACGACCTGCAGGGAAATAAAATAGAAGAAGCCTACGGTAATGAAGAGGTGGAGCAGGGTGCTGATCCGGCTATGTGGAGCCTGATTCGGTTTGCTTATGATAAGAATAATCATCTGACCACAGTGGAGGATGAATATGGGGCAAAGATACGTTATGAGTACGACTGCCTGGGGAACCTCACACTGGAAGAACGGGTGATTGAAGAAGGAATCAAGAACCGGGTTCGCTACAGCTACAATAAAAATGGCTGGAGAATAAAAAAGGAGGAAGAAATCCAGGGAAATGGTGAAGTGAACCGCGCTATCACCGGATATATGTATGACGAAAGCGGAAACCTGACTGGAATCATAACACCAGATGGCAATGAAATACGAAGAAGCTATGACAGGAATAACCGCCTGACAGAAGAAAGGACAATTGATAAAAAGAACAAGATAGACCGCAGAGTCTGTTTTGCTTATGATGCCGCAGGTAATCTGCTTTGTGAGACTGTGCGCGGAGCAGACGGGGAATGCTTAGAAACCCGTTATCAGTATGATTTGAAAAACCGGCTGATACACCGGGTTACTCAGAGAGGCGCCGTCACCCAATATTTATATGACCAGAATGACCGTCTGATAAAGGAAATACGCCCTAATGCCTGTGAGTCAGGGAATGAAGAATCGGTTGGGACAATTTACAGCTACGACAGCAGCGGGAACCGGGTACAAACCATCAATGGCCTGGGGCAGTTGGTGAAAGAAAGCGTGTATAACCTTCAGAATCTGCCAGTGGCAGAAAAGGACGGTCTGGGGAACGAGACAGGATTTAACTATACGCTGGATGGCCAGGTAAAAGACGTCATAAGGGGAAGCGGGGATCGGAAAAGAACGCTCCAAAGCTATGAATATAACGCCAGAGGGCAAATAACCGGGATTATAGATGGCGTTGGCGAGAAGGTCAGCTATGATGTAGACTACTGGGGAAGAATTACTGGAATCGGATTCTCTGACGGTGTGACGGAACAGTATCATTATTCACCATCCGGGCAGGTGAGCAAAGCAACCGATGGGAATGGCAATACAGTGGAATACCGTTTCAACAGCTTTGGAAAGGTGCGGGAACGCATTGATCAGATGGGGTACGTGGAAACGTTCCAGTATGATGAATGCGGAAATCTATCGCTTTATACGGACCGGAATGGGAACCAGGTACGTCGGATTTATAATGTGTTTGGTAATCCTGTTTATGAAAAAGCTACTGATAAAAACGGAGAGAATGCAGTCATCACAACTTATGGTTATGATAGCCTGGGCAGGTTGACTCATGCGGTTTGTGATGGGTATTCCTATGAATATTATTACAATGAGCAGGGGCTTTTAAAAGAAAAGCGTTCCAGCGGGAAACGGCTGATTTCTTATGAATATGATAAAGCGGGACAAATGATTCAGATGACCAATCCGGAAGGGATAGCGGTATCATATGAGTATGACCTTCTTGGGAGGACGAGCCGTATCTATAACAGCAGCGGTATGGAAGTGCGTTATGGGTATGACTGCCTGGACCGTTTGGAGCAGATTACATATGGAAACGGCATTGTAACCCACTATCAGTATGATGACAGCGGGAACATAAGCCAACTGGAGACAAAAGCTGGAGAAAAAAGCCTGCTGTCATTCAAGTATAAGTATGACGGAAATGGAAACCGAACCTCAAAGATTGGGGAGCAGAAGCTGGTAAGCGGTGAAAGCTGCAATCTCTTTGTCACGTATCAGTATGATATCAGGGGGCAGCTGCGGGAGGAAAAACGGAATGGTGATGCGGTCTGCTACACCTATGACGCAGCTGGGAACCGGACCAAAAAGGAGAGCGCAGAAGGGCTCACTGGCTACCGCTATAACGGGAAGAACCAATTAGTCAGCGAGGAAAACAATCAAGGAAGAAAGGTCTTTATTTATGACCATCAGGGAAGTATAATAAGGGAAGAAAGTCCTCACGGGACAAAGCAATTCCTCTATAATACCAAGAATCAGCAGACCGAGGTAAGGCTGGAGGATGGTAGAGTACAGGTGAACCGCTACGATGTGGAGAACCTACGATGTGAGATGATGGAGAATGAAAAGCTGATTCAATTTGTCTATCATCGAGGGGAACTTTTGTATGAAAGGAGTGAAGAAAACCAGACCAGTTATTACATTGGTGGTGGAATTGAAGCAAGCCAAAACTGTGGAAAAATTCATTATTACCATCAGGATGAACAACTGAGTACGGTATTGATAACTGATGATGCGGGAAACATCCAGAACCATTACCAGTATGACGCATTTGGACAAGAACTGGGAAATGCTGAAAGAATATCTAACCGGATACGGTATACCGGACAGCAGTATGACGTGCAAACGGAGCAGTATTATCTGAGGGCAAGATATTATAATCCAGTGTTAGGACGGTTTATGCAAGAAGATCCCTATCTGTATGATGGATTAAATCTCTATGCATACTGCAAAAACAATCCAGTGACGTATTATGACCCAAGCGGGTATCAGGCTGTTCCAGGCGATGGTTGTCCGCCAGGATCACAAATTGGTGGCGATGGAGTAAATGAGAACGATGGAGTAACGCAACCAGAAGACGATATTCCGGCACCTATAGAACCCTATAATCGAAGAAAACATTATGGTAGTACACCAACTGCAGCAGATAGGAAAGAAATAGGAGGTTCTCCAGACCATGACCCGCCTTTAGTAAAGCGTTATTATGAGGGTGATCCGAGTGTTGGCGAAAAACCCGGATATTTAATGACACCAGATGAGAGAAAAGCTAGTGCTAAAGATAGAAACCGTATGAAACCATCCACAAAAGAAGCGCAAGCGAAACAGGGTGGAGAAATGGCACGGTATTCAAAGGAGATGAAAAAGAAATATGGATTGTAATGCAGATATAATAAAACACTATAGTGAATTTTGGGGAGGATTTACAGAACATAAATTTAACCGGGGTCCAATTAATGAATTGCCTGACAATTTTAAGATCCTCAAATTTGCTCCAACTAGTAAACGTAATATGTGGACATATGCGACCTGTGGTATGTCTGCTAGGTTGGATAAGAACGCAATTGAAATTCATATATTTTCACCTGTTGAATATGATTTTTTGATAGAATTACTTACTATTATTGCTCATTATCATATCACAGGAGGAAACTTGGGGGTGGGACATACTGTTAATTTTGGTTGTCCGTGGTTTGAAAAATCAAATTCAGAATATGGTTTAATTTCATTGCCTTATTTAGATGGACCTTTACTTGAGAATCTGCAAAGTTCATCAAGGAAAATACAGTTTTTGTGGCTTATTCCTATAACAGTTAGTGAAGTGAATTATAAAAAACAAAATGGGCTAGAAGCTTTAGAGCAAAAATTTGATGAAGCCTATTTTAATTATTTGGATCCGTATAGGAAAAGTATTGTTTGAAATTTTGCAGAATAACATTATATAAGGAACAATCGCATATAGACAAAGGATTGACGAAAAAATAGTCCAACTAAGCTTTAGGCTGTTCAGATTTAGTAAAATCCAAATATCGAAGTATTATAATTAGCCCGGATTGATAAGGATTCTATTGTTCTGGAGGATATGCAATCATTTCATTTAACAGACGATAGGATTGATTTTTATTAGTAGAAGGAGATTTCTTTAAACTCGTAAATATAAGCAATATAATAATGGTGATTGGGGAAGGCAGTATTGATTACCTTCCCCTTTTGCTTAATGAGCAAAGGATTTTCTCTAATACATTATTTGGTGCCTATATTATTTTTGTTATACTCGCCTCGTGAAGAAGACTAAAAAAGTCTATCGCTTTGTACCAGAATTGGAGCAGCTATTATACTGACCTGCAGATGATAGCAAGATGCCTGCTGGTATTTTGTAGGATTATCCCATTCATGTATTTTTCTGAAACTAAAAATATTAATGAAAATAGAGAAGAACGTACCAGTATTCTCACAAATACGATAATTATCAAGAATAAAGTTTAAGAAGTAAGGTCATGGAATATTGGATATCGGACTGTAAATAATCTCCAAAGAAATGTTGAGGTAGGAAAGGGCTTAAGTGAGGTGATTCTACCTAAAATTACCGTCCAAAATTACCCGTTCAATTAAGAGCTGTTTAATTTACCATAGTAAGACCAGGAGGAAAGCACAATGATGACTTTGATAGCAATAATAGCAGCAATTACAGGTCTGATATTTGCAGGAACACTGATTCAAACTCTTTTATGCTGTTTTGAGCGAAATAAGTTGAAAAACAATACATATGGACAACTTGTACCTGTGAATGGAAAGCATATAAATGTCGAGGTTAAAGGGAATGAAAAACAGGTTATAGTCCTGCTTCCCGGTCGGGGAATCGTGAACCCCATATTAGAATTCAGAAGCCTGGCCAATATGCTGGCTCAGCACTTCACGGTAGTTACTATTGAACCATTGGGATATGGACTGAGTGATGAGACTGGAGAAGAAAGAACTATTGAAAATATTGTAAAAGAATTGCATGAATGTATAAAAAAATTGGGTTACAGCCGGTATTTCTTATTGGGGCACTCTATTTCAGGCGTTTATGCATTATATTATGCTAATTGCTATAGGGATGAGTTGGAAGGATTCATAGGAATCGACACATCGGTTCCAGGTATGGAACAGAGCATACCGGAGGTAATGCAGAAAGCAGAAGACATGCTGCCCTATATTACCCGGATTAAGCAAAAGACAGGGATGCTTCGACTGTCCCTTTGGCTGCATCAGAGAAAACAAACGGGCAATGATATGGAAAATCAATTGACAGACTGTGAAAAAAAGATACAGAAATGGTGTATGACGTGTAGATGGTTGAATAAAACGATGATGGACGAGGTGAAAAACACATCCTATAACATGGAAAAAACCAGTGGAATGAAATTTCCTGATTGTATTCCAGTTCTGTTTTTGCTGGCAAAGAGGAATACAGAGCTAATTCCTGGCTGGGAGGGGCTGCATAGGGACATTATTACAGAACAGGTTTTCAATCATATCGAAGTTTTGGATGGAGATCATTATCTTTATCACGGCAAAGGAAAAGAGATAGCAGCGACTGTCGGGGATTGGGCAGGAAGAATAAGGAGGTAAAAGAGGAAGCATGATAATACGGCATCAGGGACGTACGCTGATTGGAGATGAGCTTATTAGTGGGTATGCAGTTTGTGAAGCGGACAAATTGTATATGTACCTGGACGATGGTAAAAAGATACAGGTAAAAAGAAGTTCGGTTGTTCCTGTTTTGGCTGACCTGGAAAACTGTAAGGTGGAGCAACCACGGGAGTCATATGGACATCCGCTTTGCAGTCTGGAGGTAAGTGAATACATCCAGGCCAGTTTGAGATTTAAGGGGGTGATGTGCCTTGAAGATTTAGCAAAGTGGACATATGAAGATTTTAAGCGTATAAGAGGACTGGGACCATTAAAAATAGGAAAAATATTAGAAAAATTGAAACAATATGGCATAGAAACACAGGCGGAGTCAATCTGATTCAATAGAAATACAATTATTTAGAGTTATTTCAAAATACAACTAGAGTAATAGCACACTCTTTTTAATGTTAAAATATAAGAAGAGGGTGCCTATATGGATAACAATTTAGAAAAACTGCGGAAATCCGCACATTTGACACAACATAAATTAGGAAAACAACTGGGACTGTCCCAACAGGTTATCAGCCGCATTGAGCGGGATATAAGTACGATAACTTTAGAACATCTTCTCCTTCTGGCAGATTTTTATCAGGTATCAATTGACTATCTTCTTGACCGTACAAAGGCAAAAAGAAGTTGGGAAGAACAGCAGGTTATCAGTGAGGTTCTGGAAGAACACTATGAACTGGTTCGGGCGCTGGAGATGCTTGATGAACGTGATACTGGTCTCGTATGGGCGTTAATAGAAAAGATGCTGGAAGATAATAAGGAGTGATATGATGTTGGACATTGCTATCTGCGATGATGATAACAGTTTTGCAGGCGGATTGGAAGAGACGTTATGCCGCATGGAAAAGACCTATGGACTAAAGTTTGAAATTGATGTATATCAGGATGGCTGCAGTCTGGTAAAAGAGGTTATGAGTGGGAAACGTTATGATATCATCTGCATGGATATCCAGATGAAGGAGATGGACGGGGTGGAAGCAGCCCGTCAGATTCGCAAGCTGGACCGAGTCGTGGAATTGATTTATGTAACGTCATATGACAGCTATATGAAAGAGGTGTTTGAGGTAACCCCCAGTGGGTTTATTGTGAAGCCTTTGGACCAGAAAGAATTTGAAACGACCTTTTGCCGTGTCATGCGGACAGTAATAGGGCAGGATGCGTACTATCGGTTCCGATATAAAAAAGAAGAGTATAAACTACTGATACGTAATATCCTTTACTTTACGAGTGATTTGAGAAAAACATATATTGTAGAGGAAGGCGGGCGTTACATGGAATACAGAAAATTAAATGATATCAGCAAGAACCTGGGGCAGGAAAACGGGATGTTTGTAAGGATTCATAAGTCCTATTTGGTGAATTACCGCCATATTGTTCGATTTTCGTATGATACTGTTAAACTGAGTAATGGGGAAGTGCTTCCGGTAAGCAGTCATCGAAAGCAAGAAGTGGATGAACAACTTGCAAAGTTGATGTCATTGCTGCCAAAATAGGTATGTGTTATTTTAGCTTAATGATTCTATATATGGCAATGTCCATCTTTAGCACCTTAGTATTGAAATTATACTTAGATACATTCCTAAACAGAGTGACAGGTATCATGAGCATGGTTGGGTGGCTGCCCTTTTTTATATGGCAGTTCCTTACTGAAACAGGATATTTTCCGGAAAACATCACATTGTCTTTTACATTTTTAACTATTGTTTTAGTGGGGTTAATCGAATATATTGGTCCTCTTTGGAAACGGTGCGTGTTTCCGGTTGTTTATCTTGCAATATGGATGCTTTTAGAAGGCACAGTGGATTTTAGTGTTCGGTACTTAAGCGGCAGCGTGGAAACAGAGTTTTTGATGATTTCCGTCATTTCTAAGATACTTTTGTTTCTGCTAATTTTGGGAATTAGACAGTTCGCAAAAAAGACGGGAATCGGAAAAGAGCCATATGGTGGTGGAATGGTGTTTATGATACTGCCTATCATTGGTATGATACTGTACCATACGCTTTACCAGTTGCTGCAGGCTTTATATGTGAACCAGGCAGAGATTGGGGTATGGATGCTGTTGGCTGCAGTTGCATTAATTTGTCTAAATCTGTCTTTCTATCCTGTTTACATGCAATTGGTTAATGACTTTCATATTAAGAGGAACACACATTTTTACATAAAGCAGATGGAGCTTTTCCGACAGGAGAAAGCCATGGAAGAAGCTGCGGCTATGGAAATACGGGAATTGCGCCACGATATGAGACAGCATCTGATTTTCTTGGGTGAGCTACTTGAAAATGGAGATTTAGAGGTAGCACAGGATACTTTGACTGAACTAATTGGAGAGACAGGAAAGCGTGGTAGACTGGAATCAAGAACGGGTAATAAGGTGGTGGATTCTATGATTAACCACGTATGGAAGACCGCAGTAGAGTTGGAGATTAAATTTCATGCAGATATAGCGCCGTTACCAGAACTATCCATACAAGATGCAGATTTGTGCGTCTTGCTGGGAAATGCTTTTGATAACGCACTGGAAGCATCAAAACTTGTAGAGAATGGTAGAAAAGAGATATGGATTGCCATTCGTTATACAAAGGGGCTCCTGTTTATCCAGATTAAGAATACCTATGCAGGAGAAGTGAAATTATCAGCAGACAAGAAAATCTTAAGCTGTAAGGCGGAAAGCGGGCATGGATTTGGTCTGTTTTCTATGAAGAGGATAACAGAGAAATATCATGGCAGGCTAGACATAAAGCCGGATGATGAAATATTTATAGTGGAAATATTAATACATTGCTGAGGTCAGATAAGGCGGCCGCAAATTGGATCAATTCAGATTCAATTTGCGGCTTTTTTTGTTATTTTTTTTACATAAGAAAACCTGTTGTTTTAAAATTACATAAAAGCCGGTATTTATGACACAATACATGCTTGCGCTATGACTTGCTGTATTCTATAGCCGAACCTATCAACATATGACCGTGTGTGGGATCTAACTGGGTCGCGGATACAGTAAGGTGGGTGACGGCTTATGCAGCAGTGTATGAAAGTTTGCATATATCATTGCCGTAATCCCCCCTTCCTTATTTTCGGATGGATAAATAGTCGAAAATGAGGAGGACAATATGAACACAAATGATGAAGAGATCAAGGGCTTCTTTACTGCGTATTTAGATGTTGCATTAAAACGTGAGCGAGAAGATTACATAAACGGTAAGTCTAAGGAAGAGATTCCGATAGATATAGAGACGGTCGATGCGGAAAAACAGGTGGAATTTGAGCAGAATTATGAGGCAATGATTTTGGAGAAATTAAAGGAATTCTCTGGCACTAGGAAAGAACGTGGGAAAAATCTGTTGGATGGATATGGAGAGGAGCTTGAAAAAGCCGTGTCGTATCTGGAAGAATCAGAAAAAATGGTTATATTACTTAAGGTGTATTTAGAATTAACCTATAAGGAAATCGGAACCATCATGGGAATGAGTGACCGGAAAGCTGCTTCTATTTACCATTATGCCCGAAAAAAATTACAAAGGAGGCTGGAGAAAGAATATGGGATTTGAGGAGCTATTAATGGAAGCAAAAGCTGGGAGCAAAGCGGCGAAAGAGGAGCTATACAATATGTACCGCCCCGGGTTGATTCACAAAGCAGTGATTAATGGGAAATTTGATGAAGACTTATTTCAGGAGTTATGTAAAAAGCTGTTAATCTGCATTGAAAAATTTGATATTGACCGGGTTAAGAGTTATTTGGACAAAAAAGAGACTGATTTGAATGTTCCAATGAATTGACTTGCGATTTTACATCTTTTATAATGGTAACATCAGATTTCTGAAGAATCTGGTCAGAAGAAGAGCAGTTCGGTTTTTTGCCGGCTGCTTTTTTTCATGCCTAAATAAGGTTAGTAATTAAAATCAGGAGGTGAAATGCACATGAAAAAAGAAAATCAGAGCCAACCGGCAGAGGAGGTGCAGGAAAAAGATAACCGTAGGAGTAACCGCTCTATGGGAATCCTGACTGTGGATGCCTCCGGCGTTTTAGCGGAGCGGGATACGGGAGATACTGCCTGGCATGAGCTGGTGAATGCTTACCGGACTAAAAAAATTTTGTCCGGGGATTTAGGCGGAATTGAACGGCTGGAGGGCGGCTGGGTGGTGGCAGTTGTGTATTACAAAGGCTGTCGTATTCTGATTCCCATGGAGGAGATGATGATTAATCTGGAGGGGGATGGAAGAGAAAATTCAGACCCACTCAACCGTCAGACCCGCCTTGCCAACAATATGCTTGGAGCGCAGTTGGACTTTATGATCCGGGATATGGACGAAAAAACTCAGAGTGTGGTTGCGTCCAGAAAGGAAGCCATGCTCAGAAAAAGACAGCAGTTTTATCTGCCTCAGCAGGATTCGCCGCCCATGATTGTTCCGGGACGGACAGTGGAAGCCAGAGTGATAGCGGTGGCTCAAAAGGCGGTGCGCTTGGAGGTCTTTGGCGTGGAGTGTTCCTTGAAAGCACGGGACATGACCTGGGAGTGGCTGTCAGATGCCAATGAGAAATTTGCAACCGGTGATGTGGTGAGTGTGGTTGTGAAGAGTGTGTCTGGAGATTCTGTCGAGACCATTAAGGTTGAGGTCAGTGCGAAAGAAGCGAAAACAAATGTGAATAAGGAAAACCTTATGCGGCTGCGTCGCCAGGGGAAATATGTGGGAAAGGTAACAGATGTGTATAAGGGAACCTATTTCCTCTGTCTGAACTGTAAGGTTAATGCGGTGGCTCATTCCTGCAACACAGCAAGCCTCCCGGGGCAAGGGGACGAGGTTGGTTTTTTGGTAACCAGGATCAATGAGGAGCGGGAAGTTGCAGAGGGAATCATCACAAGAATTATTAAAAGAAGTTAAATAAAAAGGAGAGAAAACAGATGGAAATGAACGGAACAGTAAAGTGGTTTGATGTGAGAAAAGGTTTTGGATTTATCAGTGATGAAGATGGAATGGACTATTTTGTGCATTTCTCAGAGATTCGGGGCGACGGGTTTAAACGTCTGAGGGACGGTCAGTCCGTCACCTTTGAATCTGGAGAGGACGATCAGGGCAGACTGGTGGCCCGGTTGGTAGAAGTTGTGGAGGGCGTATGAACACGGTTGTCCGGATTAAAAAGCGGCACGCTCTTGTGGGATTGATGGTTGGTTGTTCCGTTGCTGGCTTCTTGTTTGGATTTACTGCTCATGCAGAAACTGTGAATGGTGACACTGCTTACCAAGTGGGGGAAAGTATCCAGGTAGAAACCGGACTGGAGGATGGATACTCCACAATGGATTTTACCTGCCTGGATACGAATTATAAGGGAGGATATCTTTTTGTGTCAGACGATGTGATTCCATATACGCTTTCCTCAAGATATGGAAGTTCAGATAACGATTATACAAATTCTGACGCTAGAATCTGGTTAAACCAGTATTTTGCCGATACGCTGTCAGTTGCCCAGGATATTCTGCCAGTTAAACTGGAGGAAACGGAGGATTCCATTTCAGATCGGGTATTCTGTCTTTCTATTGATGAGGTAAAGAAAAATTCTTATAAGGCGATTGCCCGTAAGACGTGGTCCCCCCAGCGTGGAATGCGGTATTATTGGACGCGCTCCAAACGGGAAAATACAGCGAATCAGGCGTATATGGTGCAATATAATGGGCATATCGCGTCCAGCCGAGTTTCTTTGAGTGAAGCGGGATTACGACCAGCTTTTGTTCTGGGGAGGCCTGACGAGGATGTAAGCCAAGGGAAAATCTGGTATGAGGGAGATACTCAGGAACGGGAAATTCACGGGAAAAACTATATGTTTCGCTGCATTGATCCAAATTACTGTGACGCAGGGGGAAATCGGGTAGGAGCGTTGTTTCTCTGTGATTCCATTATTGGCGGCAACGAGTGTGTTTTTGATGAGAACCATAATAATTGGGGGGCCTCTGATTTACGCAAATGGTTGAACGAGAAACTGGAAGACACGGAAGAAATCGCAGATACAGTGACAACTATAGGGTATACCTATGCAGGAAAAAGCAGTGATTATCTGGTGTCAGATCGGAAGTTTACCAAACGCAGGCAGACATCGGCTTCAGTGGAAGATAAGATGTTCTGTCTGTCTCTGGAGGAGGCATTACGGTATGCAAACCGACTCTGGAAGCTGAATGGATCAGAAAGTGATAATTTCAATCTGGCAGGAAGCCATACTATGGGATATTGGCTTCGGACGCCAGCGGCCCGAGACGGAAATTTGTGTTACGCAGTGACCTATGATGGTCGTGTGGCACCGGAGCAGGTAAACAATAACAAAATAGGAATCCGTCCGGTGTTTGTGGCAATTCAGGAGTGAAATATTTGAGAGACGATTATGAGAAATTTCACTCTGCAAGGCAATGCCAGGGGCAAGTTGGATTGCCCTTGGCGTATTGTCCGTGTGAAAATAGAAGAAAAAGGAGAATGGGATGAGAAAGATAGGAAAGAAGCAGGCAGTGGTAACAGCCTGGATGTTGATTGCAACACTTGGTATCAGTCCTATGGTTTCAGTAGCCGGAGTATCGACGGATGCAGAGAACGAGCATATGGTTTATACGGAGGTAAACAACCAGAAGAATGGGAAAATGGTACAGGAGTCCCTGGATATAGAGAACGCAAGCCCATCCGATGCAAAAGTAGGAGCGGATGAATCGGAAAACAGAGAAAACTCTTCCTTGGGGGATGACACAGAACATGAGGAGACCAGGGAGGACAAAAAAGATGGGATTGAGAATCCGGAATACGGTTTTCAAGCGGAGTCTGCGGCCAAGGCTACTCCTTCCGAGGCGATTCAGGAAGTACAGGAAGCTACTCCATCTAATGCTGTTATGATAGCGCAAAGCACTAACCTGTGGGGCGGTATGGAAATGAGTGACCATCTTGATGGGGAGGGAACAAAGGCGTCCCCGTATCAAATTAATTCCAGCAAAGATTTAAAGCTTCTTGCTTACAATGTATCCAATGAAGAGGTGGACGGCTATGCGGGCTGCTATTTCATTTTAACCAGGGATGTGTCCCTGAGTGATTCCGCTTCCTGGCTCCCTATTGGCTATTTTACCGAGGCTGATGATACGGAGCCGCATCCGTTTAAAGGAAACTTTGATGGGAACGGATACCGGATTTATAATCTGAAAATCAACGATACCACCCAAAGCTACGCTGGGCTGTTTGGCAGCGTCCATGGGGCTGTGATAGAGAATCTGACGGTGGACGGACAGGTAAACGCTGATAGTAAAGCGGCTGTTCTGGCAGGAGAAGCCAATGACAGCGAAATTAGAAATTGTTTTTCCAAAGGCCAAGTAAGGGGCGTGGGAGTCATTGGCGGTATTGTCGGCGAGGCTTATGACAGCGTAATCCTGGAATGCACCAATACGGCCGGCGTACTGGGCGGGACGGACGTGTCAGGGAACCAGGAAGCCTTTGCCGGAGGTATCTGCGGTTCTGCGCAAAGCTCCTTTATCAGTGACTGTACAAACGATACCACAGACAGTTACAGCGCTCTGTACTCCGAAGGATATGTGGGCGGAATTGCAGGAAATATTTATGAAACAGAAGTATACAACTCTTATGTAGAAGGAAAAGTGGGAAGTACATCCGCCGATTATATCGGAGGTCTGGTGGGCAGAATGCAGAGTGGCCAGGTGAAAAACGGGCGATTCGCGGGAACCATCGGCGCCTCCACCTCTGCCACGTTAAAGACGGCGGGGCTGTTTGTGGGATATATTGAGAGCGGCACGGTGGAACTGGGGGATGACCTGGCTTATCTGTATACGGACAGCGAGGATAAGTATTCTCTCAATCCATTCGGCAACAAACTGACACCGCAGATTCGTCTGGAGCACCATATCGGAGCATATTATTCCAACCAGAGAGACTACAGCCTGTACCAGCTTGGCGGCTTTACAAAACAGACCAACTGTTACTTTTATGAAGAGCTGGAGGAGGGCGTACTGGAAATCGGAAAAGAGAATGTCCATCACTATGCGCCCAGCAAGACAGGCGACCCGGTAAGAGGATATCTGGTGAACATTCCGGCCATTGACCATGGCACGCTTTCCGTACTGGAGTCTCAGAATAACTTTGCTAAAGAGATTGACTGGGCGAATCCCGGAGCGCTGGCTGCCGGAACCAAGGTGTTAGTCTATACCAGTCCGGTAAATGACACAGAGGCAGAACCACCGGTCTATTATGAGTTGGAACCGGATTCCCTGTTCTGGACTGCGGATGATTTCGCCTCCAAAGAACTGATTCAGTCAGGAGCCGGCGAAATGGCTTTTTCAATGCCGGATAAGAATATAACGCTGTCTGCTACTTACCGTGCCATGACAAATGGTGTAATTCTGGATCGGAATGAACTTACGTTTGATGTGGAGCAGATTCGCAGCGGTTCCCGTTGGAATCCGCAGATTGGGTGGAAAGTTACTGATCCGCAAAAACTGACTGCCACCATTATTCCGGATTCTGCTGCTAATAAAAATATTTACTGGAATGTGAAAGATACGGACGGTTCCAGTACAGATGTGATTCTTGTGGACGAAAATGGGGTTGTATCCGTGAATACTTCAGCAAAATGGATTCAGGACTTGATAAAGGCCGGGGTTACAAACCAGGAACTATATCCGTCCAAGAAAATTACTACAGAGGGAACTGGCTATGGAACGGTAACCGTTACTACAGAGGCAGGGCAGAAACGAGCCAGCGCGTTTGTTACCGTGAATTTTAAGATAACCGATGATACTGTGGTTCCCGTATCCGGTGTAGAACTGGATCAGGCGGAGCTGGCCTTTGATGTGACGCGTACTTTAGAAGGTGATAGAAGAAATCCATCAGAAAGCTATTCCGTTACTCCCTCCAAACGTCTTTATGAGACGGTTTCACCAGAGTACGCAGATAACAAGGAAGTGACCTGGGCGGCAGGAGATATGGATATGCTCCGGGTTGATCGGGAAGGAATGGTTAGCGTCAGGGCGGATGCCAGATGGATTTCAGATTTAATCCGCACAGAGGAGGAAGCGAATAGGGAGAATCCCTATTATCAGAGAGAAGCGGGAGGCAGCCGGTCTTCCTATGTGACAGTTACCACGAAAGACGGAGACAAGCAGGCGGTCTGTGCAGTCAATGTATCTTTCCGAACTGTAGACAACACAGTGGTTCATGTGGAACATGTGTCGCTGAATCAGAGTGAAGTGAAATTTATGGTGGAAAAGCTGATGACCGGCAGCCGGACAAATCCGAAAGTGGAATACAAGGTATCACAGCCCCAGCAGCTGGCAGCCACGGTTACGCCGGGGGAAGCGCAGAATAAAAAGGTAGGCTGGAGCCTGGCGGACAGCAGTATGGCTGCCATATCAGAGGAAGGTTTGGTCACGGTAAAAAGGGATGCAAAATGGATTCAGGATCTGGAGGCTGCGGACGCAGCCAATGTTGCGAAAAATCGCTATGCCCTGTCCACCGCATCGGGAACCAGAGACACCATTGTGACAGCCACAACGGAGGACGGGCAGAAGACAGCTTCCTGTAAAGTTGTGGTGGAGTTTAAGACAACCGACCAAACCACCAAACCTAGCAGTTCTTCTGGCGGCGGTGGGGGTGGATCTTCCAGTGGGGGAGGCTCATCCAGCCGCTCATCAGCAGGCAGTGCCAATGGACCGGGGAAAGAAAAGGGAGATTGGATTCAGGACACCGTGGGATGGTGGTATAAAAACCAGGACGGTACTTATCCAAAATCATGTTGGCAGCAGCTTTCTTATAATGGTATAACGGAGTGGTATCATTTTGATGAAAAAGGATATATGCAGACCGGCTGGTATACGGATACGGACGGAAAAGTTTATTTTCTCCACCCGATAGGAGACGGTACCAGAGGGCGGATGTATACGGGCTGGAATCTGATTGATGGAAAGTGGTATTACTTCAATACGATATCGGATGGTACACGAGGAGCGCTGTTTGTCAACTGTGAGACACCAGATGGCTACCGCGTTGACGCTTATGGCTGTTGGATTCCATAAAGACCAGAAAAACTGGTTGAAATTGTAAAAATGTCTGTGATTGATTTTCTTTTCAATAAAGGTTATAATGTTGATAGACAGAATAATCGGTGCTTATTTAAAGAAAGGTGAGAGCTATGGCAATCATAACACAGACAGCTGCAGAGCATACATCGGGCTATCAGGCTAAAGATGTAATGAAAGACTTACTTGGCAGACTGGATGAGGCCATTGACGATATGGAACAGGGAAGAGTTCGGACGATAGAGGAAGTATGGGTAGAGATTGACGCGATTTAGGGTGAACTATGAAGAAATATTATCGGATCCGGATTGCCGAAAAGCCTAGATACATTTCCCGATGGATATCAGCATACGGGTTTTATGGACTGGGGATATCAGATCTGCACAAAACCTCGTGATACATATCTTGTTTTTTATGTGGTGGATGAGTCAAAGCAGGTTGTGCCAGTACTTAGGATCATGCAGGACGGTATGAACTGGCAGTATATTATTGGACGCTGGATTCGTAAAAGTTAAATATAAATGAAAAGGGATGCCTCTGGGGGAATCCCTTTTCATTTAAGAAATTTCATAAATGCTCTCGACATAGAATCCGGAGATTTAGTATGCTATAGATAGAGGAGGTGCTGGAAATGAAAAAAAGTACAGGTTGGAAGCTGGCAGCCATATTCCTGGCAGTTACCCTAACCCCAATGTCGGCGTATGCGGGAACATGGGAGAATACTTCAGCCGGCTATCAATATCAGAAAGATGATGGGAACTATGCGAGGTCAGAGTGGATAACAGAGAACGGAACATCATACTATTTGAATCAAAATGGAGTCATGGCTGTAAACACCACCACACCTGACGGATACTTAGTGGCCGCGGATGGAAGCTGGGTGACAGAAACGCAGGTGTCAGGAGGTTATGTCAGGACGCCGTATGATAATCTCCCATATCGTTTCGATCCGGATTGGCAGATTTATGTTTTTGATGAAACCACTGATTATGCCTGGGTTACAGATACTATGGTACTGGCGGCTGTCAGAGGAATCATTCCGGTTTCAGATTTGTCGGAAAAGAATCAGGCTGTCTATGAGGAGGTCTGTAAATTTTTGACTGGATTTGATTATGGAGCCAGCGAATATGATAAGGCAGCCCGGGTGTACGATGAAATAACAAAAAGGGCAGTTTATAATTGGGGAGACTATACACAGGCGGATGACGAGGTTTACAGTATACTGATAAACGGAACCGGTAAATGCGTTGGATTCGCCAGAACCTATAAGCTGCTTGCAAATGCAGTAGGGCTGAAATGCGAATTCAGGGAAAATGGAGCGCATATGTGGAATGCAGTCTATGTCGATGGCGTAGCAAAAAGTATTGATACGTCAACCATTGAGGCTTCAGCGGAGTTTTATCTGAATGTGATGAAAGCACCATGCCCAGTATGCGGATATGAAAATCTATTCGGAAACAGGGAATTGGCAAGGCCATGTGGGAATTGTGGAGCACAGATCAATAATCCAAAATATAACTGAATACCATGGAATAGGGCGGATTTGTAATCGGAATCCGCTTTTTCCTTATGAAAAGAGGGGAAAATATGACACGAGCGAATCGCCTTTACCAGAGGCTGAAACGTGGGATTGCGTTTTTGTTGGCGCTAATCCTTGCGGTTCAGCCTTTTTTTAGTTTCGATATGGGACTATTCCCGACGTTTGCGGCGGAAACAGAAGGAAGAGGAAGCACATTTGCTTATTATAATTCCAGCAATCTAATGAAACCGGGAGCCAATTTTCCATTTTACGGAAAAAATCACAACCGCGTGGGATTATGGCCTTATGGAATTACCAACGTGGAGGGCGGAAGAAGTGCTCCCGGGTATTGCCTGGAACCCAACAAATCCATGCGGAGTGGAACTGGGGGAACCATAGTTACATACGACCTTGACCAAGACGGAGATAATCTTCCGTTGGGAATCTCAAGGGAGGAGGCGGAGATCCTTTGGTATGCTCTGTCCTCATCCGGAAACTTCGAGGGCTACCAGACGGGCGTGGGGAAAGTCGGACAAGGTCATTATATACTGGGGCAGGCAGCTACCTGGGCGATTATGTCGGGAAACTGGAATGGGCTGGATGATTTCCGACAACAGATGGAAGTACTGATGGATAATTTAAACAGTCCGCAATTGGCGGCTCAGACCAGAGATGCCTTAGAACAATTTTTCAATCAGACCAATAGTGCGGTAGAAGAGACTGCGGTTCCGCCCTTTGCGTCTAAATTTAAAAACACAGCCCCTGTCCACCAGATGCAACAAGAAGGGGACGGGACTTATAGAATTACTTTGAATTATGGAGACGGTTTTGACTGGCGGCAGTCGGAGCTGGTATATGATTTGCCGGAAGGCTGGAACATGGTGAGGGAAACCAGCGGGGTGACGTTTATCTGTTCTAACGGGAATCCGGACATCGGTCTTATAAAAGGTTATTTTCCGGAAGGCTCTACGGCCGCTAAATACTGGATCAAGCCAAACACTTTTAAAGTATGGTATCCCGATGGCTGGACAGAGAGCAGCGCTGTGGAAGGCAAACAGGCAATGATTACTATGGCAGGAGAACAGGAGCCGTGGGAGGTTTGGCTTTCCTTTGGTAAAGGAACAACAGGGACAATAACCGGAAACAGTGGGGATTACGAGATCCCATATACCCAATATCTCCATGAAGAGACCTTTAAACGGGATTACAAAATTGAGCTGGAGAAACGGTGTGACGAGACGGGGAAGACCCTGGAAGAAAGTACCTTTGAAATTCTGGAGCAGTTCGATTTTTCTCAGCTTGACGGGACGAATTTAGAAGAGGAGCAGTTTCGGAAAAATCTTCCCACATCGGAGGGCGGATTTGAAAATTTAAGTGTATGTCAGAGTGAGATTACGACAGATATAAATGGTCATTTGGAACACTCAGACCATAAAACATATGAGTATGAAAAGACATACTGCGGCGGTCATCCGGATCCGATTATCCACTATGTAGAGGTGGGGGACGATGCCAGCGATGAGGAAAGTGATGCAGCCGATGAAGAAAACGAGCGTCTGGAGCGGGAAGCTTGGGAGGCCTGGCAGGAATGTGTGGACTGGTGTGAAGAACACTGTGATTTTCATTCTATCGATGAAGGGGGTGCCAGAGATGAGATGGAAGCAGACCGAGATGAGGCATGGGAAAGCTTTATTCATCTGAAACGGATTTACACGGTCAGGGAGGTACAGGCTAGAGCCGGTTACATTCTACATGATCTGCATGAGGATGATGAGCAGGTTGAGATTGTGGAGTTTTCCTCTTCTCAGATAGAAAGTGATGGTTTAGTGATTGGTTACTACGACGGAAACCGTAGAGAAGGGACCATAGGACAGACAGCGGTTGAACCGGAGGCGACCATCTCCGCAAGAAAGACAAATCTAGTGCAGGCAAAAGCAACGCCATCTAATGTAGAAGACGATGAAATAGCAGAGAACAAAGAAGAAAACGCTGGAACAGAAGAAAAGGTTCCGGAGAGCAGTGAAGCAGAGAGAGAACCGGAAAATGACTCTGTGCAGGTAGCAAGTAAATCGGAAGCAGAGGAAGAAATTGGGGAAGATATAGAACTGGCTACCCCGTCCAATGCCTCTATCTATTCCCTGCGTATCCCCTCTATACATTCAGAAGATGATGGCGGAGCAGGCGGTCATTGGGAATGGGACGGGGTGCAGGAGGAAAGCAAGGTTGCCCATATCAACCAATCAAACTATCCGGCAGATTACACTGGATTCTCCTATCTGGTAAAAGACCATAGGACAGAGGGCGAGCTTCACATCAACAAGCGCGATCTGGAATTATTTGAGAAGGAGGGGGAAGACAGTTACGGAAAATCCCAGGCTGACGCCACGCTGGAAGGAGCGGTTTATGGCCTTTATGCGGCAGAGGACATCATTCATCCGGATGGGAAAACCGGCGTAGTCTTTTCTTCGGGAGAACTGATTGCCATTGCCGCCACAGATAAAAACGGGGACGCCTCGTTTCTGGTCATCACAGAGGAAACTGAGACATCAAAGAATGTTCCTAATTTGTATGAGGATAATGCAGACAGGAACGGAAATGGCTGGATTGGAAGGCCGCTGCTCCTGGGTAGCTATTATGTGGAGGAAATCTCGCGTTCGGAGGGATATGAGCTTTCCCAAACAGGGAAAAACCATTCAGAAAGCAACCGCACTGGAATCCCGGTGGTGCTCACGGAATCAGGGAGTGCCCATACAGGCGGATTTTTCCATGAAATCAATGAGTGGGATGAAAACTCTTATGATTTTACGGTGGATTATTTTAAGACCAAAGGGTTTGACGTAGTCCTTTCCGGGTTCCCGGAGGATTCCAGGGTATATGAGGTCACCCGGACAGAGGAAACAACGAATCAGAAAGTAGTGACCGGAACAGCCCGGGTGGAGAAAAAAGACGCAGATGGAAATACGGTTTACCAGACTGCAGAAGGCGGTGAGTATAAACTGGATGCAGACGGCAACCGGATAGTAAAACTGGATGCGGATGGAAATCCGGTTGATTCCGACCAGCCTTCCAGTCAGACAGTTACCGCAGTGAACCGCTTAAATGTGTATATTCCTGCGATTGAGCGGGAAGAGCCATCCGACATGGATTTGGAAGAATCGGAAGAGATTGATGAGGACTATATTCTGTGGGAAACATCCTCTGCCCTGGCAATGTCCGGCTATAAGAACAGCCTGTCTGATGCGCCATGGAATCTTTTAAAACTGTCAGGGAATACCAATGGAGAGATAATAGACGAGATCCTGACAGCTTGTTCCTCGGACAGCTTCTGGGATGCCTATGACGTGGAGCAGATATTTGAAAAGGACGGAAGCTGGTATGCAAAAATCCGTTATGCTTACAAAGCGCTGAAAAACCAGCCAGTTATTTATGAGAGAGGAAGCGGCCGCCTGGCAATCCGGAAGGAATACGAGGGCGGCTATTATTATGTCATCTATGAGGAAGGGGAGTACAAAAAGGACGGCTACCGCTTCACTGTAGAGAAGAAGGAACTGGATTTAGAGGCGTTTTCCCTTGGGGAAATTCGCTTAAAAACGGTTTATGCGCCGGTGTATGAGCGGTATGAGGCTGGGGAGCTGCTTCTTGATAACGAGGGAAATCCGATTCCGCAGATGGAGACGGTTCCGGTCTATACGAATGAGGCGGTAACAGAGTATCAGGAGACACTGACGTCTGTGACAGTAAACGTGAATCGTGACAGCGGCCGCCTTATATTTTCTGTAGATACCAGCGGAGAGGCGTTTGACAAGGATAAAGCGGAAACCAGGACGTACCGTGTGGTGACTGGACAGGACATCACTCAGTATCGGGAAGCTGCGGTCAGCGTCATTACGAAGAAACCGGAGATGGAGGACGGTTCCTATATCAAATACACTGCGTTGCTGTATCCCGGACAGTATAAGATTTATGAAGACGATGGGACAAGGGAAAAACCTCTGATTGTACTGGAACGGGTAATCAAGCAGGCAATCAAGGTCACGAAGGATATTGCGCTGGATTCTTATGAGCACAATACTTACGAAATCCACCGTGACCCGTTTACCGTCCTGTTCGGGGGCTACAATGGCAAGCTGGAAACCAAAACCCTGCAGGGCTTTGGTTTTAAGTTGTATCTGCGTTCGGATCTGGAGAAAACAGGGAATCTTTCCCGAAAGGAGGACGGGACATACGATTATACGGCTTTCTTTCAGGAAAATCCGGAATACGCCGCCTCTCTTGCCTTAGAGTGGGATATGGAAAAGTATGACGCAGATGGGGATATGACAACGGTACATGCCAACCGGGGCGGCGGAACCGATGATTACTGGGGACAGAGCCGTATGATGCCCTATGGTGTCTATGTACTGGTAGAGCAGCAGCCGGAGGGAATCCCGCAGAAGCATTATGCCATTGATTCTCCAAAGGAAGTGGAAATTCCATTTGTACCTCAAATAGAGGAAGACGGCACGGTACATGATAAACTGCCTGACCCGGACTATCTTTATGATTCCCATATGACGCCGGAAACATTGATGGAACGGTATCATATCCGGTTTAACGAGGAGACACACATCATCTATGCTCACAACAACGATGGCGATTTTGAGGTGTTTAAGTACGGGCTGGAACCAGACAGCAGGAGGGATTGCCAGAATGATCTTGTGGCCGCCTATTATCACTATGGTTCTATCAGTGAGGACGCAGGGGTCATGGACGGCGTATATTATGAAACCTATTACGACCGGGATGGCCAGATTACGGACTATGGAGTGACCATGGATGGGGTGGATACCATGACAGGAATTTCCACCGCTGTAGACCGGAAATATGCCAAGGCGTTAGTCCCCTGGAGTGTCCTGGACCCCAGATACGGGGAAATCATCAATGACAACGGGGATATAGGAAACCGGGATTCCGGTCTGGAGGATGGCAGTTTTAACTTTGTCGCCTTTGCCAACAAAGACTTTGAAAATGAGTTCTACAGTTCCAGACTGCGGATTGAAAAACTGGATGCCGAAACCGGGGAGAATATCCTGCACGATGGAGCCTTGTTCAAGATTTATGCCGCAAAGCGCGATATTGCCGGAGACGGGGCAGCAGGAGTGACAGGCAGCGGAGATATCCTGTTTGATGAAAATGGAATCCCTCTGTATGATGAGAGCGAGCAGATTTTCATGCGGGACGATACCGGGGCGGAGGTCGGCATATTCAAAGCCTATACAACCGTCCGTGACGGCGAGGTGACGAAAGAGGACGGAAGCACACAAACGGAAAAACAGTGTGTGGGATATTTGGAGACGTATCAGCCTTTGGGAGCCGGGGCCTATGTCCTGGTGGAGGTAGAGGCTCCGGAAGGATACGTCAAATCGAAACCGATTGCCTTTACGGTTTATAGTGACAAGGTAGAGTATTATGAGGAGGGGGATGCAGGAAAAAAAGTACAGGCGGTGAAATACCAGTATATGCGGCCAGTAGGTTCTGACGGCAAGACTGTGACTGAGGACATGCACCAGATGGTTGTTAAGGATCAGCCTACTCGGATTGAAATCCATAAGGTGGAGAATCCGGAAAAAGAACTGAGCTACCGGGTGTATGGGGATGAAAAGCAGTTGAAAGCCCGTGGAGATGTGACGCTCCAGTATAAGCCAAACGGTGAGTTCGCTGGCTTTGGCTATGTGACCAAAACACTGAAACCAGGTGATGGGGAGCCGCTATATGTGGAGAATGCCACAATGACGCTGTATGAAGGGCTGGAGGTAAAACAGACCGGAGAACACGAATATGAAGGGGTTGAGGTGAAGCGCAACCTGTTTGATTCCGTGATTGGCATAATGGCTCACAATACAGGAGTGGATACAGATATCCGGGTAACGGGGACGGATTCCACTGGGAAACAAGAATGGGATATCACCCAGGAAGCCAAGCCCCCGATGGATTTGTGGTATTACGATCTGGAATATGACCCGACAGAGTTGGACACGGAAACGGGAATTTTGTATGGTCTGGATGATTGGGGAAATCGTGTCTGTATGCTGGATTCTGAAACCGGAATGGCTTATGTGACCGATGAGCATGGTGCAGTGATTGTCTGGCCTTTGGATGATAACGGCGATAAAATCATTTCACAGTCGGTTGAGGTTTACACGGATGAACATGGCAATCAGACCATTAACACGGATTTATCTCCTGTGACCGATGAAAACGGCCTGCCTATTTATTATAAAGATGGAGGTGTCACCTGGATTGAAAATGAATGGGTGACAGAGGAGAAACCTTATGAAATCGCCAGGGTCAGACAGGGAGCGTACATTCTGGAAGAAACGGCGGCTCCTCTGGCTGACGGGTATGTACAGTCTATAGCAATCGGGCTGATTGTCAGGGATACAGGCGAGGTTCAGCCTTTCTATATGGAGGACGATTACACGAAGCTGGAGGTGTCCAAGCTTGACATGACCTCCAGGGAGGAGATTGAAGGCGCTTCCCTGGCGCTTTATGAAGCATACCGCGTTTATGATGATTCAGACCGGGGCTGGCATCTGGAGATTCTCCGCGATATGGACGGCAGCCCTATCGTGGCGGAAAGCTGGGTGTCAGGCGGCGGAAAACCGCATTGGATCGACCACATCATGCCGGGAGATTACATTCTGCAGGAAACCAGGGTTCCAACGGAAGCGGGATATGTGACAGCTTCTGAAGCAGAGGTCATCATAAAGGAAACCGGCGAGGTTCAGGGTGTGGTGATGGAGGATGACCACACAGCCGTAGAATTCCTGAAAGTGGACGGTAAAACAGGAAAGCCCATGGCAAACAGCAGCAGGGCAACGCTGGCTTTGTACCATGCATTACTTAATGATGAGGGAGAGCCTCTTTATGATGAAAATGGGATCATCCGTTATGATAAAAACCAGAAGGTTTACCAGTGGCAGACCGATGACGGAAGTGAGGTGAGAAAAACCGCCCATCAGGTGCCGGTTCCGGGCGGGCACAGTTATACGGCATATGACTATGAGATAAAACCGGTGCCGGGTACCGTCCAGGCTATTTGCTATGTGACAGAAAAGGGCGCTATGCGTTTTGAATATCTGCCTGTTGGAAAGTACGTGCTGGTGGAGGAACAGGCTCCGGACGGCTATACAGTGGCTGACCCGGTTTATGTGCCGGTACTCGATGTTGGGTCAAAGGAGCGGATACAGGGATTCACAATGGTGGATGAACCCATCCAGGTGCTGCTCAGCAAAGTAAATACAGCTGGAGGCAAGGAACTGGCCGGCGCAACCGTAGCGGTTTACCGGGCAGCTTCGGACGGAAGCCTTATAAAATATCAGATGGCAGATGAGGACGGCAACTTGCTCTATGTGACGGATTTAGACGGGAACCTGCTGAAGGATGAGGCAGGCAACCTGATTCCAGCTATGGCATATGACGAGAATTACCTGGTTGAGCGATGGATTTCCGGCTCTGACGGGCGTTATACCAAAAAAGATGAGGCAGATGGGAAAATACCTGAAGGTTTTGCAGCAGGGGATTTAAAGCCCCATACTTTGAAAAATCCTCTGGCAGGCTCTTATTATTTTGTTGAGGAGCAGACACCCTTTGGATATGTCCGGGCGGTGGAACTCCCCTTTGAGATTACGGACAGCCGTGGCATACAGAGATTTGAACTGGTTGATGAACTGATTATGGGGCAGCTGGAACTGATAAAATCGGATGCCAGACAGCCAGACCGGAAGCTTGCGGGCGCCAGATTTAAGTTTACAAATCTGGATACGAATTCAGCCACAATTCTGATTACAGATGAGGACGGAAAAGCAGTCAGCAGTCCGGTTCCGATTGGTTCTGTGGGAGCGGATGGTTCTGTCAGCTTATATCATTTCAGCGTGCAGGAGGTGAAGGCTCCTGATGGGTATCTGCTTGATCCGGAGGCGGAGATGTTCCAGTTTAATGTAAGGACGGATCGGAATCCGAAGATTGTATTTACCTACGAGGCATCTAACCAGCCTACAGAAGTAATTGTCTCCAAGAAGAAGCTGACGAATAAGGAGGAGCTGCCGGGAGCCAGCCTGGAAGTACGCCCAGTGACGGTAACAATCGGGGAAGATGGAGAGATTGTCAGGACAGAAGGGGATGTTCTGGAAAGCTGGATTTCCACGGATACGCCTCACAAGATTAGAGGATTGAAGCCTGGTGAATATGTGCTGATTGAGACCAGGGCGCCGGAAGGTTATCTGGAGGCGAAAAAGGTATATTTCACCGTTCAGGGGAACATGACGGTTGGAGATACGGTATTTGTGGAAATGCTTGATGACGATACGAAAACGGAGATTATAAAGGTAGACAAGGAAACAAGAGAGCCTGTGGCCGGTGCTACCCTGCAGCTTGTGAAAGCAGATTCTATGGAACTTGTGCGGGAATGGATCACAGACGAAACCGGAAGCATTCAGATTCAGGGACTGCCGGCGGGAGAATACCTGGTGCGTGAAGTGAAAGCTCCGGATGGCTACCTGATATTAAAGGAACCTCTTAAAATAACGGTGGTTAAGGATTATAAGATCCAGACCTTTGTGGTGGAAAACCAGAAAATCCAGACGGTGATAGAAAAGACAGACACCGAGACAGGAGAACCGGTGGCAGGAGCTGTGCTGCGGCTTATAGATGAAACGGGAAATGAAGTGGCCTGGTGGGTTACAACGAAAGAGGCGCAAGTCTTGCCAGGATTAAAACCCGGATGGTATACCGTAGAAGAAGTTCAGGCACCGGGCGGTTATCTGCTGTTAAAAGAGCCGTTAAAAATCCAAATCACTAATGAGGAAGAACGCCAGGTATTTACGGTCAGAAACCAGAAATTGGAGGTGGATATTCTAAAGACCGACCAGGAAACCGGGGAGGCGCTTGCCGGAGCAATGCTGCGGCTGATACGAAATTCTGACCAGTCTGTGGTAGACGAGTGGAAGAGTACCGGGGTTGCAAAGATCATAAAAGGATTACTGCCGGGCAGTTATACCCTGGAGGAAGTATCCGCGCCGAATGGATATGCAGTAGGAAAGCCGGTTGTCTTTGAGGTGACCGGAGAGGAGGACACGTTGCAGATAACGCTGGGGAACCAGAAGATACAAGCAGATTTTGAAAAGAAAGACAGTTTGAGTCAAAAGCTGGTCAGTGGCGCAGTCCTTCAGCTGATAAGGAATGCAGGAACCGGGCAGGAGGTCATTGTGAAGGAATGGATTTCCGATGAATCAATTTTCACACTTACCGGGATAGAAGCCGGATTATACATTGTGAGAGAAATTGCCGCACCGCCTGGGTATGCGCCAATGGAAGATATGGAGATTGAGATTCTTCCGGATCAGCCCCAGCAGACCTTTACCATCCTGAACCAGCCGATTCAGGTGGAAATTGAAAAGACCAGTGGGGATACAGGAAAACTTCTTGGCGGTGCAGTCCTTCAATTGGTGAGAAATAAAGACGGGGCGGTTATCCGGGAATGGACTTCCAAAGAAGGGGAAGCGGAACACTTCACAGGACTTCAGAAGGGAGCGTATACCATCCGTGAAGTGAAAGCACCATCCGGTTATAAAAAGATGGAACCGCAGGAGATTCAGATACTGGAAAAAGATGAATTGCAGGAGTTTGTAGTGAAGAACTATAAAATCGACCACTCTGGCGGCGGGGGAGGCGACACGCCGAAACCGAAAGGAGAGTACATGGAGCTGTATAAAACAGACGGTCTTACGGGAGAAAAACTGGCCGGGGCAAAGATTACGGTTTACAGACCGGACGGCAGTGTGTATTTTGAAGGCATTACAGACAAGGCGGGAAAAATACGGTTTAAGGTGCCGGAGAACGGAAACTATACCTTTAAAGAGGTATCCGCACCGGAGGGGTATTATCTCAACCCGGAGGTTTACCAGTTTACCGTGAAAGGCGGAACCATAGAAGGGGATACGGTGATTCCCGACTATAAGAAAGGAACGGTGGTGATATCCAAGGTAGATGTGACCACGGCGGAGGAACTGCCAGGGGCGCAGATTGAAATTACAGATAAAGACGGAAACCGGATTTACAGCGGGGTCAGTGATGAATATGGAAAGGTGTACTTTGAGGTGCCTGCTCCGGGAGAATACCGGTTCCGTGAAGTGGCGGCGCCCGAGGGGTATGAGCTGAATGAAACCATATTTTCCTTTACTGTGTTTGAGGATGGTTCTATTATCGGGGATTGCACCATTACGGATCAGAAGCACTATGGAACAATTACAGCTTTCTATGAGACGGATCGGAAAGGTGACGGGGGTTTGACAGTAGGAACTCTGCGCCATGCTCCGAAAACCGGAGATGAGAGCCATCTGTTTGAGAACTTTTTTATGTGGCTTCTTTCAGTTGGAGGAATCTTACTGTTTGGATTCCGGCACTGGATGCGACGAAAAAAAAGAAACAATGGTATTCCACCAGCTAGACCAACGCAGAAAAGAGGCATGAAAATCAGTGCATTTTTCCTGGCCGTATGTTTGGCTGCCGGCTTCCCAGCTATGGAGGTGAAGGCTGCTGATGACGTATTGGAAAATATTTATGAGGAACACCAGTACAAAACGGAGAATCCGGATTCGGACGAAGCAGAGGGGCTGTTTGAAAAGGAACTGAAGCGGGACGGTATCACATACCGCCTTTCAGAAATCCGGACGGAGGTGATAGAAGAAAATTTGGCGGAGACAGCCGGGGATACAATCACAATCACCACGGCTCCGTTCCTGGAAGAGAAGACAGAAAGCTACCAGCCGGAGGGAACTATAGAGCGGGAAGGCATTTCCTATCAGCTAAAGGATTCCATTCTGGAAAAAGCAGATATACCGGCCCATGAGGTTCCAATTATTAAGGAGGTGGTCTATGAGGCGGTAGAGGGGAAAGATATGATTCCGTCCAGGATACCTGTTTCTGTAACCGATGATGCCACAGGGCAGCAGATGGAGGGAATTGCCGAAATTTCCGGACAGGAATTTGGTGAAGAACGCTGGGAGGAGAATTTCTCCTTCCCGGTGACCTTCCACGAATATGGTCTTGAGGGGTACTGGCTGGGAGAAACGGTCTTTAAACTGGAAGATGATAAGCCAGATTTTCATGGTTACGAGGCAGAACTTCTGGCTCTGATTGGCGTGAATAATGAGGAATATACGGTGGAGACTGTTACATGGGACGGGGAGGCATATGAAGATTCCGAGGGGATTTTGTGTCGGAATGCAGTGGCTTCCGGTAAAAAACTGGTAAGTGATTGTAAGGCCGTCTATCAGGGAACCGCTGTATTTAGGGAGGAGTCAGGTGTCCGCTACCGGCTTACCTACCTGAAAAAGGAGGCAGAGAGCAGTGGAAAGACGGTGTATACGATGAAGGCTACCGGGGTGTATGTTCCTAAAAAGAATCATGCAGCGGCAGTGGCCGCGGTGATCGGCCTGGGCAGTGCAGGAGCCGGGACGGCGGGATATGCTGTTTACCGGAAAAGAAAGCAGAGTAACATGGCATAGAACCATAAAGGGGAGGCGTTTGTAACGTCTCCCTAAAAATATTTTGAAATGCACTTGAAAAAATCAGAGCTGTTTTTCTACAATGATTATACAGACAGGAAAGAGGAGAGGAGACCGGAAGAATGAAGAACAGAAAAAAGATTGTGCGGATAAAAGACAGAAAAAACAATATACCGAAACCACCCATCTGCCCTTACTGCGGCAGACGTTCGGTGCTGCGCCCCGCAGAATATGTTTATGGGGACAATACCATATCAGCCGGAAGCTTTTTGTATGTATGCAGCGGTTATCCTGAATGTGGGACCTATGTGGGGGTTCATGAAGGAAGCCGGAAACCTAAAGGGACTCTGGCGGATTCAGAACTTAGGAATAAGAGAATCAGGGCGCACAGGGCTATGGATACCCTGGTCAGAGCCGGCTGTATGAGCCGGGACGGAGTGTATGTCTGGCTGTCCAGCCGTTTAAATCTGCCATACGAAGAAACCCATATTGGATATTTTTCTGATTATCTTTGTGAGCAGACAATTCTGGAGTGTGAACAGGTACTGGATAACTGGAAGGCGAACCATGAGAAACGAGCGGCATGAGGGAGGAGTGAGCGTAAATGCGATTGGAACCATCAGAGGAAGCCATGTACCGTAGGATGGATTTAAAAGATCATCTGTTGATAGTGATTCTTATTATGGGATTTATAGCTTCTTTGAGTTTTTTCTTACTGGCTAACCCAAATTCACAAGTAATAGGGCTAGGGGCAATTATATCTAGTTTAGCTGGTATGGGGGTCAGTGGAGGAGGTTTCCTTTGGTTGAAACAACGGATTATGCCGCTGACTGGCTGCTTTTTGGAGATACGAAGTGATAGTTTTGCAGCGGTTCAGCCATATAAAGACAACCAATATGAGTCCTGTCGGATTTATTATAAAGAAATAGAGCTATTAATTAAGGATAAGGCGGGAAGTGGATTTTATATCAGAATTCTACAGCCAGGAGAAAGTGTAATAAAGGGGAGTCAGGATAAAAGGAGAACGATGCATATCAGTCCGTTTGGGTATTCCGAGGAGGAGATTGAAACGATATATGAGGTACTTAAAGAACGTGTTTTACAGACTGCGACAGTATATGAGTATACAGAATAATCAGCCTGTCATTCCGGAGGTACTGAAAACGAGATTATGGACGGCCGCCAGCATGATTGCCTGTGTCATGGCGGTCGGCATTTTTATGGAGTACCAACTGGGAGACGGATTCCTAAAGCTGTCCTGCTTATGCAGCATATGTCTGGGGATTCGTTTTTTTGATTTGTTACTGATTATTTATGACAGGAAATACGAGGTGGTTGAGGGAGAAGTGGTCCGGATTCGGATTTGTGGAATACAAAAAAAGCATTGGGAGATTACGGTTAGAAACCAGCAGGGGGAAGAAAAAACTGTTTTTATTTCCGAGCAGAGTAATATACGGAAAGGGAGGCATTACAGGATATACTTTAAAAAAGAGGCGATTTTGGGGATAGAGGAGCAGGGGATTTAGAGGCATCATTTCGCAGGAAGTCTATGATTTTAGTTTGCGATATTGTGTCGAGAAGTTTGATTTGCTGCTTTGCAAACAATGAAAACGGGTTGTTGCCAACAAAACGGCGCTATGTCCTGGCGGGGGCATGGCGTCGTCTTGGGTTGGGGGGGGGGTCTATCCCAAAGATTGTGTAAACCTTCAAACTGATGTAAGATAAAATTACTCAGTTTGGAGGTTTATTTTATGGCAAGGAAAAAGGATTCCCCACAAAAAGCAGCGCTCAGACAGATGATGAGCAACTACATGAAGGACAACGGTGTCAAGGTCAAAGACGGCACAGATGTCAATACGATTATGCGCGACATGATGTCCATCATTCTGGAAGGAGCTGTGGATGAAGAACTGGACGAGGAACTGGGCTACAGTCGGTATGATTATCGAAATAAGGATACAGATAACAGCCGGAATGGTCATTCTCAGAAGACGCTACATACCAGCTATGGAGATATGGAACTGGATATCCCCCGTGACCGCAAAGGCGAGTTCGAGCCTCAGATCATCAAGAAGTACCAAAACACCATCACTCAGGACATGGAAGAAAAAATCATCTCCATGTATGCTAAAGGAATGACCACGGCTGATATTGAAAGCCATATGCGGGAACTCTATGATATCGATATTTCTGACAGTACCATCAGCCGCATCACGGATAAGATCCTGCCCATCGTAAAGGAATGGCAGGAACGTCCTCTGGAAGAGGTATACGCAGTTGTTTTTCTGGATGCAGTGCATTTCCATGTACGCCACGAGGGCCGTATCGTAAAACGTGCAGTTTATGTTGCAATCGGTATCGATATGAACGGCAAAAAGGATGTGCTGGGGATGTATGTGGGTCAGAATGAAAGCGCAAAGTTCTGGCTATCCATTCTGAACGGTTTGAAGAACCGTGGAGTAGAAGATATCCTGATTGCCTGCGTAGATGGCTTGAGTGGATTTCCACAGGCCATAGAAGCTGTTTATCCGCAGACAGAAATCCAGCAGTGCATCATCCATCAGATTCGCAATACAACAAAGTTTGTCTCCTACAAAGAAATCAAGCCGCTGATGGCTGATTTAAAACGAGTATACGCTGCACCGACAGAAGAAACAGCTCTGTCTGAATTGGACAGCTTTGAAGAGAAATGGGGCGGAAAATACCCAAAAATCGCGAAATCCTGGAAAGATAACTGGGCAAATTTATCCACGTATTTCAAATATCCGGAAGCAGTCCGCCGCCTGATTTATACAACTTATACCGCCAAAAAAACTATACCGACATTTTGGGGAAAGCCAGCAGTTCCAG